>Ga0308168_1000013_pt1 | contig 577186 bp, 478 predicted proteins | sample PhyCR2_FD_202133 | JGI IMG/M metagenome (GOLD analysis project Ga0308168, IMG submission 202133) | Phyllosphere microbial communities from UC Gill Tract Community Farm, Albany, California, United States - DLSLRC.R2 | ecosystem: Host-associated > Plants > Phyllosphere > Unclassified | place... | reverse complement strand
ATTATCTCAACGATATTCCCGGTCTGGAGAACCCGACCAGCGAAGTGCTGGCGAAATGGATCTGGGATGAGATGAAGCCGATTCTGCCTGAGCTGAGTGCGGTGATGATCAAAGAGACCTGCACCGCAGGTTGCGTCTATCGCGGCTGACAGCCGCGGTAAAGGTCAGAAGGTCGCCATCAATGGCGACCCTGCGGTGCAGTGCGGTTTTACAGGGTGCGCATTAATGCGCATCGGGTACCATTGGCCAGGTCGCCATCAATGGCGACCCTACGGTGTAATGAGTTTTACAGGGTGCGCATTGATGCGCACCAGCCACAATGGCGTTGATTTTGCCGGGTGCGCATTCGGTGAATCAGGCGATGTTCAGGTATTTGTGCGTCTGCATCGAAAGCCGCCAGTTGCGGGCAATGCAGGTTTCAATACACAGTCTGGTCGCCGCCTCGCCACGGCTGATGGGCTGCAGCGCCACAATGCGTTTTTTCTCATCCTGCAGGCCAGCCAGCAGCGCATCCAGCGCTTCCACGTCCCGCTCGCGCGCCACCGGATGTTTGATCTCATCGGCACGCTGCAGCGCCTGCGGCAGCACATCGTAGCCACCCCGCATGTTCACCTTCGGCGACACCGTCACCCAGGTAGCAGCGGAACAGTGCACTTCATGCGTGCCACTGGTTTCAATCTGACACTGAAAACCGGCCGCTTCCAGCGCTTCGGTCAGTGGACGTAAGTCAAAAATTGCCGGCTCACCGCCGGTGATTACCACATGGCGGGCGGTCCAGCCCTGACGCTGAATGCTCTCAATCAGCGTGGCCGCATCGGCGCTGCCCCAGGCATCGCTCTCCACGGTTTTGACCAGAATGTCCCCCAGCGACGTCTCCCGATCCGCCCGCGTTTCCCAGGTATGTTTGGTATCACACCAGCTACAGCCCACCGGACATCCTTGTAAGCGGATAAAGATGGCCGGCACGCCGGTGTAAAAACCTTCGCCCTGCAGCGTCTGGAACATTTCGTTAATCGGGTAGAACATTTTTTACTCACGTCAGAAATTCGAGGCGCAGATTATGGCAGATTTTGTGCGTCGCTTCACAGCTGCTTCGTGCCATAAAAAGCAAAAGCCCCGCACGAGGCGGGGCTTGATGTCAGGCGATGTGGCCGTTTAGCCACATCCGCAGGCGATTACGCCTGGCCTTTAACTTCTTTCAGACCGTTGAACGGCGCTTTGTCACCCAGCGCTTCTTCGATACGAATCAGCTGGTTGTACTTAGCAACGCGGTCAGAACGGCTCATAGAACCGGTTTTGATCTGGCCAGCGGCAGTACCGACCGCCAGGTCAGCGATGGTCGCATCTTCAGTTTCGCCAGAGCGGTGAGAGATGACCGCGGTGTAGCCAGCGTCTTTCGCCATCTTGATCGCAGCCAGGGTTTCGGTCAGAGAACCGATCTGGTTGAATTTGATCAGGATAGAGTTAGCGATGCCTTTCTCGATGCCTTCTTTCAGGATTTTGGTGTTGGTCACGAACAGGTCGTCGCCCACCAGCTGAATTTTGTCGCCCAGCACTTTGGTCTGGTAAGCGAAGCCGTTCCAGTCAGACTCATCCAGACCGTCTTCGATAGAAACGATTGGGTACTGTTTGGTCAGGTCTTCCAGGAAGTGGGTGAACTCTTCAGAAGTGAAGGCTTTGTTGCCTTCACCAGCCAGCACATATTTGCCGTCTTTGTAGAATTCAGATGCTGCGCAGTCCATCGCCAGGGTGATGTCTTTGCCCAGCTCGTAGCCTGCTGCTTTAACAGCTTCGGCGATAACGGCCAGCGCTTCGGCGTTTGAACCCAGGTTTGGCGCGTAGCCACCTTCGTCACCCACCGCGGTGTTCATGCCTTTGGCTTTCAGGACTTTAGCCAGGTGATGGAACACTTCAGAACCCATACGGATGGCTTCTTTCACGGTTTTCGCGCCAACCGGCTGAATCATGAACTCCTGGATATCAACGTTGTTATCCGCGTGCTCACCACCGTTGATGATGTTCATCATTGGCAGTGGCATAGAGTATTTGCCCGGGGTGCCGTTCAGTTCTGCAATGTGTGCGTACAGTGGCAGACCTTTAGACGCCGCAGCTGCTTTAGCTGCTGCCAGAGAAACCGCCAGAATGGCGTTTGCACCGAAGTTGGATTTGTTGTCAGTACCGTCCAGCTCGATCATGATCTTATCGATGTTCGCCTGGTCTTTGGCATCTTTGCCTTTTACCGCGTCAGCGATTGGGCCGTTAACCGCAGCAACCGCTTTGGTTACGCCTTTGCCCAGGAAACGAGACTTATCACCGTCACGCAGCTCCAGTGCTTCGCGTGAACCGGTTGATGCACCTGATGGCGCAGCAGCCAGACCAACGAAACCGCCTTCCAGATGCACTTCTGCTTCTACAGTCGGGTTGCCACGGGAGTCGATGATTTCGCGACCGATGACTTTAACGATTTTGGACATTCGATTTTCCTCAGTACAAGTTAGTCAATCCTAAGACAAACAACGCGCGAAAAGTTCGCGCGCTGTTCGTTAAACTCTTACTTCGCTAAACGCTTCTGGTGCTCCTGCGCGGCTTTCACAAAGCCAGCGAACAGCGGATGACCATCACGCGGGGTCGACGTGAATTCCGGGTGGAACTGGCAGGCTACAAACCATGGATGATTCGGGATCTCAATGATCTCCACCAGTTGATCGTCGCCGGAACGGCCTGCAATGTGCAGACCCGCCGCTTCAATCTGCTTCAGCAGCAGATTGTTTACTTCGTAACGGTGGCGATGACGCTCAGTAATGACGTCAGAGCCGTACAGCTGGCGCACTTTGCTTTCCGGCGTCAGCTGGCACTGCTGGCTTCCCAGACGCATGGTGCCGCCCAGATCGCTCTGCTCGGTACGCTGTTCAACGTTACCGTTTTCATCGCGCCATTCGGTGATTAACGCAACCACCGGGTACTTACAGTCTGGCACAAATTCAGTGGAGTTGGCGCCTTCCATCCCGGCCACGTTGCGCGCGAATTCCATCAGCGCAATCTGCATGCCAAGGCAAATGCCAAGGTACGGAATGTTGTTTTCACGCGCGTATTGCGCGGTCAGCAATTTCCCTTCCACACCGCGGTAACCGAAGCCACCAGGAATCAGGATAGCATCAAGATCTTTCAGAATTTCGACGCCGCGCGTTTCCACATCCTGCGAATCGATCAGCTTGATGTTAACGGTGACGCGATTTTTCAGGCCGCCGTGCTTCAGCGCTTCAATCACGGATTTGTAGGCATCCGGCAGTTCGACATATTTGCCGACCATACCGATGGTCACTTCGCCGCCCGGATTGGCTTCTTCGTAAATCACCTGCTCCCACTCGGCCAGATTGGCTTCCGGCGCGCTCAGGTTGAAACGCTTGCAGATGTAATCATCCAGACCCTGCGATTTCAGCAGGCCCGGGATCTTGTAGATCGAATCAACGTCTTTCAGCGAGATAACCGCTTTTTCCGGCACGTTACAGAACAGGGCGATCTTCGCGCGCTCGTTAGCGGGCACCGCGCGGTCTGAACGGCAAATCAGCACGTCAGGCTGAATACCAATCGACAGCAGCTCTTTAACCGAGTGCTGAGTTGGCTTGGTTTTCACTTCACCCGCCGCCGCCATGTAAGGCACCAGCGTCAGGTGCATATACATGGTGTGTTCACGGCCAACATCGACCGCCATCTGACGAATCGCTTCCAGGAACGGCAGGGATTCGATATCGCCCACGGTTCCGCCGATTTCCACCAGCACGACGTCATGACCTTCGCCACCTTCAATGATGCGCTCTTTGATGGCGTTGGTGATGTGTGGGATAACCTGAATGGTCGCGCCCAGATAGTCGCCGCGACGCTCTTTGCGCAGCACTTCTGAGTAGATACGGCCGGTAGTAAAGTTGTTGCGGCGCGACATTTTGGTACGGATGAAGCGCTCGTAGTGACCTAAATCCAGATCGGTCTCGGCCCCGTCATCGGTGACGAACACTTCACCGTGCTGCGTAGGGCTCATGGTACCCGGATCGACGTTGATGTACGGATCGAGTTTCATGATGGTCACATTCAGACCACGTGCTTCAAGGATGGCTGCGAGGGAGGCTGCGGCAATGCCTTTGCCCAGAGAGGAAACGACCCCGCCGGTCACAAAAATATAATTCGTTGTCATGCTGAACCTGAGAGTTTAGGTTTAAAGACGGTGGAATAACCAGGACGGGAAAACAGTATACCCGAAGTCGTCCGCAGCCACAATTGATGAATCACACCATCCTCCTCGCATTACAGCCTGTAACATAGCGGAGAGTGCCGGGTGAAATGTTGACGTACGTCACAAAGTTGCCGACTGGCTGAATCGAGTAAGCTCAGACGGTGATTTTATGCGCAGCGCTGGAATAATCACCAGCGCTGCGCAGAGAGGCTGAATAAGGTTATTCGCCGGCTTTGACCTGCTGCCAGGCGGCTTCCATCTGCGCCAGCGTAGCCTGTTCCATGCTCAGCCCCTGGGCCTGAATAATATTCTCTACCTGACGGAAGCGGCGCTCGAACTTGTCGTTGGCCTTTTGCAGCGCGGTTTCCGCTTTGCTGCCAAGATGGCGTGACAGATTGACGGTGGCGAACAGCAGATCGCCAATCTCCTCTTCCAGCTTGTCGCTGTCCACCACGGCCTGCTGCGCTTCATGCATCACTTCGTCGATCTCTTCATGCACTTTATCCAGCACCGGCCCGAGGCTGTCCCAGTCGAAGCCTACGCTGTGACAGCGCTTCTGGATTTTATAGGCGCGCATCAGCGCCGGCAGCGCTTTCGGGATATCGTCCAGCACCGAGTGCTGCGACTTCTCCGCACGCTCGCGCTGCTTGATCGCCTCCCAGTTTTTCAGCACTTCGGCCGTGGAATCGACCTGGACTTCACCGAAGATGTGCGGATGGCGACGCTCCAGTTTGTCACTGATGGCGTTGCAGATGTCATCGAAGTTGAAACGCTGCTGCTCCTCGGCCATGCGGGCGTAGAACACCACCTGAAACAGCAGATCGCCCAGTTCGCCGCGCAGATCGTCAAAGTCTTCGCGCTGGATGGCGTCGATAACTTCATAGGTCTCTTCCAGCGTATACGGCGCGATAGAGGCGAAAGTCTGCTGGCGATCCCACGGGCAGCCGCGCACCGGATCGCGCAGGGTTTGCATGATGGTGAGCAGGCGGTTTAAAGCAGTCATGAAAGTCCCCGGAACAACAAGATAAAAAGCCGCCATTAATGGCGACCCTGCAGGGTAATTACGCGGTTTTGCCCGGGTGCGCATTGCTGCGCACCGGTCTCAGCAGGGCTTAATGTAAGCGGCGCGCATCGATAATATCCGGCACCTGATTAAGGCGCGCCAGCACGCGACCCAGCACCTGCTGGTTATAAATCTCGATATCCATATCGATGGTGGCGAGCTGCTTTTTGGTGTCGCTGCGGCTGGACACGCCCAGCACGTTGACCTTTTCATTGGCCAGAATGGTGGTGATGTCGCGCAGCAGCCCGCTGCGATCGTTGGCCGTCACGCGTACCACCAGCGAATAACCGCTGGAGTAACTTTCGCCCCACACCGCATCGACAATGCGTTCCGGTGCATGCGAAATCAGTTCGCTGAGCTGATCGCAGTCGGCGCGGTGAATCGAAATGCCGCGCCCCTGGGTAATAAACCCGACAATATCATCGCCCGGAATCGGCTGGCAGCAGCGCGCAATGTGGTGCAGCAGATTGCCGACGCCCTCCACCACCACGCGGCCACTCTCTTTGCGCGCCGACGACGGCTGATGCGATTTCTGCGTCAGCTGACGCAGCGCCTCGCGATCTTCCTCTTCAGCGCTCGGCTTGTTGAGCTTCGCCTGCAGGAAATTAACCATCTGGTTAAGACGGATATCCCCGCCGCCAATCATCGCCAGCAGCTCATCCTGCGAGCTGACGTTATAACGCGGCAGCAGCAGCTTCTCGGCTTCGCGCATGCTGATATCCAGCTGGCCCAGCTCGCTATCCAGAATCTGCCGGCCGGCCGCGATATTTTTGTCGCGATCCTGTTTACGGAACCAGGCATGAATCTTCGAGCGCCCGCGGCTGGTGGTGATATAGCCGAGGTTGGGGTTCAGCCAGTCGCGGCTCGGGTTCGGCTGCTTCTGGGTGATCACCTCAATCTGATCGCCCATCTGCAGTTGATAGGTAAAGGGCACGATACGGCCGCCGATTTTGGCACCGATGCAGCGATGACCAATATCACTGTGAATGTGGTAGGCAAAGTCGAGCGGCGTGGAACCGGCCGGCAAATCGACCACGTCGCCCTTTGGCGTAAACACGTAAACGCGGTCATCAAATACCTGGCTGCGCACCTCTTCCAGCATCTCGCCGGAATCCGCCATCTCTTCCTGCCAGGTAATCAGTTTACGCAGCCAGGCGATGCGCTCTTCGTGCCCTGCGGCACCGCGCGCGTTGCTGGCCGTCGGTCCTTCTTTGTACTTCCAGTGTGCCGCGACGCCCAGCTCAGCGTCCTCGTGCATCTGGCGGGTACGGATCTGAATCTCGACCGTTTTGCCCTGCGGTCCCAGCACCACGGTATGAATCGACTGATAGCCGTTTGGCTTGGGATTGGCGACGTAATCGTCGAACTCGCTAGGCAGATGACGATACAGCGTGTGGACGGTGCCGAGCGCGCCGTAGCAGTCCTGCAGGCGTTCAGCGACGATGCGCACTGCGCGCACGTCGAACAGCTCATCAAACGCCAGCGACTTCTTCTGCATTTTGCGCCAGATGCTGTAGATATGCTTGGGGCGGCCGTAAACTTCTGCGCGCACGCCCTCTTTTTGCATCTCTTTACGCAGGTTATCGACGAAGTTATCAATGTATTGTTCACGATCGATGCGGCGTTCGTGCAGCAGTTTGGCGATGCGTTTGTATTCGTCAGGATGCAGGTAGCGGAAGCAGTAATCTTCCAGCTCCCATTTGAGCTGGCCGATACCGAGACGGTTGGCCAGCGGCGCATAAATGTTGGTGCTCTCTTTCGCCGCCAGCACGCGCTCATCTTCCGGCGCATCTTTCATCTCGCGCAGGTGGGCAATACGTTCTGCCAGCTTGATAACCACGCAGCGGAAATCTTCCACCATCGCCAGCAGCATGCGGCGCACGTTATCCACCTGCTCCGAGGCCATCGAGTCGTTGTGAATGGCTTTCAGCTGGCGGATGGCATCCATATCGCGCACGCCGTGCACCAGCGAGACGATACTTTTGCCAAAGGCCTTCTCCAGATCCTCTTCGCTCACCACGCCCGCATTGGCCAGCGGGAACAGCAGCGCGGCACGCAGACTGTCGATGTCCATACTGAGCATGGTGAGAATTTCCACCATCTCAATACCGCGCCACAGCAGCAGAGCCTGATCTGGATGGTCGTGCGTTTCGGCTTCACAGTAGCGCCATGTTTCCGCCAGTCGTTCGCAGGATTGCGGATTACTGATACTCAAGCTGGCGATCCACTGGTCAAGGGCAAATTCCCCGGCCGTATTTAAATGCGCACTTCTAACCGCAACCATATCCTCTCCTGCCACAGCGACTTAAACATCGCTTATGTTTTGCTAAACAGCACCATGGATTCGAGATGGCTGGTATGAGGGAACATATCCAGCATCGCGACCCTTTCCAGATGGTAGCCCGCCGACAGTAATGTCTGACTGTCGCGGGCAAGTGTTGTCGGGTTACAGGAAACATAGACCACGCGTTGCGGCGCAAGTTTAACAATATGCGACATGACGCCCGCGGCCCCGGCACGCGCCGGATCCAGTAACACCTTATTAAATCCCTGCGCCGCCCAGGGCTGGCGCGAGACATCTTCCTCTAAATTGTGCTGGAAGAAGCAGACATTTCTGAGATTGTTAAGCTGAGCATTATACTCTGCCTGGCGCACTAATGCTGCAACGCCCTCCACACCCACCGCATTTTGTACGAACTTTCCTAGCGGCAATGTGAAGTTGCCCATGCCGCAGAACAGATCGAGCACCCGATCGTCCGGCTGCAGATCCAGCCAGGCAATCGCCTGTGCCACCATCTGCTGATTCACGCCATCGTTGACCTGAATGAAATCCTGCGGGCTAAAGGTTAGCTGCAAATCAAACGAGCGGTAGTAAGGCTGCTCGGCACCGAGCGCCTGCAGCGCGTCACTGCCGTCCGCCAGCCAGATCATCAGCCGGTGCTCATGCGAAAAACGTTCCAGTTTTGTCCGGTCTGCGGCGGAGAGCGCATCAAGATGGCGCAGCACCATTAGCGGACCGTTATCCGCCAGCACCAGTTCCACATGCCCCAGCCGTTTCACTGCGTGCAGGCTGCTGAGACAGTGGTGCAGCGGCTGCAGCAGCGCCTCAAGCTCGGGCACCAAAACGGGGCATTGCGTCACATCAATCAGATCGTTACTGCCCGCCTGACGGAAGCCCATCTGCAGGCGCTGCTGCTTCGGCAGCCACTGCAAACCGAGACGCGCGCGCCGGCGATAGCCCCAGGGCGCAGCGCTGATGATCTCATCCACCTGCACCGGCAGCGCCGCTTCCTGGCTCAGCATGCGGCCCAGCGCCCGCGCTTTGCTCTCCTGCTGCAGCGCCACGGACACGTGCTGCTGCTGGCAGCCGCCGCACACGCCGAAATGGATGCAGCGCGGTTGCTGGCGCTGCGGGCTCGGTTGTGTAATCTTTTTGGCTTTGCCGCGCGCAAACTGACGCTTATCTTCGGTCAGGATCACCTCGGCCTGTTCGCCGGGCAGCGCGCCGCTGACAAACAGCGTTTTACCGTTATGGCGCGCCACGCCCTGACCAAAGGGATCGAGCTCGTCAATGGTGACGCTGAGACGTTGCTTCGTCGTCACGCGCTGTTTTGCGGAGTAAAATTGCGCCATAGTATTGTGAATTCTCAGTTTTCATTAGGTGTGCAGCCGTACGCGGTTTTTGCACAGGGATAAAATGCCAGGAGTCGCCAGGCCACAATTATGACCAAATACAGCCTGCGGGCGCGAATGATGATTCTGATACTGGCGCCGACGCTGATGATTGGCCTGCTGCTCAGTACCTTCTTCGTGGTGCACCGCTACAACGAACTGCAGCACCAGGTGCGCGACGCCGGCGCTAACATTATCGAACCGCTGGCGGTGTCGAGCGAGTACGGCATGACGTGGCATAATCGTGATGCGATTCGCGAGCTGGTCAGCCTGCTGCATCGCCGTCATTCCGATATTGTCCGTGCCATTACGGTTTTCGACAACAACAATCACATCTACGTCAGCTCCAATAACAACCAGAACCTCGCGCTGCTGCAAAAAGCCGATATTTCCACGCTGGCGGATGGCGTGTCGGTGGAGCGGCACGGCAACCTGATGGTGCTGCGCACGCCGATCATCTCTGAACGCTATTCGGTGGACGAACTGCCGGGTGAAGACGCCAAGCCGGCAGGCAATCCGCTGGGTTATGTGGCGATTGAGCTGGATCTGCAGTCGGTGCGGCTGGAGCAGTACAAAGAGGTATTTGTCGCCACTCTGCTGCTGCTGTTCTGCCTGTGTATCGCCATGCTGTTTGCCTATCGACTGATGCGCGACGTCACTGGCCCGATTCGCAATATGGTTACCACCGTGGACCGCATCCGGCGTGGCCAGCTCGACAGCCGCGTGGATGGCTACATGCTGGGCGAGCTGAGCATCCTGAAAAACGGCATCAACGCCATGGCGATGTCGCTCACTGCCTACCATGAAGAGATGCAGCAGAACATCGATCAGGCAACCTACGATCTGCGCGAAACGCTGGAGCAGCTGGAGATTCAGAACGTCGAACTGGACCTGGCGAAAAAGCGCGCCCAGGAAGCGGCCCGCATCAAGTCGGAGTTTCTCGCCAATATGTCGCACGAGCTGCGCACGCCGCTCAATGGCGTGATTGGCTTTACCCGCCAGATGCTGAAAACCGGGCTGAGCACCAACCAGCGTGATTACATGAGCACCATTGAGCGCTCGGCCAATAACCTGCTGAGCATCATTAACGACGTGCTCGATTTCTCCAAACTGGAAGCCGGTAAGCTGGTGCTGGAGTCGATCCCGTTCCCGCTGCGCGCCACGCTGGATGAAACGCTGGTGCTGCTGGCGCCGTCCGCGCATGAGAAAGGCCTCGAGATCACCGTGTGCCTGGAGAAACAGGTGCCGGATAATGTGATTGGCGATCCGCTGCGTCTGCAGCAAATTCTGATCAACCTGATTGGCAACGCCATCAAATTCACCGAGCGCGGCCACATTGATCTGCGCGTCGAGCTGCGTCATCTCAGCATCACACGGGCGGAACTGGAGATTCAGGTGCACGATACCGGCATCGGTATCTCTGAGCAGCAGCAGTCGCAGCTGTTCCAGGCATTTCGTCAGGCGGACGCCAGTATTTCGCGCCGTCACGGCGGTACCGGTCTTGGCCTGGTGATTACGCAGAAACTGGTGCACGAAATGGGCGGTGAGATCGCCTTCCACAGCCGGCAGAATCAGGGCTCCACCTTCTGGGTACAGGTACATCTGGATCTCAATCCTAATGCACCGGCGATTCCACGCATGCTCGACGATCTGCACGCCACACCGCTGGCTTATATCGAACCCCATCCGGCGGTGGCGAAAGCGGTTCAGGAGATGCTGAGCATTACGCCTCTGCAGGTGCAGCACTTTGCCAGCCTTGACGATCTGCCCGACGCCCATTTCCCGCTGCTGCTGATGGGGCTGCCGGTCAGCGATCCGCATCCGGCTACGCTGTCCGATGCGCTGATTGCCCGCCTGCGCGCACACGCCGACTCGGTGCTGCTGGCGCTGCCGAGCGAAATGATGCTGTTCGCCGATGATTTGCGCGCGCGCGGTATCGCCGGCTGCATTGCCAAACCGGTGTCGCTGACGCGATTGCTGCCGATGCTGCTCGATCTCAACATGCGTCATAGCGACGCCGCCCCGCGCGGCGTAAGACAGCCGCTGACGGTGATGGCGGTGGATGATAATCCGGCCAACCTGAAGCTGATCGGCGCATTGCTGGAGGAGCAGGTCCAGAACATCATTCTGTGCGACAACGCCAGTCAGGCGATTCACCAGGCGCGGCAGCAGCGGCTGGACGTGATTCTGATGGATATTCAGATGCCGGACATCGACGGCATCCGCGCCAGCGAGATCATCCGCAGCCTGCCACAGCACGCCAGCACGCCGATTGTCGCGGTCACGGCGCATGCGCTGGATGGCGAACGTGAGCAGTTGATCGCCGCCGGCATGAATGATTATCTCGCCAAGCCGATTGATGAGGACAAGCTGAAGCAGCTGCTGCAGCGCTATGCGCCGGGCAGCGTGGCGAGCGCGGTGCGACAACCGGCGATCGCACCCTCACTTGACTGGGCGCTGGCATTGCGTCAGGCGGCGAATAAAGCCGAGCTGGCGCGCGATCTGCTGCAGATGCTGCTGGATTTTCTGCCGGAAGTGGAGCAGCGCGTGGCGCAGTGTATGACGCAGAATGACGTCGATGGGCTGCGCGAGATTATCCACAAGCTGCACGGCAGCGCCAGCTACAGCGGCGTGCCGCGGCTGAAACAGCTGTGTCAGCAGCTGGAGAAGAGTCTGCATCAGGAGAGCGATATCGCAGCGCTGGAACCAGAGCTACTGGAGCTGAGCGACGAGATGGCCAACGTGGCGCGCGAAGCGCGTCAGGTGCTGGGCGTGGCATAGTGAGGGTTGTGCGCTGGGCCCTCACCCTAACCCTCTCCCGGCGGGAGAGGGAACCGTCCGGTGCGATCCAGAGGAACAGCGCGAAATCCAAATCCGTGCACCATCAGCCCCCTCTCCCGCCTGCGGGAGAGGGCTGGGGTGAGGGCTAGGGTGAGGGGAAAACCGCACCGCCTCCCCCTACAACCCCTGCCCCACCTTGATCGTGGCAGCGACGTTCCTTGCCGTCAGGCGGACATTCTGCGCGGCATTGGCCAGCGCCTCTTCCAGCGAGCAGATACCCGACAGCACGCTGTACACCGCGTCGATCCCGTGCTGATGCACCACACCGACATCCGCCGTCAGGCTGCCGGCAATACCGATCACCGGCTTATTGAACTGCTTCGCCACCTGCGCCACGCCAACCGGCACTTTGCCGTTGACTGACTGACTGTCGATGCGCCCTTCACCGGTAATCACCAGATCGGCATCCTGCACCTGCTGCGCCAGTCCCAGCGCTTCGGTGACAATCTCAATGCCGCGCCGCAGTTCCGCGTGGCAAAACGCATGCAGCGCCGCGCCCATGCCGCCGGCTGCGCCACCGCCGGCGATGTGCAGCACATCAATATCCAGGTCGCGCTGAATAATCGCAGCGTAATGGCCGAGCGCGGCATCCAGCTGCTGCACCAGCTGCGGCGTGGCCCCTTTCTGCGGGCCAAAAATCGCCGACGCCCCCTCTTCGCCAATCAGCGGATTGGTCACGTCACACGCCACTTCAATGCGGCACTGCAGCAGGCGCGGATCCAGATCGGCGATCTCAATCTTCGCCAGCTGCGGCAGTGCCCCGCCGCCATAGCCAATCCCGCTGCCGTGGCTGTCCAGCAGCCGGGCACCGAGCGCCTGCACCATGCCGGCACCGCCGTCGTTGGTGGCACTGCCGCCGATGCCGATGATGATGTGATCGACGCCGCGATCCAGCGCGTTTTTGATCAGTTCACCGGTACCGTAGGAAGTGGTGATCAGCGGATCGCGCTGTGCCGCAGGCACCAGCTCCAGCCCGCTGGCCGCCGCCATCTCAATAAAGGCAGTACGCGCATCACCGGATAATCCGTAAAACGCGTCGACCGGCTCGCCGAGCGGCCCGGTCACCGTCAGTCTGACGATGTTGCCCTGGGTTGCCGCCACCATTGCTTCAACCGTGCCTTCTCCGCCGTCGGCGACCGGTATTTTGACATAGTCAGCGGCGGGGAAAATTTCGCGAAATCCCGCTTCTATCGCGGTAGCCACTTCCAGGGCGGACAAACTCTCTTTGTATGAATCCGGTGCGATGACAATTTTCATAGGCAATCCGAGCGCGGTAGGTGACGGAAATCCGTCTGGCTAAGGCAGTACAGCGTCCGGCATCCGCAGACACCGGACGCGGGCACTACCGGGTGATCTCAACTTTGGCTAATTTTTCATAATAGCAAGCCAGCGCGCTATGATCGGACGTACCCTGCCCGTCGACTTTTAGCGCCTGCATCATCTCCATCACCGCCGCGGTCAGCGGCAGATGTGCACCAATGCCGTGTGAGGTATCAAGCGCATTGGCTAAATCCTTGATATGCAAATCGATACGGAAGCCAGGCTTAAAGTTGCGATCCAGCACCATGGGCGCTTTGGCATCCAGCACGGTGCTGCCCGCCAGACCGCCGCGAATCGCCTGGTAAACCAGTTCCGGATTGACGCCGGCTTTGGTGGCCAGCGACAGCGCTTCTGACATCGCGGCAATGTTGAGCGCCACAATCACCTGGTTGGCCAGTTTAGTGACGTTGCCCGCGCCGATATCACCGGTGTGCACCACCGAACCGGCCATCGCCTTAAGAACATCGTAGCACTGATCAAACAGCGCTTTATCGCCGCCGACCATCACCGACAGCGTGCCTTCAATTGCTTTTGGCTCACCGCCGCTCACCGGCGCATCCAGCATTCTGATGCCTTTTTCTGCCAGCGCATCATGCACTTCGCGGCTGGCCAGCGGCGCGATGGAGCTCATGTCGATCACCACCAGCCCCGGCTTCGCCCCTTCGATGATGCCGTTCTCGCCCAGACACACCTCTTTTACCTGCGGTGAGTTCGGCACCATGGTGATCACCACGTCTACCTGCGCGGCCAGCTCTTTCGGCGTTTTCGCCACGGTGGCACCCAGCTCCACCAGTTCGGCTTCGTTGCTGGCGTTATGGTCGCGCACCACCAGGGTATAACCGGCTTTCACCAGGTTTTTACTCATCGGTTTGCCCATGATGCCGAGGCCGATAAATCCAATTTTCATTGCCTTTCCCCTTCGTCAGTTACTGCTTAAATTTGTCGCACAGCGCCTGCGTGGCGTGGCGGAAAACACCCAAATCGCTGCCGACGGCAACAAAGCTGGCACCCCATTCGAGATAACGGCGTGCGTCAGCCTCCACCGGCGCCAGAATCCCGCTCGGCTTACCGGCGGCTTTGGCGCGCTCAAGGATGTAACGGATCACTTTCAGCACTTCCGGATGCGCCGGCTGGCCGAGATAGCCCAGCGCCGCTGACAGATCGCCCGGGCCGACAAAGATGCCGTCTACACCGTCAACCGCCGCGATGGCGTCAATGTTGTCCACCGCCTGCTGGGTTTCGATTTGCACCAGCACGGTGATGTTGTCATTGATGGTGGCGTTGTAGTCCGCCAGCGTGCCGTACATGTTGCTGCGATGCGAAACTGACACGCCGCGAATACCGGCTGGCGGATAGCGGGTCGATGCCACCGCGCGCGCCGCCTCTTCTGCGGTTTCCACAAACGGAATCAGGAAGTTATAGAAGCCAATATCCAGCAGACGCTTGATGATGATCGGCTCATTGCACGGCGGTCGCACCACCGGCGCGCTCGGGCTGCCTTTGAGCGCCATCAGCTGCGGAATAAAGGTGGTGATGTCGTTCGGCGCGTGTTCGCCATCCAGCACCAGCCAGTCAAAGCCCGCCAGCCCCAGCACTTCCGTGGTGAGAGGATTGGCAAGGGCGCACCAGCTGCCAATCAGGGTTTCCCCTGCCAGCAAACGACGACGAAAAGGGTTGGGCCAGGCATTGCTCATGATCTCTACTCCTGTTATTTAGCACCGCCGCCCGCGGGCGCGCGGAATAAAATCAGCGCACCAGGCACGGACGCTTGTTATCAAATGTCCAGTTCGGCACGAGGAACTGCATCGCCTGCGCATCGTCGCGCGCGCCCAGTCCATGCTGCTGATACAGCGCATGGGCCTGCATCACCTGATCCATGTCCAGTTCGACGCCAAGGCCCGGCTTCTGCGGCACCTGCACCATGCCACCCTTGATCTGCAACGGCTCTTTGGTCAGGCGCTGGTTGCCCTCCTGCCAGATCCAGTGGGTGTCGATGGCGGTAATGGCGCCCGGTGCGGCTGCGGCCACATGGGTGAACATCGCCAGCGAAACATCGAAATGGTTGTTGGAGTGCGACCCCCAGGTCAGGCCGAAGTCATGACACATCTGCGCCACGCGCACCGAGCCCTGCATGGTCCAGAAGTGCGGATCGGCCAGCGGAATATCGACCGACTGCAGCGACAGCGTGTGGCCCATCTGACGCCAGTCGGTGGCGATCATATTGGTGGCGGTAGGCAGACCGGTGGCGCGCCGGAACTCGGCCATCACTTCACGTCCGGAGTAACCCTGTTCAGCGCCGCACGGATCTTCTGCATAAGCCAGCACGCCTTTCAGCTGTTTACCGAGCAGGATGGCCTCATTCAGCGACCAGGCGCCGTTGGGATCGAGCGTCACGCGCGCCTGCGGGAAACGCTTCGCCAGTGCGGTTACTGCTTCGGCCTCTTCACCGCCGCGCAGTACGCCGCCTTTCAGTTTGAAATCGTTAAAGCCATATTTTTCGTAGGCGGCTTCTGCCAGGCGCACCACCGCGTCCGGCGTCAGCGCTTCCTCATGCCGCAGGCGATACCAGTCGCACGGATCATCGGTCTGGCTCTGATACGGCAGTGACGTTTTGCGGCGATCGCCGACGTAAAACAGGTAGCCGAGCATCTCGACGCGGTCACGCTGCTGTCCTTCGCCCAGCAGCGACGCCACGTTGACGCCCAGATGCTGGCCGAGCAGATCCAGCAGCGCCGCTTCGATGCCGGTCACCACGTGAATGGTGGTGCGCAGGTCAAAGGTCTGATTGCCACGCCCGCTGGCATCGCGATCGGCAAAGGTGGTGCGCACCAGGGTGAGGATATTTTTGTACTCGCCGACGGTTTTTCCGGTGACCAGCGCCGCCGCGTCTTCCAGCGTCTGACGAATTTTCTCGCCTCCGGGGATCTCGCCCACGCCCGTGTGGCCGGCGTTATCTTTCACAATCACGATATTGCGGGTAAAAAACGGCGCGTGGGCACCGCTCAGATTCAGCAGCATGCTGTCGTAACCGGCCACCGGAATGACCTGCATTGCTGTAATTTTCGGGGTGTGACTCATTTCCTGCTCCTTATGCATGGCGGCGTCCAAAAGCCGGACGCTTGCGGTCGAACGACCATCCGGGAACCAGATATTGCATTGCCGTGGCGTCATTACGTGCGCCTGCCGGCAGCGATTGATACAGGGCGTTAGCCTGGCGCAAGCGGTCCCAGTCCAGCTCAACGCCGAGGCCGGGTTTGTCCGGCACGGCAATTTTGCCGTTGCGGATCTGCAGCGGCTCTTTAGTCAGACGCTGGTCGCCCTCCTGCCAAATCCAGTGGGTATCGATGGCGGTCGGTTTACCCGGTGCCGCTGCGCCGACGTGGGTAAACATCGCCAGCGAAATGTCGAAGTGATTATTGGAGTGGCAGCCCCAGGTCAGCCCCCACTCATCACACAGCTGCGCCACGCGTACCGCGCCGCTCAGCGTCCAGAAGTGCGGGTCGGCCAGCGGAATATCGACCGCGTTGAGCATCACCGCGTGGTTCATCTCCCGCCAGTTGGTGGCGATCATATTGGTGGCAACCGGCAGACCGGTGGCGCGGCGAAACTCGGCCATGACTTCGCGCCCGGAATATCCCTGCTCGGCACCGCACGGATCTTCGGCATAGCTCAGCACCTCGTGCAGGCCTTTGCACAGCGCGATGGCTTCATCCAGATGCCAGGCGCCGTTGGGATCGACGGTGATGCGCGCGTCCGGGAAACGCTGCTTCAGTGCCACCGCCGAGGCAATCTCCTGCTCGCCCGGCAGCACGCCGCCTTTCAGTTTGAAATCTTTGAAGCCGTACCTGTCCTGCGCCGCTTCGGCTAAGCGCACCACCGCGTCTGGCGTCAGCGCCTCCTGATGGCGCAGGTGATACCAGTCGTGACCGGCCGCGTCGCCGCTCTGATACGGCAAATCAGTCTTACGCCGATCGCCAATGTAAAACAGGTAGCCCAGCACCGTGACCTCATCGCGCTGCTGACCCGGCCCCAGCAACTCGGCCACTGGTACGCCAAGGCACTGGCCGAGCAGGTCGAGCAGCGCCGCTTCCAGCGCCGCCACCGCATTGACCCGCAGCTCAAACGTCCAGGCGCCGTTGCCGAAGGTATCGAAATCCGCCGACTGGTTGCCTTTGTGCACCTGCTGCACCAGCCGGTTCATGCGCGCCACCTGCTGCCCTTTCACCTGCGGAATTGCCGCGACCAGCGTCTGATAAATGGTTTCACCGCCCGGCGCTTCGCCGACGCCGGTGTGACCGGCGCTGTCGGTCAGCACCACGATATTGCGGGTGAAGCAGGCGCTGTGCGCGCCGCCGATGTTGAGCAGCATGCTGTCGTAACCCGCCACCGGAACCACCTGCATGTCGGTAATCACCGGGGAACTTTGCGTATTCATATTCGGTTCCTTATGACCGGGGTTTGAGTTCGACACGTTTGATATCGCCGGTTATCACCAGGAAGCTGAACGCCGCCACAAACGCATGGATGCCGACATAAATCAGCGCCCCTTCAAACGAACCGCTGGTGGCGATGATGTAACCAATGGCAATCGGCGTGACGATGCCAGAGAAGTTACCGAACATATTGAACAGGCCGCCGCTCAGGCCGCTGATCTCTTTAGGTGCGGTATCGGCCATCACCGCCCAGCCCAGCGCACCAATGCCTTTACCAAAGAACGCCAGCGCCATAAACAGCACCACCACCCATTCAGTTTCGGTGTAGTTACACATCACCATGCTGATGGAGAGCAGCATGCCGATGACGATTGGGGTTTTACGCGCGATGTTCAGCGAGCCGGTTTTACGCATCAGATAATCTGAAATCACGCCGCCCAGCACGCCGCCGAGGAAGCCGCAGATGGCGGGAATCGAGGCGATCATGCCGGCTTTAAGAATCGACATACCGCGCGCCTGCACCAGATACACCGGGAACCAGGTAATAAAGAAGTAGGTCAGGGCGTTAACGCAGTACTGACCGAGATAGATCCCCCACATCATGCGGGTGGAGAGCAGTTGCTTGATTTGAAACCACTTCTCATCCCAGCTCACTTTACGCTCGGCTTTCTTCGCATCCATGTTGATCAGCGCACCGCCCTGCTCCATGTACTCCAGCTCGGCTTTGTTCACGCCAGGGTGATCGTTCGGGTCATGAATCACTTTCAGCCAGATAAAGCTGAGAATGATGCCCAGCCCGCCCATAAACCAGAACACGTGCGCCCAGCCCACCTCGGCCACCAGCCAGCCCATGATTGGTGCGAAAATCACCGTGGCGAAGTACTGGGCGGAGTTAAAGATGGCGACGGCGGTACCGCGCTCCTGCGCCGGGAACCAGGCAGCAACAATACGGCTGTTACCCGGGAAAGACGGCGCTTCCGCCAGTCCCACCATGAAGCGCAGCAGGAACAGCGACACCACAATGCCGAAGCCGCTAAAGATGTCGACAAAGCCCTGCAGCAGGGTAAACAGCGACCACAGGAAGATGCTCCAGAAATAGACACGTTTGGAGCCGAAGCGGTCCAGCAGCCAGCCGCCAGGAATCTGACCGATAACGTACGCCCACGAGAAGGCGGAGAAGATGTAGCCGAGGCCGACGGAATCGAGACCGATCTCCTTCGACATCGCCGAACCGGCAATCGAAATGGTGGCCCGGTCACCGTAGTTGAACGAGGTGACGATAAATAACATCACCACAATCCAGTAACGGGCGTTGGTGCGCTTTTGCACCGCTGCCGCTGTCTGGCTGTAACTATTCATGATGCACTCCTGAAATATAGCGAACGCTACATTCACTCTGACTGCATACACATCGCGTTGGGTATCAGAATGATGTTGGGTTAAACACGGCGATTGTTGTTATGGCAAAACGATGATGCGTCGTGACGAATAACCAAACGTTGAAGAACGGCAATCAGTATAGGAACAGCATCGCCGCGAAACACTGGAGGAACGCCCGAGGATAATCATCAATCCGGCACGATTTTGTGGCATTTGCCCATAACGCTGCGGCGTGGCTCACGGAACCCGCTATCCAGCCGCCAGATTGCTGTAAAAGTGAACAGCAAGCGTACGCTTTGTGAGGCTCTTCACTTGCGTTTGGTAAAACGAACCAAACTGCGCGCCGATTGCGGCACAAAGCCAGTCAGTTGCACAATGCATGGGTGAATACCCCTGCTTATACTGAGGCTGGCAAATAACGATGATGTGACGGACATGATTTCAACCGCACCGCTATGACCGGTGCGACGAACCGGAAGGTGAGCAATGAACCGACCTCTGACAGACAAACCGCGCTACATTAAAGTGCACGACGCCGATAACGTGGCGATAGTGGTCAACGATCAGGGATTGCCCGCAGGCAGCCGCTTTGATGACGGTCTGCAACTGACTGAGCATGTGCCGCAGGGGCACAAAGTGGCGCTGAGCGATATCGCCCTGCATGGCGACATCGTGCGTTACGGTGAAGTGATTGGCACAGCGCTGCGCCCGATTGCGCGCGGCAGCTGGATTGAGGAGTCGCTGGTGGCACTGCCCGCCGCCCCGCCGCTGGCCAGCCTGCCGCTGGCAACTAACGTGCCGCCGCCCCTGCCACCGCTGGAAGGATACACCTTTGAAGGCTATCGCAACGCCGACGGCAGCGTCGGCACGCGCAATCTGCTCGGCATCACCACCAGCGTGCACTGCGTGGCGGGCGTGGTGGATTACGTGGTGCAGCTGATTGAGCGCGATTTGCTACCGCGCTATAGCAACGTCGATGGCGTGGTGGCGCTCAACCATTTATATGGCTGCGGCGTGGCGATCAACGCACCGGCGGCGGTGGTGCCGATTCGCACCATTCACAATCTTGCGCTGAATCCTAATTTTGGCGGCGAAGTGATGGTGGTGAGCCTCGGCTGCGAGAAATTACAGCCGGAGCGCCTGCTCACCGGTACACCGGACGTACAGGCCATTTCGCTGGATGAGCGCGATATCGTGCGCCTGCAGGATGAGCGCCACGTGGGTTTTGGCGCGATGGTCGATGAAATTCTGCAGGTGGCCGAGCGCCATCTGAAAAAACTCAACCAGCGTCAGCGCGAAACCTGCCCGGCGTCAGCGCTGGTGGTCGGCACCCAGTGCGGCGGCAGCGATGCGTTTTCCGGCGTGACGGCCAATCCGGCGGTTGGCTTTGCCTCGGATCTGCTGGTGCGCTGTGGTGCGACGGTGATGTTCTCGGAAGTGACCGAGGTGCGCGATGCGATCCATCTGCTGACGCCGCGTGTGGTAAACGAAGCGGTGGGCAAACGGCTGCTGGAGGAGATGGCGTGGTACGACGATTATCTGAGCCAGGGGCAAACCGACCGCAGCGCGAATCCGTCGCCGGGCAATAAAAAAGGCGGCCTGGCCAATGTGGTAGAAAAAGCGCTGGGCTCAATTGCCAAATCCGGCCGCAGCCCGATTGTCGAAGTGCTGTCACCCGGACAGCGCCCGACGCAGCGCGGGCTGATTTACGCCGCCACGCCGGCCAGCGATTTTGTCTGTGGCACCCAGCAGATGGCTTCCGGCATTACGCTGCAGGTGTTTACCACCGGGCGCGGCACGCCTTACGGTCTGGCGGCAATTCCGGTGATCAAAATGGCGACGCGCAGCGCGCTGGCGAACCGCTGGCATGACCTGATGGACATCAATGCCGGCACCATCGCGACGGGTGAAGAGAGTATTGAACAGGTCGGCTGGCGGCTGTTCGAGCTGATTCTGGATATCGCCAGCGGACGTAAACAGACGTGGTCCGATCGCTGGGGAATCCGTAATCAGCTGGCAGTATTCAATCCGGCACCGGTGACGTGAGGTGCAAAATTAACTTTTGGCGCGATCGGTTCCCTCTCCCGCCTGCGGGAGAGGGTTAGGGTGAGGGCCTGATTTACAACAACTTACCCCAGCTATCCACCCACGGCGTGGTCACTGACTCGGGCTCCGGATTTTCCGTCGCATCCACCAGCAGCACCTCGCCAATACGCTGCGCCTGCTGCTCCTGCAGCGTGGCATCAAAAGTCTTTCCTGCTCCACAGAAATGGTCGTAACTGCTGTCGCCTAAAGCGATCACGCCATAGCGCAGCTCAGGCTGATAGCCCAGCTCATCGCGCACCTGCACATACAGCCGCGCGATATTGTCCGGAAAATCGCCCTGCCCGGTGGTCGAGGTAACAATTAACACGACCTCTTTGCTGTAAGCCTGCCAGTCGGCCAGTGACGGATCTTCAAACACCTTCACCTCATGCCCCTGCGCTTCCAGCACCGGCTGCGCCTCTTCAGCAACCAGCAGCGCGTTGCCGTACACCGTACCTGTAAAAATGCCAATCTTTGCCATTTTGCCGCTCCTTTATTCTGTCGGCTTATCCTGGACTGCCTCAGCGGCAAACTCAACCCTCGGCACCTCGGGCAGTTGCTGCTGCCAGCCAAACGATTGCAGCATCTGCTGCCAGACACGATCCAGCCCGGCGCGAATCACCAGCGGTTCGCCGGTCACCGGATGCGTTAGCGTCAGCGCACTGGCGTGCAGCATCAGTCGATCCATGCCAAAGTGGGCTGCGGCACCGCGGTTCTGCCGCAGATCGCCGTGCGAGCTGTCACCAATAATCGGATGACGCAGGTGCGCCATATGGCGTCGCAGCTGATGCTTGCGCCCGGTGTGCGGCGACAGCTCAACCAGCGTATAACGTGCGCTGGGGTACTTGCCGATAGCCACCGGCAGTTCTGCCTGCGCCAGCGCGCGATAATCGGTGACTGCCGGCTGCGGCGCGCGCGGTTCCGTGACAAACTTGTCGGCAATTTTATCCAGCTCTTCCACCAGCGGATAATCCAGCGTTGCGCTACCGTCCAGCCAGCCGCGCACCACTGCGTGATAGGTCTTCTGAATCTGATGCTGCTCAAACTGCTGCGCCAGCAGCCGCCCGATTTCGCTGGAGAGCCCCATCAACAGCACGCCAGACGTGGGCCGATCGAGGCGATGCGCGGTAAATACGTGCTGACCAATCTGATCGCGCACTGTCTGCATCACCACCACTTTCTCTTTGCGATCGAGCCAGCTGCGGTGCACCAGCCAGCCCGCCGGTTTATTTACCGCAACCAGCCATGCATCCTGATAAATGATCTCCAGCATCAGGCGTCCGGCGGCGCAAACAGCGCATCAAGCTGGCTGAGCGTCAGCAGCAGCGCTGCATGGCCCGGCGTGGTGGGCGGCAGGGCCATCTCATAATAAGGTGTAACGGCGAAGTTTTGCGGCAGCGCGGCGCCGGCGTCAAGCAGCGCCTGCATGCGCGGCAGCAGGACCCACTGCAGCCATTCGAGCGGCTGCAGGGTATCGAGACAGAAAGGTTGCGTGCTATTAAAGGCTTCCGCCGCCGGGGCGTGCGTCTGCCAGTGGCCGTGTTCGCGCATCACCGCTTCGACCTGCTGCAGCCGCTGAATAATCAGGTGCGTCGACATACGCTACCTCCGCGTCAAAAAGGGGCGGCAAGCATATCATTAGTGGGTGCGCGCGCAAAAACGGCATAAAAAAAGGGAGCACTGTGATTACAGTGCTCCCGGTTCGTTTGCAGCATTCCCGCCACCGCTGTGCTCCCTGCTCATCCTTGACAACTGTTCCTGCGCTTTCCGTCGCCTGTCATCGTGACATTGGTCCTTAGCATCCTGGCCCGCCACATCCCGCGTGGCTCTCATTCTCCATCCTGGAGGTGTCCTTTACTCACTCCGGAGTGTCCTGCTTCATCCTGAAGCCTTCCCTGTGACGTAAACTCCGTTACGTTCCTGCCGCCTGGCTGACATTCTCCTGAACGTCTCTCAATCCGTGGCTTCCTGCCAGTGGTGACTATTCTGGCAGAAACCATCGCAATAACAAGTCAGTAAGCGCCGTTAAACGATTAAGCCATGTCTTAATTTTCAGATTGATGCCATAACTGCATGATTCACAATATTTTTACATTGCGGACTTCCGGAAGTCTGCGCAATGTTCTGGCGATCTCGCACAACAGTTGTGAGAGATCTCTTACAGGGACTGCGAGAAAAGTCTGCAACTCAGGAACTAACCGGTTGTAAAGCATTAAGAAATGTCTGAATATCCACCGCCAGTTTCTGCCGCTTCTTCGTACCCGGCTGCTCCAGGATCACTTCGCCGGTCAGATTACACACCGCGATAACATCCTGCTCCGAATCTGTGGTGGCGATAAACAGCGTCGGGCTCTGTTTCAGGCGGCGCTTCATCACCAGATGACCAATCAGGTTCTCCTGCAGGCGGGTAAAATCGTCCTCGCTCCACACCTGCAGCAGCGTCAGCGACTGCTGTGCAAACTGCGCGTGCATGTCGCCGGCAAATTGCGTGGTATAGAACGTGGTGAGGTCCGGCTGCAGCTGAATATCCAGTGCGCGCTCAACGGCTGCCAGCGAGGCTGGCAGGGTAAAGTCCTGCGGCTGCCACAGGACACGCTCATCCAGTTCACTGATGATGCAGGGCGACGGCACGCCGTACAGCTCTGCGCTGGCGGGAAAATGGCCGTGCTGCTGCTGCCAGTGCGCTACATAACGGGCGGTAAAATCGCGCAGGGCTTCTGCGGTTTGCTGCATCATTCATCTTCTCGCTGGTGATCGGTTACACTGACTCCCTTTGATGGATTTTAGTGGTAACCGTTATGTCTTCTGAAAACCGGGATACGGCGCTGAGCGGCCTGACTTTGGGTAAGCCCACCGCGTATGTTGATCGCTACGATAACACGCTGCTGCAGGCGGTGCCGCGCAGCCTGAATCGCGAGCCGCTCGGGCTTTATCCCGATAACCTGCCGTTCCACGGCGCAGATATCTGGACGCTGTATGAACTCTCCTGGCTAAACAGCAAAGGCGTACCGCAGGTCGCGGTCGGCGAAGTAGTGCTAAGCGCCGACAGCGTGAATCTGATCGAGTCCAAAAGCTTCAAACTCTATCTTAACAGCTTTAACCAGACGATTTTCGCCGACTGGGGCGCCGTGCGGCAAACGCTGGAGCGCGATCTCAGCGCCTGCGCTAACGGCCAGGTCAGCGTGGCGCTGTTTCGCCTGAGCGAAGTGGAAGGTCAGCCGATCGGGCACTTCGCTGGCGATGTCATCGACGAGCAGGATATCACCATCAGCGATTACGGCTTTAACGCTGATTACCTCGCCAGCGCACCGGGCAGCGAAGTGGTTGAAGAGACGCTGGTCAGCCATCTGCTGAAATCGAACTGTCTGATCACCAATCAGCCGGACTGGGGCTCGGTAATGATTCGCTATCAGGGCCCGCGTATCGATCGCGAAGCGCTGCTGCGCTATCTGATTTCGTTCCGCCAGCACAATGAGTTTCACGAGCAGTGCGTCGAGCGTATCTTCAACGACATTCAGCGTTTTTGTCAGCCGACGGCGTTGACCGTTTACGCGCGCTACACGCGGCGCGGCGGGCTGGATATCAATCCGTGGCGCAGCAATGTCCCCTTCACGCCGGGCTACTCCCGCCTGGTGCGCCAGTAGCAGATTGCGAGATGTCTCGCAGGCCGCCGCACGGATGCGCGGTTCCACTTGAGCATTCGCGGCCGACAACGGTACTCTGGTACAGGCGCGAGGGCGACAGCGTGCTTACCGAAGGATTTTCGTCACTGCGCTCAACGGGTTAAGCGCAGCGTCATCAGTCACGCATTTGCGTGTAAAGGAGTTCTCTTGATTACACATATCAGCCCGCTTGGCTCAATGGATCTGCTCTCCCAGCTGGAAGTCGACATGCTGAAGCGTACTGCCAGCAGCGATCTCTACCAGCTGTTTCGCAACTGCTCGCTGGCGGTACTCAACTCCGGCAGCCAGACCGACAGTAGCCACGAACTGCTTTCCCGCTTTGAAAACTTTGACATCAACGTGCTGCGCCGCGAGCGCGGCGTGAAACTGGAGCTGATCAACCCGCCGGAAGAGGCGTTTGTTGACGGCCGGATTATCCGTTCGCTGCAGGCGAACCTGTTTGCCGTACTGCGCGATATTCTGTTTGTTAACGGTCAGCTCTCAGCGGCGGATCGTTTACAAAATCAGGACGTCACCGACTCCGCGCACATCACCAATCAGGTGTTCTCCATTCTGCGCAACGCGCGCGCGCTGCACGTGGGCGAATATCCCAACACCGTGGTGTGCTGGGGCGGTCATTCCATCAACGCGGTCGAATATCAATATTGCCGCAATGTCGGAACCCAGATGGGCCTGCGCGAACTGAACATCTGTACCGGCTGTGGTCCGGGCGTGATGGAAGCGCCGATGAAAGGGGCGGCGGTAGGCCATGCACAGCAGCGCTATCACGACAGCCGGTTTATCGGCCTGACCGAACCGTCGATCATCGCTGCGGAGCCACCTAACCCGCTGGTGAATGAACTGATCATCATGCCGGATATCGAAAAGCGTCTGGAAGCCTTTGTGCGCATCGCGCACGGCATCGTGATCTTCCCGGGCGGCGTGGGTACGGCTGAAGAGCTGTTGTATCTTCTGGGCATTCTGATGAATCCGCAGAACAGCGATCAGGTGCTGCCGCTGATCCTCACCGGGCCAAAAGAGAGCGCCGATTACTTCCGCGTGCTGGATGATTTCATCGTTAATACGCTGGGTGAAGCCGCGCGCCGGCATTACAAAATCATCATTGATGATGCTGCGGAAGTGGCGCGTCTGATGAAGAAAGCCATGCCGCAGGTGAAAGAGTACCGCCGCGAAACCGGCGATGCCTACAGCTTCAACTGGTCGATTCGCATTGCGCCGGATCTGCAGGTACCGTTCCTGCCGACCCACGAAAATATGGCCAATCTCAAGCTGTTCCCGAATCAGCCAGCGGAAAAACTGGCGGCGGATCTGCGGCGTGCCTTCTCGGGCATCGTGGCCGGCAACGTCAAAGAGATGGGGATCCGCGAAATCCGGGAAAAAGGTCCGTATCAGCTGCAAGGCGATGCCGATCTGATGCACCGCATGGACGAACTGCTGCAGGGCTTCGTCGCGCAGCAGCGCATGAAACTGCCCGGCAGCGCTTACATCCCCTGCTACGAAATCATCAAATAACCCATCAGGAAGGCAGCCTGCGGGCTGCCGGTATCACTATGTCGCTTCATCTGCTTATTATCGACGCGCTCAATCTGATCCGCCGCCTGCACGCGGTACAGGGTTCGCCCTGTCGCGAGGCCTGCGTGGCGGCGCTGCATCAGCTGCTGGGCCACACGCGACCAACGCACGTGGTGGCGGTGTTTGACAGCCATGACCGACAGCCTGGCTGGCGTCATCAGTTATTGCCGGACTATAAAGCGGGTCGCCCGCCGATGCCGGACGATTTACAGCAGGAGATGGCCTCGCTGCAGGCGGCCTTTGAGGCCAGCGGTGTCAGCTGCTGGGTTGCCGAACAGGATGAAGCGGACGATCTGGCCGCGACGCTGGCAGTGAAGATGGCCGACGCCGGTCATCAGGCCACCATCGTTTCCACCGATAAAGGTTACTGCCAGCTGCTGGCGCCGAGCATCCGCATCCGCGATTATTTTCAGAAGCGCTGGCTGGACGTGCCGTTTATCGAACAGGAGTTCGGCGTCGCGCCGGCCCAGCTGGCGGATTACTGGGGCTTATGCGGTATCAGCAGCAGCAAAATTCCAGGCGTGCCCGGCATCGGGCCGAAAAGCGCGCGGGAACTGCTGCTGCAGTTTGGTTCGCTCGAGGCCCTGTATCAGCAGCTGGATCAGGTACCTGAGAAGTGGCAGAAGAAGTTACGCGATCACCGCGCGATCGCCGAGGTGTGCCGACAGGTGTCAACGCTGAAGCGGGATTTGGTGTTGCAGGGGAATTTAAATACGCTGCGGTATCAGGGTCCGGCGCGTCATTGAGGTCGCCATGAATGGCGCCCCTACAGCAGCACGGCAAGCCTGAGCTGTTCAGGCTGGTTTCAGCCCCATTCCACAACGATCGCGGGTTTAGTTGCGGCGCAATTTATTGCGCGATGAATCGCGCCGCTACGGGTTAGTGCACCTAATTTCTGCGAAATAATTTGTGCCACCGCAGGACGACAAGCCCGAGCTGTTCAGGGAAGTTTCAATCCCGCTCATTGCGCGATGAATCGCGCCGCTACGGGCTAGTGCACCTAGTTTCTGCGAAATAATTTGTGCCACCGCAGGACGACAAGCCCGAGCTGCTCAGGGAAGTTTCAATCCCGCTCATTGCGCGATAAATCGCGCCGCTACGGATGAGTGCAACTAAGTTCTGCGAAATAATTTGTGCAAGCGCAGGACGACAAGCCCGAGCTGTTCAGGGAAGTTTCAATCCCGCTCATTGCGCGATAAATCGCGCCGCTACGGATTAGTGCAACTAAGTTCTGCGAAATAATTTGTGCAAGCGCAGGACGACAAGCCCGAGCTGTTCAGGAAAGTTTCAATCCCGCTCATTGCGCGATGAATCGCGCCGCTACGGATGAGTGCAACTAAGTTCTGCGAAATAATTTGTGCTAGCGCAAGGCGGCAAGCCTGAGAGTCCCCGGGAGCATACATTAGTATGTGACCGGGGCGAGCAGGTGCAGCCAACGCTGCGGTAGTGCAAAGTATGAAGCAGGCGCAGCCAACGCCGCGATAGCGCAAAGTATGAAGCAGGCCTAGCGTTCGTCGCGCCGTCCGCCGACTGCCGCCCAGATCCGGCGCACATGCACGGTCACTTCTTCGCGGTCGTGATACAGCTGGCGCGCCTGGATCTGCGCGTTTACGCCCTTCTCCTTCAGCGCCGCGTCCATCATTGCCAGGTTCTGCGTGACTTCTTCATAGCGCTTTTTCATTGGCAGCTTGAGGTTGAAGATCGCCTCACGGCACCAGCCGTTGACCAGCCATTCGGTCATCAGGCTGGCGACGCGCACCGGTTTTTCCACCATGTCGCACACCAGCCAGCTGATGTTGCTGCGCGGCGGGCGGAATCTGAAACCGTCTTCGCGGCAGTGCGTAACCTGTCCGGTATCCATCAGGCTTGGTGCCATCGGGCCGTTATCCACCGCGTACACCCACATGCTGCGCTTCACCAGCTGATAGGTCCAGCCGCCGGGGCAGGCACCGAGATCGACCGCATACATGCCGCTGCCCAGCCGTTCGTCCCACTCATCGGCCGGCACGAACACATGGAATGCTTCTTCCAGCTTCAGCGTAGAGCGGCTTGGCGCATCGGCCGGGAACTTCAGGCGCGGAATGCCCATGTAAAACGGCGAGTTGTTGTGCGGCAGCGAATAACCAACGTAGCAGGTGCCCGGCGCGATAAAGAACACATGCACCACCGGACGTTTATTGCTCTCATAATTCAGCAGGATTTTGCTGTCGCGCAGGCTGGCGCGCAGCGGTACCGTCAGCTTTCGGCAAAATTTGGTCAGCTCTTTGGCTTCATTGGTGTCGGGCACTTCAACGCGCAGCTCGCCGCCCTTCTCCACTACGCCGCTCAGCATGCCGACGATCGGGGTAATACGATCTTCCGGCGGGAGATCGCGCAGCAGCTCGCCCACCACCAGCATTTGCCGGGCAAAAATCAGCTCCGCGAACGGCAGCGTGGCGATCAGTTTTTCCGCCTCTTCCGGCTGATAGCACTCAAACAGCACGTAACCGGCGTCATCTTTAACGCGCGGAAAACCGTAGATTTCGCGTTCCGCTGCTTTGGCACTGATTTCTGCCGCACACTCTTTCTCAAATCCCGGGCGGCAATAGAGTAAAACTTTATTCATGGCGATCTGCCTTTCGTTTCAGACGCAGCGCGCCAATCAACATCAAAAACCAGCCAATCAGGAAGCACAGGCCTCCAACCGGCGTAACAAACACCCAAAACTTCAGGTGCGACAGCGCCAGACAATACAGGCTGCCGCTGAACAGGACGATACCCAGCGCCATCGCGGCGCTACTCCAGTAAAACCAGATATTGGCGCGACGCAGCATCGCTGCGCCAATACCGATAATCGCCAGCGTATGATACGCCTGATATTCAAGGCCGGTATGGATCCACGCCATCTCGGCCGCGCCGAGCGCTTTGCTCAGCACGTGCGCCCCAAAAGCACCAAACGCCACCAGCAGAAAGCCGCTGATGGCGGCAAATATAAACATGGCACGACTGGACATTCATTTATCCTCAAGGTGAAACCGCACATCACTGTGCGGCAGGCAACGCGTTAGTGATCGTAGCGGAAGCGGAATTTTTCTTGTTCAGTTGCGGCTTTTTCCAGAATCCACTGCCGAAAGGCGGCTATTTTACCCAGTTCTGCCTGGCTGTCATGACAAACCAGATAAAAAGCATTTTTACTCACTAAGACATCGTTGAAAGGACAGACCAGACGTCCGGCCTCAATTTCACTCTGCGCCATCACGTTATTGGCCAGCGCCACGCCCTGGCCGTGGATCGCCGCCTGCAGCACCATGGCGCTGTGGCTGAAGATCGGCCCCTGCTGAACATTAATGTGCTGCAAGCCCAGCTGACGAATATAGGATTGCCAGTCACGGCGCGAGGCGTCATGCAGCAGCGTGAAATGCGCCAGATCGGCCGGTGATTTGAGCGGATTGTCACCGGTCAGCAGCAGCGGCGAGCAGACCGGCAGCAGATATTCGGCATACAATTTTTCTACCCGCAAACCGGGCCAGTTGCCGCGGCCGTAAAAAATCGCCACGTCGACATCGTCGGCCAGCTTCTCCTCATCACGGTCCACCGCCTGGATACGCACATCAATGCCCGGATAAGCCAGATTAAAGCTGGAGAGGCGCGGAACCAGCCACTGAATGGCGAAACTCGGCAACAGGCTGACGGTGAGAGCCCCTTTGGCACTGCGCGCCTGCAGTTTGCGCGTGGCATCGTTCAGTGCCGAAAAAATCTCTTTGATATCGAGATAGTAGCTTTGACCCTCTTCGGTCAGTAACAGCGAACGATTGCGCCGGCGAAACAGCTTGAGACCGAGAAAATCTTCCAGCGATTTAATCTGATGGCTGACAGCCGCCTGGGTCACAAACAGCTCCTCAGCGGCTTTGGTGAAGCTCAAATGACGGGCCGCAGCGTCGAAGACGCGAAGAGCATTAAGCGGCGGAAGGCGTTTTGACATGGTTTTCCGTACCCGGATTGACAGCGTAACACTGCAACTTATACAAAGTCGTTACGTATTAGATTTTTTAATCCGAGACATTATAATTTGTCCGTTGAGGAAGCTCCAGCAAATACCTATAGTTGCCGCACTTCCTGAGCCGGAACGAAAAGATTTCTGGAAACGTGCGAGAGATCGCAGACTTTTAGAGAGCTTTTGGCTTGTGGTCGTGATGTTGTGTTTGCATTTTGATCTGACGATTGCAGATCAAACTTTTAATTCCTGTAGATTTACCCTGTCTGTCCATAGTGATTTTAAATAGCACCGCAAATTGCGGTGCTTTTTTTTACCTGCTAACCGGGCTTACTGGCCCATTTCCACCATCTCTTTCACATCTGAGCGGTTAATCTGCTGCTCGTTGCCATTGGCATCTTTATAGCTGATCATACCGGTTTCATCGTCAACTTTTGGTTTGCCATCCGCAACAATGGTGCGACCATCATTGGTATGCATGACGTAGTTGCTGGAACAGGCGGCCAGGGTAAAGGCCATGGTGCACACGGCCAGCACTGCGGCGAGTTTATTCATCTTCTATCTCCTTGCAGATTGATTGCATTAAACCACCCGCGTGCGCTGACCAGTGGCAGCAAACAGAGCGATCGACTGGAACAGACCGATTCGTTATGCGGGTTTCGGTTCAAACCTTGCAATAATTAGCATAACGCGCTTTTCCAGCTTTGCCAGGCCACGGCGTGGCTTTCAGCCTGGTCCTAACATCCAAGTAAGTGAGCTGAGTATGACCCATTTCTCTCCTGGCGAGTTTCGTCAGCAGTTTCCCGCGCTGAGCGATGCGGGTGTCTATCTCGACAGCGCCGCCACCGCGCTGAAGCCGCAGGCGGTGATTGACGCGACCGCGCAGTTTTATTCGCTGAGCGGCGGCACCGTCCACCGCAGCCAGTTCGCCGCTGCCCGCGCGCTGACGGCACAGTATGAACAGGCGCGCGCGCGCGTGGCGCACTGGCTGCAGGCGGCGGACGATCGGCAAATCGTCTGGACGCGCGGCACCACGGAGGCCATCAACCTGGTGGCGCACAGCTGGCTGGCACCGCGCCTGCAGCCGGGCGACGAGATTGTGGTGAGTGAAGCCGAGCACCACGCCAATCTGGTGCCGTGGCTGATGGTGGCACAGGCCAGCGGTGCGAAAGTGATAAAGTGGCCGATTGGCGCTGACCGGCGGCCGGATATCGCCCTGCTGCCGCAGTTACTCAACGCGCGCACCCGTCTGCTGGCGATAGGTCAGATGTCTAACGTGACCGGCGGCTGTCCGGATCTGGCGCAGGCGATTACGCTGGCACACGGCGTCGGGGCGAAAGTGATGGTGGATGGCGCGCAGGGCGTGGTGCACTGCCCGCCAGATGTGCAGGCGCTGGATATCGACTTCTACGCCTTTTCCGCGCACAAGCTGTATGGTCCGATGGGCACTGGTGTGCTGTACGGCAAAGCGGAGCTGCTGGACGCGATGCCGCCGTGGCAGGGCGGCGGCAAGATGCTGACGCAGGTCGATTTCAGCGGCTTCACGCCGCAGCCGGTGCCGTGGCGCTTTGAAGCAGGCACGCCGAACGTGGCGGGCGTGGTCGGGCTGAGTGCGGCGCTGGACTGGCTGACACAGTATGATGCCGGGAAAGCCGAACGCTGGAGCCAGCAGCTGGCCAGCCTTGCCGAAGAACAACTCAGCGCTATTCCCGGCTTCCGCAGTTTCCGCTGCGGCAGCGCCAGCCTGCTGGCGTTTGATATCGCCGGTATTCACCACAGCGATATCGTGACGCTGCTGGCGGAACAGGGCATCGCGCTGCGCGCCGGCCAGCATTGTGCCCAGCCGCTGATGGCGGCGCTTGGCGTCAGCGGCACGCTGCGCGTCTCATTTGCCCCCTATAATAATCTGCAGGACGTGGACGCGCTGGTGCGCGCCATGCACCACGCCGTGGATTTACTGAGTGAGTAACGTAATGACATCAGCCCTGCTTGCCCCCCATCCGTTTGGTGATCTGATTACCGAAGCCAGCCTGACGGAGAAGTTTGCCCATTTTCATCAGTGGGAAGATCGCTATCGCCAGCTGATTCAGCTCAGCCGCCAGCTGCCGGCGCTGCCGGAGGCGCTGAAAACGGCGGAAATTGAGCTCTCCGGTTGCGAAAACCGCGTCTGGCTCAGCAGCCAGCAGCGGGCCGACGGCACGCTGCATTTTTACGGCGACAGCGAGGGACGCATTGTGCGCGGATTGCTGGCGGTGCTGCTGACAGCGGTGGAAGGAAAAACGCCCGCGGCGCTGTTAGCCACAGACCCGCTGGCGCTGTTTGATACCTTAGGGCTGCGCGCGCAGCTGAGCGCCTCGCGCAGCAGTGGTTTACAGGCGCTGGCTGAGGCGGTACAGCGCGCCGCCTGCGCGCATCAGGCAGACTGACGCGCCGCGCGCGCGAGGAATTTTTTCAGCGCGTGCGACACCGCAACAAAACCAAAGGTGGCGGTCACCATGGTGGCCGCACCAAAGCCGGCGGCACAGTCCATGCGCTTTGGCCCTTCCGCCGTGCTGCGCGAAGCGCATACGCTGCCGTCCGGCTGCGGATACACCAGCGCCTCGGTAGAGAACACGCAGTCGATCCCCAGTTTACCCTTGCTGTTTTTCACTACGCCAAAATCACTTTTCAGCCGCTCGCGCAGTTTGGCAGCCAGCGGATCCTGAATGGTTTTGGCTAAGTCACTGACCTGAATCTGCGTCGGATCAATCTGTCCGCCGGCGCCACCGGTGGTGATCAGCGGGATCTTATTGCGCCGGCACCAGGCAATCAGCGCAGCCTTGGGGCGCACGCTATCAATCGCGTCAATCACATAGTCGAACCCCGCCGCCATCAGCTCAGCGGTATTGTCCGGCGTGATAAAGTCATCGATGCAGATCACCTCACACTCCGGATTGATGGCGTGAATACGCTGCGCCATCACCTCGGTTTTCGCCTGACCGACATGCCCCTGCAACGCATGAATCTGACGGTTGGTATTGGTAATACACACATCATCCATGTCAATCAGGGTAATTTTACCGATGCCGGTGCGCGCCAGCGCTTCGGCCGCCCAGGAACCGACGCCGCCAATGCCGATGACGCAGAAATGCGCGTCGGCAAAACGCTGCAGTGCTTCCTGCCCGTAGAGACGCGCCGTGCCGCCAAATCGCTGGCGCCAGGCGTCGCTGACAACTTTCATAGCTAACCTTTTAGTACGATGCGCAGACGCGCACCCGACGAACCCAGGGTGCGCAGCCTATCAATTTGCGCCGATAATCAATGAACCATTATTGCCGTTTTGCGGATTGCTGAACAGCGGCTGGCCGGTTCCCGGCGCGGCTTTCAGCACCCAGACGCGGCCATAATGGTTGTAGAAGCCCGCCAGATGCGCCGCATCCGGGCCGACGCCCTGGTAGATATCGAAGTGCTGGCCTTTGATCGCGCCGCCCACGTCCAGCGCGACCATCAGGCGCATCTCATATTTGCCGTTGAATTTGCCTTTCTCATTCAGCTGCGGCACTTCAGCCAGCAGCGCCGTACCGGCGGGAATCAGCGAACGATCGGACGCCACCGAGGCTTTGGCAATCAGCGGTACCGCGCTGGCACCGCGCACCGGCACATACTCTTCCGGCTTGAAGAACACGAACGACTGGTTGGTTTCCAGTACGTTGCGCACTTCCTGCGGTGAGTGCTCCTGCGCCCACTGCCGAATCGCCTGCATCGACATGTCTTCGCGCTTCACTTCACCGCGATCGATCAGCTCTTTGCCAATACTGTGGTAAGCCCAGCCGTTCTTGCCGCCGTAACCGAAGAAACGCAGCGGACGGCCATCGCCGAAATCGACATAGCCGCTACCCTGCACGTCCATCATAAAGTTGTCGATCAGCGAGTTGCTCCAGGCAATCACATAACGCTCATCCAGTGCGCCACTATAGATAGAAGCGCGGCTTGGCAGCTTCTGTCCGCGCGGACGCGGCGGCATGCGATAAATCGGATACTGGAATTCGCCCTGACGGGTATAACGCGCTTCCACCACCGGCGTGTAGTAACCGGTAAACTGTACGTTGCCGTAGCTGTCGGTGCCTTCCATCTGATAGGCGTTCAGGCCGAACTGGCGCAGCTGACGCGTATCGGCGCCGGAGAGCAGCCAGTTCTGAATCGCACTGTAAGTGCCGAGGTTGCGGCCATACAGACCGGACGACGCCGACTGGATCTGCTGCACCTGCAGGCCGAAATCACGGCCATTGACCGGACGCCCTTTGGCGTTCGGCTCATTCACCAGCCCGAGCGGTTGCTCCAGCTTGCCATCAATATATTGCTGACCGCGATCGGTCGGCTTAGAGCTACAACCGGCTAACAGCGCCAGAAATGCGCCAGTAAGTGCATACTTCGCCCAATGTCCTTTCATTACCTTCTCTTTTAAGCTGGTTGTTTGCACGGCGACGATAGCAAAGGGGCAGACAGAATGAAATCTGCCGCAGGCTAGCGCGCTCACATCTGTATAATAAATCGCCCAATGGCCAAATAATTCAGCAACTGTTTGTCTATTTAGCGCTTTAACGCAAAAAAGGGGTTGCATCATCATACGCCCGGTGTATAGTGCGCATCCACGGACGCGGAGTGGAGCAGCCTGGTAGCTCGTCGGGCTCATAACCCGAAGGTCGTCGGTTCAAATCCGGCCCCCGCAACCAATTCTTCGTGATGAAGAGACAATGTGGCAAGTCGCTTAGCGCGACAGACGGACGCGGGGTGGAGCAGCCTGGTAGCTCGTCGGGCTCATAACCCGAAGGTCGTCGGTTCGAATCCGGCCCCCGCAACCAATTGTCTTAACGAAGAATACAATGTGCAAAGTCGCTCAGTGCGACAGACGGACGCGGGGTGGAGCAGCCTGGTAGCTCGTCGGGCTCATAACCCGAAGGTCGTCGGTTCGAATCCGGCCCCCGCAACCACTTCTTCTGCGGAAGAACATCACAACACCCTGACGGGTGTTTTTTTGTTTCTGCGCCCGGTAAAAAGCGGCATCGCTGCCGCCCTGCCCTAACGCCGTGCCAGCACGCCGCCTTTGTCAAAATATGCCTTGATGCCGTGCAGAATGGCTTCCGCCACCTGATGCTGATAACGCGGCGTACGCAACTTCCGCTCCTCTTCAACGTTACTGATAAACGCCGTTTCCACCAGAATCGACGGGATATCCGGCGCTTTCAGCACCGCAAAGCCGGCCTGATCCACCGTGCGTTTATGCAGGTGGTTAATGTGGCCCATGCGCGTCAGCACTTCTTTGCCAAACTTCAGACTGTCGCTGATGGTCTGCCGCTGCACCATATCGAACATGGTGTGGTCGAGATAGCGATCGCCGCTCATGCTGACCCCGCCGATCAAATCCGCTTCGTTCTGCGTCTGGGCGAGAAAGCGCGCGGCGGCCGAGGTTGCGCCGCTGGTGGAGAGCGCGAAGACCGAAGAGCCGCGCGCCGCCCGGCTGGTAAAAGCATCGGCGTGAATCGAGACAAACAGATCGGCGCGCTGCTTGCGCGCTTTCGCGACCCGCACGCGCAGCGGTATAAACACATCTTCGTTGCGTGTCATGTAAGCCTTCATATTACGTTCTTTGTCGATCAACGCTTTCAGATAGCGTCCAATCTTCAGCACGATATCTTTCTCGCGCGTTTTGTACTTGCCGTGCGCGCCGGGATCTTCCCCGCCGTGACCGGGATCGATCATGATAATAATCGGTCGATCGCGCCCGGCTTTGCCCGGTAGCGGCGCCTGCGCCGGTTGATCGCGCTCCAGTTCGCCCTGGTTGTAATCCTTCAGTAACGCCAGCAGCGGATCCTCTTCCTGTGACGACTGGCTGGGATAGAGATCGACCACCAGCCGGTGGCGAATACCCGCGACCGGATCGAGGGTGAAGGTTTTCGGTGCCACGCTGCGCTTCAGCTCCAGCACCACGCGCACCGTGGTGGGATCGAACTGACCGACGCGCGCGGTTTTAATGTAGGGATCGTCCACCCGCACCAGCTTATCGATGCCTTTCAGCGCGCTGTTGATGTGCAGGTTCTGGATATCGATCACCAGCCGCTCGGGGTTGCTCAGCGTGAACTGCTTATAGTGCAGCGCGACGTTGGATTCCAGCGTCACGCGCGAGTAAGTCGAGGATGGCCAGATGCGCACGGCCACAATGTGCTGACTTGCCGCAAAACCGCTGCGCGTCACGCTCAGCAACCACAGCGCACCTGCGCCCTGTAAAAGTCGTCTTCGGGTAAAAGCTTCGGACATGCCGCTCCAGCTACTGTGTTATGTCTAAAAAATCGTCAGTTGACGAGCAGAAGGCGAAAACTTTATTCAATGAGGAATGTCTTGTCTTGCCGGAAAAACCAGATAATGCAGTCTGTTAGCGTGGCTTGCATCAGGAAAATCGTAAAGTAACGTCAGGTCCGATGCTTGCAAAAAGTGGCGAAAGAGCATAAAAATACATAAATTTCGAATAACCATTCACAGAGGGTTTGCCGTGAAGGAACGCAGTACCGAACTGGTTCAGGGTTTTCGCCATACCGTTCCCTATATTAATGCCCACCGTGACAAGACGTTTGTCATCATGCTGGGTGGCGAGGCCATCGAGCATGAGAACTTCTCCAGCATCGTTAACGATATCGGCCTGTTGCATAGTCTCGGCATTCGCCTGGTGGTGGTTTATGGCGCACGGCCGCAGATCGATGCCAGCCTCGCGCAGCAGCAGCTGGAGCCGATTTATCACAAACACACGCGCGTGACCGATGCCCAATCGCTGGAGCTGGTGAAGCAGGCGGCCGGGCGTTTACAGCTCGATATTACGGCGCGTCTGTCGATGAGCCTGAATAATACGCCGCTGCAGGGCGCGCATATTAATGTGGTGAGCGGTAACTTCATCATTGCTCAGCCGCTGGGCGTGGATGACGGCGTCGATTACTGCCACAGCGGCCGCATCCGCCGGATTGACGAAGAGGCGATCCATCGTCAGCTGGATAACAATGCCATTGTGCTGCTGGGGCCGGTGGCGGTCTCGGTGACCGGCGAGAGCTTTAACCTGACCTCGGAAGAGGTGGCGACGCAGCTGGCGATTAAGCTGAAAGCCGAGAAGATGATCGGTTTCTGCTCCGAACAGGGCGTAACCGATCGCGAAGGCACCATCATTTCCGAGCTGTTCCCGAACGAGGCGCAGACGCGTATTGATGAAATGGAGAGCGACGGTGATTTTCTCTCCGGCACCGTGCGCTTCCTGCGTGGTGCGGTCAAAGCCTGCCGCAGCGGCGTGCGCCGCAGCCATCTGATCAGCTATCAGGAAGATGGCGCACTGCTGCAGGAACTGTTCTCGCGTGACGGTATCGGTACGCAGATTGTCATGGAGTCGGCCGAGCAGATTCGCCGCGCCAACATCAACGACATCGGCGGGATTCTTGAACTGATTCGTCCGCTGGAGCAGCAGGGCATTCTGGTGCGCCGTTCGCGCGAGCAGCTGGAGATGGAGATCGACAAATTCACCATTATTCAGCGCGACAATATGACCATCGCCTGCGCGGCGCTCTATCCGTTCCCGGACGAGCAAATCGGCGAGATGGCCTGCGTGGCGGTGCACCCCGACTATCGCAGCTCGTCACGCGGCGAGCTGCTGCTGGAGCGCGTGGCGCTGCAGGCGCGGCAGATGGGGCTGAAGAAGCTGTTCGTGCTGACCACGCGCAGCATCCACTGGTTCCAGGAGCGCGGCTTCACGCCGGTGGATATTGAGTCGCTGCCTGAAAGCAAAAAGCAGATGTACAACTATCAGCGTCGTTCCAAAGTGCTGATGGCAGACTTACGCTAAGCGCCAGCGCACCTTACGCGCCGCTGAGGGAAAGTCCCCGCGGCGGCGCAATCATCTGCCCTCTTCTCCCCCTAAGCGATCCAGCAGCCCGCTGCGCCGCTGCGTGCGCAGCTGCACCGCGCGCCGGAACACCGCTTCATCACTGAACAGCGTTAGCTGGCTGCGCGCCCGGGTAATGGCGGTGTAAATCAGCTCGCGCGTCAGTACCGGCAGGAACTGAGCCGGCATCACCAGCGCGGTGTGGTCAAACTCCGACCCCTGTGATTTGTGCACCGTCATCGCCCATGCCGTGTCATGGGCCGGCAGGCGACTTGGCTGTACCGCTTTGATGCTGCCATCAGGCAGCGGGAAAAACACCTTGAGCAGCCCTTCCTCATCGAACAGCGTAATGCCGATATCACCATTGAACAGGCCGAGCGCGCTGTCGTTACGCGTCACCATCACCGGACGCCCCTGATACCAGCGGCTGCCCCCTGCCGGACGACGAATCAGCTGCAGCTGCATCAGCTTGTGCTCAATACGCTGATTGAGCCCCTGCACGCCAAATGGCCCTTCGCGCAGCGCGCACAGCAGCTGATAACGGCCAAACGCAGCAATCACCTCGGCCGGTGCGGCACGCTGGTTAATCAGCTGGAGAAATGGCCGATAGCCTTCGGCAATCTGCGTCAGCATCGCCTGATACGCTTCGGCATCGTTGAGCGGCTGGCGCACGATATCGCTAAAGCCCGCCTGAAAGGCCGCCTCGACCGCCTGCGCTTCGCCGGCGTTGACCGCCGCAGCCAGCTGACCGATGCCGGAGTGCGCCGCGAAACGGTAGCTTTTGCGCAGCAGGCAGATGGCATCGCGCACCGCCGGGGCCACCGCATCATCGGTGCCGGCAACCTCGCAGCCGGTCAGCGTGGTGAGCTGCAACGCGCGCACCGGACTGTAGCCCGCCTCGGCACAGCGGCAGATATCTCCGAGTACGGCACCGGCTTCAACCGAGGCCAGCTGGTCGCGATCGCCGAGAAAAATCACCCGCGCGTGAGCGGGCAGCGCGGCGATCAGGTTTGCCATCATGCCAAGATCGACCATCGAGGCTTCATCGACCACCAGCACGTCGAGATGCAGCGGATTACCGGCGTGGTAGCGCAGGCGCTGCGTCTCCGGCTGAGCGCCGAGTAAACGGTGCAGCGTGGTGGCTTCTGCCGGAAAACGCTGGCGCTCCGCATCGCTGACGTCGAGACTGCGCAGCGCCTTACCCAGCGACTCGGTGAGCCGCGCCGCCGCCTTGCCGGTAGGCGCGGCCAGCTGAATGCGCAGGGTTCCCTCACTGAGGCGAATCAGCGCTGCCAGCAGCTTCGCCACCGTGGTGGTTTTGCCGGTGCCGGGCCCGCCGGAGATCACCGCGGTTTTTTGCGTCAGCGCCACCGCCGCCGCAATTTTCTGCCAGTCCTCAGGCTGACTGCCGAAAAAGGTATCCAGCACGCTGCGCACCTGTTCGGGCGCAAATAGCTGCGGCGCCGCCTGTGGCTGGAAGAAGCGCGCCACTTCCCCTTCGTGATGCCAGAGCCGGTGCAGATAGAGCCGGTTATCACGCAACACCACCGGCGCCGGGCGATCGCTGGCGCTGAGCGCCTGCCAGTCCGCCAGCAGCGTCGGCCAGTCCTGCGGCTCGCCGGCGGCCTGCCAGATGGTGTGCGCCAGCTCCGGATGACGACCGCTAAAGAGTCCTTCACGGGTAAGCTGCGACAGCGGCAGGCAGACGTGACCGTCACCGGCTTCCGCGCTGAGACAGGCAGCCGCCAGCAGATGCGCGGGCCGATCGTCGTCGGCCAGCAGCCGGGCAAACTGAATATCCAGCGCCCGCAGCAGGCGCAGTTCTGCCGCCTGTGCCAATAGCGTACTCATGCTACTCATGCTGCTGCTCCCGGCCCGCGAAACAGGCTATCCAGTTGTGAAACGAAATCTGACGTCGGTCGGGTATGGAACACCCCGTTATCCGGCGAGCTGCCATCCATGCCGCGTAAAAACAGATAGAATACGCCGCCAAAATGCTGTTCATAATCGTAATCCGTCAGGCGGTGCTGCAAATAGCGATGCAGCGCCAGCGTATACAGCTGATACTGCAAATCGTAACGGTGGTCGATCATCGCCTGTGCCATCGCCTGCGGTGTGTATGCCTGATGGCTCTCGCCCAGCCAGTTAGATTTGTAATCCAGCAGATAGTATTTGCCCTGCCAGCGAAATACCAGGTCGATGAAGCCTTTCAGCATGCCCTGCACCTGACGGAAGTCGAGCGGCGGCGCCTGACGCGACAGCGGATCCTGCCGCATCAACGCGTCCAGCGCCGGTGCCGTCAGCAGTCCATCAATCGGCAGATAGAACTCCATCTCGATCAGGCGATTGCCCGGTGTGATGTCGCTCAGCCGGATCCCTTGAGTGTTGAGCGGCGTGTTCACCACGCGGGTAATCCACTCGCTCAGCATCGGCTGCCAGTGCAGCGGATAGCCGCTCTGCTGCAACTGCTGTTCCAGCTGCGGCGCTGAAGGCGGCTGGGTGAAGTCGAGCGATTCAAACAGCGTATGCAGGAAAGTCCCGGGCGCAGCGCCACGCGGGAAATGGTGCGGCGTCAGCGCGGCTTCCAGCACTTCCGCCACGCGATCTTCCCCGACCGCTTCCGCATCGAAGCCCGGCATTACATCCAGCAGACGGTGACTGCCGTGCTGCTGCAGCCCGGAGTAGCTGGTGACACGCCACGGATCGGCCAGCGCGCGCGTGACGCTGCGCGCATCCAGCGCATCGTCAACCTCGTCCAGCGCCTGCCAGCGTTCATGGCCCTGCGGCTGCGCCAGCACCACTTCGGTTCCGGTCACGCTGATGTCGTGCAGTAAACTCGCCAGCTGTTCTGCGGTGGCCGGCTCGCCGCGCTGCAGCAGGAAACCCAGCGCGCTTTTATGTAAATCGCTCTCGCCCTCTTTCTTGCGCGTGCCGCGAAACAGCGGTGCCACGCCGACGCTGCAGTGATACACCGAACGCGTCAGCGCCACGTACAGCAGGCGTAAATCCTCTGCCAGCCGCTCCTGCTCTGCCAGCGCCAGACTTTGCTCATCATTCTGCAAATCCAGCACCGCGTTGTAATGCTCGCGGTCGTGATAGAGCGCGATATCGGCCTCGCGGAAACCGGCGGCAAACGGCAGCCACACCAGCGGATACTGTAACCCCTTGGATTTATGGATGGTGACAATCTGCACCAGGTGGCGGTCGCTCTCCAGCCGCAGCTGCTGGCTGGCCGACTGGCTGTCCGGTCGGGCGATCTGCTGCGCCAGATAACGCACCAGCGCGTGCGGACTGTCGAGCTGGGCCGCCGCCTCCTGCAGCAGTTCGCCGAGGTGCAGCAGATCGGTCAGGCGACGCTCGCCATTCTCTGAGGCCAGCAGGTTTTCTGCCAGCTGGCGCTCCAGCATCAGCTGGCGCAGCATCGGCAGTACGCCACGCTGGTGCCACAATTGCTGCCAGCGGGCAAAGGTATCTACCAACGCATCCCAGCCGCGTGCATCCTGATCCAGCGCGTCCAGCTGCGCGGCATCAAAGGCAAACAGCGACGTGGCCAGCGCGGTGCGCAGCATCCGCTCCTGCTCGGGCGCGAGGATCGCCTGCAACAGCCACAGCAATTCTCGCGCCTCGGGCGTGGTATACACGCTGTCGCGGTTGGAGAGATACACCGAAGGGATGCCGAGCTGATTGAGCGCGGCGCGAATCAGGTTGGCTTCGTTCCGGCTGCGCACCAGTACCGTGATGTCCGAGGCCTGCACCGGCCGCTGATCGGGGATTTTGCCCAGCAGCGCGCGCTGTTGCTGACCCGCCTGCAGCCAGCGGCTGATATCGGCGGCGCACTGCTGCGCCATCAGCTGCTGGTATTCGCTGACGCTGCAGCCTGCGCCCGGCTGTAGCCAGAAGCGCAGCGCGGCCTGCTCCTCGCCGTCGATACTCAGCGACAAACGCTGATTGGGCGGCGCGGCATTGACCGGCAGAAACGGGATGTCCGCAAACAGAAACGGTGCGGGCTGGCGCATAAACAGCTGATTGACGCTCTCCACCATCGCCGGTGACGAGCGCCAGTTGGTATCCAGCGTGTAGTGCGCGTGAACTTCACTGCGCGCGCGAATATAGGTAAAGATGTCCGCACCGCGGAAGGCGTAGATAGCCTGTTTCGGGTCGCCAATCAGCAGCAGCGCATGCTGCGGCTGCTGTAAATAGAGCGTGCGGAAAATACGGTACTGCAGCGGGTCGGTATCCTGGAATTCGTCAATCAGCGCCACCGGAAAGCGCTGGCGAATCGCCTGCGCCAGCTGCTCGCCGCCGGGCTGTTGCAGCGCCTCGTCCAGCCGGCTCAGCAGATCGTCAAACCCCAGCAGCGCCTGCAGGCGTTTCTCTTTACGCACCGCGTGACGCACCTCCACCAGCGCGCGTGCAATCACCAAATCGCGCAGCGACAGCGGCTGCGCCAGGAACGTATCTATGGCGGCAAACAACGGGTGCTGCGGTGGCGCGCCCTTTTTGGTTTTTTCATTGAGCACCTGCTGACCGAAACGCGTCAGCTCGGCGGGAATCTGATAATCCTCAGTCTCGCTCTGCGCCCAGGCGCTGACTTTGCTGACCCACAGCGGCAGGTTTTTGCTGCTGTAGCTGCGCTTATCGACGTCAGACTGCCCGACCAGCGTCAGCACCTCTTCGCCCAGCGCCCGCCACTGCGCTTTCATTTCGGCAATACGCGCCAGGTTGCTGCTGTGGCGCGATGTCAGGGTTTCACTGTCGTGCGGTGCCAGGCGCAGGCTGGGCGACTCGCCCTGCAGCCACGGGCGCAGCGTCGACAATAACTGTTCCGGCCCGCTCCATTCCGCAACGATGACGCGCGCAATATCCAGCGTCAGCGGATAGCAGTGGCGCCGCCAGAAATCCGCCGTCGCCTGACGCAACAGCAGCTGTTCATCTTCAATCAGCTGCTGCTCGAACAGCATACCGGACTCAAACGCATTGAGATTGAGCATGCGCTGGCAGAAGCCGTGAATGGTGAAAATCGCCGCCTCGTCCATCTGACGTTCAGCTGCCAGCAACAGCGAGGCCGCCTCAGCGGGCTGGGCAATGTCGGCCAGCAGCTGCATCAGCATCGGATTTGCGCTGACGCCGCGCAGACACGCCAGCCGCAGCTCATGAATATTTTCCCGGATACGGCCGCGCAGTTCGGCGGTGGCGGCTTCGGTAAAGGTCACCACCAGAATCTCTTCCACCGACAGCGGGCGCGCATAGGCATTCGGTCCGCCAAGTCCCAATAGCAAACGCAGGTAGAGCAGACCAATGGTAAAGGTCTTACCGGTGCCGGCGGAGGCCTCAATCAGACGCTCCCCCTGTAGCGGCAGCGTCAGGGGATTGAGCGATTCAGGGCGCTGACTCATGGCGCATCACTCTTCACGGAGAGCGACTGCTGCAGCCGGGCGACTTCATCCCAGGTGGTAAAGCCCGGCAGCGGCGCGTAATCCGCATCGTGGGTGCCATCGTGACTGCCGCCAATCTGCGAGATCATCGCCATGCCCTGCTGCGCCAGCACGGCCTGATGGAAAAAGTCAGCCAGGCTGGCCGGTGTCAGCTGCTGAATTTGCGCAATGGCTTTTTCGCGCGTATCAAACGCGAAGTTCTGGCGATTGAAATCACGACTGTAGCGGTTGGCTTCTTCATCCAGCGTTTGCGGACGCTGTTTCAGATCGTTGATCAGTGCCTGCTGATACTGGGCGAAATCCTCCGCTTTCATGCTGCGCAGACGCTGTTCCGCCTGCGGATAGAACGCCTGGAAACGCTGCAGCAGATAAGCGGGCGCTTTACTGTTGCTTTGCAGCAGGAAGCCAATGCCCCACTGGCGACCAATCGGCATCTGATAGGCAAACACTGCATAGCCCAGCTGCTCCTCGGTGCGCAGCTGATTGTAGAACCATGGCTGCACAATCTGGCTCAGCATGGTGCTGTTAGCCATACTTTGATACTCGCTGTAGCCGAGCGGCACATACAGCGTCGCCAGCGCCGAGTCGGTGCTGCTGCCGGTTTTCTGCAGATTGGCTTTGATCGGCTTATCCACCACCACATAATCGCTGTGCCAGTAACCATGCCCCGCGCTGTGCAGCTGCTGTTTAAGCTCTTCGCCCAGCTGCCTGACGCGATCGGCCGACAGATTGCCGACCACCATCATTTCCGGCGTGGCGTGCTGGATCAGCGCATCGCGGTAATCCATCACCTCCTGCAGCGTGATCTGTTTCACCAGCTGGCGTCGCGCCTCACGCTGGGTGTAGGGCAGCTGGGACAGCATTTGCATCGGCTGAATCGCCTGTTCAAACGCTTTGCCCTTTTCCGCTGCTTCCAGCCGATCCAGATACCAGGATTTCGCCTGCTCGAGCTGCTGCGCATCCGGCTGGAAGCTGGCGTAGCCTTCAACCAGCTTTTTCAGCAGCTCCGGCAGGCGCTGGGTGAAGCCGCTGGCATTGAACACCAGCCCGTCGTCCTCACCGGTAGAGAAGCTGATGCCGCCCACCGAAGCCTGCGAATTCAGCTCATCCAGCGCCAGGCTGGAGAGGTAGTCGTTGAGTCCAAACAACACCTGCTGGCGCGCATCGCTGATCGCGGATTTGTTTCGCAGTGCGAGCGTAATAGCGGCCTTCGGCTCGCTGGCGTAGAACTGGCTCGGCATCCAGTAGATGCGCATGCTGTCGCCATTGGTCAGCGCCACCGGATGATCGTAATGCTTACCGTCAGACGGGATGAGGGAGAAATCCGACGGAATGTAGGGATTCAGGGTCGGCAGCGACAGCGGAATCTGCTGCGCCTGCTGCTGCCAGGCGCTGAACTGCGCGGCGGTGATTTTATCCACCTGATAAGGCGCATTCACAAAGTAAGCCTGTTTGTTGTGCGGCTCAGCGGGACTGATGTACCAGATGCGGGCGTTCTGCGGCGTCATCTCAGCCAGACGGGCGTTGATCGCGGCCGCATCATAGCGGTCGGCCAGATAAGGTGCATCCAGCGTGTGCGTCACCGGCACGCGCAGCATGGTATCCACCAGCCACTCAATGTAATCCATATCGCGGGTAATTGATGGATAGCGGAAATCCAGCGCCAGCACGTGCGCAACTTCATCGAAATAGCGCTTGTCGATGCCTTGTTTGCGCAGCATATCAAGGTAGCTGAATACCGCAGCCACCACGCGATCGCGCTGCGCCAGGCCTTTGTCGGTCAGCGAAACCGAGATGGCAAACACGCCGCTGTTGCGCTCGGTCATCGGATCCGCGCCGGCATTGACGCCATCCGCCAGTCCCTGCTGCTGCAACCAGTCGTTCAGGGTATTTTTGCTGCGGTTGCCCAGCAGATAGCTGATTAAGGTGTCGGTTTTGCTGCGGAACTGGTCGCTGTCGTTGGCGATGCGAAACTCAATTTTCAGCTGCTTGCGCGGCTGCGCTGGCACGTAATGAATGATGATGCCTTTCTGCGCATCGGTGACCACCGGCACGGTAATGTCCGGCACGCTGGCCTGATGATTGGCCACGCGACCAAAGGTCTCGGCAGCGATCGTCGCCATCTCCGGCAGCGGTTTGTTACTGTAAATCACCGCTTTCATCAGATTCGCCGAATAGTGGCGGTGATAGAAGTCGAGCAGCGCCTGATGCAGGTTGCTGTCGGGTTTGTCACTCAGGGTATCAAGGTTACCGCCCGAATAGCGCGAGCCGGGGTGCGCCGGGTTGAGGGTTTCCGCGCCAACCTGCGCCATACGCAGCCCATCGCGCGAGCGTGCCATCGTCAGCTCAGCGTTAACCGCATGCCGCTCGCGGTCCGCGTTGGTCGGGTCGAGCAGGGGTTGCGCAATCGCATCCGCCAGACGATCCACCGCCGGTTGCAGCGCATCGTTTTCGACTTCCAGGTAAAACGCGGTGCGGTACGAGGCTGTGCTGGCATTGTGGCTGCCACCGTGCTTCTTGAGAAACTCCGCCAGGTTATCCGGCTGCGGATAATTTTTTGACCCCATCAGCACCATGTGTTCCAGATAGTGTGCCAGGCCCAGCTGACTGTCGGGATCGTCCAGAGAACCGATCGGTAACGTCAGCGCTGCCAGCGATTTCGGCGCGGCAGCATCCGACACCAGCAGCACCGTCATGCCGTTGCTCAGGGTAATGGCCTGATAACTGCGCGGATCGTGATCGCTCTTGCGGATGGTTTCATCAATCGGCTGCCAGCCGCGCCCGTCGTCGGCAAAGGCATTCAGCGCCAGCATGCTCAGCAGCAGCGCTCCTATCCAGCGTGCGTAAATCCGCATTTCAACCCCTTAACGTTACCCTTATCCGCCGGCGTTGCGCCGGTCGGGATACTCAAACACTTTCTTATAAGACGGTGGCTGCCAAGGTACAGGCCGCACTTCCGTTGCTATTCATCATCCTGATGCGCGAGGCGCACCGGCAAATACCACTGACGCGCCGCAGCAATGATCTGCTGCTGCGTCGGCTCGTCCAGCGTGCGGCACAGGCGCTGCAGATAGGGATCGCTGCCCTCGCCTTCAACCTGGTAGCCACCCTGCCACGCCTGCAACAGCTTGTTGAGCGCCTTTTTCTGCGTGGCGTCATCTTCCTGAAGCTGGCCGGATTTGCTGTCAAAGCTGGCGTCCAGCCAGGCGCCGCCGGATTTATTCAGCAGCAGCAGCGGCTGCGCCAGACCCGCCTCACAGGCGGCCACATATTCAGCCAGCTGCGCCTGCGCCTGGGCGGGTGCCACCGCCGCGAAGCGCCAGCGGCTCTGTTTGCGACCGTACATGCGGCTGGTGCCGTTGCCGCCCAGCGCACAATACACCAGATGTTCCAGCCACAGCAGCAGGCCATCGTTGATGTTGAGCACGCCCGGACGCCAGCGTAGCAGCCCATCAGCTTGCACCTGAGTCAGCCAGCCGGTCAACTGCGTTGCGCCCAGCGTCAGGTTGACTTCCCAGCTCTCCGCCGGCAGCCGCTGCGCGCTCACTTCCGCCGCCACCTCCTGCATCTCTTCGGTCTGGCTTTTCCAGAAAAGTTCCCCGAAGGCGCCGTAAGGCAGATTACCGGCGGCGCGGTGGTGCGCATACAGCTGGGCCGGATCGTCACCGTTGACCAGCGTATTGAGTAGTTCAGCGTTGATCTGATAGCGCTCCAGGCTGTCCGGTGCGAACGGTTCGCTGTCCGGCAGCTCGCTCTCCTCCATCCAGAAAGCCACGCCGAGGCGCTGCTGGAACCACGCCCGCACCGGATGACGCCAGAAGCGCAGCAGCTGCTCCAGCGACAGCGTGGTCAGCGGCTGAACCGGCAGCGGCTGAACAAACCCGGGCTGCGCCACGCCGCTGCCGGTGGCCGCCGGCAACCACTCTGCGGCAAAGCTCTGCACGTGGCTTCCCGGCTGAAAATTTTCCGCTGCAAACGGCATGCGGCTGTGCAGGCGTTGCAAATGTGCCCGCACCCGCTGCTCACTGACGTCCGGCTCACAGGCTTCATCGCCCGGCAGACAGAAGCTTTGCGCCAGATAATCCACCAGTTCAGTCACCAGCACCGAGGGATAGCGCTCGGTGTTGTCCTGAATCGCCCGGCCAATGTAGCTGATGTACAGCTGCTGCTGCGCCGAGATCAGCGCTTCAAGGAACAGATAGCGGTCATCATCACGCCGGCTGCGATCGCCTTTCCGCGTCTGCTGCTGCATCAGGTCAAAACCGAGCGGCGCCAGGGTGCGCGGATACACGCCGTCGTTCATGCCCAGCAGGCACACCACTTTAAACGGGATGGAGCGCATCGGCATCAGCGTACAGAAGTTGATTGGCCCGGCCAGGAAGCGCTGGCTGATGCGCTGCTGATCGAGGCGCGAACGCAGCTCATCGCGCAGCAGCGTGACCGGAATCGGCTGCTGATAGGCGGCCTGCATCCCCTGTTCAATGATCTCCTGCCACTGCGTTTCCACCAGCAGCAGCGCCGCCTCGCTGTCGGCATCGCCGCTGAAGAAGCTGTCGATCAGCTCGCGGCACAGCGGCAACCACTCGGCCAGGGTGCGCGTCTGCGCAAGGCGCGTGCGCCAGTTGTCGAGCCGTGCCAGTAGCTCGGCCAGATGGCCCGCCAGCTCGGCGATCAGGCCGCTGGATTCGTCATACGGCAGAATGCCCTGCCAGTCGCCGTTGCGGCTTTCCAGCGCGTAGCCCAGCAGCATACGCTGCAGGCCGAAGCGCCAGGTGTGCTGGCCGGTGACCGGCAGCGCCAGCGCTTCCACGCTGGCGTCATCCAGTCCCCAGCGGATGCCGGATTCCATCACCCAGCGTCGCAGCAGGCGCAGGCCGCTCTCCTCGACGGAGAAACGCTGTGCCAGCGCCGGCACCTCCAGCAGCGCCAGCACCTCTTCTGAGGCAAAGCGACTGTCCGGCAGTGCCAGCAGGCTGAGCAGCGCGAGGATGGCCGGATGCGCCTGACTGGCGCGCCGGTCAGAAATGGCGAACGGCAGATAGCGCTCAGGCGGCGCACTGGCAAAAGCCGCCTGAATAAAAGGCGCGTAGCTGTCGATGTCTGCCACCATGACGATGATATCGCGCGGCTTCAGCTCCGGATCGGCTTCCATCAGCGCCAGCAGGTGATCCTGTAGCACTTCCACTTCACGCTGGGCGCTGTGACACACCTGCAGCGTGATGGAACGATCGTGCGGATCGAGCCGGCGCTTATCCATGCTGTCGGCCAGCTCGCCAGCGCTGAGCCCAATCACCGCGCGATCGTCAAGATTGAGCAGATCGGCCTGCAGGCAGTGCAGCAGATTATCCGGTGACATCTCCACAAACGCATCGATGTCGTTGGCGGCTGACTCCATCTGGCTCAGCAGAAACAGGTTGTCACGGCCCAGCTTGCCCCACGAGGCCAGCAGTGGATTGGTCAGCTGCTGCTCGCCCAGTTCGTTAAACAGCGCTGGCGCGGCATCCGGATCGCGGAACAGCGGCTGCGTCTCCTGCGAATGCAGGCGCAGCCGCTGGCGGCTCTGCAGCTTCGCGAGGAAGGCGTAATCCTGAATGTCGCCCCAGTAGTGACGACAGGGATTGGTAAACAGCAGGTGAATATCAATGTGGCGGCCCAGCGCTTCCAGCGCCTGCAGATAAACCGGCGGCAGCGCAGAGATACCGCAGATGAAGACGCGCTGCGGCAGCCCCGGCGGCGGCGTTGACGCCTGCTCCAGCGCCTGAATAAACCGTGCATAGAGGTTGGCACGATGCCACATCGGCTGACCGAGGCTGCGCGTGAATTCGACCAGATCGCGCCACAGCGCCGCCTGCCACTGCTGAGCATCGCTCAGCCCGTCCACCTGTTCGCCGCGCTCCCAGCGGTTCAGCCAGTCGGAGCGGTAGACCAGATACTGGTCGAACAGATCCGCCACACGCGCGCTGAGCTGGTAGAGTTTGCGCTGATCGTCGTCGTCATGCAGATAGCTGCGCAGCGGCTGAAACGCCTCCTGCTCCAGCAGCACCGGCAGCCGGTGCATCAGCTTCCAGCTCATGCTGGCTTTGGTGAAAGCGCTCTCTTCCGGGATATCCGGCAGCACTTTAACGAACATGCTCCAGATAAAGCTGGCGGGCAGCGGAAAATCAATGTTGGCGGCAATGTTAAAGCGGTTAGCCAGCTCCATCTGCAGCCACTGCGCCATGCCCGGGCTCTGTACCAGCACCTGCTCAGCCGCGAGCGGATCGGCCAGCGGCTGGAGTTTTATCAGCTCTACCGCTAAGTCTTTCAATAAATCTAACCGATTGGAGTGGTAAACCCGGAACATAAAACTCCTTAAAGAAGGGAAAGCGCAGCCCGGTCACTCTACCCTTAATCGTCTGGCCTGCCTACCCGCCGGCATCACCTTCGCGGCAATTGAGCCGCGCCAGCGACGCCGTGCGCTGATGGGGTCCGGTGACGGTAACGCGATCCAGCACGCAGCCACCAGGTAAACTCTGCGGCTGGTGCACAATGTGCCAGCCGGCGGTATCACGCCCTAGCAGCGCCTGCCCGGCTACCTGCCACGCCTGGCGCTGCTGCCACTGCTGGCTAAATCCCAGCGCCAGTGCGCGATGATACTGCAGCAGCGTGCTGATGGTCATCGCCAGCAGCAGCATCGCGACCAGCGTTTCCGCCAGGCTAAAACCCTGCTGTCGCCTCTGGCAACTGACACTGCTCCGCCTTTGCCAGCGGGCAGTAGTCGATCCAGCCATGCGGCTGTGGCTGCAGCTGACCGTTGTGCAGCGACCCCCACTGATAGAGCACGAGCGCGCGTCCGGTGCCGCGCGCCGATAATAAGCCATGATTCTCCTCCTGCCGCAGCAGACAGCTTTGCCACGCGTCGGCCTGAGCGGTCTGACACTGCCAGCCCGCGGCCTGCGGCCAGTTTTGCTGCCGGCCCCACGTTAAAGCGGCCTGCGCCTGCCAGAAATCCTGCTGATGCTGCTGCTCGTCGGCGACCAGCGCCATGCCCTGCGTCAGCTGCGTGCGCGCGGCGTGCAGCGTGAGCCCGCCCATCAGCAGTAACATCACCACCATGCCAAGCGTGCTGTTGCCGCGCTGCTTCACAGATTCACCCCCTCCGCTATTATCGTCAGCTCTGCCTGCTGGCGGCCCGCCGTGGCGGCCAGCTGCAACAGCAGCCGCGTGCCCTGGCGCTCAACCCGGAAGGTGCTGAGCGTGAGGAATGCCGGATCGGTGATGCGCTCCCAGCCGTTGCTGTTGCACTCTTCCACGCCGCGCTGCATCTCAAGCTGTCCGTTGCGCAGACGATAGCCGTAATAATCGCTTTCACTGTGACCAACACCTTCCCAGCGTCCGTTACTGTTTTCGTCCCAGCGCAGCAGTACACAGCTGCCGCCGCTCACCAGCGTGAGCGCCGCACCGCTGCACTGACCGTGACAGTAACCGGCACGGCGCAGCGCTTTGGCCAGCGAGCCGGCAACCTGCTGCAGCTCCTGTTGCAGCTGGACCCGCTGCTGCAGGCGCAGGTTCTGTTCCAGCAGCAGCGGCAGAAAGCGGCCGACGCTGACCATCAGCACCGCGCCAATCGCCATGGCGATCAGCATCTCCAGCAGACTGAAGCCTCCCTGCGCTATTCGCATCCCTTCTCTCCCGGCTGGCAGACCCGGATGCGCGCCCGGGCGGAGAGGATGACGCGCCAGCGGCCAGCTGCGCTCTCCAGTTCGATACTGCCGGGCCGGGCCACATCGCGTCGGCCGTAAAAGCCCGGCTCGCCGATCAGCGCGGTGATGCGCACTTCGCTATAAGGTGGCCGGAACAGCCAGCGCGACGGCAGCTGACACCCTTCTGCGGGCTGCGGCCCGGTGCCGAGGCAGCCGTTTTCGCCCGGTTGCAGCCACAGGCTGAGGTCGCGGTTGTGCCAGCTGGCGTGCGCGCGCAGCCGCAGCAAAAAGCTCTGCAACTGCAGTACGCTGTCACGCAGTTGCCGATACTGCTGCCAGCGCTGCCAGCCCTGTAAGGCTGCGATGCTGAGGATGCCGGCAATCACCATAACCAGCAGCAGTTCCGGCAGCGTAAAGCCGGCGTTTTGGGTTCTGTTCATAACCGGCACTCTGCGCCTGCCGGACGAAAAGCAACAGCGGCAAACAGAGAAGATGGAAAGCGTGCCGCAGGAAAGTTATGCCCGATGCAGACAACACCCTTTTTTTTGCGCGTCGGATTCAGAAAATCCCCGCAGAAGCGGACGGAGGCCAGGCAAAAAAAAAGCCCTGCGCGATGGCAGGGCCTGATGCTGAAGAGCGGCAGATTACACGGCGACCGGCGCTTTGATGGCCGGATGCGGATCGTAGCCTTCGATCTCAAAATCATCGAACTGGTAATCAAAAATCGACGCGGGCTTACGCTTAATCACCAGTTTCGGCAGCGGTCGCGGTTCACGCGTCAGCTGCAGTCGCGCCTGTTCGAGATGGTTACTGTACAGGTGCGTATCGCCGCCGGTCCAGACGAAATCGCCCACCTCAAGATCGCACTGCTGTGCCACCATATGCACCAGCAGCGCATAGCTGGCGATATTGAACGGCAGGCCGAGGAAGATATCGCACGAACGCTGGTACAGCTGGCACGACAGCTTGCCGTTCGCCACGTAGAACTGGAAAAACGCGTGGCACGGCGCCAGCGCCATCTGATCCAGCTCACCGACGTTCCATGCCGAGACGATAATGCGGCGCGAATCCGGATCGCGTTTCAGCTGCTCAATCACCTTGCTGATTTGATCGATCTCTTCGCCGGAAGCCTTGCCCCAGCTGCGCCACTGCTTGCCGTAAACCGGTCCCAGATCGCCGTTTTCATCCGCCCACTCGTCCCAGATGGTGACCTTGTTCTCTTTCAGGTAGCCGATGTTGGTGTCGCCTTTGAGGAACCACAGCAGCTCATGAATGATTGAGCGCAGATGCACCTTCTTGGTGGTGACCAGCGGAAAACCGTCCTGCAAATTGAAACGCATCTGGTGGCCAAAGATGGAGAGCGTGCCGGTACCGGTACGGTCGGCCTTTTCTGCGCCTTCATTCAGCACATGTTGCATCAAATCCAGATACTGTTTCATTTTACCTCACGCGTTTGTTGCTGCGGGCGACGACGATACGCCCAGACCATCATAATCACTCCGGCCAGAATCATCGGGATCGACAGAATCTGGCCCATACTGATACCGCCTTCGAACAGGCCAAGCTGGGCATCCGGCTGGCGGAAAAACTCCACGATGATGCGGAATGCGCCGTAGCCAATCAGGAACAGGCCGGAGACGCTGCCCATCGGGCGCGGCTTGCGAATAAACAGGTTGAGAATGATAAACAGCACGATGCCTTCCAGGCACAGCTCGTACAGCTGTGACGGATGGCGCGGCAGCACGCCGTACGTGTTCAGCAGTTCCTGATATTGCGGGTTGTTGGCCGCCAGCGCGAGGTCTTCGCTGCGCGAACCCGGGAACAGCATGGCGAATTTAAAGTCAGGCGCCACGCGGCCCCACAGTTCGCCGTTGATGAAGTTGCCGAGACGGCCAGCACCGAGGCCAAACGGGATCAGCGGCGCAATGAAATCAGAGACCTGGAAGAAGGTGCGTTTGGTACGGCGGGCGAAGATCAGCATCACCACGATCACCCCAATCAGACCACCGTGGAATGACATGCCCCCGTCCCACACTTTGAACAGATAGAGTGGGTTGTCGAGGAACAGCGGCAGGTTATAGAACAGCACGTAGCCGATGCGGCCACCGAGGAACACGCCGAGGAAGCCCGCGTAGAGCAGGTTTTCAACTTCTTCTTTCTTCCAGCCGCTGCCGGGTTTGTTGGCGCGGCGCACCGCCAGCCACATAGCAAACACAAAGCCTACCAGATACATCAGGCCGTACCAGTGCAGCGAAACCGGTCCGATGGAGAAGATCACCGGATCGAATTGGGGAAATGAAATGTAGCCGTTAGTCATCTTTCACCATGTTTTTTCTGCCCGCAAAAGGGCGTGGCTAAAGGGCCATACAATAAAAGGCTGCGCATCATAGCACAGCCGCTTTTCACAATTTCCGCAGAAATGTAAACAGTTAACGTCCGCCGCGAATCAGTCCGCCCAGGCCGCGCCGCTCCATGAAGGCCGACACCAGATGGCGCACTTCCGTTGCGGTGTGCGCCATCACGCCCTGCTGGCTCAGTTTCTGCGCCTCTTCATAATCGAGGTGGCGCAGCAGGTATTTGACGCGCGGAATGTTCTTGCCGTTCATGCTGAGATGGTGATAACCCAGACCCACCAGCAGCGCGACGCACATCGGATCGCCCGCCATTTCACCACACAGGCACAGCTCCAGTTTGGCCTGGCGGGCTTCACTGGCGATGGTTTGCAACGCCCGCAGCATCGCCGGATGCAGCGAATCGTAAAGGTTGGCGACACGGGTATTGTTGCGATCGACCGCCAGCAGATACTGGGTGAGATCGTTGGTGCCGACGGAGATAAAGTCCACGCGTTGCGCCAGATGCGGGATCAGAAACAGCATCGACGGCACTTCAATCATCACACCAATGCGCGGTTTTGGAATGGCATAACCGAGCATCTCTTCCACTTCGCGACCGGCGCGATCGATCAGGCGCCGCGCCTCTTCGATCTCGTCAATATGACTGATCATCGGCAGCAGAATGCTCAGGTTGCCTGAGGCAACGTTGGCGCGCAGCATGGCGCGCACCTGCACCAGGAAGATCTCCGGCTGGTCGAGCGTCAGACGAATGCCACGCCAGCCGAGACAGGGGTTCTCTTCACTGATCGGCATGTAAGGCAGCTGTTTGTCAGCGCCGACATCCAGCGTACGCAGCGTCACCGGTTTGTCGTAAAACAGTTGCAGCATGCCCTGATATTGCGCCACCTGCTCCTCTTCCGACGGGAAGCCGCTTTGCAGCATGAACGGAATCTCGGTGCGATACAGGCCGATGCCGTCAACCCAGTTGTCGAGCGCCTGTTCGTGTTCCGGGCTGAGACCGGCGTTGAGCATTACCTGCACGCGCTCGCCGCTTTTCAGCTCGCCGGGCTGCTCCACCACGTCTTCGGCCATTTTGCTCAGCGCGTTCTCTTCGCTGATCAGCCGCTGATACTCCTGCACCAGCACCGGCTCCGGATCGATCAGCACTTCGCCGCGATAGCCGTCCACGATCAGCAGCCGCTTATTGAGCTGCGACGGCAGGATATCCGCGCCCATCACGGTCGGAATACCCATGGCGCGCGTGAGGATCGCCGCGTGCGAGTTGGCTGCGCCATCGCGCACCACCACGCCCGCCAGCCGCTCCTGCGGCAGCTCCGCCAGGGTGGTGGCGGTGAGCTCATCGGCCACCAGCACAAAACGTTCCGGCCAGGCGTTGGTGCCCACCAGCGTGTCGTCAAGGTGGAACAGCAGGCGCTGGCCGAGCACGCGCAAATCCCCGGCGCGCTCGCGTAAATAGTGATCCTGCAGGCTGGCAAACTGTGCGGCAAACTTCTCGATCACCGTTTTGACCGCCCACTCGGCTACCGATCCGCGCTCGATCTCGGCAAACAGATCTTTTTTCAGTCGCGCATCGGTGAGCAGGTGCGAGTAGAGATCGAAGATCGCCGCGCTCTCTTTCTGCACGCTGGCCGCGAAACGCTTGCTGAAGCGGCGAAACTCGTTACCCGCCTCGCCCATGGCGACAATCAGGCGCTCGCGTTCACGCTGTGGATCGAGCGTAGAGGCGGCGGATACCTGGTCTAGCAGCGGCTGTGTTTCATCAACCCAGCCAGGTGCAACGGCGACGCCAGGCGCGGCGGCAATCGCTTTGACGCGCGTCTGGCGGAACTGACCGAACAGCTGGCCAAGCTGCGACTGCGACAGCAGCGCGGCCATCTGCGTGGCCAGCGTAACCAGAAATGACTCTTCGCTTTCGTCGAACTGACGATGCTCTCGCTGTTGCACCACCAGCACGCCGAGCAGCTGACGCCGGCTGATGATTGGCACACCCAGAAATGAGCGGTAGCGCTCTTCTTTGACGGAGGGAATGTATTTGAAGCTGGGATGACTTTGCGCATCGGCGAGGTTGATCGGTTCGGCCAGGCGGCCCACCAGCCCGACGATACCTTCGTCGAACGCCAGCGTAACCGTGCGGCCGCGCGGCTTTTTCAGGCCGCGCGTCGCCATCAGGTAGTAGCAACGCCGATCGTGATCGGCGAGGTAAACCGAGCAGACCTCGGTCTCCATCGCCAGGCATATTTCGTTGACCAGAATGTCGAGTGCTTCATTCAGACGCGGTGCACTCGCCACTTTTTCTACAATTTCGCGCAACTGAGTGAGCATAAAGGGCGTGGCCTATCCTCTTTTACGTCGATGGGCGGCGTTGTTATTGCGCTGCCCCGCACTCTCCTGCATAGACATCACCACGCCAGCGAATTCCTTCATGACGCGGCGATACACATCGCGCTTGAAAGAGACAACCTGACGTACCGGATACCAGAAGCTGACCCAGCGCCAGCCATCGAACTCCGGCGTGCTGCTGTGTTGCACATTGATATCCGCGTCACTACACATCAACTGCAGAAGAAACCACTTTTGTTTCTGGCCGATACACACCGGCTTTGTGTCCCAACGCACCAAACGTTTTGGCAACTTGTAACGTAACCAGTTACGGGTTGAAGCAAGTATTCGAACATCTTTGCGGTGTAAACCCACTTCTTCGAACAGTTCGCGATACATCGCCTGTTCAGCGGTTTCACCCGGATTGATGCCTCCCTGAGGAAACTGCCAGGAGTGCTGTCCAAAGCGCCTGGCCCATAACACTTGTCCTTGCCTGTTACAGATTACGATACCAACATTCGGGCGGTAGCCATCATCATCGATCACTGGACTACCTCAAAGCTAAATTTGAATAGCCTGATTGTTTCATACTCCTTACAGGCGGTAAACCACTGGATATCCGCGCCGCTGACCGGATAACAATGGGATAACTCACAGATAATAGCCATGTTATAAACAGACAGGGGCATTTAACGGCGATCTTATTCACCTTTTCTGTGGATAGCTTTGTGCAGAACACGGGAATGAGTTGAATAACCGCTTCGGAAAATTCTCATGCACGCCGGGGAGAGTAGCACTAAAACCACCATTTATCATAGCGATAGCCTATTAACCCGTTCAGATACACAGCGTGAAAGCCGGTTATTCTTCCCCACGCGCTTACCGCTGCTCAAAGATCCATCACCGTTGATTTTATCCACAGAGAATGTCCTAAACCTGGGCAGAGAATGGAAAAAAAGCGCGCAGTTCGGCAAAGTCAAGGCTGTAAATGGAAACAGGGGTGGGCAAAACGTGGGGTTATCCCACTTTTCTGTGGATAACTGGGTTTAAGATCCTGTTCATTGTCGATAACAAACCGGGATAACCGCCTCTTACCTTGGGTAGCTCCTGGTCAATCGCGCTAAAAAAGCATGCTGAATCATGCTATTATCACGTTTACATTGTCCGGCACGGTGTGGACAACACGCGCTGACCCTTACTGACCATATTTTGACCAATGCGAGTTTTATCATGAATTGCCCTGCCGCCTTGCCTGCTGCGCCCCGTAACGAAGCCGAACTGCTCCAGCGTGCCCAACAGCTGGCTGGTCAGAGCTTTGCCGCGCTGGCCGCGCAGCTTGGCCTGCCGATGCCCGCCGATTTACGCCGTGACAAAGGCTGGGTCGGTATGCTGCTGGAGCTGCTGCTGGGCGCCAGCGCCGGCAGTAAAGCCGAGCAGGATTTTGCGCATCTCGGTATTGAACTCAAAACCATTCCGGTCGACGCGCTGGGTAAGCCGCTGGAAACCACCTTTGTCTGCGTGGCACCGCTCACCGGCAACAGCGGCGTTACCTGGCAAACCAGCCACGTGCGCCACAAGCTGGCGCGGGTGCTGTGGATCCCGGTGGAGGGCGATCGCGCCATTCCGCTGGCCGAGCGCCGCGTGGGTTCGCCGCTGCTGTGGCAGCCGAATGCGCAGGAAGAGCAGCAGTTACGTGAGGACTGGGAAGAGCTGATGGACATGATCGTGCTCGGCCAGGTGGAGCGCATCACCGCCCGCCACGGTGCGTGGCTGCAAATCCGGCCGAAAGCGGCCAACAGCAAAGCGCTGACCGAAGCCATCGGCGAACACGGCGAGCCGATCATGACGCTGCCGCGCGGTTTTTATCTCAAGAAGAGCTTTACCGGACCGCTGCTGGCGCGGCATTTTCTGCTGTAATTCCCGGTACAACCTCGCCCTTGCAGGATCGCTTTAGGCAGCGCCGCCTGCGCCGTGTATAATTCCCGTTTACTTTTCGTTTAGGAATGAAGGATTCATGTTTGACTGGATTGCTGATCCCAACGCCTGGCTGGCGCTGGGAACATTAACCATTCTGGAAGTGGTGCTGGGTATCGATAACATTATTTTCCTGTCTCTGGTGGTCGCGAAACTGCCGCAGCACCAGCAAAACCGGGCGCGCCGGCTGGGTCTGATGGGGGCGATGTTGATGCGCCTCGGGCTGCTGGCCTCCATCGCCTGGGTGGTGAGACTGACGCAGCCGTTGTTTTCCATCATGGACCACGCCTTTTCCGCGCGCGATCTGATTCTGCTGTTCGGCGGCCTGTTCCTGCTGTGGAAGTCGAGCATGGAGATCCATGAAACCATCGAAGGCGGCGAAGAGGAGCATAAAACCAATGTGCACTCTTTCTTCGGCGCCATCGTGCAGATCATGCTGCTCGACATCATCTTCAGCCTGGATTCGGTGATTACCGCCGTCGGTCTGTCCGATCACCTGTTCATTATGATGGCGGCGGTGGTTATCGCAGTGCTGATGATGATGGTGGCCGCGCGCGCGATTGGTGAGTTTGTTGAGCGGCATCCGTCGGTCAAAATGCTGGCGCTGGCGTTTCTGATTCTGGTCGGCTTTACCCTGATCCTCGAGAGTTTTGGTATGCATGTACCAAAAGGTTACATTTATTTTGCGATGTTCTTCTCCATGGCGGTAGAGTGTCTGAACCTGATGCGCAGCAGGAAAAACAAAGCGTGACCTGTCAAGGGCGAGCGCATCTCGCCCTGTTATTTTAGGAATGATGCGATTACTCCAGCTGGCAAAAGCATTTATTACTACACTTTTGCTGTTGAAGTGGCTTGAGGGAGCTGAGAATGAAAGGGTTGGTAAGTGCAGTGGGCCTGCTGCTGGCGGCGCTGGCATTAAGCGGTTGCAGCAGTGATTACGTTATGGCCACCAAAGATGGCCGCATGATTATGACCGAAGGTAAGCCGTCGATTGATAAAGAAACCGGTCTGGTGCAGTACACCGACGAACAGGGCCATGTTATGCAAATTAATGGTGACGAGGTTTCCACCATCATTGAGCGTTAAGTGCCAAATTGCCTCGCCTGTACGCGTTTTCCCCCTGTGCAGGCGATTTCCCGAACTTTCCCCCCTTCCTTCTGCGCCACTTCACAGGCTATAGTCCCAGAGAACACAACATTCCGTTTCATAATGAAAAAAGGAAGCCGGCAATGCATTATCACCGTATCCCCCATAGCACGCTGGAAGTCAGTCAGCTGGGGTTAGGCACGATGACGTTTGGTGAGCAGAATAGCGAAGCCGACGCCCACCAGCAGCTTGATTACGCCGTTAGCCAGGGTATTAACCTGATTGATACCGCCGAGATGTATCCGGTGCCACCGCGTCCGGAAACCCAGGGCCTGACCGAAAAATACATTGGCAGCTGGCTGCAAAAGCGCGGCAGCCGCGACAAAATCATTCTGGCGAGTAAAGTCGCCGGCCCGGTGCGCGGCAGCGATGCGCTGATTCGCCCCAACCAGGCGCTGGACCGCAAGAACATCCGCGAAGCGCTGGACGCCAGCCTGAAGCGCCTCAATACCGATTACCTCGACCTCTACCAGCTGCACTGGCCTCAGCGCCAGACCAACTACTTTGGCAAACTCGGTTATCAGTATAGTGACAACACCGCCACCGTTACGCTGCTGGAGACGCTGGAAGCGCTGACCGAACAGGTGCGCGCGGGCAAGATCCGTTACATTGGCGTCTCGAACGAAACGGCCTGGGGCGTGATGCGCTACCTGCAGCTGGCGGAGAAGCACGAGCTGCCGCGTATCGTCACTATTCAGAATCCGTACAGCCTGCTGAACCGCAGTTTTGAAGTGGGTCTGGCAGAGATTAGCCAGCATGAGGGCGTGGAACTGCTGGCCTATTCCAGCCTGGCCTTTGGTACGCTGAGCGGCAAATACCTTAACGGGGCGAAACCGGCCGGCGCACGTAATACGCTGTTCAGCCGCTTTACCCGCTACAGCGGCGAGCAGTCACAGCAGGCGATTGCTGCCTACGTGGCACTGGCGAAACAGCACAACCTGGATCCGTCACAGATGGCGCTGGCCTATGTGCGGCAGCAGCCGTTTGTGGCCAGCACCCTGCTCGGTGCCACCACCATGGAACAGCTGAAGGTTAACGTGGAGAGTTTAAACCTGACGCTGAGCGGCGAGGTGTTAGAGGCGCTGGAAGCGATTCACCGTCAGTACACGTATCCGGCACCGTAATCTCCCTGGTGCGCGTTAACGCGCACCCTACAGGGGTTTGTTACCCTCGCGTACCTGCTGCGGTTTTGGTGCGTGTTAACGCGCACCCTACAGGGTTTGTTACCTTCGCGTATCTGCTGCGGTTTTGGTGCGCGTTAACGCGCACCCTACAGGGTTTATGGCCCTGGCGTACGTGCTGCGGTTTCGGTGCGCGTTAACGCGCACCCTACAGGGTTTGTGTTACCCTCGCGTACTTGCTGTGGTTTTGGCGTACGCGCCGGGCCAGGGTAGGGTCGCCATTCATGGCGACCTGGTCCCTTTCTGCGCCGCTCAGCGACGCGTTCTCCACCACAACACGGCAATCGCCATGGCGAACAGCGCGCCGAAGCCTACGCCCGTCGCGACCGCCGGCGCACCCAGCTTAATCGCCACGGTATACAGCCCCAGCATCAACAGCATCGCGCTGTTTTCACCCAGGTTTTGCACCGCAATTGCGTTGCCAGAACCCACGGTATCTTTGCCGCGCTCCTGCAACAGCGCGTTGAGCGGCACCACAAAGAAGCCGCCGAGCGCACCAATCAGCATCAGCAGCAGATACGCATTCAGCAGGCTATGCTGCAGCGAGAACAGCACCACCATCACGCCAATCAGCACGCCGGCCGGCATGCAGCGCCGCACCGTTTGCAGCGTGACCAGTTTTGCCGCTGCGGCCGCGCCGATAACGATACCGATCGCCACCATGGCATTTAGCGTGGTCGGCGTTTTGTTGTCCGTGATGCCCAGCGCCACCGGCACCCACAGCACCAGCAGGAAGCGCAGCGTGACGCCAGCACCCCAGAACAGGCTGGTGCCGAGCAGCGAGAAGCGGGTTTCACCGTTACGCCACAGCAGCTGTGCCGAGGCGATAAAGCTGCGCAGCATCGCGCCAGCGTGCCAGCTCTGGCCGGGGCGCGCTGGCAGCAGACGCGGAATGAACAGGTTCGCCACCACCGCCAGTGCGTAAGTGAGTGCACACACCACCAGTGCTGCCAGCAGATGCCAGTCGGCGAGCACGCCGCCTGCCACCGAGCCGAGCAGAATCGCCGCGATAGTCGACGACTCCATCAGCCCGTTGGCTTTCACCAGCCGCGCGCCGCTGGTGATCTCCGTCAGGATGCCGTATTTCGCTGGCGAATATGCCGCCGCGCCGACGCCCACCAGCGTGTAGCCGAGAAACGGATTAAAGCCGAAGCAGATCACCAGCGCACCGAGCAGCTTGAGGCTGTTGGCAAACATCATCACCCGCCCTTTGGCAAAGCTGTCGGCCATCTGCCCGACAAACGGCGCGAGCAGAATGTAAGTGGCCACAAACAACATCTGCAGGATCGGCTGGCTCCAGTCCGGATAGAACTGACTTTTCAGCAGCGCCAGCGTGGCGAACAGCAGCGCATTGTCGCCAAAGGCAGAGAAAAACTGTGCCACGATCACCGCCAGCATACTGCGCGACAGCAACGGAGCGTCCGGATTCACCGACTGACTCATGCCCGCTCCTCTTCTGCCAGCTGTTTCAGGCTGACGTAGTCTGGTTTACCGCTGCCCAGCATCGGCAGCTGTTTCATGAAGCGAATATCGCGCGGCACGGCCAGCTCTGGCGCACCCATCTCACGCGCGGCCTGCTGCAGCCGCTCGCGGCTGAGTTCACTGTCGGTGGTAAACAGCACCAGCGCTTCACCACGCTGGCCATCGGGCCGCAGCGACGCCGCGTGCTGTTTCTCCGCCGAAGCTTTCAGGGCAATCTGCTCCACGCTCTCCAGCGACACCATCTCTCCGGCGATTTTGGCGAAGCGTTTAGCGCGCCCCTGAATCTGACAGAAACCGCCCTCGTCAAAGCTGACAATATCCCCGGTATCGTACCAGCCGGCTTCCTGTTCGCCTTCGCCGTTATCCGCCACCGGTGGCTCCAGCACGCCGGGGTTTTCCACCCGCAGATAGCCGTTCATGATGTTCGGACCGCGCAGCTGCAGCCGTCCGCCCTGCTCAATGCCGGGCACCGCAATCAGACGTGAATCCATGCCCGGCAGAATACGCCCGACGGTATGCGATTTGGCGGCCATCGGTACGTTGATTGCCACCACCGGTGCACACTCGGTCACGCCGTAACCTTCGAGGATGCGGATGCCGTACTTCTCCATGTAGATCTGGCGCGTGCCTTCCTGCAGCTTCTCGGCACCGGCCACCACGTAGCGCAGCCGGGCGAAATCGTACGGGCTGGCAAAGCGCGCATAGTTGCCGAGGAAGGTCGAGGTGCCAAACAGCACGGTGCAGTTACGGTCATACACCAGCTCCGGCACGATGCGATAGTGCAGCGGGCTGGGATAGAGGAACACCTGCGCACCGGTCAGCAGCGGCGTGAACAGCCCGACGGTGAGGCCGAAGGCGTGGAACAGCGGCAGCGCCGACATAAAGCGGTCGCGCGGGGTGAAGTCCGCCACGGTGCGAATCTGCTCCACATTCGCCAGCAGGCTTTTGTGCGAGTGCACCACGCCTTTGGGATTGCCTTCCGAGCCGGAGGTAAACAGCACCATTGCCGCGTCTTCTGGCTGCTGCGCAACCTGCGCCCGGCGTGGCAGCAGCAGGTGCGCGAGGATCCACAGTTTGTCCTGCAGCGTGACGGTATCCTTCAGATCCTCCAGATAGATCCACTGCACCTCCGTCAGCCCCTGCGGCAGGTGCCACAGGTTGCCCTTCTCGAGGAACTGGCGCGAGGTAAACACGGTTTTCACCTGCGAGGCGGTCAGCGCCGCGCGCATGCCGTTGATGCCGGCGGTGTAGTTGAGCATGGCCGGCACGCGACCGCGCAGTGAAGCCCCGAGAATCGCTGCCGCGGTCACCGTGGCGTTCGGCAGCAGCAGGCCAACGAATTCGCCCTGCTGGCTGTAGCGCTCCAGAATGCGTCCGACACCGAGCGCTTTTTTCAGCAGCCCGGTGTAGCTGTCCGGCTTAAAGTTGATGTCTTCGATGCAGGGTTTGCTCAGCCCGTAACGGGTGCGCGCATTGAGAAAAGCGTCGAACAGCGTTTCGCGCGGGCGCACCGCCATGCGCGCTTCCATCATCACATGATGTAAATGCTCACCGGCCAGCACGCGGCGGTCGCGCGCGCGTTTCGCTTCCGGCATAGGAATTACCGTGGCCGGCAGCACCGTCAGGGTAATGCGCGGGAACAGGCGACGTTTAAATACCCCGGCCAGGCGGCCAAACGGCGTGTACTCTGCGCCTTCAATACGCATCGGCACCACGGTGGCGGCGGATTTCGCCGCGACGAAGCCAGCGCCGCTGTAGATTTTCATCAATGAGCCGGTGACGGTAATGCGCCCTTCCGGAAAGATCACCACCGGACGCCCTTCGTTGATCATGCGCACCAGATGTTTGATCGACATCGGTTTGGTGGGGTCGAGCGGCACGAAGTCGATGACCGGCCTGAGCAGGCGCATATACCACTGTTCGCTGATCGAGGAATAGACGGCGAACACCGGTTTGATGGGCAGAAACAGCGCCAGCAGCACGCCATCGAGAAACGACATATGGTTTGGCGTGATCAGCACTTTTTCTTTGTGCAGGGCAGTCAGATCGCCACGCAGCTCAACGCGCCATAACAGGCGACAGAGGAAACGCAGAACGGTAAATAGCATGCCAGCTCCTTAGCAGCGGTAAAAAATGGTTCTTACCTTGCAGGATCCGGGGATGTTCGACAAGTAGCGCAGTGATTTATCGTGATGAATTCAGGGTGATTCGCCCTGCCAGCCGCCGCCCAGTGCGGCGATCAGCGCCACGCTACTCACCCACTGGCTGCTCTGCAGCGACAGCAGGCTCTGCTGCTCACTCAGGCTGCTGTTTTCCGTGGTAGCGACATCAAGGTAATCAATCATGCCGGCGTCATACTGGTTGCGCGTTACGCGTGCTGACGCCTGTGCCGCCACGGCGGCGCGCTGCTGCGCGGCGATTTCCCCCTGCAGGGTATTCAGTTCCACCAGGTTATCTTCCACTTCACCCAGCGCGCTCAGCACCGTCTGGCGATAGGTGGCCACGCTGGCATCATAGGCGGCACGCGCCTGCGCCACTTTCGCCGAGGTCGCGCCAAAATCGAGCAGCGTACCGCTGAGCTCCGGCCCCAGCGACCAGGCGCGATTCGGCAGCGACAATAAACTGTGGATCGCTGAGGCGGTCACGCCACCGCTGGCGCTGAGCGTCAGGTCGGGATAATAACCGGCAATCGCCACCCCGACCGCCGCGTTGGCGGCCGCCACGTTACGTTCGGCATAGGCGATGTCCGGACGGCGCTGCAGCAACGCCGAAGGCAGGCTCTGCGGAATGGACGGCAGCGTGGCATCCAGCTTCGCCACCGGCAACGTAAAGTCGGCTGGCGCACGCCCCAGCAGCAGCGCCACCGCGTGCTCCAGTTGCGCGCGCTGCCACTGATAATCCTGCGCCGAAGCGCGGGCGCTCTCCAGCTGCATCTGTGCCTGCGCCAGGGTGGCGCGGGATTCGCTACCGGCGCGGTACTTGTTGTCGATCACGCTGAGATAGCGCTGATAAGCTTCAATGCTGCGCTGATAGAGCGCGATCTTTTCGTCGATGATGCGCAGCTGAAAATAGTCCTGCGCCAGTTCTGACTGGGCGCTCAGCGTGACATTAGCCAGTTCAGCCTGGCTGGCCTGCGCGCTGGCCTTATCTTCTTCCTGGGTGCGGCGCAGTTTGCCCCACAGATCCAGCTCCCAGCTGGCATTCAGCGTAGCGCTGTGGCTGTTGCTGACGCTGCGCTGACCGCTGGTGCTGGCACGGCTGCCGCTGCGCGTGCTGCTGACATCGTAGTCGAGTGAGGGAAACAGCGCCGCGCGCGACTGCGCGCTCAGCGCCTGGGCTTCGCGATACTGCGCCGCATAACTGGCGACGTTCTGGTTAGAGATGCTCACCTGGCGCAGCAGGCTGGACAAGGTGGCATCGTGATACACCGTCCACCACTCCCCTTTGCGACTGGCGTCCTGCGGCGTGGCCTGCGTCCAGCCTTTGGCCTCTTTATAGTGCGTCGGCAGCGCCATCGCCGGACGCTGATAATCGGGGCCAACGCTACAGCCAGCAACCAGTAGCGCCGCCGTCAGCGCGCCAATGTTCATCATTTTCATCAATCAGGATTCCACATGACGCACGCGCCGCCACTGACGCTGGGTGGCGCGGCTGAGACGATCCAGCCAGAGATAGACTACTGGCGTGGTAAACAGGGTCAGCAGCTGGCTCAGGGCCAGACCGCCGGCAATCGCAATCCCCAGCGGACTGCGTAAATCAGCGTCGCCACCGCTGCCCAGCGCCAGCGGCAGAGCGCCGAAGAAGGCGGCCAGCGTGGTCATCATGATCGGCCGAAAGCGCATCAGGCACGCCTGCGTAATCGCCTGCTGCGGCGACAGCCCCTGGCTGCGCTCGGCGTGCAGGGCAAAATCGATCATCATGATGGCGTTTTTCTTGACGATACCGATCAGCAAAATGATGCCGATCAGCGCAATCACCGTCAGCTGCGTATTGGTCAGCAGCAACAGCAGCAGCGCCCCGACGCCTGCCGACGGCAGCGTGGAGAGAATGGTCAGCGGGTGAATGTAACTCTCATACAGCACGCCCAGGACGATATACACCGCCGCCAGCGCCGCAATAATCAGCCACGGCATAGTGGCGGTGAGCTGAGAGAACGCCGCGGCGGTGCCGGCAAAACCCGCCTGAATGCTGGAGGGCAACCCCAGCTGTGCCATCGCTTGCTTAATCAGCGTCTGCGCCTGCTCCAGCGACACGCCGTCGTTGAGGTTGAAGGCGATGGTGCTGGTCGCTGACTGGCCCTGATGCGCAACCGACAGCGGCGCGTTGCCGCCGCTGAAGCGGGCAAAGGCCGCCAGCGGCACGCGATCGCCGCTGTCGTTAATCACATACAGTTGTTGCAGCATGGCCGGGTCGCGCGTGTCGCTGTCCTGCAGGGCCATCACCACATGGTACTGATTGAGCGTGTGATAGAGCGTGGCAATCTGTCGCTGGCTAAAGGCATTGTTCAGCAGCGTGTCCAGCATCTGCACGTTAACGCCCAGCCGCGTGGCGCGGTCGCGATCGATGTTGATCACCACCTCCTGTCCGCCGGTTTGCGCATCGGAATCCACGCTGTTGAGTTGCGGTATCGCGGCCAGCGCCGCCTGGACTTTCGGCGTCCAGCGGCGCAGCAGGTCGAGATCGTCAGCCTGCAGGCTGTACTGATAAGTGGCGTTGGCGCTGCGCCCGCCGATGTGCAGATCCTGCGCGGCCATCAGGAACAGCTGCGCCCCGGCAATATGGCGGGTTTTCTGGCTCAGCCGGTTAGCCACTTCGGTGGCACTGGCGCTGCGCTGGTCAAAATCTTTCAGCCGGACAAAAAAGTTGGCGCTATTGCGCGAGCCAAACATGCCGCTGCCCATTGACGACATCACGCTGTCTACCGCCGGATCGGCCTCAATGATTTTGGTGAACGCCAGCATCTTTGGCTTCATCGCCTGGAAGGAGATGTTCTGGTCAGCGCGCAGGGCGCCCATCAGCAGGCCGGTGTCCTGATTGGGGAAAAAGCCCTTTTGCACCACGCTAAACAGAAACAGATTGAGCAGCACGGTGAGCAGCAAACTCAGCAGGGTAATCTTCTGGTGCGCCATCACCCACGCCAGGCCACGCGCGTAGGCGGCCAGCAGCGCGTTGAGCGCATTTTCGATTAGCTGATAGAGCGGATGCGGCCGCCGGGTGACCTGCGGCTTCGGCCGCAGCAGTCGGGCGCACAGCATCGGGGTCAGGCTGAGCGAGACAAACATGGAGATCAGCAGCGAGACCGTCAGCGTCACCGCAAATTCCCGGAACAGGCGGCCAACAATACTACCCATCAGCAGAATCGGGATAAACACCGCCACCAGCGACACCGTCATCGACAGCACAGTAAAGCTCACCTCATGGGCACCGCGCAGGGCGGCACGCAGCGGACTCAGACCGGCTTCGATGTGCCGGGTGATATTTTCCAGCACCACGATGGCGTCATCAACGACAAAACCCGTGGCGATGATCAGCGCCATCAGCGACAGGTTATCGAGACTGTAGCCGAGCAGATACATCACCGCGCAGGTGCCGATTAACGACACCGGCAGCGCCAGCGCCGGAATCACCACCGCCTGCAAATTACGCAGGAAGACAAATACCACGGCAATCACCAGCAGCATCGCCACCAGCAGCGTCTCTTCGGTGTCATACAGGGAGGCGCGCACCGTTGGCGAACGGTCTACCACCACTTTGAGCTGGGTATCGGCAGGCAGATCTTTCTCCAGCTGTGGCAGCTGCGCTTTGATGGCGTCAATGGTGTCGAGCATGTTAGCGCCGGCCTGACGCTTGATGGCGATCATCACCGACGGCTGTGAATTGAGAAAGCCGGCCTGATACTGATCCTCCACCGAGTCATACACCGTGGCGACGTCATGCAGTCGCACCGCCTTACCCGCGTGGTAGCTGACTATCAGGTCGCGGTACTGTGCTGCTTTGTCCAGCTGGCCGTTGCCGTCCACCATCCAGGACTGGCTGCTGCCCTGCAGCATGCCTTTCGGCAGATTGGTGGTGCTGCTGGCGACGGCGCTGCGCACCGTATCCAGCGCAATGCCATAGTGCGTCAGCTGTTGCGGCTGCAGATCGATGCGGACCGCCGGTAGCGCGCTGCCCATCAGCGACACCTCGCCCACGCCCCTGACCTGCCCCATCGCCTGTTCAATTTTGCTTTCGGCGAGGTCATACAGTTCACCCGGCGTGCGCGTGGCGGAGGTAAGCGCCAGCATCACAATCGGCGCGTCCGAGGGATTCGCTTTACGATAGGTCGGCAGCGACTCCATAGCACTCGGTAACAGGCTGCGCGCCGCGTTTATCGCTGCCTGTACGTCGCGCGCCGCGCCATTGATATCGCGGTCAAGTTCAAACTGCAGTATCACGCTGGTCGAGCCCTGCGAGCTGGTCGACGTCATCTCCGTTACACCGGCAATCTGGCCGAGCGAACGCTCCAGCGGCGTCGCCACCGTGGCCGCCATGGTTTCCGGGCTGGCGCCGGCCAGGCTGGCGCTGACCATGATGGTAGGAAAATCCACCTGCGGCAGCGGCGCGACGGGCAGCAGCCGGTAGCCCAGCGCCCCGAGCAGCAGGATCGCCAGCGTCAGCAGCAGCGTGGCAACCGGGCGAAAGATAAACAGCCGGGTGATGTTCATGGCTCGCCCCGCGCCTGCTGCTGCCGGCGCTGCACGTAGCGCTTACCGCGCTGCGCCAGCCCATCAAACCACAGATAGATTACCGGGGTGGAGAACAGCGTCAGCACCTGGCTCACCAGCAGGCCACCGACAATCACCAGCCCGAGCGGCTGACGCAGTTCAGCACCGGAGCCGGAGGCCAGCATCAGCGGCAGCGCCCCGAGCAGCGCCGCCATGGTGGTCATCAGAATCGGCCGGAAGCGCAGCAGGCAGGCCTGATGGATCGCTTCGCGCGGCTTCATATGCTGCTTATGCTGCGCCTCCAGCGCGAAGTCGATCATCATAATGGCGTTCTTTTTAACGATGCCAATCAGCAGAATGACGCCAATCAGCGCGATCAGGCTGAATTCGCTGCCCGCCAGCATCAGCGTCAGCAGCGCCCCGACCGCCGCCGACGGCAGCGTGGAGAGAATGGTCACCGGATGGATAAAGCTTTCATACAGAATGCCCAGCACCACGTACATGGTGATCAGCGCCGCCAGAATCAGCCATAGCGTGTTGCCGGTGGCACTCTGAAACGCCGCGGTTTCACCCTGATAGCGCAGCGTTATGCTGGCGGGTAGTTTAAGCTGCTGCGTGACCTGCGCAATCGCCCGCTGCCCCTCCTCCAGCGAATAACCGGGGTTAAGATTGAACGACACCATCACCGCCGGGAACTGATTCAGGCGCATGTGCATCAGCGCCCCGGTCCGCGCATGCACGCTGGCGATGGCGGTGAGTTTCACCATGCCGGTGGTGGTGGTCTCACTGTCGCTGTCACTGCTGGTTGATGCACTGCTGCTCACCGGCAGATAAACGTCATCAAATGACGCCGGCGACTGCTGATACTGCGGCGCCACTTCCAGCACCACGCGATACTGGTTCGCCTGGGTAAAAATGGTGGAAACCAGCCGCTGACCAAAGCTGTTGTACAGCGCGGTATCGACGTCAGCTGCCGTGATGCCGTAGCGCGCCGCTTTATCGCGATTCAGCTCCACATAGGCCACGCGCCCCTGATCCTGCAGGTTGCTGACCACGCCATTAAACTCCGGGCGCTGCTGCAGCGCAGCTATCAGCTGCGGCGTCCAGCGCACCAGGTTTTCGCTGTCGGCATCATCAAGGGTGAACTGGTACTGGCTCGGCGTCACCTGATCGTTGACCGTCAGGTCCTGTGCTGGCTGCAGATAAAGCTGAATGCCGGCGACCTGGCGCGCCGCCTGCTGTAGCTGCGCAATCACCTCATCGGCTTTGACGTCGCGCTGGTCAAACGCTTTCAGGTTGATTTGCAGGCGCCCGCTATTGAGACTGGTGTTATTGCCGTCGATACCAATGGTTGAGGACACACTCTCGACCGCCGGATTTTGCAGGATCACCGTTGCCAGCGCCTGCTGACGCTGCGCCATCGCCGTGAAGGAGACATCCTGCGACGCCACGGTCACCCCCTGAATCAGCCCGGTATCCTGGGTGGGAAAGAACCCCTTCGGGATGGCCAGATACAGCAGCGCGGTGAGTGCAAAGGTTGCCAGCGCCACCAGCAGCGTCAGCTTCTGATGGTTGAGCACTACGCTGAGCAGGCGGTCATAGCCGCGTACCAGTTTGTCAAACAGCTCGCCGCCTTTGCGCGCAAAGCGTGACTGTTGCGACTCCGGAATATGCCTTAACAGCCAGGCACACAGCATCGGCGTCAGCGTCAGCGACACCACCATCGACACCAGAATCGAGACGGCCAGGGTGATGGCGAATTCGCGGAACAGCCGGCCGACCACATCGCCCATAAACAGCAGCGGAATCAGGACCGCAATCAGGGAAAACGTGAGGGAAATAATGGTGAAGCCAATCTGCTGCGAGCCTTTCAGCGCGGCCTGCATCGGCGTTTCCCCCTGCTCCAGCCGGCGTGAAATGTTCTCCACCACCACAATCGCGTCATCAATGACAAACCCGGTGGCGATGGTCAGCGCCATTAGCGACAGGTTGTTGAGGCTGAAATCGGCGAGATACATCACGCCAAAGGTGCCAATCAGCGACAGCGGTACTGCCACGCTGGGAATCAGCGTCGCCGCCACGTTGCGCAGAAACAGGAAGGTCACCATCACCACCAGTGCGATCGACAGCATCAGTTCAAACTGTACGTCGCTGATCGAGGCGCGGATGGTCTGCGTGCGATCGGCGAGCACACGCATTTTCACGCCATCCGGCAGCGCCGCCTGCAAAACGGGCAGCTGTTTTTTAATGCTATCCACCACCTGAATGACGTTGGCGCCAGGCTGGCGCTGCACGCTGATGACAATCGCCGGACGGTTATTGGCCCACGCCGACTGAAAGCGATTCTCCGGCCCCTGCTCGATATGGGCGATATCTTTCAGCCGCAGCGCCGCACCGTTCTGCCAGGTGAGAATCAGATTGCCGTATTCAGCCGCGGTGCGCAGCTGGTCGTTGGCGTCGATGGTCACCGAGTGATATTTGCCGTCGAAACCGCCTTTCGAACCGTTGACGTTGCTGTTGGCGATCAGCGTATTGACGTCTTCCAGCGACAGCTTGTGCGCCGCCAGCGCTTTTGGATCCATCTGCACGCGAATCGCCGGCTGATTACCGCCCGCCAGGGTCACCATCCCCACGCCGTTGATTTGCGACAGCTTCAGCGCCACGCGCGTGTTCACCAGATCCTGCACCTCAGTCAGCGGCAGCGTGTCGGAACTGGCGGCCAGCGTGATCACCGCACTGTCGGCCGGATTGACCTTTTTATACGTCGGCGGATTGGGCAGATCGTCCGGTAACAGATTATTCGCCGCGTTGATTGCCGCCTGGACTTCCTGTTCGGCGACGTCAAGCGACAGATCGAGGCTGAACTTCAGGGTGATAATCGATGATCCGCCCGAGCTGGCAGACGTCATCTGGCTAAGACCGGCCATCTGACCGAGCTGACGCTCCAGCGGCGAGGTCACGGACGAGGCCATCACGTCCGGGCTGGCGCCAGGATAAAGGGTGGTAACCTGAATGGTCGGATAATCCACCTGCGGCAGCGCCGAGGTGGAGAGAAAGCGATAAGCGAACAGACCGGCGATCAGCACGCCGACCATCAGCAGAATCGTCGCCACCGGGCGCAGGATAAACAGACGAGACGGATTCATGGCTGGGTACTTTTGCTGTCGTCAGCCAGCTGGACTTTGCTGCCGTTAGTCAGACGATCGATCCCCTCGGTCACCAGACGATCGCCTGGCGCCACGCCCTGCAGGATCGCCTGACGATCTTCCCCCAGTGCCGGTCCGGCGGTGACCGCTTTGCGCGTCACGCTATTATCTTTGTTGATAATAAACACAAAGCTCCCGTCGCTGCTCAGCTGCAGCGCCTGCGCCGGAATCACCGTCGCGTTTTTCAGCGTGCCGGTTTGCAAACGCAGATTAACGAACTGGTTGGCAAACAGCGCTTCGTCCTGGTTAGGAAAGCTGGCTTTCAGTTCGATGGTGCCGGTGCTGGTATCGATCTGATTGCTGATGTACTTCACCTCACCCTGCGCCAGTATGGTGCTGTTGTCCTGATCGAAGGCCGTCGCGGGCAGGCTCTGGCCGTTGCGCAGTGCGCGCGTCAGCTGCGCGATGTAACTTTGCGGCACGCTGAACGTCACGGCGGCAGGCTGCATTTGCGTCACCACCACAATGCCGGTGGTGTCGCTGGTCTGCACCATATTGCCCGGATCGACCAGCCGCAGACCTACGCGGCCGCTGATCGGCGAGGTGATGCGGGCATACTCAATATCCAGTTTTGCGCTGGCGATTTGCGCCTGATCCGCCGCCACCGCGCCCTGATACTGGCCGACGGTAGCAATCTGGCTATCCAGATCCTGGCGCGACAGCGAGTCCTGCGCTGCCAGCTTTTTGTAGCGTGCCAGCGTCAGTTGCGCACTGTGCAGCAGCGCCTGGTTCTGGCTGAGATCGCCCTGATACTGCGCCAGCGTCGCCTGATAACTGCGCGGATCGATCTGCGCCAGCAGCTGACCGGCGCTGACTTTCTGCCCTTCAGTAAAGAACACCTGCTGCAGCTGCCCGGCCACGCGGCTGGTGACGGTGACGCTGGCGTTGGGGATCACCGTGCCGAGCGCATTCAGGTACACCGGCACGTCGGCCGTCGCGGCAACGCCGCTGTGCACCAGCGTTGCCGGGCCGCTCATCTGCGCCGCGCCGCGATGACCGCCTGGCGGCAGGTCGCCGGGTGCTGCGCCCCGCTTGCCGCCTGCCACACGCCAGATCACGCCTGCCGCGATAAGCAGCACCAGCAACACAAGCAGCCATTTCAGCCAGCGGGAGAAACCAGAACGGGGAGCATGGATAGTCATCAGCGTCTTCAGATCAGCAAAAGTGTGGGTAAAAACCCCGGTAAGCAGGGGATTATTTCAGCGAAAATCATCACGACGCGCATTATCGGCGGATCGCCAGAACGTTTTCTATACGCAAACCGTAAGCGTTTCGTTAAGAGATGCAGGATTTAAACCGCGCCCGGCAGCGGTCGGTGATGGCGCGCGCAGGCGCTATAAACGGGAGAGGAGGACAACTTACAGGCAAAAAAAACCCACGCATCCGCGTGGGTCGGTGCAACCGAACAGGGTGAATACCACAAGGGTATCGCTGCCGCAGCAGCCGATCTTCACACCAATCAATACCTCTGGGACCTTTATCGTCGCGCAATGGCGGCACGGATAACAGCCGCAAATCGCAACGGAGTTCGGCGAAATGCAACGAGGTGTGAAAAGCTCGACTGCGCGTTTACATCCTGATTTCGTTAAGATTTATCTGATGCCGGTTTACTGTAAATCGCGTCGGGTGCCACGTTCATGTGTTTCAGCACCGGCCCCATGATGTTGCCAAATACCGGCGCGGCCACCGAGCCGCCAAAGTGATCGCCAGCGGTAGGATGGTTAATCATCACCACCAGCGCCACTTCCGGATGGCTGGCCGGCGCGATGCCGGCGGTGTAGTTAACATAGCCGCCGTCATATTTGCCGCTGCTGCCCATCTTCTCCGCGGTACCGGTTTTGGTCGCCAGCCGGTAGCCCGGTACCGCCGCTTTCACCCCGGTACCGCCCGGCAGCACGTCACTCTCCAGCATGTGCACCACGGTTTGCACGATCTGCGGATCCGCCACCTGCCTGCCCAGCACCGGTGGCGTCACTTTGGTGATCGACAGCGGGCGATAGACGCCATACGAACCGAGCGTGGCGTATTCACGCGCAATCTGCAGCGGCGTTACGCGCAGACCGTAACCGAACGAAAAAGTGGCGCGCTCGATGTCCGCCCAGCGCTGGCGATGCAGCGGGAAGTAGCCCACGCTCTCTCCGGTCAGCCCCAGCCCGGTCGGCTTGCCGAGACCAAACGCCTGATAGGTGTTCACCAGCGCTTCCGCCGGCATTGCCAGCGCGATGTGCGAGACGCCGATGTCGCTTGATTTCTGCAAAATGCCGGTCATGGTCAGGCGCGGCCAGTGGCCGACATCGCGGATCAGGTGGCCGTTGACGCTGTAGGGCGTGGTGTCGATCACCGAATCGGGGCGCACCAGATGACGCTGCAGCCCTTCCATCACCACCAGCGGCTTCACCGTCGAACCGGGCTCGTAGCTGTCGTTGATGGCGGTATTGCGCATTTGCGCCGGCGTGGCGTTGTCATAATTGTTGGGGTTGAACGATGGATAAGACGCCATGGCGAGGATTTCGCCGGTGTCGATCTTCACCAGCACCGCCGCGCCTGAATCGGCCTTGTTGAGCAGCACGCCGTCGCGCAGCTTGCTGTACAGCGTAAACTGGTCAAACTTATCGATGCTGAGCTGCACCGTCGGCGGCTGCTTCGGCGGCTCGTAATCGATCATCGCAATAATGTTGCCGTCCCCATCCTGGCGATACACCTCTTTACCCGGCTCGCCCTGCAGTACCCGGTCAAAGCCCTTCTCCAGCCCGTTAAGCCCGTTATTGTCCGCCCCGACGATGCCAATCAGCGGCGCCGCGGCCTCACTCATCGGATAAAAACGGCTGTCGTCATACACCGAACTGATGCCTTTCAGATGCAGCTCTGCAATATCTTTGGCAATGCCCAGCTCGATTTTGCGCCCGAGATAGAGGAAGCGCTTTTTCGGATTGGCGGTGATCTGCGCGCGCAGCTCGTCCGGTCGCAGATTCAGCGCCGCCGCCAGATAGCTCCATTTGGCGCTGGTGAAATCGGGATTGGCCTCCAGCACGCGCAGCGGATCGGCGATGATATCGCGCGATGGCACGCTGAGCGCCAGCGCCTGGCCGTCGCGGTCGAGCAGCGTGCCGCGGTTGGTCGGCAGCGTCACGGTACGCAGCGAGCGCTGGTCGGCCTCGTGCTCCAGCATCGGATGATTGATCAGCTGCAGATCGCCGACGCGCGCCAGCAGCAGGCCCATGCAGCCTAATACGCCCAGACAAATCAGACGAAAACGAAACGGGTTAAACGGGGCTTTAATCTGGTCTTTTCCCAGAAATTTTTTAATCGGGGGCATGGCGATCCGCTGCGATAAAAGATGAATCCAAAGGGGTTAGCTGCAGTTATAAAGAAAGGTAAAGCGAGTTGACAGGAAAACAATGTATCAGTTCGTTTATGCCCGATTGAGGTCACCGCAACGGGACGCATCACACCGGCAGATCGCAGGCAAAAAAAACCTGCGCATCTGCGCAGGTCGGTGTAATCAAGAAAACTGTTGATGTTCACCCATCAATACCTCTGGGACCCTGACTGTAGCAAGTTGCTCAGCGCTGAAACTATCACTCAAACGCAACAGTTACCGGCAAAATGTAACCAGCGGTGAGATTGTTAGCCGATTGTGCAACTGGCGTGTTTTTTGATTTCCACCAGGCAGCTCATGGCGTTCGGGCCCTGAGTTAACGACGAGGTCCCGATGTCGAGCGTCAGCACGTTAGGGTTGCCGGCGCGGTCCCACGGCTGCCACGCTTTGCCAAAACCGGGATCAAACCAGGCGCCGGTGGCGATGATCACCACGCCGCGCGTCAGGCCGTCCGTCAGGCGAACGCCAGCCAGCATACGGCCACGCGCATTGCTCACTTCAATCTCATCGCCGTCACTGATACCGCGCGCGGCGGCGTCGTCAACGTGCATATACAGCGTTTCGTGCCCGGCAGTTTTGCCGGCCTGCACCGTGGCGGTGGCATCCAGCTGGCTGTGCAGGCGATCCGCAGGCTGCACCGAAATCATGTGCAGCGGGAACTGCGCGCTGAGCGCTGCGCCAAGCCACTCCTGCGGCGCGCGCCACTCCGGATGCCCGGCGAAATCCGCCAGCTGGTAATCGGCGATGGTCTGGCAAAACAGCTCAATTTTGCCGCTGGCGGTGTGAATCGGATGCGCCTGCGGGTCGGCGCGGAAATCATCCATAAACACGTACGGCTTGCCGCCCTGCGGAATCTCAACAAAACCGCGCTGCCAGAATGCCTCGAACTCCGGGAACGCGATGTCCATCTGCGCATGCGCCTGCGCACACTGCTGGTAAAGATGCTCAATCCACTGCATCTCGTTGCGTCCTTCGGTAAAGCGATCGCGGTAGCCAAGGCGATCGGCCAGATCGGCAAAAATATCAAAGTCGTTACGCGCCTGATGCTGCGGTTTAATCGCCTGGTGCATCGCCAGCACGAAGCGGTCACGCGACGAGCCGCCAATGTCGTTGCGCTCCAGCGTGGTGGTGGCCGGCAGCACGATGTCCGCCATCTGCGCCGCGGGCGTCCAGACGATATCCTGCACGATGACCGTATCCGGACGCTGCCAGCCCTCGACCAGTCGGTTGAGCTGCTGGTGATGATGGAACGGATTGCCGCCTGCCCAGTGCACCAGGTGAATGTCGGGATAGTGCAGCGTCTCGCCCTGAAACGCATACGGCTGGCCGGGATTGAGCAGCATGTCGCTGATGCGCGCCACCGGGATCGACAGGTTCGCCGGATTCGGGCCGGTGCTCATCAGCGGCGCCGGGCCTTCCTGGCGCGGATTGCCGACGCTGTTCATTGAACCATGGCCAAAAGAGAAGCCGCCGCCCGGCAGTCCCGGCTGGCCCAGCATCGACGAGAGCGCAATCATCATCCAGTACGGCTGCTCGCCGCGATGGGCGCGCTGCACCGCATAAGCACAGGTGATGAAGCTGCGTTTGCCCGCCAGCTGCTGCGCCAGCAGCGCGATACGCGCCGCCGGGATGCCGGTTATCGCACTGGCCCACGCGGGCGTTTTTGCCACGCCGTCGCTTTCGCCCAGCAGATAGGCACGCAGTTGCGGCCAGCCGGTGCAGTGGCTGGCGAGGAAAGCTTCATCGATCGCGTTGCGGCGGGTAATTTCATAGCCGAGCGCCAGCATCAGCGCCACGTCGGTGTTCGGGCGAATCGGAATCCACTCGGCGTTAACGAATGCCGGGCAGTCATCGCGCATCGGGCTGATGTTAATGATCGGCGTGCCTTTGGCGCTCAGCTGCTGCAGCGCCGGTTTCAGGCTGTGCTCGCCGGCGCCGCCGGAGGCCACCTGCGCATTTTTCAGCGCCAGGCCGCCAAAGGCGACGAAAATTTCTGCATGCTCCACCACCTGCGGCCAGTCGGTGACGCGGCCGGTGAGCGGCATATAAGTGCCAATCACATACGGCAGAAAGAACTGGGCCGCGCCCCAGCTGTAGTTACCCTGCTGATCAACGCCACCGCCGCCCTGGAAATAGAAGCGACGAATCAGGGTGCGCGCGTGGTTAACGCGACCGGCTGATGACCAGCCGTACGAACCGTTGAAAATGCCGGAAGCGCCGTAGCGGTCGCGCACCCGGCGGTTCTCTTCCGCCACCAGATCGAGCGCGGTGTCCCAGTCCACGGCGACAAAATCTTCCCGGCCGCGCAGCGTGCGATCGCTGTTTTCACGCGACTTCAGCCACGAACGGCGCACCATCGGCTGACGGATGCGTTTATCCGAGTACACCAGTTCAGGGATAGTGTGGATCATCGGGGAAGGATCGGCATCGGCGAAGAAAGGTTCGCAGGCAATCAGGCGCTGATTTTCGGTGACGGCGGTAAACGCGCCCCAGTGCGCAAGGTGCGGCACACGAGTTTTCATGGTTATGGGTCCGGCAGGCAGGTGTGATTCAGGCTGGCAGCATAGCACGGTGCCGTTACCGGGCTAAAGCCTCACCGTGAGCGTCTGATTTTCCGCACTTTTGCGACAGCGCTGACATTCTGGCGGGTTGCGGCTGCCGGGCTTTTCCGTAACACTGAGAGCATGTGTAAACGTTTTCCCGGATGTCGACCATTGCATGGCTACTATTAAGGATGTTGCCCGCATGGCGGGGGTGTCGGTCGCGACCGTGTCCCGCGTCATCAATAATTCGCCCAAAGCCAGCGAGAGTTCGCGCCTCGCCGTTACCCAGGCCATGGAACAGCTGCAGTATCACCCGAACGCCAATGCCCGCGCGCTGGCGCAGCAATCCACCGAAACGCTCGGGCTGGTGGTAGGCGATGTGTCAGACCCGTTTTTTGGCGCGATGGTGAAAGCCGTCGATGAAGTCGCCGGGCAAACCGGCAACTTTCTGCTGATTGGTAACGGTTACCATAATGAGCAGAAAGAGCGTCAGGCGATTGAACAGCTGATGCGCCATCGCTGCGCCGCGCTGGTGGTGCACGCCAAGAAAATTCCCGATGATGATTTAGAGCTGCTGATGAAGCAGGTGCCGGGCATGGTGCTGCTGAACCGGCTGCTGCAGGGGTTTGAGTCACGCTGCATTGCGCTGGATGACCGCTACGGCGCCTGGCTGGCTACGCGCCACCTGATTCAGCAGGGTCATACGCAGATCGCCTTTATCTGCTCGACGCACACCATCTCTGACGCCGAAGATCGGCTGCAGGGCTACTACGATGCGCTGAAGGAGCACGGTCTGCCGTGCAACGACCGGCTGGTGGCGTGGGGAGAACCGGATGAGGTCGGTGGCGAACAGGCAATGACGGAACTGCTTGGACGCGGCAAGCAGGTGAGCGCGGTGGCGTGCTACAACGATTCGATGGCCGCCGGTGCGCTGGCGGTGCTGAGCGATAACGGCATTCGCGTGCCGGAAGAGATGTCGCTGATTGGCTTTGATGATGTGCTGGTGTCGCGCTACGTGCGCCCGCGCCTGACCACGGTGCGCTATCCGATTGTGACCATGGCGCAGCAGGCCGCGCAGCTGGCGCTGGCGCTCGCCAACGGCACCGCGCTGCCGGAGGTGACCAATATGTTTAGCCCGACGCTGGTCAGGCGGCATTCGGTGGGTGGACCGGGTTAAACGAGTGCGGGCTTTCCCTCACCCTAACCCTCTCCCCGAGGGAGAGGGAACGTTCCAGAGCGCGGTCAGCCCTGACGGGAGAAGAACGTTCCAGAGCGCGCGGTCAGCCCCCTCGCCCGCTTGCGGGAGAGGGTTGGGGTGAGGGCCAGCGCGCACCCAACCCACTATAAATCCTGCGAATACACCTTCACCTGCACCTCAGGAAACTCCAGCGCATCACACTGATACTGCCAGCCGAATCGCTCGTAGTAGCCGCCAAACGTCGACCACAGCCACACCGTTGCATAGCCGCGCTGGCGGGCGTAATCCAGCACGTGCTGCTGCAGGGCGGCGCTCAGCCCCTGCCCGCGCGCCGCTTCATCCACATACAGCGCGGCAACCCACGGATAGAGATCCTGACGGCTAATCAAATCACAGCGCCAGAACCCTACCGTGCCGTGCGGCACGTCATCGTCGTCCAGCGCGACAAAGGTCACCGGAAACGCGGCACCGTTCAGGCTACTGCGAACAATGCTGTCGTAAAACGCGCGCGAGGTGCCATCACCAAACGCCTGCCACAGCCAGTCGGTGATCTGGCTGGCGTGATGCGGCACGCTGCTGAGCGGCACGATGCGCATCAGTTCAGCTCCAGCGCCAGCAGTTCCTGAATGGTCTGCGCACGGCGAATCTCACGCGGCACGCCCTGCTCAAACAGTACTTCCGGGATCAGCGGACGGCTGTTGTAGTTGGAGGACATTGATGCACCGTAAGCGCCGGTATCATGGAACACCAGATAATCGCCGACCTGTGCCGCCGGCAGCGCGCGGGTTTCCACTTTGCCCCCTTCCAGCTGGGTAAACACATCTCCCGACTCACACAGCGGCCCGGCCACCACGCTCTCCACATGCGCCTCACCCGGCGCGCTGCCATCGGCAGGCAGCAGCGAAATATGGTGATAGCTGCCGTACATCGACGGACGCATCAGATCGCTGAAACCGGCATCCACCAGCACAAAGTGACGGCTGCCCATCTGCTTCACCGCCCGCACCTGCGACACCAGCACGCCCGACTCCGCCACCAGGAAACGGCCCGGCTCGATCTCCAGCTTCACCGCATGGCCGAGGTGCGCCGCGATACGCTCGCGCGCGCCGTTCCACAGGCCGTAATAGTGCTGCGTATCAATCGCCTCCTCACCAAAGCGATAAGGAATTGATAACCCGCCGCCCGCCGAAATGGCCTGCAGATCCTGACCAAAGGCCACGACCTGATCGACCATCGCGTCGCACACCTGCTGCAGATGGCCATAATCGACGCCGGAACCGATGTGCATATGTAAACCTATCAGCTGCAGGCCGTGTTGCTGAATCGCCGCCAGCGCCAGCGGCAAATCGCTGTGCCAGATGCCGTGCTTACTGTTTTCGCCGCCGGTATTGGTTTTCTGGCTGTGACCGTGGCCAAAGCCCGGATTAATGCGCAGCCAGACGCCGTGACCCGGCGAAACCGCGCCGAGCTGATGCAGCATATCCACTGAGCCGGCATTCACCGGCACCTTCAGCTCGGCGATGCGCGCCAGCGTCGGCGAGTCCAGCACATCGGCGGTGAACACAATATCCTCGCCGCCCGGCTGAAAACCGGCGGCCAGCGCACGTTCGATCTCGCCGAGCGAGACCGAATCGACCTTGACGCCGGCAGCGCGCATCAGCCGCAGAATATGAATATTCGAGCAGGCCTTTTGCGCAAAGCGCACCACGTCAAACGTGCTGAGCTGCGCAATACGCTGCTGAATGATTTCGGCATCGTAAGCCCAGAACGGGCCGCTGTAGCGCTGCGCCAGCGGCAGCAGATTTGTGGCGTTAAGCGCCGTCTGGGAATCGTTAAGTGGACGTGGCATGAGCATTCTCCTGAGTCGTTGCTGTCATTTAGCCACAGCACAGTGATGCAGAAAAATATCTGTTTAAGCATCAGCTATGCAAATATGATATGGATGACACGGAGGCGACGATGGCAAAAATTAACTGGCGGCATATCGAAATCTTTCACGCGGTGATGACCAGCGGCAATCTGACCCAGGCTGCCACGCTGCTGCACACCTCGCAGCCAACGGTGAGCCGCGAACTGGCGCGGCTGGAACAGCAGCTGGGCTTACAGCTGTTTGAGCGGGTGCGCGGCCGCCTGCAGCCCACCGTGCAGGGGCTGCGGCTGTACGAAGAGGTGCAGCGCTCGTGGTACGGTCTGGATCGCATCATGGATGCCGCCGAAGGGCTGCGCAATTTCCGCCAGGGCGAGCTGTCCATCGCCTGCCTGCCGGTGTTTTCCCAGTCGCTGTTGCCGCCATTGCTGCAGCCGTTTTTACAGCGCTATCCGCAGGTGAGCCTGAATATTATTCCGCAGGAGTCACCGCTGCTGGAGGAGTGGCTGTCGGCGCAGCGCTACGATCTCGGTCTGACCGAAACCCAGCATGCACCCGCCGGGACTGAACGCCTGGCACTGCTGACCTGTGATGAAGTGTGCGTGCTGCCGCCGCCGCATCCGCTGTGTCAGCGGGCGGTGCTGACGCCGCAGGATTTTCACGGTGAAAACTATGTCAGCCTGTCGCGCAGCGATAGCTATCGTCAGTTGCTGGATGCGCTGTTCCATGAGCAACAGGTGGAGCGGCGGCTGGTGCTGGAGACGCACAGCGCCGCATCGGTGTGTGCGATGGTGCGAGCCGGGGTGGGTATTTCGATTGTTAATCCGCTGACGGCGCTGGATTACGCCGACAGCGGTGTGGTGATGCGCCGCTTCAGTATTGCTGTGCCGTTCACGGTCAGCCTGGTGCGGCCACAGCATCGACCGGCATCGGCGCTGGTCGATCACTTTTGCGACCACCTGCAGCAGCAGGTGGCCACCTTTCCGCAGCGCATCGCCCGGCGGCTGGCTTAAGCGCGCACCGTCTCGCGCTGACCGCCCGATTTGCGGAAGGTCAGCAGACAAACCACTAAGCCCGCTGCCGCCAGCGCTGCCGCCGCGACCGGCACCGCCGTCAGGCCATAGCCTTTGTCGATCACAGCGCCGCCCACCCACGCGCCAAGTGCGTTACCGACGTTAAAAGCCGAGATGTTGAGCGTCGACACCAGATTTGGCGCCTCTTTACCGTGGCGCACCACGTTGATTTGCAGGCCCGGCACGGTGGCGAAGGTCGCCATCGCCCACAGGAACAGGGTTACCTCTGCCAGCCACAGCGCATGGCTGGTCCAGCTGAACAGCAGCGAGAACACGGCGATCAGCGAAAAGCTGAGGATCAGGCTGAACGACACTTTCCAGTCCGCCAGTTTCCCGCCAACAATGTTACCCACCGTCAGGCCGGCGCCAATCAGGAACAGCGTCCAGCTGACGCCGCGATCGCTGATGCCGGTCACCTGCAGCAGCAGCGGCGCAATGTAGCTGAACAGCGCAAACATCGCGGCGGCAAAACACACCGTCATCAGCAGCGACAGCCACAGTTTGCCGTTGGCCAGCGCGCTGATTTCGCTCGCCAGGTGCACCGGTTTTTCATCTTTGTTGGTCGGCAGGCTGACAATCAGCGCGATGAACGCGAGGATGCCGATAATCGCCACGCCCCAGAAGGTGGCGCGCCAGCCAAACAGCTGACCAAACCAGGTGCCGAGCGGCACGCCCAGTACGTTGGCCAGCGTCAGACCGGTAAACATCAGCGCCACCGCCGACGCCTGACGGCTCGGTGCCACCAGGCTGGCCGCCACCACTGAACCGATGCCGAAGAACGCACCGTGACACAACGCGGTAATGACGCGCGCCAGCATCAGCAGGTTATAGGTATAAGCCAGCGCACAGAGTACGTTGCCGATGATGAAGATGATCATCAGCAGAATCAGGGTACGTTTACGCGGCAGTTTCGCGGTCAGCAGCGCCATGATTGGCGCGCCGATGGCCACACCCAGCGCATAGCCGCTGATCAGCCAGCCCGCAGAAGGAATCGACACCTGCAGGTCACCCGCCACTTCCGGCAGTAACCCCATGATGACGAACTCCGTGGTGCCGATGGCGAACGCACTCAGCGCCAGCGCCAGTAATGCAACAGGCATAACACACTCTCCCAAAATAATTTTGCAGGCGGGCCGCACGACGAACGCCGTACGGTTAAGACAGACGCGTATCCCTCCGACAGTGCGGGGATGTTTATTTTTGAACTGCGTCACAGACTGCTATTAAAGCACAGCCTCTGACTCTCAACCACCCGGGCGGCAGCAAGGCTATTTTGCCTGCGCGGCAATAATGCCGGCGCTAAAAAGTGTCGCTTATGCATCACTGAGACAGGACGGCGATAACAGACTACGCTTGATAACAGGTTGTGATCGCTGTCACAGCGACGGCGCTTTCTGGCGTTAAATCAGGCAGTAAAGGATGGTCGCACATTGCCGATACCCCAATGGATTGCCCGGTAATGCGGCGTCAACACAACAGGGGGACAGAGTTATGCGATGGATCATCGCGCTGGCGATCGGCGGCTTAAGCGGCTGCTCGGTCGGGCACTATGAATACAGCTCAGAAGCGGCCAGGCGCGTCGATATGACCGTCACCGGCATCCCCACCGTGCTCGGCATGGGTGCGCTGGGCACCACTATCCCCCTGACGCGCGAGTACAGCCTGACGGCGGCGCACGTGGCCAAATATTCGCTGTATCGGGTGAAGGCCTGGCATCCGGAGTGCGATATCGCCGTGGTTTATCATGCAAATAAAGAAGCCAACCTGCCCCCGCAGTTCCGCAACAGCCATATCGGCGACAACGTTAATCTGTATGGGTATAGCTTTATCTCCGCGCTGCCGGTGGCATCAAGCGGCAAAAACCTGATCAATACGACGCTGAGCAATGACTGGAATAAGGCCAGCTGCGTAGTGGTGGCGGCCAATGCCGGCGTGGTGAAAGGCATGTCCGGCGGCGCGGTATATAACGCCAGCGACGACACGCTGGCCGGGGTGATTGTCGGCTATAGCAGTCGGATTGATGATAATAAGAGCGGCAAAACGCTGTTTAAAGATGTGGCGCTGTATGTGCCTTATGCGCGGTTCCAGGCGTGGCTGGATGGGGTGGTGAAGTCTTAGGTTGGGTGCGCGCTGATGCCCTCACCCCGGCCCTCTCCCACGGGGAGAGGGAGAAAACCAGAGCTGACCTCTGCCACAGCGAGAGGGAGAAAACCAGAGCTGACCTCTGCCACAGGGAGAGGGAGAAAACCAGAGCTGACCTCTGCCACAGGGAGAGGAAGAAAACCACAGCGGCCCTCTCCCACCGGGGTACAGGCAAGTCCCCTCTCCCCATGGGAGAGGGTTAGGGTGAGGGTGAAGGCAACCTGATTACTTACCGGTCGGGCGCAGAGCCGGGAACAGGATCACGTCACGAATGGTGTGGCTGTTGGTGAACAGCATGACCAGACGGTCGATACCGATGCCCAGACCCGCAGTCGGCGGCAGACCGTGCTCCAGCGCGGTGACGTAGTCTTCGTCGTAGAACATCGCTTCGTCATCACCGGCGTCCTTCGCGTTAACTTGCTGCAGGAAACGCTCGGCCTGATCTTCCGCATCGTTCAGCTCGGAGAAGCCGTTACCGATTTCACGGCCGCCGATGAAGAACTCAAAGCGGTCGGTGATTTCCGGGTTCTCGTCATTACGACGCGCCAGCGGTGACACTTCTGCCGGATACTCGGTGATGAAGGTTGGTTGAATCAGGTGCGCTTCTGCTGTCTCTTCGAAGATCTCGGTCACCACGCGGCCCAGACCCCAGCTCTTCTCCACTTTGATGTGCAGCGTGTTGGCAATCGCCACGGCTTTGTCAAAGTCATCCAGATCGGCGAGGTCCGTTTCCGGACGGTATTTCTTGATCGCTTCACGCATGGTGAGCTTCTCAAACGGCTTGCCGAAATCGAAGGTGTGCTCACCGTAAGGCACTTCCGTCGTGCCCAGCACGTCCTGCGCCAGGGTGCGGAACAGGCTCTCGGTCAGTTCGATCAGATCTTTGTAATCCGCATACGCCATATAGAGTTCCATCATGGTGAACTCTGGATTGTGGCGCGGCGAAATCCCTTCGTTACGGAAGTTACGGTTGATCTCAAACACGCGATCAAAACCGCCGACCACCAGACGCTTCAGATACAGCTCCGGCGCGATACGTAGGTACATGTCGATGTCGAGCGCATTGTGATGGGTGATGAACGGACGCGCGGACGCGCCGCCCGGAATCACCTGCATCATCGGCGTTTCCACTTCCATAAAGTCGCGGTTAACCATGAACTGACGAATGCCGGCCATGATTTGTGAGCGAATTTTGAAGGTTTTACGCGAATCGTCGTTGGAGATCAGGTCAAGGTAACGCTGACGGTAACGGGTTTCCTGATCGGCGAGGCCGTGGAATTTGTCCGGCAGCGGACGCAGCGCTTTGGTCAGCAGGCGCAGCTCAGAGATGTGGATCGACAGCTCGCCGGTTTTGGTTTTGAACAGCTTACCGCGCGCGCCGAGGATATCGCCGAGATCCCATTTTTTGAACTGCTCGTTGTAGACGCCTTCCGGCAGATCGTCACGCGAAACGTAGATCTGGATCTGACCGCCTACATCCTGCAGGGTGGCGAACGACGCTTTACCCATGATGCGGCGGGTCATCATACGACCGGCTACGCTCACCTCAACGCCAAGCGCTTCCAGCTCGTCGTTCTCTTTGCTGTCATAGTCGGCATGCAGACGATCGGAGGTGGTGTCACGGCGGAAATCGTTAGGAAACGCCACGCCCTTTTCACGCAGCGCGCTGAGTTTTTCGCGACGCGCTTTCAGTTCGTTGTTTAACTCAAGGGCGGCATCAGCGCTCTGCGGTTGTTGTTCAGACATGTCGGTTCCTTATAGCCCTGCTTTTAAACTTGCTTCAATAAAACGGTCAAGATCGCCATCCAGTACGGCCTGGGTGTTACGCGTCTCTACGCTGGTACGCAGATCCTTGATGCGCGAATCGTCAAGAACGTATGAACGGATCTGGCTGCCCCAGCCGATGTCCGACTTGTTCTCTTCCGCCGCCTGCTTGTCGGCATTCTTCTTCTGCATTTCGTATTCATACAGCTTGGCACGCAGCTGTTTGAAGGCCTGATCTTTGTTCTTATGCTGCGAGCGGTCGTTCTGGCACTGCACCACAATGTTGGTCGGCAGGTGAGTAATACGCACCGCGGACTCGGTTTTGTTAACGTGCTGACCACCGGCACCCGAGGCGCGATAGACGTCGATACGCAGGTCGGCCGGGTTGATTTCGATGTCGATGTTGTCATCCACTTCCGGGTAAATAAATACCGAACTGAATGAGGTGTGACGACGACCGCCGGAGTCGAACGGGCTCTTACGCACCAGACGATGAACGCCGGTTTCGGTACGCAGCCAGCCGTAAGCGTAATCACCGATGATTTTGATGGTGGCTGATTTGGTACCGGCCACTTCGCCTTCGGACTCTTCGATGATCTCGGTTTTGAAGCCTTTGGCTTCCGCCCAGCGCAGATACATACGCAGCAGCATGCTGGCCCAGTCCTGCGCTTCGGTGCCGCCGGAGCCGGCCTGAATATCCATGTAGCAGTCGGCGCTGTCGTATTCGCCGGAGAACATGCGGCGGAACTCCAGTTCACCCAGCTTCACGTCCAGCGCGTCCAGCTCGACCACGGCTTCGTTGAAGGTCTCTTCGTCGTCGGCTTCAACCGCCAGCTCCAGCAGACCCTGCACATCTTCCAGCCCCTGCTGCATCTGGTCGAGCGTTTCAACTACCGCTTCCAGCGAGGCGCGCTCTTTGCCCAGCGCCTGCGCGCGTTCAGGTTCGTTCCAGACGTCCGGCTGTTCCAGCTCGGCGTTTACTTCTTCGAGGCGTTCTTTCTTGGCATCGTAGTCAAAGATACCCCCTAAGAACGCTGCTGCGCTCACTGAGGTCCTGGATACGATTTTTGACCGGATTAATTTCAAACATGGCTTTTCAGTCTTTTTTGACGATTCGGTGAGAGGAGATAAAAGTAACGCGCTAGTTTACCCGAAAACGCGCCTGGTTTGTAGCTTTGCACATCAATGGCTATACCGCGTATGAACCGGCAGAAAATAATTGCGCCAGTTCTGGAAACCGGCAGGTAAGGCGGTTGCCAGAAATCCCGCTGTCACTCGCCACCGGCGCGGTACGTCTTCAGAATTTTCCTACATAATCACGGCAATAAACGCCAGCTGGCGTCATTAAAACCCATGATTTCTCAAACAAAATCATTAAAACTCCACCATCAGAAATGTCTGGTTCGAAGCGTGATATAGCGCGATTAGCCTGCGCAATGCTGCGCTGTCCTGGCCATCAACCGGCCAGTGCGCACCTTATCCTTTCTGCACCCTGGCGGAATCTCAGGGGTTCGTGCTTCATCTATTGCGTTCTGTCTGTCAGCCACGTTGCTCAGGAGTATTCGTGACAGGGAAAGACTGCATTCAGGCCCGTTAACGTGAACGGGCGACAACATGCCCTGAGAGGCATGAGGAGTTGCCATGCATTATCCTGTTGTTACTTTTCGATCCTCACCGCGCCTGCTGGCGCTGATCATCCCGTTTCTGCTGAGCGCCTGTGGTGGCGGCGGCGGCGGCGGCGGTGGTAGCGGCGGCGGCGGCACCCTGACCCCGGTCACGCCCGTTATTGAACCCACAGTGCCGGCCATCGCTGCCAGCAGTAAAGTGGGCATCATTGACTCTGGTCTGGCCCCGGGCCGCAGCGAAATTAATTACGCCAACGTGAATTTCTCCAGCTATGTCGGCAGCAACACCACGCTGAACGACAACATGGGAATCAACGGCCACGGCACGCTGGTGGCGATGACGCTGCTGGGGCTGTCGCCTGACAGCGCGCTGTATGTGGCGCAGGCGTCACAAAATAATATTTTCAGCTACGACAATACTGCGCGCGCCGTGCAGGGATTAGTGGCACAGGGTGTACGCATCTTCAATATGTCCTACGGTTCGCAGGAGCGCCTCACCAGCCAGCAGGCGTTAACCGATGCGCGCCAGCGCTATCAGTCGCTGTATCAGGGGCTCAACGCGGTGGCTGCGGCAGATGGGCTGGCGGTGATGATCACCGGCAACAACAGCGGCGCCACGCCGGCACCGGACGTGCTGACACCGCTGATGTATAACGACCCGCAGCTGGCGCGTAATCTGCTGGCGGTGACCGGTATCCTGAGTCATACCGGTTATGACCTGCCAGGCCGCGCAGCCGGCACCGGACCGTTTGACGCCTGCGGCGCGGCCGCCGCGTGGTGCCTGACCGCGCCGGGCTATACCGATTACCTGTATCAAAACTCCGACGGCAGCTGGGTGCAGGCGCGCAGCTACGGCACCTCGTTTGCCGCACCGCGCGTGACGGCTGCGGCCTCGCAGCTGCTGCAGCGTTTCCCGTGGATGAGCGGCCATAACCTGCAGCAAACCCTGCTGACCACCGCCACCTACCGCAGTGATGCGCACGATAACGTCGCCGACAGCGCGAACGGGCGGCCATACAATGAGACGTTCGGCTGGGGCGATCTTAACGCCGCCAAAGCCTTAAACGGGCCGGGACAATTCTGGGCAGAGGACTTCAGTGCGCGCCTCGACGGCGGCCAGTATGTGTTCAGCAATGACATCAGCGGCGATCGCGGGCTGGTGCTGGACGGCAGCGAACGCGGCGGTACGCTGCAGCTGACCGGTAACAACAGCTATCAGGGTCTGACGCAGGTCTCCGCCAATAGCCTGCTGATTGACGGTGCGATTGCCGGCAATGCGCTGGTAAACGGCAGCGGCAAACTGGGTGGCAGCGGACGCATCGGCGGCAATCTGGTCAACCAGGGATCGGTTAACGGCGGCCTGCAGGTGGCGGGCAACTATCAGCAAAGCGCCAACGGTACGCTCAACGTCACGCTGAACAATCCGCTGCGCGTGACCGGCAACGCGGCGCTCGACGGCACGCTGAATCTCGCGCCGCCCTCCGCCAGCTACGTGGTGAAACAACAGGAAACGCTGCTGACCAGCGGCGGCGGCGTAAGCGGTCAGTTTAGCCAGGTCAATACCGGCGTATTTCTCGACGGTTCCGTCAGCTATGACGCCCACAGCGTTACCGGCCAGCTGACGCGCAAGAACACTGCCGCAGCGGCACAGGCGATGGGAATCGATAGCACCAGCGCGCAGCAAACCAGCCGCAACCTGGAGCAGGCGTTTGAGCTGGCGGACCGCTGGCAGGGTCAGGCGACGCTGAGCAGTGCGCAGCAGTCAGCGCTGGCGGCCGCAGGCGCCTTCCAGACGCTGGCGGACACCCGCAGCGCACAGGCGGCGATCAACTCCCTGTCCGGCCAGGCGCATGCCTCCGGCAATGCGGTGCTGTTCAACGCGCTTGATTATCAGACGCGCCTGCTCAACAACCGCATCGATGATGCCAGCGAACAGGGGCGCTTCGGCTTCTGGCTGGAGAGCGGTCAGCTGCGCGGTTCGCTCGACCAGGACGGCTATCTCGGCAACCGCTATCGCAACACCCTGACCGCGCTGGGTGCCGACAGCGATTTTGGCCTGCCCGGCCTGCGCCTCGGCATCGCCTGGACGCACACTCAGCTTGATGCCACCTATGACGACACCGGCGGCAACAGCCAGAACAGCCTGCAGGGCGTAATGCTGTATGGGCGCTATGCGGTGACGCCAGCCTGGTACTGGCAGGGCAATCTCAGCTATCAGCATGGACGCGACAAACTGCAGCGCCTGGTGCTGCTGGATGAAGCTGCACCGGTTTCCTCTTCCGCCCGCACTGACAGCTGGCAGGCGGCGCTGCAGAGCGGCTATCGCTGGACGCTGCAGGAGGATTATCGCATTGAGCCCTATCTCGGCTGGCGTGAAACCGGCCTGCAAACCGGCAGCTTCAGCGACAGCGGCAGCGCGTTTGGTCTGCAGGGCGACGGCGACAGCTATCGCCGCAGCGTCGGTTACGGTGGCCTGAATCTCAGCGCGCGCCAGGACTGGTCGGCGGGCTGGTGGAGCATGCTGAGCCTGTATGGCGAATACCAGTACGCGTTCAGCAATCCGTCGATGGACGTCAGCGCGCGCTGGAGCGGCTTCGGCAGCGGTCAGCAGAGCTTCACCATCCCGGGTATGCAGCTCGATCGCCGCTCGCAGTGGTTTGGTGCGCGGGTTGATCTGGTGCAGTCGGCACGCGCGCGGCTGTTTCTGCGTGCCGACCGCCACGTGGCCGATAGCGGCGATGAGAAGGTGCTGCGCGGCGGTGTCGACGTCACGTTCTAAAGGTTACGACTGCGGCCAGATATGGTCGATGATCAGCTGTACCGAGCGATTGCCGCGGTATTCGTTGATATCCAGCTTGTAGGCCAGCTGCACCTGACGCACGCTGCTGTCTGGCCACAGGCTGGTGTCGACGTTAAAAGCGATACCATCCAGTAACGGGCCGCCGCCCAGCGGCTCGACCATCACCTTAAGGTGACGCTCGCCCACCAGACGCTGCTGCAACAGCTTAAACTGACCGTCGAACACCGGCTCCGGAAACGCCTGGCCCCAGGGGCCGGCTTCCCGCAGCATTTCCGCGGTGTGCAGGGTAAACTCCTGCGCATGCAGTTCGCCATCGGACCACATCACGCCCTGCAGCGCCTCGCCTTCCAGCCATTCGTCGATCAGCGCGGCAAAGCGCTGGCGGAACTCATCGTACTTCGCCTCTTCCAGCGACAGCCCCGCCGCCATGGCGTGCCCGCCAAATTTGATGATCAGCCCAGGATAGAGCGTGTCGATACGTTCCAGCGCGTCGCGCAGGTGCAGCCCGGCAATCGAACGGCCAGAGCCCTTCAGCGTGCCGTCACCGGCGGGCGCGAAGGCGATGACCGGACGGTGGAAGCGCTCTTTCAGGCGTGACGCGAGGATGCCAACCACGCCCTGATGCCACTCCGGGTGATAAAACGCCAGCCCGAGCGGCAGATCGCGATGCTGGCGCTCCAGCTCATCGCACAGTGCCAGCGCTTCGCTCTTCATACCCTGCTCAATCTCTTTACGCGTCTGATTAAGCGCATCAAGTTCGCTGGCCAGCATGCGCGCCTGGGCAATATCTTCCGTCAGCAGCAGCGCAACGCCAACCGACATGTCGTCCAGCCGGCCGGCAGCATTGAGGCGTGGCCCGACGGCAAAACCGAGGTCGCTGGCCGCCAGCTGACGCGCGTCGCGGTTAGCAATCTCCAGCAGCGCGCGGATGCCGGCACGGCATTTCCCGGCGCGGATGCGGCTCAGCCCCTGCCACACCAGAATGCGGTTGTTAGCATCCAGCGGCACCACGTCGGCCACGGTACCGAGCGCCACCAGATCCAGCAGTTCGGCCAGATTGGGTTCACTGCGCCCGTCGCTGAACCAGTTCTGCTGACGCAGATGGGCACGCAGCGCCAGCATCAGATAAAACGCCACGCCCACGCCTGCCAGCGAACGCGACGGGAATGCGCTGTCGCTCAGGTTAGGGTTAACGATGGCCTCGGCCGCCGGCAGCGTTTCGCCCGGCAGGTGGTGATCGGTGATCAGTACCGGAATACCGTGCTGGTGCGCGGTGTCGACGCCCGCGTGCGACGAAATGCCGTTATCCACGGTGAGGATCAGCTCGGCGCCGCGCGCACGCGCCTGCTCCACCACTTCCGGGCTCAGGCCATAGCCGTCCTCAAAGCGGTTCGGCACCAGATAATCGACGTTGCCGCCCATACTGCGCAGCGCCAGCACGGTGAGCGCAGTGCTGGTGGCACCATCGGCATCGAAATCGCCCACTACCACGATGCGGCGTTGCTGCTGCAGCATCTCATGCAGCAGCGTCACGGCGCGCTCAATGCCGCCAAGGCTTTGCCACGGCAGCAGGAATTTCGCGCCGCGTTCCAGTTCGGCGGCGTCTTTGACACCGCGCTGCAGGTAGAGACGACGCAGCAGCGGCGGTAGATCATCGGGTAACTGCGCGTCGGCCTGGGCTTCACGCCGACGCAATTCTACAGAGTGCATCACTGTGTCTTAACCACCACGCTTCTGGCCGTCCAGCACCTGCTTCAGCTCCTGCGGTCCCTGGTAGCCAGGAATCATCATGCCGCTGTCGGTGAGGATGGCGGGCGTGCCCTGAATACCAAACAGAATGCCCAGCTTGTAGTGCTGGTCGAGATTGATTTTGCAGCTTGCCGGCGCATCCATTTGCGGTGCATCGCCTTTCATTGCGGCATCAAATGCCTTGTTGCGATCGGCACTGCACCAGATGGCGGTCATGGCTTTCTCCACCTGGCCGTGCAGGCCTTCACGCGGGAACGCCAGATAGCGCACGGTGATGCCCAGCGCGTTGTAGTCAGCCATCTGTTCGTGCAACTTGCGGCAGTAGCCGCAGGTGATGTCAGTGAACACGGTGATCACGTGCTGCTCTTTCGGCGCTTTGTAGACAATCATTTCCGGTGCCAGCGCGGCGACTTTTTTCTCCAGCAGCTGATTGGTGACATTCACCGGCTGCGCACCGCTGACATCGTACAGCGGGCCCTGAATCATGTGCTTGCCGTCTTCGGTGACGTACAGCACGCCGCTTTCGGTCATCACCGTTTTGATACCCGGCAGCGGCGACGGCTGGATTTCCGCCTGCTGCATACCCAGTTTTTTCAGTGATTGCTGAATCGCGCTGTCATCGGCATGGGCCAGCGCAGAAAAGGCGCTGACCAGCAGAGCCAGCGTCGTAACGGTTTTTTTCATCTCAAATCCTTGTTGCCGCTGCTCAGGCGCGCGGATGATGCTGTTGATGTAACTGACGCAGGCGCTCAGTCGCCACGTGCGTGTAAATCTGGGTGGTCGACAGGTCGCTGTGCCCCAGCAACATCTGTACGACGCGTAAATCGGCACCATGGTTCAGTAAATGTGTGGCAAATGCGTGGCGCAGCACGTGCGGTGACAGCTTTTCGCTGTCGATGCCGGCAAGGGTGGCATAGTGTTTGATGCGATGCCAGAAGGTCTGGCGTGTCATCTGCTGCGCGCGGTTGCTGGGGAACAGCACATCAATGGTCTGCCCGTTCAGCAGCCACGGCCGCCCGTGTTCCATATAGTGCTCCAGCCAGTAAATTGCTTCTTCACCTAATGGCACCAGCCGCTCTTTATTGCCTTTACCGATGACGCGCACCACGCCCTGACGCAGGCTGACATCACTCAACGTCAGACCGACCAGCTCAGAGACGCGCAGCCCGGTGGCGTAGAGCAGCTCCAGCATCGCTTTGTCACGCAGTTCGAGCGGTATGTCTGTTGCCGGCGCCTGTAACAGGCGCTCGACCTGATTTTCTGACAGGTCTTTTGGCAGGCGCTGCGGCAATTTCGGCGCTGATAACAGCGCGCTGGGATCGTCACTGCGCAGCTTTTCGCGGTACAGATACTGAAACAGACGGCGCATCGCGCTCAGAGTACGCGCTGAGCTGGTGGCTTTATAACCGCCCTCAATCCGCTCAGCCAGAAACTGCTGCAAATCAGCGGCTTCCAGCGTCAGCAGCGTGCGCTCATGGTGGTGCAGCCAGGCAGTGAGCGTCTGCAAATCCTGACGATAGGACGCCAGCGTGTTCTGCGCCAGGTTGCGCTCAATCCAGAGCGCGTCGAGAAACTGTTCTATCAGATCGCTGTCCTGCACTGTTGCCCCTCGCCGTGTGAAATCGTGCTCATTATGCCTGAAACTGGCCTGCTTCTGGTACAATTGCGCCAGAGTGAGTTTCAGTCAGAGCATTAATTGCATGAATATCGGTCTGTTTTACGGTTCCAGTACCTGTTACACCGAGATGACGGCGGAGAAAATCCGCGACTTTATCGGTGAAGAATTAGTCACACTGCATAACCTGAAAGATGACGATCCGTCGCTGATGGAGCAGTACGATTTACTGATTCTCGGTATTCCGACCTGGGATTTCGGCGAACTGCAGGAGGACTGGGAAGCGGTGTGGCAACAGCTGCCGGCGCTCAACCTGCAGGGCAAAATTGTGGCGCTGTACGGCATGGGCGACCAGGTCGAGTACAGCGAATGGTTCCTTGATGCGCTGGGTATGCTGCACGAACTGCTGCTGCCGATGGGCGTGCAGTTTGTCGGTTACTGGCCGCTCGAAGGCTACCAGTTCACTAGTAAAAAACCGCTGACCGCCGATGGTCAGCAGTTTGTCGGTCTGGCGCTCGACGACGTTAATCAGTTTGAGCTGAGCGAAGCGCGCGTCGAGCAGTGGTGCGAACAGATTCTGACCGAAACCGCCGCGCTGCTTTAATGCGGCGTCGCGCCATCCAGCAAAAAACAGCGGGCGCGTAACGCGCGCCACGCGTCGGGCGGCATGCTGTCGTGCAGCAGCCACAGCCGCCAGCGCTGCCCGCGCCGGTTACGCAGCACCAGCAACACGCCCCACGGTAGCCAGTCCGGCTGCCGTTGCGCCTGCCAGCGCTCACCGCGCCAGTACCAGTCACCCTTGTCATCCAGCATGAGCGCTCCGCAGCGCTGCTGCAGGCGACGCGCGTTACGCCAGCACTGCAGGGTCAGCAGGATGACTACCACGACCTGAACCCAGGCCCAGCCCGCCGGCCAGTGGCAGCTCAGCAACAGCGCGCCACACAGCCCGAACAGCGTCACATTCAGCGCCCGCGCGCTGCGTGACGCGCGCAGATCACATTGCCACCGGCCCGCGTTCACGGTTGCGCTGCTGAATCAGTTTCACCATGCGTTTGAACTCGGGATCGGCCGGTTCGCCGTGGTTCATCATCCAGTTAAACAGGTCCGGATCGTCGCTCTTCAGCAGCGCGACAAACACCTGCTTGTCGCTGTCGCTCAGCGAATCATACTCATATTTAAAGAACGGCATGATCGAGACATCCAGCTCCAGCATGCCGCGACGGCATGCCCACTGGACGCGCGCTTTGTCATGAATATCCATGTGTCTTCTTCCACAGCTGATAACAGTGGCGCTCAGTGTACCTGCTTTTTCGCCGCGCTGCAGGCGTGCAACCAGACGCTGCGCGCGATGACGCACAGCAATGCCACCGGTTACAGGGTTATCACGCGATTTGTGCGCCAGATTCCGCAAACAGGTTGCAATGGCGCACTGCTCTTTTAACATTGGTAAGCATATTACTGGATAAACCTTATTGATCAGGACGGACTCATGCCGATTTTCACCCTTCCGCCTCGCCAGCCCGCTGCGGCGTCGCGCCTGCCTTTAACGCTGATGTCGCTCGACGAGTGGGCGCTGGTGTCGGTGCAGGGCAAAGACAGCACCTCTTATCTGCAGGGTCAGCTGACGCTGGACGTGGCGGCGCTGGACGCAGCGCAGCATCGCCCGGCGGCGCACTGCGATGCCAAAGGCAAAATGTGGAGCAATCTGCGTTTGTTCCATCGTGGAGAAGGTTATGCCTATGTTGTGCGCCGCAATCTGCGCGAGCAGCAGGTGACCGAACTGAAGAAGTATGCGGTGTTCGCCAAAGTGACCATCGCGGCCGATGATGACGCGGTCCTGCTCGGCGTTGCCGGTTTTCAGGCGCGCGCCGCGCTGGCTAACGTTTTCACCATGCTGCCGGATGCCACAACCCCAGTGGTGCAGCAGGATGACACCACCCTGCTGTGGTTCGCCGAACCAGCCGAGCGTTTTCTGCTGGTCACCACGCCGGCGCAGGCCGAAGCGCTGCAGCAGAAGCTGGCCGGGGAAGCGCAGCTGAATGACAGCACGCAGTGGCTGGCGCTGGATATTGCGGCGGGCGTGCCGGTGATCGACAGCGCCACCACGGCGCAGTTGATTCCGCAGGCCACTAACCTGCAGGCGCTGGATGCCATCAGCTTCAAAAAAGGCTGTTATACCGGCCAGGAGATGGTGGCGCGCGCCAAATTCCGCGGCGCCAACAAACGTGCGCTCTACTGGCTGGCGGGCAGCGCCAGCAAAGTACCGGACGCGGCCAGTTCGCTGGAGTTGCAGATGGGCGACAAATGGCGTCGCACCGGCACGGTGCTGAGCGGCGTACAGCTGGATGATGGCAGCGTGTGGGTGCAGGCGGTGCTGAACAACGATCTGGAGCCGGATAGCGTGCTGCGCGTTGAAGGCGATGAAAGCGGTAAGCTGACCATCCAGCCGCTGCCCTATTCGCTGGAAGAGTAACGGTTACGGCTGGTATGCCGCAGGGTCGCCATCAGTGGCGACCCATGCCGTCTACATCACGTAAAAATAGATGGCGCAAAAGTGCAGCACGCTGCCGCCCAGCACGAAACCGTGCCAGATGGCATGATTGTACGGGATACGGCGCGACACATAGAAAATCACCCCGAGCGAATAGACAATCCCGCCCGCCGCCAGCAGCCAGACGCCGCCCGCCGACAGTTTGGTTGCCAGCTGATAAATCACCACCAGCGACAGCCAGCCCATGCTGAGATAGGTCACCAGCGACAGCACTTTAAAGCGATGCGCAATGGTCAGCTTAAAGATGATGCCCGCCAGCGCCAGACTCCAGATCACCACCATCAATCCCTGCGCCAGCGGCGATTGCAGCCCGACCAGCAGAAACGGCGTGTAAGTCCCGGCGATCAGCAAATAGATGGCGCAGTGGTCAAATTTCTTCAGCCAATATTTGGCGCGCTGGTGCGGAATGGCGTGATACAGCGTCGAGGCGAGGAACAGCAGAATCATGCTGCCGCCGTACAGGCTATAGCTGGTAATGGCGGTGATATTCGCCTGCATTTCAACGGCCTGGGTCAACAGCAACACCAGCCCCACGATGCCAAACACACAGCCCAGGCCGTGGCTGATGCTGTTGGCGATCTCTTCGGCCAGTGAATAGCCCTGGGCAATAAGTCGGTTCTGTACCATGGCATCGGATTCCTGAACATCGTAACGAAAGTTGTGCTTTTTCTGTGCACCAGAGTAGCGAAGAACAATTTCAGAGTACACATGTACGCTAAAATTATTCTGTGAAGAGGTGTGACAACCCAGCGGCAAACCAATCTGTTACACTGAGGCTTCTTTTTGCCGTGAGCGCCGCCCGAATGTTTTCACACAGCGACCTGTCCCGTTTGAATGACCTTGAGATGCAGGTTTATCACTTCATCATCAAACACCGGGAAAGTGTCAGTTATATGACCATCCGCGAACTGGCGGCGCAGGCGGGCGTCTCGACCACCACGGTGCTGCGCTTCTGCCGCAAAATGCACTGTGACGGCTGGTCAGAATTCCGTATCCGTTTTCGCCTGGCGCAGGAGGAAAGCGCGCCGGTGCTGCTGCCCTCCGGTGTCGGTGAAATGCTGAGCTTTTTTAAAAGCATCAATAACGCAGAATTTGATCAGCAGATTGCCACCGCGGCGCAAATGATTATTGAGGCTGAGCACATTTTCTTTATTGGTGCTGGTACTTCAGGCAGCCTTGGCAAATATGGTGCGCGCTATTTTTCTAATATTGGCAAATTCAGCCATCACATCGATGATCCTTATTACCCGGTGAGTAAGAGCGCCTGGGAAAATGCGCTGGCGATTATTTTATCCGTCTCTGGCGAAACCGAAGAGATCCTGCGCTTTGCCAGTCAGTTCAGCCTGCATCACTGTAAAATCATCTCCATCACCAATCACGACAACTGCTCGCTGGCGAAAATGGCGGATTTCAATCTCTCCTATCATGTGCCGCAGGAGAAACTGCCTGACCGCTTCGATATTACCACCCAGGTACCGGTCATTTATATTCTGGAGACGCTGGGCCGTTATATTGCCCGCCTCACGCAGGTATAAAACAGCCTGTTTTTCGGCGGTAACAAGTCACATTTCCGCGCCGGTGTTATAGCGTGACTTTGCTATTTCAGTTGTTACACTGCGGGCAGTATTATTTTCGCCAACAGCGTGACGAGGTATTGAAATGAGTGAAGGATTGCAGTTACCCAGCGGATTTCTCTGGGGCGGCGCGGTGGCAGCCCATCAGGTTGAGGGCGGCTGGGGTCAGGGCGGCAAAGGCGTCAGCATTGCTGATGTTCTCACCGGCGGTGCACACGGCGTTGATCGCGTCATCACGCCCGGCGTCCAGCCCGGCCAGCACTATCCCAACCATCAGGCGGTGGAATTCTATTCACACTACAAACAGGACGTGGCGCTGTTTGCTGAGATGGGTTTCAAATGCTTCCGCACCTCGATTGCCTGGACGCGCATTTTCCCCAACGGCGACGAACTGCAGCCCAATGAAGCCGGCCTGCAATTTTACGATGACCTGTTTGATGAGCTGCTGAAATATGGCATCGAACCGGTGATTACCCTGTCGCACTTTGAGATGCCTTATCATCTGGTTAAAGAGTACGGCGGCTGGGCTAATCGCAAAGTGGTCGATTTCTTTGTGCGCTTCAGTGACGTGGTGATGACGCGCTATCGCCACAAGGTGAAGTACTGGATGACCTTCAATGAAATCAATAACCAGCGCAACTGGCAGTATCCGCTGTTCGGCTACTGCTGCTCCGGCGTCGTGTTCACAGAGCATGAAAAGCCGGAGCAGACAATGTATCAGGTGATGCATCACCAGTTCGTTGCCAGTGCCAAAGTGGTGAAACGCGGCCACGAAATCAACCCGGATTTCCAGATTGGCTGCATGATCGCCATGGTACCGGTCTATCCGTTCTCCTGCCATCCGGACGACGTGATGCGCGCGCAGGAGTCGATGCATCAGCGCTACGTGTTCAGCGACGTGCAGATGCGCGGCGCGTACCCGGCTTATACGCTGAAAGAGTGGGCGCGCAAGGGCTATCACATTGCGATGGAAGCCGATGACGCCGAAACGCTGCGTCAGGGCTGCTGCGATTACATCGGTTTCAGCTACTACATGAGCAACGCGGTGGACACCAAAGCCAGCGGCGTCGACGACCCGATCACCGGCTTCGACGGCGTAGTGCCTAACCCGCATGTGAAAGCGTCCGACTGGGGCTGGCAGATTGATCCGGTCGGCCTGCGCTACGTGCTTAACGCGCTGTATGAGCGCTACCAGAAGCCGCTGTTTATCGTTGAGAACGGCTTTGGTGCCATTGATAAAGCCAATGCTGAGGGCGTAATCGAAGATGACTACCGCATTGATTATCTGCGCGCGCACATCGAAGAGATGAAAAAAGCGGTGGCGCTGGATGGTGTCGATCTGCTGGGTTATACGCCGTGGGGCTGCATCGACTGCGTCTCCTTTACCACCGGCCAGTACAGCAAGCGCTACGGCTTTATCCACGTCGATAAAAACGATGACGGCAGCGGCAGCTTTGCCCGTTCGAAGAAGAAGAGTTTCGCCTGGTATCAGCAGGTGATTGCCAGCAATGGTGAAGTGCTGTAACCGCTAATGGCGCGCGACGTATAGATGTGCGCCGCGCGCAGACAGGCTGTGAAGTGCGACTCAACGGCCGCCTGATGCATCAATAAAGCTGCCGGTGACGTAGGAAGCGGCGTCACTGGCCAGCCAGACGATGGCGGCAGCGATCTCTTCCGCCTGGCCGCCGCGCTGCATCGGCAGCGATGCCGCGAGACGATCAACGCGCCCCGGCTCACCGCCGTCGGCATGCATATCGGTGTAGATCAGCCCTGGCCGCACGCTATTGACGCGAATCCCCTGCGCTGCCACTTCCAGTGACAATCCTCTGGTCAGCGTGTCCATCGCGCCTTTCGACGCCGCATAATCGACATACTCATTGGGCGAGCCGGTACGCGCGGCCGCTGACGAGACGTTAACAATGGCGCCGCCCTGGCCGCCGTGTGCGGTGCTCATGCGTTTTACCGCTTCGCGGCAGCAGATAAACGTGCCGGTGACGTTGGTTGCCAGCACGCGCTGAATGCGCGCAGCATCCAGATCCTCAACCCGGCACTGGGAGAAGAGAATACCGGCGTTATTCACCAGCACGCGCAGCGCGCCCGGCTGCTGATCCAGCTGGCGGAACATGCGCACCACCTGCGCTTCATCGGCAATATCCGCCTGTAAGGCAAACGCATTGCCGCCCTGCGCTTCGATATCTGCTACCACCTGCAACGCTTCTGCTTCGCGCTGCCGGAAATTGATTGCCACGCGATAACCCGCCTGTGCCAGCAGCAGCGATGTTGCCCGTCCAATTCCGCGGCTACCGCCGGTGACCAGTGCCAGATTCATATGCTTCTCCCATAAAAAAAGGCCGACAAATCGGCCTTGAGTATTACTGAAGGGTTTGAATTACGCCTGCAGATTACTGGTATTCGCTCATCGGAACGCATGAACAGAACACATTGCGATCGCCAAACACATCGTCGAGACGCTTAACGGTCGGCCAGTATTTGTTGGCGCTGCCGGCCGGGAAGACCGCCAGCTCGCGGCTGTACGGATGAGTCCAGTCGCCGACGATTTCCATCTGGGTATGCGGTGCATTCACCAGCGGGTTGTCGTCAGCCGGCCATTCACCGTCGGCTACGCGATCGATTTCCATGCGGATCGCCAGCATCGCGTCAATAAAGCGGTCCAGCTCGATTTTGCTCTCAGATTCGGTCGGCTCGACCATCAGCGTGCCGGCGACCGGGAACGACATGGTCGGCGCATGGAAGCCATAGTCGATCAGGCGTTTCGCGATATCCAGCTCGCTGATGCCGGTCTGCTCTTTCAGCGGACGAATGTCGAGAATGCACTCATGCGCCACGCGGCCGTCGCGGCCGGCGTACAGAATCGGGTACGCCGACTGCAGCCGGCTGGCGATGTAGTTGGCGTTGAGAATCGCCACCGAGCTGGCCTGCTTCAGCCCTTCGGCACCCATCATGCGAATGTACATCCAGCTGATGGGCAGAATAGATGCGCTGCCGAACGGCGCCGCAGAAACCGCGCCCTGCTGGGTCAGCACGCCGTCAATCTGCACCACGCTGTGGCCCGGTACGAATGGCGCCAGATGCGCCTTCACCCCGATCGGCCCCATGCCCGGACCGCCACCGCCGTGCGGAATGCAGAAGGTTTTGTGCAGGTTGAGATGCGACACATCAGCGCCAATGTAGCCAGGCGTGGTGATCCCGACCTGCGCGTTCATGTTTGCGCCGTCGAGGTACACCTGGCCGCCGTACTGATGCACGATCTGGCACACTTCGCGAATGGTCTCTTCGTAGACGCCGTGCGTCGACGGATAGGTCACCATGATGCACGACAGCGCATCACCGGCCTGCGCTGCTTTTTCACGCAGATCGCCGAGATCGATGTTGCCCTGCTTATCACAGGCCACCACCACCACCGCCATGCCCGCCATCTGCGCGGACGCCGGGTTGGTGCCGTGTGCCGAACTCGGGATCAGACAGATCGTGCGGCCCGCTTCATTACGGCTCTCATGATAGCGGCGGATGGCCAGCAGACCGGCGTATTCGCCCTGCGCACCAGAGTTCGGCTGCATGCACAGCGCATCGTACCCGGTGAGCTGAACCAGCCACTGGGACAGCTGGCCGATCATCTGCAGATAACCGCTCGCCTGCTCTGCCGGGCAGAACGGGTGCAGTTCAGCGAATTCCGGCCAGGTGATCGGAATCATTTCGGCGGCGGCATTCAGTTTCATGGTGCATGAGCCGAGCGGGATCATCGCCTGATTCAGCGCCAGATCCTTTTTCTCCAGGCTGTGCATATAGCGCATCATCTCAGTTTCGCTGTGATGACGGTTGAACACCGGATGGGTAAGGAATTCGCTGGTACGCTGCTGGCCTGCCGGAATGGCGCTGTTTTCCGCCGCCACTGCGGCGTCCAGCGCCTCGATGTCCTGGCCGTGCGCATCGCCCAGCAGAATGGCAAACAGCGCCAGCACGTCTTCACGCGTGGTGGTTTCATCCAGCGTGATACCGACCGCATTGAGGATATCGCTGCGCAGGTTGACGCCGAAGCTCAGCGCACGGTTCAGCACCGCCGCTTTATCGGCAACTTCAACGGTCAGCGTATCGAACCAGCTGTGATGGCGCAGCTTCAGGCCGCCGTTTTGCAGGCCTGCTGCCAGAATCGAGGTCAGACGGTGAATGCGCGAGGCGATGCGCTTCAGTCCGGCCGGGCCATGGTAAACCGCGTACAGGCCGGCGATATTCGCCAGCAGCACCTGGGAAGTACAGATGTTGGAGTTGGCTTTCTCACGGCGGATGTGCTGTTCGCGCGTCTGCATTGCCATGCGCAGCGCGGTGTTACCGGCGGCATCGCGTGACACACCGATGATACGGCCCGGCATGGAGCGCTTGTGCTCATCACGGCTGGCAAAGAAGGCCGCGTGCGGACCGCCGTAGCCCATCGGTACGCCAAAGCGCTGGGCGGAACCGAAGACGATATCAGCACCCTGTTTGCCCGGCGCTTCCAGCTGCACCAGCGCCATGAAATCCGCCGCCACGCTCACCACCACTTTGCGGCTTTTCAGCTCAGCAATCAGTTCACGGTAGTCGTGCACTTCTCCGCTGGTACCGACCTGCTGCAGCAGCACGCCAAACAGATCGTCGTGCTCGCGGGCTTTTTCGGCGCGATCGATAATCAGCTCAAAGCCAAAGGTTTCGGCGCGGGTGCGCACCACATCCAGCGTTTGCGGATGGATGTCATCGGCGATAAAGAATTTGGTCGCGTTTTTCAGCTTGCTGACGCGTTTAGCCATCGCCATCGCTTCGGCGGCCGCGGTGGCTTCATCCAGCAGCGAAGCTGAAGCGATATCCAGCCCGGTGAGATCGAGCGTCAGGGTCTGGAAATTAAGCAGCGCTTCCAGACGGCCCTGCGACACTTCCGGCTGATACGGCGTGTAGGCCGTGTACCAGCCCGGGTTTTCCAGCATGTTGCGCAGAATCACCGGCGGGGTGATCACGGCGCTGTAACCCATTCCAATCCAGGATTTGTAACGCTGATTCTGGCTGGCAATGGCTTTCAGCTCTGCCAGCGCCTGCTGTTCAGTTGCGGCATCGCCTACCGCCGGCGGGCCTGGCAGCTGGATATCAGCAGGCACAATTGAAGCGATCAGCGAAGCCAGCGAGCTGGCACCAATCGCTTCCAGCATGGTGGCCTGCTGCGCGGCATCAGGACCGATATGGCGCTCAATAAAAGCACCGTTATGTTCGAGCTGGCTGAGAGTCTGGGTCATTTACAGTACATCCTGAATCGGGCTGGGTGACAAAATGGCATTAAATCAGGCAGATAAAAAAGAAGGCGCCGCAGTGCGGCACCTTCAGAGACTACCGGTTACTCGTCGATGGACGCTTTGTAGGCGGCGGCATCGAGCATCGCGTCGAGCTCGGACTCGTCGCTGGCTTTGATGCGGAACAGCCAGCCGGCGGCGTACGGTTCGCTGTTAACCAGCTCCGGGGCATCGCCCAGCGCTTCGTTGACCGCAACAATTTCGCCGCTCAGCGGGGCATAGATATCCGATGCCGCTTTCACGGATTCGGCTACCGCACAGTCGTCACCGGCGGCAAAGCTGGCGCCCACGTCAGGCAGGTCGACAAACACCATGTCGCCCAGCAGTTCCTGCGCGTGTTCGGTGATGCCCACGGTAAACGTACCGTCAGCTTCTTTACGCACCCACTCGTGGCTATCACGGTACTTCAATTCATTTGGCACATTGCTCATCGCCATTTCTCCTGAAAAAAAATTACTGAGCGACCGGCTTGCCGGCGCGAACAAAAATAGGTTTAGTCACTTTCACCGGCATTTCACGATTGCGGATTTCAACAATCGCCTGCTCACCGATACTGGCAGGCACGCGCGCCAGCGCAATGCTGTAGCCCAGCGTTGGCGAGAAGGAGCCGCTGGTAATGATGCCCTGCTGCGGCTGTCCCTGCGCATCGGTAAAGCGCACCGTCAGACCGTTACGCAGCACGCCTTTTTCGGTCATCACCAGCCCGACCAGTTTTTCCGTGCCGTTCTCGCGCTGCGCTTCCAGCGCTTCACGGCCAATGAAATCACGGTCGGCGGGCTCCCAGCTGATGGTCCAGCCCATGTTGGCGGCCAGCGGCGAAACGCCTTCATCCATCTCCTGACCATACAGATTCATGCCAGCTTCGAGACGCAGCGTATCGCGTGCGCCCAGTCCGGCTGGTTTCACGCCCGCGGCCAGCAGCTGCTGCCAGAAATCTGCGGCCTGAGCGGCAGGCAGGGCGATTTCATAACCGGCTTCACCGGTATAACCGGTCGTGGCGATAAACAGCTCGCCCGCCTGTACGCCAAAGAACGGCTTCATGCCTGCCACCGCGTCACGCTGTGCCGCGCTTAACAGGCTCTGTGCTTTTTGCTGCGCGTTCGGTCCCTGTACGGCGATCAGCGCCAGATCGTCACGCTCGGTGAGCGCAACCCCAAACGGCTGCGCATGCTCAGCGAGCCACGCCAGATCCTTCTCGCGCGTAGCGGAGTTGACCACCAGGCGGAAGAAATCTTCGCTCATAAAGTAAACAATTAAATCATCAATGACGCCAGCTGAAGCATTCAGCATGCCGGTATAGAGGGCTTTGCCGGGCTGGGTCAGTTTGGCGACATCGTTGGCCAGCAGGTAACGCAGAAATTCACGGGTACGCGCGCCGTGCAGATCGACAATGGTCATGTGGGAAACGTCAAACATTCCGGCATCGTTGCGTACCGCATGGTGTTCATCCATTTGCGAGCCGTAGTGCAGCGGCATCATCCAGCCGTGGAAGTCCACCATGCGGGCACCGCAGGCCTGATGCTGTTCGAATAGAGGCGTTTGCTGAGTCATAACCATCCTGTGAAGACAAGTGAGTGTGACGCGCCTGCGCCGTCAGTTTTGAGCGACGCAAACGTTCTCTTTACGCTGAAGTTACCACCGAATCCGGCAATTAACCATAAGGAAAACGAAGGTGAAACCTTATCATCCTTTGGGCTGCCCCGGCAGCGACACCAGCACATCTCACTGCATTTATGTGATTTACCGCGCATATAATTCACCTGTTGCGCAGTAATTCAGCCGAATAATGGAACCTGTGCCGCAGACAAGGGAAATGGTTCGGGAGCAAAAAGAATTTTGGATTAGTAAAAGTAATGCGAATTGAGACCTGAAATTAGAATAAATCAAATGAAGGGCAATTTGGGTGCAGCGATGCACAATAATGGTGCCGGGGCAGGTTTTGCAGTGACGTTACCGGGTGCGCACAGGGTCGCGATGGATGGCGACAACGCTGTGCAGTTCGGTGATTCATGAGCGGCAGCCGACTGCCACGCCCACCCTTGAGGGCGATCGCGTAACGTCAGTGCAGGAAAAACGGCACCTGAAAGGGTGCCGTAATAAGGAGGGTTAGCGGATCCAGCCGGGCAGGTCGTTGAGGCCCATGGCCTGCTTCAGCAGTAACGGCTTCACGCCAGGCAGCGTGTCGGCCAGCTTCAGCCCGACGTCGCGCAGCAGTTTTTTCGCCGGATGGTGCCCGGCAAACAGCTCACGGAAACCCTGCATGCCGGCCAGCATCAGCGCTGCGCTGTGCTTGCGGCTGCGTTCATAACGACGCAAATAGAGATGCTGGCCGATATCTTTGCCCTGCTGATGCAGACGGCGGATTTCGCCAATCAGCTCGGCGGCATCCATAAAGCCGAGGTTCACCCCCTGCCCGGCCAGCGGATGGATGGTATGCGCCGCATCGCCCACCAGCGCCAGCCGGTGCGCAGCAAAGTTACGGGCGTAACGCGCCATCAGCGGGAAGGTTTTCCGTTCGCTTTCCACCTGGCACAGACCACGGCGCATATCGAATGCCACCGACAGCTGCTGGTTAAACAGCGCTTCCGGCATGGATTGCAGTCGCGCCGCTTCCTGCGGTGACAGCGACCAGACGATGGAGCACAGGTGCGGATCCTGCATCGGCAGGAAGGCCAGAATGCCGTCGCCGTGGAACACCTGGCGCGCAATGGCATCGTGCGGCATATCGGTGCGTACGTTGGCCACCAGCGCGTGATGTTCGTAATCCCAGAAAGTAATCGGGATATCCGCTTTGTCACGCAGCCACGAGTTGGCCCCGTCCGCAGCAATCAGCAGGCGCGCGCTCATCATGCTGCCGTCCTGCAGGGTAATAAAGGCTTCGTTATCGCCAAACGCCACCTGCTGCAGCTGAGCCGGCGCAATCAGCGTCACGTCGCTGCACTGGCTGGCGCGCTGCCACAGCGCACTGTGAATCACCTCGTTTTCAATGATATGTCCGAGGTGCGACAGCCCCTGCTGCTCGTCATCAAAGCTGATCGAGCCAAAGCTGTCCTGATCCCACACTTCCATGCCGTGATACGCGCTGGCGCGCAGCGCGAGGATGGTGGACCAGACATCAAGTTTTTGCAGCAGACGCTCGCTGGCGGCGTTGATGGCCGAGACGCGAACCGACGCTGGCGCCGCCGCATCAAATTGTGGCTCAGGCGCTTTTTCCAGCACCGCAACGCGCAGGCCGCTGCCCTGTAAGCCACAGGCCACCGCCAGACCGACCATGCCGCCACCGGCAATCGCCACATCAAATGTTTGCATTGCTGCCCCTTAATTCATGCTTAACGCTTAACCCAGCCGAGCGTGCGCACGGCAAGTGGGTTTCGCAGCCATGGCAGGTGGTCCATTGCCACCAGCCCAAGATTTCGTCCTGCCACCAGCGGGGCATAACGGTTGGCGAACAGCCGCACCAGACCGTCGGTGACGCCAATGGTCGCCGCGCGATCCGGCTGGCGGCGCGCAGCAAAATGGTGCAACACCGCGTGGCTGCCCGGATCCTGCTGGTGACGATGCGCCGCCGCAAGGGTTTCCGCCAGCGACATCACATCGCGCAGTCCGAGGTTAAAGCCCTGCCCGGCGATCGGATGCAGCGTCTGCGCCGCATTGCCGACCAGCGCCAGCCGGTGCGTCACCTGACGCTCTGCGGTCTGCAGCGCCAGCGGATAGATTTCGCGCTGGCCGGCGTGAGTAAAGCGCCCCAGCCGCCAGCCAAAGGCGCGCTGTAATTCATGCAGGAAGGTGGCATCGTCCCATTGCTTAACCGTGGCTTCGGCAGCCGCCGGATGACACCACACCAGCGACAGACGGTTGCCGGACATCGGTAACAGCGCCAGCGGGCCATGCCGGGTGAAGCGCTCAAACGCGCGGCCCTGATGCGGCAACTGCGTCACGACGTTGGCAATCACCGCCAGCTGCTGATAGTCGTCGCGCTGCCAGCGCATGCCGCAGGATGCCGCCAGCGGCGAGCGTGCACCGTCAGCGGCCACCAGCAGCGCGCCCTGTAACGTTGCGCCGCTGCTGAGCGTCGCCTGCACGCTATCGGCGCTGCGGGTTACTGAGGTAACGTGATCCGGGCAGCACAGCGTCACGCCGGGTGCCTCACGCAGACGTGTAAACAGGCGCTGTCCCACGTCGTACAGCTCGACCACGTTGCCCAACGCCGCCAGCTGGTAATCCTCCGCCTGCAGCTGGACAAACCCGCTGTGGCCGCGATCGGAAACGTGGATGTCAGTAATGGGCGTGGCGCAATCCGCCAGCGACCGCCACAGGTCAATATCCGCCAGCTGCTGACAGGTGCCCGCCGCCAGCGCGATGGCGCGCCCGTCAAAGCCCGGGTGCGCGCGGCTGTCCGGCTGGTGACGCTCAATCAGTGTCACCGGCAACTGGCCCTGCGTCAGATGCGAAATCGCCAGTGCCAGCGTGGCGCCGGTCATACCGCCGCCTGCAATCAGGATACTCATACGCTGCGCGCCGCCGCCATCAGTGCTTCGATCGCCTCAGCGTCTTTTACCACGCTGTCGGTCAGGTTTTCATTACCGTCGGCGGTGATGACGATGTCGTCTTCGATACGGATACCGATGCCGCGATACTGCGCCGGCACTTTGGCATCCGGCGCGATATACAGGCCCGGTTCAACGGTGAGCACCATGCCGGGTTCAAGCAGGCGGTCGCGGCTGGGCGTGCCGTAGTGGCCGACGTCGTGCACATCCAGCCCCAGCCAGTGACCAAGGCCGTGCATAAAGAACGGACGGTGCGCCTGCTCTTCAAACAGCGTATCGATATTGCCTTCCAGAATGCCCAGATCGACCAGACCGGTGATCATGATGCGCACCACTTCGTCGTTGACTTCATGGATGCTGATGCCCGGGCGGAACATCGACAGCGCCTTATACAGCGAGGCGAGCACGATGTCGTAGATCTCGCGCTGCGGCTGGCTGAATTTACCGTTGACCGGGAAGGTGCGGGTGATATCGCCGGCGTAGCCATGGAATTCGCAACCGGCATCAATCAGCACCAGATCGCCGTCACGCATTTCGCTTTCGTTTTCGGTGTAGTGCAGAATGCAGCCGTTCTCACCGGAGCCCACAATGGTGTTGTAAGACGGAAAGCGCGCGCCGTGGCGGGTGAATTCGTGATGGATTTCGCCCTCCAGCTGATATTCAAACATGCCGGGACGGCACGCCTGCATCGCGCGGGTATGTGCCAGCGCGCTGATTTTTCCTGCGCGGCGCAGAATGGCGATCTCGTCTTCGCTTTTAAACAGGCGCATCTCATGCACCCAGGGACGCCAGTCGGTCAGCGTCGCCGGCGCGCTGAGGTTTTGCCGGAAACCGCGGCGCAGTTTCTCCAGCGCGCTGAACACCAGCGTATCCGCTTCCGCGTATTCACCCTGTGCGTGATAGACCACATCAAGTCCGTTGAGCAGCTGGTGCAGCTGCTCGTCAATCGCATCCCACGGCAGCGCGCGGTCAACGCCCAGCTTCGCCGGTGCGGCTTCCTGACCAAGCCGACGCCCGAACCAGATCTCGGCCGTCAGGTCGCGTACGCGGTTAAACAGCACGCTGTGGTTATGATTGTCATCGCTCTTGATTAATACCAGCAGCGCCTGCGGCTCGTTGAAGCCGGTGAAGTACCAGAAATCGCTGTTCTGGCGAAAGGGATATTCGGTGTCGTTGCTGCGCGTCACTTCAGGTGCAGCAAAAATCAAAGCCGCGCTGCCGGGCGCCATGCGGGCGATCAGCGCCTGACGACGTTGCCGGAAGGATTCCAGTGTAATCATATTTGCACTCCCTGTAGAAAACGGGCAGCGACCTGCCCACGATGACGCGCTTAGTGTAGCGTAGGTTTTTGTACTTCCGGTGCGGTCGGCGTGCGTGGCCGGGTGAAGGTGTCATGGCACAGCAGCGCGGCAACGCGCACGTACTCAATCACCTCTTCCAGCGACTGTTCGAGCTCTTCCTGATCTTCATCTTCATCGTAGCCAAGTTGCGCAATGGTGCGCAGATCGTCAATCGCTTCGCCGGTCTCACCGGTCACTTTGTCCAGCTTCGGCTGCGTCACGCCCAGGCCCAGCAGGAAGTGATTAACCCAGCCGGCCAGCGCGTCAGCACGATCGAACACCGTGATGTCTTCCTCATCCGGCAGCATCAGCTGGAACAGGAAACCCTCTTCATCCAGCGTGTTGGCCAGGTTTTCATGCAGCGCCTGCAGCGGCTGCGACAGGCTTTGCGAGAACGCCATGCCCTCGTTAATCAGGTCGTGCACCAGGGTTTTCCAGCTGCTGTCCTGATTGCCGCCGCACAGAATGCCACACAGCAGCCCGTGCATCTCGGCGGGCGTCATGCCTACGCCCTGCTGGGAAAGTGCCGCGGCCAGCGCGTTGTAAGTGGGTGTTGCGTTCTGTAAAGACATAAGCTTTGGTCGTCGTTGGCAGAATAAGTTCGTGTTATGCTACCACCAGGTGCCTCAGGGTTTCCAGAAAAGGGGTTGTAACTTATCACGCGGGTCTATATAGTTGCGCACCTCCCAACCCATTGACAGGTAAGGGAGATGCGAACGAAGTAATCAGTCAGGATGGTGGCATGTCTGCACAACCGGTAGATATTCAGATTTTTGGTCGTTCATTGAGAGTGAATTGTCCGCCTGAACAGCAAGATGCGCTGAATCTGGCCGCAGAGGATCTCAATCAACGGTTGCAAGATTTAAAAGTTCGCACTAGAGTCACAAATACAGAGCAGCTGGTGTTCATCGCCGCGTTAAACATCTGCCACGAGCTGGCACAAGAGAAAGGTAAAACGCGCGATTACGCAGCCAATATGGAACAACGTATCCGTATGCTGCAGCAGACCATTGAGCAGGCATTAGTTGAGCAAGGTCGCATAACTGAACGTCAGGGCCCTAAATTCGAATAACACTTCATGGTACTCGTGTTAGAGTAACGGTGAAGTCAATTTTCTCTGAGATGTTTGCAAGCGGGCCAGTCCCCTGAGCCGATATTTCATACCAACAGAGTGTGACGCTCTGTAACCTGTGAGCATGCTCGGTCCGTCCGAGAAGCCTGATGGTTACGACGGCATACTCACCTTGAACCAAGGGTTCAAGGGTTACAGCCTGCGGCGGCATCTCGGAGATCTCCTCTTAGTTCCACCCTGTTATTCCCGGTGTGATAATGTGGCTATCAACAGCCTTATCAGCCGGGGACATCATGCCAGCACCTTCTCTTCTCGACCGACAGGATATTCGTCAGCATGTGCGCCATCTGCGTCGCAATCTTACGCCTGAGCAACAGGTTGAGGCCGCCGATCTGCTGGCTGAACATGCCATCAATTTTGCCCCGCTGGCCAGCGCACAACGCATCGCGCTGTTTCTCTCCGTCGATGGCGAAATCAATACACGACCGCTGATTGCCAAACTGTGGCAGCAAAAGAAGCAGGTCTTTCTGCCGGTGCTGCATCCGTTTGCGCCCGGTCACCTGCTTTTTTTGCGCTACACGCCAGAAACCCCGCTGCGACCTAACAAGCTGCGCATCCCTGAGCCGCCGCTGGATATTACGCAGCTGGCCACACTCGATCAGCTGGATGTGATGCTGGTACCGCTGGTGGCGTTTGACGCGCAGGGACAACGCTTAGGCATGGGCGGGGGTTTTTACGATCGCACGCTACAGCACTGGCAGCAGCATGGCTTTTTACCGCTGGGTATTGCGCACGACTGCCAGCGCGTGGATGCGCTGCCGGTGGCGGCCTGGGATGTGCCATTGCCGGCGATTCTGACGCCGTCAAAGCTGTGGCAGTGGGAAACGCTCGCGGGATAAAGACAGGGCGCCCAGCGGCGCCCTGCACTGTCAGTACAGCAGACGGGCGCGAATGGTGCCCGGAATCGCCTTCATCAGCTGCAGCGCTTTCTCCGCCACATCCTCTTCGGCATCAATATCGATAACCACATAACCCATCACTGGCGAGGTTTGCAGATACTGAGCGGCAATGTTGATGCCCTGCTCGGCAAAGATCTGGTTGATGGCGGTCAGCACGCCCGGGCGGTTTTCATGGATGTGCAGCAGGCGGCTGGCGCTGGCGGCGTGCATCGGCAGCGAGACTTCCGGGAAGTTTACTGCGGAGAGCGTCGAGCCGTTGTCAGAGTACTTGGCCAGCTTGCCAGACACTTCCAGACCGATGTTCTCCTGCGCTTCCTGCGTTGATCCGCCGATGTGCGGCGTCAGGATCACGTTGTCGAATTCGCACAGCGGCGAGTTGAACGGATCGCTGTTGGTTGCAGGTTCAACCGGGAAGACGTCGATGGCGGCACCGGCGAGGTGTTTGCTGGCCAGCGCATTACACAGCGCCGGGATGTCGATCACGGTGCCGCGCGCGGCGTTGATCAACAGCGCGCCGGGCTTCATCAGCGCCAGCTCTTCGCTGCCAATCATGTTCTGCGTGGACGGCGTTTCCGGCACGTGCAGGCTGACCACATCACTCATGTTCAGCAGGTCAGAGAGATGGCGCACCTGGGTGGCATTGCCCAGCGGCAGCTTGTTTTCGATATCGTAGAAAAATACGTGCATGCCGAGGCTTTCCGCCAGCACGCCGAGCTGCATCCCGATATGGCCGTAGCCAATGATACCCAGCTTCTTACCACGCGCTTCGTACGAACCGGTGGCGATTTTATTCCAGATGCCGCGGTGTGCTTTGGCGTTGGCTTCCGGAATGCCGCGCAGCATCAGCAGCATTTCGCCGATCACCAGTTCCGCGACCGAACGGGTATTGGAGAACGGGGCGTTGAACACCGGCACGCCGCGTTTCGCTGCCGCGCTGAGATCAACCTGGTTAGTACCAATACAGAAGCAGCCCACCGCCACCAGCTTTTCAGCCGCCGCGAAGATCTCTTCAGTCAGTTGGGTACGGGAACGGATACCAATGAAGTGGGCATCGCGGATGGAGGACTTCAGCGTCTCAGCATCCAGTGCGCCTTTGTGGAACTCGATGTTGGTGTAACCTGCGGCGCGCAGATTATCCAGCGCACTCTGGTGAACGCCTTCCACCAGCAGGAACTTAATCTTGTCTTTTTCCAGTGATACCTTTGCCATTTCCCGACCCTATTCAGAATTCAACGAGGACTACCATAAGGTAGCCTTCTGTCAAAATATCAAAATTTTCCGGCGCGGCAATACAAACGATTGCCTGCACGCCAGCACGCGCCCACGTGCAGACAACACAAATCCACACAAAATCGTGAGATGACGAGAGCGCAAAGTACGAACCTGCTGTTGATGAATCATTTGTGACATAAGTCACCAAATTTCACTGCAGCAAGAAAAGATGTTTTGCGGATGGAAATAACCGGCGCTGGCGGCGCGCCGGTGAGATCAATTGGTGATGGTTTTCACGCCGTCCGGCGTGCCAATCAGCGCAATATCCGCTCCGCGTGCGGCAAACAGCCCCACGGTGACGACGCCCGGCAGCGCATTGATGGTTTTTTCCAGCGCAATCGGGTCAAGGATGCGCAGATTATGTACGTCGAGAATAATGTTGCCGTTATCCGTAACCACGTGCTGACGATACTCCGGCAGGCCGCCCAGCTTCACCAGCTCCCGCGCCACATAAGCGCGCGCCATCGGAATCACCTCCACCGGAAGCGGGAAGTTGCCCAGCACATCGACCTGCTTGGACGCATCCGCGATGCAGATAAATTTCTGCGCCACCGCCGCGACAATTTTCTCGCGCGTCAGCGCTGCGCCGCCGCCCTTGATCATCTGCATCTGCGGATTGATCTCATCAGCACCGTCGACATACACCGACAGCGCATCCACATTGTTGAGATCGAACACCGGAATGCCCAGCGATTTGAGCTTTTCGGTTGAGGCTTCCGAACTGGAAACCGCGCCCTCGATCTGATCCCTGATGGTACCAAGCGCGTCAATAAAATGCGCCGCCGTTGAACCGGTGCCTACGCCAACAATGGTGCCTGGCTGCACGTACTGCAGCGCTGCCCAACCTACCGCTTTTTTCAGTTCATCCTGGGTCATGGTATGTTTAAAACCTGTGCGACATCGAAGTGCGCGTAGTATAAAACAAGGCGCTGTCAAAAAGCGCGGCTGACCGACGTTGGATGTAAGCCTTTGGAAGCCAGCCCGCAAAAACGCGTCGGCCGCACAGCTTCGCCGTTTTATGGCATAGTAGTTTCCACCCTGAACGAGAGAGAACAACAATGAAACGCCCGGATTATCGAACGCTTCAGGCGCTGGATGCTGTGATTCGCGAACGCGGCTTTGAGCGTGCCGCCCAGAAGCTGTGCATCACGCAGTCTGCGGTGTCGCAGCGCATTAAACAGCTGGAAAATTTATTTGGTCAGCCGCTGCTGGTGCGTACCGTGCCGCCGCGCCCGACCGAGCAGGGACAAAAATTGCTGGCGCTGCTGCATCAGGTGGAGCTGCTGGAAGAGGAGTGGCTGGGCGATGATAACGGCGGCACCACGCCACTGCTGCTGTCGCTGGCGGTGAACGCCGACAGTCTTGCTACCTGGCTGCTGCCGGCGCTGAAAGATGTACTGGCCGACTCGCCGGTGCGCCTGAATCTGCAGGTGGAAGATGAAACCCGCACGCAGGAGCGTTTACGGCGCGGTGAAGTGGTCGGCGCGGTGAGTATCCAGCCGCAGCCGTTGCCAAGTTGCCTGGTGGATCAGCTGGGTGCGCTGGACTATCTGTTCTGCGCCTCGCCGGAATTTGCCGCGCGCTATTTCCCCAATGGCGTGACGCGCTCGGCGCTGCTGAAAGCCCCGGCGGTGGCGTTTGATCACCTCGACGACATGCATCAGGCCTTTTTGCAGCAGAACTTTGATTTATCGCCGGGCAGCGTGCCGTGCCACATCGTGAACTCGTCAGAGGCTTTTGTGCAGCTGGCGCGACAGGGATCGGTGTGCTGTATGATTCCGCACCTGCAGATTGAGCGCGAGCTGGCGCAGGGAGAGCTGGTTGATTTGACACCGGGTCTGTATCAGCGCCGGATGCTGTACTGGCACCGTTTCGCGCCGGAAAGCCGTCTGATGCGCAGCGTGACCGATGCGCTGATTGCCCACGGCCACCGCGTGCTGCGCCAGGATGAAGTTGCGGCCTGATCCACATCTTCAGGCTGTATGTTCATCATTTTTCCTGGTGCGTATAAATACGCACCCTACAGTAAACAATTGTGATTCACGTAGGGTCGCCATTTATGGCGACCAGGAAACGCTAACAGCTTGTGATTACTGCGCCGTATTCGGTTTGATTTCGAATACCACATCCACCTGATCGTCAAAATGGATGCTCTGCTGCTCGTAGGTCTGCTGCGCGGTGGTATCCGCTGCGGCACCGGCCGCTTTGTACATGCGCGCCATCGGCATCGGCTGGTAGTTAGCCACGTGATAGCGAATGCTGTACACCGAGCCCAGCTTAGCATTGAAGCCTTCCGCCAGGGCGCTCGCCTGCTGTGTGGCATTGGCAATCGCCGCTTTACGCGCCTGATCTTTGTAGCTGTCTGCGTTAGCCACGCCCAGCTCAACAGAACGAATCTCATTCAGGCCCGACTTCAGCGCGCCGTCCAGCAGCTCATTCAGCTTGTCCAGCTGGCGCAGCGTCACTTCCACCTGACGCACCGCACGGTAGCCTTTCAGCACCGATTTACCCTCTTTGGTGTAGTCATACTCCGGCTGGGTGCTGAGATTAGCCGCATCAATATCTTTCTTCTCGATGCCGTTCTTTTGCAGGAAATCAAAATATTGCGCCACGCGGTCGTCAGCCTGTTTTTTTGCATCCGCCGCGTCTTTCGACGAAACATTCACCACGATGGAGAGCGTCGCCATATCCGGACGGGCATCCACGCTGGCCTGTCCTGATGTCACCACGTGCGGTCCGTTCGGCACTTCTCCCGCCTGGACCAGACCGGACAGTGCGCCCGTGCTCATTACGGCGGCCAGCGCCAGTGCTTTCAGTTTCACGAAAGTCCTCCTTGAAGGGTTCAATTTGCAGGTCGCCACTATGGCGAAACCCAAAACACATTACGATGCGTGATGGTCTGAGTTTGAAATTAGCAAAAAGTTCGGCTTTGCTCAGGTTTAACGTATCCGCGATCGCAAATTTATCGCTACAGATTCGCTGAAAAGCGCCGCCTGCGTTTCTATTAAAGAAACACTTCTGCCCCTCGGGAGAGTTGTATTATGACAGAACAGCCACTTAGCCAAAGCGCGGTCAGCGTGCGAGCCGGACGCACACGCTTTATGATGCTGGCCCTGGTGTTTATCAACATCATCATTAACTACATGGATCGCACCAACCTGTCGGTGGCCGCCACACAAATGGCCGGTGAACTGCGCTTCACGCCGCTGGAGATGGGGCTGATCTTCTCGGCGTTCGGCTGGATCTATGCGGCGCTTCAGATTCCCGGCGGATTTCTGATTGATCGTCTCGGCGCGCGGCTGGTATACGGCGCGGGGCTGTTTGCCTGGTCGCTGATCACCGCGCTGCACGCTTTTGCCAGCAGCTTCGGCGCGCTGTTCGGTCTGCGCCTCGGCGTCGGCGCCTTCGAGGCGCCGGTGATGCCGGCTAACAATCGGGTGATTTCCAGCTGGTTCCCCGAGCAGGAGCGCGCCAGTGCAATTGGCATCTACTCGTCCGCACAGTTTGTTGGCCTCGCCTGTATGACGCCGCTGCTGTTTCATGTGCAGGCTGCGTTTGGCTGGCGCGGGCTGTTTCTGATTACCGGCGTGGCGGGCATGATTTGGGCGCTGGTGTGGTATCTGCTGTATCGCGAGCCGAACCAGCACAAAGGTGTATCAGAGGCTGAACTTAACTATCTGCGTGACAATGGCGCACTGCTGGAAAATCGCCAGGGCAGCCAGCCGCCGCGTGCACGCTGGGCCGATCTGGCGCAGATGTTTCGCAGCCGCAAGCTGGTCGGCATCTATATTGGCCAGTTCACCATCTCCGCCACCTTCTGGTTTTTCCTCACCTGGTTTCCCACCTATCTGGTGGAGTATCGCCATATGGACTTTATCAAGAGCGGCTATGTGGCGTCGCTGCCTTACTTCGCGGCGTTTTGTGGTGTGCTGCTGGCTGGCTTTGCCTCAGACCGCATGATCCGGCGGGGCGTGTCAGCCAGCGTGGCGCGCAAGCTGCCGGTGATCCTCGGCCTGTTCCTCACGCTGTTCATTCTGGGTGCTAACTACACCGAAGATTCGCGGCTGATCATCCTGTTTATGTCGCTGGCGTTTTTTGGTAATGGCCTGGCGACCATCACCTGGGTGTTTGTTACCGCGCTGGCGCCGCGCCATCTGATCGGTCTGGCCGGCGGCGTATTTAACTTTACCGGCGCGCTGTCATCAATCGTGGTGCCCATCGCCATCGGCGCCCTGATTGACGGCAGCAACTTCGCGCCGGCGCTGGCCTTTATCGCCGTGCTGGCCGCTATTGGCATCTGCAGCTATCTGTTTGTGGTAGGAAAAATTGACCATGTCAGCGCGCGCTGATGAGCCGTTTCGCCAGCGCGTGCAGCTGTTGCAGACGCTGCGCCAGCTGGTCCTCATCGGCCTGCCAGATTTTGGCGAAGGCCAGCGCCGCACGATTGTTATTGATCGGCTGCGCCATACTGATTTCGCCGTCCTCGCGATGCCACACCAGATAATCCCCGGTGCGCTTGCGCGCCAGCAGTGGCGCAATCTGCGCCCACTGTTCGTCACTGAAGCGTGGCCGCAGCACCTCGTCACTCTCCGCCGCCAGCAGCGCGATGCCAATCACCGACTGCCACGCGGGCAGCATGCGGAATCCGGCCAGCGCCTGGCTGGTGCTGGTGCGCTCGCCGGGCTCCGAGTGCCAGATGTAGATGACCTGGTCCTCCCACAGCACGCCAAGCGCCACCACGATATCGCGCGGCGCGTGCGCCTCCAGCTGCGGCAGTGCCGAAGCAAACAGCGACGATCCACGAATGGCCTGCGCCGCCAGCGCATGAATGCCCGGGCCCGGCAGATAGCGCCGGTGTTCATCCTGAATCGTCAGGCCGATGGACGCCATGGTCATCAGCAGACGGTTTACCCGCGTGCTGTTCATCCCCATCTGACGCGCCAGTTCACGGCCGCCGACCGCTTTGTCACTGGATACCAGATATTGCAGGCAGCGAATTCCGTCAATCAGGCTCTGGTTGGGTTGCGAAGACATAAATCACCTTGTGACGGTAAAAATTCAATCTTAGCAGCCTTCAGGCGGGAGTAACCTCATGATGCAAACTTTCTCTTCTCAGGCCGCCCGTGCCTTTCCGTTGCAGTCGTTACACGCCGATGTACTGGTCGCCGGTGGCGGTCTGGCGGGTGTCTGCGCCGCGCTGGCTGCGGCACGCGCAGGCCAGCAGGTGGTGCTGATTCAGGATCGCCCGGTCCCCGGCGGCAACGCCTCCAGCGAAGTGCGGCTGTGGGCCAACGGCGCGACGTCGCATATGGGTAATAACAACCGCTGGGCGCGTGAAGGCGGCATCATGGGCGAGATCATGGAGGAGAACCTGTGGCGCAACAAAGAGGGCAACCCGGTGCTGTTCGACATGGTGCTGCTGGACATCGTGCAGGCGCAGCCGCGTCTGACGCTGCTGCTGAATACCGTGGTCAGCGACATCAAAAAATCCGCGCAGCGCCTGCAGGCGGTTCAGGCTTTCAACGCCATCAATCAGACCCGCTATCGCGTGACGGCCGACCAGTTTATCGATGCCAGCGGCGACGGCGTGCTCGGCTATCTGGCCGGGGCAGCGCACCGTGTCGGCGCAGAATCACCGCAGGAGTTTGGCGAAAAAATGGCGCCGGGCGAGCAGTTTGGCCACAAGCTCGGCCACTCGATTTATTTTTATACCAAACGCAGCGCGCAGCCGGTGCGCTTTGTACCGCCCTCCTTTGCGCTGAAAGAGATCACCGCCATTCCGCGCTATAAACGCCTGAGCTCCGATCTCAACGGCTGCGATCTGTGGTGGCTTGAGTGGGGCGGCCGGCTGGATACCGTGCATGAAAGCGAAACCATCAAGTGGGAGCTGTGGAAGATTGTCTGGGGCGTGTGGGATTACATCAAAAACTCCGGCGAGTTTGCCGATGCCGACACGCTGACCATTGAATGGGTTGGGCTGATTCCCGGCAAGCGCGAGAGCCGACGCTTTCTCGGCGATACTCTGCTGTGTCAGCAGGATATCATCGCGCAGCGCGACCACTACGATGCGGTGGCCTACGGCGGCTGGTCGATTGACCTGCATCCGGCCGACGGCGTGTACAGCGCTCACGATGGCTGCCGCCAGTTCCACAGCAAAGGCACTTACACCATTCCGTTTCGGGCGCTGTACAGCCAGTCGCTGGATAATCTGCTGCTGACCGGTCGGCTTATCTCTGCCACGCACGTTGCCTTTGGCAGCGCGCGCGTGATGTGCACCTGTGGCGTGCTGGGCGAAGTGGTGGGCCGCGCGGCGGCGCTGTGTCAGCAGCATAACCAGACACCGCGTCAGCTGGCGCAGCCGGAGCATATTGGTCAGCTGCAGCAACAGCTGCTGCGCCACGGCGCGTACATTCCGCGTCAGCAGCTGGCGCATCCGGCCGGTGCCGCTCAGGTCAGCGCCAGCAGCACCTTCGCGCTGCACGCCCTGCCCGCGGATGGCGGCTGGCACGCCCTCACCTCACGCTGCGCCCTGCTGCTGCCGCTTAAAGCCGGAGAACGCCTGCCGGCGCTGACGGTGCGGCTGCGGGCGTCATCCGCGCAGACGCTGCAGGTTTCACTGCTGACCAGCGACAATCCGGCCAACACCTGCGGCGATCGGCTGCTGGCCACGCACAGCCTGCAGATTGACGCTGAAGAGGCGTATTCGCTGCCGTTTGACTACCGTGCGGAGTGCGATCGCTACCTGTTTATCGCCTTTGAAGAAAATCCGGCGGTTGAAGTGGCGCTCACCCGCCAGCGCCTGCCGGGCATTATGATGGTATTTAACAGTCTCAATCCGCGCGTCGCGAAACGCACCCGGCAGATAAACGACGGCGATTACGGCGTGGATGAGTTTGATTTCTGGCTACCGCGCCGCGCGCCCAATCAGATTCTGATCGCGTTTAGTCTGGCGACACCGCTGCGGCTGTGGCACTGCGACTATTTGCTCAATGGTAAACTGCGGCCGGAAAGTCACACCAACGGCTGGCTGCCGGCAGCGGACGATCGCCAGCCGTGGGTGTGCTGGCAGTGGCCGGACGCGCAGCGCGCCAGCCAGATTACGTTGCTGTTCGATAACGATTTCGATCATGCGATGGAAACGGTGCAGATGGGCCATGCGCAGGCGGTGACGCCGCACTGTACCACCCATTATCGCCTGTGGCTGGATGACAGGCTGCTGGCCGAGGTCAGCGATAATCATCACTCGCTGTGCCATCATGCGCTGCCCCCGGATACCGCGTTCCGCCAGATTCGGCTGGAGCTGCTGGCCAGCGCAGGCGCCCTGCCCGCGCTTTACGGCCTGCATGTGCATCACCAGCCGGCGATGCCCTGACGCGCCAGCTGCAGGGCGATAAACCACATCACGCCGCCCACCAGCAGATTAATGATGCGCTGCGCCCGTACGGTGCGCAGGCGCGGCGACAGCCAGGCGGCCAGCAGCGCCAGACCGAAAAACCACAGCAGCGAGGCGCTGGCGGTGCCGAAAGCGAACCAGCGGCGCGCCTCCGCCGACGGCAGCTGACTGCCGAGGCTGCCGAGCACCACGAAAGTGTCGAGATAGACATGCGGATTGAGCCAGGTCACCGCCAGCATAGTGGCGACAATGCGCCAGCGCCCCTGCTTCAGCGCCGCCTCTGACGCCAGCGTGACATCACCCTGCCAGGCACTGCGCAGCGCGCCCCAGCCATACCACAGCAGAAACGCCACGCCAGCCCAGGTGATCAGCATCAGCAGAACCGGTGACTGCTGCAACAGCGCGCTGCCGCCAAATATTCCGCCACAGATCAGCGCAATATCGCTCAGTGTGCACAACGACGCGGTCATCAAATGGTAGTGGCGCTTAATGCCCTGGTTCAATACGAAGGCGTTTTGCGGGCCTAACGGCAGGATCAGCGCAGCACCAAGGGCAAGCCCTTGTAAGTAAACAGATAACACAGAAGAGTTCCTGAAAAGGGGTGTTGCTGTGCAGTATAGTGAGGCGCGGATATTAGCGGAAATGGAAAGAATTAATCGGTCATTAGCGTAGCTGATAAAACAAGGGCACCCGCCGGTGCCCAGATAACTTACTCGCTGCGCGCAGGCTGCTGCGCCTCGCTCTGCACCTGATGCAGGTGCACGTCCATCTGCGGATAAGGAATACCGATACCGTGCGCATCCAGCGTGCGCTTGAAGTTCTTCATCAGATCCCAGTAGACGTTCTGCAGATCACCGCTTTTGCTCCAGCAGCGCACCACAAAGTTCAGCGACGAGGCCGCCAGTTCGTTCAGGCCAATCTGGATACCCATATCTTTCAGCACGCGCTCGTCCGCTTCCACCACGTCACGCAGCAGTGCGATCACCTGATCGACATCCGCATCGTAGGCGACGCCAATAATGAACTCGTTGCGACGCATCGGCTCGCGCGAGAAGTTGACGATGTTGCCGGCGATGATTTTGCCGTTTGGCACCACCACAATTTTGCCGTCAGCGGTTTTCAGCGTGGTCGAGAAGATCTGTACATTCTGTACGGTCCCCATTACGCCACCGAGATCGACGAACTCACCGGTGCGGAATGGACGGAAGGTCACCAGCAGTACGCCTGCCGCCAGGTTGGAGAGCGATCCCTGCAGTGCCAGACCGACGGCCAGACCGGCAGCACCGAGCACGGCAATCACCGAGGCGGTCTGCACACCGACGCGGCCCAGCGCGGCAATAATCGTGAAGGCAATGATACCGTAGCGCACCAGCGCCGAGAGGAAATCAGCCACGGTGGCATCAATATGACGCGCGACCAGCAGGCGATTGACGCCGTTCGATACCACGCGCGCGATAATCATCCCGACAATAATGATGGCGATAGCCGCCACGATGTTCACCGCATAGCTGAGGATCAGCGCCTGGTTGCGCACCAGCCAGCCACCTGCATTGTTAATGCCGTCAACGACGTTAAGATCTTCCATTTGTTAGCCCTGTTGTTGAGTTTCCCGCAGGAAAGTACAAAAACTGCCAGATTCAATCCGACACTCCCGAGTACAAGGGTAAACAATAATGGGGCGAAGCGCCAAAAATGTGCTGTATAAACCGGGATTTCCAGACGGGACGCATAAAAAAAGGCCCTTTCGGGCCTTTTTTGTACGGTAAGCAAAAATTACAGTACGTCGACAGCGTTCAGTTCTTTGAAAGCCTGCTCTAAGCGCACAACCATGGAAGATTGTGCCGCACGCAGCCAGACGCGTGGGTCGTAGTATTTTTTGTTCGGGCTGTCAGCGCCGTTCGGGTTGCCAAGCTGACCCTGCAGGTACGCTTCGTTGGTTTTGTAGTACTGCAGGATGCCGTCCCAGGTTGCCCACTGGGTATCGGTATCGATGTTCATCTTGATCACGCCGTAGCTGATAGACTCTTCGATTTCTGCAGCAGAAGAACCGGAACCGCCGTGGAACACGAAGTCCAGCGCGTTGTGCGGCAGGCCGTGTTTCTCTGAAACGTATTTCTGCGAATCACGCAGAATGGTTGGGGTCAGTTTCACGTTGCCTGGCTTGTACACGCCGTGCACGTTACCGAAGGACGCAGCGATGGTGAAACGCGGGCTGATTTTGCTCAGCTCGGTGTAAGCGTAATCTACGTCTTCTGGCTGAGTGTACAGTGCAGAAGCGTCCATGTGGCTGTTGTCCACACCATCTTCTTCACCACCGGTGCAGCCCAGTTCGATTTCCAGCGTCATATCCAGTTTCGCCATGCGCGCCAGATATTTAGAAGAAATCTCGATGTTCTCTTCCAGTGACTCTTCAGACAGGTCGATCATGTGTGAAGAGAACAGAGGCTTACCGGTTTTTTTGAAGTGCTCTTCGCCAGCATCCAGCAGGCCGTCGATCCACGGCAGCAGTTTCTTCGCACAGTGGTCGGTGTGCAGGATTACTGGCACGCCGTACTGTTCAGCCATCAGATGCACATGGTGTGCACCAGCGATTGCGCCGAAAATCGCAGCGCCCTGAGGTTTGTCGGTTTTGAAACCTTTACCGGCGATGAAGGCAGCACCACCGTTAGAGAACTGAACGATGACCGGCGCTTTAACTTTAGCCGCAGCTTCCAGTACCGCGTTGATGGAATCCGTGCCGACGCAGTTAACGGCTGGCAGAGCGAATTTGTTTTCTTTCGCTACTTTGAAGATTTTCTGAACGTCATCACCAGTGACAACGCCGGGTTTTACGAAATCAAAAATTTTAGACATGGTTGTGTCCTGTTTCGTTTATCGTCCACTCCCCAATGGGAATGCGATCTGTTCGCCCACAGCGGGCAAGCCTTCAGACAGCGCCGAAGCGCTGCCCCCAAAAATTACTGCTTCGCGCGCTCTTCCAGCATGGCAACTGCCGGCAGTTTTTTGCCTTCCACGAACTCGAGGAACGCACCGCCACCGGTAGAGATGTAGGAGATTTTGTCCTCGATACCGAACAGGTCGATAGCCGCCAGGGTATCACCGCCGCCGGCAACAGAGAACGCGTCGCTGTCTGCGATAGCGTTGGCAACGATTTCGGTGCCCTTACGGAAGTTCGGGAACTCAAACACGCCAACCGGACCGTTCCACAGAATGGTTTTTGCCTCTTTCAGCAGTTTCGCCATGTTCTGTGCGGTTTCGTCACCGAAGTCCATAATTTCTTCGTTATCCGCTACTTCGGAAACCTTTTTCACGGTTGCCGGGGCAGTTTCGGAGAATTCCGTGCCGACGCGTGAATCGGTCGGTACCGGAATGCCGTACTGGTCGCGCAGGCCTTTAGCGGCCTCAACGAAGTCTGGCTCATACAGCGATTTGCCGACGTTGTTGTCGATCGCCACGAAGGTGTTAGCGATACCGCCACCGACAATCACGGTATCAGCGATTTTCACCAGCGACTGCAGCACGTCGAATTTGGTCGACACTTTAGAACCACCCACCACGGCGACCAGCGGACGCTGTGGATTGCTCATCACTTTGCCCAGCGCTTCCAGTTCGGCAGACAGCAGCGGACCGGCGCAGGCGATAGGAGCGAATTTGCCCACGCCGTGAGTGGATGCCTGCGCGCGGTGCGCGGTGCCGAATGCATCCATGACGAACACGTCACACAGCGCGGCATATTTCTTCGACAGGGTTTCGTCGTCTTTTTTCTCGCCTTTGTTGAAGCGAACGTTTTCCAGCACCACCAGTTCACCCGCGCCCACTTCAACGCCGTCGAGGTAGTCTTTCGCCAGGGTCACGTTAGTGCCGTTCAGTTTTTCTTTCAGGTAGTTAACAACCGGCAGGAGGGAGAACTCTTCGTTGTATTCACCTTCGGTCGGGCGACCCAGGTGAGAGGTAACCATCACTTTCGCGCCCTGTTTCAACGCCGCTTCGATGGTAGGCAGAGAAGCACGAATACGTGCATCTGACGTCACTTTCCCTTCTTTCACTGGTACGTTGAGATCGGCACGGATCAGAACGCGTTTACCAGCAAGATCCAGATCGGTCATCTTAATTACAGACATGGTGAACCCTCTCGTTGATTCTCATAAGTTTTGCCAGACGCAGTCCGCGTCTTACCTGAAACCGCTTGCGGCCATTGCTAACGTGGTGTCGATCATGCGGTTAGCAAAGCCCCATTCGTTGTCACACCAGACCAGGGTTTTGATCAGGTGGTGACCGCTGACCCGCGTTTGCGTGCCGTCCACTATGGCACTGTGCGGATCGTGGTTAAAATCTACTGAGACTAACGGTAATTCCGTATAGTCAACTATACCACGAAATGCCCCCTCTGACGCGTTTTGCAGCAACGCGTTGACCTCACACGCCTTCACCGCCTGGCGCACCGAAACGCTCAGATCAATGGCGGTCACGTTGATCGTCGGCACGCGCACCGCGATAGCCTCGAAGCGATCGTTAAATTTCGGAAAAATACGGGTAATGCCAGCGGCAAGACGCGTATCGACCGGAATGATCGACTGACTGGCGGCACGGGTACGGCGCAGGTCGCTGTGATACGCGTCAATCACCTGCTGATCGTGCATCGCCGAGTGAATGGTGGTCACGGTGCCCGACTCAATGCCAAAGGCGTCATCCAGCAGCTTGATCACCGGAATAATGCAGTTGGTGGTGCAGGATGCGTTGGAGACAATGCGGTCAGTTTGTTTAAGAGCCTGTTCGTTAACGCCGAACACTACGGTGGCATCCAAATCGTTGCCGCCGGGATGCGAGAACAACACTTTCTTCGCGCCAGCCTGCAGATGCGCTTCACCATCGTCGCGGCTGCCGTACACGCCGGTGCAGTCCAGCACGATATCGACGTTCAGCTCGCGCCACGGCAGCGCGGCAATCTCCGCCTGATGCAGGATACGGATGGTATCGTCACCAACCCACAGCTGCTCGCGCTCCTGGCGTACATCAAAGGCAAAGCGGCCGTGGCTGGTGTCGTACTTCAGCAGATGCGCCATGCCAGCCGCTTCCGCCAGTTCGTTAATCGCCACTACGGTGATTTCCGCCCGGCGACCGGTTTCATACAGCGCACGCAACACGTTGCGCCCGATACGACCAAAACCATTTATTGCGATACGAATGGTCATCTCACTTCCTGCAGCCACACCTGAAAAAACGTGCCAAATACCTTGAGCGTTTCGCTGCGTTTTGTACAGGGAATTCTTGCCCGGTTACGGTTGCTGACGGAGAGCACACGGCTGCAACTGAAACGGTTCAGCGAGAATAAAGCATGGAAGGAATAACAGGAATGATTGCGATCAACTGTGCTGCTGATTATTGGATCTGCGTCACAAATTCAGGCAATGACAATTATTACTGCAGGAATAATTGAACCGTTTCAGGTTCAGGCGATAACAGGGCCGCCGATCTGCACATCGGTGTCGCGGCGCAATTTATTGCGCGTGGTAAAGCATAAGGATGGCAGCAGAAATGCGCGATGAATCGCGCCGCTACAACGCGCAGCGGCGCGACTTGTTACGCGAAATTACAGAATCGATTTCGCGGTTTTCACCACGTTGGCCACGGTGAAGCCGAACTCTTCGAACAGCTTCTCAGCTGGCGCTGACTCACCGAAGGTGGTCATGCCAACGATGGCACCGTGCAGGCCGGTGTATTTAAACCAGTAATCCGCAATACCGGCTTCGATAGCAACGCGTGCGCCAACCGCTTTCGGCAGCACAGACTCACGATAAGCCGCATCCTGCTTATCAAACGCATCGGTAGACGGCATGGACACCACGCGCACCTTACGACCTTCCGCGCTCAGCTGCTCGTAAGCGCCGACCGCCAGCTCAACTTCAGAACCGGTCGCAATCAGAATCAGCTCCGGCGTGCCGTCGCAATCTTTCAGCACGTAACCACCGCGCGCCACGTTAGCCAGCTGCTCAGCGCTACGATCCTGCTGCGCCAGGTTCTGACGCGAGAAGATCAGGGCTGATGGGCCGTCAACGCGCTCGATAGCGTATTTCCACGCCACCGCAGATTCCACCTGGTCACATGGACGCCACAGGCTCATGTTCGGGGTGGTGCGCAGGCTGGCCATCTGCTCAACCGGCTGGTGCGTCGGGCCATCTTCACCCAGACCGATAGAGTCGTGGGTATAAACCATCACCTGACGGATTTTCATCAGCGCCGCCATACGTGCCGCGTTACGCGCGTACTCGACGAACATCAGGAAGGTTGCGGTGTACGGCAGGAAGCCACCGTGCAGCGCAATACCGTTGGCGATGGCAGTCATACCAAACTCACGCACGCCGTAATGAATGTAGTTGCCTGCGGCATCTTCATTGATCGGCTTCGAGCCAGACCACATGGTCAGGTTGCTTGGCGCCAGGTCAGCCGAGCCGCCCAGATATTCCGGCAGCAGCTTACCGAAGGCTTCGATGGCATTCTGCGACGCTTTACGGCTGGCGATTTTTGCCGGATTAGCCTGCAGCTGCTCGATGAACTTCTGCGATTCCGCCTGCCAGTTAGCGGGCAGCTCGTTGTTCACGCGGCGTTTGAACTCTGTGGCCAGTTCCGGATGCGCAGCGGCGTAAGCAGCAAACTTCTCGTCCCAGGCTTTCTCTTTCGCCTGGCCGGCTTCTTTGGCATCCCACTGTGCGTAGATATCAGAAGGAATTTCAAATGGCGCGTAGTTCCAGCCCAGCTGTTTACGGGTCAGTGCGATTTCGTCGTCACCCAGCGGGGCACCGTGCGAATCGTGCGTACCGGCTTTGTTCGGGGAACCGAAACCGATGATGGTTTTGCACATCAGCAGCGATGGCTTGTCGGTGACCGCTTTGGCTTCTTCTACCGCTTTTTTGATCGCGTCGGCGTCGTGACCGTCTACGCCACGCACCACGTGCCAGCCGTACGCTTCGAAGCGTTTGGCGGTGTCGTCGGTGAACCAGCCATCCACGTGACCGTCGATAGAGATGCCGTTGTCGTCATAGAACGCCACCAGCTTGCCGAGTTTCAGGGTACCGGCGATGGAGCACACTTCGTGCGAGATGCCTTCCATCATGCAGCCGTCGCCCATGAACACGTAAGTGTGATGGTCTACGATGTCATGGCCCGGACGGTTGAACTGCGCCGCCAGCGTGCGCTCAGCAATGGCGAAGCCCACGGCGTTCGCGATGCCCTGACCCAGTGGGCCGGTAGTGGTTTCCACGCCTGCGGTGTAGCCGTATTCCGGGTGGCCTGGGGTTTTAGAGTGCAGCTGACGGAAGTTCTGCAGCTCGCTCATCGGCAGGTCATAGCCGGTGAGGTGCAGCAGGCTGTAAATCAGCATCGAGCCGTGGCCGTTGGACAGCACGAAACGGTCGCGATCTGCCCACAGCGGGTTAGTTGGATTGTGGTTCAGGAAATCACGCCACAGCACTTCAGCGATATCGGCCATGCCCATTGGGGCACCCGGATGTCCCGATTTCGCTTTCTGTACTGCATCCATACTTAACGCGCGAATGGCGTTGGCAAGCTCTTTACGAGAGGGCATCTTCTACTCCAGGTCGGATTAATGCTCCGCCACGCTTAACTGATTGTAATTAATGAGTTATAAGGCGAAGCGAGAAAAAAGTCGCACATCAATGTACATGAAAATCGGGGCAAAAGTACATGTATCAGGATGCTAAATCTGCGGTTCAGGGTTGCATTTCGGGGCCTGTCTGCTAGCCAATCCGCCCCTGGCACGCTATAACCAATGCGTTTAAACACCTGCGTGGTTTTTCAGGTGTTTGTTTTCTCTACTTGTTACTCAAAGGATGCTGATATGAAAATTCGCGCCATGGTTGTCGCGCTGGGAATGGTTTCGCTGCTGAGCGGCTGCGAAGGAATGGATAACAACGCACTGTTGCAGTCTGGCGCGCAGGCGTTTCAGGCTTACTCGCTGAATGACGCCCAGGTTAAAGAGCTGAGCGATCAGTCATGTGCCCAGATGGATAAAGAGAACCAGCTGGCGCCGGCCAACAGCAGCTATCAGCAGCGGCTGAACAAAATCGCCGCCGCGCTGGGCGATAACATCAACGGCGTACCGGCCAACTACAAGGTGTATCTGACCAAAGACGTCAACGCCTGGGCGATGGCCAATGGCTGTATCCGCGTTTATAGCGGTCTAATGGATATGATGAGCGACAACGAAGTGGAAGGCGTGCTCGGCCATGAAATGGGCCACGTCGCGCTCGGCCATACGCGCAAAGCGATGCAGGTGGCTTTCGCGACCACGGCGGCACGCAACGCTGCGGCGTCGGTGGGCGGCGTGATTGGTTCGCTGTCGCAGTCACAGCTGGGCGAGATGGGCGAGAAACTGGTTAATGCGCAGTTCTCACAGACTCAGGAGTCGCAGGCGGATGACTATTCGTACGATCTGCTGAAGAAGCGCGGCATTAATCCGCTTGGTCTGGCGACCAGCTTCGAGAAGCTGGCGAAGCTGGATCAGGGCCGCCAGAGTTCGATGTTTGACTCGCATCCGGATTCTGAGTCGCGCGCACAGCATATTCGCGACCGCATCGCGGCGGATGGTAAGTAGTCGCCGGTCTTCCCCTCACCCCAGCCCTCTCCCGCTCGCGGGAGAGGGGGCAGTCCGTGCTGTTCTCACCGCCAGCTCGATCGCTACCCTCTCCCGGGAGAGGAAGCAGTCCGTGCTGTTCTCACCGCCCGCTCGATCGGTTCCCTCTCCTGGGGGAGAGGGTCAGGGTGAGGGCAGCCGCCCGCACCGCCGCTTAACCTTTATTCGCCGCCTGCACGTGCAGCATATCCAGCGCCAGCGTGGCAGCGGCCAGTGAGGTCAGGTCAGCGTGATCGTAGCCCGGTGCCACTTCCACCAGATCCATCCCCACAATGTTCATGCCCTGCAGGCCGCGAATCAGCTTGGTGGCTTTATCGCTGGTCAGGCCGCCAATCACTGGCGTACCGGTGCCTGGCGCATGGGCCGGATCGAGGCAGTCGATATCAAACGTCAGGTACACCGGCAAATCGCCCACGGTGCGCTTCACTTCGGCCAGAATATCGTCCACGCTGCGGTCATTAACCTGCGCGGCGTCCAGCACGTTGAAGCCCAGGCTCTTATCGAACTCGGTACGGATACCAATCTGCACCGAATGCTGCGGATCGATCAGCCCTTCCTGCGGCGCAGTGTAGAACATAGTGCCGTGGTCAAAAGTCGGGCCGTTGGAGTAGGTATCGGTATGCGCATCAAAGTGCACCAGCGCCATCTTGCCGAAGTGTTTGGCGTGCGCGCGCAGCAGCGGCAGTGTGACATAGTGATCACCGCCAAAAGTCAGCATGCGCTTACCGTTCGCCAGTAGCTTTTCCGCGTGCGCCTGCAGCTTATCGGACAGATCCTGTGAATCGCCGAAGGCGTACACCAGATCGCCGCAGTCCACCACGTTGAGGCGCTGACGCAGATCGAAATCCCACGGCCAGCGGCAGCCTTCCCACGCCAGATTAGTGGAGATCTGACGGATCGCGCCCGGCCCTAAACGGCTGCCCGGCCGGCCTGACGTCGCGGCATCAAACGGCACACCGGTAATCACCCACTCGGCGTCGCTGTCGTAAGGCTGGAAGTTCAGCGGAAAACGCATGAAACCGAAGGCGTTAGAAACCAGGGAGTTGTCGTACTGATTGCCCAGCGTGTTGTACATAACGAGTCCTCTTAAATCCTTAAATCGGTTAGCCAGTTAAGGTATAGATGAAAAAAATCCCCTCCGCGTCGTTAGGCCCGACGAGGAAGGGATTGATGGGCGTGATTATCGCCGAGATTGCCGCGCATCGCAATTAGCGCTCGCGCATCGCCTCTTTGGCCTTGTTAAACGGTTTAACCAGATAATCCATGATGCTCTTCTCGCCGGTTTTGATATCCACGGTGGATACCATGCCCGGGCTGATGGCAAAGCGCCGGCCAGCCTTGTTCTGCACATAGTCGTTATCAGTACGAATAAATACGCGATAGTAGTAAATCTCCGGTTTGACTTCGTCCTGGATGGTATCCGGCGAAATGCTTTCCACCACGCCGTTCAGGCCGCCGTAGATGGCGTAATCGTAAGCGGAGATTTTTACCACCGCGCGCTGGCCCGGATGGATAAAAGCAATATCGCGCGGTGACAGGCGTGCTTCAATCAGCAGCCGATCGTTCATCGGTACGATGTTCATCAACTCACCGTTGGGCGGAATCACCCCGCCCACCGTCGAGACTTTGATGTTTTTCACGATGCCGCGCATCGGCGCGCGGATGGTCAGACGCGTTACGGTATCTTCGCGTCCTTTAATCACCTGCGCCAGGCTGTCGGCTTCGGCGCTGGCCTTCGCCAGCTCTTCGCGCGCCTGCACATAATACTGCGAGCGCATATCGGTAAGTTTCAGCTCGAGGTCGGACTTATCGCGCTGTAAGCGCAGCACTTCCACGCTGCTGGCGGCACCGGTTTTCGCCAGCCGCTGGGTGATCGCCAGTTCGCGATTAGCCAGCGCCAGCGACTCCTTAAACTGCCGGGTTGCATCATTGAGCTGGGCGCGTTTGGTGTTATACAGCCGGGTTTCCGCCGCGATAAGATCCGGGTAGCCCTTCAGCTCGGCGGGAAACGTGAGCGGATCATCGTTCACTTCTGCACGCAGGCGCGAGGCCGCTGCCAGTGCGGCCCGGTAGCGCGCCGCGCTCTCGCCGACGCTGGACTGCGAGCGTGTGGCATCCAGTTTCGCCACGATCTGCCCGGCCTGCACGCGATCGCCCTCATGCACATACAGTTCCGTGAGAATGCCGCCCTCCAGCGACTGCAGCACCTGCTCGCGCGAACTGGGGATCACCTTCCCGGTGCCGGTTGAGACCTCATCCAGCATGCCAAACCACGCCCACACCAGCGCCACCACGATCAGCGCGGTGCTGATGACGATCAGCCGCACTGCGCCGGTGTAGTGGCTTTCCGATTTCAGTTCACCGAGCAGATCGTCGGACGAATCCACTTCCGCGGCGGTCACCAGCCGCAGTTTTGCCGGCAATTGTTTCATCATGCCTGTCCCTCCCCCGCCGCTCCGCTGGCGCGCGGTGCCGGCAGCGCGTTCTCTTTCGGGCTGTCCATTACCAGCTGCCCCTCTTTCAGCACCAGTATGCGATCCACCAGCGACAGAATCGCCGCGCGGTGCGTCGCCACGATCAGCGTGCGGCCATTCAGCCAGGCGCCCAGCCGCTCAATAAAATCCTTCTCGGTATGATCGTCGAGCGAAGCGGTCGGCTCATCCAGCAACACGATATTAGGATCGCGCAGCAGCATGCGCGCCAGCAGCAGCGACTGGCGCTGACCGCCGGACAGCCCGACGCCGCCCTCCATGACCGGATGATCGAGCCCGAGCGGCAGACGGCGAATAAAATCGGCCCCGCCACTGACCGTCAGCGCGGCAAAAATCGCTTCGTCGGTGGCGTGCGCCGCGCCCATGGTGAGGTTTTCCCGCAGCGTACCGTGGAACAGCCGCGCGTTCTGCGTCAGCAGCCCGACGTTGCGCCGCACGTCCGCGACATCAATATGCGGCAGGCTGAGGTTGTCCAGCCGCAGCTCGCCGCCCACCAGATCCATGCCGCCGGCCATCGCCTGCAGCAGCGTGGATTTGCCAGAGCCGTTGCGCCCCAGCACGGCGATACGCTCACCCGGCTTGATGGTCAGCGTCTTGATGCGCAGTGCCACCGTCAGCGAATCGCTGTAGTAGCGGAACATGGCATCGGTGAACTGGTAGTGGCCAAACAGCACCGGACAGTGAATGCGCGTTTCGTCTTTACTGTTCTCCACCGGCAGATTCATCAGCGCATCGAGGCTGCTCTTCGCCGCTTTTACCTGCTGCCAGCGCGCCAGCACGCCACACAGCGTCGCCATCGGCGCAATCATGCGCGAAGACAGCAGCGACGCGGCGACAATCGCCCCGGTGGTGATATCGCCGTTGATCACCATCGGCGCCCCGACCACGATCACGCTGGCGTACACCAGTCCCTGAATGGTGACGCCCCAGCTGATCAGCGCATGCATCACTTTGCGCATCTCGACGCCCGACTGCGCGGTGATGCGGATATAGCTGTTCCACTGCTGCAGAAAGCGATCCTCCGCCTGCATCAGCTTGATATCTTCCAGCCCCTGCACGCTCTCCACCAGCACTGCGTTGCGCAGCGTCGACTCTTTCAGGTTTTGCTGCGCCAGCTTCGCCAGTTTTTTCTGGCTCAGCACGCCGGGCAGGATCATCAGCAGCACTGCCACGGGCGCGATCCACGCCAGCTGCGGCGCGATGATCGCCATCACCAGCATAAACAGCAGGAAGAACGGCATATCGACGATCGCCGTCACCGTGGTCGACGTCACCATTTCGCGCACCGCTTCCAGCTCGCGCAGCTGCGAGATAAAGGTACCGGTCGATCGCGGTACCGCGCTGTTACGCAGCCGCAGCGCGTGGCCGAACACGCGGTCGGAGACGCGCATATCGGCGCGCTTGCCGAGCAGATCGGTGACGTGATCGCGACCGACGCGCAGAATATAGGTGAACACCACCGAGAGGATCACCCCGATATATAGCACGTACAGCGTGGGGTACGACTGCGCCGGGATCACCCGATCGTACACCTGCATCGAGAAGATGATGCCGACCAGCGCCAGCAGGTTGATCAGGAACGATCCCAGCATCACGTAGCCGTAAGGACGCATGTCGTGCAGCACCAGACGGCGCAGCCAGTCGGGCCTGACCGTGGCGAGATAGCGATCGACACGGCTATCTTTGGCGGCCGTCACCGGACGCAGCGCCGCGGCGTAGCGGATCTGCGGCAGCAGCGTGTTCAGCGCGATCGGCGCCGGTTGTTCATCGCCGGCCAGGTGCACGCGCACCGTGTCATCGCCATCAAAGCTGGTGATGACGCCAACCTGGCCGTCGCTCAGTTCCACCGCCAGCGGCAAGCGCCAGTTGCTGATCTCCCACTGATGCTCTTCATACAGCTGCAGCGACAGTCCGGCCTGACGCGCCAGATGGCGCAGCGCTTTATCACGTGACTGTTTGCCCTGCCATTCGCTGGCAGCCATGATCATGCCCGGCGAGCACGGCAGGCGATAATGGGTCGCGATGAGAATAATGGCGGTGGCCCAGCCGTGCAGCGGCACCTCGCCACCGGCGGCGCTGGCGGGATTGCCATTGGGGGCGTCCGGAATCTGTAATTGCGTCATGGCTGGATCTCCACGGACTGGATGCGCTGGTTATTCAGCGCAAACGCTGACCGCATCTGCCCGGTGCTGTATAAGCAGTCGAGCTGCAGTGAACGTAACTGACTGATGGTTTGCTGCATGGCGAAGCGCGTCTGAAACACTTCCTGTTCGGCGTTGAGCACGTCCAGCAGCGGACGGGTGCCGAGCTGCAGATACTGATCCTGATACAGCTGCTGCGTCTTCTCGCCCAGCGTCTGCTGACGCGACATGATCGCCAGGCTCTGCGACAGGCTCAGCGCTTCGGTTTGCGATTCGCTGAGCTGCTGCTGCGCTTTGAGGCGCGCCGAGTTCACCGCCGCATTGGCCGCCTGCAGCGCGCTGGCCGCCGCATCGCGCGCCGCGGTAATGCCGCCGCCCTGATACAGCGGCATCTCAACTTTGACGAACGCGGAATACTGGGTGCGGTCGAGCGTTTCGCTGCCGGAGTAGTGATTGTTGAGGTAATGCGTGACCTGCGGTTCCAGCGAAATGGTGGGTAAATTCTGCGCGTTGGCGTTATCCAGTTTAGCCTGCGCCTGCCGCGCCTGCGCCCACGCCGCCAGCACCGCCGGATTGGATTTGTCGTCGGCTTTGCCCACCGCGCAGGCGCGCGTCAGGCTGGGCGGAAACGCTTCGCTGACCTTTTTCACCAGTGGCCAGCCGAGATAGCTGGCCAGCGTGGCACGCCAGCGGTTGAGGCTGGCCTGATACTGGGTCAGCGTGGTGCGCGCGCCTTCGATACGCGCGTCGGTCTGGGTGGCGTCCGAGAGCGATGCCGCCCCCTCTTCATTGCGCTGACGCGCCAGATCGCCAATCTTACTCAACGCCGTCAGCTGATCCTGGGCGATCTTCACCAGCTGCTGATAGCCCTGCACCTGCACCAGCGCGGCGGCGGTGTCGTGCGCGACGGTATCGATACTCACCAGCACGCTGGCCTGCTCCTGCGCCACTCCGGCTTCGGCGGAGCGCACCGAACTGCTGACTTTGCCAAAGTCATACAGCATCTGCGAAACCGACAGCACAAATGACGGGCTGAAGCCTTTCTCGCTGTAGGCGTTGCTGTAGCCGTTGTTCATGCCGGCGCTGATTTGCGGATAGTATTTGGCCTGCGCCACATCGACCTGGCTGGCCTGCTCCAGCATTTTGCCAATCGCCTGCGCGATGTCCGGATGCCACTGGATGGCGCGCTGTACTGCCTGGTTAAGGGTTAAGGTATCCGGCACGTTAGCCAGCGCGGGTTCGGCCACCTGACCGGTTAAGGAGGGAAGATCCTGCTGCTGCGCCAGACCGGCTGAGGTTATACGCCCCGCCTGCGTCACGGCATCACTGGCAGCCATAAGATGAGAACTGTGAAAAAACACAATGCCAGCACACAGGGCGCTGAGCTTACAGGTACGGCGAGTTGTTGCGCCTGATTGCATCAGATCCATCGATTGTTCACCAGTAAAAGAGAGAAAGGGGCACCTCCCTGTGCCCGTTATGCTTCCCTGCGTTACACCCACTAAGCCGTGTGGTTTTGATGCGGTTGCTGCAGCAACTCCTCCAGTGAGACGTTTACGCCTTCCAGGGTAATCAGCTGCGTACTGCTGTACCCCGTGCCGCTGCCGTCACGGTCAATCGACAACACCGTATTGCCATCCGCGGTATGATCCACTTTCACAAAGTCATTGATATTACTGGTGGAATCATTCCAGCCGATCAGCAGACTGCTGACGTCGATCTTGTCACCCTGCGCGACGTTAAAGTCGGTCCAGGTGTCGTGACCGTTGCCGCCGGTGGCATCTGCGCTGCTCAGCAGGTGGTAAACCAGCGTATCTGCGCCGGCACCGCTGGTAATGGTGTCGTCGTAGGCGCTGCTGGTGAGGCTGTCAGCCGCGGCGCTGCCCGTGATGGTCGGGTGAAGCTCAATGGTAAAGGTGTTGCTGGTGATGGTGCCGTCGGACGACGCCAGGGTGTAGGTAAACACCTCCTTATGCGTGATGTTCTGGATATTCACATCCGCGTTCAGGGTATAGGTATAGCTACCGTTGGCGGCGATGGTCAGTACACCAAAGTCCCCGGCCACCGCCGTGCTGCCCACGCTGCTCACGGTGGTGAGATCGCCGTGCTCATTGAGGATGCTCAGCGTGCCGCTGTGGCTGACGTTGCTGTCTCCCCAGATGCTGCCGCTGGCATCATGCTCGCTGCTGGTGGTGGTTTCCGCCGCCAGACTGGTGGTGGCGAACAGCGCGGTGGCCGCACCGTTATGCAGCGTCACCGTCAGCGTCGCCGAGGTCACTGCACCGCTGGCATCCCGCACCGAGTAGGTGAAGGTGTCTGCGGATGGCAGGGTATCGATATCCAGCCCGGCCTTCAGCGTGTAGGTGTAGTTACCCTTCGCATCAATGGTCAGCGTACCGTAGGTGGTGTTGATCACCGTATTGCCGCTGGACGCCACCGCGCTGCTGCCCACCGACGCCACCGCCGTGCCGGACGGAATCGTCCCGGCGATCGAGCTGGTGTCGTTGGTCAGCAGGTTACCGGTGACCGTCGCAGCGGTGGTGACCGCCAGCGTGGTGAAATCCGACACCGTGCTTACCGTGGTGGTTGGCAACACGCTAATGTTGGTGGTGGCTGCCACCACCACCGCATAGTTGCCGGTCCCCAGTCCGGTGTAGGTGACGTTTGCCCCTTTCAGCGTACCGATCGTCAGCAGCGCGTTAATGTAGTTGGTCTTAATACTGATCAACTGCCACGAGCCGTTCGCCTGCTGTTCGTACAGGTTTAACGAATAGTTGGCGGCCACGCCGAGACTGGTCACCGAACCGTTGAGCGTCACGGTACGGCTGTCATCGTTACCCACGCTGAACAGGTAAGCATTACCGTTGTTCAGTACGCTGGCATTGAGCACCGTACCCAGCCCCACGGTCAGCAGCGCGGTATGCGACGAGTTGACCGTACCGTTGTTCACCGTTGCCTGCGTGCTGGTGTAATCCACCTCGTTGCTGTCGTTGGTCGCCACGATGCGAATCGCACCGGTCAGCGAGGCCCCCGGCGAGACGTTACCGGCGCGATCCGTCTGGATCACCGAGAGCGGCGCACCGGTAATCTGCGCGGTGGTGAGCGTCACCGACCAGTTGCCGCCGCTGCCGACCGTGGTGGTACCGAGCGCGTTGCCGCTGGCATCGCGCACCGTTACCGTCGCCCCCACTTCACCGCTACCGGTGACAAGGGTACCGGCGCTGTTGATCGCCAGCCCGCTTACCGCCGCCGGAGGCAGGGTATCGACGTTCACCGTCGCCGTGATGTTGCCGGTGCTGACGTTACCCGCCGCATCGGTCACCGTGGTGCTCAGCGTGTGCGCGCCGTTCGCCAGCGTGGCGGTGGTGAAGCTCCAGCTGCCATCACTCCCCGCGGTCACAGAACCAATGGCGCTGGTACCGTCGTAGATGGTGACCACGGCACCCGCTTCCGTGGTGCCGCGCAGCGTTGGCGTGGTATCGCGCGTAAAGGCGCCGTTCGCCAGCGTCACCGGCGTACCGCTGATGTCATCAATGATGGTCAGCGTACTGGCGACCGGCACCACGGTGTCGACGATCAGCGTGGTCGACACCTGCGGGCTGACGTTGCCCGCCGGGTCGGTCTGCGTCACGTTCAGCGTGTGGCTGCCGTTGCTCAGCGCGTTACCTACCACGAAGCTCCAGCTGCCGTTGCTGCCCACCGTGGTGGTGCCCAGAAATGTGGTGCCGTCGTACACCGTGATGCGCGCGCCCGCCTCGCCATTGCCGCTCAGCAGCGGCGTGCTGTCGTTGGTGACGCCATTATTCGGAATGGTCACCGCCGTGCTGCCGTTGTTGTTGAGCGCCAGCAGATTGGTGATGGCCGCCGGTGCCGTGGTATCGATGATCACCGTGGCCGCGGTGGTACCGCTGACGTTACCTGCGGCATCCGTTACCGTCACCGTGATCGGGTGCGGCCCGACGCTCAGCGCTGCCAGTGGCGTGAAGCTCCAGCTGCCGTCCGCCTGCACAATCGCCGTGCCCAGTGCCAGACCGTTGTCCAGAATGGTGACGCGTGCCCCGGCCTCCGCTGCGCTGACGCTGCCGCGCAGCGTTGGCGTGGTGTCGTTGGTCGCACCACCGTTGACGATGGTGGCACCGGTAGCATCATTAATAATGGTGAGACTGGTGTTCGCTGGCGCCACCGTATCCACGGTGAGGTTAATCACCTCAGAACGGGGACTGACGTTGCCCGCGCTGTCGGTCACCGTCACGCTCAGCGCATGGGCGGCATTACTCAGCGTCGGCGAGACGAAGCTCCAGCTGCCGCTGGCGTTAGCCTGCACCGTTCCGAGCAGCGTGTTGCCATCGTAAACCGTGACAATCGCGTTCGCTTCCGCCGTGCCCTGCAGCGTCGGCGTGCTGTCGTTGGTGACTCCGTTATTGACGATAGCCACACCGGTGACGTCGTTGGTCAGCGTCAGCCCGGTTGCCGCCAGCGGCGGCGCGGTGTCGACGGTCAGCGCAAGGGACGCTGCGGGACCGGTATTGCCTGCCGCATCGGTGGCCGTCACGCTGAAGGTGTGTAAACCGTCAGACAGGATGCCAGTGACGAAGCTCCAGCTGCCGTTGCTGGCGGCGGTTACCGAACCCAGCACCGTATCACCATCGCGGATGGTCACAATGCTGTTGGCTTCCGCCGTGCCGCTCAGGCGTGGCGTGCTGTCATTAGTGACGCCACCCGCCGCAATCGCCACCGGCGTGCTGCCGTTGTTGTTTACCGCTGCCAGCCCGGTGATAGCCACCGGCGGCGTGGTGTCGATCACCAGCGTGGCGCTGGTGGTGGCACTGACGTTACCGGCCGCATCGGTGACCGTGACGTTGAGCGTATGGAGCGTTTCGCTCAGCGCCGTGGCTGGCGTCAGCGTCCAGTTACCGTCACTGCCCACCAGCGCGGAACCGACCAGCGTGGTGCCATCCAGCACGGTGACGATGCTGCCCGCCTCCGCCCGGCCGCTCAGCACCGGCGTGGTATCGCTGGTGACGCCGCCATTCGGGATGACGCTGCCGCTGACGTCGTTGGTGACCACCAGCGTGGCCGCGCCCGGCGCAACGGTATCGACGGTGATAGTTACCGGCGTGGTGCGCGGGCCGGTATTGCCCGCCGCATCGGTGACCGCCACGCTCAGCGCATGCGCGCCGTTACCCAGCGTCGGTGAGACAAAGCTCCATGCGCCGCTGCCGTTCACGAGCGCTGTGCCGAGCAGCGTGTTGCCGTCATAAACGCTAACCGTGGTGTTGGCCTCGGCGCTGCCGCTCAGCGTTGGCGTAGTGTCGTTAGTCGCGCCGCCAGCCGGTATGCTGACGCCGGTAACATCGTTAGTGATGGTCAGGTTGGTAGCCACCAGCGGTGGCGTCGCATCAACGATCAGCGTCACGCTGAGCGCCTCGCCGGTGTTACCCGCCGCGTCCGTTTCCGTGACGCTGAAGGTATGGCTGCCGTCGCTCAGTGCCGCAGAGGTGTAACTCCAGTTACCGCTGCTGCCGACCGTCAGCGAGGCCACCACATCGCCATCGAGGCGAATGGTCACCACGCTGCCCGCTTCTGCCACACCGCGTAACAGCGGCGTGTTGTCATTAGTGGTACCGCCGTCAGCAATCGTCACCGGCGTGCTGCCGTTGTTGTTGCTGGCCGTCAGCGTCAGATCGTCCGGCGCCAGGGTATCAACGATCACCGTCGCGCTGGTGCTGGTGCTGACGTTGCCCGCCGCATCGGTCACCGAAACGCTCAGGGTGTGCGATCCTTCACTCAGCGCTGTCGCTGGCGTGTAGCTCCAGTTGCCGCCGGACGGCACGGTCAGCGTGGTCAGCACATCACCATTGTTGAGGATGGTGACCGTGCTGCCCGCTTCCGCTACGCCGCTCAGGGTTGGCGTGGCATCGCTGCTGTAGCCGCCGTTGAGCACCGGCTGCGCGGTATCATCGTTGGTGATGACCAGCGTCGAAGCGTTCGGTGCGATGCTGTCCACAGTGAAGTTAAGCGCCGCGGTGAGAGCACTGCTGTTCCCCGCCGCATCGCTGACGCCCACGCTCAGCGCGTGCGTCCCTTCGCTCAATGCAGGCGTGGTCAGCGTCCAGCTTCCCCCTGCGCCCACCACCACCGACGCGATAGCGGTGTTGCCATCGTACACCGTGACCAGGCTGCCCGCATCGGCGCTGCCGCTGAGTACCGGCGTGTTGTCATTGATGACGCTGCCGTCGCTAATCGGCACCGCCGTGCCGCTGCGATCGTTGCTGATCACCACATCAGCGGCCACCGCCGGCGCGGTGGTATCCACGGTGAAGCCGAGGGTAGCCGATCGCGTCCCCTCATCACCGCCAGGGTTTTGCGCAGTGATGTAGTATGCGTAGCTGCCTTCAGCCAGCGTCGGCGTATAGCTCCACTGGCCGTTAGCATCCGCCGTAACGCTGGTGATTACCACATCCGTATTAGCGTCATAAATACGAATCAGCTGACCGGCTTCGGCAGAGCCGCTGAGCGTTGGCGTGGTGTCGCGGGTTACCGCGCCGTCTGCCAGCGTCACCAGCGTCGTGCCCGTGTCGTCAGTGATTTGCAGCGTCGAGGTGGCTGGCGGCAGATCGGCCTGCACGTCAAGGCTGAACGCAGGCGTTGCCGTACTGACGTTGCCCGCCGCATCGGTGACGGTCACGGTGAAGCTGTGAGGTCCGTTGTTGAGCGCCGCGGTCGTAAAGCTCCAGGCACCGCCAGAGCCGGCCAGCGCAGTGCCCAGCAGCGTGGTGCCATCGTAGATGTTCACCGTGCTGCCGGCTTCTGCCGTGCCGCTCAGGGTTGGCGTGTTGTCATCGGTTGACGCGCCGTTGTCCAGCGGGCCCGTCGTGCCGCCCACGTTATCGGCAACCACCAGGTCTGGAACCGCGTCTGGCACCAGCGTATCGACGGTGATATTCACCGGCCCAACCGGCTCGCTGACGTTGCCAGCGGCATCCACCACCTGCACCGAGAAAGCGTAGCTGCCATCCTGCAGCGCGCTGGTTTCAAAGCGCCATGCGCCATTGGCATCGGCGACCACCGAGCCAATCACCGTATCATCCTGCAGCAGATTGATGATGGCACCGGCCTGCGCCGTTCCGCTCAGTACCGGCGTGGTGTCGTTGGTAAAGCTGCCATCCACCAGCGGCAGAGCGGTCGGACCGTTATTGGCGTTGACCTCAAACGACAGCACCGGATCTGGCCCGACGGTATTAACCGTCACGCCAATGCTCACCGGGTCGCTGACGTTACCCGCGTTGTCACTGACGACGACCGTCAGCGTGTAGCTGCCGTTATCCAGCGGCAAGGTGTTCAGGCTCCAGTTGCCTTCGCTGTCCACCGTCGCCGACCCCACCAGCACGTTGCCGTTGTACACGTTGACGAGGCCACCCGCCTCACCGCTGCCGCTCAGCAGCGGCGTGTTGTCGTTGGTGGCGCCACCGTTGGCGATGGTGACTGGATTATCCGGATCGTTGTCATTCTGCAGCAGCACGGCGCTGACCGGCTGCGGCGGCGTAGCATCAACCTGAACGGTGAAGCTGGAAGACGGCGCACTGACGTTGCCGAGGCTGTCCGTCACCGTGGCCGTCAGGGTGTGCTGACCATCGGTGAGCACGGGCGACAGGAACACCCATTCGCCGTCCGCATTGGCGGTGGTCGAACCCAGCACCACATTACCATCGTAAATGGTCACCAGGCTGTCAGCCTCCGCCGTACCGCTCAGGCGTGGCGTGTTGTCATTGGTAAAGGTGCCATCGGGTACCAGTACCAGATCGGTACCGTTGTCGTTATTCACTTCCAGCGTGGCCTGGGCCGGAGCCTGGTTATCCACGGTAAAGGTAATCGGTGCCGACGCCGGCCCGGTGTTACCGGCCGCATCGGTGACCGTCACCGTCAGGCTGTGCGCCGCGTTGGTGAGGGTTGGCACGTTGAAACTCCACGCGCCGTCACCGCCCGCAATCGCCGTACCAATCGGCGCGCCATTATCCAGAATGTTCACCGTGCTGCCCGGCTCAGCAACGCCCGCCAGCAACGGCGTGGTATCGCTGGTGGTCGATCCCGACGGAATATCTACCAGCGCACTGCCGTTGTCATTGGAGAGACTGATTTCCGTCACCTGATCCGGGGCGGTGGCATCAATCACCAGCTGTGCCGTGACCGGCGCGCTGACGTTGCCCGCCGCGTCGCGCGCCACAACGGTTAAGGTGTAGCTGCCGTCACTCAGCGCACTGGCCGGCGTGAAGCTCCAGCTGCCGCTGCTGCCGACAGTGACGCTGCCCACCGGACCGTTCTGCGAGGTAATCACAATCAGGCTGCCCGGATCGCCGCTGCCGCTCAGCACCGGCGTGTTGTCACTGGTTAAGCCGCCGTTCGGGATGGTGACCGGATCGCCGTTGCCATTGTCGCTGGCGACGCTCAACTGGGTGACCGCCGAAGGTGCTACGGTATCGACGGTGATCGCCACGCTGGCACTCGGTGCGCTGACATTGCCGGCGACGTCGGTGACCGTCACGCTGAGGCTGTGCGAGCCATCGGTCAGTTCAGGTGAGAAGCTCCATGCGCCGTCGTTATCTGCCGTCGCCGTGCCGATCGGCGTCTGTCCGTCATAGACGATGATGGTGCTGTTCGGCTCTGCCGTTCCGCTGAGCAGCGGCGTGCTGTCATTGGTGTTGCTGCCTGAAGTGATTGGCGTGGCCGGATCGACATTGTTGTTCACCAGCAGCAGATCGACGACCGCGTCCGGCGCCGTGGTATCCACGGTAAAGCTAATTGGCGCGGAAGGATCGCTGACGTTACCCGCCGCATCAGTCACCGTTACCGTCAGGCTGTGATCGCCCTCGTCCAGCGTACCGGTAACAAACTGCCAGCTGCCATCGGCGCCCACGGTCACCGAACCGATCGGCGTCGTGCTGTCGCCATCGTAGACAGTGATTATACTGCCCGCCGTGGCGCTGCCGGAGAGCTGCGGCGTGGTGTCGTTGGTCGCGCCATTGGCGGCAATCGCCACCAGCGTGCTGCCTTCGTTATTGCTCAGCACCACGTCCACTGGCGCTGCCGGTGGCGTGAGATCAACGGTGAAGGTGTACGGCGCGGACTCCGGCCCGACATTGCCTGCCGGATCGGTGACGCTGGCCGTCAGGCTGTGACTGCCCGCTTCCAGGGCGGTATCAGGCGTGAAGCGCCAGCTGCCGTCATTGCCGGCGATAGCCGAGCCGATGATCACGCCGTTGTCGCGCACGATCACCACGCTGTCAGGCTCGGCGCTACCGCTCAACACTGGTGTGGTGTCGTTGGTCGCCCCGCCAGAGGCCACCGGTACGGCCGGATCAACTTCATCGTTCTCCAGTAGCAGGCCGGTCGGCTCGGCCGGTGCCGTGGTATCCACGGTAAAATCAATCGCCGCGGACGGTGCGCTAACGTTGCCCGCCGCGCTGGTTACCGTCGTGGTCAGGCTATGTTCGCCCTGGCTCAGCGTCGGTACCGCATAGGTCCATGTGCCACCGGCACCCACCAGCACGCTGCCCAGCACCGTGTTGCCATCGAGGATGGTGACGGTGCTGCCGGCGTCGGCGGTGCCACTCAGCTGCGGCGTGGTGTCGTTGGTCGCGGTGCCGCTGTTAATCGGCTGCAGCGTCTCGCCGTTATCGTTGTTCAGCACGACATCAACGGCGGCAGACGGCGTGGTGAGATCGATAGTGAAATCAAACGCATCAGACGCCGGCCCGCTGTTGCCCGCCGTGTCGGTGACAATGGTGGTCAGGCTATGCGTGCCCGCCTCCAGTGCCGGATCCGGCGTGAAGCTCCAGTTGCCGTTTGCATCGGCCTGCGCCGAGCCAATCACGCTGCCATTGTCGTAAATCGCGACCAGGCTGCCCGGCTCCGCGCTACCGCTGAACAACGGCGTGGTGTCATTAGTGACGCCATCCGCCGCGATCGGCAGCGGCGTTGCGCCCTGATCGTTAACCAGCAGCAAGTCTGCGGCGGGCGCCGGATCGGTGAGATCGATGTTCACCTCAAGCGGAGCAGAAGGCGCGCTGGTATTGCCAGCCGGACTGGTTTCGGTCGCCGTCAGGCTATGCTGCCCCTCGCCCAGCGCGGTGGCTGGCGTGAAGCTCCAGCTGCCGTCGTCGTTGACCGTGGTGGTACCCAGCACGGTATTGCCATCCGAGACGGTGATGGTGCTGCCGGCAGTGCCGCTGCCGCTCAGGACCGGTGTAGTGTCGTTAGTGGCACCGCTGGTGATCAGCACCGGCGTGCCGCTCTGATCATCACTGAGCTGCACATTGCCCGGCGCGGCTGGCGTGGTGGTATCGATGGTAAAGCTGAGGGCGGCCGAGGGTTCGCTGGTATTGCCAGCGGTATCGGTCACCGTCGCCGTCAGGCTATGGTCGCCCGCCGCCAGCACCGGTGCGGTGAAGCTCCAGCTGCCGTCGTTGCCGACGGTGGCGGTGCCCAGTACCGTATCGCCATCGGAAATGGTCACGGTGCTGCCCGGTTCCGCGCGGCCACTCAGCACCGGCGTGGTGTCATTGGTGAGGCCATTGCTGACCGGCACCGGTGTGCCGCTCTGGTCGTTGCTGAGCAACAGCTCGCTGGCCACGGCAGGGGCGCTGGTATCGACGATGACAATCACCGCCGTACTGCCCGGCCCGGTATTGCCCGCCGTGTCGGTCACGGTGGACGTCAGGTTATGCTGCCCTTCGCTCAGCGGATCGGTCGGGGTGAAACTCCAGCTGCCGTCGCTGCCTGCCGTCGCCGTACCCAGCACCGTATCGCCGTCGCTGACGGTCACGGTGCTGCCAGGTTCAGCGGTACCGCTCAGGGTTGGCGTGGTGTCATTGGTGCTGCCGCCCGCGGCAACCGGTGTGCCGTCGCCATTGCTGAGCTGCAGATTGCCTGCCGCCGCCGGTGCCTGCGTATCGACGGTGACGGTTACCGGTGTTGACGCCGGTCCGGTATTGCCGGCCGCATCGGTGACGGTACTGGTCAGGCTGTGGCTGCCATCGCTGAGGGGCGGCGTGGTAAAGCTCCAGTTGCCATCGTTGCCCACCGTGGTGCTGCCAATCACCGTACCGCCATCGGAGATAATCACTACACCGCCGGCTTCGCCGCTGCCGCTCAGGGTTGGCGCAGAGACGTTAGTGCTGCCTGTGCCCAGCGGATCGCCGTCATCGTTGGTCAGCTGGATGCCTGTCGGTGCCGCGGGCGCGACGGTGTCGATGGTGATGGTGATTACCGGCGAATCCGTCACCGTGCCGCTGCCGTTATCGGCGCTGGCGCGGAATGCGTAGGTGCCGTCGGCCAGCGCCGCTGGCGTGAAGCTCCACTGTCCGTTGCTGCCCGCGACCACGCTGCCCAAAACCGTGCTGCCGTTGTACAGGGTGACGAGATCGCCCGCCCCGGCCTGGCCGCTGAGAATCGGCGTGCTGTCGGTGGTGCTGTCGTTATTGGCCAGTTCGACCAGCGTGCTGCCGTTATCATCGGTGACAATCAGCAGGCTGCTGGTGGCCGGCACGCCCGCCTCAATGTTGACCGTGAACACCGGCGATGCCGGGCTGACGTTGCCGGCCGTGTCAGTCACCGTGGTGGTCAGGCTGTGCTGCCCGTTGGTGAGCGCATCTGGCGTAAAGCTCCAGCTGCCGTTGCTACCGGCGGTAACGCTACCGAGCAGCGTGGTGCCGTCATAGATACGCACCACCGCGCCCGCTTCTGCCGAACCGCTCAGGGTTGGTGTGCGATCGTCGGTGGTCTGGCCGGAAGCCAGCGCGCCGGTGGCGCTGCCCGCGTTATCCGTCACCTGCAGGCCGCTGACGGCGGCAGGCGCGGTGGTGTCAACGCTAAAGGCGATCGGCGTTGATGCCGGGCTGACGTTGCCGGCGGCATCGATCACCGTGGTGCTCAGGCTGTGATTGCCCTCGCCCAGCGCTGGCGTGGTGAAGCTCCAGCTGCCGTTACTGCCCACACTGACGCTGCCGAGAACGGTGTTGCCGTCGCGAATCGTGACAATACTGCCGGCTTCCGCCGTGCCGCTCAGCAGCGGTGTCGCATCGTTGATCGCGCTGCCGCCCGTCACCGGCTGTGCGGTACTGCCGGCATCGTTCAGCAGTGCCAGATCGCTGGCTGCCGCCGGTGGCGTGGTATCAACCGTAATGTTCAGGGTGACGGTGTCAATCACATTGCCGTCAACGTCGGTAATGGTGGCGCTGAACGCGTGGCCGCCCTCACTCAGGTTGCTCAGGGCAAAGCTCCACTGCCCATTGCCGTCGGCTGTGGTGCTGCCGAGCAGATCGCCGCCGTCAAAGATGCGGACGAGGCTGCCCGCCCGGGTCAGGCCGGCGAGGGTCGGGCTGTCGTCATTGGTGACGGCGCCGTTTTGCAGTGAGACGAGGGTATTGCCGCTGTCGCCCACCAGCTCAATGCTGGCGCTGGCGGGTGGCAGCGCAGCGTCCACATTGACCACAAATTCCGCGGTCGCGCTGCTGACGTTGCCCGCCGCATCGGTTTGCGTAACGGTCAGGCTGTGGCTGCCGTTGCTGAGCGCTGGCGTGGTAAAGCTCCAGCTGCCGTTGGCCCCGACAAGGGTATTGCCCAGGAGCGTGCTGCCGTCGTAAATGCTGATCAGCGCACCGGCTTCGCCGCTGCCGCTCAGGGTAGGTGTGTTGTCATCGGTGGTAGCGCCCGACGTCAGCGGGCCCTGGCTGGCACCCACGTTGTCGATCACCTGTAGATCGCCGATCGCCGCCGGTGCGGTGGTATCGACGGTGACCACGATAGCCGCTGATGCCGGACCGGTGTTGCCGGCGCTGTCGGTTACCGTGGTAGTCAGGCTGTGATTGCCGTCGCTGAGCGCTGGCGTGGTGAAGCTCCAGCTGCCGTTACTGCCGACGATAGCCGTGCCGAGCACAACGTTGCCATCGCGTACCGTAACGGTGCTGCCGGCCTCTGCCGTGCCGCTCAGCGACAGCGTGTTGTCATTGCTGCTGCCGCCGGCGGCAATCGGCGTCACGGTGCCATTGCTGTCGCCGGTCAGCAGCAAATCGCCTGCCGCGCCGGGCGCCACGGTATCAATGGTGACCGTCAGGGTGACGGAGGTGGTGACGTTACCGGCGGCGTCGGTGGCAACCGCGCGGAACGCGTAAGTACCATCTGCCAGCGTGGCGGGAGTGAAGCGCCACTGACCGCTGCCGTCGGCAATAGTACTGCCCAGCAGCGTGGTGCCGTTGTACAGCGTGATGACGGCGTTAGCGCTCGCCAGGCCGCTCAGCACCGGCGTGCTGTCTTTGGTACTGGCGCCATCGCTCAGCGTGCGCAGCGTGGCATCGCTATCGTCGGTAATTTGCAGCGAACTGCTGGTTGAGGGCAGGCCCGCCTGAATCGTCACCACAAACGGCGAGGACGCAGCGCTGACGTTGCCGGCAGCGTCCGTCAGCGTCACGGTCAGGCTGTGGCTGCCATTGCTCAGCGCTGGCGTGGTAAAACTCCAGTTGCCGTTCGCGCCCACCAGCGCCGTGCCGAGCAGCGTCTGACCATCGTAAACGCTGACCACAGCGCCCGCTTCACCGCGGCCGCTCAGGGTCGGCGTGTTGTCATCGCTGCTCGATCCGTTTGGTACCGGCGTGGTGCTGCCGCCGCTGTTGTTGGTCAGGGACACGTCCGTGGCCACTGCCGGTGGCTGCGTATCGACAGTGAAATCAACCGGGCTGGTGGCCGGACTGGTGTTGCCGGCAGCATCGGTGACGGTAACCGTCAGGCTGTGCTGCCCTTCACCCAGAGCGGGTGTCGTGAAGCTCCAGCGGCCATCGGCACCGACGGTGACCGTACCCAGCAGCGTGGTGCCGTCGTAAATACTGACAATGGTCCCCGCTTCGGCCGTGCCGCTTAACGTAGGCGTGTTGTCATCGGTGCTGGTGCCGCCCGTGATAGCGCCCTGCACGCTGCCGGCGTTATCCGTGATCAGCAGATCGCTGACCGCCGCCGGTGCCGTGGTATCACCGCCGCCGCCATTGTCGCCGCCGCCGTTATCCCCACCGCCGCCGCCGCCACCGCCGTTGTTACCGGCGATCAGCGCACCGATACCGGCCAGCGCGGCGCCGGCGATACCAAAGGCGGTCAGTGTTCCATCTCCCGTGACGTTTTCCGCTAATAGCCCTTCCGTGCTGTCGATAGAGACAAACTGGAAGCCTTCTGTGCCGGGATCTTCCACCCACCACAGCGCGCCTTTGTCGTCCTGCAGCACCAGATCGCTGTCGCCGTTAGCATCGTAGAATTTATGAATAACAACGACTTCACCGGATTTAGTGGTGACCACTAAATCACTACCATTGCGTGTGAAAGACTTAATATCAGCCTGATTAAGGTTGAGCTTAACCACACTGGGAGCAGTTAAATTAACCTGATTACCGCTCACTTCAGTAGCAATCGTTCCGCCCTTGGGCGTTACAGAGATATTGTTCATTTTATCGATATCCCGCGCAGTTATAAGCTTAATGGCATCCATAAAAACGCCCGGTATCGCCAGACACCGGTATTCTTCGCGAATAATTCAATGAATTACTCACATCCTCTCCAGGCCGGTTTCATCTGCCAGAGGCACAGTGAAAACGCGCTGAGTCGTTATTTGCCGCCCGTGCGAAAAACAGCTCTGCCGAACTCTTTTCAGACTTGCGCCAACAAATCAGTGAGATAGACGCTCTTCCAGTGGTAGCCTTGCATGCCGTAAATTGATTTTTGCGACAGCAAATCAACCTGACGTTGATGTTCAACGCCCTCAATAATCACGCCGCGACATAATTGATTGAGGTGGTCGAGCAGAATGTCGAAAGTGCGATCTTCGCCAAATTGCCAAAAAAATTTTTTATCAATCTTGACGATGTCGAATATTCCGCTATCGAGCATGGTCAGGTTGGAATAACCCGGACCAAAGTCATCGAGCCATAACGGGGCCGGCGTAATTTTGGCTACGCCTTTCAGGATCAGCAGGTCGGCGCTATTAAAGCGTGCGGTGAAGAAGGCAGAGATTTCCAGCCGTAATCGCGTCAGCGCGGCCAGTTTTCTTTGTATTTCAGCATCTTTAAAAATGCCTGAAACAATATCTCTGTCTACATTAACGCTGATGACCTGCTCAAACCCCGCATGGTAAAGCTGAATAAGTTTTTCGACCTGGTGGAGGAATAACTGCCATTTTTCGTCAGCAGAAAGCCGACTGAAGAACCCTGCATCCCTGTCAGGGTTACGCTTATTATTGGTATCTGCATCATCTGCGAAACGCGTCAACAATTCCCATGCCACCACTTCACCGGAAATAGCGTGAACCGGCTCCAGCATCAGAATGTAGTCGGATTTGCAGCGCATTTTACGATCCTTACACTGGCTGATAGCGCGTTAAACCGTCAGCTTTTCTCATGTGATTCGTAAGGGAAACATCGATAAAACTTAACACCTTAACTGAAGGTTAACTTACAACTTACATTTTGAAAAATAGATTTCAGTGAACAACAGCGTGAACTTTAATCGTTTAAACCAATCAATAAAGCTTCATTTTCACTGCATGTTTCACATAAAGATCAGATAATTCTTAAGTTCAGGATTTTTGATTGGCGGCCTTGACAAAAAATAAAATCCATACCCAATTGATTAATAAGCAATAAATTATATGTCATTGGTATAAATTCTGGCTTTGTGCTTAATATGAGATATTGCACTGCTTAAAGCGGGATTCCAGAAAGCGTCAAATAACCGACAGCCTGCACATCGCTCACCTAACGCCTTATGCTTAAATTTTTATTATAGATAGCCAGAAACTCATAAAAGAAAGATTGGTCATTTGCGGACAGGTGCAACACTAAGCCACAGATTTAAAAAACGTTTTTTTGCTGCCGATGCGCTTTCGCTGCTGAATTAAGCAGATAGCTTTTGTTAATAAACGGTTTGAATTTGCTGTTTCGGCTGGGATAATTTCAGAGTGATAGCGATCACGAATTGAATAAATGGCGGGAGGGATTGTCAGGGAAGGTGATAATAACGGGCTCCAGCCGGAGCCCGTTGCGGGAAATACATTTACTCGTCTTCGAGATAGGTATAGCCGTAAAGCCCACTCTCAAACTCTTCAAGGAACTGCGCCCGCAGCTCTTCGTCAATATCCTGCTGCTGTTTTACCTGATCGCGGAATAACGTCATCAGATCGTTAGGATTGAGCTGCACGTATTGCAGCATATCCGCCACGGTATCCCCTTCATCAGACAGCTGCACTTCTACGCTGCCATCCGGGAAGGCGAAGACGTCAACCGCTTCGGTATCGCCAAACAGGTTGTGCATATTGCCGAGGATTTCCTGATACGCCCCGACCATGAAGAAGCCCAGCATCGGTGGATTATCCACATCGTACTCCGGCATTGGCATGGTGGTGGCAATACCGTCGCCGTCAACGTAGTGATCGATGGTGCCATCGGAATCACAGGTGATATCCAGCAGTACCGCACGACGCTGCGGAGTTTTGTTCAGCCCTTCCAGCGGCAGCACCGGGAACAGCTGATCGATGCCCCACGCATCCGGCATCGACTGGAACAGCGAGAAGTTGACGTAAATCTTGTCCGCCATACGCTCCTGCAGCTCATCGATGATCGGCCGATGGGCGCGGTTGCTCGGGTCAAGGTGCTGCTGAATATAGTGGCAGATGCTGAGATACAGCTGCTCTGCCCAGGCGCGCTGACCGAGATCGTAGGTGCCTGACGAATAGCCGGTATGGATGTCGAACAGGTCCATCTGGCTGTCATGCAGCCATTCGCGCAGCGAACGGCGTACGCTTGGCTCGTGCATCTCCTGCCAGGTATCCCACAGGCTCTGAATCGGGCGCGGTGAGTCGGCATCCGGTGCGACCGGCGTACTGAATTCATTGCGCTCAACGCCGATGATGTTGGAGACCAGCACGGTATGGTGCGCGGTCACCGCACGCCCCGATTCCGTAATCACGGTCGGATGTTCCAGACCGTGCTCTTCACAGGCGTCGCCGATGGCCCAGATCACGTTATTGGCGTATTCGTTCAGGCCGTAGTTGACTGAGCAGTCTGACTGCGAGCGTGTGCCTTCGTAGTCAACCCCGAGCCCGCCGCCGACGTCAAAGCACTTGATGTTGACGCCCAGCTTCGCCAGCTCAACATAGAAGCGCGCCGATTCACGCACGCCGGTGGCGATATCGCGAATATTGGACATCTGCGAGCCGAGGTGGAAATGCAGCAGCTGCAGGCTATCGAGACGACCCGCTTTGCGCATGATATCGACCAGCTGCAGCACCTGCGATGCCGCCAGACCAAATTTGGATTTCTCGCCGCCGCTCGACTGCCACTTACCGGAGCCCTGCGATGCCAGACGGGCGCGAATGCCGAGGCGCGGCACCACGTTCAGCCGCTCGGCTTCTTCCAGCACCAGGCGCACTTCGGTCATCTTCTCAATCACCAGATAGACTTTATGGCCGAGCTTTTCACCAATCAGCGCCAGACGGATATATTCGCGGTCTTTATAACCGTTACACACAATCACCGAGCGGGTTTTCCCGGCATGCGCCAGCACCGCCATCAGCTCAGCTTTGGAACCCGCCTCCAGCCCCAGCGGCTCGCCGGAGTTGACCAGCGATTCAATCACGCGCTTATGCTGGTTAACTTTGATCGGGTAAACCAGGAAGTAGTCGCCCTTATAGCCGTAGGATTCACGCGCGCGTTTAAAAGCGGCATTAATCGAACGCAGACGGTGCTGCAGAATTTGCGGGAAGCAGAACAGCGCAGGCAGGCGCTGGCCGTCGGCCTCGCGCTCTTTAACCAGCTTCGCCAGGTCAACGCGCACTTCCGGCTGATCCGGATCCGGACAGACGCTGATGTGGCCGAGTTCGTTGACGTCGTAATAGTTGTTTCCCCACCAGGCAATGTTGTAGGTGCGCAGCATTCTGCTTGCGTCCTGATCGTTCATCGCCACCTCCTGCATTGAGCGGAGTACACCCTGTTCGCCAGCTGACGAACCCTTGATATTCTTCATGTCGTCAGACATCACGAACCTCAATTTTCCGTTGAAATATGAAAAAGTTGCCGGATTTTGCTGCTACTGCGCCGGATGGAAATTTCCTCATTCTGCTTATCTTGCCTCAGCAGGTTACCGTGCGCCTTACTGAGGTTAAGTGTAAAACACCGTGCCGGAAGCGGTGAACAACGGGGCAAAATCGTCCCGCATCACCTCACCACAGGCGAGTGAAACACAGCAGAGAAACTGGGGGAATAGCTTAGCCGGCGCTCGTGTCGGGATAATTACCGCAGCGCAGAAAACTTCGACGAGAGAAAAGAGCAGAACTGGAAATGGAAAGGCGTGCCAGCGCGCCAGAACGGCGCCGTGAACCGAAGAGAGCGAAAATGTGGTTCATTGTTTTTATCACCTCCAGCGCCTGCCAACAGCATGCGGAAACGGAGTGGATGAAAATCAGATCAACAGCCTCTGACAGCGCGACGCACGGGGGCGTCATCCATGGGACAACTGCGGCGTTTTATACAGTCTGACGCGGCAAAATGCAAAATCTTTGTCGGCGCGCTGCGGCGGGTGTCAGGAAAATATTCCAGTTGATCTGTAGCGATAAATGCGGATGGCGAAAAAGCACTGGAAAAACGCGCACTGAGTGACCTAAAATAGCCGTCCAGATGGTTTTCCATCTAAACTGATTAACATCCAGGCGGTGTGAGCCTGGTACGCTGACACTTCCTACTGCTTGCGGCTTTGCCTGAAGGGGCGTCGAGCTGGCATCATCCCGCTTACGCTATGCAGTCGAATTCAAACCATTTGCAAGGTAAAGAACAGAATGGCTAAACACCTTTTTACATCCGAGTCCGTATCAGAAGGACATCCTGATAAAATCGCCGATCAGATTTCCGATGCCGTGCTGGACGCCATCCTTGAACAGGATCCCAAAGCACGCGTCGCCTGCGAAACCTACGTAAAAACCGGGATGGTGCTGGTTGGCGGTGAGATCACCACCAGCGCCTGGGTCGATATCGAAGAGATCACCCGTAATACCGTACGTGAAATCGGCTATGTTCATTCCGATATGGGCTTTGATGCTAACTCCTGTGCGGTGCTGAGCGCGATTGGTAAACAGTCGCCGGACATCAACCAGGGCGTAGACCGTACCGATCCGCTGGAACAGGGCGCGGGCGACCAGGGCCTGATGTTTGGTTACGCCACCAATGAAACCGACGTGCTGATGCCGGCACCGGTGACCTACGCGCACCGTCTGGTGCAGCGTCAGGCTGAAGTGCGTAAAAACGGTACGCTGCCATGGCTGCGCCCGGATGCCAAAAGCCAGATTACCTTCCAGTACGACGGCGGCAAGATTGTCGGTATCGATGCGGTAGTGCTGTCAACTCAGCATTCAGAAGAGATTTCACAGGCCGATCTGCGTGAAGCAGTGATGGAAGAGATCATCAAGCCGGTACTGCCGACCGAGTGGATTAACGCCAGCACCAAATACCACATCAACCCAACCGGTCGTTTCGTGATCGGCGGCCCGATGGGCGACTGCGGCCTGACCGGTCGTAAAATCATCGTCGATACCTATGGCGGCATGGCCCGTCACGGCGGCGGCGCGTTCTCCGGTAAAGATCCGTCGAAAGTTGACCGCTCAGCGGCTTACGCTGCGCGCTACGTGGCGAAAAACATCGTTGCCGCTGGCCTGGCCGATCGCTGTGAAATCCAGGTTTCTTACGCGATTGGCGTGGCAGAACCGACCTCAATCATGGTGGAAACCTTCGGTACCGAGAAAGTTTCAACCGAACAACTGACGCTGCTGGTGCGTGAGTTCTTCGACCTGCGTCCATACGGTCTGATTCAGATGATGGATCTGCTGAAGCCAATCTACAAAGAAACCGCTGCCTACGGTCACTTTGGTCGTGAACACTTCCCGTGGGAACAGACCGACAAAGCCGCCCAGCTGCGCGAGGCCGCAGGCCTGTAATCAACGCGGGTGCGGGCAACGGCCCTCACCCCGAGCTTCTCTTAGCGGAGAAGGTAAATCGAGCCCGCGCAAGCGGGCTTTTTTAGCGGCGAAATTTCCACTCTTTCATCTCTGACCGCTTCCCCTATCCCGCCTCTGCACCATCACACTTTTTGTCTATACCACCGCAGGCGCATTTTTCAGCGCTGTCTACACTGTTAGCACTGCGCTTACAACAAAGTGTTAACGATTACATTTTTAAATCCTTTTAATATCTTCAATTTAGAGATTTTTCAGCGTAGTAACGGTGATGAAAATGCGTTATTTTCAGCGTCGTCTGATAGCCGATATTTATAGTGATGTCAGAAACTTAAAGGGTGCTATACCTTACTGGTTATGTGACTGATTCGGGCAAAAAATGCTGGATTACAGGGTTTCAGCGTGTGTAACCGATTACATCGATGTGATCGCACTCACTTTTTCCCGCAGGCAGCTTACTTAACATTGATAAAAACAAAGATGGATAAACTTCGGAGGCAATATGCCTGGTAATACTCACAAAAGCAGAACCTCAAACAAGGCGATGACCCTGTTTGTCTGCTTTCTGGCCGCTCTGGCGGGCCTGCTGTTCGGTCTGGATATCGGCGTTATCGCCGGTGCCCTGCCCTTCATCGCGAAAGATTTCAACGTTACCGCACATCAGCAGGAGTGGATCGTCAGCTCAATGATGTTCGGTGCTGCGGTCGGTGCCGTGGGCAGCGGCTGGATGTCTTCGCGTCTCGGCCGTAAAAAGAGCCTGATGGCCGGTGCCATCCTGTTCGTTATCGGTTCACTGTGGTCGGCGATGGCGCCAAACCCGGAAATGCTGATTGCCGCACGCGTGGTGCTCGGCCTTGCCGTCGGCGTTGCCTCTTATACCGCCCCGCTGTATCTCTCGGAAATCGCACCGGAGAAGATACGCGGCAGTATGATTTCCCTGTATCAGCTGATGATCACTATCGGTATTCTCGGCGCTTACCTGTCTGACACCGCGTTCAGTGCCTCGGGCGACTGGCGCTGGATGCTGGGCATCATCACTATTCCGGCGGTGCTGCTGCTGGTTGGCGTGGTGTTCCTGCCAAACAGCCCGCGCTGGCTGGCGGCGAAAGGTGACTTCCGCGATGCACAGCGCGTGCTGGATCGCCTGCGTGACACCAGCGAGCAGGCGAAACGCGAGCTGGATGAGATCCGCGAAAGCCTGAAGATCAAACAGTCCGGCTGGCAGCTGTTCCAGAGCAACAGCAATTTCCGCCGCGCGGTGTTCCTCGGCGTGCTGTTGCAGGTGATGCAGCAGTTCACCGGCATGAACGTCATCATGTACTACGCACCGAAAATCTTCGAAATCGCCGGCTTCGCCAATACCACACAGCAAATGTGGGGCACGGTGATCGTGGGTCTGGTGAACGTGCTGGCCACCTTTATCGCTATCGGTCTGGTGGATCGCTGGGGCCGTAAACCAACACTGGTGCTGGGCTTCCTGGTGATGGCTGCCGGCATGGGTATCCTCGGTACCATGCTGCACATTGGCATTAACTCTGCCGGCGAGCAGTACTTTGCCATCGCCATGCTGCTGATGTTCATTGTTGGCTTCGCGATGTCAGCCGGTCCGCTGATTTGGGTACTGTGTTCTGAAATTCAGCCGCTGAAAGGGCGTGATTTTGGTATCACCGTCTCTACCGCGACCAACTGGATTGCCAACATGATCGTTGGTGCCACCTTCCTGACCATGCTGAACTCGCTGGGCAACGCGCCGACTTTCTGGGTCTACGCCGCGCTGAACGTGTTCTTTATTCTGCTGACGGTCGCGCTGATTCCGGAGACCAAAAACGTCTCGCTGGAGCACATCGAGCGCAACCTGATGTCGGGCAAAAAACTGCGCGATATCGGCCAGCAGTAAGGCCAGATGCGTTAACCGGGGCTGCCGCAGGGCGGCCCTTTTTTTATCTGCCGCCTGTGCGCATGCAGTTGCGTACCCCGCTGCAACGCCTTATGCTGCCGCACATGAAAACGCCACGTCTGCCCATCGCCCTGCAACAAGCCGTCATGCGCTCGCTGCGCCATTTTTTGCAGCTGGCTCAGCAAAAACTCGAACGTCATTTCGAAGAGCCAACGCTGGTTTATCAGCAGCGCGGCACGGCCGCAGGCACCGCGTGGCTGGAGCAGTGGCAAATTCGCCTCAACCCGGTGCTGCTGCTGGAAAACCAGCAGGCTTTTATTGATGAAGTGGTGCCGCATGAGCTGGCGCATCTGCTGGTGTGGAAAACCTTCGGCCGCGTGCCGCCGCACGGCAAAGAGTGGAAGTGGATGATGGAGGATGTACTTGGCGTGCCCGCCCGCCGCACCCACCAGTTCGCAATCACTTCGGTGCGCAGCAATACCTTCCCCTATCGCTGTCGCTGCCAGCAACATCAGCTGACGGTACGCCGCCATAACCGCGTGGTGCGTGGTGAGAGCGAATATCGCTGTGTGCATTGCGGTACCCTGCTGCAACCCGGTGAATACGCAGCGGATTAGTCCGCGATTCTCATTCCCCGCGCCCGGCCATTCTGTTACCCTGCCGCCCTTTTTCGGTACCAGGTTATTTTTTGGAATATGTCTCGCAAAACGCTGTTATTACTCTCTCTGCTGGTCGCGCCGCTCAGCGCGTACAGCCTCAGTCTCACCCATTACAACCAGAACAATTTTCAGCAGGCGAAAGTGGTCGCGGCAAAGATCAACGCGGATGCGCCGGCGGATTTTTACTGCGGCTGCAAAATCAGCTGGCACGGTAAAAAAGGCGTGCCGGATCTGAGCAGCTGCGGCTATAGCGTGCGCAAGAACGCCAACCGCGCGGAACGCATCGAGTGGGAACACGTCATGCCGGCATGGGAGTTTGGTCATCAGCGTCAGTGCTGGCAAAATGGCGGACGCAAAAACTGCAGCAAAGACGCAGATTACCGCCGCATCGAAAGCGATCTGCACAACCTGCAGCCAGCCATCGGCGAAGTGAACGGTGACCGCAACAACTTCCAGTACAGCCAGTGGAACGGTGGCGAGCAGCCGTACGGTCAGTGCAGCATGAAGATCGATTTTAAGCAGAAGCGCGCCGAGCCTCCCGAGCGCGCGCGCGGTGCCATCGCCCGCACCTACTTCTATATGCGCGACCAGTATCATCTGCGCCTGTCACGCCAGCAAACCCAGCTGTTCACCGCGTGGAACAAGCAGTATCCGGTCACGCCGTGGGAGTGCGAACGCGACCAGCGCATCGCCGCGGTGCAGGGAAATCACAATTCCTGGGTACAGCAGGCTTGCCAGCGCTGAAAGCGCTACCCTACACTAGCTTTTTTCGATTGGGCCGCATCGCGCGATGCGGCATAACGCCGGCAGGAACCGCATGCGCATACCCCGCATTTATCACCCCGAAGCTCTAACCGTTAACAGTGAAGTTCTGCTTGATGAGGATGCCGCCAACCACGTCGGCCGCGTGCTGCGCATGAGCGCCGGACAGCAGATCGAGCTGTTTGATGGCAGTAATCTGACTTTTAGCGCCGAAATCACCCAGGCCGACAAAAAGCGTGTAAAAGTAAAGATCCTTGCCAGCCAGCCTGACGATCGCGAATCCCCGCTGCACTTACACCTCGGTCAGGTGATGTCGCGCGGTGAAAAAATGGAATTCACTATCCAGAAATCGATCGAACTGGGCGTGAATGTGATTACGCCCTTGTTTTCTGAACGCTGTGGCGTAAAGCTGGATGCCGAACGCCTGGCGAAAAAGATTCAGCAGTGGCAGAAAATTGCCATCGCCGCCTGCGAGCAGTGCGGTCGTAATCGCGTGCCGGAAATCCGCGCCGCGATGACGCTCGAAGCCTGGTGCGCCGAAGCGGATGACGGCCTGAAGCTCAACCTGCATCCGCGCGCCAGTCACAGCATCAATACGCTGCCGCAGCCGGTTGAACGCGTACGGCTGCTGATTGGCCCGGAAGGCGGCCTGTCGGCAGAGGAAATTGCCATGACGGCGCAGCACGGCTTTACCGATATCCTGCTCGGTCCGCGCGTTTTGCGCACCGAAACCACGGCGCTCACCGCCATCACGGCACTTCAGGTGAGGTTTGGTGACCTCGGTTAAGGGATACTTTCAGCCCGAAGACACACGCAGATAACTGACCAGCACAACGCTTTCGCACGGAACGGGGTGGCTGAATTCCCCTTTGAGGAGAGAATAATGATTAAGCTTGGCATCGTTATGGACCCGATTTCGTCCATCAACATTAAAAAAGACTCCAGCTTCGCCATGTTGCTGGAAGCACAGCGCCGCGGTTATGAAATTCACTACATGGAGATGGGCGATCTGTCGCTGCGCGGTGGCGTGACTTACGCGCGCACCCGGCTGCTGAGCGTCGAGCAGAACTACGATCAGTGGTACACGTTTGGCAGCGAGCAGACTATCCCGCTGGCCGATCTTAACGTGGTGCTGATGCGTAAAGACCCGCCGTTTGATACCGAGTTCATTTACGCCACTTATCTGCTGGAGCGCGCGGAAGAGCAAGGCACGCTGATCGTTAACAAACCGCAGAGTCTGCGTGACTGCAACGAAAAACTCTACACCGCCTGGTTTGCCGACCTGACGCCAGACACGCTGGTGACGCGCAACAAAGAGCAGCTGCGCGCGTTCTGGCAGGAGCATGGCGATGTGATCTTCAAGCCGCTCGACGGCATGGGCGGCGCGTCGATTTTCCGCATCAAAAAAGATGATGCCAACTTCGGCGTGATCACTGAAACGCTGACCAACCACGGTCAGTTCTTCTGCATGGCGCAAAATTATCTGCCAGCGATCAAAGACGGTGATAAACGCGTGCTGGTGGTCGATGGTGAACCAGTGCCATACTGCCTGGCACGCATTCCGCAGGGCGGCGAAACCCGTGGCAACCTCGCCGCCGGTGGCCGCGGCGAAGCCCGTCCGCTGAGCGACAGCGACTGGGAAATTGCCCGCCGCGTAGGTCCGACATTGAAAGCCAAAGGGCTGATTTTTGTCGGCCTCGATATTATCGGTGATAAACTGACAGAAGTTAACGTCACCAGCCCAACCTGCATCCGCGAAATCGAGGCGGCGTTCCCGGTCTCCATCACCGGCATGCTGATGGACGCGATTGAAAAACGTTTGGGCTGAGGATGCCGCAGGAGTGAGAGCTCCGTGAACCACCCAAAGCCGGTGCAGCCGTTCAGCACCGGCTATTTTTGGTAAACGAGTGAGAATGAATTTACAGCACCATTTCTTGATTGCGATGCCGTCGCTGCAGGACCCTTTCTTCAAACGCTCGGTGGTGTATATCTGCGAGCATAACGAAGAGGGTGCCATGGGTTTGATCGTTAACAAGCCGATGGACAACCTGACGGTCGAAGGCATCCTGAAAAAACTTAAAATCAGCCCATCAGAACGCGATCCTGCCATCAAACTGGACAAACCGGTGTTTGCCGGTGGCCCGCTGGCGGAAGATCGTGGCTTTATTCTGCACTCGGCCCAGCGCGTGTTCTCCTCCAGTATCCGCATTTCTGACAATACGGTGATCACCACTTCGCGCGATGTGCTGGAAGCGATCGGCACGCGTGAACAGCCAGAGAACGTGCTGGTAGCGCTGGGTTATTGCGCATGGGAGAAGGATCAGCTGGAAAATGAGCTGCTGGAGAATGCCTGGCTGACCACGCCGGCCAATACGCAGATCCTGTTCCAGACGCCGATTGCCGAACGCTGGCGTGAAGCCGCGCGCAGCATGGGTGTGGACATCCACAACATGACCAGCGATGCAGGGCACGCCTGATGGCCAGTGAAACGCTGCTCGGCTTTGACTTCGGTACCAAAAGCATCGGCGTTGCCATCGGGCAACAGCTGACCGGCACTGCGCGCCCGCTCGCCGCGCTGAAAGCGCAGGACGGCACGCCGGACTGGGAGCTCATTGGTAAGCTGCTGAAAGAGTGGCAGCCGGATTACGTGGTGGTTGGCCTGCCACTCAACATGGACGGCAGCGAACAGCCGCTGACGGCGCGCGCACGCAAGTTTGCTAACCGGCTGCACGGCCGCTTCGGCGTGCGTGTGGAGCTGCAGGATGAGCGCCTGAGCACCGTTGAAGCGCGTGCCGACCTGTTCGAACGCGGCGGCTATCGCGCGCTGCAGAAAGGCCATATCGATTCGCAGTCCGCGGTGATTATCCTGCAGGACTGGTTCGAGACGCATTAAATCAGCCCGAACGCGGCCGCGCGGTTTCGCGCCGCCGTGTCGGCGGTTCTCAGGGCACGTCCCCGCTCAAATTAATCCCGCCTCACGCCGGGCCTGCTCGCTCTGGGCGAAAGTCTGCATCCCTGCCTGCGCGCCGGTCTGCAACACACCGGGCAGCTGATGCATTTTGCCTTCGCGGATCAGGTTAGCGACCGCCGGCGTCGCCACCAGTACTTCAAACAGGCCAATGCGGCCACCGGCTTTGGCGGCGACTAAACGCTGCGCCAGCACCGCTTTCAGGCTGCCGGCCAGCTGCGTGCGCACGAGGTTTTTCTCCTCGGCCGGAAACACATCCACCAGCCGGTCCACCGCCTGCGTCGCGCCGCGCGTATGCAGCGTGGCCAGCACCAGATGGCCGGTCTCAGCAGCGGTCAGCGCCAGCCGGATGGTGTCGCTGTCGCGCAGCTCACCCAGCAGGATCACATCCGGATCTTCACGCAGCGCCGCTTTTAATCCGAGCTGAAACGAAGCGCAGTGCGCGCCGATTTCGCGCTGCTGAATCAGCGAACGCTGGCTGTGATGGACAAACTCGATCGGATCTTCCAGCGTGATAATGTGTCGCGCCTGCTGACGATTGAGGCTATCCACCAGCGCCGCCAGCGTGGTGGATTTGCCGCTGCCGGTCGCGCCGGTGATGAGGATAAGCCCTTCCTCCAGCTGCAGCAGCGAGCGCACCACGTCCGGCAGCTGCAGGCGCGCTATATCCGGTGGCTGACTGGCAATCAGCCGCAGCGCCAGCGCCAGTCCGTGACGCTGGCGGAACAGATTGGCGCGCAGCCGGCTGCCGTTGCCGAGCGTGATGGCGAAATCGACGTGACCGCTGCTGGCTAACTCGCTGCGCTGCGCGGCGCTAAGCCACTGCTCGCTAAAGGCCTGCAGCCAGCGCTCAGGCAAGCTGTACTGTTGCGGTATTGGCTCCAGCACGCCCTGCCGGCGCCAGTGCGGTAAATGTCCGCTGCAAAGGTGCAGATCGGCCGCATTATGCTTTACACTAAGCGCCACAACGTCATCCAAATCCATTTAACTTCTCCTGACTATGACTTCCATTGAGCACAACTTACAGCAAGTGCGCGAGCGGATCGCTGCTGCCGCCGCGCGTTGCGGCCGCGCGCCAGAAGAAATTACGCTGCTTGCAGTGAGCAAAACCAAACCTGCGAGCGCTATCGCAGAAGCCATTGCCGCCGGACAGCGCGCCTTCGGTGAAAATTACGTGCAGGAAGGGGTTGAAAAAGTTGCCGAACTGGCCGCACATCCTGATCTGCAATGGCACTTTATCGGGCCGTTACAATCCAATAAAAGCCGTCTGGTGGCGGAAAACTTTGCCTGGTGCCATACCGTTGACCGTCTGCGTATTGCGCAGCGGCTGAACGATCAGCGTCCGGCCGCGCTGCCACCGCTCAACGTGTTAATTCAGGTAAATATCAGTGACGAGCACAGCAAATCTGGCATCATGCTGGAGGCCGTCGCCGGGCTGGCACAACAGATTGCCGCCCTGCCGCATTTGCGCCTGCGTGGGCTGATGGCGATTCCGGCGCCCGAGCAGGATTACGCGCGCCAGCTGGCGGTGTGCCAGCAGATGGCCAGCGCGTTTCGCGCCTTGCAACAGGACTATCCAGGCGTCGATACGCTTTCTCTGGGAATGAGCGACGATATGGATGCGGCGATTGCCGCAGGCAGTACGATGGTGCGCATCGGCACCGCGGTATTTGGCGCGCGGGATTATGCACGCCCTTCACAACAATAATTGAGGAACCTCATGTTAACACTGACGTTTTTAGTCAAAACGCTGATTGATCTGTACGTGATGGTGCTGCTGCTGCGCATCTGGATGCAGTGGTCACGCTGTGACTTTTACAATCCGCTGGCGCAGTTTGTCGTGAAGATCACCCAGCCGATTGTTAAACCGCTGCGCCGCATTTTGCCGGCGCTGGGACCGATTGACACCGCGTCACTGCTGCTGGCATTCGTGCTGACCACGCTGAAATATCCGATTCTGCTGCTGATTCAGGTCGGGGTGTTCTCCGTCGATCCGACCAACCTGCTGGTGGGCCTGCTGTCACTGGTCAAATCCGCCGGGTATCTGGTGTTCTGGGTGATCATCATTCGCTCGCTGATGAGCTGGATCAGCCAGGGACGCGGTGCGATGGACTATGTGCTGATCCAGCTGACCGAACCGCTGATGGCACCGATTCGCCGTATCCTGCCGGCGATGGGCGGCATTGATTTCTCGGCGATGATCGTGATTCTGGTGCTGTATGCGCTGAACTTCCTCGGTATGGACCTGTTCCCGGGTCTCTGGTACCTGCTGTAATTCGTTAATCTGGAACTGTTATGCAAAAAGTTGTGCTCGCCACCGGTAATCCGGGCAAAGTACGTGAACTGGCCGATCTGTTAGCGGCCTTCGGCCTGGATATCGTGGCGCAAACCGAGCTGGGCGTAGAGTCTGCCGAAGAGACCGGGCTGACCTTTATCGAAAACGCCATCCTGAAAGCACGTCACGCGGCGCAGATCACCGGCCTGCCGGCGATTGCCGATGACTCCGGGCTGGCGGTCGATGCGCTGGGCGGCGCGCCGGGCATTTACTCGGCGCGCTATGCCGGCGTTGATGCCAGCGACCAGCAGAACCTCGACAAACTGCTGCAGGCACTGGAGCAGGTGCCGGACGGCGAGCGCCAGGCACAGTTCCACTGCGTACTGGTGTACGTGCGTCACGCCGCCGACCCGACGCCGCTGGTGTTCCACGGCAGCTGGGCCGGGGAGATTACCCGCGCGGCCGCCGGTGAAGGCGGTTTCGGTTATGATCCGATCTTCTACGTGCCGGCGCTGGGTAAAACCGCAGCCGAGCTGAGCAAGGATGAAAAGCGTGCCGTGTCGCACCGGGGTAAAGCATTGACGCTACTGCTGGAAGCGATGCGCAATGCCTGAGTTACCACCGTTAAGCCTTTATATCCACATCCCGTGGTGCGTGCAGAAATGTCCGTACTGCGACTTCAACTCGCACGCGCTTAAAGGCGAAGTGCCGCACAGTGAGTATGTGCAGCATCTGCTCAACGATCTTGACCAGGATCTGCCGCTGACCGCCGGGCGCGAAGTGCGCACTATCTTTATCGGCGGCGGCACGCCCAGCCTGCTGAGCAGCGAGGCGATGCAGCAGCTGATGGACGGCGTGCGCGCGCGCCTGCCGCTGGCGGCGGACGCCGAAATCACCATGGAAGCCAATCCGGGCACGGTGGAAGCCGATCGCTTCAGCGGCTATCAGCGGGCGGGCATTAACCGGATTTCGATTGGCGTGCAGAGTTTCAGTCCGCAAAAGCTGACGCGCCTGGGGCGCATCCACGGTCCGGACGAGGCGGTCCGCGCGGCACAGCTGGCGGCCGGTCTCGGCCTGCGCAGCTTTAACCTCGACCTGATGCACGGCCTGCCGGATCAGTCGCTGGAAGAAGCGCTGGACGATTTGCGCCAGGCGATTGCCCTCAATCCGCCGCATCTGTCGTGGTATCAGCTGACCATTGAGCCCAACACGCTGTTTGGTTCACGCCCGCCGGTTTTGCCGGATGACGATGCGCTATGGGATATCTTTGAGCAGGGTCATCAGTTGCTGAGCGCCGCAGGCTATCAGCAGTATGAAACCTCGGCCTACGCCAAACCGGGCTATCGCTGCGAGCATAACCTGAACTACTGGCGCTTCGGTGATTACCTCGGCATCGGCTGTGGTGCGCACGGCAAGCTGACGCAGCCGGACGGGCGCATCGTGCGCACGGTGAAAACCCGTCATCCGCGCGGTTTTATGAAGGGCAACTATCTGGATAAGCAGCATGACGTGCCGCACGAGGACAAGCCGTTCGAGTTCTTTATGAACCGTTTCCGCCTGCTGGAAGCCGCGCCGCGCGCCGACTTTCAGCGCTACACCGGACTGAACGAGGCAGTGATTCGCCCGCAGATCGACGCAGCCATCGCCGCCGGTTATGTGCAGGAGCAGCCAGAGCACTGGCAGATCACCGAAAAAGGCAAACTGTTCCTCAATTCGCTACTGGAGCTGTTCATGTAAATTCAGCGGAGAAGGCGCGCGCCTTTTCCGCTGGCAGCCGTGCTGTGCGGCACGGCTGCATCTGTTACGCTCAGGCGACCATCACCTCATTATTGATTAACAGCGTCGCGCTGTGGTCGAGACTCTCAAACAACTGCCACACTTTGCCACCGCTCTGCTGCGTCCCCTGCTGCTGCCACTGCTGATAAAATTGCGTGCTATCGCTGAGCTGCACCACGTCACCGGCATCACCATCAATCAGCCAGCTGCGCGTGCGCTCTGGCAGCAACACATCCTGATGCGCCTGCTGCAACAGCTGCTGCGCATCCAGCTGCAGCAGATTGTCTCCTGAGCCAGTGAGATCGATATGCTGCAGGCCGCTGATATGCTGCGTCAGCTGCTGATAATCAAGCTGCTGATGTTCTCCTTCCAGCACCAGCGCAGAGAAGCCCTGCAGCGGTTGTCCGCTGTGCGCCGCCAGCCACTGCTGCACATCATTCAGATGCAGCTGCGCGCCCTCCTGTTCCTGCGTTTCCGGCAGCGTATGGTGCTGTATCAGGCTCTCATCTTTGCCCCAGCGCACAGTATCAATAATCCAGCCGACATCGCGCTTCACCAGCACGTTCCAGCACAGCACTTTTTTATAGGTATCCGGATCTTCACCTGAATGGACGTCAATATAGCCAATCTGCTGGCCCGCCGGAGCCTGCCAGCTAAAGGTGTTCAACCCCTGCTCAGACCGGCTGGCGCCGCCGGGCTGCAGGTATTCGCGCCCCAGCAGCTCACCGCTGGGTGAAAAGATATCCACGTAGGTATCGCAATTGTGGAGATAGCCATAATTGAACTCCACGTAATTGGTGGCACCAAAATCAAACTGCACGATCGAATGATCCAGCATCTCAATCGCTTTGCTTTCATAGCCATCCGGCCGGTTCATGATGCCGGTGTAGAAACTGCTGTTGCTGGTGCCATGTTTCAGTTCAGTGACTTTTAACCCGCCGTACTGATACACCCGGCCGGTTTGCCAGCTGGTATTGGCGCGACAGTTCCAGTTCTCTTCGCCAGAACTGTGCTTCACGCCAGAGTCATAGTTAATCATCCAGTTGGGCGCATAGTTGCTGATGTTACCCGCCAGATCGACTGCTTTTACCGTAAAGTTGTTACTACCCGGCTGCATGTCGCGGTCCGGAGTAATCTGCCAGCGGCCATCGGCCCCCACCGTCGCGCTGCCGGCTGCCACGCCGTTCTGGTACAGCGTCACCTGACTGTAAGGCTCAGCCTGTCCGGAAAAATCGAGCCGCTTATCGTCAGTGGTCTGGCCCGGCAGCACCGGCTGGATGGTGCCGACGTCATCGATAGCCTGCAGGATGGCGGGCGTGTTGATACGGGTGTCGATGGTCAGCGTCCAGCTGTCGCTCCATTGACTGACGTTGCCAGCCTTATCGCTGCTGCGGCTGCGAAAACGCCAGTCGCCGTCCGGCAGCAGATCCTGCGGCGGCGTCCAGTGCCAGTGGCCGCTGCTGTCGACGGTGGCCGTACCGCCGACAATCCACTTACCGCCTGGTGCGGCATACTGAATGCGCACCACGCTGCCGGGCTCGGCTTCACCGTGCAGTTCCGGCCGGACATCATCGGTGGGTTGGCCGCGGCCAAACTGGCCCTGATACAGCCCGCGATTGTCGTCGTAATAGCTGAACGTCGGCGTTTCCGGGGTAAGCGTATCGAGATGAAAGGTCCACAACGGCGACGGCTGACTGCGGTTGTCGGCGCGGTCCTCGGCCTGCGCCGTCAGGTTATAGGTTCCGTCCTGCGGCAGATCGAGCTGCGCCAGCCAGTTGCCCTGCGCATCGGCACGCACAGAGGCGAGAAGTTGGTTGCCATTATAGAGATAAACCAGCGCGTTGGCTTCGGCCTGCCCGCGTACCACCGGCTGATCATCGTTGGTATAGCCGTTACGGCGGATGCTGTTACCGTCCTCCACACCGCCGGCAACGTGGTCTTCAATCGCTTCAATGATCGGTCTGGCGGGCGGATGGGTATCGATATTGTAATCCACGCGCGTGGGTGCGCTGTGATTGCCGGCGGCATCCACGGCGGTGAAGGTTAGCTGGTATTCACCATCGGCCATCGGCTGCGGCGGCATCCACTCGAAGTGGCCATTGATCACCGGCACGCGTAGCGGATTGCCACCGTTAACCGTCACGATGACTTCAACGGCATCCGGCGTTTGCACCGTTCCCTGCCAGCGTTTTTGCGGGTCGTTGTACCAGCCGCGTTCGGCAACGATAACCACAGGGGGTGATAAAACCGGGTGTGAACTGGAAGCAGAGGCGTCAGAAAATAACATAAAATTTCCTTAAAAATTAATAAGTTCAATAGGCTGAATGCCCGTTGATATAGTTATTAATGCGGAAATTTTGCCGTTATCAGATTCGTCCCGAATCTAAGACAACCCGTTAAATCATGGCTTAAAAGTTGCGGGGATAAAAAAGGCGCCACTGTTCAGAAGAACAATGACGCCGTGATGTTACGTGCATTCAGCGGCAACGCGGCTGGCTTAGCCCTTTACGTTCTGCATCAGCGTCTTGCGCTGGCTCTCCAGTGCGGTCACCCGGTTACACACTTCATGACCGAAGTTCTGGAAATCCTGCTCCTGATTGTTCCATTCAGTCTGAATCGACTGCTGTAGCCCGCCGAGGTTGCCCATCAGCGCCTGTAGCGGATTGCTGCCGCTGGCGGCCTGTTTGGTACCCATCTCGTTCAGGCTATCCTGCAACACCCCGCCCAGCGTGCTCTGCACCAGCTTCTCGCCGTCGGCGCGCACCTGCTCAATGGCCTGATGGTGGAAAGTCAGGCCATCCGGGCGATGCTCGATGATGCGGTTCATCTGCTGCTTCAGCTGACCGTTCAGCGTGGTCAGGCGATTGCGCACATTGCTGTCCGAGCCGAGTTTTTCGACAATCACTTTATCCAGCGCCACGCGGCCCCGCTCCAGACGGGTGGTTGCGCCGCTGTCGACCCACGGCAGATCGCGACGCAGCGCGTTCTGGTAGTCAATCGCCTGCTGGCGCGTGGCGTTATCGACGCTCACCGACTTGCCGTTGAACTGCACATCGCCCTGCGGCGTGATTTCAAGATTGCCGTTGCTGCCCACCACCTGCACGCTCTGGGGTTTGATGATCACATCATCCTTTGGATTGACGCTGCACTGATAGTCAGCATGCGCCTGAGCTGCCGCCAGCAGCAGCGCGGCGAGAAGAGCCTTACGAACCATGAAATCTCCTGCAGATGTGAATAGTCTGATAAGCGGTGGCATTGTGCTGCGTCTGGCGATGCGCAATAAATTGCGCCGCTACGAAAGGTGCATTGGACAAGCGAATCAACCAACACGCACTGAATGTGTAGCGGCGCGATTCATCGCGCGAAGTTATCGCCAGTGGTGATACTTAGTCCCACCAAACGTCGAAGAGTTCAGTGACCTGAATATCGGCGAGATTTTTCTTTTCCAGCCAGTTACGCACCAGCTCGCGGTGCGCGTCGGTGCATTTGCCGGTCTGCTGCAGACACACCAGCCCTTCCCACACCAGATAGCCGCTGCCGTCATAGGCCAGACCATTCGGATCGATCACCTCATTGATGAACTGATCGAGCGTGGCATCCACCTCTTCCTCACTGGTGCCTTCGGCAAAACGCCAGGCAACAGAGAAGCCCAGCTCCTGAAACTCATCAACATGCAACTTTTTACGTAAACGGCGGCTACGTTTTACAGCCATTATTTCACCCTCTCAAACATCAGATCCCATACGCCATGGCCCAGTCGCTGCCCGCGCTGCTCAAATTTGGTTAACGGACGCGTTTCCGGACGCGGCACGTAATTCTGGCTCTCCGACTGATTGCTATAGCCATCGATGCTGCTCATCACTTCCAGCATGTGCGTGGCGTACTCTTCCCAGTCGGTCGCCATGTGGAACACGCCGCCCAGCTTCAGCTTGCGCAGCACCAGCTCGGCAAACGGTACCTGGACGATGCGGCGCTTGTTGTGGCGCGCCTTATGCCATGGATCCGGGAAAAACAGCTGCACCATGCGCAGCGAATTGTCCGGCACCATGTTCTCCAGCACTTCTACCGCATCGTGACACATCACGCGCAGATTCTGCACACCAGCCTCTTTGGCCGAGGCCAGACAGGCACCGACGCCCGGCGCATGCACTTCAATGCCGAGGAAGTTCTGATGCGGATTGTTCTGCGCCATGGTCACCAGCGAGGCGCCCATGCCAAAACCAATCTCCAGCACCAGCGGCGCTTCGCGGCCAAACAGCGCAACCATGTCCAGCGGCTGCGGCTGATACTCGACGCCCATCTCCGGCCAGTAATTGTCGAGCGCGAGCTGCTGTCCTTTCGTTAAGCGCCCCTGGCGGCGCACAAAACTGCGGATACGGCGCAAAGGCCGCCCGTTCTCATCAAATTCCGGGGTGATGACGTCATTAATCATGTTGAAACCTGCTGGTTAGCCTGTTCAGGGAAACGGGCATTATGCAAAGTTAAGTAACAGAAGCAAGCCTTTGCAATCTTCCGGTTTACACCCTGATGTCTCTGTGCTGGAATTCCTGCCTGATTGTAGAGTAAACACGGAAAATTTCCTTCTTATGATGCAGGCGCCGCAGTTCGCGCAACAGGTGCTGGAGTGGTACCAACGCTTTGGCCGTAAAACTCTGCCGTGGCAGCTGGAGAAAACGCCCTATAAGGTGTGGCTCTCCGAAGTGATGCTGCAGCAGACGCAGGTTGCCACCGTTATTCCCTATTTCGAACGCTTTATGGCGCGCTTCCCCACGGTTGCCGACCTGGCCGCCGCGCCGCTTGATGAAGTGCTGCATCTGTGGACCGGCCTCGGCTATTACGCACGGGCGCGTAACCTGCACAAGGCGGCTAAACAGGTGGTTGAGCTGCACGGCGGCGTATTCCCGCCCCATTTTGATGATGTCGCGGCGCTGCCGGGCGTCGGCCGCTCCACGGCGGGCGCGATTCTGTCGCTGTCGCTCGGCCTGCATTTCCCGATCCTCGACGGCAACGTAAAACGCGTGCTGGCGCGCTGCTATGCAGTGAGCGGCTGGCCGGGCAAAAAAGAGGTGGAGAAGCGCCTGTGGCAGATCAGTGAAGACGTCACGCCAGCGGAAGGCGTCAGCCAGTTCAATCAGGCGATGATGGATCTCGGCGCGTTAGTGTGTACTCGCTCCCGCCCAAAATGCGACATCTGCCCGCTTAACAGCGGCTGCGCGGCCTATGCACAAGGCAACTGGGCCGATTATCCCGGCAGGAAGCCGAAAGTCACGCTGCCAGAGCGCAGCGGCTGGTTCCTGATGCTGCAGCACGGCGACGAGGTGTTTCTGGAACAGCGTCCGCCGGTGGGTTTGTGGGGCGGCCTGTTCTGCTTCCCGCAGTTCACCAGTGAGCAAGCGCTGACTGACTGGCTGGCGGCGCGCGGCATCCACGCGAAACCGCAGCAGCTTACCGCGTTTCGCCACACCTTCAGCCATTTCCACTTAGATATTGTGCCTATGTGGCTGGCGTGGCCTTCCTCCGGGTCGCTGATGGATGAAGCCGGCGGTCTCTGGTATAACTTAGCGCAACCACCGTCAGTGGGGCTGGCCGCGCCGGTAGAGCGCCTGCTGCATGAGCTGCGCCATCCCCGGCAGCTTCAACTGCGAACCAGTTTGACCGAAGAGGAAGAGTAATGAGCCGCACCATTTTTTGTACTTATCTGCAACGCGACGCTGAAGGCCAGGACTTTCAGCTCTATCCTGGCGAACTGGGTAAGCGCATCTACAATGAGATTTCCAAAGAAGCCTGGCAGCAGTGGATGTCCAAGCAGACCATGTTGATCAACGAGAAGAAGCTCAACATGATGAACCCGGAAGATCGCAAAGTGCTGGAGAAGGAGATGGTGAATTTCCTGTTCGAAGGCAAAGATGTGCACATTGAAGGTTACACCCCGCCAGAAAAATAAACGTTCAGGGCCTCCCTTTGAGGCCCTCTTTTTCGAGTCAGGCACGCATTCACAATGAATAAAAAACTGATAGCACTGCTGGTCATCGCACCCCTGTTAGTCTCCTGCTCCGGACAAAAAAAATCGCAGTACCATGAAGAGTGGGTCAAGGACACCAACGGTTTTGACATTCTGATGGGGCAGTTTGCCGCCAACATCGAGAATATCTGGGGAATCAATGAGGTTCTGATCGCCGGACCCAAGGACTACGTCAAATACAGCGATAACTATTACACCCGCAGTCACATCAACTTCGACAGCGGTAGCATCACCATTGAGACCATTTCCGGCACCGATCCGATGGCCAGCCTGCGTCAGGCCATCATCACCACGCTGTTGATTGGTGACGATCCGGGCAACGTCGATCTCTACTCCGACGCCAACGATATTCAGATCAGTAAAGAGCCGCTGCTGTACGGCCAGGTGCTGGATAATACCGGCCAGCCGATCCGCTGGCAGGGACGCGCCGGTAACTTTGCTGATTACCTGATTCAGAACAAACTGCAGAAACGCACCTCCGGGCTGCACGTTATCTGGTCGGTGACCATTCCGATGGTGCCTAACCACCTCGACAAACGTGCGCATAAATATCTGCCGCTGGTGCGCAAAGCCGCCGAACAGTATGGCGTTGATGCCTCGCTGATTCTGGCGATCATGCAGACCGAATCGAGCTTCAACCCTTATGCGGTAAGCAACGCCGATGCGCTGGGTCTGATGCAGGTGGTGCAGCATACTGCCGGGGTCGATGTGTTCCGCATGAAGGGCAAATGGGGTAAACCGAGCCGCAGCTATCTGCTCGATCCGGCCAATAACATTGATGCCGGTACCGCATATCTGTCGCTGCTGCAGAAGAGCTATCTCGGCGGGATTCAGGATCCGCTGTCGCGCCGTTACGCAGTGATCACCGCTTATAACGGCGGGGCGGGCAGCGTGCTGCGCGTGTTCTCCAGCGATAAAGACCGCGCTTTCGCCACCATCAACGGCATGTCACCAAGCCAGGTGTATCAGACGCTGACCACCAACCATCCGTCGGCCGAGTCACGCCGCTATCTGTACAAAGTGAGCCAGGCACAGCGCAGCTACCACCGTTATTGATTAGCGCTCATCGCCACCTTCTCCCGCCCGCGGGAGAAGGTGCCGTGTGGTGGGGGAACAGCCCCCTCCTACAACATCATATTCGCCACTAACCGCTTGTGCCCGCTGTCATCCTCCTCGGTGTAAACCCCCTGCAACTCCGGTGAAAAGCCCGGCAGCAGATTGATACCCGCTTCCAGCGCGAGGAAATAGCGCTGCACTGCCCCGCCCCAGGTTTCGCCTGGCACTACGCACAGCACACCCGGCGGATACGGCAGCGCCCCCTCGGCGGCAATGCGCCCTTCGGCACTGGCGATCGGCACCAGCTCAACGTCACCGCGAATATACGCCTGATGCGCATCCTGCGGATTGACCTCGACTTTCGGGAAACACGCCTGGCGAAACATGTCGCGCTGCAGATCCTTAACGTCGTAGCTGACGTACAAATCGTGCATCTCCTGGCACAGGCGACGCAGCGTGTAGCCCTGATAGCGCTCAACGTGCCTGCGATACACGCTCGGCAGCACTTCGGCCAGCAGCGCATCTTCCCGCACGTGCTGTTCAAACTGCTCCAGCATCGCCACCAGATGCGCCATTTTTTCCGGCGTTTCCGCTGGGGTCAGCAGGAACAGGATTGAGTTGAGATCGCACTTCTCCGGTACGATACCGTTCTCGCGCAGATAGTTGGCGAGAATGGTGGCCGGAATGCCAAAGCGGGTGTATTCGCCGCTGGTGGCATCGATGCCTGGCGTGGTGAGCAGCAGCTTGCACGGGTCCACCAGATACTGTCCGGCATCGTAACCGGCAAAACCGTGCCACTTCGCGCCCGGTTCGAAGCTGAAATACGCCGGATCGGCGGCGATGGTGGCGGTTTCTGCCGCCTGCCATGGCTTGCCGTGCACCTGCTCCGGCAGGAAGGGCTGAATCAGGCTGCAGCGCTCGAGGATTGCTTTGCGTGCCTCAATGCCCAGCGTGACGCAGTCGTGCCACATGCTGCGCCCCGCTTCGCCCTGATGCATTCTGGCGTTGATATCCAGCGCAGCGAACAGCGGATAGAACGGGCTGGTTGAGGCGTGCAGCATAAACGCGTTGTTCAGCCGCTTGTGTGGGCAGAAGCGTTTCTGGCCGCGAATATGGTTATCTTTCTTGTGAATCTGCGAAGTCTGCGAGAAGCCCGCCAGCTGCTTATGCACCGACTGGGTGACAAAAATCCCCGGATCGTTCTCATTGAGCTCCAGCGTCAGCGGCGAGCAGCCGGCCATCAGCGGAATAAACTGCTCATAACCCAGCCATGCCGAATCAAACAGAATGTAATCACACAGATGCCCGATGCGATCCACCACCTGGCGCGCGTTGTATACCGTGCCATCGTAGGTACCAAGCTGGATGATCGCCAGCCGGAACGGGCGCGGCTGATCCGCGCGCTGTGGCGCGACCTGGCGCACCTGCTCGCGCAGATACGTCTCGTCGAAACAGTGCGCATCGATGCCGCCAATAAAGCCAAACGGGTTACGCGCCGCTTCCAGATAAACCGGCGTGGCGCCCGCCTGGATCAGCGCACCGTGGTGGTTGGATTTGTGGTTGTTGCGGTCAAACAGCACCAGATCGCCGCGCGTCAGCAGCGCATTGGTCACCACTTTGTTGGCACTGGAGGTACCGTTCAGCACGAAGTAGGTTTTATCGGCGTTGAACACGCGCGCGGCATATTTCTGCGCATCCTTGGCCGAGCCTTCGTGGATCAGTAAATCGCCCAGCTTGACGTCCGCGTTACACATATCGGAGCGAAAGACGTTCTCGCCGTAGAACTCATAAAACTGACGTCCGGCCGGATGGCGGCGGAAAAACGCTCCGCCCTGATGACCCGGGCAGGCAAAGGTGCTGTTCTGCATATCGACATAGCGCGTCAGGGTGTCGAAAAACGGCGGCAGCAGTTCCGCCTCGTACGCCTGCGCCGCCTGCTCCAGCGCCTGCCACTCTTCCGCTGCGCCGTTGATCTCTCCGGTCACGCCCGGCAGCGTCAGCACCGCGTCATCAAAGGCGTTCGCGACAAACACCGGCAGATTGAAGCCGGTCTGGCGCAGCAGCGTCAGCACGCCGCTGCGTGTATCGGCCAGCGAGACCACTACCGCGGCTACGTCGGTGAAATCGGTATTATCCAGCGTCACCACGTCGCGCGCGGTGTTGAGACTCAGGCTTGGCGCTACCGCTACGCTGGCAGCAATTTTCAATGGGTTCATAACACAAATCCCCGTAATGAAGGATGAGTGGGTGCCAGTGGCACAGCAATGAGGAAATTTCCCCGGCGAATAACGTCCGGCGGCCGCAACCGATAGACATCAGTAAAGCCAGATCGCGTCTGTCTTTACTCATATCCAACAGCGAACGGGGCGTAGCCTCACCGCATGGTGAGCGGGAAATGCGAACAACAGATGACAGAGGCGCGCTTGTCATGAAGCGCACGGCGACAAGTGCAGATGTGCATTGTACCGGGCATGGCGGCGTCCTCAGCGATGAAGATGGGGAATAAATTCGGGCGACATGATGGCATCTTTTTTTACCGGGAACAACCAATCAGGGCGGAATTTTGATGCAGAACGCCAATGCGCTACCTCATTGATTTACATGAATAATAGTTAAAGCGTCTATTTTTAACTGCCTGAATAGTCGAAGGTTATGCAAAGTTATGCAGAATGTAACACCGATGCGATAGCGACAGCCTGCCGCGCCCATCCGCCTGGCACTCCCTAAGACAGAAGCGTACTATGGAGCGCACTTCTTCCAACCAGCCGGAGGCTGCATGTTCAAGGCACTGGTCATTGAAAATGATGAACAGGGATACCGCACATCCCTGCAGGATCTGTCAGAGCAACAATTGCCCGATCAGGATGTTACCCTCGAAGTAAGCTACTCCACCCTCAACTACAAAGACGCGCTGGCCATCTGCAATAAAGGGCCGATTGTGCGCCAGTTTCCCATGGTGCCGGGCATCGATTTTGTTGGCCGGGTGATCCACAGCCGTCATCCGGAGTGGCAGCAGGACGATGTTGCGCTGCTCACCGGCTGGGGCGTGGGTGAAAAACACTGGGGCGGGCTGGCGCAGAAAGCCAGCGTCTCAGGCGACTGGCTGGTCAAGGTCCCGGCGGCGCTCAACCCGCTGCAAACCATGGCGATTGGCACCGCCGGCTTTACCGCGATGCTGTGCGTGCTGGCGCTGGAAAAACAGGGCATCACACCGCAGCACGGTCCGGTGCTGGTTACCGGTGCCAGCGGCGGCGTGGGCAGCTTCAGCGTGAGCCTGCTGGCACGTCTCGGCTATGAGGTCGTGGCATCCAGCGGCCGCGCCAGCGACAGCGCCTACCTGCTCGATACGCTCGGCGCCTCCGCGATTATCGACCGTAACGAACTGAGCGCGCCCGGCAAACCGCTGGCGAAAGAGCGCTGGGCCGCCGCGATCGATAGCGTCGGCAGCCACACGCTGGCCAATGTGTTAGCCGGGATCCAGCGCGACGGCGTGGTCGCCGCCTGCGGCATGGCGCAGGGCCTCGATCTGCCCACCAGCGTTGCGCCGTTTATTCTGCGCGGCGTTACGCTGGCCGGCGTGGACAGCGTGATGTGCGCCAAACCGCTGCGTCAGCAGGCGTGGCAGCGTCTGGCGGAACTGGTTGACGGCGCGCTGCTGGAGCAAATGACCAAAGTGATTCCACTGAGCGAGGCGCGCGCAGGCGCAGAACAGCTGCTGGCAGGCCAGGTGCGTGGGCGGCTGATTGTCGATTGCCGCCAGGCGCCCTGACCCGGTGCAGGATGCCGTTATGGCCGCAGCTGTATCTGCGGCCGATCCTGCGCTGGCGGCGTAACCACCTGCAGGTCGGCCTGATACCAGCGCGTCAGGATCGGTTCGGTCATCACCGCGTGCGGCGCGCCCTGCGCCACCAGCTGGCCGTGGTGTAACAACAACACCCGATCCGACCACAGTGAGGCCAGATTCAAATCGTGCAGCACCGCGCAGACGCTGAAGCGGCCATTGCGCGTCAGCTGGTGCAGCAGGCGCAGAGTGGACTGCTGCCAGTAGAGATCGAGCGCGGAGGTGGGTTCATCCAGCAACAGCCAGCCGCGCGGACCGTCGTCATGCCACAGCTGCGCCAGCACCCGGGCCAGCTGCACGCGCTGCTGCTCCCCGCCCGACAGCGAGCGATAGTCGCGCTGCGCCAGCGGCGCGCTGCCGGTTAACTGCATCACCTCCTGCACCACCGCCTGGCAGTTACCGGCCGGCCAGGGTGCGCGCCCCATCGCCACCACGTCGGCAGCCGGCAGCGGAAAGGTGACGCTGTTTTGCTGGCGCATCACCGCGCGGCGCTGCGCCAGCGGTTCGCGCGGCCAGGCCGCCAGTGGACGATCGCCCAGCCAGCATTCACCGGCGTCCGCGTGCAGAAAGCCGGTCAGCAGCCGCAGCAGCGTCGACTTACCGGCACCGTTAGGACCGATCAGGGCAACCATTTCGCCCGGCGGCAGCGTCAGGGAGACATCATCGATTAAGGTACGCGTTCCCCGGCAAAACCGCAGTCCGCGCGCCTGCAACTGCTCACTCATTCAGCCCCCTTTGCTGGCGCAGAATCTGCCACAGGAACCACGGCCCGCCCAGCAGACTGGTTAGCAGCCCGACCGGCATTTCGGCCGGAATCACCACGGTGCGCGCCAGCGTATCCGCCAGCAACAGCAGAATCGCTCCCGCCAGCGCCGCGCCCGGCAGCAGCCAGCGGTGGTCACTGCCGAGACAAAAACGCATCACGTGCGGCACCACCAGCCCGACAAAACCGATAATGCCGCTGACCGCCACCGCCGTGCCCACCAGCAGCGCACTCAGCACCAGCAGCTGGCGCTGCGTGCGTTTAACATCGACGCCCATATAGTGCGCGTCCTCTTCGCCCAGCTGCAGCAGATTGAGGCGACGCGCGCGCGTCTGTACCAGCAGCAGCGCCGGAACGATCAGCAGCGCACACACCAGCAGGCTCGGCCACTGGGCACCCGTCAGGCTGCCCATGCCCCACAGCGACAGCTGACGCAGCTGCTGGTCGTTGCTCAGCCACGACAGCACGCCAACCGCCGCGCCGCATAGCGCATTAATCGCAATGCCCACCAGCAGCAGGCGCGCCAGCTGGCCCTGTGCCAGCCGGCTAAAGCTGAAGATCAGCAGCGTCACTACCAGGCTGCCGGCAAACGCTGCCAGCGAGGGCAGCCACAGCGTCAGCAACGGCGGCAGGCTGAGCGGCAACACCACTGAGAGCGCCACCGCCAGCCCGGCACCGCTGCTGATACCCAGCAGTCCGGGATCGGCCAGCGGATTACGAAACAGCCCCTGCATCACCGCGCCGGATACCGCCAGCGCCATGCCAGTCAGCACCGCCAGCAATACGCGCGGCAGGCGAATTGTGAGCCAGATTTGCCAGGCCAGATCGCTGAGCGGCGCCTGCCACAGCGTGTGCAGCGACAGCGGCATCGCGCCGAGGTTGGCCGCCAGCAGCATGCACACCAGCATGCTGAAGCTCATTAACATCAGCCAGCGCATCATCAGGCGGTTAATCATGCTGCACGGCTTCCGCCGCATGGCGCAGGCGCAAAATCGCGCCCGGCGTATCAAGGCCGAAACTCAGAAGCGCCATCTCATCAATCACCAGCAGCGCGTGATGCTGGCCGGCCGGCGTCAGCTGCAGGCCCGGCAGCGCCCACACCGCCTGTTCGCCTCCCAGCGTGCGCAGCCCCTCTTCGCCGACCACCACCAAATCCGGTGCTGCCGCCACGACGCCCTCCTGCGACAGCTGCTGATAATGCGGCACCGCGCCCATGGCATTAACCAGGCCGGCAGCGCGAATTGCGCCGTCAGCGCCGGTCTGCGCCCCAGCCGCCTGGGTGCGCAAGCCGCCGTGCGCCATGATAAACAGCACTTTCACCGGCAGCGGCTGCTGCGGTAGCTGCGCACGCTGTTTGTTGACCTTGTCGATCAATGCGCGGGCCGCCTGTTCACGCTGCAGCGCGTTGCCAATGGTGGCGATTTTGTCCGTGATGGCATCGAGGCGGTTATCCCCACTGACCTCCACCACCGTTACCCCGGCGTCCGCCACCTGCTGCAACACCAGTGATGGTTTAGCCAGCGCGCTGGCCAGCACCAGCGTCGGTTTCAGTGCCAGAATGCCTTCCGCGTTGAGCTGGCGCATGTAGCCGACATCCGGCAGCCTGGTGGCCGCCGCCGGATGCTGGCTGGTGCTGTCGCGCGCCACCAGCTGCGCCTGCGCATCCAGCGCGTAGACGATCTGCGTTACATCGCCCCCGATAGTAATGATGCGCTGCGCCGCCCACGCCGGCAGCGTCAGCAGAGCAAGCAGTGTCAGGATCAGCGCTTTCATGCGGCGGCTCCTGTCGGCGTCAGCGCCATCACCTGCTCGCGCCAGCGTGCCTGTTCCGGCGTGCCCTCGCTGCGCTGGCCGTACAGCTGGGCAATCTGCGTGCCATCGGCAGCGAACAGCTCCAGACTGGTGACGAAGCCATCGCCGCCCGGCTTGCGCGTCACCCAGCTCTCGTGAATGCGATCCGCCATCAGATGCAGCGTGAACGTGGGGTTAAAAACGTTAATCCAGTTATCCAGCGGCACCACTTTCCCGATAGTGCCGGTAAAGATCTGGGTACAGCCGCGATTGCCGACGAAGATCATGATTTCATTGCCATCCTGCTGTACCTGGGCCAGCAGCGTTGCCAGCGCGGTGTTGCTCACCTGACGCGCTAAATCATCCGGCACCGCGCGAAACGCCTGCGGCCGCGAGAGATGGTGACGCTTCAGCAGGCCAAAGAACTGATGCACATCGGTCATGGCACGCCACTCCGCTTCGACAGTGCCGGCATCCACCCTGTCGCTGAACGGCGTGGCGCTGACCGGCTGCGGCTGCAGCTGAGGCGCGTGCGCCAGCCGGAAGCGCTCAATCAACGCCTGCCACGCCGGCATCTCCGTTTGCGCGGTGGTGTAAATTTTCAGCACCGCATCGGCGTGACGATCGAAAATCTGTATGCTCTGCCGTTCGCCGTGCGCGGTCTGCTCGCGCAGGAAGAAAGCACTGTGCCACTGCGCGGGAAACACACGCTGGTCGAGCGCACGCGGATTAAGCACCAGCCCGCCATGTTCGCCGAGATGCAGATTGCTGTAGGTTCCCACCTGTTCGTGCACCGCCCAGGCATTGCGCGTAATACTTTTGGTCTCACCCACTGCCGCCAGCGCCGTCAGCAGCGCCGGAAAATCGGCGCGCAGCGGCTGAGCGTCGTGGCCCACGCGCGCTTCGCACAGCTGTGCTTCCCCTATGCCCATCAGCGCGGCTAAATCACGCGCGTACATTTTTGGCTGCTGGCCTTTCAGCGCCAGATAATGTTGATAGCGTTGATGCATTGCGCTTGCTCCCGTGAAAATGCCCTGCGCCACCGCAGGGCGAAAAGTGATTAGAAGTCGACGTTCACGCCCAGTTGCCAGGTGCGTCCCGGCATCACGGCCAGATTGATGTCGTTGCGCTCCTGCGCGCTGGCGCTGGTCAGCGTGCGGCTGCTGAGGTAATCCCAGTATTTACGATCGGTAATGTTGTAGACACCGCCGCTCAGCCTGACGTTTTTCGTCAGCTGCCAGTACGCGGTGGCATCGATCAGGCCGTAGCCCGGCACGCGCATGTATTCGCTGCTGGCGTCGCTGATGGCCGCCCCGCTGTTGCTGTAGCTCTCTCGGTTGGTGGCGCTGGCCTGTTTGCCTTTGACAAAGGTGGCGGTGAGCGCCGCGCCGTAACCGCGCGCTTTGTCGTCCCACGCGACGCCGACAATCGCTTTTAGCGGCGCGACACTGTCGAGATCGATGTATTTGTCGCCCAGATAGCGGGATTTCGCTTTCCCCTCGCTGTAGCCGAGCGCGAACGTGCTGCTCAGGCCATCCACGGTCGGGAACCAGCTGCCGTAGTTGACGCGGGTGCTGATCTCCGCCCCATAAATGTAGGCTTTGTCGCGGTTCTCAGCCTGATAGCTGGTGTAGATGTTGGCCGGAACATTAACGAACATCGCCGGGTTGGTGGCGCGGCGATAGCGGGTGTAGGCAATAAAGTTTTTGTAGGTGTTGTAGAACACCGAGGTATTGAGGGTGATGCCGTCGGTCGGCTGTCCTTTCAGACCCCACTCAAAATTGTTGCTGGTCTCGGTTTTCAGATCGGCATTACCAATCAGCGCATACTGCGCGCTGCCGGCGTAGCTTGAACCAAGGTTCCACGAGCCGTACAGCTGGCTGGTGGTCGGGAACTCCACGCCGCGCTTATATTGCAGCCAGGTGGTGAGCGCCGGATTGATATCGTACTGGAAGGTCAGTGACGGCAGCACTTCGGTGTCTGAATTGGTCTTGCCGTACAGTTTTTCCACCTGCTCTTCGGTCAGCACCGTGCTGCCGTTGGTCAGATCGCCGAGGTTCTTCGGTTTGGTGCTTTGATGAATAACGCGCACGCCGGGAATCACCGCGAAATTGTGGCTATCGAGATCGAAATTGATTTTATCCTGCAGATAACCGGCCACGGTCCAGGAACGGCTGTCTGACTGCGGCTGGGTAATAGTGCCGAAGGTGCCCGGGTTCGGCGCCTGGCGGAACGGACGCTCGCTGTTCTCCACGCGCGCGTTGACGCCGCCGCTCAGCTCGTGGCGGCCGAGGGTTTTGCTGGCGCGCGTGTCAAACCCTAAGGTATCGACGTTGTAGTCAGAGTAGACGAAGCCGTACTGACTGGCGCTGGTCGGTAACCAGGTGGTGTCGTGCGCCTCGGTTTGCTGCCAGTAAACCCGCGTGGTCAGCGTATCGATCATCTCGTTGTATGGCGTCCACTCATCGGCAAGATTAATGCCCCAGCGGCGCGAATCGCTCTGCTGTTGCGCAGTGCCCCAAATAGTGTTGCCGCTGCTGCTGTCCCAGGTATCGTAGTGGGTGTGATTGGTTTTGTGGTAGTAGTCGAAGGTGGCGCTCAGCTTGTGCTGATCGTTTGGCTGCCAGATGCCCGACGTCATAAAGGCATCCGAGTGCCAGTTGGCCGGGTAGGCGTCTTTTACGCCACTGTTGTTGCGCGTCTGCTGGCCGTCGCGGCGGCTGTAGACAAACAGGCCGCGCAGTTCATCATCCCCTGCTGCCGCGGTGATGCCGTTGTGCCAGCTGCGGTCTGCCGAACTGTAGTCGCTCTGATAACCGAAATAGTGGGTTTTATCGCTGCTGAGATAGTCGTCCGGCGACTTGTTATGAAACGATACGTTACCGCCGATGGCGGTGTTAGGTTGTTCCACCGATGTAGCGCCCTTCTCAATTTCGACGCTGCCAAACATATACGGGTCGATGTAGTCGCGACCGATACCGAAGGTATTGTTACCGGCGCGACTGACGTACGGACGACCGGTGGCGTCCGGTACCGGAATGCCATCAATATCCAGACCGACACGGTTACTTTCCAGACCGCGAATGTTGTAGCCGGTGTAGCCTGCACGGTCAAAGCCGCTTTTACCGGCTGACGAACCGCCCGCCGCGCCAGTGGCGCTGACCAGCGGCTCATAACGCATGATCGAACCGAAGTCATTGGCGCCGCGTTTTTGCAGATCGCTGGCGGTGAGCGTGGTTTTGCTGCCGGCCTGCTGCTTAGGTGCGGTAACGGTCATTACCGGTTCATTGCTGCTGTTGTTCTCTGCGGAACGCGCCAGCGTACTGCTGTCGCTGGCGGCATAGCTGCAGGCTGCATGAATGGCTGAAGCAAGAACAGCGACGTTAAACAGACGCTGCCGGAAATTTCCCTGAAGGTGTAAAGACATGCGCGAAATACCTGGTTAATTGTTAGTATTCGCTCACTTATTTGCTGCCAGAAAACCACGGCTTTATGCTAAAAACCGTGAAACAGCGCGTCACGCTGGCCAGATAATGTTATCGATCCCGGCACCTGTGGCACAGTGTCATGCGCGCTTCAGTGCACAGCTGCCGTGTATAACTGGCCGCGGTGCCGCAGGGATGCCTGTGGGATTTATAGAGAGTAAAATGATGGCGAAAACAATTTAATGCAATTGGTAATCATTATCAATATCATTTACATCATGATGTATCTTTGTGCGCACAATTTGTTAACCCATGATTAATCAGGCACTAACAGGAGGGATAGGATGGCAGATAAACCGGCAGTAACCATTCACTACTGCACCCAATGTAACTGGCTGCTGCGTTCGGCATGGATGGCGCAGGAGCTGCTGCATACCTTTGCCAGTGATCTCAGCGCGGTCACGCTCCAGCCCGGCAGCGGCGGCGTGTTCGAGATCAGCATTGATGGTCAGGTAATTTGGGAGCGCAAACAGGAAGGCGGCTTTCCCGATGCGGCAGCACTGAAGCAGCGGGTGCGCGATGTCTGCTGGCCGGATCGCGAACTGGGGCACGTGGACAAGAAGAAACCGTAACGCGCTTAGCTGTTGGCGATTTTCTCTGCCGCGTCCTGCAGCGCCGCCACGACAATTTCCACCGTGGCCGGTGAAATCTGCTCCTGCGATAACCGGTGATTGAGCGTATAGCGAAGCGTATGGATCGCCTGCTCTACCTGCGGAATGCTGCGGTTGTTGACCAGGATCGCCAGCGAAGCGAGCCGCCCGATAATCACCGCCACGTTTTCGCCATTTTCCGCCAGCAGCGCGCGGCCCGCATCGTTGAGCGCGTAGGCTTTGCGCGTGGCCTGGGCATCCACCACGCGAATGGCGTCCATCTCTTCCAGCAGCGTCAGGTTGGGATAAATAATGCCGGGGCTGGGGGAATATTCGCCTTTCGACAACTCTTCCACCGATTTGATCAGCTCATAACCGTGCGCCGCGCCGCTGGCCAGAAAGTGCAGCATCAGCAGGCGAATATCACTGGCATCCAGCATCCTTTCGCGCCGCTTTCTGCGTGCGCCGGCACAGCTGGCACGCTGTGCCGCATCGGCGTGCTCTGGAACATCCCGCTGCTGTTTCATCGCCTTCCCGGGGTCAGTTGAGGGAGGTTGATAGTAGTCTGGTGCCTGGTAAAATTCAACACAGGCGGCAGCGGGCGGGCGCCGGTTATTTTTGATGCCAGTAAGCGACGGCGCGCACCAGGTCGCTGTGCGCCGCGCGCTGCTGAGTAAAGTAATCGCTCAGCTGTTTCACCGCCGCGCCTTCGCCGGTCAGCCAGATAAAGTAGTCATCAGCAGGCAGCACAATCGGGTCCAGCAGCGGCGTCAGCGCCTCAGCCTGCATGTTGCCGCTGCCGAGCCAGCTCACCGTGACGTCCGGCAGGTCGCCAAAATACGCGCGGCCGACTGGCTCATCAACACAGGCCAGCAGATGAATCTGTTGTGCCTGCATTTCCTGATAGCGGCGCTTAAATGCCGGCAGACCGGTCTCATCGCACACATAAATCTGACAGGCATAATCCACCGGCACGACGCATGAGCCGCGCGGGCCGCCCATCGCAATGCGATCGCCCGGCTGAGCGGCACTCGCCCAGCTGCTGGCGACGCCGCCGTCGTGGATGTAAAAATCCAGCGTCAGCGAATCGCTGCCGTTAAAGGCCAGCGGCGTATAGTCGCGCGCCGCCGGACGCACGCCGTCAGGCCAGACGATGCCTTCGTCGGTCATGTGTGGCAGCGCCAGCGCACCGCCCGGCGTATCCGGGAAAAACACTTTGATGTGGTCGTCAAAAGAGGGCGAGTGGAAACCCGCCAGATCGCTGCCGCTAAAGACGATGCGCCAGAAGGCATCGGCCACCCGCGTTTTGCTGGCGACGGTGATGTGACGGAAGCGTAATTCATTGCGCACGCGTTGTGGAGCGCGGTGGTGAGTCGGGTTTGGCAACGTTTCTCTCCCTGCAGCGACGGTCCCGCGCTACTGCGCTGCCGCACACCGCTGATGGTGCATGTTATCGAAAATCATTCTCATTAAACGCCTTGCAAGATACCTATGATATATTTTCGACGCAATGCCGAAAAATGCTATTGGCGAAAACGGAGCCGGTTTTTGCAAGGTGAGGAAGCGTTTTTGGCGGGGATTTTCACGGCTTGAGGTCGCCATAAATGGCGACCCTACAGCGTGTCAGCGTATTTTTGAAAGGTAACGGCTGTCGGGGATGTGAATGACGAAAAACAATGCCGTTGAATATCTGCACGGCAGAACTGCGCATAAAAAAAGCGGAGAGTTGCCTCTCCGCTTGTTTCTGTCTGCGCACCCGATTAGCGGGTCAGATCGTCAAAGAACTTCTTTACGCCGTCGAAGAAGCTTTTCGAACGCGGGCTGTTTTTCTCGCCGGTGGGTCCGCCGAAGCTCTCTTCCAGCTCGCGCAGCAGGGCTTTTTGCTTGTCGTTGAGGCTGACCGGGGTTTCCACCACCACGCGACACAGCAGATCGCCGACCGCACCGCCGCGCACCGACTTCACGCCTTTGCCGCGCATGCGGAACAGCTTGCCGGTCTGGGTTTCTGCCGGCACTTTCAGCTTCACGCGACCGTCAAGCGTCGGCACTTCAATCTCACCGCCCAGCGCTGCCATGGCAAAGTTGATCGGTACTTCGCAGTACAGGTTGTTATCTTCACGCTCAAAGATCGGGTGTTTCTTCACCGAAACCTGCACGTACAGATCGCCAGCCGGTGCGCCATGCTCACCCGCTTCACCTTCTCCGCTGAGGCGGATACGGTCGCCGGTATCGACGCCCGCCGGGATTTTCACCGACAGCGTTTTCTGGCGCTCAACGCGGCCGTGGCCGTGACAGGCGTTGCACGGATCTTTAATCACCGAGCCGCGACCGTGACAGGTCGGACAGGCTTGCTGCACGGTAAAGAAGCCCTGACGCATCTGTACCTGGCCCGCACCGTGACAGGTCGGACAGGTCTGCGGCTGGGTGCCCGCTTTGGCGCCGCTGCCGTGGCAGACATCACACTCTTCCAGCGTTGGAATGCGGATCTCTTTGGTCACGCCGCGTACCGCTTCTTCCAGCGTCAGTTCCATGTTGTAGCGTAAATCGGCGCCGCGTGAGGCGCGCTGACGGCGACCACCACCAAAGATATCGCCGAACACGTCGCCAAAGATATCGCTGAAGTCGGCACCGCCGCCACCAAAGCCGCCGCCGAAGCCGCCACCACCGCCCTGCTCAAACGCCGCATGACCGTACTGATCGTAAGCTGCACGCTTCTGCGCATCGGTGAGGATCTCGTAGGCTTCCTTGACCTCTTTGAATTTCGTCTCGGCCTCTTTATCGCCCGGATTACGGTCCGGGTGATACTTCATCGCCAGGCGCTTATAGGCCTTTTTGATTTCGCGCTCATCGGCGGATTTTGAGACGCCTAAGATCTCGTAAAAATCACTCTTAGCCATTTTTCTCTGCCCTTAACATGATCGCACGGGCGTGGAGAAATCTCCGACGCCCGTGCTGGTTTCAACGGCTGTCAGGCCAGCCGTCGCGCCCGGTCAGGGGCAATTATTTTTTATCTTTCACTTCTTCGAATTCAGCGTCGACAACGTCGTCATCTTTCTTCGCCGAAGCGTCGCCGGCATCCGCTGCGCCGGCCTGAGCCTGTTGCTGCGCCAGTTCCATCAGCTTGCTGGACACTTCCATCAGCGCCTGCATTTTGGCTTCGATTTCTGCTTTATCTTCGCCTTTCAGTGCGGTGTTCAGCTCGTTCAGGGCAGACTCGATCGGTGCTTTGTCTTCCGCTGACAGTTTGTCACCGGCTTCGTCCAGCTGCTTACGCGTGCTGTGCGCAATCTGGTCGCCCTGGTTACGCGTCTGCACCAGCTCTTCGAATTTACGGTCTGACTCGGCGTTAGCTTCCGCGTCACGAACCATTTTTTCGATCTCTTCCTCGTTCAGGCCAGAAGAAGCTTTGATGGTGATCTTCTGCTCTTTACCGCTGTTTTTGTCCTTCGCAGACACGTGCAGAATACCGTCAGCATCGATGTCGAAGGTCACTTCGATCTGTGGCATACCGCGCGGCGCAGGCTGAATACCGTCGAGGTTGAACTGGCCCAGCGATTTGTTATCCGCTGAACGCTTACGCTCACCCTGCAGCACGTGAATGGTCACGGCAGACTGGTTGTCTTCAGCAGTCGAGAACACCTGGCTGTGCTTGGTTGGGATCGTGGTGTTCTTGCTGATCAGCGACGTCATCACGCCACCCATGGTTTCGATACCCAGCGACAGCGGGGTCACGTCCAGCAGCAGAACGTCTTTTACTTCACCAGCCAGCACGCCGCCCTGTACCGCAGCACCCACAGCGACTGCTTCGTCCGGGTTCACGTCTTTACGTGGCTCTTTACCGAAGAACTCCGCCACTTTCGCCTGCACCATTGGCATACGCGTCTGACCACCGACCAGGATCACGTCGTTGATGTCAGAAACCGACAGGCCAGCGTCGTTCAGCGCCACTTTCAGCGGCTCAATCGAACGGGTAACCAGATCTTCCACCAGTGATTCCAGCTTCGCGCGGGTCACTTTAATGTTCAGGTGCTTAGGACCAGTCGCATCCGCCGTGATGTACGGCAGGTTAACGTCGGTCTGCTGCGCAGAAGAGAGCTCGATTTTCGCTTTCTCTGCCGCTTCTTTCAGGCGCTGCATCGCCAGCGGATCGTTGTGCAGATCGATGCCCTGATCTTTCTTGAATTCGGCAACCAGGTAGTTGATCAGACGGCTGTCGAAGTCTTCACCACCCAGGTGGGTATCACCGTTGGTCGCCAGTACTTCAAAGGTTTTCTCGCCGTCGACTTCGTCGATCTCAATGATAGAGATGTCGAAGGTACCGCCACCCAGGTCATATACCGCGATGGTGCGGTTGCCCTGACCTTTATCCAGGCCATACGCCAGTGCCGCTGCGGTCGGTTCGTTGATGATACGTTTTACGTCCAGACCCGCGATACGGCCGGCGTCTTTGGTGGCCTGACGCTGCGCATCGTTGAAGTAAGCTGGTACGGTGATAACTGCTTCGGTCACCGGCTCACCGAGGAAATCTTCCGCGGTTTTCTTCATTTTTTTCAGCACTTCTGCAGAGATCTGCGGCGGTGCCATTTTCTGGCCCTTCACGTCCAGCCATGCGTCACCGTTGTCAGAACCGATGATTTTGTACGGCATGATTTTAATATCACGCTGCACTTCTTCGTCCTGGAAACGACGGCCGATCAGGCGCTTGATTGCAAACAGGGTGTTCTGCGGGTTGGTCACCGCCTGACGTTTAGCCGGTTGACCGACCAGAGTTTCGCCATCCCCGGTATATGCAATGATTGACGGTGTGGTGCGATCGCCTTCGGCGTTTTCAAGCACGCGTGCTTTGCCACCGTCCATAATCGCCACACATGAGTTGGTTGTACCCAGGTCAATACCAATAATCTTACCCATCTAAACGTCTCCCACTTAAATTCTTTGCCAAATTGGGTTGTGAAGCAGAGATGAGGTCACGCTGACCACTTTCAACTGCTGCGGCAGATTTTTTTGCTGCCTCACAATGCTTGATGACAACTAAATGGGGCCGCTTCGAAGCGCATCAAGGGTTAAAACTAAAAAAAAATTTAGATTCTCTTACCGCGTGAGATCAAAGTGCGGCAAAAGCCACCTGATTATGATGCAGCGCCCCGCGCCCCACCGCTGTTGGCGCGGGCGTTAAACCAATAAACAATAACGCTGCTGCTGAGGAATTATGGGCAACACCACGCTGGCGAATCCCGCCCCACTGGGCCTGATGGGTTTTGGTATGACCACCATCCTGCTCAACTTACACAACACCGGTCTGTTTGAAATGGATGTGATTATCCTGGCGATGGGCCTCTTTTACGGCGGCATCGCGCAAATCCTTGCCGGGCTGCTGGAGTATAAAAAAGGCAACACCTTCGGCCTGACCGCCTTTACCTCGTACGGCAGTTTCTGGCTGACGCTGGTGGCGATTCTGCTGCTGCCAAAAATGGGACTGGCCGCGGCCGCCGATGGCCATTTCCTCGGCGCTTATCTGGCGCTGTGGGGTATCTTCACGCTGTTTCTGTTCTTTGGCACGCTGCGGGCCGCAAAAGTGCTGCAGTTTGTGTTTGCCAGCCTGACGCTGCTGTTTGCGCTGCTGGCTATCGGTCATCTGCTGGATCACGCGGCACTGCTGCGCATCGCCGGCTGGGTAGGCATCGTCTGTGGTGCCAGCGCCTTTTATCTGGCGATGGGCGAAGTGCTGAACGAGAAGTTTGAGCGCAGCGTGTTGCCGATTGGCGAGTAATCAACAGCGCGCGGAGCCGTGCCGCTCCGCGCGCTGTCATTACGATGAATGCAGCGAGACATCCAGCTGCGCATTAGCCTGGCGGCTGTCATGCCATAACCACAGCGCCACCAGCATACCGATTAGCGCCAGCGCCAGCACGTACCAGGCCGGCGCCATCGGCGTCAGCGACATCATCAGCGTCACACTAATCGGCGTCAGACCGCCAAAGATGGCATACGACACGTTGTAAGAGAAGGAAATGCCGGTGAAGCGCACCGCCGCCGGAAACGCCCGCACCATAACAAACGGCACCACGCCGACCACGCCCACGCTCAGTCCCGCCAGACCGTACCAGATGAACAGCATCTGCGGCGTGCCGCCAAGCTGCTGGAAAAAGCTCCAGCTGCACAGCGCCAGCAGCAGCGAACCAATCAGTAAGGTGCGCGCCGCACCGTAGCGATCGACAATCCAGCCCGCCAGCACGCAGCCGATCAGCAGCATCACGGTCGCGAAACTGTTGGCCTGCAGACTGAGCGCCGCCGGCACGCCATGCTGCTTCTGCATCAGCGTCGGCGCCATCAGAATCACCACCACAATACAGGCTGATAATAGCCAGGTAAGCAGCATCGACACCGCAATGCCGCGCTTATGGCTGGCGAGAATGGTCTGTAGCGGCAGCTTTTCCGCCAGCGCTTTGCGCTGCTGCATCTGACGAAATACCGGGGTTTCATGCAGCCAGCGACGCAGATACATCGCCAGCAGGCCAAACAGGCCGCCGAGGAAGAAAGGAATGCGCCAGCCGTGATCGCGTATCGCCGCCGGCGAGAGCGAAGTATTCAGCACCGTCGCCACCAGCGACCCGAGCAGAATGCCGGCGGTTAAGCCTGCAGTCAGCGTGCCGCAGGCAAAGCCGATGCGCTTTTCCGGCACATGCTCCGCAACAAACACCCACGCGCCCGGCACCTCGCCGCCAATGGCCGCGCCCTGCAGCACGCGCATCAGCAACATCAGTAACGGTGCGGCAATGCCAATGCTGGCGTAGGTGGGCAGCGCCCCCATCGCCAGCGTCGGCAGCGCCATCAGCAGAATACTCAGGCTGAACATCTTCTTGCGCCCGACTTTGTCGCCAAAGTGCGCCATGATGATGCCGCCCAGCGGACGCGCCAGATAACCGGCGGCGAAGATGGCAAACGTCTGCACCTGACGCAGCCATTCCGGGATGTCTGGCGGAAAGAACAGCTCGCCAATCACCGCAGCGAAGAAGACGAAGATGATAAAATCGTAGAATTCCAGCGCCCCGCCCAGGGCAGCCAGCGCCAGGGTTTTGTAGTCCTGGCGGTTGAGTTGACGCGTTGTCAGCGAATCCATAAGAGTGCGGTATCCAGAGGCCATGTCAGTATAGTTGTAAAGCTTCGGTTACTATACCGTCAATATTTTGCCACACCAGTCACTCTGCATTTTATGCCTGAAAACGGCAATTTTCAGACGTTTGTCTCACGCAGTGCGCTTTTCGGGCGAAAAGCTGCTACCACCTCCGGGTGGGTTTCGACGTAAGGCCCTTCCAGCAGCTGTAAACAATAGGGTACAGCCGCGAAAATCCCTGGGACTTTCACCGTGCCGTCATCCGCTTTCAACCCTTCCAGCGTCTCTTTAATCGATTTCGGCTGTCCCGGCAGATTGAGGATCAGCGACTGCTTACGGATCACGCCCACCTGGCGTGACAGAATCGCGGTCGGCACAAACTGCAGGCTGATCTGCCGCATCTGCTCGCCAAAGCCGGGCATCTCGCGGTCGGCTACCGCCAGAGTCGCATCCGGCGTGACGTCGCGCCGGGCCGGACCGGTACCGCCGGTGGTCAGCACCAGGTGGCAAAAACGTTCATCGACCAGCTCGCAAATCGCCTGCTCAATCATCGGCTGTTCATCCGGAACCAGGCGGGTTTCAATCTCAAACGGTGTCGCCAGCGCAGCGCTAAGCCAGCTTTCCAGCGCCGGAATGCCCTGATCCTGATAGATGCCGTTAGCGGCCCGATCGGACACGGAAATTAAGCCAATACGTAAAGTATCCATAGAGTTATCGCTGTGTTGACCGCGGGGCGGTGAGAAAAAGGGGAATGGCAGAAAGGATAATACAAAGCATCAGCGAGGGAAACGCGAAAACCGTGGCGACCGGCAGCCGCCACGGCATATCACCTTACAGCAGTTCGGCGATCATCTTCTCAAGTTTGCCCTGGTCGATGGCAAAGTTGCGGATACCTTCGGCCAGTTTGGTCACCGCCATTGGATCCTGGTTGTGCTGCCACAGGAATTCCGCTTCGGTCATTTTAGCCGGACGCGCTTTCACTTCGCCGCTGTAGCTCAGTTTACGCTCTACGCTGCCTTCGCTCTCGGCCAGCTCTTTCAGCAGGCCTGGGGAGATAGTCAGGCGGTCGCAACCGGCCAGCTCAATGATTTCGCCGACGTTACGGAAGCTGGCGCCCATCACCACGGTTTCATAGCCGTGCTGCTTGTAGTAGTTGTAGATCTCAGACACGGATACCACGCCTGGATCTTCATGCGCAGCGTACTCTTTCTTGTCGGTGTTCTGCTTGTACCAGTCGAGGATACGGCCAACAAATGGCGAAATCAGGAACACGCCCGCTTCGGCACAGGCACGCGCCTGAGCGAAGGAGAACAGCAGCGTCAGGTTACAGTTGATGCCTTCTTTCTCCAGCTGCTCCGCCGCGCGGATGCCCTGCCAGGTTGAGGCCAGTTTGATCAGGATACGATCGTTGCTGATGCCGGCATCGTTGTACAGTTTGATCAGGCTGCGTGCTTTCGCGATGCTCGCTTCGGTGTCGTAAGAGAGACGCGCGTCAACTTCAGTAGAGATACGTCCCGGGATCAGTTTGAGAATTTCCAGACCAATGTTGACGGCCAGCTTGTCAGAAACCAGCGCCAGCTGCTCTTCTTTGTTGCTGCTCTGCTGACGTGCCCAGCTAATGGCTTCGTCAATCAGTTTGCGGTATTCAGGGATTTGCGCAGCGTTGAGGATCAAAGAAGGGTTAGTAGTGGCATCCTGCGGTTGGTAGAGTTTCATTGCCGCGATATCACCGGTGTCGGCGACCACAGTAGTCAGCTGACGCAAGGAAGTAAGTTTGTCCGTCATGGTTCTCTTTTCTCTTAAGTTGACTGTCAGGGTGTAAAAGGCTGTTGCGATAATATCACGCAGGCTAAGCGGCGCAACATCGCCGCGTGCCCTTTACGATAGCGCTAACAAATGGGAGCAATTTGCCGATCCGTGCAGCTTTTTTGCTACACTCGTCGCGACATTTTTCCCATCCATCCCCTGAAAACAGCGGGTCAACGAGGACAGACACAATGCTGATGGTTATCTCGCCAGCCAAGACACTGGATTATGAAAGCCCGCTGGCAACGTCACGGTTTACTCAACCGGCGCTGTTAGAAAAATCACAGCAGCTGATTGACGTGGCGCGCGATCTTTCCCCGGCGCAAATCGCTTCGCTGATGGGCATCAGCGACAAACTGGCGCACCTCAACGCCGACCGTTTCAGCCAGTGGCAGCCGCCTTTCTCACCCGATAATGCGCGTCAGGCAATTCTGGCCTTCAAAGGTGATGTTTATACCGGTTTGCAGGCAGAAACCTTCAGCGAAGCCGACTTTGATTTTGCCCAAAAACACCTGCGCATGCTTTCGGGCCTGTATGGCCTGCTGCGCCCGCTGGATTTGATGCAGCCGTACCGCTTAGAGATGGGCATCAAACTGGCAAATCCGGCCGGCAAAGATCTCTACAGCTTCTGGGGCGACCTGCTGACGCAAAAGCTCAACGACGCGCTGGCGGAACAGGGCGATGACGTGCTGATCAACCTCGCCTCCGATGAGTATTTCAAAGCCATCAAGCCGAAGCAGCTGAATGCCGAGCTGGTTAAGCCGGTGTTCCTCGATGAGAAAAACGGTAAGTTCAAGGTGATCAGTTTCTACGCCAAAAAGGCGCGCGGGCTGATGAGCCGCTACGTGATTGAGAAGCGCCTGACGAAACCGACGCAGCTGAAGAAGTTTGATGTTGACGGTTATTTCTTTGATGCGGCGGAGAGTAAGGGTAACGAGCTGGTATTTAAGCGCCGCGAGCAATAACGCCAGTTTCACCTGAATCGTAGCGGCGCAAATTAATGCGAGTCTGTTAAAAACCCGCGCGTTAAATCGCGCCGCCAGAAAAATGCATAACGGGCCGATGTGACCGGCCCGTATGGTATTTACTTCAGCAAAAATGCCCGCAGCGCGGCGAAATCCGCCTTCATGGCATGCGACAGCAGCGGCAAATCGGCGCGCGCGGCCAGCGCTTCCGGCAGCGGCAGTGGCTGGCCGAGAATCTCTTCCACGCTCTCCTTAAACTTCGCCGGATGCGCGGTGCCGAGGAACAGGCCAAACTCCCCTTCCTGCAGCTGATCGCGCAGCAGGCGATAGGCAATCGCCGCGTGCGGTTCTGACAGGTACCCCAGCTCTGCCAGCTCGCGCATGGTGGCTTTGGTGGTCTCATCCGACACCGCGCCGTAGGCCAGGTCGGTCAGGCGCCAGGTTTTGCGGCGGAACAGCTCTTCCACGCGCGGCCAGTTGTTAGGCTGGCTGACATCCATCGCATTCGACAGCGTTGCCACGGTCGCGTTCGGCTGCCACTGACCGTCGGCAAGGAAGCGCGGCACGGTGTCGTTGGCGTTGGTCGCGGCGATAAAGCGCTTGATCGGCAGACCGAGCGATTTCGCCAGCAGGCCGGCCGTGAGATCGCCAAAGTTGCCGCTTGGCACCGACACCACCAGCTGATTACGTTTTTCCTGCGGCAGCTGCGCCACCGCCTCGAAGTAATAGCAAATCTGTGCCAGCAGACGGCTGATATTGATGGAGTTAGCCGAGTTCAGGCCGATGGCTTTTTTCAGCTCTTCGTCATCAAACGCCTGCTTAACCAGCGCCTGACAGGCATCGAAGTCGCCATCGATCGCGATGGTTTCAATGTTGCCGCCCAGCGTACAGAACAGCTTCTCCTGCAGCGGACTGATTTTGCCCTGCGGATAGAGGATGACCACGCGCACGTTTTCCATGCCGTAGAACGCGTGCGCCACCGCTGCGCCGGTATCGCCGGAGGTCGCGGTCAGAATGGTGATCTGCTCATCCGCGCCAGACACGTACGACAGCATCTGCGCCATAAAGCGCCCGCCGAAATCTTTAAACGCCAGCGTCGGACCGTGGAACAGTTCGAGGCAGGCCACATCGTCGCTCACCTGGCTCACCGGTGCCGGGAAAGCAAAGGCGTTCTTCACGCGCTCGGCCAGCTGGTGCGCGGCAATTTCATCGCCGATGTAAGCAGAGAGAATCTTGCTGCTGCGGCTGACGAAATCCATCTCCAGCATCGCATCAATGTCGGTCAGCTCGAATTCCGGCAGTTCCAGCGGGAAAAACAGCCCCTGCTGCGAGCCGAGGCCCTGTTTCACGGCCTGCGCGAAGCTAACCTGCTCGTTATGATCCTTAAGGTTGTAGAGTTTCATGCGTTATCCCAGTTTACGTGCGCCAGCCGTATCAAGACGGCAGATATGGACGAAGCCTTCATCATTCTGCAGATAGTGCTGGCTCAACCAGTCCGCCATCCGCTGTGCCGTTGCCATCTCGTTGCAAACGGCGAAAAGTGTCGGGCCAGAGCCCGAAATACCGCAGGCCAGCGCGCCAATGTCGCTGGCCGCCTGCCGCGCCTCCGCAAAGCCCGGCAGCAGTTTGGTGCGATACGGCTCGGCGATCACATCCTGCATCAGTTTAGCCGCCAGCAGCGGCTGACGGGTGTGGCAGGCGTGAATAAAGCCGGCCAGCAGACGACCATGTTTGATGGCATCCTGCTTGCGATACTGCGCCGGCAGGATGGCGCGTGCTTCCGCCGTGGAGACTTTGATGCCCGGATAAGCCATTACCCACAGCCAGTCATCAAAGCACGGCACCTCCTGGCTGATGATCCCGTTCTCTTCAATCATCAGCTGTACGCCGCCGAGGAAGCACGGCGCGACGTTGTCATAGTGCACGCTGCCGGAGATGCGCCCTTCCAGCTCGCCCATCAGCGCCAGCAGCTCGGTGTCGTTAAGCGGCTGGCCGCAGAACTCATTCATCGCCATCAGGCCGGCCACCACCGAGCAGGCGCTGGAACCGAGGCCTGAACCAATCGGCATGTTTTTCTCCAGCGTCATCGCCACCGGAACGTCTTTACCAATCGCCTGGCAGAAACGCTGCCAGCACTGGTAAACGATGTTGTCCTGCGGATCGGCGGGCAGTTTGCTGACAAAGCGCCCTTTATTCTGCAGGCTAAACTGGTCTGCCGCTTCGACCGACACGCAGTCGCCCAGCAGCGAGCCATCCACCGGCGAAACCGCCGCGCCCAGCACATCAAAGCCGACGCTGACGTTACCTATCGAGGCCGGTGCATAAATTTTTACCATCATTAAACTCCCAACTTCCACGTCAGCGTGCGCAGCAAATCGGCAAACACACCCGCCGCGGTGACATCATTCCCCGCTCCATATCCGCGCAGAACCAGCGGGATCGGCTGATAATAGCGGCTGTAAAACGCCAGTGCGTTTTCGCCGTTCTTCACTTTGTACAGCGGATCGTTGCCGTCCACCGCATCGATTTTAACTTTGCAGGCGCCGCCCTCTTCAATCGCGCCGACGAAGCGTAACACTTTACCCTCATCACGCGCTTTGGCAACGCGCGCGGCAAAGGCGTTGTCCAGCTCCGGCAGCCGCGCCATAAACTGATCGACATCGGCGATCTCCGTCAGGCTGGCGGGCAGCAGCGGTTCGATGTCGATGTCGCTCAGCTCCAGCTGGTGACCCGCCTCACGCGCCAGAATCAGCAGCTTACGCGCCACGTCAGTACCGGACAGGTCGTCACGCGGATCCGGCTCGGTAAAGCCCAGCTCGCGCGCCATGCGGGTGGCTTCGGACAGCGTCACGCCCTCATCCAGCTTGCCGAAGATAAACGACAGCGAGCCCGACAGGATGCCGGAGAATTTGATCAGCTCATCGCCGGCGTTCAGCAGGTTCTGCAGGTTTTCAATCACCGGCAGACCGGCACCGACGTTGGTGTCATAGAGGAACTTACGGCGCGATTTCGCCGCCGCCGCACGCATCTGCTGGTAGTAATTCCACGACGAGGTATTGGCCTTTTTATTCGGCGTGACCACGTGGAAACCTTCGGCAAGGAAGTCTGCGTACTGATCGGCCACCGCCTGGCTGGAGGTACAGTCGACGATCACCGGGTTGAGCAGATGGTACTCTTTCACCAGACGAATCAGCCGGCCGAGGTTAAACGGCTCTTTGGCTTCCGTCAGTGCCGCCTTCCAGTTACTGAGGTCGATGCCGTGCACGTTAGTCAGCAGCGCATGCGAATTGGCGATGCCGCACACGCGCAGATCGATATGCTTGCCCTTCAGCCACGCCTGCTGACGGTGCAGCTGCTCAAGCAGCGCGCCGCCGACACCGCCGACGCCCACCACAAACACTTCGATCACCTGATCGGTGGCGAACAGCATCTGATGCACCACGCGCACGCCGGTGGTGACGTCATCGTTGCTGACCACGACCGAAATGGAGCGCTCAGAGGAGCCCTGCGCAATCGCCACAATATTGATGTTGGCGCGTGCCAGCGCCGAGAAGAATTTAGCGGAGATGCCGCGCAGCGTGCGCATGCCGTCACCCACCACCGAAATCACCGCCAGCTGCTCCAGCACGTCGAGCGGATCGAGCAGGCCATCTTTCAGTTCGAGGTAGAATTCCTCTTCCAGTACGCGACGCGCGCGCGCCTGCTCGCTCTGCGGCACACAGAAGCTGATGCTGTATTCGGAGGAGGACTGGGTAATCAGCACCACGGAAATGCCGGTGCGCGACATCGCGGCAAACACGCGCGCCGCCATGCCCACCATCCCTTTCATGCCCGGACCGGAGACGTTAAACATCGCCATGTTATTCAGATTGGTGATGCCTTTTACCGGATTTTCATCCACTTCGCCTTCGCCGCCAATCAGGGTGCCCGGCGCCTGAGGATTGGCGGTATTTTTGATTAAACACGGAATCTGGAACTGGGCAATCGGCGCGATGGTGCGCGGGTGCAGCACTTTGGCGCCAAAGTAGGAGAGCTCCATCGCCTCCTGATAAGACATCGACTTCAGCAGACGCGCATCCGGCACCTGACGCGGATCGCAGGTGTAAACGCCATCGACATCGGTCCAGATTTCACAGCAGTCCGCGCGCAGACACGCCGCCAGCACGGCCGCTGAGTAGTCGGAGCCGTTACGCCCCAGTACCACCAGCTCGCCCTTCTCATTGCCGGCGGTGAAGCCCGCCATCAGGATCATGTGGTCGGTCGGGATCTGGCTGGCCGCGATACGCCGGGTGGATTCGGCGATATCCACGGTCGATTCAAGATAGTGGCCCACCGCCAGCAGTTTCTCGACCGGATCGATCACCGTCACTTTGTGGCCGCGCGCCTGCAGCAGCGCTTCCATGATGGCAATCGACAGCTTCTCGCCACGACAGATAATGGCGGCGTTCACGGCATCCGGGCACTGACCCAGCAGACTGATGCCGTGCAGCACCTGTTTCAGCTGGGCAAACTCCAGCTCAACGCGGGTTTTCAGGCCATCGTAATCGAAACCAGGCTGAGCGTCGGCCAGCCCCTGCAGCAGTTCGGCAAAAATGCGTTCGGCATCGCTGATATTCGGCAGTGCATCCTGACCGCTGATGGTTTTCTCAATCATCGCTACCAGATGATTGGTAATTTTCGCTGGCGCAGAGAGCACGGTGGCAACCTGTCCCTGTTGCGCATTGCTTTCCAGAATATCTGCCACGCGGAGAAAACGTTCCGCATTGGCTACCGAGGTTCCGCCGAATTTCAGCACTCGCATGATTGAAGCTCTCCTGAATTTTTGCCGAAAAAAAAGCCCGCACTGTTGAGGTGCGGGCTTCTTTCTTTTGTTTTTCCTGTATGCGTCAGCCCGCACCGTTACCTGTGGTAATGGTGGTGGTAATAATAATGGTGGTGTTCAGGCTGTGGTTACGCATTGAGATTTTTTCTGTCTGTCTTTGTCTTGTCCGTCTGCCTTCCAGAAGTAAAGCAAAGCGCACGTTAAGTCAACGAATTTGTCTTTGCACCCGAATGGTGCTGCTGCGCAGTGCTGCGCCGCAGACGCCGAAACGGATTGCGATCGTTCAGACAGCGTCACAGACGCCCGATCACTCACTGTCCGGAGCCGGTTTTCCCGAGCAATTATCTATAAGTTTTTTTTCTACGTCGTGCAGCAAACGGTGCAGCATGGCGCTGTCGCGCTGCTCCAGCAGACCGATGCGCTGATCGATCCAGTCCGCCAGCTTGGCATCATTGCTGACTTCCAGCGTCACCAGCAGCTGATGAAAGCGCTGGCGCAGCGCCTGCAGCTGCTGCGCGTTAGCCGCCTCAACCGGCGCGGCCGCTACCTGGTGCAGCGCCGACAGCTGATAGCAGTACACCATCACCGCCTGGCCGAGATTCAGTGAAGGATAGTCCTGCGCCATCGGAATGCCGGTCAGCAGATCGACCTGTTCCAGCTCCTCATTAGTCAGCCCACTGTCTTCACGGCCAAACACCAGCGCGATGCGATTCAGCCACTGACGCTTCTCCTGCAGGATGGTTTCGACCTGCGCCGGCGTGGCGTAATAGCGAAACTTCGCCCGGCTGCGGGCGGTAGTGGCCACGGAAAAATCGACATCCGCCAGCGCGGCGCTCAGCGTGTCATAGGTTTTCACGTGGTCAAGAATCTCACCGGCGCCGTGGGCCACACGCCGCGCGGCCGGATCCTGCCAGGCGTCACTGGCGACAATACGCAACTCGCTAAATCCCATGGTTTTCATGGCGCGGGCAGCCGCGCCGATATTCTCCGGGCGAGCGGGTGAGACAAGGATCAGGGGGAAATGCATGATTTTTCCATCGAACGGTTAATAACCCGACCTATGTTGGCATGCAGGCGACAAAATACCAACCGCACGGGCCTGAGAAAATAAGATGTTAAGGATGTTAAAACAGGGCAAAAATGCCGGGCAGGCGTAATTATGCGTAATAAGCAAAATTTATGCGCTAAAAACATATTAAAACATTATTTTTCATGCAATTGAAAAGTTATTACCTGCAGGTTTTACTTTTGCGCTGATGCAGCTGAAATGTAGCGAAAATGCTGCTTTTTGTGAGCTAAGCTGGCATTCCAGTAGAAGTTTTTCATAAAAGTGTTAACGTGCTACACTTGCATTTGATATAAGTCAACGAAGCGTTGTTTTTATGCTTATCGGTTGTTGTTGGTGCTGTTAGGTTGCTGTTAATACGGTTAGGATAAGCGCCAGTCCGATACCCACGGGGCACGCAAATATTCATCCTGACTGGCTGAGCTAACACTGAAGTTGACGTAGATGGATGGTGTATTCCGAAGATCATTTCGTACACCGGTTGCGAACGGCCCACTGTTCAGTGGAACAGTTATGGCAACCGCCGTACGCCCTGTTTTCGATTTGTTGGCAAATTTTAGGTAGCGAAACATGCAGACCCCGCACATTCTTATCGTTGAAGACGAACTGGTCACGCGTAACACCCTCAAAAGTATCTTTGAGGCCGAAGGTTACGTGGTCTATGAAGCCACCGACGGCGCCGAGATGCATCAGGTTTTGACCGATAACGACGTCAATCTGGTGATTATGGATATCAACCTGCCGGGCAAAAACGGTCTACTGCTGGCGCGTGAATTGCGCGAACAGGCTAACGTCGCCCTGATGTTCCTCACCGGCCGTGATAACGAAGTGGATAAAATCCTCGGTCTGGAGATCGGTGCCGACGACTACATCACCAAGCCGTTCAATCCGCGTGAGCTGACGATTCGTGCGCGCAACCTGCTGTCGCGTACCATGAATCTGGCGATGCCGAGCGAAGAGCGCCGTCAGGTCGAGAGCTATCGCTTCAACGGCTGGGAACTGGATATTAACAGCCGCTCGCTGATCAGCCCGAACGGCGATCAGTACAAGCTGCCGCGCAGCGAGTTCCGCGCCATGCTGCACTTCTGCGAAAACCCAGGTAAAATCCAGACGCGTGCTGACCTGCTGAAGAAGATGACCGGTCGCGAGCTGAAGCCGCATGACCGCACGGTGGATGTCACTATTCGCCGCATCCGCAAACACTTTGAGTCGACGCCGGATACGCCGGAAATCATCGCCACTATCCACGGCGAAGGCTACCGCTTCTGCGGCGAGCTGCAGGATTAAGCGTCCGTCGCGAAACAAAAAAAACGCCCGTCAGGGCGTTTTTTTATCGGCTCAGTGCCACGGCATAATCGGCACCGCGCTCAGCGCATTTTTCGGTGAGCCATCGACCACTTTATCCGAATAGCTCAGGTACACCAGCGCATGACGTTTCTGATCAAAGAAGCGCACCACCTGCAGCTTTTTAAATACCAGCGAAGTGCGTTTGCGGAACACCACTTCACCCTGCGCCTTGCCCTGCGCGATTTTATCGCTAAGCTCTATCGGTCCCACCTGCTGACAGGAGATGGCCGCGTCGGAAGTATCTTCCGCCAGACCCAGTCCGCCCTTAATACCGCCGGTTTTTGCCCGGCTGATATAACAGGTTACATTTTTAACGTCGGGGTCGTCGAAGGCTTCCACCACGATCTTATGATCGGGGCCAAACATCTTGAATACGGTGTCAACGGAGCCGATCTCCTCGGCCAGCACGCTCTGACTCAACATAAATGTTGCCAGCGTGACTATAAGATTGCGAGCTATTGTCATTGAGTTACCATTGCAAACGGAATAGATGTGAATGTAATGTACTGTTAATCGAACCGAGAACCAAACCTAACGGGTTTCAACCCGCATTGATGTAGCACAGTTAACTGGCAAACCACCCCCGCGCCGTTGTGCAATTCGTGCTACTATTCGGTGACTTCATCGTTGCGCCACCAGAGAGTTATGAGGATGTTTTATGGACCAAGCCGGTATCATTCGCGATTTGCTTGTCTGGCTGGAAAGCCATCTGGATCAACCCCTTTCGCTCGATAACGTTGCGCTAAAAGCGGGCTATTCCAAGTGGCACCTGCAGCGAATGTTCAAGGAAGTTACTGGCCACGCCATCGGCGCGTATATCCGCGCCCGCCGGCTGTCCAAGGCCGCCGTCGCGCTGCGTCTCACCAGCCGGCCGATCCTCGACATTGCGCTGCAGTATCGCTTCGATTCGCAGCAAACCTTTACCCGCGCGTTTAAAAAGCAGTTCAATCAGACACCTGCGTGGTATCGCCGCTCGTCGGAGTGGAATTCGTACGGCATTCGCCCGCCGATTCGCCTCGATGATTACCCGATGCCGCAAGCGCAGTTCGTCACGCTGCCGGAAACGGTGCTGGTGGGGCAAACGCAAAGCTATACCTGTACGCTGGAGCAGATCTCCAGCTACCGCGACGAAATGCGCATCCACTTCTGGAAGCAGTTCCTGCTGGAGACCGATACCGTGCCACCGGTGCTGTATGGCCTGCATCAGGTACGCGCCAGCCATGAGAAGGATGATGAGCAGGAGATTCTGTACACCACGGCGGTGCCGGCCGACCAGCAGGCGCTGAGCATGCAGTCAAACCAGAGCGTGATTCTGGAAGCCGGGGATTATGTGCAGTTCAGCTATCAGGGACCGCGCACTGCGCTGCAGGAGTTTATTCTGCTGCTGTACGGCACCTGTATGCCGACCCTCGGCCTGGTGCGCCGTCAGGGCCAGGATATTGAGCGCTTCTATACGCACGGTGGCAAGAAGCGCAGCGAGCCGCCAATGGAGATTCGCTGCGAATATCTGATTCCGATTCGTCCGCAGCAGTAACGGGCGGTGCGGATGGTCGCCATGAATGGCGACCCTACAGAAAATTAACCGTTTGTCGCCGATGCGGATTGCCTATGCCCTCGTAGGGTGCGCATTCATGCGCACCAATATGCGATCATTTATACGCACCGATTCAACCGCAGCAACAACCCCCACCGTTTGTCGCCGATGCGCATTGCCCGTGCACCCCGTAGGGTGCGCATTCATGCGCACCGATTCAACCGCAGCAACAACCCCTACCGTTTGTCGCCGATGCGCATTGCCCATGCCCTCGTAGGGTGCGCATTCATGCGCACCGATACGCGATCATTAATACGCACCGATACGCGGACATTCTGCGCCGTGCGCTACCGCGCTTAACGCTGCAGCTCATCCAGCGCCGGGGCATCCAGATGCGACACATCACCGGCCGTCTCCACCACCCAGCCGGCGGCGAGCCAGGCGCTTTGCTGATGATCGACGCGCGAAATCGAGCAATTACGCAGACGCAAACGGCGCTCCGCATGGGCCGGCAGCCCCAGAATGGTACTCACCAGCACGCCCAGCGCCATGCCGTGGCTCACCAGCAGCGGACGGCTACCCGCCGGCAGATCGAGACAGGCATTGAGCGCGGCATGCATGCGCGTCGCCATCTCTTCCATCGACTCGCCGCCCGGAATCCGGCCGCCTTCGGTGCCATCCACCAGCGCTTTACGCCAGCTCTCCTCTTCCGCCGTCAGGCCGTCGAGCGGACGCTGCTCCAGACAGCCCATATTGAGCTCGCGCAGGCGGGCATCCAGCGTCACCTTACAACCGCAGGCATCAGCAATAATCTCCGCGGTGCGCCGGGTACGTCCTAAATCGCTGGCAATCACGTGAGTAATGCCCAGCGATTTCACGCGCTCGCCCACCTGATGCGCCTGCTGCTCACCTTTATCCGTCAGCGGACTGTCGGACTGCCCCTGAATGCGTCGGGCCGCATTCCAAACCGTTTCACCGTGACGAACAAGATAGACCTGTAACATGCTTAATTTCCGTTATACTGCGACAAATTTGTCTTGAGGGTTCAGGTAATTATGTACCATGTTGTCGCAGCCACCATCAATCCGGCAAAAATCCGCGCAATTGCTCAGGCGTTCAACGACGTTTTCGGCGAAGGATCCTGCCATATTGAAGGGGTCGAGGTCGAGAGCGGCGTCGCCGCGCAACCCTTAAGCGATGCCGAAACGCGAACTGGCGCACGCCAGCGCGTGGCGAACGCGCGTCATGTGCGGCCACAGGCGGATTACTGGGTGGCGATTGAAGCGGGCATCGAAGGCGACTGCGCCTTTGCCTGGATGGTGGTGGAGAATGCGCAGCAGCGCGGTGAATCCCGCTCTGCCAGCTTTACACTGCCGCCGGTGGTGATGGCCGGTCTGGCTGCCGGGCATGAGCTCGGTGACGAAATGGCGCGCTTAACCGGCGTGGAGAATATCAAACACAAGGGCGGTGCGATTGGCGCCGTCACCCACGGCCTGCTGAGCCGCTCCAGTGTCTATCATCAGGCCCTGATTCTGGCGCTCTGTCCATTCACTCACCCGCTGTATCAGCAGTAATCAGCTGCGCCCGAGGCGCGCTTCCAGCCAGCGTTTCAGCTCGGGCGGCGCCTCTTTCAGGCTATTGGATCCGCGGGTGATGGTGGCAATCCCGACGCCCAATTCGTTTTTCAGCTCGCGCTGACTGATGTCACCGTTGATCAACGCTTCGATAATGCGCAGGCGCGTGCCTAAGGCTTCGCGCTCATCCGGCGTCATCATCAGCTGCAGCAAGGGCAGCGCTACGTCATCGGAAAACGCGTTGTGCATCAGATCGATGAAACGCAGCCAGTTGTCTTCAACCGGCTGCGGGGAAAGGGGTTGGCTCATGAAGGCTTCCGTACTCATTAACGAGTACGGAAGCATAACACAGTCAGTAACGGCGATTCCACTCGCCGTCGGCGAGAATCTTATCCGGCTTGCCCATGAAGTAGCGGTAATAGGCATCGTAGGCCAGCACATTTTTCACGTAGCCGCGGGTTTCCGAGAAGGGAATGGTTTCGATAAACGCCACTGCATCCAGTTTGCCGCCGCTGGTATTCAGCCAGCTGCGCACCCGCCCCGGGCCGGCATTATAGGCGGCAGAAGAGAAGATGCGGTTCTGACCAAACTGCTGATAGACATACTCCAGATACTGCGTACCAATCTGAATATTGATCTGCGGATCGAGCAGCTGACTGCTGTTAACGTAACCCGGAATGTTATACATCTTCACGGTATGGCTGGCGGTGCCCGGCATCACCTGCATCAGGCCACTGGCACCAACCGGTGAGCGCGCTTTCGGGTTCCACGCGCTCTCCTGGCGGGAAATCGCCATGGCGTAGCTTGGCGTGATGCCCTTATCGCTGGTGTATTGCTGATACAGATTGCGCCACGCCAGCGGGAAACGCTCTTTCAGGCTATCCCACATTTTCGCGGTGATGGTGGCCTGCACGCTGAGATCCCACCAGTCCTGCTCGTTGGCGTAGCGCGCCAGCATCTGCTGCTGGGTACGGGTTTTGCTGCTGATCAGGTTGGCCCACTCGCTGCGCGCCAGGTTATCCAGCCCCCAGTACATCAGCTCGCGCACGCGCGCCATCTCCGGCCCCTGCACCACGCTATTGTCCGCCGCCGGCGCCTGATCCACCTGCAGCGGATACTCTACGCCCAGCCGCTGCGCCGCCACCATCGGATAGAAGCCGCGCTGCTGCATCAGCTTACGCAGAATCTCATCCGCTTCCTCTTTGCGCCCCTGCGCCATCAGTAAATCGGCCTGCCAGTACTGCCACTCATCTTTCTCTTTGGCTTCCACCGGCAGCCGGGCAATCCAGGTGTTCAGGCCGCGACGGTCGTTTTCACTCAGCGCCAGCCGCACGCGCCGCTCAATCAGCGCGGTGGATTCGCTGTTCATCACCACCGCATCGCGCCAGCGCGCCTGCTCCGAGGTGAGATCGGCACCCATCATGCGCCACACCACCGTCTCTTTCAGATCCTGCTCTTCCGCCGAACTCATCTTCTGCGCCTGAACCAGCTGCGGGATCATCATGCGCGCGTTGTCCATATCCTGACGCGCCATGCGGGCAAAGGCGTAGCTGGTGGCCATGCGGGTAAAATCGGTCGGGCCGAGGGTGCTGGCAAAAGTGGTGACGGTCTGGGGATTCTGCTGCAACGCAATCAGCGCGCTGGCGGTGGTTTGATAATCCGCCGGCAGCATTTTCGCCAGGTAATTAACCAGGCTGTCGTTGCCGGCTTTCATCGCCAGGCGGATGCGTTCGAGGATGGTGATCGGCGACAGCTGCCCTGACGCCTGCCACACCGAGAACAGCTTGTCGCAGTCGTTCGGTAACGCGGTCCCGCGCAGCCAGATGGCTTTGGCTCCGTCAAACGCCGCCTGCTGCTGGCCGGTCGCCCATTTGGCGTAGTACCAGTTACAGCGCGCCTGCACCGGCTTTGGCTCATCCGGGCTGAAGCTGAGCACGCCCGGCCAGTCCTGGCGGTGCGCCAGCACGTTAACAAAGCGCGTCTGCAGCGAGCGCGCCGGCGGCAGCGTGGGATACTGCTGAATAAAGTTTTTCACCGCCAGCCCGGTCTCCTGATCGAGATCCTGCGCCAGCAGGCGGTACTGCAGGTACGGATAGAGCGGATAATCCTGCAGCGTTGGCATCAGCTGCTCAACCTGATCCATCTGTTTGTTGTCCCAGGCCTGTTTGATCTGCGCATAGCGCTGTCGTTGCTGATCCAGCGAATCGGCCCACACGCTGCCGGCCGTGCTGACCAGACAGATCCCTATCATCCAGTTACGCCACTTCTCCACTCCGCTCTCCTCATTGCTGCGCTCCAGCTTATGCCGGACTCCCTTCATGCTAACCAGGCCAACCGGCTCTTGCCACGTTCTTCACAAAATTTACCCAGGCGCACCGTGATTGTTCAGCGCCTGCGCCGCAATTGTGCAAATAATCATCAGAAAAACTTATTACCCATCAAATAGCTACGCGTTTTCATTCAGTTACAACTCTGGCACGCACTTTGCTCTGTTGAATGCCATCTTGTATACCAGCTGGAATTCACTCATGGCATCGACCTTCGGTTTTACGCTTCAGGATTGGCAACGTTGCGCACAGCAGGATGCACAGCAGATCCCTGCACTGCTGGCCGCACATCTCGACGCACTCGATAACCAGGATAATGCCTGGCTGTACCTCGCTTCGCCGGCCCAGTTGCTGGCGCAGGTTGAACCGCTGCTGGCGGCGTATCAGCGCAATCCGGCCGCGCTGCCGCTGTTTGGCGTGCCGTTTGCCGTCAAAGACAACATTGACGTGGCAGGCTGGCCGACTACCGCCGCCTGCCCGGCGCTGACGTATCAGGCGGCGGCCGATGCCTTCGTGGTGGCCAGGCTGAAAGCGGCAGGCGCTATCGTCATCGGTAAAACCAACCTCGACCAGTACGCGACCGGTCTGGTTGGCACCCGCTCGCCGTATGGCGCGGTGAGCAACACCTTTAATCCGGCCTATGTCAGCGGCGGCTCCAGCTCCGGCTCCGCGTCCGTGCTGGCGCGCGGCCTGGTTGGCTTCTCGCTCGGCACCGATACTGCCGGCTCCGGTCGCGTGCCGGCAGGTTTTAACAATATCGTCGGGCTGAAGCCGACCAAAGGCTGGTTCTCGGCCAGCGGCGTGGTACCGGCCTGCCGCCTCAATGACACCATCTCGGTGTTCGCCCTGACGGTTGCCGATGCCTTTAGCGTCGCCAGCATCGCGGGCGGCTGCGACGCCGATGATGCCTACGCGCGCCAGTCGCCACGCAGCGCACCGGCCAGTTTCCAGCCGCAGCCCTCGCTGGCGATCCCTGCCGCGCCGCAGTTTTACGGTGACCAGCAGGCGGAAGCGGCGTGGCTCAGCGCGCTGGAGCAGCTCACGGCGAGCGGTGCGACGCTGCACCCTATCGACTTCGCCCCTTTCCACCAGCTGGCAGAGCAGCTCTATTACGGCCCGTGGGTCGCCGAGCGCACCGTGGCGGTCGGCGAGATGCTCGACCGCCCGGAAGAGATGGATCCGGTGGTGTACGGCATCGTCAGCAGCGGCCGCCAGTACAGCGCCGTCGAGGCGTATCAGGCGGAATACCTGCGTGCCGAACTGACGCGCCAGATCCAGCAGACGCTGGCCCGGTTCGATGCACTGGTGGTGCCGACCTCGCCCACCATTCATACGCTGGAAGAGATGCAGCAGGAGCCGGTGCACTACAACTCGCAGTTCGGCACCTATACCAACTTCACGAACCTGGCCGACCTCAGCGCGCTGGCGCTGCCTGGCCCGTTCCGCGCCGATGGGCTGCCTGCGGGCATCACGCTGATCGCCCCGGCGTGGCACGACCGCGCGCTGGCGACGTTTGGCCTGCGCTGGCAGCAGCAGCTGGCGCTGCCGCTCGGGGCCACCGGCAAAGCGCTGCCGCCGCCGCCCGCCGCGCTGCCGCCGTCACCTGACCACGTGCGCGTGGCGGTGGTCGGCGCCCATCTCACCGGCATGCCGCTGAATTTCCAGCTCACCACGCGTCAGGCGGTGTGGGTCGAAGAGACGCAAACCGCCAGCCACTATCGCCTGTTCGCCCTGCTTGATGGCCCGATCAAAAAGCCCGGCCTGCTGCGCGGCGACAGCGGTGCCGCCATCACCGTCGAACTGTGGGACATCCCGCTGGCGCGCTTTGGCGAATTCGTCGCGGAAATCCCGGCGCCGCTCGGCATCGGTTCGCTGACGCTGGCGGATGGGCGCATCGTGAAAGGCTTTATCTGCGAACCGGCAGCGCTGACGCAGGCGCTGGAAATCACTGAATTCGGCGGCTGGCGCAACTGGCTGACGTCACAGGGGAATCACTAATCATGTTCAGCACCGTTCTGATTGCTAACCGTGGCGAAATCGCCTGTCGTGCCATCCGCACCCTGAAGCGCCTCGGCGTAACCAGCGTGGCGGTCTATTCGGATGCCGACCGCAATGCGCGTCACGTTACCGAAGCCGATGTGGCCATCGCCCTTGGCGGTGACAAAGCCAGCGACAGCTATCTGCGCATCGACAAAATTCTCGCCGCTGCGCAGCAAAGCGGCGCGCAGGCCATCTGGCCCGGCTACGGTTTTCTCTCCGAGAGCCTGCCGTTCGCCGCCGCCTGTGAAGAGGCCGGCATCGCGTTTGTCGGCCCGACCGCGCAGCAGATTGGCGAATTTGGTCTCAAGCATCGCGCCCGTGAGCTGGCGGCCAGCGCGGGCGTGCCGATGACGCCGGGCACGCCGCTGCTCAGTTCGCTGCAGGACGCACTCAGCGCGGCGGAAGACATTGGCTATCCGGTGATGCTGAAAAGCACCGCCGGCGGCGGCGGCATCGGTCTGACCCGCTGCGCCGACGCCACGGCCCTGGAGAACGCGTGGGAGAGCGTGCGTCGCCTGGGGGAACAGTTTTTCAGCGATGCCGGCGTGTTTCTTGAACGCTGCATCGATCGTGCGCGCCACGTGGAAGTACAGATTTTTGGCGACGGCAAGGGCAAGGTGATTGCGCTTGGCGAACGCGACTGTTCGCTGCAGCGCCGCAATCAGAAGGTGGTGGAAGAGACGCCGGCCCCTAATCTCCCGCAGGCCACGCGTGAAGCGCTGCTGGCTTCAGCGGTGCGGCTGGGCGAGCTGGTTAATTACCGCAGCGCCGGCACCGTGGAGTACATCTATGACGCCGCGCAGGACGCGTTTTATTTCCTCGAAGTGAACACCCGCCTGCAGGTGGAGCATCCGGTGACCGAGTGCGTCACCGGTCTTGACCTGGTGGAGTGCATGCTGCAGGTGGCGGCGGACGATGCCATCGACTGGGATCGTCTGCAGCAGGCACCGCACGGCGCATCAATTGAGGTGCGGCTGTACGCCGAAGATCCGCTGAAAAACTTCCAGCCGAGCCCGGGCGTGTTAACCCACGTCAGCTTCCCGCCGGGGGTGCGCGTCGACGGCTGGATCGAGACCGGCAGCGAAGTGACGGCGTTTTACGATCCGATGGTGGCCAAACTGATCGTGCATGGCGAAACGCGCGACGCCGCGCTGGCGAAGCTGCAGCAGGCGCTTGACGCTACCCAACTGCACGGCATCGCCACCAATCTCGATTATCTGCGTCAGATCGTGGCGACCGACGCCTTCCGCAGCGGTAACGTCTGGACGCGCTTCCTTGACGGCTTTACGCCGGCGGCCAGCGTCATCGAAGTGCTGCAGCCGGGCACGTTCAGCAGCATTCAGGACTTTCCCGGCCGCCTGGGCTACTGGGACATCGGCGTGCCGCCGTCCGGCCCGATGGATGACTTCGCCTTCCGCCTGGCCAACCGTATCGTCGGCAACCACGCCAGCGCCGCCGGGCTGGAGTTCACCCTGCAGGGCCCGACGCTGCGTTTCCACAGCGATGCACTGATTGCGCTGACCGGTGCCGACTGTCCGGCCGATCTCGACGGCAGCGCGGTCGACTACTGGCAGCCGGTGGCGGTGAAAGCCGGACAAACCCTGACGCTGGGCCGCGCGCAGAGCGGCTGCCGCACCTATTTAGCGGTGCGTAATGGTTTCGATGTGCCGGAGTATCTTGGCAGCCGCGCCACCTTCTCGCTGGGCCAGTTTGGCGGCCACGCCGGACGCACGCTGCGCGTCGCCGACATGCTGCCGATCTCCCAGCCAGCGCTCGCCGCCTGCACCACGCCAGCCCCGGTCAGCAAACCTGAAGCGCTGGATCGCGCGCTGGTGCCGCACTACGGCAGCGAATGGCGCATTGGCGTGCTGTACGGCCCGCACGGCGCACCGGATTTCTTCACCCAGGCCGCCATCGATGAGTTCTTTGCCAGCGACTGGCAGGTGCATTACAACTCCAACCGGCTGGGCGTCCGTCTGGTCGGGCCTAAACCCAGCTGGACGCGCGCCAATGGCGGTGAAGCCGGGCTGCATCCGTCTAACGTACACGACTGCGAATACGCCATCGGCGCGGTGAACTTTACCGGTGACTTCCCGGTGATCCTGACGCACGACGGCCCAAGCCTTGGTGGCTTCGTCTGCCCGGTCACCATCGCCAAAGCCGAGCTGTGGAAAGTCGGCCAGGTCAAACCGGGCGATCGCATCCGCTTCCACCCGATCAGCGCCGACGAAGCGGTCGCGCTGGAGAAAGCTCAGGCGCACAGCGTAACCACGCTGCGCAGCCAGCACGCACCGGCCTTCGCGGTGCCGTCGCTGGCGGCGAGCGACATCGGTTCTGCCACCCTGTTAGCGGCGCTGCCGGCGACCGCCACCACGCCTGCGGCGGTCTACCGCCAGGCGGGCGACAAATATGTGCTGATTGAGTACGGCGATAACGTGCTGGATCTGGCGCTGCGCCTGCGCGTACACCTGCTGATGCAGGCGCTGCGCCAGCGTGCAGAGCCCGGCATCGAAGAGCTGTCGCCCGGCGTGCGCTCGCTGCAGGTGCGCTATGACAGCCTGGTGATCGGTCAGCAGCAGCTGATGACGCTGCTGCTGGAGCTGGAAGCCGGGCTGGGTGACGTCAGCGCGCTGAAAGTGCCGTCGCGCATCGTCTGGCTGCCGATGGCGTTTGAAGACAGCGCCACGCTCGGCGCGGTGGAGCGTTACAAAGAGACGGTTCGCGCCAGCGCGCCGTGGCTGCCGAATAACGTTGACTTCATTCAGCGCATCAATGGACTGGCGAGCCGCGAAGCGGTACGCGACACCCTGTTTGCCGCCAGCTATCTGATTCTCGGTCTCGGCGATGTCTATCTCGGCGCGCCGTGCGCGGTGCCGATCGATCCGCGCCATCGCCTGCTGAGTTCCAAATACAGCCCGGCGCGCACCTTTACCGCCGAAGGCACGGTGGGCATTGGCGGCATGTACATGTGCATCTACGGCATGGATTCACCGGGCGGCTATCAGCTGGTGGGGCGCACGCTGCCCATCTGGAATAAGTTCCTGCAAAACGATCAGTTTGCCGCCGGCGAACCCTGGCTGCTGCGCTTCTTTGACCAGGTGCGTTTCTATCCGGTGAGCGAAGCGGAACTGACGCAGCTGCGCGACGATTTCCGCGCCGGTCGTGCCCGCATCCGCATCGAGCAGAGCGAGTTTGATTTCGCGGCGCATCAGCAATTCCTCGCCGACAACGCGCCGGAAATCAGTGCCTTCCGTGAACGCCAGGCCGCGGCGTTTGAGCAGGAAGTCACGCTGTGGGCGCAGGAAGAGCAGGAAGCGCCGCTCACCAGTGAAGAGACGCTGGTGGTCGCCGACGCAGAGGACGATGCGCTGGCAGTGTGCGCTGACATGAACGGCAACATCTGGAAAGTGCTGGTTGCGCCGGGCGATACGGTGCAGGCCGGTCAGACGCTGATCATCGTGGAAGCGATGAAGATGGAGCTGGCGATTGTCGCGCCGCAGGCCGGCACGGTGAAACGCATTGCCTGCCAGGCGGGCCGTCCGGTAAGTCCGGGCGATACCCTGCTGTGGCTGGCTTAAGGAGCAGGTATGAACAGTAGCGCGCCCCGCAGCAAAGGCCGTCCCGAAGCGCTGGCCGAAAAGGTTTATCAGGCGCTGAAGCAGGACATCTTTGAATTCCGTCTGATGCCGGGTGACCGCTTCAGCGAAAACGAAATCGCCGAGCGGCTGGCGGTGAGCCGCACGCCGGTGCGTCAGGCGCTGTTCTGGCTGGAGCGCGAAGGCTACGTCGAGGTGTGGTTTCGCAGCGGCTGGCAGGTGCGGCCGTTCGATTTCGCCTACTTCGAGGAGCTGTACGACTTCCGCACCGTGCTGGAACGCGAGGCGGTGCGCCGCCTGTGCGCGCTGCCGCCGCTGGCCTGCGCGGAAACCCTGACCGCGCTGAAAACCTTCTGGATTGACGATGCCCGGCTGGAAGACGGTAAAGCGGTATCGGCGCACGACGAAGCCTTTCACATGGCGCTGGTGGCGGCGGCAGGCAATCAGGAGATGGCGCGCATCCACGCCGAGCTGACAGAAAAAATCCGCATCATTCGCCGTCTCGATTTCACGCGGGACGATCGGGTCGATGCCACGTACCGCGAGCACGCTCAGATCTTACGGGCGATTTTTCAGCAACACACCGAGGAGGCACAGCGCATTTTAACCGACCACATTGCCGTCAGTAAGGCCGAGGTCAGGAAGATTACGTTGCATATGTTACAGCAGGCTCGGCTTCAACCCATTGAATAACAACAGATAACACAGTTAGGGGTTTAAATGATGAAACGACGTTCGTTGCTTAAAGCTTTCGCGCTCTCCGCTACCGTTGCCAGCATGGGCTTCGCCTTTACCGCACAGGCGGCAGACACCATCAAAGTCGGCATTATGCATTCGCTGTCCGGCACCATGGCGATTTCCGAAACGCCGCTGAAAGATGTGGCGCTGATGACCATCGATGAGATTAACGCCAAAGGCGGTGTGCTGGGCAAGAAGCTGGAACCGGTGGTGGTCGATCCGGCCTCTAACTGGCCGCTGTTCGCCGAAAAAGCGCGCCAGCTGCTGACTCAGGACAAAGTGGCGGTGGTGTTTGGCTGCTGGACGTCGGTCTCGCGCAAATCGGTGCTGCCAGTGTTTGAAGAGCTGAACGGCCTGCTGTTCTATCCGGTGCAGTACGAAGGCGAAGAGATGTCGCCGAACGTGTTCTACACCGGCGCCGCGCCGAACCAGCAGGCGATCCCGGCGGTGCAGTATCTGATGAGCGAAGATGGCGGCAGCGCGAAACGCTTCTTCCTGCTTGGCACCGACTACGTCTATCCGCGCACCACCAACAAGATTCTGCGCGCCTTCCTGCATAGCAAAGGCGTGCAGGATAAGGATATCGAAGAGGTGTACACGCCGTTTGGTTACAGCGATTACCAGACCATCGTGTCCAATATCAAAAAATTCTCCGCCGGTGGCAAAACCGCGGTGATCTCCACCATCAACGGTGATTCCAACGTCCCGTTCTACAAAGAGCTGGCGAACCAGGGCATTAAAGCAACCGACATTCCGGTGATCGCTTTCTCGGTGGGGGAAGAAGAGCTGCGCGGCATCGACACCAAACCGCTGGTCGGTCAGCTGGCAGCGTGGAACTACTTTGAGTCAGTGGATAACCCGACTAATGCGAAGTTCGTGGCCGACTACCGCGCTTACGCCAAAGCGCACAACCTGCCGAACGCCAGCACCGTAGTGACCAACGATCCGATGGAAGCCACCTACGTTGGCCTGCACATGTGGGCGCAGGCGGTAGAGAAAGCTGGCACCACCGATGTGGATAAAGTGCGCGCCGCGATGGCCGGACAGACGTTCAAAGCACCGGACGGCTTCACGCTGACCATGGACAAAACCAACCACCATCTGCACAAGCCGGTGATGATTGGTGAAGTGGAGGAGAACGGCCAGTTCAACGTGGTGTGGCAGACCGAACAGCCGGTACGCGCCCAGCCGTGGAGTCCGTACATCGCCGGGAATGATAAGAAGCCGGACTATCCGGTGAAGTCGGCGCAGTAAGGGGAGGCTGATGGCCCTCGCCCTCTGGCCCGCTGGCCCTCACCCTAACCCTCTCCCGCTGGCGGGAGAGGGAACCGATCGAGCCAGCACGCCGCTACCGAACTCACCTGTAGCAGCGTCTCCCTCTCCCTCCGGGAGAGGGCCGGAGTGAGGGCCAGACAACGCCCTAACCCTGATGAGGGCCACACCGCACCCAACCTAACCATAACAGGATGATCACCATGACACTCCGCCGTATTCTCAGCTGCCTGCTGTTACTGCTGCCGTGGCTGGCGCAGGCCGGTGATGGCGCTGACTTCGCCGCCGCCAGCCGCACGCAGCAGGCGACATTGCTGCAGCAGTGGGCTGCGGCGCCGCAGGCCAGCCGCTTGCCGCTACTGCAGGCGCTGCGCAATGAAAGCGTGGTTATCGACCAGAACAAACAGCCGTTCAGCAAACAGGCTGACCAGCTTCTGCCGCTCGACAGCGCCCGGCAGCCGGACGGCGAAACCAAAAAACTCTTCATGAACAACCGGCTGCGCGTGCTGATTGCCAGCGCCCTCGCCGCCCACCAATTGGTGAGTGATGATGCGGCGACTCGCCTGAGCGCGGCGCAACAGTTACAAAACGATGCCGCGCCTGACCAGCTGCCACTGATTGAACAGCGCCTTGCCGCCGAGCAGGACAGCAAGGTGCGCGCGGTGCTGGCGATGGCCGCCGCGAATCTGCAGCTCGCCAGCCCGGACGCCGCGCTGCGCCTGAAAGCGGTCACGCTGCTCGGAGAATCGGGCGATCCGGCGATGCAGGCCAGCCTGACGCGCTTAACCCAGGCCAGCAACGAACCCGATGCGCAGGTGCGCGCCGCTGCGGCCGCCAGCCTGCAGCACATCAGGCAGCGTCTGATGTGGGGCGACTGGCTCGGCCAGGCGTTTACCGGCCTGTCGCTCGGCTCCATTCTGCTGCTGGCCGCGCTCGGCCTGGCGATCACCTACGGCCTGCTGGGCGTAATCAACATGGCGCACGGCGAGATGCTGATGCTCGGCGCCTACGCCACCTGGCTGGTGCAGAATCTGTTCCAGCAGTTTGCGCCGCAGTGGCTGGCGTGGTACCCGCTGCTGGCGCTGCCGGTGGCCTTCGCCGTCACCGCCGTAATGGGCATGCTGCTGGAACGCACCATCATCCGCCACTTATACGGTCGTCCGCTGGAGACGCTGCTCGCCACCTGGGGCATCAGCCTGATGCTGATTCAGCTGGTGCGCATGCTGTTTGGCGCGCAGAACCTCGAAGTGGCCAACCCGGGCTGGCTGTCCGGCGGCTGGCAGCTGCTGCCGAATCTGGTGCTGCCGTATAACCGCATCGCGGTGATCCTGTTTGTCATCGCGGTGCTGGCGCTCACCTGGCTGCTGCTGAATAAAACCCGGCTGGGGCTGAATGTGCGGGCGGTCACGCAGAACCGCGCCATGGCGGACTGCTGCGGCGTGCCGACCGGGCGCATCGATATGCTGGCGTTTGGCCTCGGTTCCGGCATTGCCGGACTCGGCGGCGTCGCGCTGTCGCAGTTGGGCAACGTCGGGCCGGAACTGGGTCAGGGCTACATCATCGATTCATTCCTCGTGGTGGTGCTCGGCGGCGTCGGTCAGCTGGCCGGCACCGTAGTGGCGGCTTTTGGTCTCGGCATCCTCAACAAAGTGCTGGAGCCGCAGATTGGCGCGGTGCTCGGCAAAATCCTGATCCTCGTGCTGATTGTGCTGTTTATCCAGAAACGTCCCCAGGGTCTGTTTGCCGTTAAAGGGAGGGTGATTGACTGATGAGCCAGCCACTGACCTTACGCGCGGTGCGCAAAGCGCCGCGCCTCAGCCTGATTCTCGGCGTCATCGTGACCGCGCTGCTGTTGGTGCTGCCGTTCTGCGCCCTGCTGCCCGCCAGCCATCCGCTGGCGATCTCCACCTATACGCTGACGCTGGTGGGCAAAATCCTCTGCTATGCGATTGTCGCGGTGGCGCTGGATCTGGTGTGGGGCTACGCCGGGCTGCTGTCGCTCGGCCACGGACTGTTTTTTGCCCTCGGCGGCTATGCCATGGGCATGTACCTGATGCGCCAGGCTGCAGGCAGCGGTTTGCCGGCGTTTATGTCGTTTCTGTCGTGGAATGAGCTGCCGTGGTTCTGGGCCGGCAGCCAGCACTTTCTCTGGGCGCTGTGCCTGATTGTGCTGGTGCCAGGCCTGCTGGCACTGCTGTTTGGCTTCTTCGCCTTCCGCTCCAGAATCAAAGGTGTCTATTTTTCCATCATGACGCAGGCGCTGACGTACGCCGGCATGCTGCTGTTTTTCCGCAACGAAACCGGCTTCGGCGGCAACAACGGCTTCACCGGTTTCACCACCCTGCTCGGCTTCAGCGTCACCGCCACCGGCACGCGTATCGCACTGTTTATCGCGACCGTGCTATTGCTGCTGTTCAGCCTGGCGCTGGGCTTTGCCCTGGCGCGCAGTAAGTTTGGCCGTGTGCTGACGGCGGTGCGCGATGCGGAAAACCGCCTGATGTTCGTCGGTTACGATCCAAAAGGCTTCAAGCTGTTCGTCTGGACGCTCTCCGCCGTGCTGTGCGGGCTGGCCGGCGCGCTGTACGTGCCGCAGGTCGGCATCATCAACCCGAGTGAAATGTCGCCGACCAACTCGATTGAAGCGGCGATTTGGGTGGCGCTCGGCGGACGCGGCACGCTGATTGGCCCGCTGCTGGGTGCGGCCATCGTCAACGGTGCCAAAAGCTGGTTCACCGTCGCCTTCCCGGAATACTGGCTGTTTTTCCTGGGCCTGATGTTCATCCTGGTCACGCTGTTCCTGCCGCGTGGCGTAATTGGCCTGCTGCGCCGGAGGCGTCATGACTGAGCAACTGTTTACCCAACCGCACCCGGCGGATCGCCATCGTCAGCAAACCGATCCGGTGCTGCAGCTGGAGAACATCAACGTCTCGTTTGACGGCTTCCGCGCGCTGACCGATCTGTCATTGCAGATTGGCGTCGGCGAACTGCGCTGCGTGATTGGCCCGAACGGCGCGGGAAAAACCACGCTGATGGACGTGATCACCGGCAAAACCCGGCCGGACAGCGGCCAGGTGATCTACGACCAGGATACCGATCTGCGCCAGCTGTCGCCGGTCGAAATCGCCCGCGCCGGCATTGGCCGCAAGTTTCAGAAACCCACGGTGTTTGAAGCGCTGACGGTGTTTGAAAACCTCGAAATTGCGCTAAAAAACGATAAATCGGTGTGGGCCAGCCTGCGCGCTCGGCTAAACGGCGAGCAGCGCGATCGCATCGACGAGGTGCTGAAACTGCTGCGGCTCGGCGGTGAACGCCAGCGGCAGGCGGGTCTGCTGTCGCACGGGCAGAAGCAGTTTCTCGAAATCGGCATGCTGCTGGTGCAGGAGCCGCACCTGCTGCTGCTGGACGAACCGGCAGCCGGTATGACCGATGCCGAAACCGACTACACCGCCGAGCTGTTCCGCAGCCTGGCGGGCAAGCACTCACTGATGGTGGTGGAGCATGACATGGGCTTTGTGGAAACCATTGCCGACCACGTGACGGTGCTGCATCAGGGCCAGGTGCTGGCTGAGGGATCGCTGCGCGAGGTACAGGCGGACGATCGGGTTATCGACGTATATCTGGGGCGCTGAGATGTTACAGGTAGCAGAACTGCATCAATATTACGGCGGCAGCCATATCCTGCGCGGCCTGTCGTTTGAGGCCCGCCCGGGCGAGGTCACCTGTCTGCTGGGGCGCAACGGCGTGGGCAAAACCACACTGCTGAAGTGTCTGATGGGGCTGATTCCGGCCAAATCCGGCGAGATTCGCTGGCAGAACCAGCTGATCAATACGCGCAAGCCACACCAGCGCGTGCGGGCCGGCATTGCTTATGTGCCGCAGGGACGCGAAATTTTTCCGCGTCTGACGGTGGAAGAAAACCTGCTGATGGGGCTGGCGCGCTTCTCCGGCGCGCAGGCCAGCCGCGTCCCGGAGGAGATCTACCAGCTGTTTCCGGTGCTGCGCGAGATGAAAACGCGGCGCGGTGGCGATCTGTCAGGCGGCCAGCAGCAGCAGCTGGCGATCGGCCGGGCGCTGGCCTGCCAGCCGCAGCTGTTGATCCTTGATGAGCCGACCGAAGGGATCCAGCCGTCGGTGATCAAAGAGATCGGTGCGGTGATCCGCCAGCTGGCGCAGCGCGGTGACATGGCGATCCTGCTGGTCGAGCAGTTTTACGATTTCGCCGCCGAACTGGCCGACAGCTATCTGGTGATGTCGCGCGGCGAAATTGTGCAGCGCGGCGCGGGGGCGAATATGGAGAGCGAGGGCGTGCGCGGGCTGGTGGCGATTTAGCCGTGCAACGGGTGGCGAGGCAGAGGACAGGTTGTTAATCTGCAAGAAAAAACTTATGTTTACTCTCCACCCGGCCATCCTGGCCGTAGCTGAGGCTGAGCGAACTGTTACTGATGGAAACCCGCCGCGACGAACGAATCAATAAGCTGGCGCAGGCGCTGAAACACAGCGATACCCTGCACTTAAAACAGGCCGCACAGCTGCTGGGCGTGTCGGAAATGACCATCCGCCGCGATTTAACCGGCGCCACCCAGGGCGTGGTGCTGCTGGGTGGCTATGTGATGCGCGACCCGCGGCAGAACGTGGCGCACTATTTTGTCAGCGACCAGCAAAACCTCAACGTCAGCAAGAAACGTCTGCTGGCACAGCGGGCTGCCGCGCTGGTACAGGCCAACGACACGGTGTTTTTCGACTGCGGCACCACGTTGCCGCTGGTGATAGAAGCGATTGATAATGCTCTGCCCTTCACCGCCATTTGCAGCGCGATCAACACCTTTCTGGCGTTAAAAGAGAAGCCGCACTGTCGGGTGATTCTGTGCGGCGGCGAATTCCACGCCGATAACGCCGTGTTTACCCCGCTCGAGCAGGTCACGGTGCTGGATGCGCTCTGCCCCAATAAAGCCTTTATCTCTGCCGCCGGCATGGACGCCGCGCAGGGTGCCACCTGTTATAACCTCAATGAACTGCCCATCAAGCATCTGGCGCTGCAGCGGGCGCAGACCAAAATCGTGGTCGGCGACAGCAGCAAGTACGGCAAGGTACTGCCGGCGCGCATTGGCGACTTCTCGCTGTTTGATATGCTGGTCAGCGACAGCCCGCCTCCGCCCGCGCTGCTCGCCGTGCTGCAGGCGGCCAGGCTCACCCTGCACTGCGGCTAGCATTATTCCGCCGCTGCGGAAGATTGCGCGCAATGCGGCTGTGATTGCCGGGTGAAAACGGCTAAACTTCAGCATCTGACGTTCCACCCATTACAGACCAAGAGGCTCATCACAACGTGGCTCAATTCGTCTATAGCATGCATCGCGTCGGCAAAGTGGTTCCGCCGAAGCGTCACATTCTGAAGAATATCTCCCTTAGCTTTTTCCCTGGCGCCAAAATTGGCGTACTCGGCCTGAACGGCGCGGGTAAATCGACCCTGCTGCGCATCATGGCCGGCATTGATAAAGATATCGAAGGGGAAGCTCGCCCGCAGCCGGGCATCAAAGTCGGCTATCTGCCGCAGGAACCTCAGCTGAACCCGGAACACACCGTGCGTGAGTCGGTGGAAGAAGCCGTCGCGGAAGTGGTTGGCGCTCTGAAGCGTCTCGACGAAGTGTACGCGCTGTACGCCGATCCGGATGCCGACTTCGACAAGCTGGCCGCTGAGCAGGGCCGTCTGGAAGAAGTGATCCAGGCACACGACGGGCACAACCTGGAAACCCAGCTGAACCGCGCCGCCGATGCCATGCGTCTGCCGGAGTGGGATGCCAAAATTGCGAACCTGTCCGGTGGTGAACGCCGCCGCGTCGCGCTGTGCCGTCTGCTGCTGGAAAAGCCAGACATGCTGCTGCTCGACGAACCGACCAACCACCTGGATGCCGAATCCGTCGCATGGCTGGAGCGCTTCCTGCACGACTTCGAAGGCACCGTGGTGGCCATCACCCACGACCGTTACTTCCTCGATAACGTTGCCGGCTGGATTCTGGAGCTGGACCGTGGCGAAGGCATTCCATGGGAAGGCAACTACTCCTCATGGCTGGAGCAGAAAGATCAGCGTCTGGCGCAGGAAGCTTCTCAGGAAGCGGCGCGTCGCAAATCGATCGAGAAAGAGCTGGAGTGGGTGCGTCAGGGCACGAAAGGCCGTCAGTCTAAGGGCAAAGCCCGTCTGGCGCGCTTTGAAGAGCTCAACAACACCGATTATCAGAAACGTAACGAGACCAACGAACTGTTCATTCCACCTGGTGCGCGCCTCGGCGACAAAGTGCTGGAAGTGAAGAACCTGAGCAAAGCGTATGGCGATCGCGTGCTGATTGACGATCTGTCGTTCTCGCTGCCGAAAGGCGCCATCGTCGGCATCATCGGCCCTAACGGCGCCGGTAAATCGACGCTGTTCCGCATGATGTCAGGCCAGGAGCAGCCGGATTCCGGCAGCATCGAGCTGGGCGAAACCGTGAAGCTGGCGTCGGTCGATCAGTTCCGCGATGCGATGGATAATTCCAAAACCGTGTGGGAAGAAGTTTCTGGCGGTCAGGACATCATGCGCATCGGCAATACCGAGATGCCAAGCCGCGCTTATGTCGGTCGCTTTAACTTCAAGGGTACCGATCAGGGCAAACGCGTCGGCGAACTGTCCGGCGGTGAGCGTGGTCGTCTGCACCTGGCGAAACTGCTGCAGGTGGGCGGCAACCTGCTGCTGCTCGACGAACCAACCAACGACCTGGATATCGAAACCCTGCGCGCACTGGAAAACGCCCTGCTGGAGTTCCCGGGCTGCGCGATGGTGATCTCGCACGACCGCTGGTTCCTCGACCGTATCGCCACCCACATCATCGACTATCAGGATGAAGGTAAGGTGGAGTTCTTCGAAGGTAACTTTACCGAGTACGAAGAGTACAAGAAACGCACCCTCGGCGCCGAAGCGCTGGAGCCGAAGCGTATCAAGTACAAGCGCATGGCGAAGTAATCGCTGTGATAACAAAAAGGCGCCGCGGCGCCTTTTTTGTTGTGCTGCGCTAGCTGCCCAGCATCTGCTTCACCAGCTCGACGCAGCGCAGGAAGCGTGTGTCGTAGTCATCCTCTTTGACGTGCACATATTCAATGTGATTTTCACGCAGCATGGTGACCAGCATCGACTGGAACTCGCGGCGATCCATCGAACTGCCGAGGCTGCGCAGGCCGTCGGCCACCCACGGCACGTTATTTTCCAGCAGAATCACCAGGTCAAAGCGGTACTCATCGATCAGCGCCTGCACGAACGGGTGCTCGCGCCCTTCATACTTGAGGCAGAACGCCTGGGTAGTGATGAAGTCAGTATCGATAAACGCCACTTTGTTGGCGTATTTGACGGCGAAATCGATGTACTGCGCCTGGCCGAGCGCGATTTTGTCGTAGTCGGAATATTGCAGCGCCATCTCGTCGCCGCCGAGGTGCGAGAAGACATAATCGCGGCCATACTCCCACGCGCTGGTGGTGTTGAAGATGTTGGCCAGCTTGTTGACCAGCGTTGATTTACCGCTCGATTCACCGCCGAGCACCGCCACGGTGCGCACGAAGAACGGCTTCACTTCAGTCGGGATGTATTCCCAGTAGCGGAACGGATCCTGACGAATCTGGCTGCCGCTGATGTTCATAAACGATCGATGCGGATCGATCACCACCGCCGGAATGCCCAGATGCTGCTGATACATCGGCGCATCCGGTTCTTCGCTGGTATAGACGCAGTCGGGATCAATGCCCTGCTCCGCCAGGAAGGTTTTCACGCCAGCGCTCCACACATCCCAGCCGTGCGGATAGGGCTCGATGCCCTCTTCGTTGAACGAATGGATGCGGATGTTTTTCTGGTACTTGAAGGTCTGCAGCAGCCAGCGCAGACGATCGCTGATGGTGGGCTGCTGCGACATGGCGCTGTTCTCAAACAGCTGGCGATCGCGCGGATCGTCATGGCCCATGATGATGTGCAGCTCATCGACCTGGCTACAGGCGCGCTGGATCAGGTAGATGTGGCCAGTGTGCAGCGGATAGAACTTACCGAACACCACGCCCACGGTTTTGTCGCGACGCGGGAATTCCAGCCCGAGAAAACGGTGCAGCGCTTCCAGCTTCTGCGCGCTCGGGCTTTTGATTTTGGCATTCAGCAACTGGCTCAGATAGCCTTTGGTCATCCCGCTGGCATCAGCCACCTGCTGCAATGTGTGTCCCTGCTGGCGAATCGCGGTTTTCAGATAGTCAAACGATGACATGTGGTGCCTCCTGCATGGAATTAGAGGGATGGTGCGCGCGGGCCCTCACCCCGGCCCTCTCCCGCCAGCGGGAGAGGGGGAAAATCCTGAACAGAGCGGTTAACAACAGATCGGTACCGTACTTCCCGCCCCTGCGAACGGTTCCCTCTCCCGCCCAGCGGGAGAGGGTTAGGGTGAGGGAAAAGGTGGAACCACAAGCCAAACCCCCTCCCCAACAACCCGCCTTACAGCTCGTCCAGAATCGCCAGCGCGTCCGCCAGCTTCTTCGCGCTATACACCTTCATACCGTCAATCGCCTTCTTCGGCGCATTTCCTGCCGGCACAATGGCGCGCTTAAAGCCGTGCTTGGCCGCTTCGGAAATGCGCTCCTGGCCGCTCGGCACCGGACGAATCTCCCCGGCCAGCCCGACTTCGCCAAAAATCACCAGATCCTGCGGCAGCGGGCGATCGCGCAGGCTCGACACCATCGCCAGCAGCAGCGCCAGGTCTGCACTGGTCTCGGTGACTTTGACGCCGCCGACCACGTTCACAAATACATCCTGATCGGCCATCTGCAGACCGCCGTGACGGTGCAGCACCGCCAGCAGAATCGCCAGACGGTTCTGCTCCAGCCCAACCGCCACGCGGCGCGGGTTGCCCATCATCGAATGATCCACCAGCGCCTGAATCTCAACCAGCAGCGGGCGCGTGCCCTCCCAGACCACCATTACCGAACTGCCGGAGGTGATCTCATCGCCGCGTGACAAAAAGATAGCAGACGGGTTACTGACTTCGCGCATGCCCTGCTCGGTCATGGCAAATACGCCCAGCTCATTCACCGCGCCAAAGCGGTTTTTGTGGCTGCGCAGCGTGCGGAAGCGCGAATCGGCATCGCCGTCCAGCAGCACCGAACAGTCGATGCAGTGCTCCAGCACCTTCGGCCCGGCCAGCGAGCCATCTTTGGTGACGTGACCGACCATGATGATCGCCACGCCGCGCGTTTTGGCGAAGCGCGTCAGGTAAGCGGCGGTTTCCCGCACCTGCGCCACGCTGCCCGGCGATGACTGGATCTCCGCCATGTGCATCACCTGGATCGAGTCGATCACCATCAGCTTCGGCTGCTCCTGCTCGGCGATCAGGCAGATCTGCTCGATGCTGGTTTCCGACAGCATATTGAGGTTTTCCGTCGGCAATCCCAGACGATGGGCGCGCATCGCCACCTGCTGCAGCGACTCTTCGCCGGTGACGTACAGGGTTTTCATCCCTTCCGCCAGCTTACACATCACCTGCAACAGCAGCGTCGATTTACCGGCACCAGGGTTACCGCCAATCAGTATCGCGCTGCCCGGCACCACGCCGCCGCCCAGCACGCGGTCAAACTCTTTAAAACTGGTCGAGAAACGCGGCAGCGCTTCCAGACTGATCTCCGACAGCTTCTGCACCCGGCTGGTGCCGGCGCTACCGGCATAGCCGCTCAGGCGCTCATTGCGCGCGGCCGCAGGCGAGGCGGCAATGCGCACCTCGGTAATGGTATTCCAGGCGTGACAGGCGCTACATTGCCCCTGCCAGCGCGGATAGTCAGCGCCGCATTCGTTACAGACGAAGGCGCGTTTTGCCGCTTTGGCCAAATCAAATCCTCAGTTAACGCTCTTCGTGAATCAGGCTGCCGGTGAGAATACAGAACACTCCCATCAGGTCAGCGTGGCGGATAATCACTTCCGTCTGCTCATTCACTTTGGGTTTAGCATGATAGGCGATACCCAGCGCCGCCGTTTTAATCATCGGCAGATCGTTAGCACCATCGCCAATCGCCACGGTTTGTTCCGGTGCGATGTCAAAGCGCTGGGCCAGACTGTTCAGGGTATCGGCTTTAAATTGCGCGTCGACGATTTGCCCCAGCACTTCACCGGTCAGCTTACCGTCACGCATTTCCAGTTCGTTGGCTACCGCAGCGGCCAGATGCAGCGTCTGCCGCAGGTGATCGGCATAGAAGGTGAACCCGCCCGAGGCAATCGCCACCTGCCAGCCCAGCGCCTGCAACTTGTGCACCAGCGTGGTCAGGCCCGGCATCAGCGGCAGCGTGTCGCGCACCTGCTTCATGATGTTGGCGTCAGCGCCGGCCAGCTTCGCCACGCGCTCGCGCAGGCTGGCTTTAAAATCCAGCTCGCCGCGCATCGCGCGCTCCGTCACTTCCGCCACCTGCTCGCCACAGCCCGCCAGTTTGGCGATCTCATCGATGCACTCGATCTGGATGGCGGTGGAATCCATGTCCATTACCAGCAGCCCTGGCGTTTTCAGATGGGGGATTTTGCCAAGCGGCGCCACATCAAAGCCAGCCTCATGCGCCAGCTTGCTGGCACGCGGTGTCAGCGAGCCCGCCAGCCGGATTACCTGATACTCATCGACATTCCACGCGCTGACGATCACCATCGCCGCGCCCAGCTGATGCTGATAATCGGTCAGTTTTTGTTTATCGAGCCCGCGCCCATAGAGTAACCAGCCAGTCCGACCGGCACGGTAATCCAGCGGCATCACTTCATCACCGCTCAGGGAAAGGGGTAAACCCGGCCAAAGAGAGACATCGGCGGGCAGATCGCACCAGGTAAGACGATTTGGCATTACAGCTCCTGTAGGGACAACAAAACCACGCAAGAGGCTACCTTGTCTGCGCGGGTTCTGGCAACATAATTGCCAGCCTTTCTGCTGTTACGTCACACGGGTTTCTGATGGTCAAAACCGCACTGAAATTTCGCCTGCATCGCACGGTGATCGTTCTTATCTCGCTGGCGCTGTTAGTGGTGCTGATGCAGGGCGCATCATGGTTTAGTCTTGGCCATCAGATGGCCCGTTCCGAACAGGTCGAGGAGCTGGCGCACACGCTGACGCGCCAGGTGGCGTTCAGCCTGAAGCCGCTGATGGACAACAGCGACGATAACCGCACGCAGATTGAAGCCATCCTGAATCAGATGACGGATAACAGCCGTGTGCTGGACGCTTCGGTCTATGCCGACGACGGCAGCCTGGTGGCCCACAGCGGCGAGAGCATTAATGTGCGCGACCGCCTGGCGCTCGACGGTAAACGTGCTGGTAGTTATTTCAATCATCAGATTGTCCAGCCGCTGGAAGGGAAAGAGGGTCCGCAGGGTTTTCTGCGTATTACGCTGGATACGCATGTGCTGGTGACGGAATCGCGTCAGGTGGATAACACCACCAATATTCTGCGCCTGATGATGCTGCTGGCGCTGGCGATCGGCATTATCCTGACCCGTACCCTACTGCGCGACCGCCGCACCCGCTGGCAGCAATCACCGTTCCTGCTGACGGCCAGCAGAACGGTGAAAGAGGATAAAGAGGAAGAGACGGCGGCGGAGAGTGTGAAGACGGAGAGGAAAGAGGGTTGAGTTCATTTGGGTAGTGCGGTCTGATCGCTTGCTGAAACGAGGTTTAACACCGGTCAGGCGATGACAGTCAGGATAGAGGCGGCTGCATGATCCTGACGGCGGGCGGCTAAAGAGAAAAGCCGGGAGGATCATTGAGATCGCTTCCGGCTTAGAGTTAATTGTTATTCACAATATTCCATATGTTATCCTTTATCTTTTGATATATTTTATTTAACCGGACTCTTTCATCAAAATCATCCCGCCATATAAAATATTCAGAAAAAGAACCATTTCCTTTATCCATCGTTTTCCATGTGTCACAAGCACTGTAAAAAAAACATTCTGGGTCATCACATCTGTTATCATTAGACCATTCTAGTTTTTCTATTATTGACTCGACACCGCGAATCCAGTTAATTTCCTTCTCACTTATGAGAATGTCTCTCAACTTTTTAAATTCATTTAATAGATCTTCTGACAATATCTTACTATGCATATCACTACCTTAAAGGCCAGCTATCCATTATCTTAACCCCTGCCAGTTGCCAAGGCTGCTCAACAAATATCTGAGTAACATTTTGACCACCAAAATAAGAGCCTCCCTGATAACCCACTGGCCCCTCGTATATAGTTGTTCCTTTAGGTATTAAAACTTTGTATACAGATTCTAAAGGAGAAGTACCAGTTAATACCCCTTCGTTATCAATCCATTGAGGTTTAACAGCTAAATCAACACGAACTTTTGCTGCTGACTCAGCAGGGTCTCTCGTGAACCACTGGCCAAAAGCATTTTTCCCACCGCCAGCCTTTCCTGCTCGATATAAAACAAGATCTTCTTTTAAGATATTCTTATTATATTTACCACCTGCAAAATTTGCAGCTGGATTATTTCTTAATTTAGCAAGTGGGCCAGGGTTATTAACCATATCATATTTATAATCGCCCTTGCACCTGCTTAGGCCTAATGGATCCACCCACCCCAGCGCATTCGGCGCATACTGGTACAGATTCAGCCCACCCGCCAGCCCTATCGGGTCCTGCTGCGTAAACCGCGCACTGTCCGGATCGTAGTAACGAAACAGATTGTAGTGCAGTCCGGTTTCACGGTCCAGGTACTGGCCCTGCATACGCAGGTTCTGGTCGTAGCCGGGCAGTTGCTGATGAGTTTCGCGCAGCAGTTTGCCCCATGCGTTATTGATGCCTTCCCAGTTGAGGCGGCCTTCGCTGTCTGTCAGGCGTTCCGGCATGCCGTTAGCGGCATTGTGGAACCAGAAAATCTCCGCGTCCTCATTCCCGTCAATACGCGCCAGCGGTTCATAGCTTTGTGCGTCGCTGTATACGTAAGTCAGTGGCACTTCGTCGTGTATTTCCTGCAGCAGACGAAAACCGTCCCAGACGAAACGGGTGAGGGTGGCTGCTCCGGCTGGCTTGCCGTGCAGCAAACGCTGCACGCGCTTGTTGATGCGGCGCCCGAGCGGATCGTAGCGGAAATTCACCTGCACCTGAGGCTTGTTGCGATCGCGCGGTTCGCTGACAACTTCGATCAGGCGATGCTCGTCATCATAGCGGTAGCGCCAGCGCGTCTGACCGTCATCCTTTTCACTGGTGCGACCGTGCACGTCGTAGCGCCAGCGGATGCCGTTCAGCTGCGTAACACGGTTATGCGTTACCGCTGCTGCCGCGCTGCGGTCCAGCGGATTACCCGCGCCATCCCAGCGCCACGTATCATTACCAGGCTGAGCACCTTCCTGCGCCAGCAGGCGGCCCGCGCTGTCGTAGTGCCAGAGCGTCTGGCTGAAAGGATTGTCGTCGCGCTGTTCGCGGATCAGGTTGTTGCCGTAATCGAAATCACGCCGGCGTGACCAGCGGCGCGGTGCCGGGCGCTGTGCCTCACCGTCGAACACATCGCGACGCACCAGCCGACCCAGCCGATCATAATCGCTGCGCGTGGTCAGTCCGCCCTGACTGCGGCTCAGCTCGCGGTGCAGCGTATCACGCGTAAATTCGCTGACCGGCAGGTTATCCAGCGCGATGCTCAGCAGATGGCCGCTGCCGTAATACAACTGTTTCAGCTGGCGGCCATCCGGCAGCGTCAGCGCAGTGCAGTTGCCCAGCGCGTCGTACTGCCACGCCAGACTGCCCTGATCGCCCTGCTCCGCAATCACGCGACCAGCTTTGTCATACGCGAAGGTAATCGCCTGCTCGGCTTCACGGCTCCACTGGTTTTCCCCCAGTGGCAGATGCTGCGCCACGCTTGCCAGCTGGCCCGCCTCGGTATAGTCATAGCGCGTCTGGCCTTCCGGGGTGATGCGCGCCATGAGTTGCCCTGCCGGGCTGAAGGCAAAGCGGTGCGTAATCGCCTGCGGGTGACCGGCGGCGAAAGTGCGGGCAACTGCGCGTCCGGCGGCATCGTAGTCGTAGCGAGTTGCCACACCGTCCAGCCCGATCTGCGCCAGCAGCAGCGAATCTGCGCCCCATTCGAAGTGGTAGCTTTCACCGTTTTGATTTTGCAGCGAGATTAAACGTCCACGGCTGTCCCAGCGGCGCTGCACCTCTTCGCCCTGCGCGTTTCGCGAGAGAGTCAGTCTGCCGGCCTGGTCGTAAGCGAATTCGCTGCGTTTACCGTCTGCCGAGGCATACGCCACTGGCAGACCACGTTCGCTCCACTCCAGACGTTCTTCCCAGCCTTCAGCACGTTCCATCTGCCGGGGCCGCCCGGCGGCATCATAGTAGTATCGCGTTTCTTCGCCATCGGCTGCTGTAACACAACTTAGCCAGCCCAGCGGATGATAACGGTAACGCGTAGTCTGGCCGGAGCAGTCCGTCTCGCGAATGACCTGCCCGGCATCGTTATACTCACGGCGATAGCGATTGCCCGCCGCATCAATCTCTTCAGTGATCAGCCCAAACTCATCGCGCAGATAACGCGTGCTGTACCCGAGCGCATCGACCACCCGTTCCAGTCCGTGATGGATATCGTAGTAATAACGGATGGCAGCGCCGCCAGGCTGGGTGATGACGCTGGGCAGGGCACGATGCGTTAACCACTCTGTGGTCTGCGCATTGCCATCGGCATCCTGCTCTTCAATGCGGTTACCGAGCTCGTCGTAGGTAAAGTTCACCGCATGGCCGAGCGGGTCAATACGGCGCGTCAGTAGTTCATTGTCATCCCACTCGTAGCGCCATTGCTCGCCGCGCTCGTCGATGTAGCAGGTAATCAATCCCTGTGCATTCCAGTGATGCTCGCGCTGCTGACCATCGTAGGTAGAAACGCGGGTAATGCCCGCCGTGAGATCGTACTGCATACGGCAGCCATCGCCGCTGCTGGTGCGATTTTCTATCACCCGCCAGTGATCAAACAGCTGCCAGCGATACTCGCTCTCCAGCCCGCCCGGCAGGCGGTGCCATACCATCAGGCCATCCACGTTATAACGGAAACGGCGCGTTTCAATGCCTGCCGCATCGGTGACGCTGGCAAGCTGGCCGTGATCATCAAAGCTCCAGCGCATCAGCGGCCAGTGCTGTTCACCGTCAAAGTGACTGGCAGCGGTAACGCGTTGCGGATGGCGTTCGTCGTTGTAGTGCAGCGTCACGTCAATCGCCAGCGGTTCATCATGGATGCGCACCAGCCGGCTCTGCTCATCCCAGCCCATCTCCAGCGCGTTGCCGTACTCGTCGCTCAGCGAGGCGAGACGCAAGAGCTGCGGGTTTCTGGCGGTGGGTTTGTACAAGCGCCAAACCGCGCCGTCATCGTCAGCGATTGCCACGTCACCGTGCGCATTGCGTCGCACCATCAGTCCTTCGCTGATGCTGTAAAGCACCTCTTTTTCACCGGGCAAGGCAAAACGCAGTTCGCGGCCGTTGTCATCAAACCAGGTGGCCTGATTGCCTTCCAGCGTCAGATAGCTGTCGAACACCGTCGACCAGCCGCGGCCAAACAGGCCGGCGCGCTGCGTCAGGCTGTTATAACTGCGCTGCCAGCGCAGGGGAAAACGTCCCGGCAGCGAGAAATCTCGCTCGGCATCATCATTCAGCACTTTCACGCCGGTAGCGGCATGTACCGGGTGCAGCGCGGAAAATATCGCGTTGATAGACATATCGGCCAGCATACCGCCGCCCGCCATTGCCAGCGCACACGGCATATTTTTCAGGATCTGGCCGGGGCGACCGCGGATCAGCGACAGGCCGATCATCGCCAGCGCCAGTCCCGGCTGTTTACCGCTTTTGATATCCCGCACCGTTAGCGTTTCACCGCCAATGATGACGTTGGCTGAAACATCATCGCTGATGGTCGCTCCACAGGTGGTGCGATCTTTAGCACGTGCCGCCGGCTGGCCGTTGATGAATACGCTTTTAGATCCTTCAGCGAGATACTGTGGTCCGCTGTGTTTTTCGCACGCAACTTTATCCTGTTCCAGTGGCGAGGTACCTGCGGCAGCGGAGGCAATCGTCGGCTGCCACATCGCCCCGGCGAACTGGTCGGCAACCGCCAGCAGTTTGCCGGCATAGTCGGCAAAAAATCCGGCCGACTGCGCTTCCGGTGGTGGCGTATCGCCTGCCGTCAGTTCACCTGCCGCACGAGCCGCCGCCAAGCCATTGATGATCACATTATCCGAACCGCTGGCAATGATACCCGCAGGTGACGGCGGGAACAGCATGTCGCCAATGCCATCCGCAGCCGCGCTGATGTCGTCCGTGATACCTGCCACATTCGCCACCGCACCCGCGATGATACCGCTCAGCAGACAGCTACTGCCTACCGCCGCCAGCGCACCCACGCCAACCAGCGGAGCGGCTACGGTAGCCACACCGGCAACAATCGCGCCCATCGCGGCGTAGACCGCACCTTCAGCGACGATGCTAGTGATATCGGCGAAAATACTGGAATGAATGATGTCATCGCCTTGGCGGGCCGCGTGCTTATCCATAATTATCCCTTCCGTGGGGCGTTAAGCGTCAGGCTCTGTTTGAAGGCATGCCAGCGTGCCCCGTCTTCTTCATCAAAAGGCCGCATGGCTGAAAAAGTAAATATCATCAACATATTGGTTTCAGGCACGTTTACTGCCAGCTGACGTTGCCACAGTGCCTGCCCGTTGCGATCAAAAGCCGTTTCCACTTCGATGGCGCGCAATGTGTTGTCGGCTCCCGCCAGCACGCGTGTAAATTCGCTCTGCTCTACATGGCCCATCTGGCTGCGCAACGTATCCCACTGGCGGTGAAACTCCTGCTCAAAATCGCTGCCTTCGGCGATTGGCCCACGGCTGACGATCAGCGCCAGTCCGGTGGCCTCATCGCGCAGAATATTCATGCTGGTGTCCTGCCAGCCAGCCGGAAACAGGGCGAACGCGCCCTCGTTGAATTGGTAATGCATGTTGGATATCCGTTAGAGGAAATAAGTAGAAGTTGTGGGAAATATTGGCCGGTGAGTTTTTGAATACTCAGCTTAACGTTTATTTTTCGAAAAAATATACTTCACCACAAATGGAAAGCAAAGAGTAATCTAAAAAGATTAGAATAAGGCCGAATGTTTGAGCAGATCTTTCGATTATTTTACTCACACCTCAATCTCCTTGTACCTAAAAAGACACTGCTCGGTTTGCACAAGCAGCGCCTTTATTCTCAACCCACTGATAAAATACAGGAAAATGAAATTCAGTCATCTATATTAAAGACCATCATGATATGACTAACTTTGCCGCGTTCAATTTGGAATAAAATACGTTTTCCATCACCGTCATAATAGAGCCAGTATTGATTATCACTATCATCCACCGCGCCATTTCCATACTTACTTTCCAACTGCACCTTGCTATCGCCAACTGAAATGCCTCTGGCCGTTTTGACACCCGGCTTATTAAGGGTTATCTGTGCAATTATGTAACTATCTATATCACGATTCTGCTTATCCCATAGTAAATTAGAAGAATAAACATCGTAACCATCGTAATGGTGTTGGTAATATTTGTAACTACTTTCGCCGGAAGGTATTTCCCCCGTAAAGCTCTCGCTGAGTTGAACCCCTGCATTTTTCTTTGCAGATTCATTCCACGTAGCCCCTAATGCAAAAGGATGATTGTTAATTTGCACGGTAAAATCTGAAGATGAGATAGGTGAAATTGCACTTGCATGATTAATAATTGTCTCAGCAGCATTTGCAGTTGACATTGATGCTGAGACAATAAAAATCAGTAAATACATTTTTTTAAAAAAAGAAATCATCCAACCATCCTTCTTATTTAAATTCCGGAACATCATATGAGAGATTTGCATTCGGAAAACTATCAAACATTCTCTTCATACTTTTAGTTTGCGCTGTCGCCCAGTTAACATCAGTTGCATATTGGTGTGTACCTGGAGATGCAGGATTCCAGCGCATTTTATACAATGTATTTTGACCTGATCCAACAAATTTATCTGATATCCACTTTGCGCCGCCATCAATAGCTTTTTCTGGAGTTGTCCAACCTTGTTTATACGCGTAATTTGCTCCTGTATTTACAGCGTTACCATCAAGCGCACCAATGCCATACATATTGTAAACTTTGGTACCATTAACCATTACACCTTTAGCAAGCTCACTTGTGCCATTACCGGTTTCCAGTGCAGAGTGTGCTGCCAGGTAAGCCTCGTTTATATTATATTTTTTTGCCGCGTCAAGGTAAGTTTGCTCCTGTCCGGCAAGAGTTCCTTTGCCTTTAAGGAAATTACTCATATCATCTTTACTAATCCCAGAAGATGATGATAAATCAACAAATTGATATTTGTCTGTTCCATCCATATGGTTGGCAGGATCGACATACTTTTTGATGTCAGCTTCAGTTGCTGGGACAAAACCTTTTTTGGTATTGCTCCACTTAACTGGAGTTGCTTTAAGTCCCTTTTGTTTCTTGACCATATCATCTACAGAATAATCATACTTACTCTTTTTATCGGTGGAACCCTCTGTTTTACCTACACTAGTATCTTTAGATTTTTCTGCAGCTTTCGGCGCAGCCGGAGCCGCCTGTCCTTTCTGTTTAGGGGGGAACAGGTTCTCCACCGCTTTACTGATATTCTGTTTGTGATCGGCACCAGGCGCACCGGTGCCGGGCTTTGCACCGTCAGTATTCAGGTTCAGCTTGCCGCCAGACGTTGTAATGTGGCCATCGCCCTGCACGAAAATATTGAAGCCTTTACCGACAATATTAATGTGACCGTTAGCGTTGAGTTCAATGGCGCTTTCACCGCACTCCAGACGCAGTTTGGTGCCGGATCCCAGAACATAGGTATCAACTGCTGCATCCAGCTTGCCTTGTCCGGTCAGGAGCTCCTCGCCGCCTTTGATACCGTGTACACGGTTGGTCTCAACGCGGTACAGCTCATTGCCGCCAGCATAATGGCTGTGGTTATTGGCGACCGAGTGGCTGGCATCGTTTTTAACGTGCGTATCCATGTTTTTCTGCGCCTGGATCCAAAGATGCTCCTCGCCCGCCTTGTCCTCGAAGCGCAGCGCGTTTGCCGTGTCCGCCGTGCCGTCCTTCGAACGGCTTAAAAACCCCATCTGCGTCGCCGCCGCCGGCAGCGCCCACGGCGGCATGCTCGCCTCGTTGTACACGCGACCGATGATCAGCGGTCGGTCCGGGTCGCCGTTGATGAAGTCCACCACCACCTCGTCGTTCACCCGCGGGATCTGCACGCCGCCGAACCCCTGGCCCGCCCACGCGCTCGACACCCGCACCCAGCACGAGCTCGTGTCGTCCCCCTTCGCCAGGCGGTCCCAGTGGAACTTCACCTTCACCCGGCCGTAGCGGTCCGTCCAGATTGACTCCCCCGCCGGGCCCACCACCTTCGCCGTCTGCGGCCCGTGCGTCTTCGGCCACGCCGTCGCCGGCTCCGCGCGGTACGTCACCGACGACGGCAGCACCGTGAACGCGATGTTGTGCCGCGCACCGCCGCCGCCGCTCGCGTACCCGTTCTCCTCGAAGTCGTACCGCGCCGACGTCACCAGGTACTCTCCGTTGTCGCTGAAGTGCGGCGCGTTCACGATGCCGAACCGGTACCCCGGCGCGATGCCCGTCGCCGTCCCCGTTCCGCTCACGCTGTGGTGCGCCACCTGCCACACCTCCTGGCGGATGCGCGTGTAAAACTCACCGTGGCTGTGGTCGACAAAATGGCCCGGCCAGTCGTACACGTCCACCGCACCCGGCACCGGCGACACCGGGTTCTGCCGCGCCTGCAGCATCCACGCGTTCGGCTTGCGGAAGTCGTAGTCGTCCGTGCTGTACATCCCCGGCGTCACGCTCTCGCACAGCGACCACTGGCTGATGCCCTCCTCCGTCACGCTCCCGCCCGACGCCGTCACGTGGTACGGTATCGTCTCATAGCCCGCGAACGCCTCGTGCTGGTCCGCCCCGTCGCACAGCACCATCACGTGACGCTCCGCCTCGTGGCGGAACCAGTAGTAAATCCCCTCCAGCTCCATCAGCCGGCTGATGAAATCGAAGCTGCTCTCCTGGTACTGCACGCAGTACTCCCACACCCGGTAGCTGCTGCCCAGCCGCGTCTCCACGTTCACCCCGTTCTCCTGCAGCAGCGTCTGCACTATCTGCGGCACCGTCTGACCCTGGAATATCCGCAGGTTGCGGTCCCGGCGCATCGGCCACAGGTCCGGCTCCACCCGCAGCTGGTACACCGCGTAGCGCGTCCCGCTCAGCTCCTCGCTGCGCACCGCCACCCGCGTGATTTTGCCGTTGAGGTAGCGCGGCGACAGCAGGCTCTGCGTCGGCAGCGTGAACGTGACCGGCTGCCCCAGCAGCGCGTGCCGGTCGATGCGCGCGTCCGTGGCCAGCAGCTCGGCGTTCAGCTCAAACGACTGCGACAGCGCCTCGGCGCCGGTGAGTTTCCAGAACAGCAGGCCGTCCATCGGCAGCTGCGCGGTGATGCGTGAGAACATAAGCAGATTCCGTAACTTATTTAAGTGATTGAGTCATCGGGGAAGGTTAAACGCCAGGGAATGAAATCCAGCATATAAGCATTACGCTAAAAATTAACGAGCGGTCTTATAGTGCTTTTTTCTTATTTCATATTCGGGAAGTGTTCGATGACCAGAGTATTGACCGCTACCAGGTAATACCCATAGGTCAGACAAGCGTCTTTTACTGTTGCAGCGGATCACATAGCGAGTTTAAAACAGGTGCCGTTATACTTATTTCTAAGAGGCGAAATGACAGCTAAAACATGATTAATCGACAGTAATTTCCATTATTTAACGTTGATTTTTAGTGTTGCCAGAATAATTTCCAGGCAGCGTTTATTCGCTTCATAGTAATAATTTTTATCATTCCTGTGCTGCCCCACCAGCTCAACGTAGCACCACAATCCTGAACAATTGAATATGTAGCTCTGGTAGAAGGCGCGCATTTTCTCTTCGTCGCTGTAGAGTTCACCTGTACAGGTCAATATCGAACCAAGCGCAGCATTAATATCATTAGGAATGGGTTCCAGCTCGTTTGCCGCCAGCGTGACGGAATGCTCATGCTCCTTGAAACGTAGCGTCGATTTTTCAAAAGCATCTTCTGCGGAATAGCATACCGCACCAGAATAAAAGTAAAAATTAATGACCCCATAGTTTACGCCATCTATAGTATGATCAACGATAAGTCTGTTCTCAGCAATAACCTTGGCATTCCATGAAACCGGTATTCTAAAAGCGCTTTCCCCATCCAGGTTCACCGAGGTTAGCAACTCCGCCATGGCTAAGTTACTGCGATGCAGCAGATCCCAGTTAACCACTGTAAAATAGATGTCATTGGCAAGCGAAGGATAGTCGCGTTCCGCACATGACGCTTTTAATAAGAAGTAGTTCCCACCGCCACTGTCCCGGTTGTAATCTTTTTGAACAGTGTATCGTGAGATCACGTCGTCACCGGAGACGTGCGTTTTTAGGGTTAATACATCCGCGAAAATACCGTTTTCTGATGCCTTACCGACAAGACGGCGGTTCAGCACTTTTTCGCCCATCATGGCAAGTTTTTTAAACAACCAGTCAGACGCATTCATTTCCCACTGGCAGCGTTCATACGCGGCCCAAACTTCCAGATAGGGTGAGTCATCCGTGGTTAAGTAGCGTCCGATATTGGTTAAACTGATATCAGGGAAGGCAACCGGTTCCAGTTCCGCTGGCTTGAGGCTTTTTGGCAGCACAACCCAGTAATGCAGCATTGCTTCTCTGGCCGAAGTATAAAGGCATTTCCAGAAGCGCAGTTCAATCTCTTCTTTAGAGAAACCCGGCGTAAGGGGAAAAGCATAGTCCGTATCAATATTCATAGCCTGTTTCCCTTCTTAATTTAATTCGTCAGCCAAATACCGTAATAAATAACTATAGACCCAAGAGAAAGAATGATTTTTGAGAAAATAAACAGCCCTGGCGCCAGTTTATTGGTAGCCGGTGAAAATCTCTTGTAATTATCAGCATTATATTTCTTGTGAAAATCCATAATATTGCCAAACATATTACACAATGCAACTAGTATAAACCTCATCCCCCATATAAAAAGTAATGAAGCACCTAGCTCCTCCATTAAATCTCCTGCGGCGTCCTTGGTAAAACCTGGGATTATCGCAGCCAGTCCTTTAAGCACGAAACCAATAGCGATGATGGCGATAAAAATCCCGATAAAAGCTTTACCTATACCAGCCAGAGTTTTTTTTCCATAGGAAATCTTACTACTCCAGATAAAATATACCGTCACTAACCAGAAGAATAAAAATGCTACAATTTCCATGTTGTTGCCGCCCTTTTAAAAAATCAATTGCCAACCAGAACCGTTTTACAGCCGCTAATGATAGCACCATCACCACCGCCTCCCTTCTCGGAATTATCTGAACTCCCTTCCTTGCCAATAATTAAATCACGCAGAGGCTTTATGACAACTTTCAAATCCACCTCACCTGCTAACCCCAATAATACAGCAAATCTGCCGTTAGCTTTTAGCGTGACTGAATAATCTGTTTTATCAAAATAAGCAGCAGCGCCCGCTGACGCCCCTACCGCCCCCAAATGCGCTTCAGCTTTCGCTTTTGCTATCACCAGGCCAAACAGGCTTACCTTTGCGCCTACTTTCTCTTTGACTGCTGCAAGCCCTCCACCGCCGCCAAGATTGAACCCATAGCGACCTTTATTTCCGGTATAAACTTCTGCAGTGGCTTTTGCATCAGCAGTAGCTATGGTTACATCGCCGGTAGCATTCGCATACAAAGTACCCTCACTCCCTGCCGCTCCTGTAACACCATATTGCATACCCGTCGCTGTGGCTGTACCATTTATCCCATAAATATTGCTGTCGCCGTTGTAAAAAGCTCCGGTTGCATCAGCGTCCGCTATTTTATTGCGGAATTCGCCTCTAAACAGATCGTGACTTTTAATATTTCCCATCGTAAGGTTTTCCAGTGAAAACCCTGTCGACACAGTGTCATAACTGCCATCATTAGTACTGTCTTTCAGGCTGGCATACGCTCCTAAAATTCGCGCATCGTAGTGCTCACCATGCAACATCCCATCCTCACCAGCCTTCTTCGCCAGCGAGCCCCCCCAATATTGCGGGGGTGCAGGTTTACATTTCGCAGGTGCCGACGCCCCGCCTGCATGACACTGTGTCTTATCACCCTGACGGGCCAGCGCCATACCGTTAACGAATACGCTGCCGGAGCCGCTGACGATAATACCGCCACCATGTTGCTTACAGGAAAATTCATCACCTTTTCGGGCGGCGGGAAATCCACCAATGATAACGTCAGGACTGCCACACTGAATTGGGCCATCGTGAGCCGCTTTATCCACAAAAGCTCTGGCCGCAGGCATACCCATACCGATGTTCCTTCCAATAAGCGATTAACTGTTAATTTTGACGACCGCGCTTTTGATGTCGGTGATGTTCGTGCCGGTAATGCTTACCGTATCATTTGCCTTTAATTCAGCATCTTTACCAGTACCTAAAGTGGTCAGCTCATTGCCCTTAAACAATGCCTGCAACTCGCTCTCAGCATGGATATTTCCCGTATTCACCTGGATTTGAATGGCGTCGGGGGTGATCAGGAGGTAATTCTCTTTCACCTTTAACTTGATGCTTGTGTTGGCTTCAAGCAGCGCATTGCCCTCTTTATCCATAGTCAGCACCGTTTCGCCTTCGCCAACATTTATAACGTGCTGGACGCCCGTATTGCTTAGCGCATGTTCACCCACGTCTGCCTGACGATTGCGCTTTATTGAGACCTTCTCGTCACGGCCTATAGTTTTATGCCGATCCATCCCAACATGGTGCGTCTCACAGCTTTCCACTTCCGTATCCATATTTTTTTCGGCGTGAATCCAAATCTGCTCATGCCCCGCTTTATCCTCAAAGCGCAGCGCGTTCGCCGTGTCCCTGTGACCACCTTTGCTGCGGCTGTAAAAGCCCATCTGCGTCGCCGCCGCCGGCAGCGCCCACGGCGGCATATTGCCATCGTTGTAGACACGACCGGTTACGATGGGCCGGTCCGGGTCGCCGTTGATGAAGTCCACCACCACCTCATCGCCCACGCGCGGGATCTGCACACTGCCGTACCCCTGGCCCGCCCACGCGCTCGACACCCGCACCCAGCACGAGCTCGTGTCGTCCCCCTTCGCCAGGCGGTCCCAGTGGAACTTCACCTTCACCCGGCCGTAGCGGTCCGTCCAGATTGACTCTCCCGCCGGGCCCACCACCTTCGCCGTCTGCGGCCCGTGCGTCTTCGGCCACGCCGTCGCCGGCTCCGCGCGGTACGTCACCGACGACGGCAGCACCGTGAACGCGATGTTGTGCCGCGCTCCGCCGCCGCCGCTCGCGTACCCGTTCTCCTCGAAGTCGTACCGCGCCGACGTCACCAGGTACTCACCGTTGTCGCTGAAGTGCGGCGCGTTCACGATGCCGAACCGGTACCCCGGCGCGATGCCCGTCGCCGTCCCCGTTCCGCTCACGCTGTGGTGCGCCACCTGCCACACCTCCTGGCGGATGCGCGTGTAAAACTCACCGTGGCTGTGGTCGACAAAATGGCCCGGCCAGTCGTACACGTCCACCGCACCCGGCACCGGCGACACCGGGTTCTGCCGCGCCTGCAGCATCCACGCGTTCGGCTTGCGGAAGTCGTAGTCGTCCGTGCTGTACATCCCCGGCGTCACGCTCTCGCACAGCGACCACTGGCTGATGCCCTCCTCCGTCACGCTCCCGCCCGACGCCGTCACGTGGTACGGTATCGTCTCATAGCCCGCGAACGCCTCGTGCTGGTCCGCCCCGTCGCACAGCACCATCACGTGACGCTCCGCCTCGTGGCGGAACCAGTAGTAAATCCCCTCCAGCTCCATCAGCCGGCTGATGAAATCGAAGCTGCTCTCCTGGTACTGCACGCAGTACTCCCACACCCGGTAGCTGCTGCCCAGCCGCGTCTCCACGTTCACCCCGTTCTCCTGCAGCAGCGTCTGCACTATCTGCGGCACCGTCTGACCCTGGAATATCCGCAGGTTGCGGTCCCGGCGCATCGGCCACAGGTCCGGCTCCACCCGCAGCTGGTACACCGCGTAGCGCGTCCCGCTCAGCTCCTCGCTGCGCACCGCCACCCGCGTGATTTTGCCGTTGAGGTAGCGCGGCGACAGCAGGCTCTGCGTCGGCAGCGTGAACGTGACCGGCTGCCCCAGCAGCGCGTGCCGGTCGATGCGCGCGTCCGTGGCCAGCAGCTCGGCGTTCAGCTCAAACGACTGCGACAGCGCCTCGGCGCCGGTGAGTTTCCAGAACAGCAGGCCGTCCATCGGCAGCTGCGCGGTGATGCGTGAGAACATAATAAATCCCTGATGATTAACTGTGTGGATCGAGCAACCAGACGCCTTCTTCGCTGATGGTCAGCGTTTGCTCGCGCGTGCCGCCCTGGCCGCTGATGGCAAAGGTATAATTGCCTGGCGCCAGCTGCAGCGCGGCAAAACCGTTGGCGGCAGGCACCAGCGCCTGCGGTTTGCCATTCACCTGGACGCGTTCGCCCTGCTGCAGCTTGATGTAAACCTGCGCTACCGGCTCCGGCGGCGGAGCAGGCTGCGGCTCCGCTTCGCGCGGTTTTTCCGGCATTACCGCTGCCGTTGCGGCTGGCGCTGACGGCGCTGAAGGTGAAACTGCCGGATCAGCAGCTGGCGCGCTGTTTTGCACCGTCTCTGCCGGCGCCGCAGGCTCATCGCCCCCGGACATCAGCAGCCCCACGCACAATCCCACCAGCACGCCCGCGGCCACCAGTCCCGGCAGCGCAAAGCGATGGCGCAGCAGCGATTTCACCGGCGAAAGCGTTTCGGCTTCGTTCGCCTCTTCCACCGGCACCAGCATGGTGCCCGGTCCGCTGATTTTGGCGCTCAGCAGCGGTTCTGGTTCGCGCTCTGGCAGCGCCATCAGCCCGGCAAAGGCATCAATATCCTGCGGCCGATCTTCCGGTTTGAGCGCCAGCGCACGGTCCACCGCCGTCAGCAAGGCCTGGGAGTAGCCCGGCAGGCGGCGCGCGGCCAGCGGCTGGTAGTTATCTTCGATGCTGCGCACCACGCTCACCGGCGGTGGCGCCCCGGTGATCAGCGTGTGCAGCACCGCGCCCAGCGCGTAAATATCCGTCCACGCGCCCTGTTCGCTTTCGTCGTTATCGCTGTATTGCTCGATGGGCGCATAGCCCGGACGCAGCATGGTTTCGCTCTCATCCGAGAGGTTACCAATGGTTTTACGCGCAGAGCCAAAATCCAGCAGCACCGGCTCGCCGCTGCTCTGAATCTGGATGTTATCCAGCGAGATATCGCGGTGCAGGTAACCGGCGTCGTGGATGGTTTTGATCGCACCCAGCAGCGGCGGCAGCACGCGACGAATCCAGGCTTCATCCACCAGTTGCGGATTGCGCTCGCGCAGGTTCGATAAGGTGGTGCCGCTGTAAAACACCGTGCCCATGTAAGCGGTGTCGTTCTGCACCCAGAAACGCAGCACGTGCAGCAGATTGGGATGGTTGAAGCGGGCCAGCAGACGCGCCTCCTGAATAAAGCTGTTCAGCCCGGCATGAAAGGTTTTGCTGAAGCGTTCGCTGCGCAGCACCAGATTCAGATCATCGCTGCGTACCGCCAGCGAAGCCGGCATAAACTCTTTGATGGCGATATCACGCTCCAGCTGATGATCCCAGGCACGATAAACAATGCCAAAGCCGCCACCACCGATCACTTCTTTAATTTCAAACTCATTGAAACGGTAACCCACCGGCAGAGCGTTGGGTACGTTGAGGGGATTATCGTGTTCCGACATTTTCGAAAACTCTCTGATCACTAACGGCTTTAGACATCGAACTGGCAAACAAACTCGCCCTGCTCACAGCGTACCTGCACGCGACGATAGCGTTCATCGCGGGCGTGGGCGCTGAGCAGCATCTGGCTCATCTGCGGCAACAGGGTATTGGTAAGGATGGCGTCGACCATGCGGCCACCGGACTCCACTTCCGTGCAGCGCTGCACGATCTGGCTGATGACCGAATCGTCAATCTGCGCGCTGATGCCGTGGTTGTCGGCGAGGCGCTGAACAATACGGCCCAGCTGCAGCCGGACGATTTCCGCCAGCATCGCGTCGCTCAGCGGGTAATACGGCACCACCAGCAGGCGACCCAGCAGCGCCGGCGGGAAGACCTCCAGCAGCGGTTTGCGCAGCGCGGTGCTCAGCGCTTCCGGATCCGGCATCAGCTCCGGATCGGCGCACATCGCGCTGATCAGCTGCGTACCGACGTTGGAGGTCAGAATAATGATGGTGTTACGGAAGTCGATATGGCGCCCTTCGCCATCCTCCATCCAGCCTTTATCGAACACCTGGAAGAACAGCTCGTGCACATCCGGATGCGCCTTCTCAATCTCATCCAGCAGCACCACGCTGTAGGGACGACGCCGCACCGCTTCGGTCAGCACGCCGCCTTCGCCATAGCCCACGTAGCCCGGCGGTGCGCCTTTCAGGGTGGAAACGGTGTGGGCTTCCTGAAACTCGCTCATGTTGATGGTGATGATGTTCTGCTCGCCGCCGTACAGCGACTCGGCCAGCGCCAGCGCGGTTTCGGTTTTGCCGACGCCGGAGGGACCGCACAGCATAAAGACGCCGACCGGTTTGTTCGGATTGTCGAGGCGCGCGCGTGAGGTGCGCACGCGTTTGGCGATCAGATCGAGACCGTGACGCTGGCCAATCACGCGCTGGTTGAGCGTATCGGCGAGATTGAGCACCGCGTCGATTTCGTTTTTCACCATGCGCCCCAGCGGAATCCCGGTCCAGTCTGCGACCACGGCGGCCACCACGCTGGCATCCACGGCGGCAAACAGCAGCGGCGCTTCGCCCTGCACCTGTTGCAGCTGCTGTTGCGTCGCGTCCAGCTCATCGCGCAGCGCGGCTTCGCCCTCCGTCACGCAGCGCGCCCGCAGCGCAATCAGCTGATCGACCAGTTCACGCTCCTGCTGCCAGCGCTGCTGCAGCGCATCGCGCTCGGTTTCCAGCGTTGCGCGCTGGGCGGCAACCGCCTGCGAACGCGCCGCATCGCCCAGCCCGACTTTGCTTTCGCGCTCAATGATCTCCGCTTCAATCTCCAGCGCGGCCAGACGATGCAGGCAATCTTCCAGTGCCGCAGGCTGTGCGCCCTGGCTCACCGCCACGCGTGCGCAGGCGGTGTCCAGCAGCGCCACCGCTTTGTCCGGCAGCTGGCGCGCCGGAATGTAACGGTGCGACAGCTTCACCGCCGCGCTGACCGCCTCATCCAGCAGCAGTACCTGATGGTGCTTCTCCAGCGCGCTGACGGTGCTGCGCAGCATCAGAATCGCTTTGGCTTCATCCGGCTCCTGCACCTGCACGGTCTGGAAACGACGCGTCAGCGCCGGATCTTTCTCAATGTACTTTTTGTATTCGGCCCAGGTGGTGGCACCGATGGTGCGCAGCTGGCCGCGCGCCAGCGCCGGTTTCAGCAGGTTGGCGGCATCGCCGGTGCCCTGCTGGCCGCCGGCACCGACCAGCGTGTGGATTTCGTCGACGAACAGCACAATCGGCGTCGGGCTGGACTGCACTTCATTAATCAGCGCCTGCAGGCGCGCTTCAAATTCGCCTTTCATGCCGGCACCGGCCTGCAGCATGCCGATATCCAGCAGCCACAGCTGCACATCGCGCAGCGGAGCCGGTACGTCGCCAGCGGCAATACGCAGCGCCAGGCCTTCGACCACCGCGGTTTTGCCAACGCCCGCCTCGCCGGTCAGCAGCGGGTTGTTCTGCCGGCGACGCATCAGAATATCCACCATCTGGCGGATCTCTTCATCACGGCCGGTGACCGGATCGATGCGTCCTTCGCTTGCGCGCGCGGTGAGATCCTGCGCGTACTGCGCCAGCGTGCTGGTGCTGGCTGCCGGTGCGGCACTCTCCACGCCCGGCTGTGCCACCAGCGCCTGCTGTGCCTCTTTGCTGCTGGCGAGCAGCGTGTCGAACTGCTCCAGCAGCGCATCAGCATTGATACGGCCAAACTGGCCGGAAATGCCTTTCAGCACGCTGGCGAGGTTGAAGGTTTTGAGCATGCCAATCAGCAGATGGCCGCCGCGAATGCGCGTCGCACCGTACTTCAGCGAGGCGTAGACCCAGGCGCGCTCGACGGCGCTGTCGATGTGTTCGGCGAGATCGGAAACCGCGCTCGCACCGCGCGGCAGGCGGTCGAGCGCCGCGACGATATCCCGCGTCAGCCCGTTTTCATCCAGTGAAAAATGGCTGATCACCCGCTGTAAGTCGCCATCCTGCTGCTGCATCAGCTGGTGCAGCCAGTGCACCAGCTCAACATAAGGATTGCCGCGCAGTTTACAAAAGGCGGTGGCGCTTTCCAGCGAGGTAAATAACAGCGTATCCAGTTTGCCGAATAACACGGCACGGCTGATTTCTGACATATCGGGTCTCTTTAATGAAAGAAGCAGGCTGTGTAACAGGGAAAAGCGATTGGGCTAGCTTGCGGCTGCCTCAACCTCAAACATGAAATCTTCGCGATCCTGCGGCTGTGGCGCGTGTCCCAGCCAGCTGGTGTAGCCCAGCCGGGCATTGCCTCCCAGCGTGACGCTTTGCACCTCTTCCGCCGCCAGGATCAGGCTGAGGTCCCACTGCATCTCGATGCCGAGATAGTGACGCACCCAGTCGCGCACTTCGCGCGCGCCCGGCGCATCTGGCAGAAAGTGGGCATACTGCTGCGCGCTCAGCGGACCGAGCCGCAGGCGAAAACGGTGCTGCACATCGCGCACCGCTACGCCGAGAAACGCCGATTCGCCCAGCCGCGGCATCTGGCGTCCGGCTCCCAGCCGCGCCTGATCGCGCGCGTCCAGCGTCAGCCACTGTGGCACGTTCTGTGCCAGCTGCACCGGTACGCCAAAGTAGTGACGCAGAATACGTACCAGCCCTTCAGCGTCGTGACCGTGGCGGCTAAGATGGCCGACCAGCATCAGCCGCGCATGCAGGCTGAGCGAACTGGCCTGCTGCTGCGCCGGTAAACCGATGCCGGCCAGACAGGCAAGGTAATCGACAAAGCGGCGGTTATCGGCGCGATCCAGCGAGACGGCCGGCTGCGCATCGGCCCAGGCGCGATAAAACAGCAGCGTGGCGCGATGGTGAAAGATGTCGGCAAATGCCGCCAGGCTGTGATCCTGATGGTGCACGATGCGCTCGTGCACATATTCCGTCAGGTGGGTCGGCAGCGGACCGTTGGGGCCAAACAGGCCAAAGCTGTAAATCGCCACGTCATGGCGCGCGTCCTCTGCGCGCGGCTGCACACTGGCCAGCGTTGCCGGGGCAAACGCCAGCGACGGTTGCTGACCAATGCGCAGCGCTTCGAACTTCGGCAGCGGCGCGCGTCCCAGCGGATAGCGCTGGCCGCCCTGCGCATCCAGCCGGCGCAGCAGCTGAAACAGATCGTAGCGCCACGGTGCCGCCATCACTGCCTGCCAGAAATCGTCCGGCAGCCGCTGGGCGCGCTGCAGCGGAATGATCTGCGCCTCGCTCATAGCAGCGCCTTCCTGCCCATGCGCGGCGGCCAGTAGCCCACCTCGCCGCGCTGCTGGCTGTTGAGGGTGAATTCGGTAAAGCTATTCAGCGCCACCAGCCGGCTGCACACGCGTTCCAGCACGCTGCCGAGCAGCCACGGGCTGGCACCGGAAAAGGCCTGTTCGTCGACCTCCAGCGTGATGCTGACGCCGCGCGCAAACACCACCGGGCCCGGTTCCGGCACCCGGCGATTGACCGCGCTAAGCTGGCAGTGGCGAATACCGTCAATCTGGCGCGCCACCGCCGCTTCGGCGAGATTAGCGTAAAGGCTCAGCAGCTGGCGCAGCGCGGCAGCGCCCTGACCGTCGCTGCTGTCCATCAGGCTCAGGTAGTTCATCTGCAGGTGGCTGATCAGACGCCACGCGGAGAGCCCTTCGGCCAGCGCCGGACGCGGTGGCGTCGGGCCTTTACACAACTTCAGCTGACCGACCGGGATCGAATCCGGCATCACGAAATTGCCCTGCTCCTGCTGCAACAGCATCAGCGGCAGATCGCGGCTGGTGCAGAGCACGTCTGCCGACAGGTAGCGCATGTCGTCGCGCCACGGCGTGTGATGCTCATCCACCAGCGACAAAAACACTTCCGAGCCGATATAGCCAGTGCGCGTGCCGTAACGCTGCGCCTGCTCAGACAGCGTACGCTGCTCGCGGCGTAGCGAGAAATAGGCACCGTAATCGCCGTCGTCGCCGCTGAAGGTGCTCCAGAACGGGCGGAATATCTGCTCTTCGCGCTTGCCCTCAATGGTGGCGAATAGCCGCTGCACCGAGTGCACTTCGTAGTCCAGCGGCCGGATGTTATCCACCACCAGATGATATTCGTGCTGGCTGTCGCTGACCTTCAGGCGCTCGGCCGTTTTGGGAAACAGGTTGATCACCGGCGTGCAGTGCAGCGCCAGATGGCTGCTGTCCACCACGCTTTCCAGCGCGCTGTCGGCCTTATCCAGCAGGATGATAATGTCGAATTCCTGCGCGTTATCGCAGCGGCGCAGAAACGGTGCCAGCTGGCTCAGGCTGATGAACTGGAAGCGCGCCGGAAAGGCAAAATACTCCTGCAGCAGCCGGTAGCCGTCGAAGTTACGCAGATCGTCCGGCAGCAGCGCCTGCTCCGGCGCAAAGCCTTCCTGCTGTAGCGAGTCATCCGGCAGCACCTGGCGCAGCGGCTTGTGTTCGACCGATTGCAGCACGATGCCGACGCGGTGCTGCATCAGCAGCTCCAGCAGTTTCTGCGCCTGAATGTCCGGACCGCTGAGATACAGCATTAAATCGGCGACATTCAGCTGGCTGAGCGACGAAATGCCTTCGCAGGCGATACGCACGCGCAGCGCGCTGGCGGCACCGCGACCGCTGAGCTTCAGTTCGCCCAGCGGCAGATCGCCCGGCACGCCGCCGAGTGAAACGTCGCTGATGCGCAGCGGATGCAGCGTGACATCGTGCGCCGTGGTGTAGCTGCAGGTGACGCCGCTTTTTTTCAGGTGCTGGCTCTCCATCATGGTGCCGCGCGGCACGAGGAAGCCATTGCTGATGTCGCCTTTGCGGCTGTCCGGCGTGAGCTGTGCAATCGCCATCGACGGCGTAGGTGACAGATAAGACGGCGCAATCATCTCCAGCAGCCGCTGCGAAAAGCGCGGGAACTCGGCGTCCATTTTGAGCTGCACGCGCGACGTGAGGAAAGCAAAGCCCTCCATCAGGCGCTCAACGTAAGGATCGGCGACTTCGATACCGCGCATTCCCAGCCGCCCGGCGACTTTCGGATAGCGTGCAGCGAACTCCGCGCCCAGCTCACGCAGATAGGCCAGTTCGCGGTTGTAGTAGTCGAGCAGTTTGCTGTCCATGATTAACCTGCATCCAGTAGTTCAAAATGACCGCTTTCCAGATCAACCTGGGTGCGGAACAGAAACTCCAGCGGATAAGGCACGCACCACAGGCGGCCTTTGATCTCAATCGATAACACGTTGTGCAGGCTGAGCGACTTCAGATCGCTGACGCAGCGTACCTGCAGCCCCTGCGGCAGAATGCGCGGCTCGAAATGCAGAATGGCATCGGTCATTTTGCGCTGCATATCCTGCCATTCGATGTCGGAGATGTTCTGTCCGGCCAGCGGCGCCACGCCAAAATTCCACACCGAGCGCTGCACTTCACCAAAGGCGCTGAGATCCTGCTGGGCTTCGTTGTTGATGGTGTTGAACAGCCACTGCAGATCGCGCAGCACGTGGCGGCGCAGCGTGCTGTGGGAAATCAGCGTGGTGTTGCTGGCTTCGCTCTGCTTGTCCGGCGCGTTGTCAGTCAGACGATCGAGTAACGAGGATTGCAGCTTGTCGCGCGCGGTTAGCGCGTCGCGATTTTTACGCGCGCGGAAACCGCCATGCAGCTGGGCATAGCCGTCGTTGTGCGAGCTGTTATCACGGCTCATCGCTGCCGCCTGGCTGGAACGTCAGCTGCTGCAGCGTCAGCAGCGGATACTCGCCGCTGTCGCTCAGCCACAGCTTCTGCCCATGGCCGGTAAACTGACTGTCATCGTGGCCCAGCGGCTGCCATTCCGTGACGCTGGCGCGCAGATAACGCTCATCCGCCCCCGGCAGCAGCGGATAGCGCACCGGGATCTGGCAAATCTGCTCGCTGCCATCCACCAGCTGCACGCGCGTATGGCGCCAGACCAAATCGGTCACGCTGGCGGGTGCCTGAAATTCCATCTCGCGGATCGCGGCGAACGGAATCCAGTAATAGCGGCCGTTGGCGATGGCTTCGCACACCGGCCCGAAGCGGCTGTCGCCGTCCATCAGCCACGCGAAGTCTGTCGTCTGATCCTGCTGCTGCAGCTGGCCCGGATTGGCTTCGGCCTGCGCCAGCGCGGCGGCACGTTGCTCCGCACCCTGCGCGAAGTCACCGCGGATGTCGGCGGTCAGCGCAGCCAGCAGGGTTTCACACCACGCCCACGCGCTGCCCGGCAGCTGCGGCTGCGCCTCGCCGCGCAGTACCGCTTCACGCTGCTGCTCACCGGCAATGGCCTGCTGCAGTAAGGTGACGGTCGGCTGCGCCTGGGGCGTCAGCGCCAGCCACGATTGCAGCTGGGTTTGCGCGCGCGTCCAGTTACCCGCCAGGCACAGCAGCTGCACAAACGCCGCGCGCAGGTCGGCATTGGCCGGGCTGGCCTGAATCTGGCGGGTGATATCGGCGAGGTTATCGGCCAGTGAGGCACTGGCCAGGCGCGATTGTAACGACTCCATGCAAACTCCTTTTGCGTTAGTTGATGGTGCGGTAAACCGCGGCGGCGGGATCTTTCAGCTCCGGATGCAGCTGCTCTATCAGCTGGACTTTCAGCGGTGCGCTGGCGCTCAGCCACGGCGACCACACTTTGCGTACTTCCTGCAGCCGTGCGCGCAGTGCGCTCTCATCGGCGGCATCGCTGGCGGGCATCTGCACCACCACCTGATCCGGTGCCTGCCAGCCGTTGAACTGGCTGCTGAACGGCAGCACCAGCCAGCTGTCTGGCGACTTCTCGTTGCTCAGCACCATGCGTTCGCTGTTGACGGTAGTGATGCTGAGCTCAGCGCTCTGCTGTTTGTTATTCAGGCCGGCAATCGGGAAGCCCTGCAGGAACGTCACCACTACGCTTTTCGCCGCACCGTTGCCCATCTGCGTCAGGCTGGTGCGGCCGCTCAGCCAGCCATCCTGACCGCAGCTCAGCCCCTGTTTGGACGGCACGAACAGCGCGCTGGTCTGCGCCGGATGCTGCCACCAGGTGCGGAAGTGACAGCCGTCGAGCAGGCTGAACTGCAGCCACGGCGTGGTATCGGCCTGCGGCGAGTTGAGCATCGGCGCGGCAGGGGCAACCGCAGCGGTCTCTGGCTGCTGCACGGGCGCGGGCGGCGGCGTTACCACCGTTTGCCACTGCTGCGCTTTGGCCGCGCTGCCGCTGGCGATCGGGTTGCCGTCATCATCATTGAGCGCCCAGTTGAGCTGCTGCAGCGCTTTACACTGCGATGCCATCAGCCCGGCGACGCGCGGCAGAAAATCCTCCAGCGCCGCGACGTTTTTCGCGCCGTGGGTGACGATGCGCAGATCAACATTGCGCTTACACCAGCTCGCCAGCTGGTTATCTTTCACGTCATCAATCCAGACATCCAGTTTCTGTGCCGGGGACTGCACGATGCGATAGTTCTCAGCAAATGCGTGCGTGCTGAGCAGCAGCGCAGCCAGACCCAGTAATCCATGTTTCATGTTGGCGTTCTCAATCTCGAAGAGGGAAAAACTGCGCCGCTTCGGACAGCGAGTGCAGTAAGGTGGTGTCCTGCGGTGAGCCAATCCAGACGGCCAGCGCGCTGAAGTTATCCTGCTGACCGTTATCCGGCTGACCGTTGCGGATGATTTGCTGCATCAGCGTCAGCCACTCTTCCGGCGTATTGACCATGTGCAGCGACTGCTGCATCTGCTCCAGCGTCACGCCGTGCCAGAAGCCATCGGTGCACAGTAAAAAGGCGTCGCCGTCTTCTATTTCCACCACATCGCTGTAGCTGGCGTCGCGCTGCTCATCGCCCATGCCGAGGGCAAAATAGAGCAGGTTGCTGTTGATACCTTCGGTCTGGTGGCCGGCATCTTTCATCTGCTGCACCAGGCTATGGTCGGTAGTCACGTGATAGAGGTAGCCGCGGCGAAACAGATACAGCCGGCTGTCGCCCGCGTGCGCCCAGTAGGCCAGCTCGTAGTCACGGTCGACAAACAGGCTGACCAGCGTGGTGCCCATGCGGCTGTGCTCGCTGCTGGCTTTCTGCTGCTGGCGAATCGCGTGATTCGCGTGGTTGACGTAGTTGCGAATCGACTGCGCATCCAGGTGCGCATTACCGTCGAACGCTTCCATCAGGCTGCTGCGCGCGATGCGGGCGGCCACGTCGCCGCCAGGAAATCCTGCTACGCCGTCGCACACCACGAAGCAGGCTGAGCGTTCACCGATTACCTCACCGGTTTGATCCTGATTGCTGGCGCGGTCGCCCTGATTCGACGTGGAAGCAATGGTGATATTCATGCGTCATCCGTGTGGGTTTGTGAATCTTTGTACTGATTAACTTCCAGGTCGTAGGCATGCAGGAAAGCTTCGCCGAACAGGGTATGGAAATCGTCCTCAATCTCGCCCGCCGTCTCGCCGTAGCGCTCAACAAAATGCTCCCACAGCGCAGCTTTGCGGCTGCCCGGCAGGCCGAGGCGCGACAGCGATCCCGCCTGGCGTGCTTCCTCTTCCAGCTGATCCGGATTAAAGGATTGCAGCATCGAAGCGATAATGGCGCGGATCCCGGCGATCATACCGAGCTGATGCGCCTGCAGATCGATCAGCGCATCACGCACCGCCTGACGCGGCGGCATGAAGCCCGGCATGCGGCTGCCAAACATCTGCATCAGCACGGTTTTGCCGGACGGCAGCAGTTTGAACGGGTTGTTGGCGTCGTCGAGGATCACCGTCATATCCGCTTTAACGCCACGCTTAAGAATCGAGCGTGACGACAGCAGCGCAACGGTGCCCTGCGAGAACATGCTTAGCATCTGGCCAAACTGCAGCATCTGCTCACGGTCGAACTGCGGCGTGGGTTGCAGATCGCGCAGCCCCATGCCTTCCAGCAGTGCATCCAGCAGTTCGCCTTTCAGCGCGTCGCCGCTGCTGTGGCTGGCAGTCGTCTGACTGGCGGGTGCCGCGTTCTGATGGCTGGAAGCCACCGGATCGATACGCAGCCGCCCTTTCGGCGTCGGCGACGGGACACGTTGCACCGCCTGCGGCGTGGGCAGCGTAATGCCGCCGTAATCCATCTGCGGCGCGACCGTCCCCGGCTGCTCCGCCTGCGGTTCGATCAGCGGCGACGTGGCCTGGATTTCGGTGTCATCAAACAGTGGCGAACTGCTGAGATCCGCCAGCCCGACCGGTGCCGTCTCCGGCGAGGGTTCACTGGGCGTTTCCGACTGAGCGACGGGCTGCGGTTGAACCGTCTGTGCCGGCGCGATCTCCGGCTGCGCCAGCGGAACCGCATTACCCATCATCAGGCCAAGCGGATCGTCGTGGTTGCGCACGTCGCTGCTGCTCTGGCTGCCAAACAGGCTGAGCGGATCGAGCTCGGTAGCACTCTCGACCTGCGGCTGCGCGGCGGCATTCTGCTGCGCCGATAGCGTGCTGGGGGTGCGATCGTCGAAGATACTTTCCTGCGCGAACAGCGCATCGCCTTCATCGAACAGGCTGGTGTTTTTCGGCTGCTGGCCAATATCCAGCGGCGCATCGTTCACCAGCTGAGCCAGCGGATCCTCCGGATTGCGATCGAGGCTGGCCGGCGCGGTGAGCGGATTGGCCTCCGGCAGCACCTCGGCCGCTGCTTTGCGCTTCGACAGATCGTCAGAGATCGAGAACTCTTTGGCGAGGCTGTCCCAGATCTCGCTGGGGATCGCGGCGGTGCTGGCATCTTTTTCCGCCGGTGGCACATCAGCCATTACCGGCGCCTGCACCACCGGCTGCGGTGCCAGCGTGGCGGCCTGCGGCTGCTGCGCGCCGTTGAGATCGTTGACCAGCAGCTGGTAATCATCGATGCCCAGCACGTCGCCATCCTGTAATTCCACCTGACGCCCGCGCTCCAGCGGGATGTCATTGAGCAGCACGCGCGTCACGTTGCCCCGGTTGGTGAGGCGGCATTCGCCAGCGGCAGTGATGTGCACAATCGCCTGCAGGCGAGAAATGGTGCGATCGTCATCCGGCAGCACCAGATTGTTGTCCACCCCGCGGCCAATGGTGCCGCCGGGCGGCATAAAGTCACAGCGGGTTTGCGGCGGCTGGTGGCCGGGTTTAGTCGTTATTATCGTAAAGCGCATAACGGGTTCCTGCGGTTAGCGGTTCGGCATATATATTGCGCGGCTCTCCGGGAAAGACGCGGAATATAGGAAGCGGGTAATACGATGCTGTGTGCGATATAAGGTGAATGATGCTGTTCGTTAAAGCGTGATGCGTTGTGTCATATTTGCCATTTAGAATTTTCGTTGGCTTAGAAATGATTGCAATTTTGTAGCGTCACAATGTATTGCGCGATGAATCGCGCCGCTACAATATGTGCGCGGTGCTGTAATTAATAGAGTTGTTCACTAAGCCAATTAGCGGATAAGAAGCAGAGAAGAGTGTTCTTCTTTAATAAGGAATCTGCCTCAATAATTCCAGATGTTCTTTATTGATGCGCACAATGCAGATATTAGTCGCTACTACGTGAGCGATACTCCCTTCCTCTGCATCAAAAGCTTCCAGTTTACACTGTCCATCACGGTACTTTAGCCAGCCACGTTGGGTATTTTTTAGTGTGCTAAGGTAATCATCCGCCAGTTTTTTATCCGCGCGGTATGATAATGCAATCCGTTTTTTGGCCGCAGTGTATTCCTGATTCAACGCGTCTTCAGCTAACTGCTTCTCATGAAGCGTGCATTGATAAACGGCGCTATCTGAGGGTTCGCTGGAGCAGAGGGCTGTAGCAAAAGCTGATTTATTCATTACCAAAAGAAAAGTAAAAATATATAACTTTGAAAACCTCAAGCAACCTCCTGAACAAATCAGTGTGTGTGTTTATAAATTAAAATAGTTATGGCGCCTACAAATAAAAGCAGTGCACTAATTAAGTTTAGTTTATGAAGCATGAGCAACCATTTGATCTTTTCAGATGGGAGATTCTGAACAAAATTATATGTTTCAGAATTAACCCGCTCATTTTTCTTATGATACATGGTCACACCTTTATAAAGCCGTGCAAAATATGAGACCTTGTTATGATGAAATAATGATGAAAAATGATTAGCAACCTGCGTGGTAATATCGATCTGCAGGTTAATACGCTGAAACTCACTCATTATAAAATCAAATTTCCGCAGGTTACTCTTGAACAGGATGAATGCCCATATTTGCAAAATGCAACCCGAGCCTATCAAAGCCGCTGATATTGATAGTAATAGGTCCACAGTAGTTTTCCATAATCATGACTGTCCCAGCTTCAGGAGCTATGTCCATCACAGATGCTGCGACTGATTAACTATAATAGTGCCTCCAGATTATAAACCCCACGCCTCCCCCAATCATGAAAAAGGCAGTAACCAGGTTTAAAGTATGCAGACGCAGCAACCAGTTTATTTTTTCTTTAGGCATGCACTGAATGAAATCATAGGTTTCCTTGTTTACCCTTTCATTCCTTTTATGATAGAGCATGACACCTTTATAAATATAAGCAAAATAAGCTATTTTAAGCGGATAAAAGGATGCGCTAAAGTAAGAGGAAATGTTCGTCGTGATGTCTAGCTGAAGATTTCTCTGTCGAAATTCAGACAAAATAACTTCGAATTTTTTGATATTTTTTCTAAAAATCACATAACCAGCAATTTGGAGAGCGATCGATAACAGGAAAGAAAATACAGATAGAGAAATTAAAACATCTGAAAGACTCATAAAGCATAATTCATTATTTATTCTATTGATTAAAATACAAACGCCAGAAATTTTTTAGCTGCAATGTAATGATAAAATTCCCGGCAAGATTTATTTATCCCATTAAATAAAGCCAACAATCAAACCGATACCCACGCCTGAAAACAACAGAAAAAAACTGATAAGATTTAAATTATGAAGCCTCAACATCCATGATATATTTTCTTTAGGCTGAGACTGAATGAAATTGTATGTATTTTTACTTACAGGCTTTCCTTTCGCTAACTTCATCGCTTTCCCATTATAAAGATCAATAAAATAGACTATCTTATTGGCATTAAATAGAGGCCCCAAAAAAGAATAGATATTCGTTACTATATCCAGGTCGAGATCACGGCGTCTAAACTCACTGATCAACTCAACGTATTTACGTTCATTCTTTTTAAAGATGTAGTATGAAAAAACCTGCATAATTAACGCAAAGAAAATCAATAGGAAAGCTAAATAAAGAAAAAAATCAGCTCCATTCATAGGATTTTCTCCATAACCTTTTTTACTATTTTTTCAGTGCCTTTAGACGCAATTAACCCGCCAGCAACGGAGCTTACCACATTACACGTTAAAAAACCTACCGGCCCTGTAGCAACACCAAACGCCAGACAAGCACCTCGCATAGCGATACTTGCACCCATAGCACCGTATAATCCGGCAAATGTGCTACCAACAAAAGCAGAGTATTCGGTAACTGCAACTTGCAAACACTCGTTTTTACGGTTAACTGTACATGCATCATACACGGTGTTTGTGGTATTCAAAGCGCTGAAACCTACCGCTATCCAACCGCCTGTCTTGATAATCCTTGCGGCTTTTGCAGCACCATCTACATATGTTGAGTAACCACGAATAGCACCAACCCCCGCAGTTTGCCAATCATGTACAATCGAAGAACTCGAAAGGTTGAGGGCACTTTTAAGCTTATCGTAGGGTCTTAAATTAATAATCAATCTTGAAAATCTATTTAATAAACTATCAAGCTCTGAAAACAATCGCCTTCTTTCCGCATAAAACTGCTCACTGATAAGCGAACCCGAAGTTATATATTGATTTTGATAAGCGACTTCTATAGCGGTTAACTTTTTGCTAATTTCATTGAAATACTTTTCGCCTGCATCACTAATTAAACCAGACGCTGTATCCATGAAATTTGTAATTGCTGCGATGGATTTATAATGTTGATGAAAAAAACTCGCCTCATCAACGGATAGATGCGCCAGACTATTGTTGGTTGTCGCTTTTGCCGTTGCCAGGGCACTCATTGCCGCAGGATGATTGTTTCCTTCCGGATCAGCAACGATCAGGATTTGTCCCGGTTTAGCCCATGCGACATCAGCATTTAACTGCAAAAAGTAATTTGCCGCCGGCATGTTGCGCGTACCGTACAGCCACATCGCTTGCTCGGTGAGGCTTCCAGGGCGTTGCACTACACAAAATCCCGGTTCGATGGAAGTTTTACCTGTCATCACAATCTCCTTTTGCAGTTAAATATTTATTTAGTTAAAAGATAATCTTATTAACATCTCTTCTGTAAGTTGTATCCCGCTCAATTATATTTTCAGATAAGTATTCTGAAATATTTATAGCGGCCCCACAGGGCCGCTTAATAAAGCAATTACGCTTCTTTATTTTCTTTGATGTTCCAGCCAGCGCTGCTTTCAGCGCCTTTACCACCTGAAGAGCTCTGCTCCCAGTATTGCTGCTTCACTTTGGCAGCCTGGAACGCGTAAGTCACGCTCAGGGTATCGCCATTAGCAGCACCGGTATAATCAACTTTTGACACCAGCACATCTTCCAGTGTGATACGTGCGTATTCAATCTGTGTGCCGCCTGCTTTGCATACGGACAGCTCTACTTTGCTGATATGCTTACCGCTGGCGCAATTTTTCAGGATTGCAGTGGTGGATTTGTCAATCAGTGCATTTACGCTCAGGTCAGCAAAATTTACTTTACCTGCACCACCGCCGCCGCCAACAGACATATTACCCGGCTGGTTAGCACCCCAGTTGAAAGAGGTAATATCGGTCCAGCCGGTGTGGTTGGAGTCTTTAGACTCGCCGGTCACACCATCAACTTTTAAAAACATATCAATAGCCATAATTATCTTCTCTTGCTTGATTTACGTTCTGCTTTGATAAAGCATCGTTATGGCAAACAGGAAAGCATGGGGCTGAATAAAACAGTCCATATTTTACCTCTGCCTCGTTTTCTGAATATCGCTACATGGTTTATTCAGAGAGTGTTTTTATTGTCCCACTGGATGGAGCAATAAAAAATAGTGAATCCTTTAGTTCCTAGATATTAATATCGAAACGTGGAGCCGGCTCGCAATAAGCATTTTGCGTCTGCACGGTAACTGCAAAGCTTAGTGAGAATTCAGGCCGCCATACATGACGGCCTGATGCAGTTAATCAATTCTCGTTCGATTTGAGTGAAGGCAGTTTCGATACCAGACGCAGTGACACCGTCAGGCCTTCCAGCTGGTAGTGCGGACGCAGGAAGAATTTCGCGGCGTAGTAGCCCGGGTTATCTTCCTGCTCTTCCACGCTCACCTCGGCGGCAGCCAGCGGCTTACGCGATTTGGTTTCCTGTGACGAGTTCGCCGGGTCGCCGTCGACGTAGCTCATCACCCAATCGTTCAGCCAGCGCTCCATTTCATCACGCTCGCGGAATGAACCGATCTTGTCGCGCACGATGCACTTGAGGTAGTGCGCGAAGCGGCAGCAGGCAAACAGATACGGCAGGCGTGCAGCCAGACGTGCGTTGGCGGTCGCATCGGCATCATGGTATTCCGCAGGCTTTTGCAGCGACTGCGCACCAATAAAGGCAGCAAAGTCGGAGTTTTTGCGGTGCACCAGTGGCATGAAGCCGTTTTTCGCCAGCTCGGCTTCACGACGATCGCTGATGGCAATCTCCGTCGGGCATTTCATGTCTACGCCGCCGTCATCACTCGGGAAGGTGTGGCACGGCAGGTTTTCAACCGCACCGCCAGACTCGACGCCGCGGATCGCGGTGCACCAGCCGTACTCTTTGAACGAGCGGTTGATGTTGGCTGCCATGGCGTAGGCGGCGTTGCTCCAGGTGTAGCCGTTGTGATTTGAGCCATCGGTCTGCTCTTCAAAATCAAAGCTATCCACCGGATTGGTGCGAATGCCATACGGCAGGCGCGCCAGGAAGCGCGGCATGACCAGGCCGAGATAACGGGCATCTTCCGATTCACGCAGACTGCGCCAGGCGGCATATTCGGTGTTCTGGAAGATTTTGGTCAGATCGCGCGGGTTCGCCAGCTCCTGCCATGACTCCATCTGCATGACGGTCGGCGCGGTACCGGTGATGAACGGGCAGTGTGCCGCCGCGCTGATACGCGCCATTTCGCCCAGCAGCTCCACGTCCTGCGGGCTGTGATCGAAATAGTAATCGCCCACCAGGCAACCAAACGGTTCACCACCGAACTGACCGTACTCCTGCTCATAAATCTTCTTAAACAGCGGACTCTGATCCCAGCCAGCGCCTTTAAAACGCTTCAGGCTGCGTCCCAGCTCCTGCTTGGAGATGCTCATGAAACGGATTTTCAGCATCTCGTCGGTTTCGGTGTTATTCACCAGGTAGCTCAGACCGCGCCACGCGCTCTCCAGCTGCTGAAACTCTTCATGATGAATAATCTGGTTGATCTGCTGTGACAGCTTGTCGTCAATCTCAGCGATCAGCGCCTGGATGGTGCGATAGGTATCATTCGAGATGGTGACGGTGTTTTCCAGCGCCTGCTGCGCCAGCGTCTTCACGGCACTTTCGACGGCTGCACGCGCCTGATCGCTGGTTGGACGAAATTCTTTGTTCAGCAGGGCGCTGAGTTCATTCTCGCTGTAGTGCGAGGCGCCCTGTTGCTGCTGATGCGAAGACTGGGTCATGATTACTCCTCCTTACCTTCAGCGCTTTCATCCTGCTTCGGCAGGTGGGTCAGCGCTTTCAACAGCGTTGGATCCTGCAGAATCTTACCGATCAGCTCTTCCGCACCGTTTTTGCCGTCCATGTAGGTCAGCAGATTCGAAAGCTGGGTACGCGCTTCCAGCAGGTTGCTCAGCGGTTCGACTTTACGGGCAATCGCATCCGGTGAGAAATCGTCCATGCTCTCAAAGGTCAGTTCGACGTTAAGTTTGCCTTCGCCGTTGAGCGTGTTATCCACCTGAAACGCCGCGCGCGGCTTCAGCGCTTTCATGCGCTCATCGAAGTTATCGATATCAATTTCCAGGAATTTACGCTCATCAAGGCTCGCCTGCGGCTCGAGTGGTTTACCGACCAGGTCCGCCATGACGCCCATCACAAACGGCAGCTGAATTTTGCGTTCCGCGCCATAAATTTCCACGTCGTATTCAATCTGAACGCGAGGCGCGCGATTGCGGGCAATGAACTTCTGCCCACTGGATTTCGTTGGTGCCATGGTTTTCTCCATTAAGGGTGCGCGGGTAAAGTTTCGCAGGAGGCGCGCAGGTCTCGCTGCGTTGAGTTGTTACGCTCGCTTAGTCGCGGCGTCCAAAGATATTTTCCAGCTGATGCACGCCGTCTGGCGCCAGATCGCGGATGATGTCCATAAAATCGAGCTCAATCAGCCGCTGTACGCGGTCGATCATCAGCGGTGCCGGATGGCTGGGTTCGTGCTGAGCAAAGTAGTGCTTCACCTTCTCCAGCATCAGCTGCGCATCGGCGCGCGAACTGAGCTGCACGCTGCGCCAGTCAGCCGTGCGAACCGCTGCTGCGGGCGCGGCGACGCTCGGTTCCGGCGGCGGCTCTGTTACCACGGCCGGCTGCAGCGTGCTGAGGTCAGTGGCCTGACAGCGTTCGGCGATCATGGCGATCTGCCTGCGCAGCTGCGACAGCTCCGGCACCGCCGCTTCACCCAGCTGTTCGGTCAGGGTTTCGGTAATAGTTTGCAAACGCTCACTTATCTGTAGCACCGCTTCAATACCGGGCTGCTCGCCGCGCGCCAGCTCATCGGTCAGGCGCGGCAGACCGCCAGGATAGTCCGCGACTTCGGTCTTGCTGCCGTCGCACAGCGCTGCGGCATCGCGGAGCGTGATGCCATCCGAGGCGTAGCGCAGCAGCCAGCTCTGGCGTACCGCGCTGCTCAGCGCTGATTTATCGCCCAGCAGCGCCACCGCGTTGATGCGGTAAAACGGATCCTGTTCGCCGTACTCTTCCAGTCGCGGCCACAGCGGCTCCCAGTACAGCAGCAGCGCCTGCTCAATCAGCTTCAGCCCCTGCGCATAGCCCGGCAGCCCTTTCAGCTCGGTCCAGGCGTGAGTAAGCGCTAACATCACTCGCAGGTCTTTGCTGCGGCTGAGCAAGTCAATCGCCAGCTTTTCGACTTTATTCCAGTCCGCAGATTCAGCCGGGATAATGGTCTCGCCAAACTGCTGTTCGGCTTTACCGGTACTGGCCTGCTCCATCGCCTGGTAATCCGCGTGATACTCCAGGTTGTCGCCGCAGGGGTTATCACTGCTGACCGGCGCCAGCAGCGCGTCAATATTCATCGTCATAGCGGTTGGCCTCAGGATTCAAACATCGGAGGATAAAGTCCGTTTCGTCCGGGTTTTGCCCCGCCGGCCGGGTCGAACAGCAGTGAGAACAGCTGTGCGGTGAAGTTGCCGCTGTGCACCTGGGTGTAAAGCGGGAAACCGTCGCTCTGGTTTGTCCACCAGAAGCTGGTGTAAAACTGCGGGTCGAAGCTGTCACCCGGCAGTTTCCAGTTGAGCGTTGACGACTCGCCGTCGCCAATCACCTGTAAAATGTCCGATTGTTCGCCGTCAGTTTGCGGCTGCTGGGGCTGCGGAATACTCAGCAGCGCCTGGTCGAGCTGCTCTGGCGTACCGCCGTTTTGCACCACGCGCAGCAGCATATTGCCGACCTGCTGATACCACTCGCCCGAGCGGGCCAGCAGCGCCGGTGACCACTCGGCAGGGGTAAAATGGCGCAGCGCACACAGCGGATAGTTGCGGCCGACGCTGTCGCGGGCCGCAATCAGGCAGCCCATCTGGATCAGCTGACTGCCGAGCATCGGCGGCACGACAAAATTCCACACCGGCGCTTTGAGAAAGGCGCGCGACGGGGCGTTTTTACTCTCTTCACTGGTTTGCCAGTGATGCAGTCCGACCTGAAACCAGTTCGACCACTGCCGGTACAGCACATCGGGGAAGCGTCGCTTCACAAAGTCACCCGAGCTGGGCAATTTGCCGTACCAGCCGGGTGCTGCGTAATGAGTCATTATCAGGTCCTGTTTCAGGGGCAGCTAAAGCCGGGAAGCTGGAACGGGTTACGAATACTGCCAGGGGTGAACGACAACGTGACCTGATGGCCATCGACGTTAAAACTGGCCTCGCGGGTCAGGCCACCGACCGCGGTCAAACGAGCGCGATCAAAGAAGCGGTTCAGCGCCCACGGACCGCTGGTCACCAGCGTTGAGGTGGTGCCGTTGGTCAGGCCAAGCTGCATCCGCACCTGGCTGGTGCCGCCCGGTCCGGGCCAGCTCACCATCTGCACCGCCTGCGGGCCGTGGCTGTAACGCAGAATCTGGCCATCGACGTCGAGCGTCAGGTTGAGAATGTCGTTATCCATCTTCACCGTACGCAGCGTGACGCGGAACGACGGCGTGGTCGCCCCGTTAGCAAAGAAGGCATCACGAATCGACTGCGCCTGCTGGAACGGACGCAGCAGCGCCTCACCGCCCGGTAGCGTTTTGCCGTCGATACCTGGCGTGAAACGCCACGCCGTATTGGTGGTATCCACTTTGCTGGCCAGATTGTCGCGGAAGAAGCTGTCCATCAGCCCGCTGCCCGGCGCGAACATGCGCGCCAGATCGTCCGGCGTCACTTCGCTGCGCGCATTGCGCACCAGCGGATAACGGCCGGCAATCGCCTGGCGGCAGAAGCTGCCCACTTCCATGGTGATGCGCTTGCGCACGTTATCCATATCGCGGCGCTGTGCATCGCTGCTGGCGCCCACGGCCATGCTGGAAACCATATTCTGCAGCGAACCCGGTAAGCGACCGGCGCTGGCCTGCAGACGACTGATGGCATCGCCGGAAGGCGGCGGCATGCCGCTATTGGCGGCGTCCTGCACCGCCGTCAGATAGCGGTAGAGATCGTCGATCTGATGCAGAAAATCATCCACCGCCAGCACTTTACTGCCCTGCTGCAGCGGCTGTGCCAGCTCCAGCACAGGCGCGAAGTGCACCGCCACCGCCTGCTCCGGTGCCTGCTGGGCTGCGCCCTGGCCCGGCGCCGCGCTGGCTTTGGAGGAACTGAACAGCGCTTCTAAAGTGCGCGTGGCGCTGTTGCCCGTCGCCGGCTGTGCCTGGGTACTTTGCTCATCCGGCTGTGCGCGGTTCAGCGTCAGCAGCTTACTGAGGTTAACCACCAGCTGGCGCAGCGGTGAGTGGTTGCCCGACAGCAGGCGCGCAGTGTTGATGCGCTGCGACAAATCCGCGCTGCTGTTGAGCTGGATATCGCTGAGGAACTGCTCCCACTGGCGGATGTAATCCTGCACGTAAAGCTGGCGCACCGCGAGGTCGGTCTGCTGACTGTTCTCCGGCGATGCAACGCCGCCCAGCACCCAGACATCATCCTGGAACAGCGCCTGCGTGACCGGTGCGATTTGTTTATCGACGTGCTGCCAGTAACCGTCTGGCGTGAACAGGCCGGCCACGCCGTCATTGACTGATTTGCCGCTTTTGCGTGAAAACACCAGCTCACTCTGCGGCCCGCCCAGCGCCGCGAGGGTGACCGGTTGCAGGCTGCCGTCACGCTGCAGCAGGCGCTTCAGACGTCCGTAGACGCGCTGCGACAGCGGCATTTGGTTAATCAGCGCCTGCTCGCGCTTTACCAGCGCATCATCCTTCGCGTATGGCGAGGATTGAATCTGTGTCTCCAGCAGCTGCTGCAGATGCCACGCCAGCTGTTTCACTTCCTGCTGCGTCACGTTTTGCGGCAGTTCGCGGCTAATATTCAGCATCAGCCAGGCATGCAGGAACTTGCCGTCATAATGTTTTGGCTGATACAGCATCTGGTAAGCTTTCAGCGCTTCGTAGCTGTAATCCGCATCGCTGCCGTTGTCGTTACGCAGCCAGCGGGTGATGTTTTGCGCCACCTGCGGCAGCAGCAGCTGTTTCAGCGCTTTGTCATACAGGGTGCGCGTGGCATCGCTGACTTCGGTACCGCGATACAGGCCCATGCGGCGCGTCAGCGGGGGATCTTCCAGCGAGAAGTCGGCGCTCTTTGGCAGCTGCAGCAGCGTGTTGAGATACGGCACCAGCGCAAACAGATCGCCATTGCCCTGCCGTTCCAGCTGTTGTCCCAGCTGTTCCACCTGCGGCGTTTTACCCGCCATCTCCTGTAAATAAGCTTTGTTTTTGCTGTAGCTGGTGAGCCACAGCGCTCCGGCAATCAGTACCAACACCAGCAGCGCCAGATAGCCGGACCACAATGCGGCGCGATTGCGCAGCTCCCACCAGCGGTTACTGCCCGCCAGGCCTGACTCCTGGAAGATGACATTTTCCAGCACGCCTTTCAGGAAGAAGCTCTGGCCTTTGTTCGGCGGGATCGGTGACTCTTTGTCGACCTGGTCCCAGCTGCCGGATTCGCCGCTGCGCTGTCCCGGCAGATGCAGGGCGCGGCTCAGCTCGCCCATCACGCGGTCAAACGGCAGCCCTTCCTGAGTACCGCTGGCGAAATAGATACCGCGCGGCGCGAACTGGGTTTCGAAATCAGAGCGGGCAAACAGCGTATCCAGCGCCTCCGCCAGCAGCGGGCGCAGCGCGGCGAACTCCTGCGGGAACAGATAGCTCTCCGCCCGCGCCTGCGCATCGCTTTCCGCCAGCAGCGTATCGGCCAGGCCGGCATCCAGACGCTGCTGCAGCAGTGAATACTCCTGCTGAAACTGGCTGTTGAGCTCAAACTCTGCGGTCGACGCCTGCGCCCATGGGAAGGTAAAGCCCCAGATTTGCTCGCGCTGGGTTTTATCCAGCGAAGCGAAGTAGCTGCGGAAGCCTTTGAGCAGGTCGGTTTTGGTGACCAGCACATAAACCGGGAAGCGAATGCCAAGGCGATCGTGCAGCTCCATCAGCCGCTGACGCAGTGCGATTGCCTGATTGCGCTGCGCTTCCGGCGATTGCGTCAGTAAATCAGACACACTGAGCGTAACAATCACGCCATTGACGGGCTGACGGCCGCGATATTTGCGCAGCAGGTCGAGAAAGTGATGCCACTCGCTGGCGTCGCGCTCCTGCTGACTCTCCTGGGTGGTATAGCGGCCAGCGGTATCCAGCAGCACCGCTTCGTTGGTAAACCACCAGTCGCAGTTGCGCGTGCCGCCGATGCCGCGCAGCGCCGCTTTGCCGAACTTGTCCGCCAGCGGGAACTGCAGCCCGGAGTTGACCAGCGCGGTGGTTTTACCGGCACCCGGTGCGCCAATGATCATGTACCACGGCAGCTGGTAGAGGTATTGATGGCTGAAGCGCTGCGCCCAGAAAGGCGCGCCCTTGCTGCTGGCGCGCTGGAAGTGCGCTTTTTTCAGCATGTCGGTGGCTTCGGAGAAACGGCTCGCCAGCACCTGTTCTTCATTGGTCAGGCGTTTGCGGTCCTGCTCCGGCGCATCGCTTTTGCTGGTTTCGAGGCTCGACATCAGTTTGCGGTTGAGCCAGAAGTTATACAGGCGCGGAATCGCCTGGCTCAGCCCCCAGACCAGATAGAGCAGCGCAATACTGATGATGCGGTTCTGCTCTGGCTCCAGCGGCCGCGAGTCGACAATGGAAAACACCGGGCCAATCACCCAGATGATAAAGGAGAGCGCGGTAATGCCGACAAAACCCCAGGCGAGGCGGCTGGTCAGCACCGCAAAAAGCATATTCAGCATGGATTAGTTCCCTCTCGCCAGGCCGTTGAGTTCCGCTTGCGTCGCATCCGGCGCGACCAGCAGAGTAATTTCTACGCGACGGTTGCGGGCGCGATTCTCAGCGCTGGTGTTCGGCACCAGCGGATGGCTTTCGCCACGCCCTTCGGCTTTAACCCGCGACGGTTGTGCCAGCTGCTGCTGCAGCAGGGTTTGCACCGACTGCGCGCGCGCCAGGGAGAGTTCATAGTTGGAGGCGAAGCGGGCGCTGCGAATCGGCACGTTGTCGCTGTAGCCAATCACCAGAATCTTCCCGCTGACGTTATTCATCGCGGCGGCAATGCGCTGAATCACCGCATCGTAGCGGCCACGCACTTCGGTGGATGCCGAGGCGAACAGGCCATCGCCCTTCAGGGTGACCACGCTCTGGTCGGCTTCATCGCGCACCGCCACCAGGCCGGCATCAATTTCCGGCTTGAGGAACGCTTTCAGGTTCAGCGTGGCGGGCGGCGGCGGTGCCGGATTGCTGATTTTGACTTCCGGCAGCGCGGTCTGATAGATGCTGGCCAGCACCGGCGAGGTGTAGTCGCCGAGACGCCAGTTCAGGACGATGTAGAACAGGCAGGCAGCAAAGCCGGCCACCGCCGCACAGGCCCACAGTGGAATCATCGGCCGCCACAGCTTGCGCAGCACCGGCTGATCGGTGGGATGCGGTGACAGCGCCGCCGGGTAACTGCCGCGCACGCTTTTGATCATCTGCAGCAGACGCTGTTTGATGGTTTCCAGCTGCGAACGCCCGTTATCCAGCACGCGGTAGCGCCCTTCAAAACCGAGCAGCAGGCAGAAATAGATCAGCTCCAGCAGCAGGATGTGCTGACGCGGGTTTTGCGACAGCTTGGCCAGCAGCTGAAAGAACTTCTCACCGCCCCAGGTTTCATTGTGAAACGTCACCAGCAGGCCGTTGCTGGTCCACACGCCGCGGCTGCCCCACGGCGTCAGCGCCGCCGCTTCATCCAGCGCGGTGCACAGGCAGTAGCGCGCGCCGACGATCACTTCATAACTCAGCCCCGACTGCTGGCAGCTAAGCTCAAAGCGACGGATCTGATCGATCAGCTGCTGGCGCAGTCGCGCCGGATCGTCGTGCGAGACGGAGTGGCGAATCTGCGGGATCGCGTTAATCAGCGGATTCGCCGCGGCGACCAGCACATTCTGATGGCTGACATCCTGCTGTGTGACGTCACTGTTCGGTTTCTGTTGTTCCTGCATCATGCGGCGTGCTCAGTTTTGATTATTCTGACTGACTACGAATGGCCCAGAACTCCATGTTCAGGCCCGGAAACTCACCGGCCAGATGCAGCGCAAAGGCACCTGAGCGCTCCATCTCCTGCCACAGCTCGCTGTTCTTATCGAGCTCAAAATAGCTGTAGCCGGCATGCCACGGGATTTGCGGCGGCGCGCCCGGCATGGCTTTCAGCGCCAGTCCCGGCAGCTGCAGCTGCACCAGATCGCGGATTTTGGTGACGGGCGCGACTTTCATCTGCGCCGGGAAGTGGGTTTTCAGCGCCTCGGCCGGCACGCTGGCTTTGACCGCCAGCACAAAGCCGAACTCGCGCACCATGCTGCTTTCCGGCACCGTGGCCACGTTGAGGCCGTGCGAGCGCTGCGTCAGCGGCAGCTGGATGGCGCTCTCTTCCATCACCTGCGACAGTCCCTGGCGCAGCAGCAGCGTTAAGCGGGTAAAGCAGCTGTACAGATCGTCATGGTCATACAGCGGCAGCGCGTCCGGGGTGCGCGCCGGCATCCAGCTGCTCAATTCAGCGGCCAGCTGCAGCCAGTGACTGTAGAGCGTTTCCGGGTGCAGCAGCGGCAGATGCTGTAAGTGCGCGTGCAGGCCAAGCTGACGGTTGAGTAAGGTCAGCAGCATAAAATCGACCATGTCGGCACTATTAAAACGGCCGGTACCCGGCGTGCGCTGACTCAGCTGCTGGCTGCGCTGCTGAATCAGGCCGTGCAGGTCATTGAGCATGCTCTGCAGCGGACGGCTGGCGTTGAGCGTCAGCATCGGCGGAATGTAATCGGTGTCGAGGCGCACGTGGTTATCACTGCGTTTTTCAATCACCTGCGCCACGCCCATCGCTGTCCACTCCGCGGTGAGATCCTGTTCCAGCATCAGGCGCAGGCGCAGTTTGCCGAACTGAACGGTGGCAGAGCCGACCGCCTGAGCGTTGTCATCTTCGACTTCGGCTTCCCACGCCAGATAGCGCGCCAGTGAATCCTGCGTCTCCTGAAACGCCACCGCTTCGCGCCCGTTGCGCCGGGCCGGGATCGCCAGTACCACTTTGCTGCGATCGACATTCGCCGGCAGATCCAGCGGAGCCGGACCGTGCTGTGGCTGGCTGAAAGAGAAGAAGGTGCCGTCAGGCAGACATCCGCTGGCGGCACTCAGCGCCAGTTTTCCCTGGCGCAACAGCGCTTCATCAAATTCGAGATCAAAAAAACCCCAGGTGTAGGCGCGCTGCGACTGCCCCCACTCGCGCAGGGTGCTGTGTAGAAAATTTTCCGACTGCTGGAAATGGTGAGGGCGCAGGAACATCCCCTCGGTCCAGACAACCTTTTCGGCTCGGTTCATAGGCATCCTTACTGCTTAACCACGCGCAGGCCGTTGATATCCGCCACAACGCGGGCATTCAACTCACCATCGTTATTTTTCCAGAACTGCCAGAATGCGCTGTCGTCGCCATCCGGGAAGGGCAGCGCGAGGCGCCAGACTTTACCGTCCAGCGCCTGATACTCGGCCATGATGCCGATGAAGCGCGCTTCCGGCAGGCTTTTCGCGCTGAGGGTTTTACTCAGCTGACCTGACATCAGGAAGAACTGCTGATTGTTGAGCAGCGTGCTGCCCAACGCGGTGGCGGGCTGGTTCTGCAGGGAGTAGAAATCAGCGGACATGAATTCCGCATCGGAGGTCAGCAACATCACCCGAACTTTGAGCGGCGCACCCGCGTTGATCTGCGGATGCGCCTGAAAGTCGAGATTGTAGCGTGCAACCGGCGCCGGACTGTTGCTGCTGCAGGCGGCCAGCAGGCAAGCCAGCAGCAGTAATCCGGCGCGGCGGAGAGAAATCATCGTCATCATTCAGCCCTCCCTGCTTACCGTGTTAGTTGATGATCCAGGTGCCGCTGTTGCTGTTCTGGCACGCTTTGCTGTCGCCATCCACCGCGACGCAGGTCTTTTTCTTGCTGCTGGCGCGGGCGCGACGCTTCGGCTGGTCCGCTTTGATGGTCTGCTCATACAGCGCGCTTTTCACCACCGCGCGGAACGGGACATAACCGATCAGCTGCACCGCAGGCTGAGCCGCCAGCTGCTGCGCTTTTTTGTCATCGGCCGGTGCAGTCTCAGGCTGCGCTTCGTCTGCGGCCTGCGCCGACTCGCCAAGTGCCAGCCAGTTGTTTTCAACCTGGCCAATCACGGTGTAGGTTTCACCGCTTTTCAGCGTATCCACCACTTTGCCGCCGAAGCTCGGGCGGGTCATGATCGAAGCCGGATAGAGCGCGCGATAAGCCTCGTTCACCGGGCTGAACTGTGCCGGCGGCTGGACGGCATAACGGTGCGACAGCGTGACGCCGTCAACGGTGCTGCTGACAATCGTGTCGTCTGTCATCTTTGGCGGTGCTTTACAGCCAGCCACTGCGAAAACAAACATCAGGCCCAACGCCATACGGAGATTCACCATTTTCTTCATGTTTAGTTCCATTAACGCCTAAAAAGTGGCCAGAGGCCGGTTAAGAGCAAAATGAACCGTGCGCTCGGCGGGAGCCGGCGTCGATTCAGTACCAGTTAAAAAGTTGACCCTTTAATGAGTGTGGCTAACGCATCGCGCCAGCGAGGCAAAAATTGATCAGTCTGAATTAAGTATTAAAAATGCAACATTAGTGACAGGGATGATGTCGGAAGAATTCCGATCGTTTCACAAACGATCAGCAACATGATCAATTTTTGCTAAGCGAAGGGGTCGGCCACAGCCAAACCTCGGTTTCTCTTATGCCATCCCTGGGTTAAAAACTATCACGTTCAATGAATCTGGTTAATCGGTAACGATTAAGAGGATAACAGCAACAACTTACGGCATTCGCTGATAGCATTGCTATTTATTGAGATATATCAACAACATATAAAAGACTGGAAACATCATAGCTACCGCACGAGCCAGGTAAAACCTGCCCGTGAGCATGCAATCACAATCCATTTGTTAATGTCTGACGGAAGTTTACAGAAGCCTGACAAAATTTCAACGCGCCGCTAGCAGAGGAAATTACTTCAGTAAAGGTTAACTAATATTTTTAATGCAAATTTGCGTCACTTTTGCCCGTAAACCTAAGACTATTCTTATCAATCCATTAAAACTGTGAAAGATTGTAAATGAAAGATGAAAATTTGCTCGCGCGATCATTAAAAATTGTCATAAAAAAAATGGCGCTGAGCGGCACGCATTTTGTCTGAGCGCGATAAAACAGAGGCAGGCGGTAAAAAAGGGGTGATAAAGACAAACTGGCAGTGAAAAAAACCAGCCAGGCGGACCAGGCTGGTTTAATTCGCTAAAATAGTGGGTATCGGGATTGTTAAGCAGTCAGAATAGATTGCAGCTCAGGCAAGGTTTTCACCTGCCAGGTGGGCGTGATGTGCGCCGGCAGCGGACGCGTGCCGTGATCGATCCAGCAGGTTTTCACGCCGGCATTCATACCACCGAGAATATCCGATTCCGGCGTGTCGCCGACCATTAATACCCGGCGGCGATCGGGATTGCCCAGCAGCTGCAGCGTATGGTCAAAAATCGCCGCGTCCGGCTTGGGTACGCCCACCTGTTCGGAGATCACCAGCGCGTCAAAGTAGTCACGGAAACCGGTGCGTTCAAGGCGCGCCTGCTGCAGCGCCGTAAAACCGTTGGTGATGATGGCGATTTTTACCTTGCCCTTGAGCGTATCCAGCAGGCGGGCTGCGCCATCAAGCGGCAGGCAAATCTCGGCCATCGCATTGAGAAAGTCGCTGTTCAGCACTTCCGGCGCCACGCTGAGTTTTTCACCCCACAGCGTGAAGCGGCGCGTCTGGAGCTGCAACGCTGAAATGGTGCCGTTCTGGTAATCGACCCACAGCGGTTTATTCACCGCCTGATAGTCAGCGTAATCCTGATCGCTAAAGTGCACGTCGTAGCTGGCAAACATGCGCTGCAGGCCGGCGAAGGCGTCAAAGTGGAAAAGTGTGTCATCCGCATCGAACAGGATGCAGTCCCAGTCGTTTAACATAGTGCCCCTTTTGAATAACGTCAGAGCGTGAGCGCCATAATGATGGCATCCTCGCGCCCGCTGGCGGTGGGATAGTAGTTTGGCCGCACGCTGACCTGATGAAAATCCAGCTGCTGATACAGCGCAATGGCGGGCTGATTGGAGGCGCGCACCTCCAGCCACAGCGTCATTACCGCACGCTGCTCCAGTTCGGTAATCAGCTGCTGTAGCAGCTGACGCGCATAGCCGCGGCGCTGGAACGCGGGATCGACCGCGATGTTAAACAGCGACGCTTCATCCAGCACCACCTGGGTGATGGCGAAGCCGGCCAGCTGGCCGTCCGCGTGCAGGCAAAGATTGACGTAACGTTCGCCCTGATTACTGGCAAAGGTCTGCTCGCTCCACGGAAACGCATGCGCGCGGCGCTCGATCTCCAGCAGCCGCGGCTGTAAATCAGGGGTGATGAAAGAGATGGCTGTCATGGTTACACATCTGTTGCCACAGCGCGCGCTTGGCCGCGCCGCTGCTGATTAATTCATTGAAAACGGCGCTGGTGAACGTGATGCCGTTAAAAGGATGATCGCTGGTCACGCCCAGCAGCCAGCCGGCACAGTCGACCTGCTCCGGCAGCATCGGTAGCTGTTCTGGCGTCAGCGTCATTACCTGCCCCGGCTGAATGCTCAGCGTCCGCAGTACGTCACGCACCAGCGGCTCCTGCAGATCCGGCGCCTGCTCAGCGACCAGCACCAGCCGCGTGTCCGGCGTTAGCGTGACGGCAATTTCGCCTTGCAGCACGCGCGGACGTCGCAGCTGATACTGCGTAATCCCCATTTGCTGTAGAAGCCAGTCGCGCCTTGTGCTCATGCTGTTACCTGTAATCCTGCCAGAATGCGATGCTATGCTAGCAAACCCATCGAACATGCGCCAACAAAGCACTATAATCGCCGCTCTGATTTAACAGGAGCGTTCCATGTCTGCTTTTACCCCGGCCAGCGAAGTGATTCTGCGCCACAGTGATGAATTTACCGCCCGCCACGTACTGTTCGCCGGCGACCTGCAGGATGACCTGCCCGCCCAGCTGGAGACCGCGTCGAGCCGCGTGCACACTCAGCAGTACCATCACTGGCAGAACCTCAGCCGTCGCCTCGGTGAACGGGCAGTGTACGGGCTGGTGGCCAGCGCGGCCGATGTGGCCGGTTGCGACACGCTGGTCTATTTCTGGCCGAAGAACAAACCGGAAGCGCAATTCCAGCTGCAAAACCTGCTGTCGCTGCTGCCGCTGGGCTGCGATATTTTTGTCGTCGGTGAAAACCGCAGCGGCGTGCGCAGCGCCGAAGGCATGCTGGAGAGCTGGGCCACGCTGGAGAAGATCGACAGCGCGCGCCGCTGCGGGCTGTATCACGGTCAGCTGACGCAGCAGGTCAGCTTTGACGCCAGCGCGTTCGGCAATCGCTATCAGCTGGACGATCTCACCATTCATACCCTGCCGGGCGTGTTCAGCCGCGACGGGCTGGATATCGGCAGCGATCTGCTGCTTTCCACCCTGACGCCGCACACCAAAGGCAAAGTGCTGGATATCGGCTGTGGCAGTGGCGTATTAGCCGCCGCGCTGGCGCAGCATTCGCCGAAAGTCCGGCTGTGGCTGTGCGATGTGCACGCCGCCGCCATCGAGGCGAGTAAAGCCACGCTGGCCGCTAACGGCCTGGAAGGCGAAGTGTTTGCCAGTAACGTGTTCTCAGACGTCAGCGGCCGTTTTGATCTGATCATCTCTAACCCGCCGTTCCATGACGGGCTGCAAACCAGCCTTGATGCCGCCCACACGCTGATTCGCGGTGCGGTGAAACATCTCAACAGCGGCGGCGAGCTGCGCATCGTGGCCAACGCCTTCCTGCCTTATCCGCAGGTGCTGGATGAAACCTTCGGTAACCATGAAGTGCTGGCGCAGACCGGCCGCTTCAAAGTGTATCGCGCCGTATATGGCCGCGGCGCGAAAGCGCGCTAAGCGTAGTAAAATCCGCGATGCGACGGGGAAAACGTTGCTTTTTGCAGCAGTCGTTTCACCGTCGCAAAATATGTGTTGACGCAATGAGTAAAATCTCTAAAATGCGCCTCCGTGGTTAGCAATACTGTAATGTATTGCAGGTAGGCGAAGGTGGCGGAATTGGTAGACGCGCTAGCTTCAGGTGTTAGTGTCCTTACGGACGTGAGGGTTCAAGTCCCTCTCTTCGCACCAATAATCACAGAGTTTATATCGCGTGCACTGCGCGAAGGTGGCGGAATTGGTAGACGCGCTAGCTTCAGGTGTTAGTGTTCTTACGGACGTGAGGGTTCAAGTCCCTCTCTTCGCACCATGCGGTGATATAAACAGACAACTACGATGCGAAGGTGGCGGAATTGGTAGACGCGCTAGCTTCAGGTGTTAGTGTTCTTACGGACGTGAGGGTTCAAGTCCCTCTCTTCGCACCAACGTTGTCACACTTCTTCTGCAGTACATCCCCATTGATTGTTACCGCTGCTATCACGCCTTTGCGTGATATTGTCGTTTCTGCTCGCCGTTAAATGACGTGAAAATTCACCGAGATAGCCGCCAGACCGCCCGCCAGCGCCAGGCAGGAAGGCAGCAGCAGATAATGACGCAGACGATGGTGGAACAGCATCACCACGGTGAGCAGCAGCGCGACGATCATCACTAAGCGCCACTGGCTGAAACTCGGCTCCCACAGCGCAAATACCGGCATGGCCGCGCAGGGCAGCAACACGCCCCAGCCGCTATCCAGACGTTTTCCCATCACCCAGCTTACGCCCCACAAGCCGCAGGCGGCCATCATCGCCATGATCATCGCGCAACCCTTCAAATGATAAATATTCCCATTATCATATGACAATATTTCTCATCTTGCAGCGAATTTTTTGCCCTGCCCGCGCCGGATGACAGAATTACTGGAAAATGATAGATTGCCGCCGATAACTATTTTGATAACACAGCAAAAACGTGCTCACTATCCGCGTTGTGGGATTATTTCCTGCGGGTAGCGCTTTGATATTTCAGGGCTGTCACGAGTAATAATAATGAAATTACAATCTTATGATGAGTTGAAACACAGCAAGTATCGGCTGTCGCTGATGCTATTTTTGTTTTTGAATGTCGCCGTTTCGCTTTTTTGTCTGCTGCCGTTTTTCGGCACGGATAATCCCATCAATTCGCTGCCGGTAACACTGGTGGCGGGCTTTAGCACCACGCTGCTGGCGCTATGTTTAATCGCGCCAAATCTAAAATTCCCGTTATTAAATCCTGTCGCATTGCTATTAGGCGCGCTGTGGGCCTGGCATATCAATCATCGTTACCATCTGGTGTTTTATTTTGACGGTAGCTTTTTAATAATCAGTCTGCTGAGCGTATTTTTTATCAGCGCGATTGCCCTGAGTGATTATTTGCTTGCGTTCTGTTTACATATTACGCCACCGGTATTAACCGTACTGTTACTGGATGATGGTCAGCATTTAATGACCATTCTGTTCACCATAACGCTGCCGCTGATCGGCTTCTCGCTGCACCACTTGATGCGCCGCCGCTTCGACACCTTCACCCTGCGGCTGGTGCGCCAGCTGTATGAGGAGAAGCAAAGTTTCAGCGACCTGAGCATGCTCGATCCGCTCACCGGCCTGTATAACCGGCGCGGGCTGAAGAACCGGCTGGATACCATCATGGAAAATCATGCCGGCAGCCACTTTGTGCTGCTGCTGGATATTGATCACTTCAAGGCCTACAACGATAACTACGGTCATGCCATGGGCGATCAGGCGCTGGCGCGGGTGTCGGTTGCCATTCGCGATGCGGTGCGCTCGCGCGATGTGGTGACGCGCTACGGCGGCGAAGAGTTTCTGGTGCTGATGACCAACGTTAATGCCTCGATTGCCATGAAGCTGGCCGAACGCATCCGTCAGTACGTGGTTGATCTGGAAATTCCCCACCGCTTCAATGATAAAGTCTCGACCCACGTGACCATCAGCGCCGGTATCGCGCCGATTTTCGCAGAAGACTTCGACCAGGCGGTGGCCAACGCCGACCGCGCGCTGTACGTGGCGAAGAATCAGGGACGTAACACCATTCTGGCGTGGGAGGATTTACCGAAGCTGGCGCCGGTAAGCAGCGATATGGTGTAAGCGGTGCGGCGACAACGCCGCGCCCTTTCCGCAGGATTTCACGCAAAATGCGCGGTGGCCAGGCAGTGAGCGCTGCTGGCATCTTGCTCAGTGAATCGGGAACGATTATCATTTGTTTTTCGCTTCCCGTTTTCACTCAGGAGCCGCATGGCCATCATCACGCGTCAGGATCATCGCTTTAGCGCGCATCCGCTGATCTTTATGCAGAGCGATCGCAGCTTAGCCAGCGCGCTGGAAGATCTGATGTGCGACCAGCGCAGCTACATGCGGGAAAACGTGAAGCTGGGCCAGCCGGCCCCCGCAGGCACCCTGACGCTGGCCGAATGGTCCACGCCGTTTCACTATCGCCGCCTGACGCAGCGCTATAGCGACTATCTCTATCGCCACCATCCCGATGTTCCGCAGGAAGCCAAACCGCTGCAGTCGCTGTGGGCCCAGTGGTATTTTGGCCTGCTGCTGCCGCCATTAATGCTGGCGCTGCTGCAGGAGCCGCGCGCGCTCGACTGCTCACCGCAGCGCATTCACGTTGAGTTCCACGAAAACGGCCATCCCTGCGCCTTCTGGATTGATGTGCAGGAGGATGAGGATGCGCGCTATCTCAATCCGCAGCAGCGTATCGAACGCCTGATTCAGCATGGCCTGATCCCCGCCGTTAACGGCATGGCGCAGCACGGTGACATCAACGCGCGGCTAATCTGGAACAACTTAGGCTTCTCGTTTTACTGGTTCCTTGGCGAACTGCAGCAGCTGCTGCCTGCGGCCACCCGGCATCAACTGGAACAGGCGCTGTTTTTCAGCAAATCCCTCTCCGACGGCAGTGATAATCCGCTGTATCGCACCATGATCCCGCGTAACGGCGCGATGGAACGCCGCAGCTGCTGCCAGCGCTATCGCATTCCGGACGTCGAACGCTGCGGTAACTGCACGTTAAATGCCGTGTAAGCGCGGCGTATTCTGTTACAGATTCTCCGTTTCTCCCGTTTACAGCTTTCCCGCCTTATGGCAGCTTTTACGCTCTGTTTTTACCGGAGAAAAAAATGAGCCTGGAGTCGGTACGGCACTTCTTTGCCGAACACGCACCGGATATCGACATCATCGAGATGCCGGAAAGCACTGCCACCGTAGAACTGGCCGCACGCGTACATGGCGTGACGCCGGGGCAGATCGCCAAAACCCTGTCGCTGAAAGTGAAAGAGAGCGTGGTGCTGATTGTCACACGCGGCGACGCCCGGCTGGATAACCGCAAGCTGAAGGCAGCGCTCGGGGCAAAAGCGCGCATGCTGAGCGTGGATGAAGTGGTGAACTGGACCGGCCATCCGGTCGGCGGCGTGTGCCCGTTCGGGCTGGAAAATCCGCTGACCGTCTATTGCGATGTGTCGCTGCGCAGTTTCGATGAAGTGTTACCTGCGGCCGGCTCGATTCATAGCGCGGTGCGCATTTCGCCGCAGCGCATGGCTGAGCTCACGGCGGCGAAATGGATTGACGTCTGCGAGGCGCGTTAACGCGTCTCTTTCGCCACCGCCCCGGATATTTCGATGCCGCGCGTCTCGCGGCCAAACGCCACGAACACGCAAATCAGCACTGCCACCGTGCCGGCGACAATCGCCATGCCCAGCCCGTAGTTACCGCCGTGGGCTTCGGCGATGCGTGACTGCAGCGTGGCGTTGACCGAAGCAATTAAATTCCCCAGCTGGTAAACGAAGCCCGGCAGTACCGCACGCGCATTGGCCGGCACCAGCTCGGTCAGGTAGGTCGGTACCACGCCCCATGCACCCTGCACCATAAACTGCATCAGGAACGCGCCGATACCAATCGCCCAGGAACCGCTGGAGAACGCCCACAGCGGCAGCACCGGCAGCGCCAGAAACGACGCCAGCATGATGGCTTTTTTACGCCCGATACGCTCGGACAGCGAGCCGAACGTAATGCCGCCGAGCATTGCCGCAATGTTATAGCTAATGGCGATAATACTCACCGTGTGGGCGTCAAACTGGTGCTGCACTTTCAGGAACGTCGGGTAGAGATCCTGCGTGCCGTGGCTGAAGAAGTTAAAACAGGCCATCAGCAGCACCATGTAAATACAGATTTTCCAGTGCTGGCGGATGATGGGCAGCAGCGCGTGATTCTCTTTACGCTCGCGTGCCGCCAGCCATACCGGCGATTCCGGCACTTTAAAATAGATAAACGGCAGCAGCAGAATCGGCAACGCGCCAATCAGGAACATGCCACGCCAGCCCACTTGTTCGAAGAACAGGCCAAACACTATCGACGCCAGCAGATAGCCGCACGGATAACCGGCCTGGAAGATGCCGGACATCAGGCCGCGCGAACGGTCGGGAATGGTTTCCATCGCCAGCGAAGAGGCCACGCCCCAGATGCCACCCATCGCCACGCCGTAAATCACGCGGAAGGTCAGGAAGGCAGCAAAGTTGGGCGACCATGCCGACAGCAACTCAAACAGCGAAAACAGCACAATGTTGAGCATCAGGATCGGCCGGCGGCCATATTTTTCCGCCAGCCGGCCAAAGATCAATGCGCCCACCGGCCGTACGGCCAGCGTCAGCATAATGGCAATGGAAACATCGGAGACGCTGGTGTTGAAGTAGCGCGCAAGATCGCTGAGCACAAACACCAGAATAAAGAAGTCGAACGCATCCAGCGTCCAGCTGGCGAAACTGGCGAAAGCCACGTTGCGCTGGGTCGCAGTCCAGTTAAACATAAGGGTATCCTGTCTGATTGCTTCCGGCTCGCGGCCAGATTTTTATTGGAACGTTATCCAGCGAATGGTTGCACTGGTTATTATTGTGTTAACCATTTGTATATAGCATGTCAGAAAGGCGCCGCGCGGCGGGGAATTGTCAGCGAGTGATTCGCGATGTAAGGAAGCGTGTCGGCAGGGAAGCGGCGCGCGGTACTCCGGCCGGGAGACGGCGCACCGCAGCAAAATCTTAGCGTTTCAATCCGTTGAACGTCTGCTCGATCACTTCCAGCAGCAGCGGATTGTTTACGTTCTGCATCACATGCACCAGTGCGCCCGCGTCCGCCGGCACGCCGACGTCCAGCCGCAGCGGCGTGCGGTAGCGCCAGGTCTTGCCGCGCGTGGCACCGGGACGCAGCTCAATATCGACGTGATAATCCACGCCGTCCGCCACGCGCTGGTTGAGCAGCCAGGCAATGACCAGCGCATCGTGGATCCAGCAACCCGGCAGATGGCGGGTGCGGATGGAGTAATCAATCCACGGTCGCAGCGTTTCGCGCACAAACTGCGGCAGTGGATGATCGCAGGCGGTCAGGCGCGTGAGATCCTGATGGGTCAGCAGCGTCTGCGTGGTGGCATCCATCGGCACCAGCGTGATGGTGGCGCCGCTGTGCAGCACCTGATGCGCCGCTTCCGGATCGAGGCCAAAATTGGTGTCTTTGATGTAGTCATCCAGCGCAAATACGCCGCCCATGATGACGATCTCCGCTACGGAATCCGCCATCTGCGGATAGCGCTGCAGCGCCTGCGCCACGTTGGTCAGCGGGCCAATCGCCACCAGCGTAAACTCGCCGGGATTGTCGCAAATCAGCTGGCCCATCACGCCCGCCGCATCGTTGCCGTCCGCTGCCACCGTCTGCGGCTGACGCACGCCGCGCCACAGTTCGCCCAGCGCCGGGTCGGCGACGTTATCCAGCCGCGCGCGCCACGGCGCCGGATCTTCGCGCAGCGCCTGTAGCGCGCCCTGCACTACCGGAATGTTCAGTCCGAGCCGCTGCAGCAGATCTTTAGCCACCCGCGCTCCCACCGCGCTCGGCGTGTTGCCACTCACGGTGGTGATCAGCTCGACGGCCAGCGCGCGTGACGCCAGCGCTAAGGCCAGCGCCAGCCCGTCATCGGTGTTAGCACCAGCAATACCATTCCCCGGATCACAATCAATAATTAGTCTTTTCATAGAGTTATATATTTATTTTTGTTGAGATAGCTGGCAGCCACAGGACTCACCGATCTCCAGATGGTGAGGAAATTCGGCCAGCTGCGCCTCGCCATGACCGTTTTTCAGCATGGCGATGGCGCTGCGTGCCATTTCGCGCAGCGGCTGGCGCACGGTGGTGAGCGTGGGCACATGAAAGGCCGACTGCTCGGTACCGTTGAAACACACCAGCGCGACATCGTGCGGCACGCGCAGACCGTGTTCGGACAGCGCGCGAATACAGCCAATCGCCTGCCCTTCGTTACTGGTAAACAGCGCGCGCGGCACCCGGCCGCTGGCAATCATGCGTTGCCCGGCGTCGTAACCGCCCTGGCGCGAATAGCCGGCCGGAAAAATCAGCGCTTCATCTACCGTCAGCCCGTGCTGCGCCATGGCGTCGCGCCAGCCCTGAATACGATCCTGCGCGTTAAGCATCTCGCGCGGACCGCTGATCATGCCGACCTGCTGATAGCCGTGGCTGAGCAGATGCGCCGTGACCTGGCGCGCCGCTTCACGTTCGTTAACGCACAGCATGCTGACGCCGGGACGCGGTTCGATGCGGTCCAGCATCACCAGCGGCGTTCCGCTCGCCTGGATGACATCAATATAGGGATGGCGATCGACGCTGGTGTAAAACAGGCCATCAACCTGACGATTCAGCAAACCCTGAATCAGCTCCAGCTCGCGCTGGCGGTCGTCGCCGGCATCGCCCAGCAGCATTACGTGGCCGTGGTTCAGCGACTCCTGCAGCAGCACGTGCGCCATTGAGGCGACAAACGGGTTTGCGATATTCGGCACGATCAGGCCAAAGGTTTTGGTACTGCCGGAGGCCAGCGCGCGCGCCACCGCATTCGGGCGATAGCCGGTTTGCTGGATGGCGGCCAGCACGCGCTGACGCGTGGCTTCGGCCACCGGGCGCGGTCCGTTGTTGATCACATAGCTGACCACCGCCACCGAGGTTCCGGCGGCTTTGGCGACGTCACTGCGTGTCACATTTCCGGTTGGGGATTTCGCCAATATTGCCTCTGCGTTAATGCCGCTGGCCGGGAGTACCGGCCAGCGTAATCAAAGAATGTTGCACGATCCTGCGCGTCAGATAGCATCCTCCGGCAGATTCAGATCGCGTCCGCGCGTTTCCGGTGCCACAAAGGTGGTGAGGAAACCGATGGTCGCCATGGCCGAGAAGTACACGGCAATCGGCCACCAGTGGCCGGTAAACGACAGCAGCGCCGCCGCCACCAGCGGTGCGGTGCCTCCTGAAAGGATAGACCCCAGCTCTTTGGCAACCGCCATTTTGGTGTAACGGTGTTTGACGCCAAACATCTCCACGCCCCACGCCGCCTGCACGCCAAAGATGCCCAGCGACGCCAGCGCCATGCCCACCACAATCACCGGAATCACGATGGCCGGCTCGCGGCTGTCCATCAGGCTAAAGGCGGGCCAGGCGTAGACCATCAGTAACAGGCAGAAGCCGCGATAGGTGATGCGTCGGCCAAAGCGATCTGACAGCCAGCCGGCAAACGGGATGATCAGGAAACCGAGCAGCGAGGCGATGAACACCGCGGTGGTCGGCACCGATTTGTCCAGCATCAGCACTTTGGCGACGTAGCCGACGATAAAGCCCTGTGCCAGATAGGACGGGCCGTTCTCACCGATGCGCAGGCCCACCATGGTCCAGAAGGCGCGGCTGCGCTGCCAGAAGCTGCGGCTATCGGGTTGCGTCGCGCTTTGCGCCAGCGTTTCATGGCGCTGCGCCTGCAGTTCCGCCTGCTGACGCTCAAACACCGGCGTTTCACGCAGATGACGGCGAATCCACAGCGCGACCGCAGCAATCAACACGCTGCTGAGGAACGGAATACGCCAGCCCCAGTCGAGCAGCGTGGCTTTATCCATCTGGATCACCGCCAGCCACACCAGCGACGCAATCAGCGTGCCGCTGTTGGAACCAAGCGCAATCACCGACGACACCAGGCCACGGCGCTCAACCGGCGCGTATTCACCCAGCATCACCGTGCCGCCCGAGAGCTCTGCGCCTGCGCCCAGCCCCTGCGTGAAACGCAGCAGCACCAGGCAGGCCGGCGCCCACAGACCAATCGTTGCATAGGAAGGAATCAGGCCGATCAGCGTGGTCGAAGCGCCCATCAGAATGATGGTGCTGATCATCACTACCTTGCGGCCCTTGCGATCGCCAATCCAGCCAAACAGCAGCGCCCCGATTGGGCGCGCAATAAAGCCGACCGACCAGGTGGCAAAGCTGGAGAGCAGCGCCATCGCCGGGGTGGCTTCGGGGAAGAATACATCGCCAAAAATGATGCCGGCAGCGAGGCCATATAGGGCGAAATCCGCGTATTCCATCGCGGTGCCCAGCCAGCAGGAGAAGGTGGCGCGCCAGAAATCTTTGCGCCCGGAGGTGGTTTCCAGCCGCGCATCGGCGGCGGAAGCGGGTGAACCTTGTTGCGTAACGGAGTGATGTACCGTCATAACCATTTCCCTGAAAGAGGTGAAAACAGTAAACGCCCATCCGTGGGTCGGTTCCCTGGCAACAAGCGGAACTCCCCGGTGGCGACGTTCAGTAGGCAAACCTGGATGAAAGGTCAGTAAAGAATTCCCTGGTGTTGGAATTCATCTATTTGCCTGATTTCGCCGATGTTTTTTTCATCGATCGCATTAGCACGGCAAATGTAACTGGGTCATCTCAAGGCCAACTTCGTCTCTGGCACCGTGAGTTGTCACTGTGAAGACAGTCTATCTACGCGCGTAGATAAATCAAGTGATCAACAGGAAAATAATTAACTTATCTTCACAATGGTGCAGGAGAAAAAGATAAAAAAGGCCTTAATTCATGACATTACATTACAGCCAGCGTCATTAAAAAATCCAGGCACGCTGCGTGATTAACGACTATTGCTTATCATTGGCAAAAACGGCGACCAAACTTTCACCGCGCCGTTTTCGCACATTTCAGTTAAGTTTTGATGACACCCGGGCATTATTCTTAAAACCGCCCGGGCCGCGCGAAATCCAGCTCGCCTGCAGTAGACTGGATGACCTTCACTCAGGAGCATTATGACCATTATCCTCATGCGACACGGCAAGCCAGACCATCCGGTAAGCGGGCGCTTTACGGCGCGGGCGCTGGCGGACTGGTGTGAAGGCTACGACCAGGCGGTGATTTGTGATGCGCCGCCGCCGCGCAGTATGGCGATTGCGCGCATGGCCAGCGTGATTGCCTGCAGCCCGTTGCCGCGCGCGCGTTCGTCGCTGGCGCGGCTCGGTCTGCAGGCGCAGGACGTGGATGAGGTGTTCAGTGAAGTGGCGATGCCGCTACTGCCGTTTGCGCGCCTGCATCTGCCGCTGACGCTGTGGCTGGCGCTGCTGCGCCTGCTGTGGCTGTGCGGTTACGCCGGACGCGTGGAATCAGTGCAGCATGCCCGGCAGCGCGCGCAGCGGGCGGCAGACAAACTGATTGCCCTGTCGCAACAGGGCACGGTGCTGCTGGTGGGCCACGGTATTATGAACAAACTGATTGCGCGCCAACTGCGCAAGCGCGGCTGGCAGGCAGAAAAACACGCCAGCAGCCGCCACTGGAGCAGCGCGATTTATCACCGGCCATTTATTTGATGGCGGCCTTCGCACTCAGGACGACAGCTGAAAGTAGCTCAGGACTTCGCAGCCGGTGCCAGCCTGCGGCGTGGCGATGACCTTCATCTGCGTCAGATCGATCAGGCTAAGCGAACCGTCACCCTGATTAGCGATCAGCAGGCTGCGGTTATCGGCGCTAAAACAGCCATCCATCGGCTGATTGCCGACCGCGACGTCCCCCAACGGATTAAGCAAGTCGTCAAACAGCGTCACCACTCCTTCCCCGTCGCCAATCGCCACCAGCCGCTCACCGCTGGCGCTGAAGCGCACCACCTGGCACGGCTGCTGATGGCCGGGCAGCGTGATGCGCTGGCGGATACGATGGCTCTGACGATCCACCACGTACAGCAGCGGCGCGTCTGCCGCGCTGGCCACCAGATAGGGGTGCTTTGGCGAGGCGGCAATGCCGGCAATCGGTCCCGGCAGCAGGATGTTGTCAATGATGCGCCCTTCCGCCTCGCACAGATCCACCACCGTGATGCTGGCGTCCTCTTCGTTTTCAGTAAACAGCTTGCGGCCGCTGGGCGACAGCGTCAGCCGGTGCGCGTTGTGCGACGGCAGCCGGATGGTTTTCTCCAGCGTGTCGCTGTGCGGATCGATCACCGCCACCGCGGCACTGTGTTCACAGCACAGATACACTTTGCCATCGCGCCCCAGCTGGCCGCTGTGCGGCGCCTTGAGCGGTGACAGATCGATAAAGCCGCTAATCTGCCGCCGGCGCAAATCGATAATCGCCACCTTGTGCCCCGGATGCGGATTGTCGCCGTGGACGCCATCACCGTAGATCGGCACATACGCCTTATCCAGCGCGGGCAGCATCAGCAGCTCATGCGGTCGCGGCGGTAAGGCATTCAGCTCCTGCTCAACGGCGAAGCTGTCGGGATTGAGAAACAGCACGCGGTTGCCCTGCTTATCAACCGCCAGTAACCCACGCTTGTGTGGCTGCATAGTGCCTCCTTTTTTTCGTTGCCTGCTCTAAGCGTAGCTAACCTGCCTCCGCGTTGGGCAAGCGGCGGCCAGGCCAGGGGAAAATACAGCGCCGTTAACGGACCGCCGATCGCTCATTTTTATTCCGCGCCGCGGCCTGTGCCTGCAGAGGGTTATTTTATTAGGAATAGTCTTAATCGAGCAAAAATAAAAAACGCATTCCCTCATCATTTTATTGATACCTCTTTTTAGCCATCCCGGATCCCGGCGTTTCCGGTAAATCTGAAAGCGAAAAAAATTCGTAGCCTTGCCGCTGCGGATCGATTATTAAGCAAGGGTAGTCTTTTTACACACAGCCGTCAGGACACATAAGCGCGCTCAAGCCGCCAGCATCAGGGAATCCTTGCTCCCCATAATCACAATAATCAGGTGCATCATGACAAAAAAACGTCTCCAGCCAGCCCTTACGCTCTGGCAACACTGGCAGAGAATCGCCTTTACCGGCCAGACATTACTGCAGAAAAAACAGCATACTGCGCTCTGCGCGCCGGAATATGATCCCAGCGAAGAGGACAATATCGTGTTGCTTTCGGGTGAGAAAGCGCTGCCGGAAATACCCAAAAAAATCTGGATGTACTGGGACAATGAATATTTACCGAAATCGATGGCGTTAAATATCCAGCAGCTGCGTCAGGATAATCCCGACCATCAGGTGTATGTATTAAACCGTTTAACGCTTAAAGAAGTCCTGCCGGATTTTATTTTTACCTCGACACAATTAAGTGAGCAGCAAAAAAGTGAAGTCATTCGCCTCGAATTATTATTACGCTACGGCGGGATTGCGATTGACTGCAGCACGCTGTTATTTGAAGACCTGAGCTGGGTGCACCGTGCGCATCAGGAACGCCGCATGGATGTGATTGGCTATTACCGCGAAATTGCCACCGTCAACTATCTGGCACCGGTGATTGAAAACTGGTTTCTCGCCGCTGCGCCCAATAATCCTTTTATTCGCGAGTGGCAAAAACAGTACGCGCCGATCAAGCATCTGGGGGCGCACAACTATTTTAATGAGCTGGCAAAGCGCGATGATTTTGCCCTGCTGACGCAGAAAATCGCCGAGCCGGCACAGCAGCTGGGTTCGCTGGCGCAGCAGGCGGCGATGCGCGAACATCGCCGCGTGAACCTGTATCTGCGTAAATGTGAGGCCAACGCCTATTACTATCAGCGGCTGAGCAACTGGCAAAGTGATGCCTTTGCGCACACGGTACTGTTCCATCAGCGCCCGCATACGCCGCCGCCGGTGATCAAGCTGAGCGGCATTGAGCAGCTGCATCTCGACTTCAATCTGCGTCTCGGTAACTATAACCGTCGCAGCCTGCTGGGAGCGATGATGCAGCCTAGTACACCGCTCAGCGCGCCGCTGGCCTCACCCATCAACAAAGCGCGTGCGTAGCCAGTGGATAAAGGTGGTGACGGCACGCGGCACCTGCGCTGCGTAGGGCCGCACCACCCACAGGCGGTCGGCAAAGGCATCGACCGCCTGCCACTCCGGCAGCACCTGCTGCAGCGTGCCGCTGGCCAGCGCCGCGCTGGAGCTAAAGTCTGGCAGCATAGCAATGCCCAGCCCCTGCAGCGCAGCGTCACGAATCGACTCGCTGTTATTAGTGGCGAAATTACCCTGAATCTTCACCTGCACCGTTTCGCTGTCATCGCTGTGCAGACGAAAGCGCCACTGCGGCGACTCCAGCCCGCGCGGATAATAGAGGCAGTTATGCTGCTGCAGCGCCTGCGGCGTATCTGGCGTACCGTGACGGGTCAGATAGTCCGGCGCGGCCACCAGCAGCGTGCGCGTTTCACACAGCGGCAGCGCGACGTGCGTTTCCGGCAGCTGCTGGCTGTGGCGAATGGCGAGATCGAATCCTTCGCTGCCCAGCGACACCAGCCGATCGCTGACGTTGAGCTGCAACCGCACCTGCGGATAGTCGCGCAAAAAGTCGCCGATAATCGGCACCAGCTGCTGCCGGGCAAACGCCACCGGCGCGCTGATGCGCACCAGACCGCGCACCGGCCCGGCTTCGTCACGCACGCTGAAGAAGCTCTGCGCAATGCGCGCAAACGGCTCACGCAGGTCGTCCACCAGCTTTTCACCGGCCGACGTCAGCCGCACGCTGCGCGTGGTGCGCTGCACCAGCGCCACGCCCGCCATCTGCTCCAGCTCTTTGATTTTCTGGCTCATCGCCGCTTTACTGACATCCAGGCGTTCAGCCGCGCGGGTAAAACTGCCCTGTTCCGCCAGTACCGTCAGCCAGTGCAAATGCACCCAGAGTGCATCGGTTTTAATTTCTTTCATCAGGATTGTTCAAAATAATAAATAATCATTTTAATCAGCGCGCTTTTTCTTTCCGGCAGCAAGCGGCAGCATAGCGTTTCATCCTACTCTTTCCGCGTGGGCAAAAACGAGGATTTATTGATGCCGTTACTGACTTTTGATGTTATTCAGGGCCGTTCTGAAGCAGAGATTCGCACCTTACTCGACGCCGCGCATCGCGCAGTACTCACGGCATTTAAGGTTCCGGCGCGCGATCGTTACCAGATTGTTCATGAAAACAAGCGTTATCAGATGGTCTTTCAGGATACCGGGCTGGGCTTTACGCGCAGCGACAATCTGGTGATGGTGCGCGTGTACACCAGCCCAAGAAGTGAAGAACAGAAAACGCACTTCATGGCAGAGTTAGCGCGCGAGCTGCGGGAGAATTGTGGCGTGCAGGGCAACGATCTGATGATCAGTTTTATCACCAACAGCAAAGGTGACTGGAGCTTTGCCGACGGCGAAGCGCAGTATCTCACCGGTAAGCTGTAACACCCGCGCCCGCCCTGGCTGGCAGCAGCGCGCCGGTTGCTGCCAGACTAAATCAGACTCCGCCTAAACCCGCCTTAAACGATTCGCAATGCATCGCACAAATCTGGTTGGATGTGTTGCAGCCCTGTGACAGCCAATATAGATTGACGCAAAACCCCCGCAGAGGGCCGCAGACGCAGGTAACGCGTTCTTTTTACTTAATGTGAGGATCTGCCGTTGGAGTTGCTTTCAATAGTGCTCTTTTTGGCTGCGATCGCAGTCTATTCGTTTAAAGCCGGGCGAAATAAATTCTGGTTTATCCTGATCTTGCTGCTGCTCACCCTGTTCATCGTGCTCAACGCTACGCTGTATGCCAGCAACTATTTTACCGGCGATGGCATCAACGATGCGGTGCTCTACACCCTGACCAACAGCCTGACCGGCGCGGGCGTGAGCAAATATGTGGTACCGGCGCTTGGCTTGATCATCGGCCTGTTTTTACTGTTTTGTTTTCTCTCCTGGGTGTTGCGCCGGCATAAACGTCCGCATCATCTCGGCTGGAGCCTGCTGGCGATCGCCTGTGCTGCCGGCTCGGTGCAAACCACGCCGGCGTTTCGCCAGGTGAAAGAGCTGATCGCCTCCCACGCGCGCCAGGCTGACTCGGATTTCGAAACTTATTACAAAACGCCGAACAAGCAGATTAACGCGCCGAAGCTCAACCTGGTGTATATCTACGGCGAAAGCCTTGAGCGCACCTACTTCGATCAACAGGCTTTTCCTGGCCTGGCACCGGAGCTGAGCCGCGAAAAAGATCACAGCATTGACTTCAGCAATACCGAACAACTGCCCGGCACCGATTACACCATCGCCGGTATGGTGGCGTCGCAGTGCGGTATTCCGCTGTTTGCGCCGTTCGACGGCAACGCCTCGGCTTCGCTTTCCAGCTTCTATCCGCAAAATATCTGCCTCGGCGATATCCTCAAACACTCCGGCTATGAGAACTGGTTTATTCAGGGCGCAGACCTGCGCTTTGCCGGTAAAGACACTTTTTTGCTGTCACACGGTTTTGACGCCGCCAACATGTACGGCTCGCAGGAGCTGAAGAGCCGCGTCGCCGACCCCAGCTACCGTAACAACTGGGGCTTTTACGACGATACGGTGATGGATGAAGTGTTTGAAAAGTATGAGGAGCTGTCGCGTCAGCAGAAACGCTTTGCGCTGTTTACGCTCACCGTGGACACCCACCATCCGGACGGCTTTATTTCGCGCAGCTGTCAGCGCAAAAGTTACAGCTATGATGGTAAACCCAACCAGTCGTTTAGCGCGGTGGCCTGTTCCCAGGAGCACGTGGCCCGCCTGATTGCCCGTATCAAAGCCTCGCCGTGGTTTAAAAACACCGTGATTGTGGTGAGTTCCGATCATCTGGCGATGAATAACACGGCGCATCAGTATCTGATCAAGCAGCCGCGCCGCGATCTGTTTATGGTGATCCGTGGCGATCAGCCGCAGGCCGAGGTGCTGGACGGCAAGCGCAGCACGCTGGATAACGGCGCCACGGTGCTGGATATTCTCGGCGGGGATAACGCGATTGGCCTTGGCCGCAGCGGGCTGTCTTCGGCCTCGCTCTCCAGCCAGTTCGATGACATGGCGAAGAAGGTCACGGCGTGGAAAGCCGATATCATTCAGCTGTGGAATTTCCCCAGCAAGATGAAGACGTTCACCATCGACCAGCCCAAAAATACCTTTAGCTTCTCGGGCGCGACGTTCAGGCTGCCGATCCTGTTCCGCGTATCCGATCATCAGGTAGAGCCGCTGCCGGAAGGCGAATACGCCGCGCCGCTGCGCTTCCAGCTGGCCGATTTTGCCGCCAGCGATAAGTTTGTCTGGGTCGATCGCTGCTTCAAAATGGGCCGGCTGTGGCAGCCGGCGCTGGCGCTGTCGACCGATCTCTGTCTGGCGATGGGCCAGACCGGCGGACAGCCCACGGTGACGCGCATCGACCAGCCGGTGTGGCAGGGCAAAGCGCAGTTCCCGCAGGTGAAGGTCAGCGCGGAGACCTACCAGCTCAACGAGCAGCAAATGCGCATCGAGGATAATGCCATTCGCTACCAGGCGGACAGCTTCCTGCTGACCGTGCCGGGCGCGCCGGCCAGCGTGAAGCGCTTTAGCGGTATTTCACGGCCGGAAAGCTGGGGACGCTGGTCGAACGCCAACCTCGCGCCGGAGGTGAACATTGAATATGTCGATCCGCTGCCGGCGCGTTTTGATGTGGTGATCACCGCACGTGCCTATGGGGCTAACGCCCATCGACCGATTCCGGTGCGCGTCGGCGATCAAGTGCAGCAGCTCAATCTGGGTGACGCGTTCTCCATGCAGACGCTGCATTTCACCAATCCCGGCGCCAGCCGCAACCTGATCATCACGCCGCCAGAACCACAGCTGTCTAATCTCGGCAACATTACCGGTCAGGATCCACGCAAACTCGGTATCGGCATGGCGGAGATAAAAATAATTCCGCAGCCCGAAAATTGATAAAAATGCGTGCCAGACCAGGGCCTGCCAGCGTGCAGGCCCTTTTTATTGCCGCTTAGCGTTACTCATTGTACGAATTGATATTTTTCGAGACGTCGCGCAAAATCCACATCATCACATGGTGAAACTATCACCACCTGGATAACCTTGCAGGCAACAGGAAAGGCGACCAGGAGCAACAGGGATGATACCGACGATGATGAACACCCATAAGGCATTTAAAGCGCTGCAGCAGGCGGGCGTGGCCGATCACCAGGCCGAAGTGATGGTCGACATTTTTGCCGAAATGCAGCAGGAAAACAGCCTGACCAAAACGCACCTTTCGCAGGCCATGGAAGGCGTGATGCGGGCAAATCACGCCACCTCGCAACGTGTCGATAAACTGGCACAGAGCCTCAGGCATTTTGAAAATGAGGTCCGCCATACGTTTAAAGCCATTGAGCTGCGATTTGACAACGTCGATGAGCAATTCAGGAAAATTGATCAACGCTTTGAACAAATCGATCAACGCTTCGAAAAGATGGATGCGCAATTCAAGCAAATCGATAAACGCTTAGAAAAAGTGGATGCGCAATTCAGGACAATCGATCAGCGTTTTGAACAAATCGATGAACAATTCAGGAAAATTGATCAACGCTTTGAAAAGATGGATGAGCAATTCAGGAAAATCGATCAACGCTTTGAAAAGATGGATGAGCAATTCAGGAAAATCGATCAACGCTTTGAAAAGATGGATGAGCAATTCAGGAAAATCGATCAGCGTTTTGAACAAATCGATGAACAATTCAGGAAAATCGATCAGCGTTTTGAACAAATCGATGAGCGGTTCAGGCAAATTGATAAACGCTTTGAAAAAGTGGATGAGCGCCTGCTGGATCTCGACCATCGCATGCAACTCGGTTTCAATGAGCTCAAACGCGATAATCTCTGGCATCGGCGGCTGATGATGGCGATGGCCAGCGCCTTTGTGTTGTCAGCCGCCAAATATATTTTTGCCGGTTAGCCGGGCAGCCAGCCCGGCGCGCGCGTCAGGCCTGACGTAATGTCTCCAGTCTGGCGCGTTGCTGCCCGCAGGCGTCGAAATTGTCTGCCGCCAGCCAGCGCTCAAAGCCCAGCTTCACCTGCGGCCATTCGCTGTCGATGATAGAGAACCAGGCGGTATCCCGGCTGCGATTTTTATACACCACCACCTGACGGAACGTGCCTTCATAACGGAAGCCCAGCCGCAGTGCGGCGTTGTACGACGGCTGGTTACAGCTGTCGCATTTCCACTCGTAGCGACGATAGCCGAGTTGTTCGAAGGCGTAACGCATCAGCAGATAATGGGCTTCGGTGGCCATGCGGGTTTGCTTCAGCAGCGGAGAGAACACCACAAAGCCGACCTCCATCACGCCGTGCTGCGGTTCAATGCGCATCAGCGCCAGCGAGCCGACCGCCTGCCCACTTTGCCGGTCAATAACCGCGAAGTGCAGGTAATCCGGACTCTGCTGGCACTGCTGCGCAAACGCCAGATAAGACGCTTCATCGTCAAAGCGCCCGACCGGCAGCCAGGTCCAGTCGCGGTCATCTTCCGCCAGCGCATAAGCCGCATACAGCTCGCGACCGTGACGTGCGGCATCCAGCGGCTCCAGCCGGCAATATTGTCCGGTGAAAATCTGCCCCTGCGGCAGCGGGCGCGGCTGCCACGCCTCCAGCGCCGGGCCGATGGGTTGTCCATAACGATTGGTCTGCGATGACATACGGCGATTCCTTCTGTGTGAGAGTGACAGCGTGCAGCGTGCCACTTTGCTGGTTCAGGAAAAAGCGCCACAATGTGATAAATCGATAGATCCACGGAGGCGCCGATGCGCGCACTAAACCGGCATTCGCTGCTGCTGGCACCCCTAGAGGCCGACGGCAGCCTGACGCTGCAACAGCAGCTGTATCAGCGGCTGCGCCAGGCGATACTGAATGGTCAGCTGGCGGCGGGCACGCGCCTGCCGGCGACCCGCCAGCTGGCGGCTGAACTGCAGGTGTCGCGCAATACGGTGATCGCCGTCTGGTCACAGCTGCAGGCGGAAGGATTTATCCTCAGCGACCGCCAGGGAAGCCGCGTCAGCCGGCTGGCGCACACGCCGCTGCCAGCGCAGGCGTCCGACGACAGCGCCGACTGGCCGGTTTCCGCGCGCGCTGCCGGGTTGCACTCGCTGCATCGCCTCTCCAGCCAGGAGCTGGCGCTGCGCCCGAGCACGCCGGCGCTGGCGCATTTCCCGCTGGCGCAGTGGCGTCGCGCGCTCAATCAAACCGCGCAGCAGGCACAGCTGCTGGGCTACGGCGATCCGCTGGGTGAGCTGGCGCTGCGTGAGGCGCTGGCGCAGCATCTGGCGCTGGCGCGCGGCGTGCGCTGTGCACCGCAGCAGATAGTGATTACCGAAGGCGCGCAGCAGGCGCTGACGCTATGCGTCGCGCTGCTCACCAATCGTGGTGACACCGGCTGGGTGGAAGAGCCGGGCTATCGCGGCGCCAAAGCGGCGATGCGCCTCGGCGATCTGCAGATCGAGCCGATTGCGGTGGATGCGCAGGGACTGGCACCGACAGCGCAGGACTGGCAGCAGCGCCCGCCGCGGCTGATTTACACCACGCCGACGCATCAGTATCCCACCGGAGCGATCATGAGCGCCGCGCGCCGGCTGGCGCTGCTGGCGGCGGCACAGCGGCATCAGGCGTGGATTATCGAAGATGATTACGACAGCGATTTTCGCTACAGCGGCGAGCCCATCGCCGCGATGCAGGGCATGGCGCAGCCGACGCCGGTGATTTACATCGGCTCCTTCAGCAAGACCCTGTTTCCGGCGCTGCGCATCGGCTACATGGTGCTGCCCGCCCCGCTACTGCTGCGGCTGCGGCCGGCCTTGCATGAGCTGTTACGCGGCGGTAACCGGCCGGAACAGCAGGCGCTGGCGCTGTTTCTACGCAGCGGGGATTTCAATCGCCACCTGAGCAAAATGCGCCGTCTGTATCGTCAGCGGCAGGCCACGCTGCGGGCTGCGCTCCAGGAGACGTTTGGTGCTCAGGTGCCGCTGCTGGGCGGTGAGTGCGGTATGCATCTGGTGTTGCCGCTGGCGGATACGGTGGATGATGTGGCGCTGACGGCGCAGTTGTTTCGCCATGGCTATGCGCCTGGCGCGCTGTCCGGCTTTTATCTGGGCGGGCAAAAACAGCAGGGACTGGTGCTGGGATACGGTAATACCAGCACCAGTCAGATAATGGCAGGCGTGGCGCAGTTAGCGCGCCTGCTGCCGGGCATTAACCCTTGAAGAAAATGTCGCCGGATTTGCCCATCACGATCTTGCCGCTGTCGTCGGTGATCAGGATGTAGTTAGCGTTGATGTAAGCCCAGTGCGTGCCTTCCTGCGGTGCAGGCAGGTGGCGCGGCTGCCACTCAACGATGGTGTACTGCTTTTTACGGTACTCATCCGGCACGACGTCACCGACTTTATACTCTTTGTAATCGATGATGATAGTGTGCAGATCGTAATTATTGGCGGCGGATGGCGCTTCACCCGGACCGTTTTGTGACGGGCGAATCGGCGCGACATCGCCACTGGATTCTGCCGGTTCACTGCTGGCGGGCGCATCGCTGGTGGCCGCTGGCGCTGAGGCGTCAGGTGCGGTTTGCTGCACCTGCGGCGGCATCGGTACGCTATCGGTTTGCTCACCTTCTGCCAGCGCTGCTGGCGTCAGGCTTAAAGCGCCCAGAAAAATTCCTGCTGAAAGAAGGGTGACGTGTGTCCTGCGCATTGGTGATTTCCACTCTGGTTAATTATTTAACTGTCCCATTTACTGACAAGCGCCACGTGCGGAAGGTTCCCGCGCCGCGCTTTGCGCGTCAAATTTCGCTCCACAGCATACCTCAGGCGGCGCGCTTTGCTGAGCAGCAAAATTGCAAGCAACCGTGTTCAGCACCCGGCGATCTTTACGCGCCAAATCACGCAGCAGCGCAATGCCGAGATAGTTGCTCCAGTTGAAGGCGTTTTGCAGCACCACGATGGCATTGCCGTGAGCGCGATCGTAGCCAATAAAGCTGGCATAACCGCCAATATACCCCACCTGATACGTGATCTGCTGCTGACCATAGGTATCGGTTACCCAGGCGATATTCTGCGCCTGATTGCCATGCTGCTCATAAGGATGATTGACCTGCGCCAGCGCCTGGCCGAGCGCGCCCTGTGCATCGCTGTGCAGATGCGCATCGAGGTAGCGAATCAGATCGCGCGCATTGCTGTACAGGCTGGCGGCCGCCACCATATTGCCGCGAAAGGCCCAGTCCGGCGTCAGCTGACCGCGCGCGATCAGTTTCGGCTGATCGCCGGCGTGGCCCAGCGCGCGCCACGGATAGCCGCGCAGGGTTTGTGGATGGAAGCTGCTGCTGGTCATGCCAAGCGGACCAAACAGCTGATGCTGCGCCAGCGTTTCAATGTCCTGATGCAGGCGATGCTGCAGAATGTAGCCCAGCAGCGCATAGCCGAGATTGGAGTACTGTGCCGCCGGGTGTGCGGGGGCGCTGAAATCCGCCAGATAACTCAGCACGGCATCGCTATCCAGATTGCCGTAAAAGTTCTCGCCGCTGCGCAGGTAAGCCATAAATTTCAGGAACATCGGCAGATCCATATCCTGGCGCGGCAGCCCTGAGGTGTGGGTAACCAGCTGCAGCAGCGTGATGCGTTTTGCATCCTCACTCAGCGGCACGCCGCGCGGCAGCAGCGTGGCCAGCGTGTCGTTCCAGTGCAGCTCCCCGCGATCCACCAGCCCGATAATGACCTCCGCGGTAATGCCTTTGCTCAGCGAGCCCAGCGCAAACAGCGTATCCGGCGTGATGGGATAGCGCTGGCGCGCATCGGTGACGCCATAGCTGTAAAACTGCGGCGCGCCGCGCTGGTGAATGATGGCGATGCTGATGCCCGTCACCTGCTTCTGCTGCATGTAGTGGCGCACAATGTCATCGACGTTTTCATGGAAGGTGGCGTGGGACAGGTACACCCGATCGCTCACCGGTGCGGACGTTTGCGACAGTGTCCCGCAGCCGCTGAGCAGCAGACACAGGGCTGGCAGTAACAGGCGATACAGCGCGCGGGAAAGCGTCAGTCGCTGAAGTCTGACGAAGCGGGAAATAGCCATCAATTGATAAGTTATTTTTTATGTTATGCAGCAGGTGCCACTGGTGTTGGTGGCGAAATATACCACAGAACAGCGGGTGCGCCACCTGTCAGCCGCAGGTGGCGCCGGGCATTATTGATTAACCGGGATAACCGATCCTTTGTAGTGCTGGTTGATAAATTCAGCAGTTTGCTTTGATTCGAGATCTTTCGCTAACGCGAGAATGCGCGGGTCGCTGGCCAGCTTTGGCGTGGTGACCAGCACGTTGGCATAGGGATTATCCTTTGCCTGTTCCAGCGCCAGCGCGTCTTTTGACGGCACCAGCCCGGCCTGCAGGGCATAGTTACCGTTAATAATCGCCAGCTGCGCATCATCCAGCGCGCGCGGCAGCTGCGGCGCTTCAACTTCAATGATCTTCAGATGGTGCGGGTTGTCGCTAATGTCCGCCGTGGTCACCAGCGTACTGGCGCTGCGGCTTTTCAGCGTAATCAGGCCGTTGGCCTGCAGCAGATAGAGCGCGCGGCTCAGGTTAGTGACGTTGTTGGGCACCGCCACCTGCGCACCATCCGGCAGATCTTTCAGGGATTTCACTTTGTGCGAATAAATCCCGAGTGGCTCAATATGCACGGTCGCCACCACGGCAAATTTTTCGCCCAGCGCTTTTTCCTGATCGCGCAGATAAGGCACATGCTGGAAATAGTTGGCATCGACGTCGCCACGCGCCAGCAGCTCGTTAGCGTTTAAATTGCCGTTAAGCTCGATCACCTTCAGGTCGAGCTGTTTGTCGGTTTGTTTGATGTAGTTGAGAATCTCACTGTGCGGCACCGGATCGGCGGCCACGCGCAGTGCCGCGGCGGACGCCACGCTGCTGAACAGGGCCATCAGGGCCAGTGACGCTATCATCGTTTTCTGCATGGGCTTTCCTTACGTTTCTTATGATTTCACTGTGCTTAATGCATCAGCGTAATAGCGCTGCGCCACATCGCGATGGGAACGCAGACGCCCTTTGAGGTAGTTCCAGCCCACTTCACGCAGCAGCGGATTGTCAGGATCGCTGGTCGGGCCGTGGGCTTCTGCCGCCAGCTGCGGCGGCAACTGATACAGTGGTACTTCGGCATCCAGCTGCGCACCGAGGAAAAAAGCGATCGACACGCGTTCACGATTAGCCGGCGGCGACACCACGCGGTGCACGGTGGCGCGCAGATACCCATTGCTGGCAATCTCCAGCAGTTCGCCGATGTTGACCACGAACGCGCCCGGCTTGGGCAGCGCATCCACCCAGTGACCGGGTGAAACTTCCACCTGCAAACCGGGCTGATCGTCCTGCAGCAAAAAAGTGAGGAAGCCGGAGTCTTTGTGCGCGCCTACGCCCTGCTGGCTGGCTTCTGCTGCCTGACCGGGATAACGAATCAGCTTGATGTGCTCATTGGGCTGGGTGCCATACAGCGCGTCGAACGCATCCGGCGGCAGCGCCAGCGCTTTGGCAAAGGCCCGCAGCAGGCGTAGCGCGATGGCGGTCATCGCCTGCTGCCAGGCGTGCATCACCGGACGCAATTGCGGTAACGCCTCCGGCCATAAGTTAGGCCCCTGCAGCCGTTTCCACGCCGGATCGCCCGGCTGCAGCGTCAGCGCCGCGCGTTCGGCACCGATATCAAACTGTTCACGCTGATCGCGCTGGTCGCGGGTGTATTCCACGCCGGCGTGGTTGTAGCCGCGAAAATGCGGCGAATGGATCATCGCCACGCGCTGCTTCTCCGCCTGCGGCAGGGCAAAAAACGCCCGCGTGATACTCTGCACGTTGTGCAGCAGTTGCGGGTTGATGCCGTGATTGACCAGATAGAAGAAACCGACGTCACGTGCGGTCTCCCGCAGCTGCGCCAGGTAAGCTGCCTGCTCTGCGTCCGGTAATTCCAGCAGGGCCAGATCCAGTACTGGCAGGGTATCCGCCATGATGTTGTCTCCTCGCTATCGGTAAATCCTGCGTTTACGCTGACATTCGCCGCCGTTTCCCGCCAATACTGTTGCGCGATAAGTTATGGCGATTCCTTTTTAGGCACACTTCGGCTATCGATATGCAAAAAGCGGTAAATCAGGCGCGCTGCCGCTATAATCGCGCCCAGCAATTTTTGCCCACCAATGCACACCGCAGGAGACGCCGGATGAATCAGGGTCCGTTAACCGAAAAAGAGCTGAACTGGCTTGATGACATGCTGGAAAAATATGGCAACGAACACTCCGTGGTGGACACCGCCGAACTGGACGGCATGCTGACCGCCCTGCTCTCCGGCCCAAACGATATCGAACCGAGCGAATGGCTGGTGGCGATCTGGGGCGGTGAGAAGAAGATTCCTCAGTGGGCGAACGCGCGCGAAATGGACCGCTTCATGGCGCTGACCTTCCAGCACTTTAACGACATCGCCGAGCGGCTGGCGGACTACCCGGAGCAGTTCGATCCGCTGTTCGGCGAGCAGGAGATGGAAGGCCAGCTGTTTACCGTGGTGGAAGACTGGTGCTATGGCTATATGCGTGGCGTGGCGCTGGATGCAGACTGGGCGCAGCTGCCGGCGGCACAGCAACCGGCGCTGCAGGCGATTGCGCTGCACGGCAGTGAAGAACAGCTGGCACAGCGTGAAGCCTTCACCCCGGACGCGTTTGAGGCCAGCATCGAGGCGATTCGCCCGGCGGCGCTGGAACTGCACGAATACTGGCAGGAGCAGCGCATGGCGCAGCCCGATCCGGCCCCGCAGTTGCCGCATTTTGCCGGTGAAAAAACCGGCCGCAACGATCCCTGCCCGTGCGGCAGCGGCAAAAAGTTTAAGCAGTGCTGCCTGAATAAAGCCTGAGACATTCACCTCAACGCAGGCCAGCGCTAAAACTGGCCTGCGCATCGCGTTATTTCCCGGACGCGAGAAACTCCATCACCGCCGCATTCAGCGGTGCGGGGCACTCTTCAGGTAACCAGTGACCGCAGCCAGGTAACACTTTGCCGGTGACCTGCGAGGCGTAGCGGCTGACCACCTGCTGCTCATAGGCACCCAGTCCGCCGTGACCGCCACCGCCAATCGCCAGCATCGGCACGGCAATTTTCTCGCGGGAGAGCACTTTATTGTCCGCCACTCCCTGATTCAGCACCCGGTAATATTCAAAGGCGGCATTCAGGCTGTGCGGTTTTGCATAGGATTTGCTGTAAAGATCCAGCAACGCCGGGGTGAACACCGCTTTGTTGGCGGCATGTTCTTTGATGAAATGCTCAAAGAACAGGCGCTCTTTACCGGCGATCAGCTGCTCAGCGAGCTGTCCCTGCGCCGCAAAGAAGCTGAAGTGCCACACCAGGGATTCGCCTTCAGGCGTAAAGGCCGGGAACTGATAGATGCTTTCATCCGGGATCGGCGCTTCCATAAAGATGGCGCGGCGGATGCTGTCCTGATGTTTCACCAGCAGCGGATAGGTATTCCAGATGCCAATATCGTGCGCCACCAGATCGAACTTTTTGCCGCCGGCGAACTGTTGTGCCAGCTGATAAAGCAGCGGCGCGACATCGGTGGCGCGATACGAATGCGGCACGTCAGACTGCCCCAGCCCCGGCAGATCCACCGCCACGACGGTATGGTTTTTTGCCAGTTCCGGCATCAGCTGGTGCCATTCGTACCACGTCTGTCCGAAACCGTGCACCAGATACACCAGCGGTCCGCTGCCGCCCTTCACATAATGCAGGCGCACGCCATCCACAGTTTGATAGCTGCTGGTGAAACCGGCGGGCAGCGGGAATTCATCCGCGGCGGTGCCGGCGGCGGAAAACAGCGCGGCCGAGGCGAGCAGCAGGGTTAACAGTAATTTTTTGAACACGTGGTTGATCTCCATTTTGTCATAATGCCATTTAAAACAATGATTTAAATTTTCATGTGCGCACGGCAGGTCAGTGACCTTGTACGCGCTGGTGCCGCGCACCGGCCTGAAAACCGTGCTGACGCGCCTGCAGTGCGATGAGGAAGCCAATCGCCAGCAGCAACAGCAGCGCCAGCGGGAAAGACGCCACGCCCCAGTGAGTAAGCAACACGCCACCGGCCAGACCGCCGCCGGCAATCGCGCTGTTCCACACCACCACGTTCATCGACAGCGCCACATCCGCGCCCTCGCCTGCCGCATCCGCCAGCGCCGTTTGTAGCAGCGTGGCCGCCCCGCCAAACGTCAGCCCCCACAGTGCCACGCCGGCATAAACCAGCAGCGGCAAGCGCGCCAGCCAGATGAACAGCAGCGAGACCAGCGCAAACAGCGCCAGACTGCCGAGTACGGCGACGCGCAGGTGGTGATCGACGAGGCGACCGGCCAGGCCGATAGCCGCCAGCGCCGCGATGCCAAACACCAGCAGCACGCTGTCCACCTGCCCGGCGAGGCCCGCCTGGGTAACGAACGGCGCGATGTAGGTGTAGAGAATGTTGTGCGCCGTCATCCACGCCAGCACCACGCCCAGCACCGGACGCACGCTTGGCGTCATGAACACCGTGCGCAGCGGCAGACGCTGATCGCTGCTTTGTCCCGGATAGTCAGGCACCCGCAGCAGCACCCAGCCGATCAGCAGCAGCGTCAGCGCCGACATGATGCCGAACGCCGTGCGCCAGCCCACCGCCGTGCCCAGCCAGGTGCCGACGGGAACGCCCAGCGCCAGCGCAATCGGTGTGCCGACCATCGCTACGGCGAGCGCTTTGCCCTGCTGTTGGACCGGCACCATGCGCCGCGCATAGCCGGCCAGCAGGCTCCAGGCGAGACCCGCTGCTGCGCCGGCGAAAAAGCGCGCCACCAGCGTCAGTGCGAAGTGGGTCGAGAACGTGGTGATAGAGTTAAAAATCAGGAAACCGACGATAGCCAGCAACAGCACGTTACGGCGGTGCCAGCCCTGGGTAGCGATGGTCAGCGGAATCGCCGCCAGCAGCGAGCCAAGCGCATAAACGGTCACGGTCTGCCCGGCCAGCGCGGTGGAAATGCCAAGGCCCGCCGCCATCTGCGGCAGCAGTCCGGCCGGTAAGGTTTCGGTGATGATGCAGATAAAACCGGTCATGGCCAGCGCCAGCAGCGCGCCCAGCGGTAGCGGCCGGGTTTTATCCGCGGCGGTATTCAAAATTGTCACAATCAGCGTTCCCGATGTCATCAGCGTGCAGGTGAGGCGCGCGCCGGTCGTTGAAATTATATGTACCGATCAGTATATAAATTGGCGAAGTGCGACAACCTGTTACGGTTCAGGAACAACCCTGCGGATACGCTATCCGCCGCCCGCCGGCACAAATATATACTGATCGATACATTAGTTGACGCGCAAGGCCATTGTCAACGACTTATGTATCGATTAGTATTTAAACATTGAGCTTAACGGAGCATTGAGATGGCCACTATGGGACGGCCGCGTACGTTCGATCGTGATGCGGCCATTGAACAGGCGATGAAGATTTTCTGGCAGCACGGCTATGAGTCGACATCGTTAACGCAGCTGAAGGCGGGAATTGCCGGCGGTATTTCCGCACCGAGCTTCTACGCGGCCTTTGGCTCAAAGCAGGCACTGTTTCAGGAGTGTGTACAGCGCTATCTGTCGACTTACGCGCAGGTGGTGGAGCCGCTGTGGGATAACAGCCTGCCGCCCCGTACCGCAATGGAGACCGCGCTGCGGCGCTCGGCCAGCATGCAGTGTGAGGCCGGCCATCCGCTGGGTTGTATGGTCGGCCTGGGCGTGATGAGTGCGCCTTCCGCCGAACACGCGGACGTCACGCAGCCGCTGGCGCGCTCACGTGCCCGCACGCTGGCAGGCATGACGGCCTGCGTGCAGCGCGGCATCGACAGCGGCGAGCTGCGCGCCGACACCGATGCCGCCGCCATCGCCATCGCCCTCGACGCTTTTCTGCTGGGCGTGTCGGTGCTGGTGCGCGATGGCATCAACGGCGCGCAGATCGACACCGCCATCGCCCACGTCATGGCCGTGTGGGATGCGGCAAAATCCGTGACGGATTAAGTGACCCAGCCGCCTGGCGACGCACGCTGAACATTACCCCGCCGGTTTGACTTCGGTGACCAGCGTTGGCAGCTGCCATGCGCCGCCGGCGCGGATGGCACGACACATGCCGGTGGTGGCCTCGCTGCTCTGCACAAACTGGCGGCCGTCCCACACCCATGCAGCGGTACTCCAGCAGTCGCCAATGCCGCGCCCTTTCTGCGCTTCGCTGATCACGCCGTCGTGATAATCAGATCCGGAATCGGTGATCAGCTGCGGCGTGCCCTGCAGCGCGTTATCCAGCAGCCAGAAACCGTAGCCTTCGTTGTAAGCTCCGCGCCAGCACAGCGCGGCGATCAGCACGTGCTGCGCATCCACCGGCGTCAGCGTAGGCGGTTCTGCGCCCTCTTCCGGCTGATCGTCGGACGGCGCGAGATTGTCACAGCTGTCATCATCGGTCAGCGAGGCAATCAGCTTTGGCTTGACCTGCGCCAGTTCGTCCGGCGTCAGCGGGCGCGGCGCGGCTTTCAGCACCCTGACCTGCTGGATCACCGGCATCGCCACTGCCGCCGGTACGCTGGCTTCCGGCTGATTGCCCTTGCGCACCAGCGCGCCCGGCGTGTTCAGCCGTCCCTGCGCCTCATCCATTTTTAACAGCGTGGCAAAAGCCCCGTTGCCGGAAAGCTCAAACGGCTCGGCCGCACCGCGAAACTCCACTCTGGCGCTGCCTTTGATGGCGGCGATCAGCGCCTGGGTCTGCGCGTCGCTCAGCGTCCACTCATCGTTCTCCGCTTTGCTGACCTCGCCCAGCGCGCGATCGTCAATCCACAGTGCCAGCGCATTCACCTGCTGCGCATCATCGTCGCCGGTATCGGCCAGCACCACGCGCCCGTGCGTCAGGCTGTCTGGCCCGCCGGCGCGCGTCAGCAGCACCGATCCGCCCGCGCCCTCTTCGGCGCTGTAGCCGGCGGCGCGGCAGGTCAGCGTATTATCACAAGCCAGCTCCCAGTCTTTATGGCTAAACGACACGCCTTCGTCGGCCCACAACGGCGTGCTCAGGCTGGCGAACAGCGTCAGCGCCAGCAGCAATCGGCTTTTCATGCCATCTCTCCCTAATGGTAAAGGTGGCTAGTGTGATGATTTTTGCGGCGCGGGAGAAGTGAATTTTTTGCGGCGGGTCTTATTCCATCGCTGCCTGTGGTTGTGGCTGACGCGCCATCAGGCTCAGCGCCACCAGCATCGCCAGCGCCACGGCAATCGCGCCAGCGAGATACACCGAAGCCACGCCGCGGTGGGCGGCCAGCGCGCCCGCCAGCGGACTGGTGACTGCCAGCGCGATATCAAGAAACGCCACGTAAGCCCCCATCGCCAGGCTGCGGGTGTGCGGCGGCGCACGGCGCACCGCTTCCACGCCGAACGCCGGAAAGGCCAGCGAATAGCCAAAACCGGTCAGCGCCGCGCCGAGATAAACCAGCGTCGCGTCATCAGCGCGCCAAATCAGCAGCTGACCGCAGGCTTCAATCAGCACGCATACCAGCGCGACGCGCGCGCCGCCCAGCTTATCCGGCAGATGGGCAAAGAACAGGCGTGCCGCGATAAACGCCACGCCAAATGCGGTGAACGCCAGCGACGCGTTGCCCCAGGCCCTGGCCGCAAACAGCAGCGCGATAAACGCGGTGATCATGCCAAAGCCGACGCTGGCGAGCGCCAGACCCAGCCCGGGCCGCCATACCGCGCCCATGACTTTGTAGAACGGCGTGCGTTTGGTCGAGGTCGGCGCGACGGCGCGCACCTGGGTGATAAACATCAGCGGCAGCAGCGGTACCACGATGATCGCCATGGCGATGCCGGTGAAGTGCCAGCCGTGATAAATCGCCACGCCCAGCGGCGCACCCAGCGCCCAGGCGCCGTAAATCGCGATACCGATCCACGCCATCACTTTACCGGCATTGGCCGGTTCCACCAGCCCCAGCCCCCAGCCGAGCGCGCCAGTGGCCAGCAGGCTCTCGCCCAGCGCCAGCACTACACGCCCCAGCAGCAGGATGGCCACCGAACTGGCAGGCCGATCAACGAACAGCAGCGAAATCAGGTAGATCACGCCGGAACTCGCCACCACTAACAGCCCGGTCAGCACCGCGCGTTTTGCGCCGCGCATATCGGCGAAGTTGCCCGCCCACGAACGCGTCAGCAACGACGCGACAAACTGCGCGCCGATGACCGTGCCGATCGCCAGCGTATCCATACCGAGATTCTGCTGCAGATGCAGCGGCAGCACCGGCAGCTGCATCCCCATGGTGAGAAAAGCGATAAACACCGCCAGCGTCACCGGCAGCAAGGTGATAAATACATTATTTTTCATCGATATAATCCAGAAAAACTGCCGCGCGCAGCGGCAGCGTGATATCAGAGATGGGTGTAATAGGCAGGCGTGTCGAGCTCGCTCAGCAGGTCCGGGCGAGTTGCAGACCAGTCCAGCAGCATGCGCGTGCGCTGGCTGGAGACCGCCATGTTGCCCGCCGCCATGTTGGCGAACCAGCCAAAATGAGCCCGGTCGCGCTCGCCACTGGGTAATCCGAGCTGGCGTCCTATCGTCTCCGCGATTGCGCGGAACGGCACCGCCTCATCGGCCACCGCGTGATAAACGCGTTCGGTGACGCCCTGCTCCAGCGCCAGCCGATAGACGCGCGCCGCATCGCGACGGTGCACGCCGGACCAGCAGTTCTCACCGCTGCCGCACCAGGCGGAAATCCCGCTCTCACGCGCCAGCCGCACCAGAATCGGTACAAAACCGTGGTCGCCGAGGCCATGCACCGACGGCGCCAGCCGCACTGTCGCCACGTGCACGCCGCGCTGCGACAGCGCCTGCGCCGCCGCTTCCGACTGACGCGGTGACACCGGCTGCGGCTGATCCAGCTCCGTCGCCCCGCGCGCCATACCAGACAGGCCAGACGTCACCAGCAGCATGCGATCCGATCCGGCAATCGCCTCGCCGAGCAGCTCGATTACCTGACGGTCCTGCTCGCAGTTCTGCACGAAGCGCGAGAAATCGTGGTTGAACGCGGTATGAATGATGGCGTCCGCGGATTGCGCGGCGTCACGCAGCACGTCAGCATCTTCCAGCGAACCGCGAATAACCTGTGCGCCAGTGACGGCCAGCGCCACGGCTTTTTCCGCCGAACGCGCCAGACCTGTCACCTGATGGCCCGCCGCGATCAACTCTTCCACCACCGCTGAACCTACCCAGCCGGTGGCACCGGTGACAAATATCTGCATGGTCTTTTCTCCTGCACGTTAAAACGCGAGTGTTTCATCGTGTTGATATGATGCGTGCTGTGGAGCGGTGGCGCTAATCGCATCAGCAATGCAGGAGCAAGCCTTGACGGATAAGGCCTGAGGGCATGAAGACCGCGACTTATTCGGCGAGAGTTCAGGTTTACAGCGCCGCCACAATCTGCTGGCGCAGCCATTGCTGGGCGGGATCGCGATGCAGGCGCTCGTGCCACAGCATCAGGATGTCAAACCCTTCAATCTCCAGCGGCGGTGCAAGCACAGTGAGCTGCGGCGCGTTTCGCACCAGGCGCTCCGGCAGTACGGCGACCAAATCACTGTTGGCAAGCGTGTCGAGCATAAACAGAAAATGCGGCACCGAGAGCGCGACGCGGCGCGTGCGGCCGAGCCTGGCCAGCGCGCGATCGGTGGCTGCACTGAAGCCGCCGCCATCCGGCGAAACCATCACAAACTCCAGCTGGCAAAAGCGATCCAGCGTCAGGGGCTGCTGCAGCTGTGGATGATCGTGCCGGCCGGCCAGCATATAGCGCTCGCTGAACAAGCGGCGCTGAAGCAGCGTCGGCGGCGCGTTGTCGCCGGTGTGAAACACCACATCCAGCTCGCCCTTCTCCAGTTGCTGCGCCACCTGTGGCGGATTGAGTGCGAACACCGCCATGCGGCTGCGCGGTGCCGCTTCACGAATGAGTTTCAGCGCCGGCAGGATCAGCGCCGATGACATGTAATCGGTGGCGGCAATGCGCCAGGTGAGCTCCGCGCGCGCCGGATCGAACGCTGCCGGCGGTGCCACCGCGCGCTCCAGCGCTTCCAGCGCCAGACGCAGCGGCTCGCGCAGGGCCTCGGCGCGGGCGGTGGGCAGCATGCCGCGCGGACCAGGCAACAGCAGCGGATCGTCAAACAGCACCCGCAGGCGCGCCAGCTGGGCGCTCACCGACGGCTGCGACAGATTGAGGCGCTGCGCCGCGCGCGTCACGTTCTGCTCCACCAGCAGCACGTCTAAGGTGTGCAGCAGATTCAAATCCAGCGAGTGCATATTCATGCCATCTATACCTGAGATATCAGCAATTGATTTCTACTATAGCCAGCGCTGGCTTAACCTGCAGCGGTTTTCATCTCACAGGATACCGCCATGAATGTTTTGATTGTGTATGCCCATCCGGAACCGCGCTCGCTGAACGGATCGCTGAAAGACTTTGCCGTGAATCATCTGCAGCAGGCGGGCCATCAGGTGCAGGTGTCAGATCTGTACGCCATGCAGTGGAAAGCACAGCTGGATGCCGCCGACACGCTGGCGCCCCCGGTGGGCGCGCATTTTGATGCCACGCTGGATTCGCGTTTCGCCTACGACAATCAGCTGCAGGCAGCGGACATTGCCGCCGAGCAGGAGAAGCTGCGCTGGGCCGACACGGTGATTTTTCAGTTTCCGCTGTGGTGGTTTTCGATGCCGGCGATCATGAAAGGCTGGTTTGATCGCGTGTATGCCAACGGTTTTGCCTATGGCGTCGGCGAGCACAACGATCACCACTGGGGCGATCGCTACGGCGAAGGCACGCTCGCCGGCAAGCGCGCCATGCTGGTGGTGACCACCGGCGGCTGGGAGTCGCACTACGCGCCGCGCGGCATCAACGGCCCGATTGAGGATCTGCTGTTCCCAATCCAGCACGGCATGCTGTTTTATCCCGGCTTCAGCGTGTTGCCACCGCTGGTGTTGTATCGCGTGCAGAAGTCGGCGCAGAAGCGCTTTGATGGCTGGTGCGCCGCGCTGGCGCAACGACTGGATCGCTTAGCGCAGGATCAACCGATTGCCTTCCGTCGCCAGAACGGCGGTGAATATGTGATTCCGGCGCTGACGCTGCGCGAGGATCTTGCGGAAGGCGAGCACGGATTTGGCGTGCACGTGGCGCGCTGAGCCGCAGGCCGCCAAACCGCAGCGGCGCGCTGCCGTATTATTCAAACAGCCAGCGCCCCGCCTGCGCCGACGCAATCAGCATGCCCAGCGTGAAATCCGGTACCACCGGCACTTCACGCTTATTGAACGGGTTGAGGATTTGCGCCAGCGACGGTTCGTCCGGGTAGTAGGTTTCAATAGCGAAATTCGCGCGATCGACCGCGAACTCGCTGAAAAACTCCTCCATCAGCGCGGCGGCTTCATCGCGCTCGAAGTTGAGATCGCTGTCGATATCAATCTGCGGCGTGAGCGTTTTCTGCTTGAACAGATACACGCCGTCATAGCGCCGCACCAGTTCATAGATACGCTGTTCGAGTTGCTCTGTCATCGTCGCCTCTTCGCCTGTGCTGGTAGGATCGCAGGGCATTTTGCCATGCCTTGCCGCGAGGCAGGAGGAAAAAAATGCCAGCCGTGAATACGTATCGCAATCCTGCATAAAAATCCCGATAGCCATTGCTACCGGGACTCTTATCACTTAAGCGGCAGATAGATATCCGTCAGCAATTCGTGTTCCGCCACTTCATGCACGAAGTTGTGATAGTGGAAGAACAGCGGGAAATCGCGCAGCTCTTCACCGCTGGCCGGCAACCATTCGCTGTAGAGCGATCGCGCCAGCTCGGTCAGCGTGCTGTGCGAACCGTGATGACGCAGCACCGCGCAGCGTCCGCCGGGAATGGTGCTGTTAACGACACCAAAGGCGTTGTCTTCGTTAATCGGTGCAGTCACCGAACCGCAGAGGTGATACTGAAAATCCGCGGCTGGCGTGCTGGCCGGATCGTGCGGCGCGACGCCGAACGTCTGGCTGCTGCGCACCGGCGATGCTCCGCTGCTTTTGCGCCAGGCAATAAACTGCGCCGCCGTTTCGTTGATGCGCTGCGGATCGCCGTGATGCGTGAGCATCGCCACCGGCGTGGTGGGAAACATTTTAATCTCAACTGACATACTCTCTCTCCGTTTGACGGGTGGCTGAGGCATGCGCTGATGCCAGGTCATCCACACCGGCTGCTGACGAAATTCACTCGGCGTCACGTCAAATACCTGCTTAAAGGCGCGACTGAATGATTCGGCATGCTGAAAACCGGCATCGAGCGCAATCTCAATGATTTTCTCGTGCGGATTGAATGCCAGCCGGTACGACGCCCGTTTGAGCCGCATCAACTGGATGTAACGCCCCGGCGGCATGCCGCACCAGGCGCTGAACTGGCGGTGAAAGTGGTACGGCGAAAAGTGCGCCACTTCACTTAGTTGCTCCAGCAGCAGCGCTTCATCAAGATGGCGTTCGATATAGTCGAACACTTTGTCAAAGCGCTTGCGGTAGGTCTCGCGGTGATCGTTTTTGTTTACTGGCATAGCATCCTCTCTGGGGAATGAGTATGCCCGTGTGGCGGAGAGTGGGCCTGATGGATCTTGCGGAGTTTTGAGGGAGAGTAAAGAGCGGTGATGGTTTTTGCAGGGAATGGGCGGGGATGATTATGCGCTTATGTTGCACGATCATTTGAGGGCTGGCGGATTTTGGCTTCATGCTTTTAAGCTACTTAAAATCTGCCTCTCAAGCTTCTTTGAGATCATATAGCCAGCGCCCCGCTTTTGCTGATTCAATTAACATCTGAAGCGTTAACGGCTTTGGCGCTTGATCTAAGATTCTCTGCGATTTGGGGCGAAGAAAGTTTGGTAACAAGCCTTTTTCATAAGGCCAGTATGTCAGGAAGTCAAAACCACTGTTATCGACATCAAAACGCTGAAAATAGTCCTGCATAATTTCATCACCGGTTTCCCGCGCCCAGGGATATGGACCGGTGTTCAGACTGGTTCTATAGCTCAATTCGGGTTGGGTTCTGGCGAAGAGTGGCCTGGAATTGTAATTTTCCTGATACCACTTCAGTACCGCAGTTTCGATATCGCTTACCATAATAGATCATCCTTTCTTGCTATGGTGTTGTAAGTACGAAGCGAGTTTAAGCTTATACGCATAACGTCATTCATGACAAACGCAATACCTAAAATAGGTATCCAGCGACCGGCAAAAGCGCCCAGACTAGTTACGTAGCTAAAACGTAGATGTCTGATACTCTCATTAGTCAGAGTAGGCCAGCGATTAACTCGAAACTTTTACCAGCGCCTGAGATTTTCACTCAGGATAGATGTACCAGGAGTCGCTCCGGCAGGTTTCCCTCGCGTACTTTGCGTTGGCTGGCCTAAAATGATTAGCGCCAGAGCCACAACATCTCCTGTGCCCAGCTGTTTTTGCGCTTCTTCAAGAAAAATGAAAAAGAAAAGCTCGCCAGCTGAGAGGTTAGTTAAGCCTTTGTAGAAGTATGTTCCATTTAGCTCTTCGGTTGTGTCGATGCATTTATACTCCCACATTTGAAAATGTAATCATTACAATATTATTTTCTCATGGCTACCACATTTAAAATAAACAAGGTTATAAAAATCATCAGAAGTAAAAAAAGAACAAAAGAAACTTTTACTTTCACCTAAAAAAAACACAACCCCATACAATTAATTGCACTATCAGCCATGTAGATCATTAACCACAGAAAAAGCAATTAACTCAAACTTAATCTCATAATCCACGAATATGTAGAAACTCGCTTTGCCTTTCAAAACATTGTGATATTCTTCTCATAAATTCTGTGGCATTTACATCACAAGGTAATGATTGATGGAGCAGTCTCTCAATTTTGAAATGTTGCGCAGTCAGTGGCCGGAACTGTCTGAACTCGGGTGTATGGCGGAACGCTATGTTCATTCCGACCCGGAAAGCTGTCTGGTTAAGCTGCGTAACTACACTGAATTGATGGTGCGCTGGTTGTATCGTCAGGAGCGGTTGCCGGAAGGCATCAAGGCGAATCTGTACGATTTAATGAACGCCGATGTGTTTACCAGCATGATGCCGGAAGCCATCATCATAAAAATGGATGCGCTGCGTATCCACGGCAATCGCGCCGCGCACGGTGGACGTATCAAAGCCAAAGATACCTACTGGCTGCTTAAGGAAGCGTATTTATTAGGTGTCTGGCTATATGTTCGTTACGCCCACGGTAATGTTGATAATTGCCCCAAATTTTCTCTCCCTCCGTTAACGCAATCTTCAGGTCGTGCAGATGAAAAACGTCTGGAAGATGCAATCAGGGCTCAAGATGAAAGCCGTGAGCGCGAATTAGCATTACAACGCGCATTACAGCAAGAGCAGGAAAAGGCCGAACACCTCACTCAGCGCCTAAATGAAGCCAAGGCGCGTAACCAGCATGTTGCCGATATCCTCTCTATTGATGAAGCGGAAACTCGCCGCCGTCTAATTGATTCTCGCCTGCTTGCTGCTGACTGGAATGTAGGTGAAGAACTTAATAATACCGATCAGGTTACGCAGGAACATCCGGTTAAAGAACAACCTACTACAACCGGCGACGGTTATGCGGATTATGTCTTGTGGGATGAGGCGCATAAACCGCTGGCGGTGGTGGAAGCAAAAAAAACCAGCGTCAATGCCGAACAAGGACGAATTCAGGCCCGACTGTATGCAGACTGGCTGGAAAAAGAATATGGTCAGCGTCCGGTCATTTTCTACACCAACGGCTATGACATCTGGCTGTGGGACGACCATAAAACTCATGGCTATCCTCCGCGCCGGGTATTTGGCTTCTACAGCAAGGAAAGCTTGCAATATCTTATTCAGCAGCGTGAAACCCGTCTGCCACTGAACAGTGTTCAGCACGTAAAAGACAACGAAGGTAAGGCCGTTGCCGGACGTTTGTATCAGCTTGAAACCATTGCCCGCGTCAGCGAACGATTTACTAACAAGTACCGACAATCGTTAATTGTTCAGGCTACTGGTACAGGCAAAACCCGTGTAGCGATTGCGCTAAGCAAACTGATGATTGATGCTCGCTGGGTAAAACGCGTCCTGTTTCTTTGTGACCGCAAAGAGCTACGTAAACAGGCGGCGAATGCCTTCAATCAGTTCACCAATGAGCCGCTGTATGTGGTCGGGAAATCGAAGAAAGCAGACAGGCAGAATGCCAGGATCTACATCGCCACCTATCCCGGCATGATGAAAATCATGGACCATTTTGATGTTGGTTATTTCGATCTGATCATCGCCGATGAATCCCACCGCTCTATCTACAACGTCTACGGCGATCTGTTTAAGTATTTTGATGCGCTCCAGATTGGCCTGACGGCCACGCCGATCGACATGGTGAGTAAAACCACTTTCGGCCTGTTTGGTTGTGAAGGACGTATCCCTACCGCCAACTACAGCCTGGAAGATGCCATCGCTGATAACAATCTGGTGCCTTATGAAGTCGTCACACACACCACGAAATTCCTGCGCGAAGGCATCAAACGGGAGAAATTAAGCGACGCACAAATCCGTGAGCTGGAAGAACAGGGTATCGATCCCAATATGCTGGAATTTGATGGCAAGGCGCTGGATGAGGCGATCTACAACAAAGACACCAACCGCTATATCCTGCGTAACCTGATGGAAAACGGCCTGAAAGATCGGGACGGCCAACTGCCCGGTAAAACCATCATTTTCGCACGTAACCACAAACACGCGCTGTTGTTGAATGAATTGTTCGACGACATGTACCCGCAGTTTGCCGGACGCTTCTGTCAGGTCATCGACAACTACGACCCCCGTGCCGAGCAACTGATCGACGATTTTAAAGGACTGGACGAAAGCACCAACAAAGAGCTGACCATCGCTATCTCTGTTGACATGCTCGATACCGGCATTGATGTCCCTGAAATTGTGAATCTGGTCTTTGCCAAGCCGGTCAAATCGAAAGTGAAGTTCTGGCAAATGATTGGCCGTGGTACGCGCCTCTGCGCGGGGCTGTACGGCTACGATGACAACGGCAAACCGCTGGATAAACAAAAATTTCGTATCTTCGATCACTGGGGCAATTTTGAATATCACGAGCTGCATACCGAAGAGGCCGAAGTCACAGCGACAAAATCACTGGCGCAAAAACGCTTCGAAGCGTGGATTATGCTTGGGGCTGCTGCGCAGCGTAAGTTCGACAAACAGGCGGTGGATTTAGTCGCTCACCAGCTCCGCGAGCAGATCAACGCGCTGGATGAAAAGTCGATTGCCGTGCAGGAGAAGTGGCAGCAAAAAGCGCAGTACAGCGATGAAAAAGTGCTGCGCCAGCTTTCCCCGAAAACACAGCAGGATCTGCTATCTGTCCTGGCCCCGCTGATGCAGTGGCTGGACGTTCGCGGGCAAAGCGATGCCATGCGCTTTGATATGGATATACTGGCGGCGCAAACTGCCCGTTATACCAACCCGGAAGAGCTGGATGTGCTCTGGCCGGTCATCATCGAGAAAGTGGAACGTCTGCCGCCGCATCTGACTCAGGTGCAACAGCAAGGACAACGGATTAATCAACTTCGTAATTTAGGCTGGTGGAAGCAAGCCAGCCTGGAAGAACTGGAGGATATCCGCATTCATTTGCGCGGCATCATGCACCTGATGGAAAAAGACGCGACGCCGAAATTTGGTTCGATACAGGTGGATATTACCGAAGATGCGAACCTGATCCAGACGGAGGCCCGCAAAACCAACATACGCTCGATTGATTTCAAACTTTATCGTCAGCAGGTTCAGGGAGCGTTGGAGCCCCTGTTTCAGCAAAATCCGGTACTGAAAAAAATTCGCAACGGCGAGCCGGTAACACAAGGCGAACTGGATGAGTTGGCAAAACTGGTACTGATCCAAAACCCCAACGTTGATATCCGGGCGCTAAAAGAGTTCTACCCGCAGGCAACCGCCAGCCTGGATAAACTTTTGCGTACCATTATCGGGATGGACAGCGACGCGGTAGAGGTACGTTTTGCACAGTTCGCAGCTGACAACAGCCTGACCAGCCAGCAACTGCGCTTCCTGTCATTGCTGAAAAACCACATCCGCGATTATGGCACCATTGAAATGCGACAGCTCTTTGAACAGCCGTTTACGCATATCCACAACGAAGGCGTTACTGGTGTATTCCCGGATCTAAAGCAGATCGTCCGGTTGCAAAAGATAGTCGAAGAGCTGGGTGTTGTGACCGACGCAGCGACGGTATAATACACACATGACAAGCCCCGGCAGCGGGGCTTTTGTATTTATAACAGGGTATAGACGTTAACAATGATCACCGGTGACTTAAAAAGTAAAATCGACGGGCTATGGGAAGATTTCTGGGTGGGTGGTATCACAAACCCGCTGACCGTTATCGAACAGATCACCTACCTAATGTACTCCAGGATGCTGGATACCCAAGAACAACGGGACGAGAAGCGTAAGCAAATCGCAGGCGTTGATTTTAAACCACGCTTTGCGCCTGAGCAGCAGGAGTTCCGCTTCAGCCACTACAGCAACCTTGGCTCGGACGAGATGATGGAAGTAGTGCGCGACGGCGTATTCCAGCATTTCCGTCAGCTTGGGCAAGCTGAAGATACGAAAGTGACGCTGCTGGGCAACTTTATGAAAGATGCTCGCTTAGAGATTGTTAAACCGTCACTGCTGACCAAAGCCGTAGAGGTGATCAAAAACCTGCCGTTGGATCGTGGCGACACCAAAGGCGATCTCTACGAATACCTGTTAAGCAAGCTGACCACCGCCGGGATCAACGGTCAGTTCCGCACGCCGCGCCACATTATCCGCACAATGGTTGAAATGATGGAGCCGAACCCGGCACGTGGTGAAACGATCTGCGATCCGGCCTGTGGTACAGGTGGTTTTCTGGCTACCAGCTATGAATATCTGCTTGAAAAGTACAGCTCACTGGAGTCGATTCATACTGAGATTGGCAGCAACGAACGTGGTGAACTGGAAGAGCAAAAAATCTTTACTGGTGATCTGTTGACGCCGTGGCGTAACCATGTGGATAACAACATGTTCCACGGTTACGACTTCGATACCACCATGCTGCGTATCGCCGCCATGAACCTGATTATGCACGGCGTGGAAGCGCCGGATATTCACTATCAGGATACCATGAGCCAGAATTTCAGCACTAACTTCCCGCAGGCCAGTAAAAACGCTTTCAACCTGATCCTGGCGAACCCGCCATTTACCGGTTCACTGGACGAGGAAGATATCGACTCCACGCTGTCGGCAATGGTGAAAACCAAAAAAACCGAGTTACTGTTCCTGGCACGTATTCTGCAAATGTTAAAAGTAGGTGGACGCAGCGCCACTATCGTGCCGCAGGGTGTTCTGTTTAGCTCCAGTAAGGCGCATCAGTCGCTGCGTAAAACGCTAGTGGAAGATAACCAACTGGAAGCAGTGATCAACCTGCCTTCCGGCGTATTTAAGCCTTATGCGGGTGTGGCGACAGCGATTCTAATCTTCACTAAAGGAGGCCAGACGGATGAAGTCTGGTTCTACGATCTGCAAAATGACGGCTACAGTCTGGATGACAAGCGTAACCCGGTAAAAGACAACGATCTGCCGCATCTGCTGGCAAGCTGGAAACATTACCGTACCCTGCGTGGGCTACCGGTTGATAACTTTATGGGCGAAAAATCAGCCTCGTTGTTTAAACAGCAGCACCCGGAAGGGATTGATGTTGGCGTTGATTTTAAAGATCGCACACAGGCAGCGTTTGTGGTGCCGAAAGAAGATATTGCTACGCAGAAATATGACCTCTCCATTAACCGTTATAAAGAAGTCGTGTATCAGACGGAGAAGTATGAAGATCCGAAGGTGATACTGAAGAGGTTAAAAGATCTGGAAAAAGAGATTCTGGCGGATCTGGATGAACTGGAGGGGATGTTGTGAGTTGGCCGATGGTGAAGCTAGGGGATGTAGCACCTGCTACTCCCGTTAAAGATATTAATTTGAACCAAGATGAACTTGTTTGGCAGTTAAATCTTGACCAGGTTGAATCTAATACAGGACAGGTAATTGATAAAGTTAAAAAACCTGCATTAAAAGCAGGCTCGTCTACTTATTTTTTTAATAATGAACATGTCCTATATTCAAAGCTGCGTCCTTATTTAAATAAAGTGGTTATTCCGGATGAATTGGGCATTGCCACGACTGAATTAGTACCAATGAAGCCGGATCAAAAAAGATTAAATAAAAAATATTTAGCCTACTATCTGCGTTCAAAGCCATTCGTTGAATGGATATCAACCCAAGTTTCTGGTGCAAAAATGCCCAGAGTTGTAATGAGCGTTTTTTGGCAGCATGAAATGCCTCTTCCTCCATTAGATGAGCAAGAGCGGATCGTTTCAATTCTCGACAAATCTGATGGTATACGCCAAAAACGCGAACAAGCTATTAAACTGGCAGATGATTTTTTGCGTACTACGTTTCTGGAAATGTTTGGCGATCCTGTTGAAAACCCGAAGGGATGGAAAAAAGATAAAATAAAAAAAGGTGTATTAGACATTACTTCAGGTTGGAGTGCCACTGGCGAGAATATTCCCTGTAAATTGGATGAATTTGGTGTATTAAAAATAAGTTCGGTGACTTCTGGAATATTCAAGCCGGAAGAAAATAAAGTAGTAGACCGTGAAACCATTCCTGCTTCGAAAAAACTTATTTTTCCTCAGAAGGGCGATTTGCTATTTAGCCGCGCAAACACCAGAGAGTTAGTTGCTGCGATATGCATGGTTCATCAGGATTATGACAACCTTTTCCTTCCTGATAAACTATGGTCGATTAAGTTAAATCATGAGCTATTGCTACCAGAATTCTTTCTCATCTTAATACAAAATGAAAAAGTCCGTGAGTTACTAACAAAACAAGCGACCGGAACAAGTGGGTCGATGCTAAATATATCTAAAAATAAATTTGAAGAAACTGAGATTATTTTCCCTGAGATCAATCTCCAAAAAGATTTTTGCAATACTTTCAGAAAAACAATAAATCTAAAAGAAAAGTTAATGAAAAGTAAAGAATTAGCCAATGAGTCATTTAATTCATTATCTCAAAAGGTATTATAGCAATGAAGATTGTTTACACACCTGATCGTTCCTGGAGAGAAATTCCACCAGCAAAACCAGAACTTGGTAATGTTTTATCTCTGAGTAGTAATAATTGGGATGACTATGGATATAAAACTACTTTAAACGCAAAAATATACATCAAGAATGAATCTATTTCATTTGATTTTTCAATTAAATTATTAATTGAAAATGTCGATAATACGGCAATAAAACTTGATGAATTATGTAAAGATGGATGGGATGGAATATTCCCCATTCCTAATACTAACTATGTAGCTCTTCCATCTGATATTGATTTTTATCAAATACTCATATCTAAAATAGGTGAGGAATCAACAGTCAATCTTCTGAATGATCTGAACGATGCAGGTTTCAACAAAAATGTTTACCATAATGAAATATCTAACAGACTCATAGAACAAGATGCCTTTAAAACGTCATTACTCCGCGAAAGTGGAGCAAATAAAGCCTACCTAGACGGTTATCTGATATTCCAAAATATTCACGCAGAAATAAGAAACTTTCAGTTAAATATTTTAACGAAAAAAGGAGGAGTAAATAAGATACCATTTAAATTTGAATCTACTTTATTGCCTTATGATATTAATGTTATCATTGGCCCGAATGGAATTGGTAAATCCCATTGCCTAAAATCACTTGTCGAATATTGGTTGCAAATAGGAATGGGGGAACAGCGCATACTTGAAAAGAATAAGCATACTCCATTTGATGAACGACCTAACATAAGTAAGCTTGTTCTTGTTTCTTATAGCCCTTTTGAAGAGTTCAGCCTAGATCTAGAAAAAGACAATTTACAAGATAAAAAGGCATATCAATATTTTGGCTTCAGGCAAATGAGAGATAATGGGACAATTGGTATCAGTCGAAACTTACCAGCTTTGAATTCAAGTGAGTCATTACTTGAAATGATATCTGATGATAAAAAATACCAATTCATTGAAAATAGAATAAATAAACTCAACTCTGTCGATTCTGCACTCAAATCTGCTATTAGCTATGACTATTGTGTTCTAAGGTTATCTCCAGAAGATAACTCATCCTATCTCGGGACAGATATTGTCATAATTGATGATGAAAAATATCTTCCTGCCGTAAACATTGTAAAATGGGCTGATCATCTAGATTTAATAAGAAATTCTTTACTGCTAAATGATGGTGTAATCTTTGTTAAAGATGGAAAGATTGTACATCTTAGTTCTGGTCAACGATTATTTGTATATATAGCTATTAATGTTGTCGGTGCGATGAAAGAAAATAGCTTAATAGTAATTGATGAACCGGAATTATTTTTACATCCTAACCTTGAAATAGAATTCATTGGGCTACTAAAAAAACTACTTAAACCGTTCCGCTCTAAAGCTATTCTAGCCACTCATTCCCTATCTATCACACGTGAAGTACCGTCAAAATGTGTACATATATTTCGCTATAATGATGACGAACTTGAAATAGTTCCACCGCCATTTGAAACATTTGGCGGTAATGTTCAGAGAATTTCCTCTTATGTTTTTGGCGATAGATCGATTTCTAAGCCTTTTGATGAATGGCTTGAGATGCAGCTACAAGATATGAAAGATCCTGAAAAATTAATTGAAATGTTGAACGAAGAAATTAACGAAGAAATGATAATGAAAATTATGAGCTTAGGGAGAAAATATCATGGTCGCTAAATTGCCTTTACCTGAATATAACTCTATTAAGGTACTTAGAACTATCATTTCAGAACGAGAGTGGTATAAAGATTTCTATAATAGCTTAACTAATGATTGGGTGTTACATGTTGAAAACTATCTGGAACGACATGGTGATCCACGTTTTATTACACCTATCGACCTGTCGCTATATTTCTCAGAAGAATCAGTGAAAAAAGAAGAAGAAAAGACAACTGATACTAATAGACACATATCACCTAAAGAGAGGTTAAGAGAGAAAAGAAAACAAACTCTTATTAATTTATACTCTCCTGATGAGGGAAAAACACCTTACGATATTCTTGAAGAGTTAAGGCGAGGGCATAACTTATTATTTTGTCCGTGTTGCGGAGAACCTGGAAAGCCAACAACATTAGACCATTACTTGCCCAAAACTATGTATCCTGAATTAGCTATAATTATTGCTAACCTAACACCAATGTGTAATGAATGTCAGCAGAATAAAAGCTCTGATTATTTTGATGAGAATAGAAACAAGATTTACATACATCCGTATTTTGACCCTATTGAACAAGTTAACTTAAGCATTGATATAAAAGAGCCCTATGCTACTCCAACATTCGAACTAACCATTCTCGAGGATGGGAATAATAATGAGTTTTATGAACTATTAAAGCGCCACATCAATGGTGTGAATTTTCTAGAGCGATTTGATGAATTCTGTCGAAATGAATATATGGCATTATTACGTACGATGTCATTAGAACGTCAAGATGCTGAACCTGACAGAGCGTCAAGAATAATACGACGATTCAAACGTCAACATGAAAGCCAGTCCCCAAACAGATGGGAGGCTATTTTCTATAGAGGAATTCTAAACAATACTAGTCTCCTCGATTATCTAGATAATGGGGATTTGCCTGATTTTACGTAACGTCTAAATATATCATGCAAAAATATATTTACGATGATTTTACGATGAGAAGATCAAGAGGAAAGCATATACTATCTTTACATCATGATATCTAGGGCAGTAAGAATGCCTTTAGATTTAAGTAACACTTTAGTTATTGGCATTAGCGCAACAGCGCTTTTTGACATGAGTGAATCCGATTGCATGTTTCGGGAAACCTATGCGACGATTCCTGATAGCGCCATGGAAAAGTACCGTGCCTACATGCTTGAACACGAAAACCAACCTTTACAGCCCGGTACAGGGTATCCCCTAATTAAAGCGCTTCTGGGTCTGAACCGGTATCGCCAGCCGGATGATAAATCACCGTTGGTTGAGGTTGTTGTGATGTCGAGGAACAGCCCTGATATGGGTATCCGCGTTCTGAATACTATCCGCCACGACAGGCTCGATATCACTCGCTCAGCCTTTACCGTAGGCGAAACCGTTGCCGATTACCTTGATGCCTTTGATGTAGATCTTTTTTAACAACTAACGTTGCAGATGCGCAAAAGGTCATTGATTCCCGGTTTTGCGCCGCAGCTATATTGAACGATCCACCGTCAGATGCCTCCGATATCCCGGAAGGGCAAGTGCGCATTGCATTTGACGGCGACGCGGTACTTTTTTCCGATCAAAGCGAACTAGTTTATAAGACCCAGGGAATGGCCGCTTTTCATGCTCTGGAAGATGCACAGCAAGATATCCCAATGGAAGAAGGGCCATATGCCAGTAACTCCGAACTTGCAGAACGTGAAGCATCGTGATTATCGCTGACAAACCAATTAGTCACCAAGGCTGAATGGTTTGTATACCACACGCAAAATAACTGCCCTACGCCAGATCAATGCTCTCCTCTAAACACCTCTTTTCTATGCCATTCCACAAACCGCTCCCCCGGATAATTTTCTTTAACCGGAGGCAACGCAATCGCCTTTCCCGCAAAATCCCAGAACAGCTGCTGCACCACCCCACCACCATTTACCGCGCCGGAAACCATCACACGCATATTTTCATCCAAACCAATCGAACCACGATCAAACGCTTTATGGTGGATTGCGCACAATGCCAAGCCATTAGGTACTTCACAAGAGCCATGGTGTTGCTTCCATCTGATATGGGCAGCTTCCAGAGCAATCGGCGCATTGTCGTGGCGCATGTTGAAGCCGCAGATCGCGCACTGATAATTGTAAGCACGTAGCACCATCTGGCGGAACTTCGGATCGCGTTGACGGAGAGAGGTGCGAATATCAAAGCCCATCTCGTCAGCGATGTCTTCCTGAATACTGGCCGGAAAATGCGCTTCCAGGAGCTGCTGCGCCAGCGTATCAATTAATCTGTGATTTTTTGCCACCAACGCAAAATTATCGGCATCAAATCCACCCGCGACATTATATTCGATGAGTTCACGTCGGGGCGGCTGGCGGCTACCTTCGGTTGAGCACAGCTCCGCGTTTTGTAGTTCCCAGAAGCCATCGCCCTTCAGACGCCAGAACGGCATGTCCGGGCGCTGGTCACGGCGCTGCGGTCCATAACGTTCCAGAAGATCCAACAGGGGCTCGTAGATTTCAGAACTATAGTTAAACAAGCGCTCATGACCCTGCCGATAGCGTGAAAGGACGTGCAGCAGCAATAATGGCTTATGTGGCGCACGCTGTTCGCCTTTGCGCCAAATGGTGATATTTGATATCGCTTGCTTTAGGGTTTTGTCAGAGGTCATTACGTTGAAGAATCCATGAGCACATATTTGCGATGATGCTCGCAACTTTATGTACATTCAAGGCATTATTGCAGACGTCCTTTTTGTCTGGCGACTCTGTACCTGGCAGATGGAATTCTGATAACAACGGTAAAAAATACAGCGACCAACCAGTCCTAAACGGGCTGGTTGGTCATTTTTATTTAAACATCAACCGAGAAATAAAGGCATTCAACTCACTCGGCATTACCCCGGTTGATCTTCGCATAGTCAAACGGCGTAATCCCTTTCCCTCGATTGGCATCCAGAAAATCCGCCCACCACTGCAACATCAGCTTGCGTTCGTCCAGATGTTCCGCTTTATGGATATACGCCGCCCTCACCGAATTGCGTTCCATATGGCTCTTCTGCCTTTCCACCGCATCCTTCGACCATAGTACTGACTCAATTAGCGAGCTACAGGCCATTGTGCGGAAGCCGTGACCGCAAACCTCAACTTTAGTGTCATAGCCCATCACCCGGAGCGCACTGTTTGCGGTGTTTTCACTCATTGGCTTACGCGGATCATGATCGCCAATAAAGATCAGCTCATGTTCGCCACAGAACTGCTTTATCTGCTTCAGGATCGCCAGCGCCTGCTTTGAAAGCGGCACCAGATGCGGTGTATGCATCTTTGAACCTCGCTGAGAATGTTTCACATCAGGAGTGGGCTCTCGCTCAGGTGGGATGGTCCACATTGACGTTTCAAAATCGATTTCTGACCAACGAGCAAAACGCAGCTCACTGGACCGAATAAAGATAAGCAGAGTGAGTTCTGTCGCCCAGCGGGTTAGCGGCCTGCCGGTATAGCTATCTATTTTCTCAAGCAACTCAGGGATGCGCTTTAATTCCAACGCCGGAAGATGTTGTCGATTACCGGAAGCAACCGCCCCAGCCATCACTTATGCCGGGTTATAATCAATTAACCCACTTTGTACTGCATAACGCATGATGGCCGAAGTGCGCTGTTGAAGACGAGCCGCAACCTCAAGACGTCCAGACATGTCTACGGCTTTAATGGGCGCTAATAAATCGCGCGTTTTAACTCAGTGATATTACGTTAATCAAGCGCTGCAAAGAGATTATCTTCCAGACTTTTTAGCACACGGTGGGCGTGATCTTCAGACCACTTTTTATTGGTGCCATACTACTCGATCGCTACCTCTTTAAAGGTTCGTGCTTTACTCTGTTCAACCTTATCATTTTTCTTTTTGTCTCCCGGATCGACGCCATTCGCTAGTAGCTTACGCGCTTCGTCACGACGTGCTCTGGCATCCGCCAGTGTGATTTCAGGGTAAACCCCAAGTGCCAGCATCTTTTGCTTGCCGTCATAACGGTACTGCAAACGCCAGTACTTAGAGCCACTTGGATGAACAAGAAGGTGCATACCGTTGCCATCGGTCAGCTTATATTGCTTATCTATTGGCTTGGCTGTTCTGACTTTGATATCTGTTAGAGCCATGCTTATTCCCTCCCTGTTGGTACAAGCATTATCGAACCGGAAATACCATCATCTGTACCAACATCTGTTGGTAGATGTACGTTGAAGTCGGTTGACCTTGAGAGAGTTAATATAGTGGGAATGATGGGTAAATACTGGATTTCAGGCACAAAAAAAGACGTCCGTTGACGTCTATTGATGTTCCGATGGTGCCGAAGGCCGGACTCGAACCGGCACGTATTTCTACGGTTGATTTTGAATCAACTGCGTCTACCGATTTCGCCACTTCGGCACTGAAGAGGATGCGGAAAACGTGGGCGATTATACCGTTACGCGCTTGCGGCGCAACCGGAATCGATGGGGATGTGCGCTAAGCGTCGAAAAAAGCAGCGCTGCCAAAAACGCTGCGCAAAACCCCGGCAATTGCCTCCGGAACACTCCCAAACTCGCGCGCGGCGGCCACTTCTCCGGAACTTTCTGCCGCCACATGCCTCTTAACCACAACTGGCGCAGTCAGACGTATAAGCACAACGAGGTTGAGATGAAAAAAGCAACACAACGGTTAGTTTGGGGATGGGGTATCGCGGCGGCACTGGTAGCCGGTAGCGCATCGGCGGCGAGCTGGCAGGATCAGCTGAGCAGCGCCGCATCGCAGCTGTCGCAGCAGAACAGCGGCACCACCACCACCAGCAATACGCAGAACGGCGGCCTGTCGCTCTCTTCGCTCAGCGGCCTGCTGAACGGCGGCGATAAAGCGGTGAGCGCCAACAGCATGACCAACGCCGCCGGCGTGATGGAGTATTGCGTGCAGCACAACGTGGTGGATAACAACGTGAAGTCGGTGAAAGATCAGGTGCTGAGCAAGCTGGGCCTGAGCAGCACCACCGCGCAGCAGCAGAAAACCGATTACCAACAGGGGCTGCAGGGCCTGCTGAACACCGGCAACGGCCAGCAGCTGAATCTGCAGAGCCTGAGCAACTCGCCAATGGGTGAGAAGCTGAAAACCAAAGCCTGCGATGTGGTGCTGAAGCAGGGCAAAAAATACATCGGCATGTGATTCCTTCGCGTGGGTTCAGAGGCCGCCTTCCTGCCGTCTGAATCGCCGCTCACCTTATGCCAGCCGGCGCGGGCTGTCCCCCGCGCCCTCTTTTCTCCACGCTGCCGCTATACAGCCAGCAACGTCCGCGTCGCATCCGCCACGCGCGCCAGCAGCGCCCTAGCCTGTTCAAACGACTGGATATTGGTGTAGCCAATCACCAGGCCATAGCGCTTTTGCGTCTGCGCGTACCAGCCCGACAGCGGCCGCACGTACAACGCCTGCTGCGCCCACAGCGTCGCCAGCGCCACATCCTGCGTGCCGCGCCGCAGAAACGCCACGATGTGCATACCGCCGTCGGTCAGCTCAAAGGTAAACAGCCCCGGCAAGCTGGCTTCGATGGCCTCCAGCATCATGCGACGGCGCTGCTGATACAGGATGCGCATCTTTTTGATGTGGCGATAAAAATGCCCTTCGCTGAGAAACTGCGCGAGGATCTTCTGGGGCAGCAGCGGCAGGCCGGTTTCCAGAATCTCGCCCAGCTCGCCGAACTGCGCCAGCGTGTGCTGCGGCATCACCAGATAGCCGATGCGCATCGCCGGCATCATGGTTTTGCTGAAGGTGCCGGTGTAGATCACCCGGTCGTGCACATCCAGGCTTTTCAGCGCCGGAATCACCTTACGCGTGTAGTGAAATTCGCCGTCGTAATCATCCTCAATGATCCAGCTGTCATGCTGCTGCGCCCACGCCAGCAGTTGATGCTTGCGCGGCAGCGACAGGCTGACCGCCAGCGGGCTCTGGTGCGTTGGCGTCACCACCGCAAAGCGCGCGTCGGCGTGATAGCGCAGCAGATAATCCACGTCCACGCCCTGCCCATCCACCGGCACATAGTGCAGGTTGGGTGCGATGCGCTTCAGCAGCTGCTGGCCGAAGAAGTAGCCGGGATCTTCGAACAGCACTTTGTCTCCCGGCTGCGCCAGCACCGCCAGAATCAGCCGCAGGTTGGCGCGGTAGCCGCTGGTGATGAAGATCTGCTCCGGCTGGCAGTTGAGGCCGCGCGAAATGTTCAGGTAGCTGGCGATGGCCGCCCGCAGCGGCGCATATCCCATCACCGGCGGTATCGTCATCTCGTCCGGCCGCAGGCTGCGCGCCGCTTTCGCCGACATCAGCCGCCACTTTTTGTGCGGAAACTCGTCCAGCGCCGGGATGCCGAGCCGCAGCTCGCCTTTGCCCTCGGTCACCGGCAGCAGCGCGGGCGTCATCGCCGGTGCGCGCGTTGGCGTAGCTGCGCTCGCCAGCTTCAGCTGCGGATTAACGCGCGTGCCCTTCGCGCCCTGGCTGACAAAATAGCCTTCGCCGATGAGGATTTCATAGGCGGCCTCCACCGTTTTACGCGCCACCTGCAGTTCGCCCGCCAGCACGCGGATCGCCGGTACGCGGTCGCCCGGCCGGAGCTGTCCGGCAAGAATCTGCTGCCGGAAGCGCTGGTAAATCTCTTTGTAACCCACGCGTCACTCCTTTCTCAGCCACTGCGCTATGTCCTACCTGTTTTCACGCGTAATGGCCCTGTTCGCTCAGACATAGCAGTTTAAGATGCAGGCATTCCCCCTGCAATACGGATGACAGCCATGAAGATTGTGCATTACGCCACCGCAGAACAACTCGCGCGCTGCTACCCGCTGATGCGTGCGCTGCGCGGGCGGCTGGCGGATGAGGCGCAGTTTATCGCCCAGGCGCAGCGTCAGCAGGCGCAGGGTTATCGCCTCGCCGGTATCGAACATCAGGGACAGCCGACGGTGCTGGCCGGTTATCGCCTGCTGGAGAATTTTATCCACGGCAGCTTCTGCTACGTCGATGACCTGGTGAGCGATCCCGCGCTGCGCGGTCAGGGCTTCGGCGCCGCGCTGCTCGACGGCTTAGCGGTGCTGGCGCGTGAGTACGGCTGCAGCCGCATGGTGCTGGATACCGCAATCAGTAACACCCGGGCGCAGGCGTTTTATCAGCGCTGCGGCTATCAGGCGCTCGGCCTGCATTTTTATCGCTCTATCGTATGAGGAACCACTGCATGAATGTGCTGCACATTAAAGTCAGCCCGGATCTGGCGGGATCGGCGTCGCGCATCGCCTCGGCGCGTCTGATCGAAAAGCTGCGCAGCCGCCATCACGATCTGCACGAGACGGTGCTGGATCTGGCGCAACAGCCGCTGCCGCATCTGGATGCCTTCACCATCAGGGCTTTTTTTACCCCACCGGAGGCGCGTGATGAAGCGCAGCGTAACGCCATTCGCACCTCGGAACAGCTGGTGGATCAGCTGTTTGCCTGCGACACCCTGGTTATCTCATCGCCGATGTGGAACCTCGGGCTGCCATCGGTACTGAAAGCCTGGTTCGACCATATTACCCGCGCCGGCCGCACCTTCGCCTTTACGCCTGAAGGCACCAAAGTCGGGCTGGTGAGCGGCAAAAAAGTTTACTGCGTGATGGCCAGCGGCAGCGTGTTTGCCCACGGGCCCTTTATGCAGGATGACCAGTTCACGCCGTACGTGCGCGCGGCACTGGCGTACATCGGCATCAGCGATGTGCAGTTTATCCGCGTCGACGGCACGCACGACCCGCTCAGCCGTGCCCGCGCGTTACCCGAAGCACTCGAAACCATTGAACGTCTGTTCTGACGGAGGAAAATCATGACTCAACGCGTTAACCATTTCAAAACCACCCCGGCGCTGGCCAAAGCGATGTCGGATCTGTCGAATAGCGTCGCCAGCACGTCGCTGGAGAAGTCGCTCAGGCATCTGGTGGATATCCGCGCCTCGCAGCTCAACCACTGCGCGTTCTGCCTCGATATGCACATCAAGCAGGCGGCGATTGACGGCGAGCATGAGCTGCGGCTGCACCATGTGGCGATCTGGCGCGAATCGCCGCTGTTCAGCGCGCGGGAGAAAACTGCCTTTGCCCTGACCGAAGCGCTGACGCGCATTGGTGAGCACGGCGTTGACGAGGCGCTGTACGGCGAGCTGCGCGCGCACTTCTCCGAGGTGGAGATCAGCGAGCTGACCTTTAAGATCGCGGTGATCAATACCTGGAACCGGCTGATGATCCTGTCGCAGATGGCACCCGGCGCGCTCGACAGCGCTTACGGGCTGGATCGTGCTGATTTGCGGTAATTTTTATCGCCAGTAGCTGCGGCTGCTGGCGATAGCATGTTTTTCTGCGCGCCCTGACGCTATAGTGAAGTTTTGCACCACACAGGACACCGCGCATGAAAGGCATCAACATTGCGATTTACTTCGATCCCGACCTGATTCGCATCTGCGTTCACCAGCCGGATGACAGCTACCTCAGCCAGACGTTTCATTACGCCGACAGCGTGATTGAGGAGATTTATCAGTGGCTGGAGCAGTTCACGCCGGGTCGCACCCACATTTGCCTGATTGAGCACGACACCGCCGATATCCTCGCCGATGAGCTGGTGGACAACGGTTATCACGTGCATCAGGTGAGCCAGCATGCGCTGCTCAGCTGGTTCGCCAGTGAGCCGCCCGCCACGCCAGACGGCTCGCCGGTGCGCGCGCTGCTGCGCTATCTGGAGAACGAGAAGCCGGCAGAGTATCAGTCACGCACGCCGCAGATTGAAGCGCTGATGGAGTTGCTGGATGAGCTGGACGATCTGGAAGGCGTGGAGAGTGAGGAAGATGAGGATAACCTGCCGGATAACGTGCTGCGCCTGATGAAGCAGAAGAAAATCAGCGCCAGCGACGCCGCCCAGCGCCTGTTGCCAGACGTGAATGAACGCATTCGCGAGCATTTGATTCATTATCCCGAGCTGATGACGCCGGATCTGCTGGAAGATTTTTTCCCCGAGCTGCTGGAAGCGATGGAAACGCCGAAGCATTGATGCTGTCCAGGTGCGCATAAATGCGCACCCTACGAAAAAACCGGTGTACAGGGTACTGTAGGGTCGCCATTCATGGCGACCGTTGCGCTGGCAGCTGCGCGCATAAATGCGCACCCTACGAAAAAAACGGTGCACAGGATACTGTAGGGTCGCCATTCATGGCGACCGTTGCGCTGGCAGCTGCGCGCCTGATATTAACCAGGGAATAAATCATGCTGGAACTGTTCAAAGCCATCGGGCTCGGCCTGGTGGTGATTTTGCCGCTTGCTAACCCGTTAACCACCGTGGCGCTGTTTCTCGGCCTCGCGGGTGACATGAATTTTCAGGAACGCAATCGCCAGGCGCTGCAGGCGTCGATCTACGTGTTCCTGATTATGATGGTCGCCTGGTATGCCGGGAACGCGGTGCTGCACACCTTTGGTATCTCCATTCCCGGCCTGCGCATGGCCGGCGGGCTGATTGTCGCCTTTATCGGCTTTCGCATGCTGTTCCCCGCCAAACCGGTCGGGCATTCGGTGGAGGCCAAACACAAGCTGGATGAACTCGACGCCAGCGACGATCCGCGCGAAACGGTGAATATCGCCTTTGTGCCGCTGGCAATGCCGAGCACCGCCGGACCGGGCACCATCGCGATGATCATCAGTTCGGCCTCGACGGTGAAAGCCGGCGTCGATTTCCCCGCGTGGGTGGTAGCCATCGCGCCGGTACTGACATTCCTGGCGGTGGCAGTGATTTTATGGATTTCGCTGCGCAGCTCCGGCGCCATCATGAAGCTGGTCGGCAAAGGCGGCATCGAAGCGATTTCGCGCCTGATGGGGTTTTTACTGGTGTGTATGGGCGTGCAGTTTGTCATCAACGGCGTTCTGGAAGTGGCGCACACCTTTCATTAAAAATAAAAAATCGCACCGTACTGTAGCGGCGCGATTCATCGCGCAATGCCCGCCATCTCGCGACGCCGGGCATTGCCATCAGGACAGCGCGCCAGAACGCGCCGCTAGGTTTTAGTGCAGCGTTTTCCGCACATCCACCACCTGTTCTTTCGTCACTGCCGGCGCGTGGTTGCTCCAGCCCTGACGAATAAAGGTGGCCAGCTGCGCCACTTCATCATCGGTCAGACGATACGCAAACGGCGGCATGGCCAGCGTCGACGGCGCTTTCTCCGTTGAGGGCTGCTGCGCACCGGCCAGAATGGTGTGAATCAACCCGCTGGGGTCCTGCGCATTGACGATAGTGGCCTGATCCAGCTCCGGGAAGATCCCCGGTGCGCCTTTGCCGGTGACAAAGTGACAGGCACCGCAGTTGTCGAGATACAGACGCTCGCCTTCGGACAGATTCTTCGCCGCCGTCAGCTTCGCTTCGGTCTTCTGCTGCGCCTGCACGTCGTACGCCTGCAGCGGCGGATTGCCGCCGAGGAACTTCAGGTAAGCGGCAATCGCTTGCAGATCGGCATCCGTCATGTGCGAGCTGGAGTGCTCCACCACTGACGTCATCTCGCCGCCCACCGCGGCTTTATCGTTACGTCCGGTTTGCAGATAATCGACAATCTCCTGCTCGCTCCAGCGTGGTACACCGCGCAGCGACGGCACCTCCCAGTTATTCAGACTGCCGCCGGCGAGGAAGCGATCGTCGCTGCTGTCCAGCGCCTTCTCGTTCATGCCGAGGCCGCGCGGCGTGTGGCAGCTACCGCAGTGGCCGAGGCTTTCCACGATGTAAGCACCGCGATTAACCTCCGCTGAGGCTCCGCCAATCGGCTGGAACGGTTTATCCGAAGTAAACGCCCAGTTCCAGAAACGCATGCCCCAGCGCTGGCTGAACGGGAAACTCAGCTTTGTTTCCGGCGGCTGTTCGCTGTCCGGCTTCACGCCCTGCATGAAGTAGACGTACAGCGCGTGCAGGTCTTCATCGCTGATTTTGGCGTAATCCGGGTACGGCATCGCCGGGTAAAGGCGCGAGCCGTCCGGCAGCACGCCTTTGCGCACCGCGTCCGAGAACTGCTGCTCGCTGTAGTTGCCGATGCCGTGCTGTTTATCCGGCGTAATGTTGGTGGAGTAGATAGTGCCGAGGTTCGACTCAATCGCCAGCCCGCCGGCGTAATCCGCTTTGCCCGCCACGGTATGGCACGCCATACAGTCGCCGAGGCGCGCCAGATACTCGCCCTTTTTAATCAGTGATGCGTCATCTGCTGCCTGCGCCTGCACCGCACAGCTGCCCAGCAGCACCGCGTGAGCGATTAACAATGATTTTAATTTCATGTGCTTATGCCTGTACCAGTGGGCCGGGATTCTGCAAATAGTGCTCTTTGATAGCCTGCGCCGCCATCAGGGTAATCGCGCCGATGGTATCGGTCGGGTTCGCCTGGAAGTTCTGCGGGAAAGCGTTACCGCCCGGCACAAACACGTTGTGCACATCCCAGCTTTGCAGGTACTTGTTCAGCGCCGAGGTTTTCGGGTTGTCGCCCATCACCGCGCCGCCCACGTTGTGGGTAGAGACGTATTTGGTCAGGTCAAAGTCTGCGCCCATCGGCAGGAAGCTCATGCTCATGCTGTCCGGATTCAGCTCTTTGGCGATATCGCCAACGATGCCTTTCAGGTGCTGCTGCAGCTTGAGCTCGTTCTGTTTCCAGTTAAAGGTCATGCGCAGCAGCGGCTGACCGCGATGGTCGGTGTAGTGCGGATCCAGATCCAGATAGATATCGCGGTACGACTGGCAGGTGGTGGTAATACTGATCTTCATCGAATGGTTGTACCACTGCTCCAGACCCTCTTTGTACCCCATGCCCCAGCTTGGTGTGCCTTTCGGCAGCGCGGTGCCAATCGGCGTACCGGTTGCCTGCGAACTGTGGATTTTGGCGCCGCCCAGGAAGCCAAGTCCCGGACCGTCGAAGTTGCCGGGCGAGATGTCATTAAACATCTGACCGGTCGCGCCAGCGGTGGCGAAGGCGTTGAAGTTTTTGTCTTTGAAGAACAGCGTGGCGCCGCCGTTGGACAGAAACGCATAGTTACGCCCGACGACGCCCTCTTCGGTGATCGGGTTGTAAGGCTTGCCGATGCCGGACAGCAGCATCAGGCGCACGTTGTACAGCTGGAAGCTGGAGAGCACCACAATCTTCGCCGGCTGGAACACTTCGTTGCCGTCAGCGTCAAAATAGAGCACGCCCTTCGCAGTTTTGCCGTCGTCGTGCAGCACCACTTTGTACACTTCCGCGTGCACTTCATACGAGAAGTTCGGCATGCGCTTCAGCGCGTCCATCACCGCCGTCTGCGGTGAGGCTTTTGAGTAGTTCAGGCACGGATATTTCGAGCAGTAGCCGCAGTAGTTGCAGGGAGCGATCTGGTTGCCGTACGGGTTTTTCCACGCGCGTGAAACGCAGGCTGACGGGTTCGGGAACGGATGATAGCCCAGCTTCTTTGCTGCCTCTTTGAACATCACGTTGTTCAACGTATCGTCCAGTGCCGGCAGCGGATACGGCTCGGAACGCGGGCCTTCAAACGGGTCGCCGCCTTCCAGAATCTGCCCACGCAGGTTACCGGTGGTGCCCGACTGGCCGCAAATCAGCTCAAACTTGTAGAAATACGGCTCGATCTCATCCCAGGTGAACGGGAAATCCATCACGCGCATGTCATCCTGCAGGATGCCGGGCTTATAGGCCTGATCGACGTAGGTTTTCAGTTTGATATCGGTAGGCGTGGGGCGAATCAGTACCGCCGTCCAGTGCATGCCCGCGCCGCCGACGCCGGTACCTGGAGCAAATGCGCCCCATTTGCGGGTTGGCAGCGCCGTCTGGTCCATGTTGTAACGCACGGTGACCGCCACTTCTTTTGGCGTGGCGAACACTTTGTTGCGCACGTTATAGGCGTACTCATCGGCCGGTTTCGGGTAAGCGAAATCCGGGTAGTCGCGCTCGCCACCGCGCTCAAGGGCGCGCACGTCCAGTCCGGCCATTGCCAGTTCAATACTCATCAGCGAGCCGGCCCAGCCGAGGCCGCACACCACGACGTCGACTTCTTTCTTTGTAATCTGTGCCATGTTTTTCTGTCTCACATACCAAATACGGGGATTCAGGCGCGTTCGCCCATCAGGCTGACCGGTCCGAGCGGATACGGCACGTTATGCTGCTTCACCCACTCGGTGAAGCTGGCGCGTGCCCCCGGGAAGCCGATGGCGATCCAGGCTTTCATGCCTTTGTTGCCGCCGTACATCGGGTCAGCGAGGTAGCCGTGTTTGGTATCGGAAAGCAGCTGGCTGAAGAACTGCGAGGCTTTCAGGTTCGGTTCGCCCAGCGCGGCGAAGTCGATACCGTCGTTTTTATTCACTTTGGTCAGCACCGCGTCTTTCTCTGCCAGCGTCAGCTCAGAAAACGCTTTGTGGTAGGTGCTTTGCGTCCACTGCTCCACCAGTTTGATGCCGGTGCGATACATCTGCTGCGGCGTGAACGGGATCTGATAGCCCATGGTGGCGGGCGCGTGCACGTCAAACGGCCCCTGCAGGTAGATCTCTGCGCCGAACTCCGGGCTGTGCAGCTGCTGGTCAATGAAGATTGGCACATTGGTTTCCAGTGCACCCGGCGCTTTGCCGTTGCCACCGGCAGGGATCAGGCGATCGGTCGCGGCCAGAATAAATTGCCACTCCTCAGCGCTAAAAAAGATCGGTTTATAGTCGGCAAGGTCCGGTGCTGCCATTTCCGCAGCCTGAGCTGCAGTCAGTCCTTTTAAAACCAGGTCGCTTAATGGCAAAGCCAGCAACGACCCAAGTAAAAACTTACGTCTGGTGGTCGGTTTTTCTAAAAGCATGGCGCGACGACTCTCACTTGCTAAGAAAGGAAATTATTTTTGTTAATAGATTTATAAATCGGCAAACAAGCTGGCAATCTTATGGATACAGATATTTCAGGATGTAAGCATTAAATTAGAAATGTGTTTTGATGAGAAACCATCAACCTGACGAAAAGTCGCCATGCGCTGTGGACGCGCTTTCGCAGCGGGAATTGCGCTTTTAACCGTACAAATGCCAGGAGATTAGCGCCAGAGACTGGGCAAATGACTGAAACAAATCGGCGTGAGAAATAGTCGCTCAGCTTAATTAATCAGAAAAAATCATACTTCCATACCAGAGCTTATGCTTATCAATAACCGCTTATTGGCTGAATGCGCAACGTCTGAGCAGTTTATTTCCTGAATATGACAGTGCGCCCACAAAATAACCGATTAGTTAGTTGCCGGTATTAATTGTTATTTCCGGCACAGCTCAGAACAAACCGGCATTTAGCCAGCAGCGCGACAGCGATAAAGTCGTCGCATCAATTACTCAGGATAATCATGATGCGAGCACTCTTATTGTTCTTCACCTTATTCAGCAGCGCCTTTGCCCTGCAGGCCGCCACGCCAAAAGACACGCTGGTGGTGGCCGTGCCGCTCGACGGCATTATCAGCTTTGACCCGGCAGAAAGTTTTGAGACCGTCAGTAACAGCGTGCAGCGCAACATTTATCAGACGCTGGTAGAGGCCGATCGCGATGCGCCACAAAAACTCGCGCCGCTGCTCGCCACCTCATGGCAGCCCGGCAGCACGCCGCACAGCCTGGTGTTTAACCTGAAACCGGATGCGCATTTCGCCAGTGGTAACCCGGTGACCGCGCAGGACGTGGTGTTTTCGCTGACGCGCGCGGTTCAGCTCAACAAAGCCCCGTCGTTTATTCTCGCTGAGTTTGGCTGGACGGCGGACAACATCGCCAGCCAGCTGCGGGTTGTGAACGATCATCAGCTGGAGATTCAGTGGCCGGCGCAGATTGGTCAGGATCTGGCGCTGCGCCTGCTGACTGCACCGGTGGCCTCGGTAGTGGACAGCAAAACCGTGCAGCAGCACATCACCGCCAACGACAGCGGCAACGGCTGGCTGCACACTCACTCCGCGGGCAGCGGCGCATTCAGCATCCAGCAATATGTGCCGCAGCAGGCGCTGGTGCTGAGCGCAAATCCGCACGCCAGCCCGCAGCCGCAGCTGAAACGCATCCTGCTGAAAGGCGTGGCCGATGCCGGTGCGCGCCGCCTGCTGATTCAGCAGGGCGATGTCGATGTGGCGTACCAGCTGGGCCCGGACCAGATCGATGCGCTGAAAAACGACCAGCAGTTGCGCATTGAGGCCTTCCCGTCGAGCCTGGTCTATTACCTGGCGTTTAATACGCAAAACAAAGCGCAGCCGGCGCTGGGTAATCCGGCGCTGTGGCAGGCGGCGCGCTGGCTGGTGGATTACAACGCCATTTCACGCGATCTGCTGAAAGGCCAGTACCGTATTCACCAGAGCTTCCTGCCGCAGGGCTTTGATGGCGCGCTGGAGAATCAGCCGTTCCATTACGATGTGGCCAAAGCCAAAGCGATCCTGGCGCAGGGCGGTATCAGGCCCGGCAGCAAATTCTCGCTGACGGTGATCAACCAGCCGCCGTACATCGACGTGGCGCAGGCGCTGCAGGCCAGCTTTGCCAAAGCCGACGTGCAGATTGAGCTGCAGCCGGTGGCGGAATCGGAACTGTGGAGCAAAATGCGCGGACGTGATTTCCAGTCGATCTTTATTTACTGGGGCGCCGACTATGTGGATCCGAATACCAACGCCAGCGCCTTTGCCTATAACGTGCCGGGCGGCTCTAAAACGCTGGCGTGGCGCGTCGGCTGGGAGATTCCCGAACTGAGCGCACAGACGCGCACCGCAGCTGGTGAGAGCGACGCCAGCCAGCGCCGCGCGCTGTATACCGCGCTGCAACAGCGCGTACAGCAGGATTCGCCGTTCGTGGTGATGCTACAGGGCGCACAGCAGGTGGCGGTGCGCAATAACGTCAGCCACGTGCAGCAGGGCATCGGCGTGAGCCTGCTGTTTTTCGATGCGGTAGTGAAGAAGTAGGTTGGTGCGCGCTGCCCCTCATCCCAGCCTTCTCCCGCCCGCGGGAGAAGGGCCGATCGCGCGGGCAGCAACCGGAACTCCCCTTATTTTTCACCCAAATATCCCTCTCTCTCCCGCGCACCGCTTGCTATTCTTTGAGTCATTACGCAATGCCGGAGAGCGCAACCATTATGACTACCCCACTGCTGATCGCCCAGACGCCTGACCTTCAACTGCATCTGCTGCCCGCCATGGCTAACCGTCACGGACTGATAACCGGCGCGACCGGCACCGGTAAAACCGTGACGCTGCAAAAGCTGGCTGAATCCTTCTCCGCCATCGGCGTGCCGGTGTTTATGGCCGATGTCAAAGGCGATCTTTCCGGTATTGCGGCCGCGGGCGATGGCTCGGAAAAGCTGCTGGCGCGGCTGGCGAAGATTGGCGTCACCGACTGGCAGGCGCAGAAAAATCCGGTGATGCTGTGGGATATCTTCGGCCAGCAGGGCCATCCGGTGCGCGCAACGGTGTCCGATCTCGGCCCGCTGCTGCTGGCGCGACTGCTCAGCCTCAATGAGGTGCAGTCCGGCGTGCTGCAAATTATCTTCCGTATCGCCGACGATCAGGGCCTGCTGCTGCTGGATTTCAAAGATTTGCGCGCCATGACGCAATACATCGGTGATAACGCCAAAGCGTTTCAGACGCAGTACGGCAATATCAGCAGCGCCTCGGTGGGCGCCATTCAGCGCGGCCTGCTGGCGCTGGAGCAGCAAGGTGCCGAACACTTCTTTGGTGAACCGATGCTGGATATCCGTGACTGGATGCGCTGCGACGCTGACGGCAAAGGCTTCATCAATATCCTGGCAGCGGAAAAGCTTTATCAGCAGCCGAAACTCTACGCCACCAGCCTGCTGTGGCTGCTGGCGGAACTGTATGAACAGCTGCCGGAAGCCGGCGATCTGGACAAACCAAAGATGGTGTTCTTCTTTGACGAAGCACATCTGCTGTTTAACGACGCGCCGCCGGTGCTGCTGGAGAAAGTGGAACAGGTAATTCGCCTGATTCGCTCGAAGGGCGTTGGCGTGTACTTTGTCACGCAGAATCCGGCGGACATTCCGGATAATGTGCTCGGTCAGTTGGGTAACCGCGTGCAGCATGCGCTGCGTGCCTTCACGCCGAAAGACCAGAAAGCGGTAAAAAGCGCCGCCGAAACGATGCGCGCCAACCCGGCGTTTAATACCGTGGAGGCGATTCAGGCGCTGGGCACCGGCGAGGCGCTGATCTCTTTCCTCGATGAGAAAGGCAGCCCGTCGATGGTGCAGCGCGCCATGGTGATCGCGCCGGGCTCGCGCATGGGGCCGGCCACTCCTGATGAACGCAACAGCCTGATCAACCATTCGCCGCTGTACGGCAAATACGACAGTGCCGTCGATCGCGAATCGGCGTTCGAAATGTTACAGCAAGGCGTACAGGCCGCGCCGCAGCAGGCCGATGCGCCGCCCAACAAAGGCAATAGCGTGGCGGTGGATGACGGCATTCTGGGTGGGCTGAAAGAGATTCTGTTCGGCAGCACCGGGCCGCGCGGCGGCAAGCGCGACGGCGTAGTGCAGAGCGTGGCGAAAAGCGCGGCGCGCCAGGTGACCAATCAGATCATCCGCGGCGTGCTGGGCAGTCTGCTCGGTGGACGCCGCCGTTAATCGCCCTCTGCTATGATCGTGGTATGGATAAATATCAACAATTAAAACGGAGCAAGCGTCTGGCCCTGTCGCTGCTGCTGATTGCCGCCGCGACCTTTGTCGTGACGCTGTTTCTGCCGCCCACGTTCTGGGTGCTGGGGTTGAAGGCGATTGCCGAAGCGGCGATGGTCGGCGCGCTGGCCGACTGGTTTGCGGTGGTGGCGCTGTTTCGTCGCGTGCCGGTGCCGTTCATCTCGCGCCATACGGCAATTATTCCACGCAACAAAGATCGCATCGGCGAGAATCTTGGCCGCTTCGTGCAGGAGAAGTTTCTCGATACCGATTCGCTGCTGGCACTGATTCGCCGCCACGATCCGTCACAGCTGCTGGCGCAGTGGCTCAATACGCCGGGCAACGCCGATCGCATTGGCCGCCATCTGCTGCAGGTGATGCGCGGTTTCCTCGATCTTACTGACGATCAGCGTATTCAGCGCTTTTTGCGCCGCGCGGTGCATCGCGCACTGGATAAGGTCGATCTGACCCAGTCCAGCGCGCTGCTGCTGGACAGCCTGACCAAAAACAATCGCCATCAGGAGCTGCTGGACGCAGCGGTGCAACAGCTGCTGCGTCTGCTGCACAAACCCGGCACGCGCGAGTTTATCGCGCTGCAGATTGTGCGCTGGCTGAAACGCGAACATCCGATCAAAGCCAAAGTGCTGCCGACCGAATGGCTGGGCGAACATAGCGCCGAGCTGGTCGCCAACGCGGTGGATTCGATTCTGGATGAAGTGGCACGTGACCAGGGCCACGAATTTCGCCTCGGTTTTAATCGCGCGGTACAGCGCCTGATAGAGCGGCTGAAAAGCGATCCGGAGATGGCCGAACGGGCTGAGACCATCAAACACTGGCTGAAAGAGGATGAGTCATTTAACCGTTATATCGGCGAGCTGTGGCAGGACCTGCGCCGCTGGCTGAAGAGCGACCTCAACAGTGACGATTCGCGCGTGCAGGAGCGGGTGCGGCTGGCGGCGCTGTGGCTGGGCGAAACGCTCGCCGCCGATGAAGCACTGCGTACTTCAATGAATCAGCATCTGGAAGACGCTGCGCGCAGTGTCGCGCCGGAGTTTGCGGCGTTTCTCACCCGTCACATCAGCGATACGGTGAAGAGCTGGGATGCGCGCGAGATGTCGCAACAGATTGAGCTGAACATTGGCCGTGATTTGCAGTTTATCCGCATCAACGGCACGCTGGTGGGCGGTACCATTGGCCTGGTGCTGTTTTTGCTGTCGCAGCTGCCGGGCTGGCTGCAGACGTTGCGCTAGCGGTGCGGGCATTGACCTGGCTGGCATGAATAAAAAAGGTCGCCATGAATGGCGACCCTACGGTAACGGTGCGGGAATGACAGGGGCGCCCTGAATCGCGCCCCTGCAACCATCACTACCGCCGCTTTAGCAACAGGTACAAACTGATGGCGAAGAATGCGCCGCTCGGCAGAATCGCGCCCAGCACCGGCGGTAAACCGTACACCAGACTCAGCGGCCCGAAGATCTGATCCAGCACGTAGAACAGGAAGCCAAAGCTGATGCCGGTGACCACGCGCACGCCCATCGATACGCTTCGCAGCGGACCAAAGATAAACGACAGCGCCATCAGCATCATCACCGCCACCGACAGCGGCTGGAAGATTTTGCCCCACATATTCAGCAGGTAGCGCCCGGATTCCTGGCCGCTCTGTTTGAGATATTTGCTGTAGTTATACAGACCGCTGATCGACAGCGCGTCCGGGTCCAGCGCCACCACGCCCAGCTTGTCTGGCGTCAGATTGGTTTTCCATTCGCCGCTCAGGCTCTGTGAACCGGTAATCTGCTTCGGATCTTTCAGGTCCGACTCATCCACCTGCGACAGCTCCCACAGTTTGCGATCTTTATTCCAGACCGCGGTGGCGGCATAGCGCACGCTCAGCAGACGCCGCTGGTCGGTAAAGCGATAGATACTGACGCCGTCGATCTCGTTGTCGCCTTTAATGCGCTCAATGTAGATAAAGTCGTTGCCGTCTTTCGCCCACAGGCCGTTTTGCGTCGAAACCAGCGAGCCGCCGTACAGCTGCTGCGCCCGGTAGTTACGCGCCATCTGCTCGCCCTGCGGGGCGACAAATTCGCCCACTGCCATGGTCAGCAGCACCAGCGGAATCGCGGTTTTCATTACCGCCAGCGCCACCTGCAGACGGGTAAAGCCGGAGGCCTGCATCACCACCAGTTCGCTGCGCTGCGCCAGCGTGCCCAGCCCCAGCAGCGCGCCCAGCAGCGCCGCCATCGGGAAGAAGATCTCGATATCTTTCGGCACGCTGAGCAGCGTGTAGTAACCGGCATCCAGCGCGGTATACGCGCCCTGCCCGGTTTTACGCAGCTGATCGACGAACTTAATGATGCCCGACAGCGACACCAGCATGAACAGCGTCATCATGATGGTGTTGAAGATGGTTTTGCCGATATAGCGGTCAAGGACCTTAAACATCACACGGATCCTCCACGGCTAAAGCGCGCGCGGAAACGGCGCATCGGTACGGTATCCCATACGTTGAGCGCCACCGCCAGCGCCAGATACGCCAGATTGACCACCCACATCCAGATCGCCGGATCAAACCGGCCTTTCGCCGCGTTAGAGCGCAGTGAGCTCTGCAGCAGGAAGAAGATCAGGTAGAGCAACATTGCCGGCAGCATCGACAGCACGCGGCCCTGACGCGGGTTAACCACGCTGAGCGGCACCACCATCAGCGCCATCACCAGCACAGCGAACACCAGCGTCAGACGCCAGTGCAGCTCCGCCTGGAACTGCGGCGTTTTGGTTTTTATCAGCGTGCTGATATCGGCCTGATCGGCATCGTTAGGATCGAGCACCGCCTCTTTGTACCCCACCAGCGCCTGATAATTGACGAAGTCGGTAATACGGAAGTCACGCAGCAGCGCCGTACCTTCAAAGCGCGTGCCTTTGTCCAGCGTCACGGTCTGCGAGCCATCTTTGTGCTGCTCCATGTGACCGCTGTCTGCCAGCACTACCGATGGCCGTGCATTGCCCTTTGGCCGCAGCTGCGCCAGGAACACGCTGCCGAACTTGTTGCCTTTCACGTCTTCGACGAACAGCACGGTATTGCCGTCGCTGGAGGTCTGGAACTGCCCCGCCGCCAGCGCCGCCGCTCCCGGGTTGGCTTTAGCATTTTGTGTCACTTCATCCTGATAGCGCGAGGACCACGGGCCAAGCCAGATCACATTGACCGCCGCCACCAGCGAGGTGAACAGCATCAGGATCATCGCCGCTTTAATCAGGACGCCTTTACCCAGCCCGCAGGCGTGCATCACCGTAATTTCACTTTCGGTGTACAGCCGCCCAAGGGTCATTAAAATCGCCAGAAACAAGCTTAGGGGCAGGATAAGTTGTGCCATTTCAGGCACGCCAAGTCCTAACAATGTCAGAACCAGATTTGTTGGGATTTCGCCATCCACCGCCGCACCCAAAATCCTGACTAACTTCTGGCAAAAGAAGATAAGTAGCAGGATGAACAGGATAGCCAGCTGGCTTTTGAGCGTTTCCCGAACCAGATATCTAATGATGATCACGCTTAGTACGCCTGTGAAAACTTGTCTTTTTGCAGGAAAATCGCTAGTTTCAACGCTTATCAGCCATTTTTCTTCATCAATGGCCGTCATGGTAGCTAAAATAGTATGACGAACGCGTTAGGGTGGTGAAAAAACAACACATTGTCACCCCACTCATTATGGCCGCCGGCGTTAAATTGTCATGGCGTCGCAACAAATTAATGGGTTACGAACGCGCTACATTCTAACGACAGCTAAGGCCGTTGTCTTTAAGATTCAGGAGAGTGCATGGAGTTCAGTGTAAAAAGCGGTAGCCCGGAAAAACAGCGCAGCGCCTGCATTGTGGTTGGCGTTTTCGAACCGCGTCGTCTGTCACCGATTGCCGAGCAGCTGGATAAGATCAGCGATGGCTACATCAGCGCACTGCTGCGCCGCGGTGAGCTGGAGGGCAAAGTGGGCCAGACGCTGCTGCTGCACCATGTGCCAAATATCCTGTCCGAACGTATCCTGCTGATCGGCTGTGGTAAAGAGCGCGAGCTGGATGAGCGCCAGTACAAACAGGTGATTCAGAAAACCATCAATACCCTGAACGACACCGGATCGATGGAAGCAGTGTGCTTCCTGACCGAGCTGCACGTTAAAGGGCGCAACACCTACTGGAAAGTGCGCCAGGCGGTGGAAACCTCCAAAGAGGCGCTGTACAACTTCGACCAGCTGAAAAGCAACAAGGTTGAGCCGCGTCGTCCGCTGCGCAAGCTGGTGTTCAACGTGCCGACCCGCCGTGAGCTGACCAGTGGCGAGCGCGCTATTCAGCACGGTCTGGCCGTTGCCGCCGGCGTCAAAGCGGCGAAAGACCTGAGCAACATGCCGCCGAATATTTGTAACGCCGCGTATCTGGCGTCACAGGCGCGCCAGCTGGCTGATGCGTACAGCAAAAACGTCACCACCCGCGTGATTGGCGAACAGCAGATGAAAGAGCTGGGCATGAACGCCTATCTGGCGGTCGGTGCCGGTTCGCACAATGAGTCGCTGATGTCGGTGATTGAGTACAAAGGCAGCAGCGACGCCGATGCGCGCCCTATCGTGCTGGTAGGTAAAGGGCTGACCTTTGACTCCGGCGGCATCTCCATCAAGCCTGCCGAGGCGATGGATGAGATGAAATATGACATGTGCGGCGCGGCGTCGGTGTACGGCGTGATGCGCATGGTGGCGGAGCTGAATCTGCCGCTGAACGTGGTCGGCGTGCTGGTGGGCTGTGAAAACATGCCGGACGGGCGCGCGATGCGTCCGGGCGACGTGTTGACCACCATGTCCGGCCAGACGGTTGAAGTGCTGAATACCGATGCCGAGGGCCGCCTGGTGCTGTGCGATGCGCTGACCTACGTTGAGCGCTTCGATCCGGAAGTGGTGATTGACGTCGCTACCCTGACCGGTGCCTGCGTGATCGCGCTGGGCCATCACGTCAGCGGGTTGATGTCGAACCACAATCCGCTGGCGCACGAGCTGATCAGCGCGTCAGAGCAGTCGGGCGACCGCGCGTGGCGTCTGCCGATGGCCGATGAGTATCAGGAGCAGCTGGAATCCAACTTTGCCGATATGGCCAACATCGGTGGCCGTCCGGGCGGCGCAATTACCGCCGCCTGCTTCCTGGCACGCTTTGCGCGCAAGTTTAACTGGGCGCACCTGGATATCGCCGGCACCGCCTGGCGCTCCGGCAAAGCCAAAGGCGCGACCGGCCGTCCGGTGCCGCTGCTGTCGCAGTTCCTGCTAAACCGCGCTGGCCTGAACGGCGACGATTAAGAGCCGGGGCGAATGCTGCAACGGTGCGCATGAACGCGTTTGACAGCGTGCGGCCATTGGAACGGTGCGCATGAATGCGTTAAATACCGTGCGGCCATTGAAACGGTGCGCATGAATGCGCACCCTACGGGTGTAGGGTCGCCGTTCACGGCGACCTGATTATCAGCCGCACGGTTTACAGGGTCGCCGTTCATGGCGACCTTATTATTGGACGCCGCAATCTTACTGTCGCACAATGCGCCCCACTGTCATTGATGGAAATAACCTGCCATGAAAAACGCCACCTTCTTCGTGATGGAGTCTGAAAGCGCCAGCGACGGCTTAAGCGCCATCGAAGCGCTGGTGTGCGAGTTGGCCGCCAGCCGCTGGCGAGACGGTAAGCGCATCCTGATTGCCTGCGAAGATGAACAGCAGGCCAATCGACTGGATGAAGCACTGTGGCAGCGTCCGGCCAACGCCTTTGTGCCGCACAACCTGGCCGGCGAAGGCCCGCGCTACGGCGCGCCGGTTGAGCTGGCCTGGCCGCAGCGACGCGGCAGTGCGCCGCGCGATCTGCTGATCAGCCTGCTACCGCAGTTCGCAGATTTTGCTACCGGTTTCCATGAAGTGATAGACTTCGTACCTTATGAAGAATCCCTGAAACAACTGGCGCGCGACCGCTATAAAGCATATCGCAGCGTTGGTTTCCAATTGAATACGGCGACGCCACCCCCGCCGCAAACGACATAGCAGATATGGAAAAGACATATAACCCGCAAGATATCGAGCAGCCGCTCTACGAGCACTGGGAACAGCAGGGCTACTTCAAACCGAATGGCGATACCAGCCAGGAAAGCTTTTGCATCATGATCCCGCCGCCGAACGTCACCGGTAGCTTGCATATGGGTCACGCCTTCCAGCAAACCATCATGGATACCATGATCCGCTACCAGCGCATGCAGGGTAAAAACACCCTGTGGCAGGCAGGTACGGACCACGCCGGTATCGCCACGCAGATGGTGGTTGAGCGCAAGATCGCCGCTGAAGAGGGCAAAACGCGTCAGGATTACGGTCGTGACGCCTTTATCGAAAAAATCTGGCAGTGGAAGGCTGAATCCGGCGGCACCATCACCCGCCAGATGCGTCGCCTCGGCAACTCGGTTGACTGGGAGCGCGAGCGCTTCACCATGGATGAAGGCCTGTCCAACGCGGTGAAAGAAGTCTTCGTCCGTCTGTACAAAGAAAACCTGATCTACCGTGGCAAGCGCCTGGTGAACTGGGATACGAAACTGCGCACGGCGATCTCTGATCTCGAAGTGGAAAACCGCGAGAGCAAAGGCTCAATGTGGCACATTCGCTATCCGCTGGCGGACGGCGTGAAAACTGCCGAAGGCAAAGATTACCTGGTGGTGGCCACCACCCGACCGGAAACCCTGCTGGGCGATACCGGCGTGGCGGTCAACCCGGAAGATCCACGTTATAAAGATCTGATCGGCAAAGAGGTGATCCTGCCGCTGGTGAACCGTCGTATTCCGATCGTCGGCGACGAACACGCCGATATGGAGAAAGGCACCGGCTGCGTGAAGATCACCCCGGCGCACGACTTCAACGACTACGAAGTGGGCCGTCGTCACAAGCTGCCGATGATCAACATCCTGACCTTTGATGGCGACATCCGCGAGCGTGCGGAAGTGTTCGACACCAACGGTGAAGTCAGCGATGCCTGTTCCGATGAAATTCCGCCGCAGTTCCAGAAGATGGAGCGTTTCGCCGCGCGTAAAGCGATTGTCGCCGCCGTTGACGAACTCGGCCTGCTCGACGAAATCAAACCACACGATCTGACGGTACCGTACGGCGACCGCGGCGGCGTGGTGATCGAGCCGATGCTAACCGATCAGTGGTACGTGCGCACGGCCCCGCTGGCGAAAGTCGCGGTGGAAGCGGTAGAAAACGGCGACATTCAGTTTGTGCCGAAGCAGTATGAAAACATGTACTTCTCATGGATGCGCGACATCCAGGACTGGTGCATTTCACGTCAGCTGTGGTGGGGCCACCGCATTCCGGCCTGGTACGACAACAACGGTAACGTCTATGTTGGCCGCAGCGAAGAAGAAGTGCGCCAGGAAAACAATCTGGCCGCCGACGTGACGCTGCGCCAGGATGACGACGTGCTTGATACCTGGTTCTCTTCCGGCCTGTGGACATTCTCTACGCTGGGCTGGCCGGAGAATACCGAAGCGCTGCGCACCTTCCATCCTACCAGCGTGCTGGTGAGCGGCTTCGACATCATCTTCTTCTGGATTGCGCGCATGATCATGCTGACCATGCACTTCATCAAAGATGAAAACGGCAAGCCGCAGGTACCGTTTAAAACCGTCTACATGACCGGTTTGATCCGCGATGAAGAAGGCCAGAAGATGTCCAAGTCGAAAGGCAACGTCATCGATCCGCTGGATATGGTGGACGGCATTTCGCTGGAAGATCTGCTGGAGAAACGCACCGGCAATATGATGCAGCCGCAGCTGGCTGAGAAGATTCGCAAACGTACCGAGAAGCAGTTCCCGGACGGTATCGTGCCTTCCGGCACCGATGCGCTGCGCTTCACCCTCGCCGCGCTGGCGTCCACCGGTCGTGACATCAACTGGGATATGAAGCGCCTGGAAGGCTACCGCAACTTCTGTAACAAGCTGTGGAACGCCAGCCGTTTCGTGCTGATGAACACCGAAGATCAGGATTGCGGCCAGAACGGCGGCGAGCTGAAGCTGTCACTGGCGGATCGCTGGATCCTGACGGAATTCAACAGCACCGTGAAAGCGTACCGCGAAGCGCTGGATAGCTATCGCTTTGATATCGCTGCCAACATTCTGTACGACTTCACCTGGAACCAGTTCTGTGACTGGTATCTGGAGCTGACCAAGCCGGTGATGAACAGCGGCAGCGAAGCGGAGCTGCGCGGCACGCGCAACACGCTGGTGACGGTGCTGGAAGCGTTGCTGCGCCTGGCGCATCCGATCATCCCGTTCATTACCGAGACCATCTGGCAGCGCGTGAAAGTGCTGAAGAACATCGACCACGATACCATCATGCTGCAGCCGTTCCCGCAGTATGACGCGGCGAAGGAAGACGCGGAAGCGAAGGCCGATATCGAGTGGATGAAGCAGGCGATTGTGGCGGTGCGTAATATCCGTGCCGAAATGAACATCGCGCCGAGCAAGCCGCTCGACGTGCTGCTGCGCGACTGCTCGCCGGCGGCGCAGCGTCGTGTCGAAGAGAACCGCAACTTCCTGTCGCGCCTGGCGCGTCTGGAGAGCCTGACCATTCTGCCAGCCGGCGAGAAAGGTCCGGTCTCGGTAACCAAGATTGTTGATGGCGCAGAGCTGCTGATCCCGATGGCAGATCTGGTCAACAAGGAAGCCGAGCTGGAGCGTCTGGCGAAAGAGCTGGTGAAGCTGGATGTCGAGATCGAGAAGATTCAGACCAAACTGGCTAACGAAGGCTTTGTATCGCGCGCACCGGAAGCGGTGGTGGCGAAAGAGCGCGAGCGCGTAGCCGAGCTGGAGCAATCAAAAGCAAAACTGATTGAACAGCAGGGCGTGATTGCGGCATTGTAAGCGCTTCAGTCCTGACGCTTAATCGAAGCCGGGCACTGCCCGGCTTTTTTCTATCGGAAGATTATGATGACCACCGCCACGCCACTTAACCTGCAGGTGCGCCCGATTGTCGCCGCCGATAATCCGCGGATTGCGCAGGTGATCCGCGATGTCTCCGCCGAGTTCGGCCTGACGGCGGATAAAGGTTATACCGTGTCCGACCCGCAGCTCGATCGGCTGTTTGAGCTGTACAGTGCGGCGGACAGCGCCTATTGGATCGTGGAGCATGAAGGTCAGGTGGTCGGCGGCGGCGGCGTGGCACCGCTGGCCTGCAGCGCACCGGATATCTGTGAGTTGCAGAAGATGTATTTCCTGCCGTCGGTGCGCGGGCTGGGTTTAGCGCGCGAACTGGCGCTGCGCGCAATGGATTTTGCCCGCCAGCGCGGGTTCCGGCGCTGCTACCTGGAGACCACCGGCAGCCTGACGCGCGCCATTAAGCTCTATCAGTCGCTGGGCTTTGAACAGATTGCGGACGCGATGGGCTGTACCGGCCACGTGGATTGCGAAGTGAGAATGCTGCGGGTGTTGTGAGGGAAAAACCACTCACTTCTCTACCGCAACGCCCTGTGCCAGCTGACCAATCAACGCCCCCAACGTCTCTACCGCCGCCTCGGCGCGTGCATCCCACGGCCAGGCGGTGTTGAAGCGGAAGCAGTGGCTGAAACTCTCGCTGCTGGAAAACAGCTGGCCCGGCGCAATACTGATGCCCTGTTGCAGCGCCAGATGATACAGCTGCGTGGCGTTAATCTGCTCCGGCAAGCTAATCCACAAAAAGTAGCCACCGGGCGTATCGCTGATGTGCGCCTCGGCGGGCAGCACGCGGCGCAGCGCCTGCTGTGCCAGCTGTTTGCGCTTAGCCAGCGTCTGACGCAGCTTTTTCAAATGCGTATCGTAGCTGCGGGTGCTGAGAAAATCCGCCAGTGCCAGCTGCATAGGCGCGCTGGTCGAGAGCGTACTCATCATCTGAATGCGCTGCACGCGCTGCGCATAGCGCCCCGCCGCGACCCAGCCCACGCGAAATCCCGCCACCAGATTTTTCGAAAAGCTGCCGCAGTGCAGCACGTAACCCTCGCGGTCGAACGCTCTGGCCGGCAACGGCTTATCGTGGCCGTGATACAGGTCGCTATAAACGTCATCCTCTATCATCGCCACCTGATAACGCGTCAGCAGCGCCACCAGCTGCTGTTTGCGCTCGGCGCTGAGCGTAAAGCCGAGCGGATTCTGCCGGTTGGTCATCAGCCAGCAGGCTTTCACCGGCCAGCGCTGCAGCGCCTGCTCCAGCTCATCCAGATCGATGCCCTGCTCCACATCGCTGGCGATAGCAATCGCGTTCAGCTTGAGCCGTTCAATCGCCTGCAACGCGCCATAGAAGGAAGGGTTCTCGATCACCACCCAGTCGCCCGGTTCGGTCACCGCCTGCAGGCTGAGGTTAAGCGCTTCCATCGCACCGTTGGTAATAACGATGTCATCCGGCGACAGCGTAATGCCCTGCTGCGCATAACGCTGGGCGAGGATTTTTCGCAGCGCTTCATTACCGGGCGGCAGATTATTCAGGGCATCGGTGGGTTTGAGATTGTGCGAGACCTTCACCAGCGAGCGCATCAGCTGGCGCTGGGGAAACAGTTCCGGATCGGGGAAAGCAGAACCAAACGGCATGATGGCCGGATCGCGCGTCGCCTGCAGCACATCAAACACGAAGCTGTTGGTATCGGCCTGATCGGTTTTAGCAATCGCCTGGGTTGGCAAACGCGGACGGCTCTCCGCCGCACGCGGCGCCACGTAGTAGCCCGACTGCGGCTTCGACACAATCCAGCCCTGGCTCTCCAGCACCTCGTAAGCGTGCATCACCGTCATCAGGCTGAGCCCGCTCTGCTCCGCCTGCTGGCGCAGTGACGGCAGCTTTTCACCCGGCGGCCAGATGCGTGCTTCGATTTGCGTACGTAGCTGATCTACCAGCTGCTGGTATTTGGCCATGGCTCTATTCCCTGCGACCTGCGTGCGCGCCAGTATAGCCTGCCAGCCATTGCTGCGGCTAAAAATCCGTGTCCTTTTCCCCGCGCGCCGCCAGTTTTCCTTCAAGACCGTTCTCGTTGGGAGAATTATCCGATCAACTAATAATCGCCACCTGCCGTTTGATGCGGCCAGATCCACCAGGACAGTGATTATTACTTAACAGGATAAGCTCATGAGCACAGCACTCACCAACGCAAAACAACTCTGGACTACCGATCCGCAACGCACTTTTAGCGGCTCAGCGCCAACCGAAGCAGGCGGCATCATGGAAATCGTAATGGACAGTACCGTCTATACCGTTACCATCGCCGCCGACGGCAGCTGGAGCTGGCAGCCGCCGTTTCCGCTGGCTGAAGGCCCGCACAACCTTTCCGTGCGTACCATTGACCGCGCCGGCAACGTCGGTGCGCCATCGCTGTTTATCGTCAACGTCGACCTTACCGCACCGGACCAGCCGATCATCATTAATGCGCTGGATGATAACGGCGCAGCAACCGGGTTAATCGGTTCCGGTCAGCAAAGTGACGATCGCACGCCAACCCTGCGTGGCATCGCGGAACCCGATAGCCTGGTTCATCTTTACAACGCAAAAAATGAGGTGATTGGCAGCGTAAAGACTAACAGTAATGGCTACTGGGAAATCACGCCCACGCTGGCTGAAGGTACACACACATTTTACGTCAAGGCAACGGACGGCCGCGGTCATGAGAGCGAGGCATCCCATCCTTTTCAGCTAACTATTGCTGATGATGCCCCACCCGTTTCAGCTAAAACAGAAATTAAGGATGCGATCGATGACACCGGTAGCGCGCCGGTAAATTTGAAAAATGGTGCGGTAACTATCGACTACACACCGACCCTGCACGGTAGTGCACCAGCAGACAGTGAAGTCCGTATGCAGTATCGTCTTGCTAACGGCAAGTGGATCGATGGCGGACTTGCCAGCCTGACTGGTGATAACTGGAGCTGGACGCCCAATCCTGGACTGGGTCAGGGCGAATGGCAGTTTCGTGCCAATAGCGGTAGCGGCTGGACGGATGAGTTCACGCTCAAAATCGATCTCCAGCCACAAATCACCTATGCACTGGACGACAACGGCGCCAGCACCGGACAGCTGACAACAGGTGCCATCACCGACGATAAAACCCCAACGCTGATGGGAAAAGGCGTACCTCACTCCCTCATTCTTGTTGAATATGCTCTTGCCAATGGGAGCTGGAAAAATGCGGGCAGCGCCGTGGTTGATGCTAATGGCAACTGGTTACTGGTTTCGCCGCAGCTTAGCGGTAATGGTCAGTGGGGATATCGAGCTTGCACAGATGATGGCGCGAGCAAAAGTAGCTGGACGCCAAAATTTGTCCTGAATTTCTCTACTGACGCGGATAAAGCGCCGTCAATCACTCAAGCGACTGACGATACAGGATCAGTCACGGGTAAACTAAGCATTGGTAGTCTGACTGACGATAAAACTCCGACGCTGCAGGGGACAGGCGCCCCAGGTGCTGTGATTGAAATCCAATATGGGTTATCCACAAATCGATGGTCAATGGTTGATAGCGTGGTGGTGGATGCCAGTGGCAACTGGAAATTTACGCCGCAATTAACCAGTGACGGTATCTGGGAATATCGTTCACGTAGCACTAATGGCGTCGGTAAAAGTGACTGGAGTAAAACCTTTATCCTGAACGTGGGTGATGAGGCCGACAACGCCCCTGAAATTACTCATGCAGTGGATAATGTCGGCTCAGTCCAGGGGGATATTCAACACAATGGCAGGACCGACGATAAAACTCCGACGCTGACGGGAAAAGGCGTACCCGGTGCAATTATCGAAATTGAGTATGGTAAACAATACGAATCCTGGAAACCAGCGGGCAGTACGAAAGTAGATGCTAACGGTAACTGGTCAATGGTCTCACCCGAACTAAGCAGCAACGGTATTTGGGTTTACCATGCCCGCAGTACCAACGGTATCAATAAAAGTGACTGGACGGGCAAATTTGTTATCGAACTGGGTGCTGATAAGGCGGTTAAGAGTGCAGAGCAGGAGAATACTCTTCCCGGCGACGCCCTCGTTGACGACACTACCTGTCTCGATTTGGCAAACCTACCGGTGAGACCTGGTGATTCTTCCGTCATCAACATGGATAATAGCACCGCAGGCATACTTACCCTAAACGCAGAAAGTTTATTACAGCATGGCGACAAAAATCTGTTTATTAATGACGACAAAACACAGCTTGTGGTTATGGGTGATAAAGACGACACCGTTAAATTGACAGATTTACTCCCGGACACAGATATTTCTGCCAGCTGGTCGCAGCTGAACGGCAGCGTTACTGTCGCGGGCATTCATTACCAGGTTTATAATCATGGCGATGCCGAACTGCTGGTGCAGGAAGGGGTGAAAGTCGAGCTGATTTAATCCACAAGCTACTCAACGATCCCATGCAGACCAGACCTTTTTCTGGTGTGGTTTGCTGTTTCATTTTGCTGATTTACCTTTCACAGCCATCACCGCCGCCAGCCTTCCTTCAAGACATTTCTCGTTGGGAGAATTATCCGATCAACTAATAATCGCCACCTGCCGTTTGATGCGGCCAGATCCACCAGGACAGTGATTATTACTTAACAGGATAAGCTCATGAGCACAGCACTCACCAACGCAAAACAACTCTGGACCACCGATCCGCAACGCACTTTTAGCGGCTCCACGCCATCAGAAGCCGGCGGCATCATGGAAATTGTGATGGACAGTACCGTCTATACCGTCACCATCGCCGCTAACGGCAGCTGGAGCTGGCAGCCGCCGTTTCCGCTGGCTGAAGGCCCGCATAATCTCTCCGTACGTACCATTGACCGCGCTGGCAACGTCGGTGCCCCTTCGCTGTTTATCGTAAACGTCGACCTTACCGCGCCGGACCAGCCGCTGATTATTGGTGTCGATGACAATGCGGGGAATAAAACCGGTCCGGTGAGTTCCGGCCAGCAGACCGATGACCGCACGCCGACCCTGAAGGGTGTGGCCGAGCCGGACAGCATCGTTCGCCTGTACAATGCGCAGAACCAGCTGATTGGCAGCGTTAAAGCCAGCAGCAACGGCTACTGGGAAATTACCCCGACGCTGGCTGACGGTGAGCATTCACTGTATGTCACCGCCACCGATGGCCGTGGCTACGTCAGTCAGGCATCTGAGGCATTTACGCTGACCGTCGCCGATGACTCTGCAGTCCCGGTTCCCGGCAAGGTGGAAATCACCCACGCGCTGGATAACGCGGGTGCCGCTCAGGGCAAGCTGCTGGACGGCGCGCTGACCGATGACACCACGCCAACGCTGCACGGTACTGCGCCAGCCGGCAGCAACGTGCTGATTCAGTACCGCGATGTGAACGGCCAGTGGGTTGACGGCGGTTACGCCACGCTGAGCGGCACCGAGTGGAGCTGGACGCCGGATAAAGCACTGGGTGAAGGCAACTGGGAGTTTCGCGCTTACGCTGGCAGCGGCTGGACCGACGAGTTCACACTGGAGATCGATTTAACGCCGCAGAGCGAACTCTCCATCACGCATGCGTGGGATGATTTCGGCATCAATACCGGTCTGTTACACAATGGCGCCATCACCGATGACCGTACGCCAACGCTGCACGGTCGCGCGGAGGCGAACAGCCTTGTCTATATCCACTTCCGCAACGCGCTGGGAAGCTGGGAATTGCTGGGTAGCGTGCAAGCTGGCGCTGACGGCAACTGGGCGTATGAAACCGATCGCATCTCACCGGGCAGCTACCAGTTCTCGGCCAGTGATAATGCTAAAACGCATAACAGCAGCAGCGATTTTGCATTGACGATAGCCAATGATGCGGGGTTAACACCACAGATTACCAGTGCGTTTGATAATGAAGGAAAAACAACCGGCAGCCTTAAATCGGGAGCAATTACAAATGATACCACTCCTGAGTTACGTGGTTCAGCCGAGGCTAATTCGACCGTGTATATTGAATATCGCTCTGCCGGCGGCGCCTGGCAAACAGGTTACTCTGCGCAGGCTGACCATGCAGGAAAATGGTCTTTTACTCCGCCGCAAAAATTGGCTAATGGGAAATGGGAGTTTGTCGCAAAAAACGGCGAAAATGAATATGCCTCACAGAAATTTGATTTGCAAATTCAACCAGATGATTTTGATAAGACTTTCTCAGAAAATTTCAGTAACTTTACAGTGAGGGAGATAACCGGTTCTTCATTAGAAATCAATGGCGCGACCATTACATTCAGTGGTGATAACAGCAGAATTACTGATCGGCTCAACTCTCGTCATTTGCATTTAGGAAATTACAGCGACAGCACATCAGCAAAAATTGTTATCGACCTCGATTACCTGGCTAATGAGGTTTCCTTTGATACTTATGGTATAGAATATGCAGGTAGCCCAGCCACAATAATCATTTACGATCAGTACAATAACATCCTAAAAACAGACAAGTGCACTAATAACAACCCCTGGAAGAAATACTCATTTTCTGCCCCAGAAGGAAAACTCATAAGCCATATTGAAATATCTATACGAGGAGAGTCTGCGGGTTTTGACATTGACAATTTTAGTTACAATGGATTTGATTATAAAGAAAACTATTTACTTGACAAAAACAAAAACCTTGGAATAAAAGATTTCCACATTAATGACAGCCTAAATGAAGTCATGAAAGAATCATATATTTTGAACGCACAAGACAACCTTGATAAAATTGATCACAATTCCGTTTTAGAAAAGGGAGATATCAATATTTTCATTGAGGATAATCTTACTCAGCTTATGGTTACGGGCGAAGATGGAGATATTATTAAACTCGCGGACATTCTACCAGAAGACGCAGCACTGACCAGTTGGACCCAACAAACCGGTACCGTTACCATCGCTGGCGTGCAGTATGAAGTCTATTCCCACAACGGTAGCGATGCTGAATTGCTGGTGCAGGAAGGGGTGAAAGTCGAGCTGGTGTAAGTTTTTTCTCCTTCTTTTTAGGTGAGCTTGAGGTAAAAGCCGTGGCAGGAATGCTGCGGCTTTTTTTGTTGGGTTGGGTGCGGTCTGGCCCTCACCCCGGCCCTCTCCCGCTCGCGGGAGAGGGAGAAAAGACACACAGCGCGCACGTGGGAGAGGGAGAAAAGACACACAGCGCGCACGCGGGAGGGAGAAAAGACACACAGTGCGCACGCGGGTGAGGGAGGAAAGACACACAGCGCGCACGCGGGTGAGGGTGAAAAGACACACAGCGCGCACGCGGGAGAGGGAGAAAAGACATACCGCACGCGAGAGAGGAGCTACAGGCGGCAGAAAACAGCCCCTACTCCGCTGTCAGCGCCGCGGGTTTGTCCTTCACAAAGTCCGGCAGTTCGCTGATGCGCTCTGGCGGCAGCGGTTTGCCCAGCAGGAAACCCTGCAGGGTGTCGCAGCCGAGACCGGTGAGAAACGCCTGCTGATCCTGGGTTTCCACGCCTTCGGCCACCACTTTGAGATCCAGCGATTGCGCCAGCGCGACGATGGCGGAGACGATGGTTGCGTCTTCCGATTTCGCCTGCAGCTCGTTAACAAAGGCGCGGTCGATTTTCAGCTCGCTGGCCGGTAAGCGCTTGAGATACAGCAGGCTGGAGTAGCCGGTGCCGAAGTCATCAATCGAGGCTTTTACCCCCATGCTGGTCAGCTCGGTGAGGATGCGCACGCTCTCTTCCGGATCGCGCATCGCGGTGGTTTCGGTGACTTCCAGCGTCAGCAGCTCCGCCGGGATCTGGTGCTGTTCCAGCGCCTGCGTCACGGTATCGACCAGGTTGCACTGCTCAAACTGTAAGGCAGAGAGATTCACCGCCACCGACCAGTGCGGATGGCCCTGCTGGTGCCAGATGTGCAGCTGGCGGCAGGCTTCGTTGATCACCCAGTTGCCGATATTAATGATCATGCCGGTCTTCTCGGCGATCGGTAAAAACTTGTCCGGCGTCAGCAGGCCGCGCGTCGGGTGCTGCCAGCGCAGCAGCGCTTCGAAGCCAATGATCGGCCCGCTCGGCGCGCAGTACTTAGGCTGATAGAACAGACGCAGCTCGTTGCTATCCAGCGCCTGCCACAGATCGTTATTAAGCTGCAGCTGCGACTGCGCCAGCGTGTTCATGGACGGCTGGAAGAAGTTGTAGCCGTTACGGCCGTTGTTCTTGGTGTGATACATCGCGGCGTCGGCGTTAAACATCAGCTCGCGCTCGTCCTTGCCATCACCGGGATAAACGGCGATGCCGATACTCAGCGACACCATCAGCTCGTAGCGTGACACGCTAAACGGGCGATCCACGGCTTTTACCAGCGCATCCGCCACCGCTGCGGCATCGTTGGGATCGCCGATCTCAATCAGCAGCACGAACTCGTCACCGCCCAGCCGCGCCAGCGTGTAGTGCCCTTTCATCTGGTCAGTCATGCGTTCGGTTACCGCAATCAGCAGGTTATCGCCGACGTGGTGACCAAAGGCATCGTTGACCGCTTTGAAGCCGTCGAGATCCATAAACATCAGCGCAAACTGCGAGCGCTCGCGGTTGGCCTTGTTGATCGCCTGCTCGAGGCGATCTTCCAGCAGGATGCGGTTCGGCAGTCGCGTCAGGTTATCGTGCAGCGCCAGCTGCGCCAGCTCGCGGTTGGCCTCTGCCAGCGAGCGCGCGAGGATCGAGGTGCGCGCCTGCATACGCGCGTCGAGCATCGAAACCAGCAGCGTAATGCCGAGGATCGCCAGCGTCACTACCGTGACCAGCATCGCCAGCCAGTCGCTGTTCACGCCGTGATGGGTGGCGTGACTGTGCATCGGGAAGTTCGCCGCCGCCATGCCGGTATAGTGCATGCCGGCAATGGCGCAGCCCATCACCACGGCCGCCCCGACGCGCAGTAGCGTGACGCGGCCATGCCCTTCGCGCAGGTTGAACGCCAGCCACAGCGCGGCACCGGAAGCCACCAACGCAATCAGCACCGAAACCGCAATCCAGCCCCAGTTCCAGCTGATGCCCGGCTCAAACATCAGCGCCGCCATGCCGGTGTAGTGCATCGCCACCACGCCGGAACCCAGCACCAGCGCGCCGCCCAGCAGCCGTCGCCACGGCAAGTCGCCGGACGAGCACACCAGCCACAGGGCAAAGATGGAGGCAAGAATCGCCACCACCATTGAGGCGGCGGTGAGCAGCGGATCGTAGCTCATCACCATATCCAGGCTCATCGACAGCATGCCGATAAAGTGCATGGCCCAGATGCCCACGCCCATGGCGAAACCGCCGCCCAGCAGCCAGACCAGCGCCACCCGGCCGGTGGAGGAAGCGACGCGCCCCGCCATATCCAGCGCGGTAAACGAGGCCAGCATCGCTACCAGTATCGAAACGATAACGGTAAACGCATCGTACGAAGTCACTAACATAGTGATTTCCCATATAAAAAAGCTGTGTTAAGTCAGCTGTGGTGTTGTTGAAATGAAAAAGAAAATGTTGGTTTTATAATTGAAATTATCGGCAGACCGGCTGCCGATATGAGTCACTGAACGATGAAAGCTTCCGATGTGAAGGAGAACAAAAATTGCTGGTCAGGCGCCGGTGAGCGGCAGCACGTTATCAGGATAGTGCGGTGCAATCGGCGGTGATGCGGTGAATTCGCCGATGCGCTCCGCCGGCGTCGGTTTGCCCAGCAGATACCCCTGCAGCGTGTCAAAGCCAAGACCGGTCAGCAGGCGCTGCTGCTCTTCGGTCTCCACGCCCTCCGCCACCATGCGCAGGTTAAGGCTTTGCGCCAGCGTCAGCATGGCGGTTACCACGGTTGCATCCTCGCTGTCGGCACGCAGGCTGTTAATAAAGGCGCGATCAATCTTCAGTTCGCTGGCCTCAAGATGCTTGAGATGCAGCAGATTGGCGTAGCCAATACCGAAGTTGTCGATGGCCACTTTGACGCCAAGCCGCTGTAGTTCGGCGATGCGCTGCTGGCTGAACTGCGGATCGCGCATGGCGATGTTTTCCGTGATTTCCAGCATCAGCGCGCCTTCCGGCAGCTGATAGCGTTGCAGCGTCTGGCGCAGCGTGTCGATCAGATCGCGCTGATGAAACTGCAGTGCGGACAGGTTAACCGAGACGCTCCAGTCACGGTTGCCCTCGTCCTGCCACTGCCGCAGCTGGCGGCAGGCTTCGTTGATCACCCAGTTGCCGAGCGCCACAATCTGGCCGGTTTTCTCGGCGCGCGCCAGAAACATATCCGGCATCAGCAAGCCGCGGCGCGGATGCTGCCAGCGCAGTAACGCCTCAAAACCCATCAGAATGGTCCCGCCCGCGCGAAACTTCGGCTGGTAGAACAGGCGCATCTCCTGGCACTCCAGCGCGTTCCATAAATCGTTGGCCAGCGCCAGCTGATGCTGCGCCACCGCGCTCATCACTGGCTCAAACAGGCTCCAGCCGTTACGCCCGCTGTGCTTGGTGTGGTACATGGCCGAGTCAGCGTTGAACATCATCTCCTGCGGGCTGCGGCCATGCTGCGGGAAGATCACGATGCCGATGCTGAGCGAGACGCGCAGCGAGTAACGATCCAGCTCAAACGGTGCATCAATGCTGTGCACCAGCCGCTGCGCCAGCGCTTCAGCCTGGGTTGCCGCGTACTGCGGACACAGCATGACAAACTCATCGCCGCCGAGGCGCGCCAGCAAAATGTCCGCATCCAGCTGGGTGCGCAGCCGTTCCGCCACGGCGACCAGCAAACGATCGCCGACGTGATGCCCCCAGGTATCGTTCACCGCTTTGAAGCCGTCGAGATCCATAAACATCAGGGCAAAGGGCTGGTCATCCAGCGTCGCCTGTTTGATTTGCGTGCTGAGCTGCTGGTCGAGCATCACGCGATTGGGCAGTGCGGTGAGAGTATCGTGCAGCGCCAGCTGGCGCAGCTCGCTGTTGGCGCGCCGCAGCCGGGCGGCAAGACGCGCCGCGCGCAGCTGGGCATCCAGCATTGAAATCAGCAGCGTCAGACCGAGAATGGTGAGCGTGATGATGGTCACCCACACCGCCAGCCCCTCCTGTCCCATGCCGTGGTGCTGCATGCTGCCGGGCGCGCTGAACTGCGCGGCCGCCATGCCGGTGTAGTGCATGCCGGCAATCGCCACCCCCATCGCCAGCGCCGCGCAGGCGCGCATCAGCAGCAGGCTCTCGCCATGGCGCAGATGGAATGCCAGCCACAGCGCGGCACCGGATGCGCCGTAGGCAATCAGTACCGACAACGCAACCAGGCGCAAATCCCAGTGAATGGCGGGTTCGATCAGCAGCGCCAGCATGCCGAGATAGTGCATGGCAACCACGCCGCTGCCGAGGATCACCGTGCCGCGCAGCAGCCGGCGGCGCGTCAGATGGCTGCCCTGCAGGCCCTGCGCAAAGGCGAAGATGCTGGTGAGAATCGCCAGCAGCAGCGAGAAGGCGGTGAGCGGAATGTCATAGCGCATGGTCATCGGCATCATCATCGCCAGCATGCCAATGAAGTGCATCGCCCAGATGCCAATGCCCATCGCCGTACCGCCGGCCACCAGCCACAGCTTCGCCAGCAGGCCGCGCGACACGGCGACGCGCCCGGCGGTATCCAGCGCCGTAAACGCCGCGATAAACGCCACAATCAGCGAAACGGCAACCAGAACGCTATCCCAGGTAACCAGCAACATGTGCGCTCCTCAACTCAACCCGCGGCAGCGCAGGTGCGGTATCGTCAATTAACAACAGAAAAAGTGAAAACATCAATGTGAGGCAGGTAATGACCACCAGCGATGCGGCAACACAAAAACAGATCCATAAATAACTGGAGGTATTGCACGGCTATTTTTTATTCTCATCGTCTGTCGCGGCCGGGAAAAGTAATGATATCTGATTAATGCATGAACATAGCATTGAACCTGAAGTCGCGGTAGAGGGGGGAATCACTTGCCGTTTGGTTTTTTTAACGGGCCGCCAGCCCTTGTTATGACTGCATTACCGGGGAAAAGGAGAAATTGATTAGCGAAAATTCTCCGGTGCGTTGTACAAGCGGCAAAAGGGTGTTCTATAGTAAATAAAACTGATATAAATCACTAACTCAGCCTTTAAGAATTTTCTTAGGTGGCAGGGCATTAGGTTCGTTTGCCGATCGCGGCGTCTTGTTATTTACGGGTTCGTTTCATTAATAAATCACCAGGCGAAAAAGCACTGACCTTGGATAATCAGTAAGGATTGATTATGAAACTCAAGCTTTTTCTTTTGGCTACCAGCCTGAGCGCCGCGCTCGCCCCTGCAACGGTTTTTGCTGCCACCACAACGGGAACCATCAATGCCACATTGACGCTCACCACCGGCTGTCTGGTAAACGGTCAGTCCGCCACCAGCGGGGTTAACTTCGGTACCCTGAACTTCGGTAGCAGCGCTGCAACCTTTGATACCTTAAACGCCACCCTGGTGGGCGCATCCGGGAACGGCATTTTTGTCCGCTGCACCACCGGCCAGACCTTCAATGTGCAGGTCACCAGCAGTAATCCGGCACCGGCCACCATTTACGGTACGGTGAGCGGCCAGCCGCGTTACCTGATCCTCGGCTCCAACAATACGCAGGGCATTGCTTACACGCTGTACAGTGACGCCGCGTTTACCACCGCCATCGCCAACAACACCAACATTGCCGCCAGCGGCACCACCGATCCGACGCTCGGCACCAACTATGCCATTTATGGTCGGGTGGTCGGCGGCGGCTTTAACCCACTGATTCCGGCCGGTACCTACACCGATACCATTAACGTGGCGGTGAATTACTGAAGCCAGCGGTGGGGTAAGAAGGATGGTCTGGCTGCTGCGTGCTGGCAGCCTGGCCCTGCTGATAGGGAGCGTCCCGGCCTGGAGTTTGCCGACGGCCACCTTCCAGGTCTCTGCGTCAGTGGTGGCAGGCTGCGTGATCTCCGGTACCAATACCGGCGTGTTTGGCACGCTGAATTTTGGCACCCAGTCGGGCGTGGCGAGCAGCAGCGTCAGCGCCAGCTACGTGCAAAGCACCACTCTCACCCTCGCCTGCACGCCGGGTACCGCCCTCAGCATGAGTATCAATGGCGGCAGCAATTACACCAGCAGCCGCAATCTCAAACACACCAGTAACACCGATACCGTGGCGTACAGCCTGTATACCAACGCAGCGCACACCACGGCGATTCCGGTTAACTCGCCGGTGGCGCTGAGTTACAGCAACGCCAATAACATCGTGCTGCCGATTTATGGCCTGTTAACCCTGCCCGGCCCGACGCGCGCCGGGACCTATACCGATACGTTAACCGTCACCCTGAGCTGGTGACGGCAGCATAAAAAGGATGAATGATGATGAGCCTGCGCGCCCTGCTTCTGTGGTTTCTTCTGGCCCTGTCGCCCGCCAGCTTCGCTGCTAACTCGCTGATGATCTGGCCGATCGATCCCGCCATCAACCCACAGGAAAAAGCCAGCGAACTGTGGCTGGAGAATCGCGGTAACGCCACCACCATCATGCAGGTGCGCATCTTCAACTGGCAGCAGATTGACGGCCAGGAACAGTATCAAACGCAGCAGCAGGTGGTCGCCAGCCCGCCGATGGTGCGGCTGGAACCGGGGCAGAAGCAGCTGGTGCGCCTGATTCGCCAGAGCGCGCCGCCCGCCGGCGTGGAGCAAGCCTATCGCGTGGTGCTGGATGAGATCCCGACGCCGCGCTCGCCGGGCGAGAATCAGGCCGGGCTAACCTTTCAGATGCGCTACTCGGTGCCGCTGTTTGTCTATGGCGATGGCCTGACGCGCGACAGCGCCAAAGCCGATCTCAGCTGGCGTCAGGTCAGCCGCGACGGCAAACGCTGGCTGGAGCTGACCAATCGCGGCAACGGCCACGCGCGCCTGAGCAACGTCACCGTCGGCGGTCGCGCACTCGGCAACGGCCTGTTTGGCTATGTGCTGGCTCACAGCAGCCACCGCTGGCCGCTGAACAGCCCGGTGAGCGGTGAACTCGCGGCCGAGGTGAATAAAAATCACTGGCGCAGCGCTGCCGCGCGCTGATGAAGCTGACGCCGCCTCCCTGCGCGCTGGCGGTGACCAGCGTGCTGTGCTTTTCCCCGCTGAGCAGCGCAGAGACTTTCTCTGAGCTGCCACCGCCGCCTGCCGTCAGCCACAGCGCCAGCGGCCAGCAATACATGCTGGAACTGGTGGTGAATCAGCGCGAACGGGGCGAGATTGTGCCGGTAGAGCGGCGCGACGGTGAGTTCTGGCTGCGCAGCGGCGATCTGCAGCGCGCCGGCATTCCGGCGGCGAAGCTGGCTGGCGAACAGGTCGCTCCCGGTCAGTTGGGTGAGGTTAAAGTGGAATACGATGAACGCCGTCAGCGCCTGCTGCTGACGGTACCGCCCGCCTGGCTGCCGGAGCAGACGCTTGGTCAGCCGCAAAACGGCCCGCGCTACCCCGGCCAGGCCAGCAACGGCGCGCTGCTCAACTACGACCTCTACGCCACGCGCACCGACAACGCCGGTTCGCGTCTCTCCAGCTGGAACGAGCTGCGCCTGTTCGGCCCGGCCGGCCAGTTCTCCAGCAACGGTGTCTATATTCAGCAGCTTGCGGGCGACACCAGCGGCCAGCAGCAGGGTTATATTCGCTACGACACCTGGTACAGCAACGAGAACGAGAACGCCGCGCTGAGCTGGCGCGCCGGGGATTTGATTACGGATGCGCTGAGCTGGAGCAACAGCGTGCGCCTTGGCGGCGTGCAGATCGCGCGTGACTTCAGCGTACGGCCGGATCTGGTCACCTACCCGCTGCCGGCCTTTAGCGGCCAGGCGGCAGTGCCGTCGTCAGTCGATCTGTTTATCAATGGCTATCGCAGCGCGCAGGCCAACGTGCAGCCGGGGCCATGGTCGCTGACCAATGTGCCGTTCGTTAATGGGGCGGGCGATGCGGTGATCACCACCACCGACGCGGTCGGTCGTCAGGTGACGACGACGCTGCCGTTCTACGTCTCCAGCAGCCTGCTGAAAACCGGCCTGTCCGATTACGCCTTCTCCGCCGGGGCGATTCGCGAGAACTACGGCATCAAAAACTTTGATTACGGCGCAGCGGCGGCCAGCGGCTCCTATCGCTACGGCCTGCGCGACTGGCTGACGCTGGAATCGCACGCCGAAGGCAGCAGCGACGTGGCGATGGGCGGTGCCGGCGCGCTGGTGAAGCTGGGCAGCCTGGGCGTCATCAACGCCGCGCTGGCGCAGAGCCGGCTGGACGGCAGGCCCGGCACCCAGTACAGCTGGGGTTACCAGTACAACAACAGCTGGTTCAGCCTCGGCACTCAGCACACGCTGCGCAGCGCGGATTTCGGCAACCTGGCGCTGGTCGGCAGCCGCGGCGACAGCGCCAATACCAGCTATTCGCTCGCCAGACGCAGTGCGCAGTACACCGCCAGCCTGTCGCTCAGCCAGTACGGCAGCCTCGGTCTGGCGTATCTGGACATCGCCGGCGGCAGCGGCGATCGCACCCGCCTGTGGAATTTATCGTGGAGTAAAAACCTGTGGGGCAACAGCAGCCTGTACATCTCCGCCAGCCGCTACCAGCAACAGGGCGACTGGAGCGGCGCGATTTCGCTGGTGATTCCGTTTGGCGAACAGAGCAGCGCATCGATCAGTGTCGAGCGCGATCAGCAGGGACAAAGCAATCAGCGCCTGTACGTGTCGCGCGCCATGCCGAGCGACGGCGGTTTTGCTTACGATGCGTCATGGGCGCATCAGGGCGGCGACAGCGGCGATTATCGTCAGGGCAGCCTGCGCTATCGCAATAACAAGATCGATACTTCCGCCGGCTTTTACGGCGACGATGACAACACCACGCAATGGGCCGATTTCACCGGCTCGCTGGTGCTGATGGACAACCATGTGTTCGCCGCCAACAACATCAACGATGCCTTTGTGGTGGTGAAAACCCGCTATCCGGACGTGACGGTGCGCTACGAAAACCAGACGATGGGCCGCACCGATGACGCCGGCTATTTGCTGGTGCCGTCCATCAGCAGCTATTACGGCGCGAAGTACGATATCGATACCCTCGATCTGCCGGCTGACATGACCGCGCCGAGAGTGGAGCAGCGCTTCGCGGTGAAGCGCAAAAGTGGCTATCTGCTGAATTTCCCGGTGGAGCGCCTGCGCGCCGCCAGCGTGATCCTGCACGACAGCGACGGCCAGCCGCTGCCGGTCTCCAGCCAGGTGTTGCGACGCGATCGCGCCACCGAATATGTCGGCTGGGACGGCATCGTGTGGATGGAAGATCTCAGCGCCAGCAACCCGATGCGCGTGGTGACGCCGGACGGACGCCAGTGCGAGACCACGCTGGCTATCGCTGAGGGGCAGCCTAAAGCGCTACAGACTTACGGTCCACTCACCTGCCCGCTGCCGCCTGCCGCGCCCGGTACGGCAGTGAATGCCGCCAACAACTCACAGTCAGGGATCTCGCCATGAGGAAATTTCTGTTCTTGCTGCTGTGGCTGCTGCCGGCCAGCAGCTACGCGCTCTGTTCGCTTTCGGCCCCCAGCGCCAGCTTTGGCACGCAAACTACTTTTTACGTACAGTCGACGGCGGTCAATACTTCCAGTAACACCAACGTTAACTGCGGCACCGGCACGCTCAACCTGCTGGGCAGCGATTACGTCGCCTATGCGTTTACCACCGCCAGCAACCTGAGCGGCACGCGCGCCACCATGAAGGCATCGGCCAGCGGCACCGATAACGTGCCGATTCAGCTGTGCATCGACAGCGCCTGTGCCACCGAACTGCGCCAGGGCGGCAGCTATCGCTGGAACTCTTCCGCGCTGCTGGCGCTCGGCAACAGCCTCAATTTTGTCATTCCACTCTATTTCCGCACCGTACCCGGCCAGGTGATTGCCGCCGGCAGTTACACCACCACCATCACGCTGACAGTGAGTTATAACGTGTGTGCCGGGTTAAATGTGGCCGGCGTGTGCGTCGGCACGGTGCAGAGCAGCAGCGGGACGGCGATGCCGATCACCGTGAATATGGTGATCACTAACGACTGCACCACCATTACGGCGCCGAACGTCAACTTCGGCAGTGCGCCGCTGGTCGGCAGTTTTTCTACTGTGCAGCAGACGATTAACGTGGTGTGTTCAAAGGGCAGCACGTATACGGTGGGACTGAGTAATGGCAGCTATTTCAGCGGCACCACGCGCCAGATGGCGAGCGGCACTAACCGGCTGGCGTACGATATTTATAAAGGCACCACCACCACCAATCGCTGGGGCCCGAGCGGCAGTGACCGCTGGAGCAGCGCGACCTCGACATCGCTCAACGCGGATACCGTGACGCGCAACTTTACCTATACGGCACAGATTCTGACTACGCAGAATACGCCCGCAGCGGGCAATTACAGCGATAGCGTGGTGGTGGATGTGGCGTTTTAGCGGATGGGTAAGGAGTGGGCTAATCGGGCGGGCGTTGAGGTAAAGCGCAGGTCTGCGAAACCGCACCGAGCGGTTCCCTCTCCCGCGTGCGGGAGAGGGTTAGGGTGAGGGCCAGCAGGCAGAGCAGGAGCTGGCTTTTCCCCTCATCCCCCGCCTTCTCCCGCCAGCGGGAGAAGGGGCCGATCGCGCGGGTGTTGAGGTGAAGTGCAGGTCTGCGAAACCGCACTGAACGGTTCCCTCTCCCGCGTGCGGGAGAGGGTTAGGGTGAGGGCCAGCGCGCAGAGCAGCAGCAGGCTTGCGCCCTCATCCCCCGCTTTCTCCCGCCAGTGGGAGAAGGAGCCGATCGCTCGGTTGTTGAGGTGAAGTGCAGATTTGCATAACCGCACCGAGCGGTTCCCTTTCCCGCGTGCGGGAGAGGGTTAGGGTGAGGGCCAGTGAGAGAAAGTCAGGGTGAGTCCAGCGCGCGCACTCGAACTACAGCGACGCGCCCACTACTGTTGCGCTGTGCCGCGCCTGATACTGTTTCACCATGCGGCCGATCAGCAGCGTGCCCACCAGGCCGCACACTGCGGCAAACGACAGCCAGACGCCCGGCATCGCTTTATCGCCAGTAGCATGAATCAGATAGCTCGAAATCGCCGGCGTAAAACCACCGAACAGCGCGGTCGCCAGGCTGTAGGCCAGCGAAAAGCCCGAAGCGCGCACTTCAGCCGGCATGATCTCCGCCAGATACACCACCATCGCGCCGTTATAGCTGGCGTACAGGAACGATAACCATAGCTCCGCTTCAACCAGGTGCGCAAAGGTCGGCGATCCCACCAGCCCGTGCAGCACCGGCCAGGTCGTCAGGATCATCAACACGGTAAAGGTAATCAGCAGTGGCCGCCGCCCAACGCGGTCCGACAGCGCGCCCATCACCGGCAGCCAGAACAGGTTGGAGATGCCGACAAACAGCGTCACGAGGAAGCTCTGCTTGTCACTCATCATCAGCACGGTTTTACCAAAGGTCGGGGTGAATGCGGTGATCATGTAGAACATCACCGTGGTGGTGACCACCATCAGCATGCCGGCCAGCACCAGCGCCCAGTTTTGTCCCACTGAACGCACAATCTGGCCCATCGACGGGTGCGATTTGCGCTGGCTGAACGCTTCGGTCTCTTCCAGCATGCGGCGAATCCAGAACAGGAACGGCACAATCAGACAGCCAACCACAAACGGAATACGCCAGCCCCATTCGGTCACCGCGTCCTTCGCCAGCAGATGATTAAGCCCCAGCCCCAGCAGCGCGGCGAAGATCACCGCTACCTGCTGGCTGCCCGACTGCCAGCTAACGTAAAAGCCTTTGCGGCCTTTGGGAGCCACTTCAGACAGATAAACCGAAACGCCGCCGAGCTCCACGCCCGCCGAGAAGCCCTGCAGCAGGCGGCCCAGCAGAATCAGGATCGGTGCCGCCGCGCCCAGCGTGGCGTAGCCTGGCACCAGCGCGATAGTCAGCGTACCGAGCGCCATCAGGCCGAGCGTCAGCAGCAGCCCTTTGCGCCGGCCGTGATGGTCAATGTAGGCACCCAGTATAATCGCCCCGAGCGGGCGCATCAGGAAGCCGGCGCCAAAGGTCATCAGCGTCAGCATCAGCGAGGCGAACGGATCGTCGCCCGGGAAAAAGGTTTTTGCAATGGCGGTGGCGTAGTAGCCAAACACCATAAAATCGTACATCTCAAGAAAGTTACCGCTGGTAACGCTGAAGATGGTTTTGGCACCGCCCTGCGATGACTTTTGTAAAGCGTGACTTGAGCTCATATCGTCCTTCCTGGTTTTTCTCCTGTTTTAGCCTGCCGGCGCGTGAATAGATGTGATCCTGTTCACCATTGCACTTTACAAAACCACAAACAAAGGTAACAAACAGTTAACAAGGCCGGTCCGATCAGCTTATGAGGAAAGTTAATAATTCTGGGCTTTCCAGGTGACAGGTGCAGCACAGACTATCGACCTTACCAATGGCATAAATTCAGCGATATCACACCCCAGCAAGCAATATCATGAGCCTTATCCTGCTCTTTTTAATGCCTTTTTCATTAGCAGAACTTATTAAGATCAGTCTTAGAAACGAGACGATTCTGGTACATGGCGCCATCCCCTCCCCCGTTATGCTGGGCAGGCAACGGTAATCACGCCGTTGATGATTTTGGTGGAGAATACTTATGCTAACACCTCTCAGCTTTGACCCCTTTTCATCCATTAATACCTTGCGAGTGGGCACACCTTATCCGCTGCTGAGCGGCAGCCTGCCGGCGCAGGCCGGTGAAGTCATTGAATTCATTATCAACGATCACCGCTACAGCACGCCGATTGCCGCCGATGGCAGCTGGTCATTTCAGCCGCCGTTCTCGCTGAGCGAAGGCAGCCATGACATGGTGGCGCGCATCGGCAACAGCGGTGAGCCGCATCCGTTCTCTGTTGACGTCGCGCTCTCGGTGCCGGACAAACCGGCGATCACCGCGCTATTTGATGACGTCGGCAGCGAAACCGGCCCGGTCGGGCGCGGACACACCATTGATGACACCACGCCCAAAGTGCAGGGCTATGCGCTGCCGGGCAGCACGGTGCGGCTGTACGATCACGGCAGGCTGATTGGCAGCACCGTGGCCAGTAAAAGCGGCGAATGGTCGCTGGAGCCGCTGCTGGGCGCGGGCGGGCATCAGCTAACCGTCACCGCCACCGACGAGTTTGGCCGCGTCAGCGAACCCTCTGACCACTTCGACGTCACCGTGGTTGAGAGCGGACCGGTGCCGCCGACCATCAGCTACGCCATTGACGATGTCGGCACCGTGCAGGGCCAGCTCGCCAGCGGTTCCACCACCGACGACTTCTCGCCGCTGATCGTGGGTCGCGCGGAGCCGAACAGCATCGTTTATCTGTTCGCACAGAACGATCACGGCGGCATCGGCTATAAAGGCAGCGTTAAAACCGATGCCAACGGCGACTGGGTGATTCAGTCGCGCGCGATGATCAGCGGTGACGGCATCTACACCTTCTACGCCTCCTATGAGAACAGCAAAGACGACTACCGCCCGGATTTCAGCCTTAATATGTCGGCGCTGGAGAATCTGCGTCCGGCTATCGACTGCGCGCGTGACGATACCGGCGCCCATACCGGCCAGGTGTACCATCGCGGCACCACCGACGATAAAACGCCGGTGCTGGAAGGTCGTGGTGCGCCGGGCAGCATCGTTGAGATTGAGTACAACCTGAGTCACAGCGGCTGGCACAGCGCGGGCAGCGTGACGGTCGATGCGCAGGGTAACTGGCAGTTCGCCGGCTTCGAACTGACCTATTTTGGCGAATGGGGTTTCCGCTCGCGCGGCGTGGCCGATGGTAAAGCCAGCGCGTGGAGCGATAAGTTTGAGCTGCTGGTGATCCCCGGCGCGCCGCTGGAACCGACCATCGACTACGCCTGGGACAACGCGGGTCCGCTGCAGGGGCCGGTTTATCAGCACGACTCAACCGATGACACCACGCCAACGCTGCACGGCAGCGGCACGCCGGGCCAGGTGATTGAGATCGAATATGGCGTGCAGGGCGAAGGCCTGCGCCACGCCGGCAGCGTGCTGGTCGATGCCGACGGCAAGTGGAGCTTCACCTCGCCGTATCTGCATCAGCCTGGCTTGTGGGAATATCAGGCGCGCGCCTCGACCGGCGAGATGAAGAGCAACTGGAGCAGCAAATTCGTGCTCGACGTCAGCCCGGACGCCGCGTTCGATCAGCAGGCGCAGGATGAAGCCCAGCCGGACGCGCTGACGCTGCACCAGCTGCTGAGCGAAGGTGGCAAAGGGCTGTTCATTGAGGATGACAGTACCCAGCTGCTGGTGAACGGCAAGCCGGGCGACAGCGTGCAGCTGCAGGATATTCTGCCGGCAGGCGAAGCGGTCGATGGCTGGACGCAGCAGACCGGCACCCTGACCATCGCCGGTACGCAATATCACGTCTGGAGCCACGGCGACGCTGAACTGCTGGTGCAGGACGGCGTTCAACTGCAACTGGTGTAACCCCCCCCGATGCCGTGCGCGTAGCACGGCATCATCCTGCCCTCTTTCCCCGGCTTTTCACCCGTTCGGACTTTTCTCCCTTCGGGACAGGTCTCATACAGCGTTTTACGTCATCTATTACAAAATGCGCACTTTATAACAAGGCGCAGCGGGCTTTGCTGCAATAGACCCAACGTAAAACACAGGAAAAAATCCATGGATCTGTTTGATTTTAAAGAGGTGAAGTACCTCGAGCGCGACACCAACACCCCAACGTTTTTCGGTAAAATCGATTCAGAAGTGGGTAAAGGCGGCCAGGTAATGATTACGCTTGGCGACAGGAATTTCTTTGTCGACATCAACCCGCAGGACGGCAGCTGGAAGTGGACGCCACCGGAAGCGCTGGCCGACGGTGAATACAGCCTCTCCTTTATGACCATCGACACCGCTGGTAACCTCAGTACGCCGTCGCAGCGCACGCTGATCGTCGACACTACGCCGCCGGGCGCACCGACGCTGCTCAACATGTACGACGATCAGGGCGCCATCACCGGCAGCTTTGACGCCGGTAAAATGACTGATGACCGCCGCCCGACCCTGACCGGCATCGCCGAAAAAGGCACCGTGGTGTATCTGAAAGAGGGCAACACCGTGATCGGCAGCGCCAAAGCCGACGAGAAAACCGGTCTGTGGACCCTGGAGCCGACGGTGGATCTGGCGGATGGTCGTCACAACCTGACGCTGGTGGCTGCGGAAACCTTCGCCGGTAAGGTGCGTGAGGGCAAAGTATCCGATGAGTTTAACATTACCATCGGAAAAGACGGCGACGTGCCGAGCGATCCGGGCGGCGTGGCCAAAATCATTGAGGCGATCGACAATGCTGGCAGCCTGACCGGCTCACTGAAGAGCGGCGGCATTACCGATGACACCACGCCCGAGCTGCGCGGCAGCGCGCCGGAAGGCAGCGTGGTGCGCATTCAATACCGTAACGATAAAGGTGAATGGATCGACGGCGGCAACGCGGTGATGAACGGCACCAGCTGGAGCTGGACGCCAGACCCGGCGCTGGGTGCCGGTAACTGGGAATTCCGCGCCAACGCCGGCAGCGGCTGGACCGACGAATTTAAGCTGGATATCGATCTCGCACCGGCGGCAAAAACGGAAATCACCCACGCTTACGATGACTTTGGCCCGTTCACCGGAATGCTCGGCAACGGCGCCATCACCGACGACCGCACGCCAAACCTGCACGGCCGCGCCGAATCTAACAGCCTGGTGTATATCCACTATCGCAACGTGCTGGGCGCATGGGAACTGCTGGACAGTGTGACTGCTGGCGCCGATGGCCGCTGGGAGTATGAGACTGACCGTCTTTCTCCGGGGACATATGAGTTCCAGGCGGGAACGTCTGGCACACGTGATACGAACGGTAAACCGTTTGGGCTGCAGATTGTGGCGGCGGGCAGCGTCGCACCAGAGATCGCTATGGCCTGGGATGACGTGGGCAAAATTACCGGTGAGGTGAAATCGGGCGGGCTGACCAATGATACTCAGCCGGAGCTGCGCGGCAGTGCCGAGGCGAATGCGGTTGTACAGGTCGAGTACTCACGCGACGGCAAAACCTGGCATAGCGGGTCAACGGTTGCGGATGCGAATGGCAATTGGTCTTTTACGCCAAAAGACGAGCTGGAATATGGTAACTGGGATTTCAGGGCGAAAACCACTAATGGCAATAGCTACAGTGCAGATTATGCGCTGCGAGTTGTTGAACACGAAATTATGATTAAATCATATGATTTCGAAACAATTATTCCGGGCGACATGACCAAAGATTTCATTTATGGCGATCTCAACTTCAAATTCAATAATCAGGAAAAGGTGAAAACCCGTATTGAAGATAATGCTATTTATGGGAAAAGCCTTATCATTGACAATATGAATCTCAATATAGAAACCGTCCAGAAAATAATGTTAGCTGAAAAAATTAACTATTTTGAACTAACTGCCATAGACTGGGAGGGAGCTGATTCATACGTTAGCTTTTATGATGCTAATGGTAGAGAGATTGGCCGCGTATACGCCACTGATACACGTAATGAAGCCCGTGAAGTGCTACGCTTCTTCTCCGGTGAGATTGAAATAAGTTATGTTGAGCTTCATTTAAAAAGCGCAAGAAATGTTTTTGGGATTGACAACATCATAACAAAACGTTACGCGAATGATGATATCACACATGGTAGCCATGGCTTTGAAGCTTTCGATAGCTATGAAGCAGCATATAAATTCCCTCTGGGCAAAGCAGATAAACTCGGCAGTGGTTTGATTTTCAAAACCGTGAAAGGCGCTGAAGCAGAGGTTTATGACAATGCCAAGTCAAAATGCTACAAATCATTATATTTTAAAAACAACTCCACCTATGAAATAACTTTTGGACCAACCGATAAAATATCATTTGATTATAACAACGTTTTTTACTCCAACCGTCATAAAATCAAGATTTTTTCTACTTCTGGTGAGATACTCTTTGAAGAATCACTAAAATCTGTCGGTCTTGACTACAGTAAGTTTGAGTATGTTGCACAAACAGGGAAATCAATTTCACATATTGAATTTATTGTTGGAGATGATTCCGGTGTTGAAAACACTATAGATGGTGGGTTTACCATCGATCAAATCGCATGGGGGGTAAACGTCGACTCCGGCCTGGAATCATTCGATCAATATGCCGTTGACTTCAAATTCGACATGACCCGGGTTAACACGTTATCGGGCGGCGTTAAATTTTCCGGAAAAGCGAACGAAGGTGCTGATTCGCATTTAGAATCATCCATAGTTTATAATGGCACGGGTAATCATCGTGCATTTATATTAGGCGACAACTCAACGTACACGTATGACTTTGGCAGTACGGAAAAGGTCGAATTTACGCTGAGCTCCGTTCACTCAGCCAATCAGCATGAAATTATTGTCTATTCAACCAATGGCGAAATTCTCTACCGTGAAATGATTGCAACCGTGGGTTACCGTACTGATACAGTTCCAGACACTTATCAGTTTATCGCACCGCCGGGTAAAAAGATCGGTCATATCGATTTTGTATTGGGTCAGGAGAGAGAAAGTGATGATGGTGATATCAGTTTTGCCATTGACGACATCAAATGGGGCGAATACGTCCATCCGGAGGTCAACACCAACGGCGGCAAACTTTACCTGTTTGACGAAAACGACCTCTATGATCCGATCCAGGTTTTCGACGCCGATAATCAGCTCTATCAGCTGCTGGTCAACAGCGAAGATCAGACGGTGATTTTTGCCGACCAGGTGGAGGACGGCAGCAAAACCAGCGTGATCCAGATGGACAACGCCGGCAATAACGCGCTGACGCTCAGCCTGCAGGATGTGCTCAGGCACGGCAGTGAGAACCTGGCGATTGACGATGCCACTAAACAAATTATCGTCAACGGCAACCAGGGCGATACCGTGCGCCTCGAAGACATCCTGCCGGAGGGCAGCGAGCAGAACGGCTGGGCCGAGCAGGCCGGCACCGTGACCATTGCCGGCACCCAGTATCACGTCTGGAGCAACGGCGACGCTGAGCTGCTGGTGCAGGACGGCGTGAAAACCGAGCTGGTGTAAGGGAGAGCCATCATGAACCAGATTCTTAATGCATCTTACCGCTACACCGACGATCCGCGCCGCGGCTACAGCGGCACCAGTCCGCAGGCGCGCAACGGCTTCGCGGAAATCGCTATTGATGGCCAGCCGCCGTACACCGTCAAGGTCGACGCAGAGGGCCGCTGGAGCTGGACACCGCCCGCCGACTGGACGCCGGGCGAACACATCGTGTCGGTGCGCATGATTGACGCCGCCGGCAACATTGGTAATCCCGCCCAGTTTATTCAGGTGGTCGACTACACGGCGCCGGACGCGCCGCGCCTGCTCAATATGTACGATGACCAGGGCGACATCACCGGCAGCTTCGACGCCGGACGCATGACCGACGACCGCCGCCCGACCCTGACCGGCGTCGCGGAAAAGGGCACCGTGGTGTACCTCAAAGAGGGCGACACGGTGATCGGCAGCGCGCAGGCCGACGCCACCACCGGTATCTGGACGCTGGAGCCGCACGCCGACCTGAGCGACGGCACCCATCAGCTGACGCTGGTGGCGGTCGAAACCTTCAACGGCAAGCTGCGCGAGGGCGAACCGTCTGAACCGTTCGAATTGCTGATTGGCCGCGACGGGTCTGCCGCCACGGTCATTTCCCACGCGGTGGATGATGCCGGCCCGGTCACCGGTTCGCTGCTGAGCGGCGCGCTCACCGACGACGCCACGCCGCAGCTGCACGGCAGCGCCCCGGCGGGCAGCACGGTTTTCGTGCAGTACCGTAACGCCAGCGGCGAATGGGTCGACGGCGGCGCGGCGCAGATGGACGGCTCCCGCTGGAGCTGGACGCCACCGGCTGAGCTGGACGCCGGCAGCTGGGAGTTTCGCGCCGGTCAGGAAGGCAGCTGGAGCGACAGCTTTACGCTCGATATCGCCTTCGCCGGCAGCGACGCGCTGCACGCCACGCTGACCCACGCCACTGACGACTTTGGCCCGGTCACCGGCACGCTGCTGAGCGGCGCGCTCACCGATGACACCACGCCAACCCTTAGCGGGCGCGGCGAAGCCAACAGCAACGTGGTGGTGCGCTACGGTGCCTTCGGCGAGTTCACCCATTCAGCAGTGGTAACGGTGGGCGCGGACAGCAACTGGAGCTTCACGCCGCCGGCGCTGGAGTACGGCGTCTGGTCGTTTGCCGCGCAGGCGCAGGGCGACAGCCAGTGGAGCGATACGTTTGAGCTGGTCCTGATGCCGGGCGGCCAGCACACGCCAGAAATCCTCCGCGTGTATGACGACGTGGCGCTGTATATCGGCGAAGTCAGCAACGGCGGCATCACTAATGACCGCCAGCCGGAGCTGAGCGGCGTCGCCGAGGCTAACAGCGTACTCAACGTCTACGACGGCAGCACGCTGATCGGCAGCGTGCAGGTCGGCGCAGACGGCAACTGGCGCTTTATCACGCCAGAGCTCAGCGACGACTCGCACAGCCTCAGCGTCAGCTACGGCGCTTACGACGCTGGCCTGCCGGCGTACAGCATCGTCGTGGACGCCACGCCGCCGGGCGAGGTGGAAATCAACGCGCTCGCCCCGCTCGGCCTGACGCTCAGCGACGTGGTGGAAGCTGGTCAGCAGGGCCTGTTCATTGACGACGGCAAAACCCAGCTGCGCGTCAGCGGCCAGGCCGGCGACAGCGTGCAGCTCAGCGACATCCTGCCGGAAGGCGAAGCGGTCAGCGGATGGACGCAGCAGGCGGGCACCGTCACCATCGCTGGCAGCCAGTACCACGTGTTCAGCCACGGCGATGCGGAACTGCTGGTGCAGGACGGCGTAAAAATCGAGCTGGTGTAATCCCCCGATGCCGTGCGTGCAGCACGGCATCATCTTCTTCTTTTCCTCTGTTTTTAATCCGTTCGGATTTTTCTCCCTTCGGGACGTATCTCATACGGCGTGTTACATCATCTATTACAAAATGCGCTCTTTGTAACAAGGCGCAGCGCCTTCCGCTGCAGTGGACCCGACGTAAAAAACACAGGAATAATCTCCATGGAACTGTTCGATTATGAAGAGGTGAAATACCTCGAGCGCGATACCAACACCCCCACGTTTTTTGGCTATGCAAATTCAGAAATTGGTAAGGGCGGCACCATGCTGATTACCGTCGGCAAAGAGACCTTTTCGGTAGATATCGACCCTGCCAACGGCTACTGGAGCTGGACACCTGCAACACCGCTGGAGGATGGTTACTACAACATGTCTTTTCAGTCGGTTGATAAGGCCGGCAACGTCAGTACACCCAGTCTGCGTACGCTGATTATTGATACCACGCCGCCAGCAGCGCCGACGCTGCTGAACATGTATGACGATCAGGGCGACATCACCGGCAGCTTCGATTCTGGCAAGATGACCGACGACCGCCGCCCGACCCTGACCGGCATCGCCGAGAAAGGCGTGATTGTTTATCTGAAAGAAGGCAATACGGTTATCGGCAGCGCGAAGGCGGATGAAAATACCGGGATGTGGAAGATCGAGCCGGAGGTTGACCTCACCGACGGCCAGCATGATTTGACGCTGGTAGCGAGTGAAACCTTTGCTGGTAAGGTGCGTGAGGGTGAGGTTTCGGACGAGTTCATCATTATTATTGGTAAAGACGGCGAAGTGCCGGTTGATCCAGGCGGCGTGGCGAAAATTATTGATGCCGTCGACAACGTCGGCAGCGTGACCGGCTCATTGAAGAGCGATGGCATCACCGACGATACCACGCCAGAGCTGCGTGGCAGCGCGCCAGCAGGCAGTGTGGTACGTATTCAGTACCGTAATGCTCAGGGTGAATGGGTTGATGGCGGCAATGCGGTGATGAAGGGCACCAGCTGGAGCTGGACGCCGAATCCAGCGCTAGGCGAAGGAAACTGGCAATTCAGGGCAAATGCTGGCGACGAATGGAGCAACGAATTCAAACTCAATATTGATTTGACGCCTGCAAGCGAGACCACGATTGCTTACGCCTGGGATAATTATGGTCATGCCACTGGCATGTTAGGTAATTCCGCCCGGACAGATGACCGTACCCCCACGTTACACGGACGCGCCGAAGCAAACAGTATTGTTTATATTGAATACGGTAAAGCTGGAGCACCATGGATTCCAGGTTATTCAGTTCAGGTTGGTGCTGATGGTAACTGGGAGTTCACAATACCTATCGAATTAGATAATGGTAACTGGGAGTTCCGGGCAAAAAGTGGTAATAGTGGCGCATTCACACCCAAGTTCAAACTCAATGTGATTGATAATAACCTTGCTCCAACCATTGATTTTGCTTTAGATAATGTGGGTAAAACACAGGGAAAATTAACATCTGGTAGTGTAACTGACGATACAACTCCCGAGCTACAAGGCCATGCCGAAGCCAACAGCACTGTCTATATAGAATATTACGCTGGAAATAACAGTAAAGACATCGCCTCAGTTACTGCTAATATATATGGAGAGTGGACATTTTCCCCACCAAAACTTAACTACGGGAACTGGACTTTCAATGCTTATACAAACGACAAAGCGCAGAGCTCTTTTGAAATAAAAGTCAGAGAGGCTGATCTTATCAGCCATCGTGAAGATTTTAGTAACGGAACCTATATAATTCAGCAAGGCACTTCAGTTACCCTGGCCTCTGGCATCAAAGTATACAATCAGTATGGAAATGCTTCCCAAAGGAATGAATTTTTAGTCGGACCAGACTTAGGCACTGGGAACCCTTCAAATTCTAAACAAACAGCAGTACATTTTTATATTGATAAATCTAACTACTTTAAGTTTGACGCTCAGGCTCAACAAGCCACTCATAATATGATACGGTTTTATAATGAGAAGGATGAACTTATCGGCTCCATCGAAATCTCAAAATGGGGCGGAATGAAACCCTACGAGTTCATTGCCCCACAAGGTCAGTTAATAAGCAAAGTATCGGCGTTCAATAGTTTTTATGATGACGGCACAGGCAATTCACGCTACGACACTATTTTTTTAGACAATTTCGAATGGGGTATAAAAGATAATGTTGTCAAATCCACTGATATATCAGTGAATGAAATTTCCACATTAGACGCCGATGCGTTTAGTGCTCTAGAAAATATAACTGCCGAAGAAGTGTTCTCTAAAGGAACCAAAGATCTCTTCATCGATGACGGCAAAACCCAACTAATGGTCAACGGTAACCAGGGCGATACCGTACGTCTGGAAGATATCCTGCCTGAAGGCAGCGAGCAGGAAGGCTGGACCGAGCAAACCGGCACCGTGACCATCGCTGGCAACCAGTACCATGTGTTCAGCCACGGCGACGCGGAACTGCTGGTGCAGGACGGCGTAACGGTGAATCTGGTTTAACCGCAGTTTGCCACCGCATAATGACATGGCGGCCTGCTCGGGCCGCCATAATAAAAAAGGTCGTCATGAATGACGACCCTACAGATATGGTGCTGGTATTACGCCGGTGAAACTATTTCTTCACCGTCTCCATGCCCATCAAACCAATCTTCAGATAACCCGCTTCACGCAGCTGATCCATCACCGACATCAGCGTTTCATAATCGACTGATTTATCCGCCTGGAAGAAGATGGTGGTCTCTTTGTTACCTTCGGTTTGCGCAGTGAGCGCGTTCACCAGCGTCTCTTTGGTCACCGCATCGTTACCGATGTAGATCTGTTTATCCGCTTTGATCGACAGATAAACCGGCTTCTCCGGACGCGGCTGCGGCGCGCTGGTGGAGGCAGGCAGATTGACGCGTACATCCACCGTGGCGAGCGGCGCAGCGACCATGAAGATGATCAGCAGCACCAGCATGACATCGATAAACGGCGTCACGTTGATTTCGTGCATTTCGCCATCGCCGACCGCATCATCGTTTAAACGCATCGCCATAATACTTATCCTACGCGCAGTTTCTGGGCCGCCGCCGGACGGTTAACTTCTTTTGCGGTATCGACGTTGCCGAGGTCCAGATCGCGGCTCTGCAGCAGCAGCACCTGCGCCGCCACGTCGCCCAGTGAGGCTTTGTAGCTGGCGATCATGCGGGCGAAGACGTTGTAGATCACCACCGCCGGGATTGCCGCCACCAGGCCAATCGCTGTCGCCAGCAGCGCTTCCGCGATGCCCGGTGCCACCACCGCGAGGTTGGTGGTCTGGGTTTTCGCGATACCGATAAAGCTGTTCATGATGCCCCACACGGTGCCGAACAGACCGATAAATGGCGCGACGGAACCGATGGTGGCGAGGAAGCCGTTACCGCGACCGGCGTGGCGGCTGAAGCCCGCGACGCGACGCTCAAGGCGGAAGCTGGTGCGCTCTTTGATGCCGTCGAGGTCTTCGCTGCCGGCAGAGAGTTCCAGTTCGTTACGCGTGTCGGCGAGCAGCACGGCGCTGTGGCTGTTGGCTTTGAAGTTTTCGGCAGCGCGATACGCGTCATTCAGTGAGCGCGCTTCGCCCAGCGCCAGCTGTTCGCGCTTCAGGCGACGTTTCGCCCCGCTCAGCTCCGCGTATTTGCCAAAGAAAATCGCCCAGGTAACGACCGAGGCCAGCAACAGGCCGATCATCACAATTTTTACCACGATATCGGCATGCTGATACATGCCCCAAACGGAGAGGTCCGTTTGCATCAAGTCACTGGCTACCACGCTGCGTCTCCGACTTCTGTTGCACCGTTCACGATTGAAGCGCGGATCATAGCAAAAAAACCGACCGAAGTGATAGTGGTTCTCATTACTATTTACAAAGCTGTAACCCGCTGAATTGATACGGCGCAATGTTTAGCGCGATAAATCGCGCCGCTACGGTTTGGTGCGGTCTTTGGGATGGAACAGCAGGCACGGTTGCGCGATGAATTGTGCGGCTACGGTTCGGTGCGGTTTGCGGAATGGAGCAGCAGGCACGATTGCGCGATAAATCGCGCCGCTACGGTTGGGTGCGGCTTGCGGAATGGAGCAACAGGCACGGTTGCGCGATAAATCGCGCCGCTACGGTTTGGTGCGGTTTGCGGAATGGAGCAACAGGCACGGTTGCGCGATAAATCGCGCCGCTTCGGTTGGGTGCGGTCTGTGGGATGCAGCAGCAGGCACGGTCGCGCGATGAATCGCGCCGCTACGGTTAGATGCGGTTTGCGGAATGGTGCAACTGGCATGGACGAACATCCCGCACGGGTTGTAGCGGCGCAATTTATTGCGCTTTGCTTTTCCGCCGCGTAATAAAAGCCGCAATCAGCCTCTTTCCGCGATTGTGCTGGCGTCACTCTGATATTCGGCAAACGGGCTCAACCCCGCGCCGCGATTCGTGGTAAGTTGAATGCTTTGTGAGACGTGTCAGGAAAGGCAGTGATGGCAACGAAAAAAATTGATACCCGGCTTGTCACCGCGGGACGCAGCAAACGTTACACTCAGGGCTCGGTTAACAGCGTCATTCAGCGCGCATCCTCACTGGTTTTTGACTCCGTCGCGGACAAACAACGCGCCACCGCCGGACGCGCCAGCGGTGAACTGTTTTATGGCCGGCGCGGCACCCTCACCCATTTTTCCTTCCAGGATGCGATGACCGAACTGGAAGGCGGCGCCGGCTGCGTGCTCTATCCGTGCGGTGCGGCCGCAGTCGCCAATGCCATCCTCGCGTTTGTCACCAGCGGCGATCACATTCTGGTCAGCGGCGCGGTATACGAACCCACCCAGGATTTCTGCACCAAAATTCTCGCGAAGCTTAACGTCACCACCACCTGGTTTGATCACTGCATCGGCAGTGAAATCGGCGAGCTGGTGCAGCCGAACACTCGCGTGGTGTTCCTTGAATCACCGGCTTCCATCACCATGGAAGTGCAGGATATTCCGGCGATTGTCGCGGCGGTGCGCGCCAAAGCGCCAGATGCGGTGATCATGATTGATAATACCTGGGCGGCGGGCGTGCTGTTTAACGCGCTGGAGCATGGCATCGACATTTCTATCCAGGCCGGCACCAAATACATCATCGGCCACAGCGATGCGATGATCGGCACTGCGGTGGCCAACGAACGTTGCTGGGCGCAGCTGCGCGAAAACTCCTACCTGATGGGCCAGATGGTGGATGCGGACACCGCGTACATGGCCAGCCGTGGCCTGCGCACGCTGGCTACGCGTCTGCGTCAGCACGAAGAAAGCGGTCTGCGCGTGGCCGAATGGCTGGCGGCGCAGCCGGAAGTGGCGCGCGTCAACCATCCGGCGCTGGCGCAGTGCAAAGGCCACGAGTTCTGGCGGCGCGACTTCAGCGGCAGCAGCGGGCTGTTCTCATTCATCCTGCATGAAAAACTCACCCCGGCGCAGCTGGCAAATTATCTCGATCGCTTCCACCATTTCAGTATGGCCTACTCGTGGGGCGGCTTTGAATCGCTGATTCTGGCGAACCAGCCGGAAGAGCTGGCGGCAATTCGTCCGGCGGGCGGCGTGGATTTTGACGGCACGCTGGTGCGTCTGCATATCGGGCTCGAGCACGTTGACGATCTGCTGGATGACCTGAAAGCCGGTTTTGCCCGCCTGAAAGCGTAAAAAGATAAACCAAACTTAAACCATCCGGTGCGGCGTAGCGGAGATCAACGATTACGCCGTCCCGGACGGTTAAAATACAAGCCTTGTGACTCGATGGGATAGCTGATGGGTGTTTTACATGAGATTGTCCAGGCGCTGTGGCATCAGGATTTTGCCGCGCTGGCCAATCCGGATGTAGTGTGGATTGTCTACGGCGTGATGTTTCTGACGCTGTTCCTGGAAAACGGTTTGCTGCCTGCCTCGTTCCTGCCCGGCGACAGCCTGCTGCTGCTGGCAGGGGCGATGATCGCCAAAGGCGTGATGGATTTTGTGCCAACCATGGTGATTCTGACCACCGCTGCCAGCCTCGGCTGCTGGCTGAGCTATCTGCAGGGGCGCTGGCTTGGTAATACTAAAATCGTCAAAAGCTGGCTGATGCATTTGCCAGCGCAGTACCATCAGCGCGCCTGGCACCTGTTCAACCGCCACGGCCTGATGGCACTGCTGGTTGGCCGCTTTCTGGCCTTTGTGCGTACGCTGCTGCCCACCATGGCGGGCATTTCGGGTTTGCAGAACGGGCGTTTTCAGTTCTTCAACTGGCTGAGCGGCGCGCTGTGGGTCGGGATTGTGGTGGCGATGGGCTATGGCATCAGCCAGGTGCCGTTTATCAAGCGCCACGAAGATCAGGTGATGGCGATCCTGATGGTGCTGCCTATTGTGCTGCTGTTTCTCGGCCTCGGCGGCAGCATTGTGGTGATCTGGAAAAAGCGGCGCCAGAAAGCCTGACCTCTGTAAAGCGCCGCCGTTTCAGGCGGCGTCAAACGGCTGCAGCGCCCCGGTCTGGCGCGCGCGGCTCGCCTCTTCTCCCGGCGTCACGCCAAAGTACCGTTTAAACTCCCGCGAAAACTGTGACGGGCTTTCATAGCCGACGCGCACGGCGGCGGCGCTGGCCTTCAGCCCATCCTGCAGCATCATTAACCGCGCCTGATGCAGCCGGTAACGCTTGAGATACTGCAGCGGCGAGGTCTGGGTCACCGCCTTAAAGTTATGGTGGAACGCCGAGACGCTCATATTGACCTCCGCCGCCAGCATTTCCACGCTCAGGCTTTCGGCAAAGTGGTTCTCAATGCGGCGCAGCGCCCGGGCCACCTGGCTGAACTGCGTCTGGCGATTGACCAGCGACAGCAGCGCGCCGCCAATCGGCCCGGTCAGTACGTAATAGATGATTTCACGCACCAGCTGCGGGCCGAGCACGCGGGCATCACGCGGTTTATCCATCACATCCAGCAGCCGTTCCGCGGCGCACAGCATCTCCTCGCTCAGGAACGCAGAGTGAATGCCGGAGGTTTGCGGCTGCGGCTGAAACTGCTCGTCATCGCCAATGCTTAACAGCAGATCCTGCAAACTGGCCGGATCCACGGTGAGGCTCATGCCGGCCAGCGGCTGCTGCGGCGTGGCGTCAGTTTCGCACTCCACCGGCAGCGTGACCGTGAGCATCAGATATTTGGTGGCGTCGTAGCGAAACACCGTGCTGCCGAGGTAGCCGGTTTTGTGTCCCTGAAACAGGATCACGATGCCCGCCGGATACAACATCGGCGTACGCGGCAGCGGTTCCTCTGCGTAGATCAACCGTACGTTTTCCACCGCACACAGCGGCTTTTGTGGCTCGCGCATCAGCGTGATCACGCGCTGCGCCAGCTGGCGGCAAAGGGCATCGTTCGGCATGGCACTCTCTCGGGCAGCAAAAAACGCAGTGTGCCGCATTGCTGCATAAAGCTCCAGATGGCTGGAGAATCAGGCAAGATTTTTGCAGGATTGCACCGGGCGAAAGTGCCGTTCGGTTGCCACAATGATCCTCAGGTCAGGTTTGTTGACTAGACTTAAGCACATCGTTTCTACGGTAAGTCACTGCAACCGATAAGGAGTCACTATGGCAGAGCAACCCCGGATTAAACTGCACGACGGCAACATGATGCCGCAACTCGGCCTTGGCGTCTGGCAGGCCAGCATTGATGAAGCGCGCAACGCGGTGCTGGAAGCGCTGAAGGTCGGCTATCGTTCCATCGATACCGCCGCCGCGTATAAAAATGAAGAGGCGATTGGCCAGGCGCTGCAGGAAACCGACGTGGCGCGCGATGAGATCTTTATCACCACCAAACTGTGGAATGATGACCAGCAGAACGTTGAACAGGCGATGGAGACCAGCCTGAAGAAGCTGCAGCTGGAGCAAGTGGATCTCTATCTGATGCACTGGCCGTGCCCGCAGAAAGATCACTACGTGGATGCGTGGAAGAAAATGGTGGAACTGCAGCAGCAGGGCCTGGCGAAAAGTATCGGCGTGTGTAACTTCCATGAGGCGCACCTCAAGCGGCTGATTGATGAAACCGGCGTGTCGCCGGTGGTGAATCAGATTGAACTCCATCCGATGCTGCAGCAGCGCACGCTGCATGCGTGGAATGCGTTGCATCAGATTCAGACCGAGTCGTGGAGCCCGCTGGCGCAGGGCGGTGAAGGCGTGTTTGATCAGGAGATCATTCGCGAGCTGGCGAAGAAGTACAGTAAGACGCCGGCGCAGATTGTGATTCGCTGGCATCTGGACAGCGGCCTGGTGGTGATTCCGAAGTCGGTAACGCCGGCACGCATTCAGGAGAATTTCCAGGTGTTTGATTTCCGGCTGGATAAGTCAGAAGTGAGCGAGATCGCGAAGCTGGATAAAGGCAAGCGACTGGGACCGGATCCGGAAGAGTTTAATGGGTGACGTGGGTTAAGGATGCGATGGGTGAAAGGTGCGGTTTGCCCCCTCACCCCGGCCCTCTCCCGCATGCGGGAGAGGGAGATGTCCGCGCAAATCTGAAGCGGTGTGCCAGTGGGTCATACCGCTCAAAACGGTTCCCTCTCCCGCTGGCGGGAGAGGGTTAGGGTGAGGGAAAAGAAACGCACCTCACCCGACCGGATTCACCACCATCTGCCCTGCCGTGCCGCGGTCGGCGAGCTCCAGCGTCTGGCTGTAATAGACAAACGGGAAATGCTCTGACGAACTCTGCGGGAAACTCACCAGCAGTTCGACATCACCGTCCACCCAGACCGTATCTTTCCAGCCGCGATCTTCTCCCATCGACTGCGCGCCGTTGACGCTCTTAATCAGGAACATCACGCCCTGAATATGCAGCGACTGCGGACGGTCGGCGTGAATGATCCAGCGCTCAAAGGTGCCCTGCTGCACCGTAGTATCGATGCGATTCATGTCCCACAGCACACCGTTAATGCCCGGCGTACCATCGCCGAGGCGGAATTCGCGCGTGCGCACCGCCACGCCATCAAGAATCTGATCCGCCAGCAGGCGCATCGGCAGGTTGTCGGTCACCAGCGGCAGCAGGCCGGTTGGACGCAGCGTCAGCACCAGCGTATTGGTCAGAATCGATGACGGCTCAAACAGCCCGCGCAGACGATCCATAATGCCTGCCGCCGTGCCTGCGGTGATCGACACTTCATCGCCCTGCGACATGTCCACCAGCACTTCGCGACGTTCACCCGGCGCGAGCGACAGCGTTTGCACCGCTACCGGCGCGGGCAGAAAGCCCTGATCGCTGGCAATCACCGTAAACGGCCGGTTGTCGCTAAAGCTGAGATCGAAACGGCGCGCATTGGCCGCATTCAGCAGGCGCAAACGCACCCAGCCGCGCGACACTTCGACATACGGGTTTTGCACGCCGTTAACCAGCAGCGTATCGCCGAGGAACCCGCCGTCCGACGGTGGGTTATAAACCGGCGTGGCAAAGTTATCGAGGCGCTTGTCCTGAATAATCAGCGGGAAATCATCGACGCCGTAATGCTTCGGCAGCGGCAGCGCTTTGCTGATGTCATCTTCGATCAGCCACATGCCTGCCAGGCCGTTATAGACGTGCGGCGCCATGCGATTTGGCGTGTTGGCGTGATACCACAGCGTGGCTGCGCCCTGACGAATCGGCAGCACCGGCGCCCAGTCTACGCCGGCGGACATCATGCGCGGCGCACCGCCCATCAACGCGCCCGGCACCTGCAAACCGCTGACGGTCATCGCCACCGGTTCATTGAGGCGGTTGCTGTAAATCAGTTTGACATCGTCGCCGCTGTAAACGCGCACCGTCGGGCCAAGGTACAGGCCGTTAATGCCCCATACCGGCACTTTGTTGCTGTTGCCGTTGAAGGACCAGTGGCTGCGCTGCAGCGTAAGGAACAGCGGCTGACCGCGGCGTGATTCGATCAGCGGCGGCACCGGCAAAGGCACATCGCCCAATGGCGCGGCGGCGCGGGCGGCGTAAGGCATAACGCTGGAAGCCAGCGCCATACCGGCAGAAAGCTGAATAAACTGACGTCTGCTGCAAGACATAAAACTTCAGACCTTTTGAGCGTGGCGTGAAGACGCCGTGTCCATGTTGTTATTTTTAATCGTGTTGTGAAGCGCCCGAAAGGCGCGGCTGTGTGTCCGGGTTAGGTCAATGCGCATCCGGGACCCGGTGCGCATGAATGCGCACCCTACAAATGGCGGGATCCGCAACAAATCAATGCGTACCCGACAAACGGCGGGACACGGCGCGCATCAATGCACCCGACAGCTCGAGCCATGGCGCGCTGCGGGTTAGCCATTTTTTGCCGGCTAGATTTTACCGTTTTTTTCGCGTTCGGCGACTTCAGCGTTCAACTCTTCCAGCTTAGCAGACATTAATTCACGGCAGTGGGTCGCCAGTTTGCGTACCGACGTGGTTTCAAACTGCGTGGTATCCACTGGCGGCAGCATTTCCACAATCACTAAGCCATTGTTCCAGCGATTTAGTTTGATTTTGCCGTGGGTGTTAGAGACCACCACCGGGATGATCGGCACGCCCGCCGCCACCGCCGCATGGAAGGCGCCGGTCTTGAACGGCAGCAGACCGCGTCCGCGGCTGCGCGTCCCTTCCGGGAACATCCAGAAGGAAATTTTCTTCTTTTTAAACTGCGCCACCAGCTCGCCGATGGTGCCGTGCGCTTTGGCGCGGTTATCGCGGTCAATCAGCAGGTTACCGGTCAGCCAGTAGAGCTGGCCGAAGAACGGGATCCACAGCAGGCTTTTCTTACCCACCGTGACCGTGGTCGGCTGCACGATATTGGCAGCGGTGATCATGTCGTAGTTGTTCTGATGGTTAGCGATGTAAATCGCGTTACCGTAGCTTTCGGCATCCGCCGGTTTACGCAGTTCGACTTTGACGCCAAACACCGTCGACAGACGACCAAACATGTGACCAAAGGTCGCCACGTGGCGCGGATTACGCGGTGAAAACAGACACCAGATGCTGCCAAATATACAAACCAGAATCGAATAAATCACAACGATCAACGTGCGTAAAATTAGTAACATAGCTTCCTCAAATGTGGCAGTCCTTCGCCTTTTCAGTCTTACTCTTCGCTATTCGCGTCACTTTTTGGCCGCGCTGGCGCATTCACTTCCACGCTATCGATCCGCTGCAGTCCGCGCGATACGCTACCGCGACGGCCGCGCTCAGCACGCACTTTCTGCAGATCTTCATCACGCATGATCAGCTTACGCTTGCCGACATAGATAGTGATGGAACTGCCCGGCGGCAGAATCAGCAGCCACTGCAGCTTGTCCACGCCCGCGGCGGCGTCCGCGGACGGAATCGAGATAATCTTGTTGCCCTTGCCTTTCGACATCTGCGGCAGATCGGCCACCGGGAACATCAGCATCCGCCCCGCCTGGGTGATGGCCAGCAGCATGTCGTCGCCAGAGTGCACCGCCAGCGGCGTCATCACTTTGGCGTTTTCCGGCAGTGTCAGCAGCGCTTTACCGGCGCGGTTGCGCGACACCAGATCGGCAAAGGTACAGATGAAGCCGTAGCCGGCATCGGAGGCCATCAGCAGCTTCTGATCATCCGCTTCCATCAGCACCTGCTCAATCACCGCGCCCGGCGGTGGCGTCAGCTTGCCGGTGAGCGGCTCGCCCTGCCCGCGCGCCGACGGCAGCGAGGTCGGATCCAGCGTATAGCTGCGGCCGGTGGAGTCAATAAACGCCACCGGCTGGTTGCTCTTGCCGCGCGCGGCGGCACGGTAGCTGTCGCCGGCTTTGTAGCTTAATCCTGCCGGATCGATATCGTGACCTTTGGCGCTGCGCACCCAGCCCATCTGCGACAGCACAATGGTGACCGGCTCAGCGCTCACCAGCTCGTTCTCGCTCAGCGCTTTCGCTTCTTCACGTTCGTGCAGCGGTGAACGGCGATCGTCGCCGTAGGTCTGGCTATCGGCCAGCAGTTCTTTCTTCAGCAGGTTACTCATTTTGCGGTCAGAGGCGAGGATCGCCTGCAGCTGATCGCGCTCTTTTTCCAGCTCGGCCTGTTCACCGCGAATCTTCATCTCTTCCAGTTTGGCGAGATGGCGCAGTTTCAGTTCCAGAATCGCTTCGGCCTGGGTTTCGCTGATGTCAAAGCGCGACATCAGCACCGGCTTCGGCTCATCCTCGCTGCGGATGATGTGAATCACCTCATCAATATTGAGGAACGCCACCAGCAAACCTTCGAGGATATGCAGACGACGCAGCACGCGTTCCAGGCGATGATTGAGACGGCGCGTCACGGTATCGCGACGATACACCAGCCATTCCGAGAGGATCTCCAGCAGGTTTTTCACCGCCGGACGGTTATCCAGCCCGATCATGTTGAGGTTAACGCGGTAGCTCTTCTCCAGATCGGTGGTGGCAAACAGGTGGTTCATTACCTGATCGAGATCCACCCGGTTGGAGCGCGGCACAATCACCAGCCGCGTCGGGTTTTCGTGATCCGATTCATCGCGCAGATCCTCCACCATCGGCAGCTTTTTATTGCGCATCTGGCTGGCGATCTGCTCCAGCACGCGCGCGCCCGACACCTGGTGCGGCAGCGCGGTGATCACCACTTCGCCGTCTTCTTTTTTCCACACCGCACGCTGGCGGATCGAACCACGGCCGTTCTGGTAGATCTTGCGGATCTCGTCGCGCGGCGTGATGATCTCGGCTTCGGTCGGGAAGTCCGGCCCCTGCACGATCTCCAGCAGCTCATCCAGCGTGGTGTTGGGTTTGTCGATCAGGCGCACCGCGGCTTCGGCCACTTCGCGCAGATTGTGCGGCGGAATGTCGGTCGCCATACCCACGGCGATGCCGGTGGTGCCGTTGAGCAAAATGTTCGGCAGGCGCGCCGGCAGCATTTTCGGCTCCTGCAGCGTGCCGTCGAAGTTCGGGATGTAATCCACCGTGCCCTGCCCCAGCTCGCTGAGCAGCACTTCGGCATATTTCGACAGGCGCGATTCGGTGTAACGCATCGCGGCAAAGGATTTCGGATCGTCCGGCGCACCCCAGTTGCCCTGACCATCCACCAGCGGATAACGGTAGGAGAACGGCTGCGCCATCAGCACCATGGCTTCATAGCAGGCGCTGTCGCCGTGCGGATGGTATTTACCCAGCACGTCACCCACGGTACGCGCCGATTTCTTGAATTTTGCGCTGGCGTTAAGCCCCAGCTCGGACATGGCATAAACAATGCGGCGCTGCACCGGCTTGAGACCGTCACCGATGTACGGCAGCGCACGGTCCATGATCACGTACATGGAGTAGTTCAGGTACGCGTTTTCAGTAAACTTGTGCAGGGCAAGACGCTCTGCGCCATCCTGTGTCATTTCACTCATTAAGCTGGCATCCTCACTTCGTGGCCCGCAACGGCGGGTCATCCGGCGGTCATTTGGCGAGGATAGTACCTTATTCGCGGGATTTAGTCACAGGGAAGCCGTTGAGGACAGAAAGAATCTCCCGGCCTTAAATAACGTGACGCCGGTTGGAAAAATAAAAAGGATTGGGAGCATCATCACACTTATTTAGCGCGTTATTGTGTGAGCAAACTCGCATTTAATTTCCCGTCACCGCGGTGTATTAATGCTGTCCGCCTGACGGGACAACATTTAGTATTGTTGCTGCCGCCATCCTTTCCTAAATTCATACTCCATACGACACACCTTTTTCGCGACGGCTTGCTGGCAATGAAATAAATGCCACAAGGAAAAATCCCATTAGGTTTTACCAAAATAAAGGGTGACCGAATGCAAATACTGACTTCGCGACAACACCGGTTAGTGAAATTGCTGTTGCAACAGGCGGCGCCGCAGCCGATTGGTCAGCTGGCGTTACAGCTCGGTGTCTCCGGAAAGACCATTCAGCGCGACCTGCAGTGGCTGGAGAGCTGGCTCAGCAACTGGGCGCTGACGCTGGAGAAAACCCCTGGCCGCGGTGTGCGGCTGCGGGTTGAGGATATGCAGCAGCGTTTGCAGCTGGAGCAGCAGCTGAACGGCGACGAGGCCGGCGACGCGCTCAGTCATAACAGCCGGCGGATAAAAATCGCCTCCCAGCTACTGAGCGATGCGCCGCGTGCTACGTCAATCAGCAAGCTGTCCGAGCGCTACTTTATCAGCCACGCCTCGATTGTGAACGACCTGAAGGTGATTGAAGAGTGGTTGCAGCCGCTGGGATTAACGCTGCAGCGCGGTCCGGGCGGCACGCACATAGAGGGCCATGAGCAGGCGCTGCGTCAGGCGATGGTGTCGCTGATCAACGATGTGATGCAGCAACAGGTCGCCGGTACGCCGTTGCTGCCGCGGCTCGATCCCGGCAGCCAGCAGGCGCTGGTGCACTATTTTGGCGAAGAGGATGTGGCCTTTGTGCAGACGCTGCTGCAACAGATGGAGCAGCAGCTGAGTTATCCGCTGGGCGATGCCTGGTATCTCAATCTGTGCACGCACATCCTGATCATGATGCACCGCATGGCGCAGGGCAACGCGCTGGCGCTGGACATTCTCACCACCGCGCACGATCTCGATCAGTCGATTCTCACCATTGCCCGGCAGATGGTGGCGCGCATTGAGCAGCGCATCGGCTGTGCATTGCCGGCTGATGAAGTCGGTTTTATTTATCAATATATCGTCTCCTCCGGCATTGTGGTGGAAGAGCGTGGCGATCAGGTGACGCTGCATAATCAATTTTCCACTGCCGAGTCGGTTAAAATAACCTGCGAATTAATTGATCGTTTCTCGGCGTTTATTCAGCAGGACTTATCTCAGGACCGTTTATTATTTGACGGTTTACTGGTGCATATAAAGCCATTATTAAACCGGCTTAAATATCACATTCATATTCGCAATCCGCTGCTGGATGATATTAAACAGGAAATGAAAGAGATATTTTCTCTGACCCAGCAGGCAATGCAGCTGACCGCGCGCACCTTCGCCCTGTCGCCGGTGGCTGAGGATGAAATTGGTTATCTGTGCGTCCATTTCCAGGCGGCACTGGAGCGGCAGATCGCCCACAAACGCATCCTGGTGGTGTGCTCCAGCGGCGTGGGTACCTCGCACCTGCTAAAGAGCCGCATATTACGCGCTTTTCCGGACTGGGAAATTGCCGGCGTGGTGTCAGCCAGCAATCAGGCGGCGTTTTGTCAGCACCACGCGGTGGATTTGGTGATCACCACCATCCACCTCGACGCCGGTGCCATTCCGGCCGTGTATGTCAGCGCCTTTTTTAATGATGACGATATCCGGCGGGTCACTGACGCCATGATTGGCAGCCAGCTGCCCAACGGCACGCCCTGCGCGTTGGCCGCACACTGATTGAATGAGGAGCAACCATGGACATTTCCCGCATTCTGACGCCGCGCCGCGTTAACCTGGCGCTCAGCGCCACCAGTAAAGAAGAGGCGATCAACGAACTCACCGATCTGCTGGTGAGCGACGGCGCCATCAGCGATCGCGCCGCGTTTATTGCCGATGTCTGGCTGCGTGAAGCGGAAGGCTCGACCGGCTTCGAAAACCATATCGCGATTCCGCACGGCAAATCGTCGGCGGTCAGACAAACCACGCTCGCCATCGGCCGCACCCAGCAGGACATTCCGTGGGAAACGCTGGATGGCAGCCAGGTGCGCTGCATCATCCTGTTCGCCGTGCGGCTGGAAGATCAGAACACCACCCATATTCGCCTGTTGTCGCAGGTGGCCAGCGCGCTGGCCGATGATGAGGTGATAGCCCGACTGCTGGCGGAGAATGACCCCGGCAATATCATCCGGCTGTTTAGTCAGTACGCCGAAACCGACCTCTGTTAACACCCAACACCTTGAGGTGCCACATGAATATCGTCTGTGTAGCGGCCTGCACCGCAGGCATCGCGCATACCTACATTGCGCGCGAAAAACTGATTAAGGGGGCTCACGCGCTGGGCCACACCATCCACGTTGAAACCCAGGGCACCATCGGCACTGAAACGCCGCTGACGCGTGAGCAGATCGACGCCGCTGACGTGGTGATCCTCGCGGTTGACGTCAAGATCAACGGCGAAGAGCGCTTTCAGGGCAAACCCATCGTGCGAGTGAAAACCGAAGTGGTGATCAAGTCACCGGTGAAATTCCTCGAAAAAGTGGCGGATTCACTGGCGCGCGCCTGAGGAGATCGATCATGAGCGATCACAAACGTCAGTACGGCCAGGAGATCAAAGGCCATCTGCTCACCGGCATCTCATGGATGATCCCGCTGATCGTCGCCGCAGGCATCTGCATTGCGCTCGGCCAGGTGATTGGCGGGCCGGACGTCGGCAAGCAGACCGGCAGCATTGCGTGGATGCTGAACCAGATCGGCGGCTGGGGCATGGGGCTGATTGTGCCGCTGATCAGCGCCGCCATCGCCTACTCGATTGCCGATCGTCCCGGCTTTGCGCCTGGCCTGATCGTCGGCTTCATCTGCGGCCAGATCGGCACCGGCTTTATCGGCGGCATTCTGGGCGGTTTCCTCGTCGGCTACACCGTGCTGCTGCTGCGCCGGGTGATCAGGCTGCCGCAGTCGATGCAGGGGCTGATGCCGATCATGGTGCTGCCGCTGCTCAGCACCATCATCGCCGGGCTGCTGATGATGACCTTTATCGGCCAGCCGATCGTCTGGCTGCAAAAGACGCTGATTCATCTGCTGGATTCCATGCAGGGCGGCTCAAAGTTCGTGATGGGCGCCATCCTCGGCGCGATGGCTACCTTCGACTTTGGCGGGCCGATCAATAAGACCATGTCGCTGTTCGCCGACGGCATGCTGGTCGACGGCATTTACGGTCCGGAAGCGGTGAAGTTTGTCGGCTCCATCATTCCGCCGTTCGGCATCACCCTCTCTTATCTGCTGACGCGCCACAAATACACCAAAGCAGAGAAAGAGGCGCTGAAAGCCGCCTTCCCGATGGGCATCTGCATGATTACCGAAGGTGTGATTCCGATTGCGGCACGCGACCTGCTGCGCGTAGTGGCCAGCTGCGTGGTGGCCTCAGCGCTGGCCGGCGGACTGATTATGGTGTGGGGCGTGGAAGCGCCGGTGCCGCACGGTGGCATGTTCGTGGTGCCGCTGTTCACCAAACCGTGGCTGTTCTGCCTGGCGCTCGGCATTGGCACCGTGGTGTGCGGCGTGATGCTGTCGCTGATGAAAAAACCGGTCACGCAGCAGGATGAAGAGTTCGATGACGTGGAAGCACCCGGCGTCCGCGATGAAGAGATCAAATTCACTCTGGAATAAGGAGCCCGCATGTTTGCCATGATGAATGACCTGATTCAGGCCGCCTTCCAGCACAAGTACGCGGTGCTGGCGATCAACTGCTTCAACCTTGAAACCGCCCGCGCGGCGATTCAGGCGGCGGAACAGCAGCGCGCGCCGCTGATTCTCAACGTGTATCAGGGACACAGCGCGCATTTTCCGCCGGCGGTGGCGGCGCCGCTGGTACAGGCGCTGGCGGCTCAGGCTGCGGTGCCGGTGGCGCTGGCGCTTGACCACGGCAAAGCTTTTCCGCTGATTGGTCAGGCGTTTCGCGCCGGCTTTACCGGTCTGATGATTGACGCATCGGCCGAGCCGCTGGCGGACAATATTCGTCAGACCGCAGCGGTAGTGAAGATGGCGCATACCGCTGGCGTGTGCGTTGAAGGCGAGCTGGGGCATATCGCCGATGCGCCCACATACGAACTGGCCGATGCCGCCGTGAAGATGACGCGGGTGGAAGACGTACTGCCGTTTATTGAGCAGACCGGCATCGACCTGCTGGCGATTTCGGTCGGTACCGCGCACGGGCTTTATCCGCCAGGCGTAAAGCCGAAGATCGACTTCGAACGGCTGCAGCAGCTGCACGCGGTGACGACGCGGCCGCTGGCGCTGCACGGCGGCTCGGGGACCCCGGCGGAGGATATACGCCGCGTCAGCGCCTGTGGCGTCGCCAAGATCAACGTCGGCGCTGCGGTGTTCGACGCCGGTAAGCACGCGGTGCAGCAGGCGCTGCGCCAGCATCCGCAGGCCGAGCTGGCCGATGTGCTGGCGCTGATGGAGTCCGCCTGTCGCGAAGTGGTTATTGAATATCTGAGCTGGTCAGGGTCAGCAAACCGCTACTGACGGCGCGCCCGCCCGTATCGCGGCGCAATCACCACCTTTTTTTCCCTCATCGGGTCGGCGCGTGCGCCGGCTCTGGTAAAACTCACGCTAAGGAAATATAAACATGTTGATTTCAATGAAAGAGATGCTGGCCCCGACCCGTGAACATCGCTTCGCCATCGGCGCATTTAACGTCGCTGACAGCTGCTTTATCCGGGCCGTGGTGGAAGAAGCCGAAGCCACCAATACGCCCGCCATTATTTCTATCCATCCGAGCGAACTGGAATTTGTCACCGATGAATTTTTTGGCTACGTGCGCGAACGCACTCTGAAAAGCCGCGTGCCGTTTACCATTCACCTCGATCACGGCGCTTCAATTGCGCAGGTGCTGCGCGCTATTCAGTGCGGCTTTACCTCGGTGATGATTGACGGCTCGCTGCTGCCGTACGAAGAGAATGTGGCGCTGACCAAAGAGGTGGTGAAGCTGGCGCACGCGGTGGGTGTGTCGGTGGAAGGCGAACTCGGCACCATCGGCGATACCGGCACTACGGTGGAAGGCGGCGTGAGCAAGGTGATTTATACCGAACCGGCGCAGGCGGAAGATTTTGTGCAGCGCACCGGCGTCGATACGCTGGCGGTGGCGATTGGCACCGCGCACGGTATCTATCCCAAAGATATGAAACCCGAACTGCAGATGCACATTCTGAAGGATATCTCTCAGCGCGTAGATATTCCGCTGGTGCTGCACGGCGGTTCGGCCAATCCGGACGCGGAGATTGCCGAGGCGGTGACGCTGGGCGTGGGCAAGATCAATATCTCCAGCGACATGAAGTTTGCCTATTTCGCCCGACTGCGCGAGATCCTCGCGCGGGAGAGCTGGTGGGATCCGAATGTGATTTATCCGGACGCCATCGCCGCTGCGAAAGCGGTGATTCGCTACAAGATGAATCTGTTTGGCGGGCTGGGTAAAGCCGGGTTGTATCGTTGATTTCAAAACAATAAATAGGGCCGCTACGCAAGTGCAGGATGTCAGTTGCCCATGCCGTAGCGGCGCGATTTATCACACGTATTCACCCGCCGCACTGCTGCTGATTGCGCAATAAATTGCGCCGCTAAGGGACGGTAACGCCTGTCGCAATATCCTTTATCGCTAACGATTACTTCACTACGCCCAGCCACTGTCTGGCGATCTGCGCATATTCGCCGGTGGCAGTGCTGAGGTGCAGCCACTGATCGACATACAGCTTCCAGCTCATGTCATCACGCGGAATCATGTAAGCCTTCTCGCCATACTGCATCGGCTGCTGTGGATTAATGGCACACAGCGACGGATAGTGCTGCTGCTGGAACAGCGCTTCGGAAGCATCGGTGATCATCACGTCGGCTTTGTTATCCACCAGCTGCTGGAAAATCCCGGTGTTTTCCGCCAGCTGCAGGCTGGCCTGCGGCAGATGGCTGTGCACAAACGCTTCGTTGGTGCCACCAGCCGGCTCGATTACCCGCACCTGCGGCTGGTTGATCTGCTCAACCGTCTGGTACTTCGCTTTATCCGCGCAGCGCACCAGCGGAATCTTGCCATCGACGCCCAGCGGCTGGGCGAACCAGGCGATCTGCTGACGTTTAAGCGTCACGGAGACACCGCCCAGCGCGATATCACACTGTTTCGCTAAGAAATCCTCGCTCAGGGTTTTCCACGTGGTCGGCACCCACTCTACTTTTGCGCCGAGGCTGGCGGCCAGCGACTGCGCCATGCTGATATCCAGCCCTTCATACTGGCCGTCGCTGCGCAAAAAGGTATATGGCTTGTAATCGCCGGTGGTGCAGACCTTCAGGTTTTTGCTCTGGCGAACGTTATCAAGGTGGGATTGCGCCTGAGCCGCGCCGGCCACCAGAAGTAAGGCACTCAGTATCACAGTTTTCATGGTGTGTTCTTTTTAAGTGGATGTTGGTTTGCGTGCGGATTGTTGCATAAGTGACGGCATTATTGCTTTGAGAGCAAAAGTCTTGTGATCAATCACGCATTTTTTTGCCCCGCGCGCGCGCGTAGAGTGGGCGGCATCTATGAGAAACGGAGCGAATTATCCATGAGCAAGATTTTGATTATCGACGGCGGCAAGACCTTTGCCCATTCCAAAGGCGAGCTGAACCATACCCTGACCGAAGTGGCGGCCAGCCAGCTGCGCGATCTGGGCCATGAGGTTCAGGTGACCGTTGCTGATAGCGACTACAACGTGGCAGACGAAGTGCAGAAATACCTCGACAGCGACGTGGTGATTTATCAGATGCCGGGCTGGTGGATGGGCGAGCCGTGGACGGTGAAAAAGTACATCGATGAGGTGTTTACTCTGGGCCACGGCGCGCTGTACGCCAGCGATGGCCGTTCGCGCAGCGATGCCAGCAAAAAATACGGTTCCGGCGGCCTGATTCAGGGCAAAAAATATATGCTGTCGCTGACCTGGAACGCGCCGCTGGAAGCCTTTACCGATCCCGACCAGTTCTTCGAAGGCGTCGGCGTGGACGGCCTGTACCTGCACTTCCATAAAGCCAATCAGTTCCTCGGTATGGAAAGTCTGCCGACCTTTATCTGTAACGACGTGATTAAACAGCCGGACGTGCCGCGTGATATCGCACGTTATCGGACTCATCTCAGCCAGATCTTTGCTTAACTGTAAGCACACCGGGAAAAAACAGAAGGAAGCGTTATGTTAACTGTGGTTGCAGAAATTTGCGTTAAGCCGGGCCGCCGTCAGGAGGTGCTGGAGGCGATTAATAAACTGATCCCTGTCGTGCTGGAAGAAGAGGGTTGCCATCAGTACGATGCGCTGGTCGATCACCAGGCACAGGTGCCGTGGAAGCAGAACTCGCCAGACTCGATCTTTATGCTTGAGCAGTGGGAATCGCTGCGCCATCTGGAGCAGCATCAGCAGATGCCGCACATGGATGCACACCGCGCCACCATCAAAGATGACGTGGTGGACGTGAAAATTCTGGTGCTGGAACCGACCGCCTGATTTTTCCGCTGCAGGCATAAAAAAAGCCCCGGTTTTGCGACCGGGGCTTTTATTTAGCAGCTAATCAATGATCAGTGCTGTTCGTTGTGCAGGTTCTGCACCAGCAGTTCCGCATCACCGTTGCTGTAGACGTTGTACTCGGTGCCGCCGACGGTGACGGTACCTGTCGCCTGCTGCCAGGAGCTGGCATCTTCACCGGCTGGCAGGATGTCTTCCAGCGTCAGCGCCTCGCCCTGTTTGGCGTTCACGACCAGCTGTGACTTGCCGTTGTCGATAAACAGTGAATCCTGACCCTGCGTCATGATGTCGTTCAGCGACATGCTCATCAGCCCTTCAACATCTGTCATACCAGCCACAGAGAAGGAGTCGATTTCTGGCGGCGGCGGCGGGGTGACGTCGACGTTGGTAGAAACGGTTTTGTCGATCACCAGCTCGTTACCGGCCGCATCGCGAACCGTGACGTTGAAGTCATAATCGCCTTCTGCCAGTTTGTCAGACTCATAGCGCCACACGCCGTTTTCTACCACGGTAGAACCGATCAGCTGGGTACGCGCTTCGTCGCCCCAAATCATCACGATAGTACCGTCTTCTGAGCCCTTACCTTTGAAGATCAGGGTGTCATCGTTGGTGTCCGGCCGCACCGGGATTTCAGTGCCGGTTTTATCTGCAAACACGCCTTCAAAGTTAGCACCTGCGCCACCTTCAACCGGCTCAGGAATGGTGGTATCAACTTCGAAGTTAATGGCGGCCTCTTTATCACCTTTCACACCGGATTTGCTCACCGGCTGTACTTCAACTTTGTGGTTACCCTCGCCCAGCGCTGGCAGCTCATAGCTCCACTCGCCGTTTACGACGTCAACCACGATCGGCTCCAGATCGTCGATGTAGATGATGACCTGCGACAGATCCGGTGACGTGCCCTTCAGCGTTGGCTGTTTGTCATCGGTGACCGTGCCATTTTCGATCTCACCCTGGATAGGACCGACGTTATCCTCCAGTATGTACGAACCTTCCATTGAGCCAGGCTTTTTGGTGTCGATGATCAGATCGATAGGATCGGATGGCTGCGATTCGTTGCCGGCCGGATCGGTGATCTCGATGATAACCTGATAGTTACCGTCATCGATTGGGTTCTCAGGTTTCACTTCCCACTTGCCGTCTTCGCCTACGATACCGGTACCAATCACCACCGGATTACCTTTACCGTCATCAATGATGACTTCCACTTTGTCGCCCGGGTTACCGCCTTCGCCGCCGAAACCTGGACGGTTGTCATCAATGGGCTTACCTGGTTCAACCGGACCGGTGTTATCACCTTCGTTATCGACAATCGTTGGTGGTTGCGGCTGATCCGGAGGCGTAATATCGATAATCACGTTGATTGGATCTGAGGTCGGTGACTCTTTGCCGGTGGATGGATCTTTAGCGATCAGTTCAATATCGTGTGAACCTTCTGCCAGCTCTGGTAATTCAATTTCCCATTTACCATCTTTAACGACAGTTGAAGCCACCGGCTCTTTTTCGCCGTCAACAATCACGTAAATGATGTCGCCGTCGTTGCCTTCACCGCGCAGCACTGGCGTGGTGTCGTTAGTTGAATCGCCTGGCTGCAGCACGCGCTCTTCATCACCGTTGTTGGCGACCATCTCATCCACTACCGGTGCCGGCAGGATATTGCTGTCGATAACCAGTTTGAACGGATCGGTTTTCTCAGAAACGGTGCCGCCTTTGCTGATGGAATCCACAACCAGCGAGTGCTCACCTTCACCCAGCTCAACGTCCAGTTTCCACTCACCGCGATTGTCCGCCTTGGTAGAACCGATCAGTTTGTCGCCGTCCCATACGCGCACAATCACGCCAGCATCTGCTTTACCCGACAGGGTTGGGGTTTTGTCATCGGTGATGTCACCTGACTTCAGCGGACCGGTAACGCGGCCTTCGTCATCCAACACTTCGCTGAGTGATGGCGCGCCAGGCACAGAGGTATCCAGCGTCAGCGCGAAGTTGTCAGAACGTGGGCTCTCGGCGCCGAAGCGGTCAGTGTAGCTGGCGCTAAACACGTGGGTGCCGTCGGTGGTCAGTTCCGGCGTGAAGCTCCAGCGGCCATCGGCACCGGCTTTTACGCTGCCAATCACGTTGGAGCGAATATCGTAGATTTTTACTACGCTGTCCGGCTGGGCAACACCGTACAAAGTTGGAGTTTTGTCATTGGTGTAGTTGCCCGGCGTCAGATAGGTATCCGCGCTGCCTTCATTATCGATCACGCGCATAATCTGCGGCGCTTCTGGTGCAGAGGTGTCGATATTGTAAATACGCGGAATTGATGGTCCCCAGTTGCCCGCACGGTCCAGATAACGAATACCCGCAACGTGCAAACCCTCTTTCAGCTCCGGCGAGTCAAACTGCCATTTGCCGCTGCCATCAGCACGGGTAGTGTAAACTGTTTCATCAATAACAATCTGTACTAATGCATTAGGTTCCGCGTTTCCACCGCTGAGCGTAATTACGTTTTTGTTGATGGTTCTGACCGGTTCACCCGCAGAATTAGCCGCATCCACGATGGCTGATTCTGCCGGCGTTACAGATACGGCTTCGTTCACCGCCTGAGTGACCACACCGTCAGCAATCGTCAGGTTGAAAGCATCAGAGATCGGGCTTTCATGACCAACTGTATCCTTCGCCATCACGGTCAGTTGGTGCTCGCCGTCTGCCAGCTCCGGCGTGATGCTCCATGCGCCCATTTTGTCTGCTACCACTGAACCGATCTCTTTACCGTTATCGTACAGGGTAACAATGGTGCCAGGCTCTGCCACACCAGACAGCGCCGGCGTTTTATCGCTGGTGGCTTCACCCGGCGTCAGGTAGTGATCTTCCGCCGCAGCGTCATCAATCACGCGCCAGATTTCCGGTTTTGCCGGAGGCGTCGTATCCATATCAAGAATGAAGATACGCGGTGGGCTCGGGTTAGTCGCTTTATCAATCGATACCAGCTGAATGACATGGGTGCCGTCTAACCAGCTGGTTTTCGGGTCGAATGACCATTTACCGTCCTCGCTGATATCAACCATGTGCACTTCACCATCGATTGTAATCTCCAGCTTTCCGCCGTTGGCACCTCTTACTTCTTTATCAATCCATTTATAAAACTGATCTTTGGTCGAGATAACGCTCGCGTTCTCTGCTGCTGTAATATTAGCCATGATGTGTATTCCTTTTGCGTTAAATAATGTTTCGGGATTTCCAGCCGAATACAGGTTTAATTTCGCTTTTTATGTCCGCAGACAATACGAGAAATGTCTTAATCGATTAAGTTATATGAACCATTAATAACTTTATCGAGGCACAACGCCTCACACCTCATCAATATGAGATGTGAGAATGCGTTGCTAAAATAATTAAATCAGATCACTTATTTTCTACACTGATAATAACCCGGCGCTCGCTGGCATAGCATGCTTTCTGCTCCTGCAGGCTGCCTGAACAGTTAGTATCAACCTGAGACTCACCCATGCTCTGCGCGGTGATATTGGCCGCATTCATTCCCTGAGCGATCAGCAGTGCTTTCACCGCCTCAGCGCGACGCTGGCCGAGCGCCATATTGCTGCTGTCGCTGCCAATAGGATCGGTAAAGCCGGTAACGATGATGTGGCGTTGAGCGGCATTTTCCTTTTTCAGCATGCCGGCAAAGCTGCTGAGTGCTTCGCGCCCCTGTGCGGAGATGTCGTTGCTGTTGGCACTGCCAAAGCGGAACAGCAGGTCAGATGAAAACGCATAGTTATCATAAGCTTCAGTCATTCCTTCCTGACAGCGCTGCACCGACGATGCGCGCGACAGCAGATGAGCCTGACGTTTGGTGCTCAGTAATTCCTGCTGTGCCTGCTGCTGGCTGACCACCAGCGGACGACCGCTATCATCGAGGTTAGCACGAATATAGTAGGTTTTACCGGCAGCCAGTTTATCACTCCAGGATTGCGCGCGTTTACCCTGATAATCTGGCGCATCGTTGACATAACTGCCCAGCGAATGCGTTCCCGGCGCAACACAAAACACCGTATAGCCACCGGCCAGTAACGACGTCTGAAATTCACCGTCGACATAAATATTCGCCGGTTTTTCCCCGGTTAATGAAGCCGGACGATAATAAACCACCCGCGCCTGCTCTGCCGATACCGGCGATAAACTGCGCCATGCGGCACCAAATGAATTTTGCGCCTGGGTTGAAAAAGTAGTTAATACTGGCGTACACACCAGTGAAGCTAAAAGTAATTTTTTTGCAATTTTCATTTAAGTTTCACAGGTGCAATAAATTGCACCTGTATGCTCCAGATAAATTAGAATTGTTCGATTTCGTTCTGTAAGAACAGCGCATCTGATTGGGAATTATTTTCAGCTATCACACCACTCTGGCTTTCCTGATTATTCCAGTCATTAAACGCATCGTTATTAAGCTGCAGTAATTCCGCATTAATCGGCTGCGGCTGATCGTCGGCCTCATTGAACAGTTCATGATTGTCCAGGGAAAGCAGAGCGGAAATATCAAGACCGGCCAGCTCCAGCGCATTAATCTCCGGCGGCGGCGGTGGAATGGTGTCGACTTCCACTTCATAAATGTCCGTTTTGCCGGTCACTTCGCCATCGCTGGAGAACACGCCGCGCAGCTGATAAACATCGTCCGCCAGATCCGGCGTCGTCAGCTCCCATTTGCCGTCAGCCCCAATCGTGGTAGTGAAGCTGTAGCTGTTCTCAAGACCGACAATGTAGATGGTTACCAGCTCGCCCGGCACGCCTTTACCGGCCACAATGATGCTCGGATCGTTCATCGCGCCGCCGTTTTCGATTGGCGTACGCACGCCGGCGTCGTTATTGTCTTTAAAGATATGCTCAATCATGCCAGAAACCGGAACGTCCGGATCGGGCAGGCCGTCGACAGGATCAGGATCGCCCGGCACTTGCGTGTCGCCTTCAAACCCAATCGTGACCTTTTCAGAGGCCGGCGATTCGTTACCGGCCGGATCGCGCACCACGATTTCCAGCTCGTGCTCGCCCGGTTTCAGATTGTTTTCTGGCGTGAAGGTCCACTTGCCGTCTTCTACAATCACCGAACCAATTGGCTTGCCGTTGTCGATAATGACCACGATATCGCCATCTTCACCGGTACCTTCCAGCGTCGGACGCAGATCTTTTGTGGTGGAACCGTCTTCCAGCGGATTACCTTCGCTGTCTTTAATCACACCGATGCCCGGATTTTCCGGCGCCACGGTGTCCACATCAACGATGAACGGATCGGATGGCAGTGATTTGTTACCCACCTGATCGACCACCACGATGCTCAGCTCGTGTCGCCCATCCTGCAGCGCCGGAGCCGTAAAGGTCCAGTTACCCTCGGCGTCCACCTTTGCGGTGCCCAGCTTCACGCCATCGTTCCAGATTTCTACCGTCGAGCCCGCTTCAGCTTTACCGGTCAGCGTTGGCGTATTGTCTTTCGTCACGCCGCCTTTTTCGATCAGCACCGGCGGATCCTGCATATCGTCCATCACGCTGCCGATGGTGCCTTTGGCTGGCGCCGTCAGATCGATGATGAATTCCCACGGATCGCTCTCTTCACCCACCACGCCATCGGCGTTACGCTCGGCGGTAACGATGCTGTGATGGCCTGCAGCCAGCGGTTTTTCCGGCGTAAAGGTCCAGTTACCCTCGTCATCCACCAGCACTTCACCCAGCAGCGTCTCACCATCCCATATTTCAATGGTATTGCCCGGCGTACCGGTGCCGTTGAAGGTGGGCATGGTGTCGTCGGTGCGGCCGCCGTTTGCTACCGAACCGGTTACGTCGCCGATATCATCAATCACATCGCTGATGGTGGGCTTGCTGATATCGCCGCCGCCGCTGCCACCGCCGCCTTCACCTTTGCCGCTGTGGCTGCCGTCGTTATTGTCGTAGTGGTGTTTCGCCGCGACATAGCCGAGGCCTGCCGCTGCCGCGATAGCCGCCAGGCCACCCAGCGCAATCAGCGCCGGCGACCATTCAAAGCCGCTGGCCAGTGCGTAGCCGGAATTATCATCAACGCTGCCTTCACCCAGCGCCAGCGCGGTGGTTTCGCCGTCGGCCAGCGCGGCCGCTTCGTGGTCGGCATTGCCGTCCGTCGCGACGTAAGCGTGCATTTCGCCGTCTTCCGCTTTACCCACTAAGGTGCCGGATTTAGCGAAGAAATCTTCGATAATCAGATCCGGCTTGCTGGCGTCTGAGCCTTCCAGCATCACCAGCAGGTTTTTCCCTGCGCGTTTAACGGTGATGTTTTCAGGCGCGGTGCCGTCCTGGTTCTGCGTCAGCAGATATTTACCGTTGGTAATTGCCTGAATCTTCACTGCTTTGCCGTCTTTACCGGCGCGCAGCACTTCCGCTTTGGTTATGGTTTTCTTATCGATAACCGCCACACTTACGGGTGAAACGTTCATGATTCTTCCTTCCGTCGATTAATTTTGACTGCGCGTCTGCAGGCAAGCGCCGCAATCTCCCTGGCTCTGCCCACGGGTGGGCTCAAAGTTGCGACATAATCCGGAAAGAGATAAATCCGAGACATAAGAAATGTCCCGTTAGGAAAAAATTCTTAAATGGGCGACCTAAAGATAGCTAAATCATTAACCGATTGAATTAAAGCGTTTTTATCGATGAGGGCAGAACATAACAGGAAAGGTTATTCAAACAGAACAGGACTATAACAGATGATTTTCCTGAATTTTTTCCCGTAAAAAATCCAGAAAACAGGTGATGCGGGAACTGAGCGACTGGTTGCGATAGTACACCGCGTGAATCGGCAGGCGCAGTTCGCGCGTGTCATTTTCCAGCACCTGCACCAGCCGGCCGCTGGCGCGATCCTCGCGGCTGACAAAATCCGATAGCCGCACAATGCCCTGGCCGGCCAGCGCCAGCTGGCGCAGGGTTTCGCCGCTCGACGCGCACAGCGTGGGTTTGATGCGCAAAAACTCGCCCTCACGCTGCCATACCGGCCAGACATTGTGCGCGTCCAGCTGACTGAATCCCAGCAGCTGGTGCGTCAGTAGCTCTTCCACGCTCTGTGGCGCGCCGGCTTTTTCCAGATAGGCCGGACTGGCCAGCAGGCGAATCGCGCTGCTGCCCAGCACGCGGGCGCGCAGCGTGGAGTCGCGCAGTTCGCCAATGCGAATAGCGATATCGGTTTGCTGCTCAAGCAGGTCGATGACAATGTCATCGGTGTTCAGCTCCAGCTGAATTTGCGGATAGCGCGCGCAAAATTCGGCAACCAGCGGCACGATAACATGCAGGGTAAACGGCGTATTGGCGTTGACGCGCAGTCGTCCGGAGGGAATGTCGCGCCGCTGCGCGATATGCTCTTCGGCCTGCTCCACCGACGCGAGGATTTGCCGCGCGTGATCGAGAAAAATCAGCCCCTCTTCGGTCAGCGCCAGGCGACGCGTGGTGCGGTGCAGCAGCGTGGTTTGCAGTTTGCTTTCGAGGCGGCTCAGCGCCCGGCTGATGCCGGAGCTGGTTTGATCCAGCTGTTCCGCTGCGGCGGTAATGGAACCGGTGTCCACCACCGCGACCCAGGCGCGTAACTCTTCCAGTGTGATTTTCACTCTTCCTACCTCAGCGCATTGCTACTTCGAGACCGGTCTTAGCCTCGTTCTCACGGCTGCTGAGGTAGATTGCTCCACGTTCAGCAGCGGCAGGATACCACAATGCAGTAAAACCCAGGGATTATCACTGACCCGGGTGCGGCCTGGTTGTGCCGCGCACACGCGGTTTTTATTAGCGGACATGCGGCGATGGGACAGATCGGGACGGGCAGCGATGGCACGGTTGCCGGCATAAAAAAGGACGCCGCAGCGTCCCGTTTGCATCACACTTCGAGGTCGGCGAGGTCGCCTTTTTCCTGCAGCCAGTTGCGGCGGTCTTCCGAGCGTTTCTTCGCCAGCAGCATGTCCATCATCCGTAACGTCTGCTCGACGTCTTCTTCGTCGACCGTCAGTTGCACCAGACGACGGGTGTTAGGATCGAGCGTGGTTTCGCGCAGCTGCAGCGGGTTCATCTCACCCAGACCTTTAAAGCGCTGCACGTTCGGCTTGCCTTTTTTCCGCTTCAGCTGCTCCAGCACGCCCTCTTTTTCGTCTTCATCCAGCGCGTAATACACCTCTTTACCGAGGTCGATGCGGTACAACGGCGGCATCGCCACGTACACATGGCCCTGCTGCACCAGCGAGCGGAAGTGCCTCACAAACAGCGCGCACAGCAGCGTGGCAATGTGCAGGCCGTCGGAGTCCGCATCGGCGAGGATACAGATTTTACCGTAGCGCAGCTGGCTGAGATCTTCACTGTCCGGATCGATACCGATCGCCACCGAAATATCATGCACTTCCTGAGACGCCAGCACTTCATCCGACGACACTTCCCAGGTGTTGAGGATCTTGCCTTTCAGCGGCATGATCGCCTGATATTCGCGGTCGCGCGCCTGCTTGGCGGAGCCGCCCGCAGAATCCCCTTCCACCAGGAACAGTTCGGTTTTATTCAGATCCTGCGCAGTACAGTCGGCCAGCTTGCCCGGCAGCGCCGGTCCGCTGGTCAGCTTTTTACGCACCACCTTTTTCGCCGCGCGCATACGACGCTGTGCGCTGGAGATCGCCAGCTCGGCCAGCATTTCGGCAGCCTGCACGTTCTGGTTGAGCCACAGGCTGAAGGCATCTTTCACTACCGCCGAGACAAACGCCGCGCACTGGCGTGAGGAGAGACGCTCTTTGGTCTGTCCGGCAAACTGCGGATCCTGCATTTTGACCGACAGCACGTAGGCGCAGCGATCCCAGATATCCTCCGCCGACAGCTTCACGCCGCGCGGCAGAATATTGCGGTATTCACAGAATTCGCGCATCGCGTCGAGCAAGCCCTGACGCAGGCCGTTAACGTGCGTTCCGCCCTGCATGGTTGGGATCAGGTTGACGTAGCTTTCGGTCAGCAGCTCGCCGCCCTCCGGCAGCCACAGCAGTGCCCAGTCGACCGCCTCCACATCACCGGCAAAGCTGCCGACAAACGGTTTTTCCGGCAGCGTTGGCAGGCCATTCACCGCTTCGCTCAGGTAATCCGTCAGGCCATCCTGATACAGCCAGGTTTGCTCGGTATCGTTCACCTTGTCTTTAAAGACAATTTCGACACCCGGGCACAGCACCGCTTTGGCTTTCAGCAGATGCTTGAGGCGGGAGACCGAGAAGCGCGGGCTGTCGAAGAAGCTTTCGTCTGGCCAGAAGTGAACGCTGGTGCCGGTGTTACGTTTGCCTACCGTACCAATCACCGCCAGATCCTGCACTTTATCGCCGTTTTCGAAGGCGATCTGGTAAATCTCACCGTTGCGGCGCACCGTGACTTCCACACGCTTCGACAGGGCGTTCACTACCGAAATCCCCACGCCGTGCAGGCCGCCGGAGAACTGGTAGTTTTTGTTGGAGAATTTACCGCCGGCGTGCAGGCGACAGAGAATCAGTTCGACCGCTGGCACGCCCTCTTCCGGGTGGATATCGACGGGCATACCACGGCCATCATCGATCACTTCCAGCGACTGATCGGCGTGCAGGATGACTTCCACGCGTTTGGCGTGACCGGCCAGCGCCTCATCGACGCTGTTATCGATCACTTCCTGGCCCAGATGGTTAGGGCGTGTGGTATCGGTGTACATGCCCGGACGGCGACGTACCGGTTCGAGGCCGGTTAAAACCTCAATGGCGTCAGCATTATAGCTAGATTGGCTCATCGTAACAGTCTGATTAGCAATAGGAAAATGGGCCCATCCCGCAGCATCAGGGAGTATTCAGTCCCAGAAAATCAATCATCTGCGCAAAATGGCGTTCGAATCCGATATAGGCATGATTGCCGCCCTCTTCTACCGTCTGACGGCACGCGCTGTAGTAATCCAGCGCCTGGCGATAGTCGAGCACTTCATCGCCGGTTTGTTGCAGCAGCCAGAGTAGATCGGGCGCTTCCAGAGGGTCAATCTGCATCACTTTCAGATCGTAAATGTGGCGAGACTCTAACACATATTGCTGGCCGGTGTAGGGATTCCGGTTTTCCCCCAGATAATCCACCAGCAGTTCAAACGGCCGCACCGCCGGATTCACCACCACCGCCGGCAGCATGAAACACTGCGACAGCCAGGTGGCAAAATAGCCGCCGAGCGATGACCCCACCAGCCCGAGCGGTTCCCCGGCATACTGCATCACCAACTCTTCCAGCAGCGCGGCAGCCTCAGCGGGAAAGGTCGGCAGCTGCGGCACCAGCACCTCAATGTGCGGATGCTGCGCCTGACACCACTGCTGTAACTGCGTCGCTTTAGCCGACTGCGGTGAGCTGTTGAATCCGTGCAGATAAATCAGCGCCGCCATGGTTTAGTAGCCCTCGGAATCCAGATCCGGACGGAACAGATCGCTCTGCAGACGATTCACTTCGGTTTGCAGCGTGCCATCCGCCTGCAGCGTCAGCCAGCGCCAGCCGGGCGACACGGTATCAATAGTGAAGTTGGTGCAGTGCGGTTTGAACTGGACGCAGGTCGAAGGCGACGCCAGTACGCGGCGGCCGTGCCAGTCGAGATCCAGCTCCTGATGAATGTGGCCGCACACCAGGTGGCGCGCCAGCGGGAAGTTTTGCAGCACCGCATCCAGCTGATGCGGATTGCGCAGGCTGTGCTGGTCAAGCCAGGTACAGCCAGAGGCCAGCGGATGATGGTGCAGCAGCACCAGCGTGTAGCGATCGGGGAACTGACGCAGCGTGCGGTCCAGCCACTCCAGCTGATAGTCGCTCAGCATACCGTGCGGCACGCCAAAAACCTGGCTGTCCAGCAGCACCAGCTGCCAGTGCTCGCCGAGCAGCACATGCTTGTCCGCGGCGATGCCGGCCTGCGCCAGCGTATCCACCATCGCCGGCTGAAAATCATGATTGCCCGGCAGCCAGACGCACGGCTTCGGCAGACGCGCAATGCCCGCAACAAAATGCTGATAAGCTTCGACGGTGTGATCCTGGGCGAGATCGCCAGTGGCGATAATCAGATCGTAATCGCGCTGTTGCGCCGCGATGGCGTCCAGCACCGCATCAAAACTCGACCAGGTATTCACTCCAAGCAGCGATTGATGTTTTCCCGCGAAAAGATGGGTATCCGTAATTTGTAAAATCCTGATATCGGACCCATTTGCCGCAGGAAGAGTTAGCAGGCTATCCAAAGCGTTTCCTTTCTCTCCACGCTATCGTTGCGTTATATACCCGTGCGGATTCAGGGTATCGCTATCAGCACACCGGCACGGCCATCGCGCCGTGCGCCAGGCAGTACCGCAACCAGTCGGCAAGGAACTGGTTAATCTGATGTTTTTCATCGCGCTGATGCAATTTTTTATTAGGATAATCATAGCGCGCTTTGAAGCGATAGATCTGCTGAGTGGAACACACTTCAGCCACCATCGCATCATGGTAGAGCCGCACCGACATGGACGGCAGGCTCCAGTAGCTCACTGCGGGTGCCACCTGGCGGATCTCCACCAGCGTGGTGTAGCGCGTCGACTCTTCAATAGTCAGCTGATAACTGGCGCCGTTCACCTGATACATCACCGACGCACCTGCCTCGTCACTGCGCGGCAGCAGGCGGCGCAGCTGAGCGAAATTGGTTTCGCACAGACGCATCATTTCGGGGAAATCAGGGGTATAGCGCTGTTTCATGTTGGCTTCCACTCTTCTCTTAGTTTCTCATGGTGCAACGCCAGCCATTGCAGAGCGATGACAGATGCCGCGTTATCAATAATCCCCTCTTCCACCCAGCGATAAGCCTGTTCGCGGCTTACCACATGCACAAGAATATCCTCATTCTCTTCCTCCAGCCCGTGATTTCCCTCTGCCTGGCTGGCATCCACTTCGCCCACCAGCACCGACAAACGCTCAGAGGTTCCGCCGGGGCTGGCTAAGTAATTCACTATCGGTTTGACGCGGCCAACCTTGAGGCCAGCCTCTTCGACCGCTTCACGACGCACCACATCTTCCGGCGTTTCGCCCGGTTCAATAATGCCGGCCACCATCTCCAGCAGCCAGGGCGTGGCGCTGGAATCATAGGCCGGGATGCGGATCTGTTCGATCAGCACTACTTCGTCGCGCAGGGGATCATAGGGTAGCAGCACGGCAGCGTGTCCGCGCTCAAAAACTTCGCGCACCACTTCACCGCTCATCTCGCCGTTAAAGCGGCGATGGCGGAAGCGGTAGCTGACGATGGAAAAAAAACCATCGTAGCGAGTATCGCGTGCAATAATTTCTACATCGTTTTTTGTGAAAGTCACAGGGGATTTTTTTTCACCCGCCATCATCTTGTTCCTTATGCAGATTGGGATGGAGCGAAGAAAAGCCAACCCTTGTGCTCCGTCCGAGTGGTTCTTTCTGAATTATTTACGTAAATTAGGGGGAGAAGGCACGTTCAGCCAACTTATCTCTGACGCCGCCTCTGTAGAATCGGCGATTATTTTTTGGCTTACCTGCAGCACACTCTCTGTGCATTTGCTGCAACACAAGGAATGCAAATGAAAAAACTGCTCCCACTTTTTATTGGACTGAGCCTGGGCGGTTTCAGCCTTGCCAGCCAGGCAGAAAACCTGTTGCAGGTCTACCAGCAGGCGCGCCTCAGCAACCCGGATCTGCGTGCTTCAGCCGCCGATCGCGACGCTGCTTTTGAGAAAATTAACGAAGCGCGTAGCCCGTTGCTGCCGCAGCTGGGTCTGGGTGCAGATTATACCTATAACAGCGGCTATCGCGACAACAGCGGTCTCCATTCCAACACGACCAGCGCCTCGCTGCAATTAACGCAGACGATTTTCGACATGTCGAAATGGCGTGCGCTGACGCTGCAGGAAAAAACGGCCGGCATTCAGGACGTTACTTATCAGGTAGCGCAGCAGGATCTGATCCTGAACACCGCAACCGCCTATTTCAACGTGCTGAAGGCCATTGATACGCTTTCTTACACTGAAGCGCAGAAACAGTCGATCTACCGCGAGCTGGATCAGACCACCCAGCGTTTTAACGTCGGTCTGGTGGCCATCACCGATGTGCAGAACGCCCGTGCTCAATACGACAGCGTGCTGGCCAACGAAGTGACCGCGCGTAACGACCTGGATAACGCGGTGGAATCGCTGCGTCAGATCACCGGCATGGATTATCTGTCGCTGGCGTCACTGAATATCGATCGTTTCAAAACGGCGCGTCCGGAAGCGGTATCCAATTTGCTGAAACAGGCTGAGAGCCGTAACCTCAACCTGCTGTCTGCCCGTCTGAGCCAGGATCTGGCGCGTGAGCAGATTCGCTCCGCCGAGTCCGGCCACATGCCGACGCTGGATCTGACCGCTTCTACCGGTCTGTCGAACAGCAAATACGGCGGCAGCCGCGCTAATCAGAGCGCCGGTACCACTGACTCGATCACCGGCTCCAACCAGGTTGGCCTGAGCTTCTCACTGCCCCTGTACAGCGGCGGTTCAGTGACTTCGCAGGTGAAACAGGCGCAGTACAACTTCGTCGCCGCCAGCGAGCAGCTTGAAGGCGCGCACCGTAGCGCGATTCAGACCGTCCGTTCTTCGTTCAACAACGTGAACGCTTCGATTAGCAGCATCGACGCTTACAAACAGTCGGTAATCTCGGCGCAGAGCTCATTAGATGCTTCGGAAGCCGGTTATCAGGTGGGTACGCGTACCATCGTTGATGTGTTAGACGCGACCACCACGCTGTTTAACGCTAAACAGCAGCTGTCGAATGCGCGTTACAGCTACCTGATTAACCAGCTGAACATCAAATATGCGCTGGGCACGCTGAACGAGCAGGATCTGCAGCAGCTGAACAGCACGCTGGGCAAAGAAGTGACGACCTCACCAGAAGTGGTCGCGCCGGAAAACAGCCAGCAGGCCGCGCGCGTGGATAACGGCCCGAAAGCGACCTCCGCGTCCGCCGCCGCTCAGGCCCGTCCGGCCGCGGCACGTAACAGCGCCAATCCTTTCGCTAATTAAGCCTTCAAGGGGCCGCTTGCGGCCCCTTTCGCATTCAAACGTATAACAACGTAAAGATCCCCTTGCCACCCGGCTTCCCGCTTCATTTTCCACCACTCATCACCTATCCTAAGCCCCACCTTTGGGCACAGGATGAAGATAATGAAACGGACAAAAAATATTCGTCATGCCGCTTTCCGTAAAAGCTGGCAGGCACGCCATTTAACGCCGGTCGCACTGGCGGTCACCGCCGTGTTTATGCTGGCAGGCTGCGAACAGAGCGATGAAACGGTTTCGATGTACCAGAACGCCGATGATTGTGCGAAAGCCAATCCGGGCCAGAGCGCCCAGTGCACCACCGCTTACAACAACGCGCTGAAAGAGGCTGAGCGCACCGCGCCAAAATACGCCACGCGTGAAGATTGTGTCGCGGAATTCGGCGAAAACCAGTGTCAGCAAACCCCGGCACAGGCCGGCGTCGGTACCACGGCGAACAACGCTGAAGCGCAGCAGAGCGGCAGCTTCTGGATGCCTCTGATGGCCGGCTACATGATGGGTCGTCTGATGGGCGGCGGTGCCGGCTTTGCGCAGCAGCCACTGTTCTCGCCAAAAACCCCTAACAGCCCGGCTAACGGCCAGTTTGTTGATGCTTCCGGTAAGAACTACGGTGCGGCCACCTCAGGCCGGACGGTAAACGTGCCGAAAACCGCGCTGGCGCCAAAACCGGCCACTACGTCCACCATCACCCGTGGCGGCTTTGGTGAGACGGTAGCCAAACAGAACACCATGCAGCGCAGCAGTGCCACCAGCACCGGCAGCCGCTCGCTGGGAGGCTAAGCGCGCGCATGCAACGTATTGCTATCAGCGAACGTCCGAACTGGCGCGAAAAGGCGACCGAGTACGGCTTTCAGTTTCACACCATGTATGGCGAACCCTACTGGTGCGAAGACGCTTATTACCAGTTTACGCTGGCGCAAATTGAACAGCTGGAAGCGGCCACCGCTGAACTGCACCAGATGTGTCTGCAGGCGGTAGAAAAAGTGGTGAACAGCGAAGCGCTGCTCACCCGTTTCTGCATTCCGAAACACACCTGGGATTTTGTGCGCGAATCCTGGCAGCAGCGTCAGCCGTCGCTCTATTCACGCCTCGATCTGGCGTGGGATGGCACAGGCGAGATCAAGCTGCTGGAGAACAACGCCGATACGCCAACCTCGCTGTACGAAGCGGCGTTTTTCCAGTGGATCTGGCTGGAGGATCAGCTCAACGCCGGCAACCTGCCGCAGGGCAGCGATCAATTCAACAGCCTGCAGGAGCAGCTGATTGCGCGCTTCGCCACGCTGCACCAGCAGCACGGTTTTAACTGGCTGCACTTTGCCTGCTGCCGCGATACGGAAGAGGATCGCGCCACGGTACAGTATCTGCAGGATTGCGCCACTGAAGCTGGCCTGCCGAGTGAATTTCTCTACATTGATGAGATCGGGCTGGGTGAAAAAGGTCAGTTTACCGATCAGCACGATCAGGTGATCAGCAACCTGTTCAAGCTCTATCCGTGGGAATTCATGCTGCGCGAGATGTTCTCGACCAAGCTGGCCGATGCCGGCGTGCGCTGGCTGGAGCCGGCGTGGAAAAGCATTCTCTCCAACAAAGCGCTGCTGCCGCTGCTGTGGGAGATGTTCCCCAACCATCCTAACCTGCTGCCCGCCTGGTTTGCCGATGATGCCAGCGCGCCGCAGATGGAAAAATATGTGGTGAAACCGCTGTTTTCCCGCGAAGGTGCCAATATCACCATCGTGGAAAACGGTCAGGAAATCGCGCGCGCCGATGGCCCTTATGGCGAAGAGGGCATGATCGTCCAGCAGTTCTGGCCGCTGCCGAAGTTTGGCGACAGCTATACGCTGATTGGCAGCTGGCTGATTGACGATCAGCCTGCCGGTATCGGTCTGCGCGAAGATCGTGCGCTGATCACCCAGGATCTGTCGCGTTTCTATCCGCACACATTTATTGAGTAATGCACGTGCCGCCCGGTCTGCGGGCGGCACAGGTGTCAGCCAACCTGCACTGACAGCATACTGATCGAACCCATCTCCATGCCTTCCACCGGGATGCTCACCGCCTCACCTTCAGCTCGCGCGCCGAGAATATACAGCAGCGGCAGATAGTGCTCCGGCGTCGGGTTAGCCAGCTGCGCGCCTTCATGCTGCTGAAAATTCACCAGCGGATGCTGCACCGCCTCGCCTTCGTAGTCCAGATTATCGCGCACAAACTGGTTGAAGCTCTCCGCCCACGGATAAGCGCTTTCCGCGCCCTGCCAGCGAATCATGCGCAGGTTATGCACCACGTTGCCACTGGCCACCAGCATCACGCCTTCGTCACGCAGCGCCGCCAGTTTACGTCCCAGCGCAAAATGCCACGCCGCCGGCTGGGTGCCATCAATACTGAGCTGAATCAACGGAATGTCTGCCTGTGGATACATCTTCGCCAGCACGCCCCACGAGCCGTGATCAAAGCCCCACTGCTGATCGGCCTGCACCGCCACCGGCGCCAGCAGATCGATAACGCGCTGTGCCAGCGCAGGCGAACCTGGCGCCGGATAGCGCACGTCGAACAGCGCCTGCGGGAAGCCTCCAAAATCATGGATGGTGCGCGGATTGCTCATCGCCGTCACCGCCGTGCCGCGCGTGTACCAGTGCGCCGAGATGGCGAGAATAGCGCGCGGACGCGGCAGGGTTTCGCCCAGCTGCTGCCATACGCGGGTATAACGGTTGTCTTCTAATACGTTCATCGGGCTGCCGTGGCCGAGAAACAGAGCGGGCATGCGGGTCATTATTCATCCTCTGGCGTCGGGATCGCGTTAATGACTGTCACGATACGCGCTTTCGCCAGGGGAAAAACGCTGATAAGCGTGATGATGTTTATCAGCAAATTTGAACAAGATTTTGCCGACATAACTTTACGCTAAATAACTCGATATTTTATGGGGTTAACTATATTGTAACTGGTAATCATTATCATTAAGGAGCCCATCATGTCAGTACCTTTGCTGCTAACCATCCTGGCTGGCGGTGCCACTTTCGTCGGCGCGATTTTTGGCGTGCTCGGTCAAAAGCCGTCGAACCGCGCACTGGCCTTTGCGCTCGGCTTTGCCGCCGGCATCATGTTGCTGATTTCCCTGATGGAGATGCTGCCCGCCGCGCTGCATGCGGAAGGCATGTCGCCGGTGCTCGGCTACGGCATGTTCATGCTCGGTTTGCTGGGTTATTTCGCCATGGATCGCCTGCTGCCGCACCAGCATCCGCAGGATCTGATGGCGGTCAATCGCCGCCCCACTAACCTGAAACGTACCGCGATCCTGCTGACGCTCGGTATCAGCCTGCATAACTTTCCCGAAGGCATTGCTACCTTTGTCACCGCCAGCAGCGATATGGAGCTGGGGCTGGGCATCGCACTGGCCGTCGCGATCCACAATATTCCGGAAGGGCTGGCGGTGGCCGGACCGATGTACGCCGCCACCGGCTCGAAAGCCAAAGCGCTGTTCTGGGCCTGCCTGTCCGGCATGGCGGAGATTCTTGGTGGCATCATCGCCTTTCTGCTGCTGGGGCCGGCGGTCTCACCGGTGATGATTGCGGCGATTATGGCGGCGGTGGCGGGCATTATGGTGGCGCTGTCCGTGGATGAACTGATGCCGCTGGCGCGCGAAATCGATCCGCATAACAATCCCAGCTACGGCGTGCTGTGCGGCATGACAGTGATGGGCCTGAGCCTGACGTTGCTGCAAACCAGCGGGGTAGGCTGACGCGAGATTCGTCTCATTCGCCACAACTTAGGCCTTATCTATCAATTGATTAGGCTTGTTAAGGCGTAGTCGAGACGGGTCTTGTTAACACCCGACGGCGGGCTCATTACACTCCACGCGACTCTTAGAAAGCAGTGGAGTGTTATGTTAATTCAGGGAGCCATTTTATGCCTGGCGATGAATATCTATCATGAAGCGCGCGGCGAACCGGTAAAGGGACAGATTGCCGTCGGCACTGTCACCATGAACCGGGCTAACTGGGACGTCAAAGAGATCTGTCCGGTGGTGTACGCACCCAAACAGTTCTCCTGGACGTCTCTGCACAAACATCCCCATCGCCATCCGCCGCAGCATGACAAAAGCTGGCAGCGCGCGCAGCGCCTGGCCCAGCGGATTGTCGAGGGTAAGCTGGCGGATGTGACAAAGGGCGCGACCTTCTTTCATGCGCACAGCGCCAGACCGGCGTGGCGCCACGCCTTCCAGCGTACCGTGGTGATAGGCAATCACGTTTTTTACGCCAGCCGTTAATCATAAAAAAAGGCCGGATGCATCACATCCGGCCTTATTTATTTCACGTCGGCTTAGCTGGCCTGACGGGTTTCATGCTGGCGGCGCCAGGCCACCAGGTCTTCAATGGTCACCACCGGCATGGCGTGCTGCTTCGCAAACGCAATCACTTCCGGCGCGTGCGCCATGCTGCCGTCATCATTGGTCAGTTCGCACAGCACACCCGCAGGTTTGAAGCCCGCCAGCGTCACCAGATCGAGCGTCGCTTCGGTGTGGCCGCCGCGCGCCAGCACGCCGCCGTCGCGCGCGCGCAGCGGGAATACGTGGCCGGGACGATTCAGATCGGACGGTTTAGCGTCATCGGCAATCGCCGCCCGGATGGTGGTAATACGGTCGGAGGCCGATACGCCGGTCGTCACGCCGCTGGCCGCTTCAATAGTCACGGTGAAACCGGTGCCGTAAGAGCTGGTGTTGTTCTCTACCATCATCGGCAGATCCAGCTGCTGGCGGCGCGCTTCGTTAATGCACAGGCAGACAATGCCGCTGCCGTGACGAATGCTCAGCGCCATCTGTTCAACGGTCATGGTTTCGGCGGCGAAGATCATATCGCCTTCGTTTTCGCGATTTTCATCGTCCAGCACCATCACGCCGCGCCCGTTGCGCAGCGCATCGATGGCGCGTTCTACACGCTGTTCCGGCGTGCCAAATTCAGAAAGAAGCGTCTGATTCATGGTAAAAAAACCTTATTAATAAAATATGAGTTACCAGAACCAGGGCGAGCTTAGGAGTGCGTAGAAAACACATGGCAATAACGTGACGCGGGCGCAGCCCGGCTGATGTCGTTACCCTCTCCCATCCGGACTTTAACCGTCGGCCCCGGAATTACACCGGATCTGCTGACCTTTCACTGTACAGCGAAAGCGCTCGCGGGCTTTCAGCCGAAGCTGATTTACCGCCGGTGGGGAATTTCGCCCCGCCCTGAGAATAAGCGAAATTACTATAGCGCCAATCACCTGGTCGGGCAATCAACAAAAGTGCAAATGCTTTTGCACTTCATGCGTTGCGGATTTCGGGTTTAACCTTTTCGTTTCTGGCATTACACTTAATGTTTGATGAGTCGGAACACGCGCTGTTATCAGCCACCGTAACCAGGAAACAACCATGATCGACACGAAAAAAATTGAACAACTGGCGCGCCAGGTGCACGAAGCGATGCCAAAAGGTATTCGCGACTTTGGCGACGATGTGGAAAAGAAAATTCGTCAGGTATTGCAGGCGCAGTTAACCCGCATGGATCTGGTTAATCGTGAAGAGTTTGACGTGCAGACCCAGGTTTTGCTGCGCACGCGTGAAAAACTGGCGGCGCTGGAGCAGCGTCTGGCGAAGCTGGAGAGCGAAAGTCCGGCGGCCCCGGCTCCGGCGGTGATCACGCCAGATCCGGCAGGCAAAATCGATACGCCTCAGTAAGGTTTACGCGGCGGGAGTTCGCTCCCGCCGGCTACGTGTTTACTGATTGCGAATGGTTTTGATGATGTTGGTGGTGGAAATACCGTCTTCAAAGTTGAGCACGCGCACGTCACCGCCGTTGGCCCATACCTCTTTACTGCCCGCGATATCTTCCGGCTTATAATCACCGCCTTTCACCAGCAGATCCGGCAGCACTTCGGCAATCAGCCGCTGTGGCGTATCCTCTTCAAACAGCACCACCCAGTCTACGGCTTCCAGCGCACCTAGCACGATCATGCGGTTTTCCTGCGGGTTCACCGGGCGGGTTTCGCCCTTAAGACGTTTGGTGGAAGCATCGCTGTTGACCGCCACGATCAGGCGATCGCCCAGTTTGCGCGCGTTGGCCAGATAAGAGACATGGCCGGCGTGCAGAATGTCGAACACGCCGTTGGTCATCACCACTTTCTCACCGCGCTGGCGCGCCTGCGCCACCGCCACTTTCAGCTCGGCTTCGGTCATCACGCCAAAGCCGCTGTCCGGCCGCGCGTGGATCGCATTCTCCAGCTCCACGGTACTGACGGTTGAAGTCCCGAGCTTGCCGACCACCACGCCAGCCGCAGCATTGGCGAGGAAGCAGGCATCTTCCAGACTTTCACCGGCAGCCAGCACTGCGGCCAGCACGCCGATCACCGTATCGCCGGCACCAGTGACGTCATACACTTCCTGCGCCTGAGTGGGCAGATGCAGCGGCGCTTTGCCCGGCTGCAGCAGGGTCATCCCGTTTTCCGAACGCGTCACCAGCAGCGCGGAGAGATCGTAATCGGCGATCAGCTGCATACCGCGGCTGACAATCTCCTCTTCGCTTTTGCACTTGCCGACCACCGCTTCGAACTCGGACAGGTTGGGTGTCAGCAGCGTCGCGCCGCGATAGCGTTCAAAATCGGTGCCTTTCGGGTCGATCAGTACCGGTACCTGCGCCGCACGCGCCAGCTGAATCATAGTCTGCACGCTGCTCAGCGCGCCTTTGGCATAGTCAGACAGCACCAGCGCGCCCGCCTGTGCCAGCGACTGACGCAGGCGATCGTGAATCGGCTGCGGATCGACCTGCTCAAAGCCCTCTTCAAAGTCGAGGCGAATCAGCTGCTGGTTGCGCGACAGCACGCGCAGTTTGGTGATGGTCGGGTGGCTGTCGAGGGCGACGAAATCACACTCAACCTTCACCTGCGCCAGCGTTTCGCGCAGCACGCGCGCAGCGTCATCTGCACCGGTCAGACCGATAAGGCGCGAGTCCGCACCGAGTGCAGCGATATTCATCGCCACGTTGGCCGCGCCGCCCGGACGCTCTTCAATGGTATCCACTTTAACCACCGGCACCGGGGCTTCCGGTGAGATCCGGCTGGTCGGGCCGTACCAGTAGCGGTCTAACATCACATCGCCGACAACCAGCACAGCGGCCTTGCCAAACGCGGGCAGTGTTACTTTCATGCAGAGACTCCAGACTTCAACGTTCAGTCAAAATAATGCGCGGATAATAGCATAGAAGCCGCCAGGCTCACTGCTCCGTGTCATCCGCATCGCTCGCGGCCAGCCAGCGCTGCCAGCTGGCGTGCACCACGGCGCGTTCGTCAGCGAACGATGCCGGATCGACATGACCCGGCAGTTCCTGCAGCGCCAGATGGTGCAGCGCATCGCGCAGCGTGACGTAAGCGTGCGTCAGCGCCTGCGCTTCCTCATCAGCCATGATGCCGTGGCGCGCCATCAGTTCGAAAATGCGCACGTTATCCGACCAGCGCGTCAGCGCCGGCTGGCTGGCGGCGTAACCTAAGACCAGATACTGCGCGATGAATTCAATATCGGTGATACCGCCCTCATCGGTTTTAATCTCCCAGCGGCCTTTGTGCTTGTTACTGAGGTGCGCACGCATTTTCTCACGCATCTCACGCACTTCGGTTTGCAGCTTCGCGCCTTCACGCGGCAGGCAGAGAATACCGCGCCGGATCGCATCGAAGCGCTCACACAGCGCCGGTTCGCCAAACACGATGCGCGCGCGCACCAGCGCCTGATGTTCCCACGTCCAGGCTTCATGGCGCTGATAGTCGTCAAAGGCGGCAAAGGTGCTGACCAGCATGCCGGCCGCGCCAGAAGGGCGCAGGCGCGCGTCCACCTCATACAAAATGCCGGACGAGGTGCGGGTGCTGAACAGATGCATGACGCGCTGAGCGAGACGCAGGTAAAACTGGCGCCCGTCGATAACGCGTTCACCGTCGGTTTCGGCATCGTCCGGACAGTCATGCAGAAACACCAGATCGAGATCTGAACTGTAACCTAGTTCCCAGCCGCCCAGTTTGCCGTAGCCGACCACGGCAAAGCCGCGCTCGCTGTCGCTGGTGAGGTGCGAAGGGCGACCATAGCGCTGCACCATCATCTGCCACGCCTGCTGCACCACCGATTCAATGATCGCTTCCGCCAGCCAGGTTAAGTGATCGCTCACTTTCATCACCGGCAGGGTTCCGGCGATGTCGGCGGCGGCGATACGCAGATGCTGTGCCTGCTTGAACTGGCGCAGCGCTTCCAGCTGCTGCTCTTCATCATCGGTGGGAATGCGCAGCAGATACTGGCGCAGTTCGTCACGATAGGCATCGGTAGCGGTGGGCTGATACAGCGTGGCCGGATCGAGCAGTTCATCCAGCAGCAGCGGATAGCGCGCCAGCTGGCTGGCAATCATCGGCGAAGCGCCACACAGGCGAATCAGATGACGCAGCGCGCCGTGATACTCGGTCAATAACTCGAGATAGGTGCTGCGCGTTAATACGCCAAGCAGCAGCGGTGTCAGGCGCGCCAGCACCACATCGGCGTCGTCACGCGCGCACACTTCGCTTAGCAGGCGCGGCATTAATTGATCGAGCGCCAGCCGGCCGCGCGGGCCGATGGTGCGGCGACTGACATCCTGACGGAAATCATTCAGCGCCCGATACAGCGCATGGCGCTGTTCCGCCTGCAACTGCGGTACCACCGGCAGCAAATCGCTCTCTTCCAGCGCGTCCTGCCACAGGCTGGCGAACTCCGCCAGCTGCGGCTGATCGTCGACATCCGGCGCATCATCGCCTATCAGCTCGTCGAAAATGTGGCGCACGCCGGCCATGTGCTGTTCCAGCTGTGCCAGCAGCGTCGCCCAGTCCGCCATGCCCATCGCCCAGGCCAGGCGCTGGCGGTCGAGCGGATTTTCCGGCAGCGTCTGCGTCTGTTCATCGTTGATGCTCTGCAGCAGATTCTCCAGCCGGCGTAAAAACAGGTAGGCGGCGCGCAGATGGTCAACCTGCTCCGGCGTTAACAGTGCCAGCTCACCAATGGCCTGCAGCGTCGGCAGCAGCGAACGCAGCTGAAGTGAGCGCTCACGTCCACCTCGAATCAGCTGGAATACCTGGACGATGAATTCGGTTTCGCGAATGCCGCCGGCGCCGAGTTTGATGTTGTCCTTCAGGCCGCGCCGCCGTACTTCGCGGGCAATCATGCCTTTCATGTTACGCAGCGACTGGATCACGCTGAAATCGATATAGCGGCGATATACGAACGGGCGCAGCATCTGCTGCAGTTCCTGGCTCCAGTGGCCGCCGTCATCGCCCATCAGCCGCGCTTTCACCATCGCGTAGCGCTCCCAGTCACGGCCCTGCTCCTGGTAGTAATCTTCCAGCGCGGCAAAGCTCAGCACCAGCGGGCCGCTGTCGCCAAACGGGCGCAGGCGCATATCCACGCGATAAACAAAGCCATCGACGGTAGGTTGATCCAGCACCTTAATCAGCCGCTGCCCCATGCGGGTAAAGAACTGCGCGTTGTCGAGTTCGCGCCGGCCGCCGTGGGTGACGCCGTTTTCCGGCCAGGCAAAAATCAGGTCAATATCGGAAGAGAAGTTGAGTTCACCACCGCCCAGCTTGCCCATACCCAGAATCAGCATCGGCTGCGCTTCGCCGGCGGCGTTGCACGGCGTACCGAAATCGCGGCAGCAATCCTGCCACACCCAGTCGCGCGCGGCGGTAATCAGCACTTCCGCCAGCGTGCTGAGCTGCGTCAGGCTCTGCCCGGTGCTGGCCTGCTCCAGCGCCTGCATCCACGCGATGCGCACCAGCATATGACGGCGGAACAGGCGCAGTTCGCGCATCAGGGAGGCTTCGTTATCCACCGGCTGCAGCGCCGCTGCCAGCCAGGCCGCATAGTGCTGCCACTCTTCGGGCTGCGGCGGTTGCTGCTGCAGCTGTTGCCACCACGCCGGATGCTGCTGCAGGTTGTCCACGATAAAGTCACTAAAGGCCAGCGCGCCAGCCTGCTGCGGCGTGATGGCCGTCAGCGGCAGGCCCAGACGTTCTGCCACGCTGGCGAGCTGCGCCTGCATCAGCGTCGGTAACGGTAACGACATCTTCCCTCCCTGATGATTGATGGTGCCGTAGCCTTAGCGTTTCGCACCGTTATTCAGCCAGAACGGCGGTTGACGGATCGCCAGATTGACCAGCTGAATCAGACCGCGCTCCTGTTTTTCACGAATGGCGTGCTGCAACTCCTGCCAGCCCGCCAGCCACTGGCTGACCTCTTCAGCCGGATACGCTCCCGCCAGCAGGTGCACCGCCAGCAACTGGCGGTTCAGGCGCGTAGCTTTGTCCTGAAATTCATTAAACAGCTGCACGTCGAAGAAGGTTTCACGCAGATCCGCGCCGATGCGCCCCAGCATGATGTCGCTGAAGCGTTTAAACGAGCCCTGTAGCTTGCTTTTGTTCTTCTCGTCCAGCCACGGCTGCCACTGCGACTCCACCAGCCAGTGAGTAAGTGCTAACTGGGCTTCAACCGAGGTTGGTGAGAAGCAGACGGTTTCCGCGCTGGCCTCGCTGTCCGCCAGCAGCTCTTCCAGCCGGGTCAGCTTCTGACGCAGTTCGCTGTTGGCCTTGCGCGGCACCAGCGTGCCAAACAGGGAAAACGCCTGACGCAGCGTTTCCAGCGCTTCCATTACCCGTGCCCGGGCGTCTTCGTTACCGCGCAGCCAGACCTCTTCGTGGTACTGCCAGTGGCCGAGCGCCGCGCTCATGGCATGAACCATGCCCTGCTCCACCGTTGCTTTAGGGGCAATTTTCTGCAGCGGCAGCGCGCGCAATGGTCGCGGCGCGTTGCCCTGCGCCAGCTGATAACCGCGTGCCGCTTTGCTCAGGCTGCCCAGGCGCAGGCCGCCCGTGGCGATCAGCGCACTGGCGAAGGTCAGCATATCGCTGCGCGCTCCGCGCTTAAGCTCCAGCTCCACTTCATACAGCGGCTCGCTCAACTCCCCTGCGGCAACGCTGCCGCAATCGAAAGCCACTTCAATTTCGCTGTCGCCAACGCTCACCAGCCAGGTTTCACGCTGGAAATGGGTGCTGAACAGCGGCTGCAAACGCGACTGAAGCGCGGCAACATCGGTCCCCTGCGGCCAGATCTCTGCCGGCAGGCGGGCAATGTCCAGCTGCGGCTCGCTGAGGTCGACGTTGTATTCCGGACGCTGATGCAGACCGCCCAGCGTTTTGCCGGCGGTTTTCAGCGTCATTTCATAGCGCTGATCCACGCCGCGAATCCGCAGGCCCATGTCCCAGCGGCGCAGCTGGTTGTCATCGGTTTCGTAATAGATGTTGGTCAGCTCACGCGCGGCGTGGTGCTGATGTGGCCAGGCGGCAAGCGTCTGCGCCAGTTTTTCGGCGGCTTGCGGGGTGGCAATGAACTTTAATTCGATTTCGATGGTCATAATTTTTTATTCAATACGCTGCTGGCACTTACGAGTTTAATCTGGCGAAGAGTAATGCACCGCAAGCCTGCTGTCTCTGCTTTCTTGTGCTTTTACGACCCTTTTCGCACCGCATTGAGACCAGGATAGTTCTCATTCAGATTTATGCGAAGCGACTCCAGACTGTGCCGGTAAATTTACGCCCATCATGAAAAAACGATATCGAATGAAAAAAATCTCACTTGCCGCCCTCTCTTTGCTGGCTTTCAGCGCCATCGCACCGGCCCACGCGGCCGATGAAAAACGTTACATCTCCGACGAATTATCCACCTGGGTACGCAGCGGCCCTGGCGATCAGTATCGCCTGGTTGGCAAGCTGAATGCCGGGGAGGAAGTCACGCTGCTGCAAACCAATAATGACTCGCAGTACGCGCAAATCCGCGATGCAGAAGGCAAAACTAACTGGATTCCGCTGTCGCAGCTCAGCGCCTCCCCCAGCCTGCGCACTCGCGTGCCGCAGCTGGAGCAGCAGGTTAAAGAGCTGACCGACAAACTGGCGAACATTGATAACAGCTGGAATCAGCGTACGTCAGAGATGCAGAACAAGGTGGCCAACAGCGACGGCACCATCAACGGCCTGAAAGAAGAGAACCAGAAACTGCGCAACGAACTGATTGTGGCGCAGAAGAAGGTCAGCGCCGCTAACGTTCAGCTGGATGACAAACAGCGCACCATCATCATGCAGTGGTTTATGTATGGCGGCGGCGTGCTCGGCGTCGGTCTGCTGCTCGGTCTGCTGCTGCCGCACATGGTGCCGCGCCGCAAGAAAAACGATCGCTGGATGAATTAAAGCCGCCACGCCATTTGTGGTTTGCCTGGAGGGGATCGTAAGATGCCCCTTTTGGCATGCCCGCTTTTTCGCCAAAGTATGCAACAATAACGTAACAAGCGTGCGCGGCACGCAAAAGTGGATTGCCTCTGGAGTGGTTGAGTGAAGACGTTTCTGGTCGGTGGCGCAGTACGTGATGCCTTACTGCGTTTGCCGGTAAAAGATAGAGATTGGGTGGTGGTGGGCGCAACGCCCGACAGCATGCTGGCGCAGGGCTATCAGCAGGTGGGCCGGGATTTTCCGGTTTTTTTACACCCTGAAAGCCGCGAAGAGTATGCGCTGGCGCGCACCGAGCGCAAAAGCGGCAACGGTTATACCGGCTTCGTGACGCAGTTCGCGCCGGACGTGACGCTGGAGCAGGATTTACAGCGTCGCGATCTGACCATCAATGCCATCGCGCAGGCCGCTGACGGCACGCTGATCGACCCTTATCACGGCCAGCAGGATTTGCAGCAGCGCACCCTGCGTCACGTGTCGGCAGCTTTTAATGAAGATCCGCTGCGCGTGCTGCGCGTGGCGCGTTTTGCTGCCCGTTTCGCCCACCTCAATTTCCGTGTGGCACCTGAAACCCAGGCGCTGATGCGCGAGATGGCGCACAGCGGTGAACTGGCGCACCTCACCGCAGAGCGGGTGTGGAAAGAGACGGAAAAAGCGCTGCTGACGCGCAATCCTCAGGTCTATTTCCAGCTGCTGCGCGACTGCGATGCATTGCAGGTGCTGTTCCCGGAAATCGACAACCTGTACGGCATTCCGGCCCCCGTTAAGTGGCATCCGGAGATCGACACCGGCGTCCACGCGCTGATGACGCTGACCATGGCCGCAGCGCTCTCCGACCAGCTTGACGTGCGCTTTGCCACGCTGTTCCACGATGTGGGTAAAGCGCTGACGCCGCCAGAGAAATGGCCGAGCCATCATGGCCACGGCCCGGCCGGTGTTCCGATTGTTGAAGCGCTGTGCCAGCGACTGCGCGTGCCGAACCAGGTGCGCGATCTGGCCCTGGTGGTGACGGAGTTTCACGATGTGGTGCACACCATTGAACGCCAGCCGGCTGACGCGCTGGTGGCGCTGTTTGACCGCATCGACGCCTGGCGCAAGCCCGATCGCGTGGAAAAGATGGCACTGACCAGCGAAGCCGATGCACGCGGGCGTACTACGCTGGAGAGCATGGCTTATCCGCAGGGCGATTATCTGCGGCGCGCGTTTGCGCTGGCGCAGGCGGTGCCCACCAAAGCGGTGGTCGAGGCCGGTTTCACAGGCGCGGCGGTGCGGGAAGAGCTGACGCGTCGGCGCGTGCTGGCGTTGCAGGAAGGGTTAATCGACGCGCGGCCAGCGTAACCGGCCGCGCCTCGCGTATTACATAAAGATGGCGTAAACCGCTGCCGCGACGATAAAGCGGTAGATGGCAAACGACACAAACGAGATACGTTTGATCAGCTCAAGGAACACTTTGATCGCCAGCAGCGCGACAATAAAGGCGGTCACGAAGCCCACGGCAAACATCGGGAAATCCTGCATCGTCAGGAAGCCCATGCTCTTGTAGAGATCGAGTCCGGTAGCACCGATCATCATCGGTACCGCGAGGATGAAGGAAAACTCGGACGCCGCATAGCGGCTGACGCCCATCAGCATACCGCCGGAAATGGTGGCACCGGAACGCGAGAAGCCCGGCCACAGCGCCAGACACTGGAAGCAACCAATCATAAACGCCTGGCGATAAGTGATGTCATCAATGCCCACCGCTTTCGGCTGCTTTGGCTTGAGATATTCCGCCGCCAGCAGCAGCACACCGCCCACCACCAGCGCGTACATCACGTTGATCGGGTTAAACAGGGTTTTAATCTGGTCATGCAGCACCAGGCCAATCACTACCGCCGGCACCATACCCAGCAGGATGTGAATCAGCGTCAGTTTTCCGCTGCCGACGCCTTCGTGGCGCTCCTGGCCGAAGTGAATGCCGATCAGGCCAAACAGCCGGCGCCAGAACATCACGACTACGGCGAGGATTGAGCCCAGCTGGATCACCACTTCAAAGGTTTCCGCCTTCTCACCCTCGAACCCCAGCAAATGGCCAACAATAATCATGTGGCCTGTGGATGAGACCGGCAGGAACTCCGTAAGGCCTTCCACAACCCCCAGGATTGCAGCTACCCATAGCTGATGAATGTCTGCCATCAAATTTTACCCTCTATCCGTTTTAAACAGTAAAAAGGCGGTCGCGCACCGCTACCGCCTGAAATTATGCCTGCACCTTGCTGAAGGAAACCTTAACGATTTCGGTCACTTCCCCTTCATCAGCGCAGCGGCCTCCACTGAGACACACCATAATTTGGTTTGGTTTCATTGTGATGGCAATCACGCAGGATTTATTTAGGAATAGTCCCGCGCTCAATTCTCACGCCCACGCTCGCCGCCTGGGCGACAGCCCCCGGTTTACCTACCTTCACGCGTACTCCGGGCGTTTTGAAACGATTCATCAACAGATCGGCGATTTCTTCTGCCACCCGTTCGACCAGCGCAAAACGCTGTCCCTGCAGATGACTGAGGATCGCTTCGGTGACATCGGCGTAGCTCAGACAGTGGTTCACATCGTCGCTCACCGCCGCCTGACGGTTGTCCCACGCCATTTCGACATCGAGCACCAGCTTCTGCTGCATGCCCTGTTCCCAGTCGTAAACGCCAATGGTGGTGAACACGGTGAGTTGTTCTATAAATACGATATCCATGATGTCACTCTCTGTTTTTGGCTTAGCCGGATACCACTTCCGGCGGATTATGCGTATTATCCACGCTTATCGAGAACAAAACGACCCAAAAGGAACGGTACGAAGCTATGAGTGCTATCGCGCTTGGTATGATTATTTTCGCGTATCTTTGCGGCTCGATTTCCAGTGCGATCCTGGTTTGTAAACTCGCTGGTTTACCCGATCCCCGCAGCGCAGGCTCTGGCAATCCAGGCGCCACCAACGTGTTACGTATTGGCGGTAAAGCCGCCGCTGCCGCGGTACTGATTTTCGACGTGGCGAAGGGAATGGTGCCGGTATGGATCGCCTGGTGGCTGCACGTCACGCCGATGTATCTTGGTCTCACGGCCATCGCCGCCTGCCTTGGCCATATCTATCCGGTATTTTTCCGCTTTCGCGGCGGCAAAGGTGTGGCCACCGCGTTTGGGGCCATCGCGCCGATTGGCTGGGACCTGACCGGCCTGATGACCGGCACCTGGCTACTGACGGTGCTGCTCAGCGGTTACTCATCGCTGGGCGCGATCGTCAGCGCGTTAATTGCCCCGTTTTATGTCTGGTGGTTTAAGCCGCAGTTCACCTTTCCGGTGTCGATGCTGTCATGCCTGATTTTGCTGCGCCATCACGACAATATTCAGCGCCTGTGGCGCGGACAGGAAAACCGCGTGTGGAAGCGTAAAAAGAAGAAATAAAAAAACCGGCGCGCAGCCGGTTTTTTATCATCAGATGGCCGGTAATTCCGCCAGCGGCCAGCGTGGCCGTACGCTGACGCCCAGCTCACCGCGCGTGCCGCCTTTCAGCCGCACCATGCCGGCATAGGCAATCATCGCGCCGTTGTCGGTGCAGAACTCCGGACGGGCATAAAACACCTCGCCGCCGCGCGCGCTCATCATGGTTGCCATGCGTTCACGCAGCGTGCGGTTGGCGCTCACGCCGCCGGCAATCACCAGGCGTTTGAAGCCGGTCTGCTCCAGCGCACGCTTGCATTTGATCATCAGCGTATCCACTACCGCATCTTCAAAGGCGCGGGCGATATCGGCGCGCGCCTGTTCGTCACCGTCATGTTCGCGAATGGTATTCGCCGCAAAGGTTTTCAGGCCGGAGAAGCTGAAGTCCAGTCCCGGACGATCGGTCATCGGACGCGGGAACTTAAAGCGATCCGGCGTGCCCTGCTGTGCCATGCGCGACAGCATCGGGCCGCCCGGATAATCCAGCCCCAGCAGCTTGGCGGTTTTATCGAACGCTTCCCCGGCGGCATCGTCAATCGATTCGCCCAGCAGCGTATATTCACCAATGCCGGTGACGCTGATCAGCTGCGTGTGGCCGCCGGAGACCAGCAGTGCCACGAACGGGAATGCCGGTGGGTTGTCTTCCAGCATCGGCGCCAGCAGATGGCCTTCCATGTGATGCACCGGCACCGCCGGCACGTTCCAGGCGAACGCCAGCGCGCGGCCAATGGTGGCGCCAACCAGCAGCGCACCGACCAGGCCGGGACCGGCGGTATACGCCACGGCGTCAATTTCTCCGGCCTGTAAGCCCGCCTGTTTCAGCGCGGCCTGGATCAGCGGCACGGTTTTCCGCACGTGATCGCGCGAGGCCAGTTCCGGCACCACGCCACCGTAATCGGCATGTAATTTCACCTGGCTATATAATTGATTCGCCAGCAGACCGGACGCATCGTCATAAATCGCGATGCCGGTTTCATCGCAGGACGTTTCAATACCCAGAACTCGCATAGCTTTATCACCCTCTTCTTGCGGCGCGCAGTGTAGCACAGGCCGGCTGACGCCTGCCCCCTTCCGCACGCGAAAAAGTGTTTTTCTGTCGCGCAAAGAGTGCGCTATACTCCACGGCCTGAAAAAACCGGCAGCCGCACAGGCAAACGCTCCTGTTGGTTCTAAATTGTCCATGGTGCTTTACAAGCCAGCCGCGCCTGGAGTAAAATGCTGCACCATTTTGAAAAGTGCTGGCGCCGCAGTCAGCAGCAAAAACCGAATTTTATCGAGGTGAGAGTTACATGCCGGTAATTAAAGTACGTGAAAACGAGCCATTCGACGTAGCACTGCGTCGCTTCAAGCGTTCCTGCGAGAAAGCAGGCGTTCTGGCTGAAGTTCGTCGTCGTGAGTTCTATGAAAAACCAACGACTGAACGTAAGCGCGCTAAAGCGTCTGCTGTTAAGCGTCACGCCAAGAAACTGGCTCGCGAAAACGCACGCCGCACTCGTCTGTACTAATTTCTTTTCGGAAGTTCGCTTCCGCCGCGTGTTAAACGCAGACAGAGTCAAGTAAGAGGCCGTGCTTTCCGAAAGGAAGCGCGGCTTGTTGCCGTTTATGAGCTGAAAAACTGGGGCTTATGGCTGGACGAATTCCACGCGTATTTATCAATGATTTACTTGCCCGCACGGACATCGTGGATCTTATCGATGCCCGCGTTAAGCTGAAAAAGCAGGGTAAGAACTATCACGCGTGCTGTCCGTTCCATAACGAAAAAACCCCCTCTTTCACCGTAAGCGGTGAAAAGCAGTTCTACTACTGCTTTGGCTGTGGTGCCAAAGGCAACGCCATCGACTTCCTGATGAATCACGATCGTCTGGATTTCGTCGAGAGCGTAGAGGAGCTTGCCACGCAGCACGGCTTAGAAGTGCCGTACGAAGCGGGCAATGGTCCGAGCCCGATGGAGCGCCATCAGCGCCAGAGTCTGTATCAGCTGCTGGAAGGTTTAGACAGCTTTTATCAGCAGAGCCTGCGCAATCCGCAGGCAAAATCAGCACAACAGTATCTTGCCACACGCGGGCTGAGCCAGCAGGTGATCGATCACTTTGCTATTGGCTATGCGCCAGCCGGCTGGGACAACGTACTGAAGCGTTTTGGTCAGCAGAAAGAAGATCGTGAATCGCTGATGGAAGCGGGCATGCTGGTCAGCAATGACAGCGGCCGCACCTACGATCGTTTCCGCGATCGCGTGATGTTTCCGATTCGCGACAAGCGCGGACGCGTGATTGGTTTTGGTGGCCGCGTGCTGGGCAACGATACGCCCAAGTACCTGAACTCACCGGAAACACCGATTTTCCATAAAGGCCGCCAGCTGTACGGCCTGTATGAAGCGCAAAAAAATCATCCGCAACCGGCGCGTCTGCTGGTGGTGGAAGGCTATATGGACGTGGTTGCGCTGGCGCAGTTCGGCATTGATTATGCTGTCGCCTCGCTGGGCACCTCGACCACGGCGGAACATATCCAGCTTTTGTTCCGCTCGACCGATAACGTGATCTGCTGCTACGACGGCGACCGCGCCGGTCGTGAAGCTGCATGGCGTGCGCTGGAAACCGCATTGCCTTACATGAATGACGGTCGTCAGCTACGCTTTATGTTTTTGCCCGACGGCGAAGACCCGGATACCCTGGTGCGTAAAGAGGGCAAAGCAGTGTTCGAAGCGCGGATGGAGCAGGCTATGCCGCTCTCCACGTTTCTGTTCGACAGCCTGATGCCGCAGGTGGATCTGAGTACGCGCGACGGCCGTACCAAGCTGGCGACGCTGGCGCTGCCGCTGATCAGCCAGATTCCGGGCGAAACGCTGCGGATTTATATGCGTCAGACGCTGGGTAATAAACTCGGCATTCTGGACGATAACCAGTTAGACAAGCTGATGCCGAAGCAGGCGGAAAGCGGTACCGCGCCGGTGGCGCCGCCGATGAAACGCACCACCATGCGCGTGCTGATTGCGTTGCTGGTGCAGAATCCGCAATTTGCCGCCATCGTGCCTGCGCTGGACGGGCTGGAGCAGTCTAAATTAGCGGGATTACCGCTGTTTGTGGAGTTAGTCCGCCGTTGTACTGAGAATCCTGGCCTGACCACCGGACAGCTACTAGAGTTATATCGCGGGACAGAATTTAGCCAGCCCCTTGAAACACTGGCCACCTGGAACCACATGATCGTAGATGACGAAGCGGAAGAAGTGTTCCAGGACTCGCTGGCAAGCATCTATGATGCTGCGCTGGAGCAGCGCCTCGAAGCACTGATTGCGCGCGACCGGACTGAAGGCCTGAGCGCCGCCGAACGCCGTGAATTCTGGGCATTAAGCCAGGCATTAGCCAAAAAATAAGATTTTACCGGGTCAGAACGATGAAGGCTGATAGCGCCGCCGTTCTTGCCTGATGTTTCTGGTTTATGGACGCTGTAAGCGAAGCCGGAAGCAATGCATACCAGAGGCGTTAACATCGCTGTCAGTTTCAAGGCTGCCAGCGCGCAGCAACCGGAGCGTACTGGCGTACGTGAGGATTGCGGGCACTGCCAGCATTGAAAATGGCAAGTGAGTTAGCGCCGGACAGAATATTAAGCGGCTTAAGTGCCGATTTACGATGGGCCAAAGCCCTGGCCGCGTTGAAGGCAGCGGCAAAAATACAACGCCTTCACTGTTATAGTTGGCTCGCTGCCGACCGACACCAATCTAATTAACAGAAGTGTGGATACCGTCTTATGGAGCAAAACCCGCAGTCACAGCTTAAGCTGCTTGTCACCCGTGGTAAGGAGCAGGGCTATCTGACCTATGCTGAGGTCAATGACCATCTGCCGGAAGATATCGTCGACTCCGATCAGATCGAAGACATCATCCAAATGATCAACGATATGGGTATTCAGGTGGTGGAAGAAGCCCCGGATGCCGATGATCTGATGCTGAATGAAAACAGCACCGATACTGACGAAGATGCCGCGGAAGCTGCCGCTCAGGTATTATCCAGCGTTGAATCTGAAATTGGCCGTACCACCGACCCGGTTCGCATGTACATGCGTGAAATGGGTACCGTTGAGCTGCTGACGCGTGAAGGCGAAATCGACATCGCCAAGCGTATCGAAGACGGTATCAACCAGGTGCAATGCTCTGTCGCCGAATACCCGGAAGCAATCACCTACCTGCTCGATCAGTACGATCGCGTTGAAGCGGGCGAGTCACGCCTGTCTGACCTGATCACCGGTTTCGTCGATCCGAACGCCGAAGAAGATCTGGCGCCAACCGCGACCCACGTTGGTTCTGAGCTGTCAGAAGAAGACCGCGACGACGACGAAGAGGAAGACGAAGAGAGCGACGACGACAGCTCCGACGACGATAACTCTATCGATCCGGAACTGGCGCGCGAGAAGTTTAACGACCTGCGTACGCAGTACGAAACCACGCGCAACGTGATCAAAGCCAAAGGCCGCAGCCATGCGGACGCCGTGGCCGAGATCAACAATCTCTCTGAAGTGTTTAAACAGTTCCGCCTGGTACCGAAGCAGTTCGACTACCTGGTGAACAACATGCGTGAAATGATGGAGCGCGTGCGCACGCAAGAGCGCCTGATCATGAAGCTGTGTGTTGAACTGTGCAAAATGCCGAAGAAAAACTTCATCACCCTGTTTACCGGTAATGAAACCAGTGAGAGCTGGTTCAAAGCGGCACTGGCCATGAACAAGCCGTGGTCAGAAAAACTGCAGGAAGTGGAAGAAGACGTCATGCGTTCGCTGCAGAAACTGCTGCAGATTGAAGAAGAGACCGGCCTGACCATTGAGCAGGTGAAAGACATCAACCGTCGTATGTCGATCGGCGAAGCCAAAGCGCGTCGTGCGAAGAAAGAGATGGTTGAGGCTAACCTGCGTCTGGTGATCTCCATCGCCAAGAAGTACACCAACCGTGGCCTGCAGTTCCTCGATCTGATTCAGGAAGGCAACATCGGTCTGATGAAAGCGGTGGATAAGTTTGAATATCGCCGTGGCTATAAGTTCTCAACTTACGCCACCTGGTGGATCCGTCAGGCTATCACCCGTTCTATCGCCGACCAGGCGCGTACCATCCGTATTCCGGTGCATATGATTGAGACCATTAACAAACTCAACCGTATTTCGCGCCAGATGCTGCAGGAGATGGGCCGCGAGCCAACGCCGGAAGAGCTGGCTGAGCGCATGCTGATGCCGGAAGATAAAATCCGTAAGGTGCTGAAAATCGCTAAAGAGCCGATCTCCATGGAGACGCCGATTGGTGATGATGAAGATTCGCATCTGGGCGACTTTATCGAAGACACCACGCTGGAGCTGCCGCTGGATTCCGCAACCTCGGAAAGCCTGCGTTCAGCCACCCACGACGTGCTGGCTGGCCTGACCGCGCGTGAAGCTAAAGTCCTGCGTATGCGTTTCGGTATCGATATGAACACCGACCACACGCTGGAAGAGGTGGGCAAACAGTTTGACGTAACGCGTGAGCGTATCCGTCAGATTGAAGCCAAAGCACTGCGTAAACTGCGCCATCCGAGCCGCTCGGAAGTGCTGCGTAGCTTCCTCGACGATTAATCGTCCTGGTCAGTAAAAACCCCGGCTAGCCGGGGTTTTTTATTGTCTTCAGTATGGCGTCAGCCCTTTCTCCTGCATCACGCTGCGCGCCTTGTCGCTCTGCAGGTATTTCACGAACTTCGCCGCGGCCTGCTGCTGCTGGCTGCTGCGCGTGATCACCGCACCGTACAGCGTATCCTGCTGTGCCGCCGGCGGAATCAGTCCCACGATAGTAATGCCTTTCACCGCCTTCAGCTCGCTGTTCTGCTGGAAGCCCAGCTCGGCTTTGCCCTGCGCGACCGCCTCACCCACCGGCGTGGCCGGAATCACGGTGATCTTCGCCGCCGTTTTCGGGCCCAGCTGCAGCTTATCCAGCATCTTGCTCTGAATATATTTGCCGCTGGCGCTGTCAGACACGGCGATGCTTGAGGCGGAGGTCAGTACCTGTTTGAACTTCGCGACGGTACTGATATCCGGCGGCGTGGTGCCCTGCTTCACCGCCATGGCAATGTACGAGTGCGCCAGCACCTGATGGCTGGCGCTATCCACCCATTTGGCCTGCTCCAGCGGCTTGATGGCGTAATCCACCATCACCAGCACGTCGGCGCTTTCATGGCGTTTAAGGCGATTAGGAATCGCCTGCGGCGTATCACCCATCGACGGCGCCGCTTCCAGCTCAATGCTGTCACCGCTCTGCTGCTGATAATCCTGCTTCAGGCTTTCAATCACCGGGTACATACCGCCGGAACTGAATACCTTCAGCGTTGCGGCCTGGACGCCCGGTTGCGCCGCCAGCAGCAGTGCCGCCAGAACCATGGTGCGTTGCTTCATCTCCCTGCTCCTTTTTTTGCGTGGAGCATCCGGTGTAGCCAGAAACAAAACGATGAACAACGTTATTACCTGATGAAACAGAGCCTGCTCACGCCTTATTCTGTAACCAATCATGAAGCTGGCGATAAGCGGCGACCATCTCCTCCAGCGAAGCGCGGTTTAATCCGCTGGGATTGGGCAGCACCCATAAGCGGGTTTCGCCCAGCAACTGCGGCTGCTCGCCCCACGCCACGTTGCGCTGACGAAACGCCTTCTGAAACGCATCCTTACCCAGCACCGCCAGCGCGCGCGGCTGAAAGCGCAGCACCTTTTCCTGCAGACGCGCGCCGCCGTCGCGCAGCTCTGCGCCCGCCAGCTCGCTGGCCTGAATGGTGGGGCGCTCTACCAGCATGGTGATGCCGCAGCCGGTCTCCAGCAGCCGCTGTTCCTGCTCCGGCAGCAGCTGTTCGCGGGTGAATCCGGCCTGATGGATCACCTTCCAGAAGCGGTTGCCGGGATGCGCAAAGTGAAAGCCGGTATGCGCCGAGGATTTGCCCGGATTGATGCCGCAGAACAGCACCTGCAAATCGGGCGCGATAATGTCGCGGATGTCATGATCGCTCATGCTGTCACCAGCCCGGCGCGCAGTTTGACTGCCTGACGCGTCACCGCCAGCATCTGGCGCGCTTCCGCTTCATCGGTGCAGGCGCGCGCCAGCGCCAGCGCACCGACCATTTCGGCCTGCATGCTGCTGGCGATGCTCTCCGCCTGCGCATGTCCCAGCTGCTGCAGCGCCTGCACCAGCTGGCGCCGCACCGCTTCGCGCTTCGTTGAAAACAGCGCCCGCGCATCCGGCGGTAAATGCGCCACTTCGCTGACCAGCGCCGGTATCGGGCAGCCCTCGCCCGGCGCGCCACAGTGCTGGTCCGACAGATAGCGGTCGATCCACTGGTTCAGCCGTTCAGCCGGATCCTCAATCGCCAGCACGGCGGCAAAACGCTGCGCCGAGTCGGCAAACATCTCGCTAATCACCGCTTCGACCAGCGCTTCACGCGAGGCAAAGTGTGCATAAAACCCACCGTGCGTCAGACTAACGCGCTTCATCAGCGCTGCCACGCCAATGCCTTCGGTGCCGCATTCGCGCATCACCACCGCCGCTTCTTCCAGAATGCGCTGCCGCGTGCGCGCCTTATGGCTTAGCTTTTCCATCGGTTGTTACCCTGCTCATCGTTAATGGCAATCAGTGTAATTATTACGATCGTCATATTCCAGCTTGACGATAGATATGATGGTCGTCATATTATCAGCACACCAATATGACGACCATCATAAAGAGGGCTTTTCCCATGTCACACCAACTGGCTTTAATCACCGGCGCTTCCAGCGGTATCGGCGCAACTTACGCAAAACAGCTGGCCGCACGCGGCAACGACCTGATTCTGGTGGCGCGCGATGCTGCACGTCTGAGCGCACTAGCGCAATCGCTGCACGAAGCGCACGGCGTGGAGGTCAGCGTACTGGCCGCAGACCTGACGCGCCATGAGGATCTGGCGCGTATTGATAGCGAGCTGCGGGACAATACGCGTATTACCACGCTGATCAACAATGCGGGTATGACGGTGGAAGGCGAGTTTATCGACGCCAGCATTGAGCAGACGCAAACCATGCTGGCACTGAACGTGGTGGCGCTGACGCAGCTCTCTCACACGGCCGCGCAGGTTTTCCGCAGCCGCAACGCGGGCACCATCGTGAACGTGGCGTCGGTACTGGCGCTGGTCAACGAACAGGCAAACGGGGCCTACAATGCGACGAAAGCTTTTGTGCTCTCGCTGACGCGGAATATGCAGCGTGAGCTGGCGGGCCACAACGTACGCGTACAGGCGCTGCTGCCGGGCCTGACGCGCACCGAGATCTTTCAGCGCACCGGGCGCTCGGTGGATGATCTGCCAGCAGAGATGGTGATGGAGGTCGACGACTTAGTCGCCGCCGCGCTGCGCGGTCTGGATGACGGCGAAGCGATCACCATTCCTTCGGTGGAAGATATGGGCCTGTGGCACAGCTTTGAGCAGGCGCGCGGCGCCATCCTGCCGTTTATCTCGCTGAATAAGCCCGCCACGCGTTATCGCTGAGCCTGCGCATCCGGAGACAAGGCGGCAGCAAGCCTTGTCTCAAAAACGCGACAGCAGTGGGCGCTTATTGCCCGCTTCTGCCGGGGTTCCGGGATTTTTTGCTGTGAGATCAAGGACTCAGTGATTGCGGGAATTTTCACCAACCGATTGAGCAACGCTGGATCGCCCCACCGAGATACTTTATAATCCCCGCTCCGCTGGCCCCTTAGCTCAGTGGTTAGAGCAGGCGACTCATAATCGCTTGGTCGCTGGTTCAAACCCAGCAGGGGCCACCAAATTATCAACGACTTACATAAGTAGCTTCAGTTGAGTTAGTTTCCAGGATACTTATAGGATACCGGTCAGAAGTAGATAAAAGTAGCAATCCCCTCACCCCATATTTAGCTAATCTCGTCACTTTAAGCTGTTTCAGCCCTAAAATTACGTAATGATCAGGTCACCTGTGGTATAGAGCTGCTCAGCAAATGCAATGTCCGCTTTGAGCGAAAAGCGGTCATTGCTAACAATCTTCTATGTGAATTATCAGGGAGCAGGTCAAACTCACTCTAAGCATTCCTTACAAACTAAAAAAGCCCTCAGCTAAAGAGGGCTGTTATCTGATATAGGTTTTTAGTCTCAATGTCATCATTGAGATAGCGGTGATTCATAACCCTAAATCGTCGTCAAAATAGCCCTATAAATATTTTCATGCCTTATACTACGTTGAGGCCTATTATTAAGTGCTTCGGTCATTGCAAGTTTAAAGTCTGCCGGTTGATTGGACTCTAAATTTTCCAGCGCGCTTTTTAGCTTAGCGGAGTCTAAGTTGGCACTTTCTTTTACGAAAGGATATAATGCAACGACTAGTGAAAAGAATCCCGTTTTGTTCATATAAATTGATTTTTTATTGAGTTTTAATGATAAAATAACTTCAGCACAACTCTCTAAATTATCAACAATTTCATCTGCTAGATCAGGAATAAAGCCAGTTGTATATTCACTTAGATTATCAACTGCCTTTTCATTCCTGCCATAGAGTGGCCCCATGACACTAGACATAATGTTTAGAACATGCATGAGATGATTCTTTCTAGCTATCTCTCTTGCATTAAATATCCCTTTATTTACAAAAAGATCTTTAAATTTTGAAACCTTCTTACCCTTCGCCCAACTGTAAAAATATTCAGGTATATTTGGATCTTCCTTTAAGTCGTCGTCATTATCCTTCGATAATGGATCTATTTGGTCACTTAATAATTTAGCTGTAAGCATAAAGTCAGAAGTTGCATACTCTGAAGCCAATTTTTCTATAGCCGTTAACGAGTTAGATGTACGGTTTATTCTTTGAAAAATATCTTTAACTTTAGGATCGTTGTTATCTAAATCTAACTCAATGATCGCAACATCATACTTGAGAAAGCTTGACTTCTCGTCCTCAGTTAATTGTGAGTAAAAACGACCATCAACATCAAACTCGTCATTAATAAATGAAGTAACAGCATTTGTCCTCTGCTGCCCATCCACGATACAAGATACAGTTGCCATTTTTTCAACGTCAACCTTACCTCTAGATATGAATATCTGTGGGAATGGGAAACCAAGAAGAATTGTTTTAATAAAATCCTTTTTATGAATATCTCGCCATACTAAATTCCTTTGGAAGTAGGCATCGGGTACGAGCAATCCATTCCTTAAATCATTAATCAAATTCAATAGAGACGTGGATCTTATTTTATAACTTATCATTATTTAACCTCAAAATCATTTACCAATCTTAGAATTGAACGCTGCTTATTTATGAAATATGCTTGTGATAAATAAACAACACCACTAATGGATTTAAAATCTTTATGATGCTTTATTGAAAGCCCCCTAAAAATCTTGTCCCATTCTTTTTTTGTTTCGCCTGCAGGCATATATTTAGTCATAACAATTCCTTTCTGGAGATAAATTTTGTATTTATCACCATGGCTTGCTCCATCACGATCCCTTCCAAACTCACTCATATTACTAAAGGAATAAGTTTCCTTATAAATATTTTCTGATAATTTAACAAATAAGTCTCTATCGATAATAGCTACATCCAAGTCTGAAGAAACCTTGTTGAAAATCTTTTTTTTATGTAAGCTGACACCAAGTTTAGCCGAGCCTGTGACATGAATATTATAATACGGGATTCCGAGACACCTGCTAATTTCATTTATTATTTCATACTGCTTTTGAAAATCATTTTCAAACGCAAATGTCGGCGCAGAAAAAATATATCTTCTTCAAAATATCATCGTTATTTACTTTATTCTCTAAATCATCTCGCATCACTTGAATTCTATCCATACCCTCCCTCCTATCTACGCCTAAAATAAACAGCTCTACTTATTCCTCAATCTAACCACGGTTTCCCTAGTGACGGCCTTCCTACCCCTTGCTTTTGGCACTTCACTGAGACTGCATATATGATGAATGAATCTGGGATACATTTGTATCAAAAGAACCTGCAGTAAACTTGTTATTTGTCCATTCCGCGAGGCTATAAGCAACTTCACTAACCTCAGTGTCATCAAGAGGTGAAAAAAATTGCATGTCGTAGGCACTGGCGTGCTCGTAACAGCCTTACAACCATTGCTCATACCCAGGTCAACCATGACAGATAGGACAACATGCTCAGACAGAGTGCAGTTAAGGCCTAAGTTTTAGTTAGCAAAAATTTCTTTATAGTTTACTATATTTAAACCAACACAATCGGCCAACCAAAATCTTGGCTGCTTACGACATTTTCAACTAATCAAAGTTTGGATTTTTGCAGATTTTCTTGGGTTAATCTACGTTAACCTGCAATTTTTACAGAGTGTGACCTGCCCCCCAGTATTAGATACAATGCTCAGTTAGTAATGTCGGTTTGTTTACCTTCTAATTTTCCATTTCGCCAGCTTGCTGCAAATTCAGATGGCGTCTGGTATTTCAGCGATGAATGAGGTCTGGACTCGTTATAGTCCTGCCGCCAGTCATTAATGATTTTCCGGGCATGAAGAATATCGCTGAACCAGTGTTCATTCAGGCATTCATCCCGAAAGCGACCGTTGAAACTCTCAACAAATCCGTTCTGCGTTGGCTTACCTGGCAGAATAAGTCGCAACTCCACACCATGCTCAAAGGCCCATTGATCGAGTGCGCGGCAGATAAACTCCGGGCCCTGATCAGTTCTTAGTTGTCGCCGGATAGCCTCGAAAGAGCGCCATGCTGTCCAGAATACGCGTGACCTGAACCCCTGAAATACCGAAAGCAATTGTAATCGTCAGATCACTCCTTCGTGAAATCCATCCACACAAGTCAGGCACTTAATCCGACGGCCGCTGGCAAGTGCATCCATGACAAAATCCCTCGACCATGTCAAGTTCGGCGCATCCGGGCGAAGAAGCGGAAGCCGCTCAGTCGCCAGCCCCTTACGACGTCGTCTGCGCTTCACACTCAGGCCGTTAAGGTGGTAAATGCGGTATACCCGCTTGTGGTTGACGTGAAGACCCTCCCGACGCAATAACTGCCAGATGCGGCGGTACCCAAAACGCCTTCGTTCCAGTGCCAGTTCAGTGATGCGGCTTGATAAATGTGCATCAGCCGCCGGACGCTGAGCCTCGTAGCGGCAGGTCGACAAGGACAAACCTGTTAGCCTGCAGGCACGACGTTGCGACAGACCGGTCGCATCACACATAAACTCAACGGCTTCCCGCTTCTGGTCTGTCGTCAGTACTTTCGCCCCAGAGCCACCTGAAGTGCCTCCCTGTCCAGCATGGCTTCGGCAAGCAGCTTCCTGAGTCTGGCGTTCTCATCCTCAAGCGACTTCAGGCTCTTAACCTCGGGCACCTTTATACCGCCATACTTCTTACGCCGGGTCTAAAAGGTGGCGTCGAAAATGGCGTGCTTACGGCAGAGTTCACGGGCAGAAACCCCGGCTTCAGCCTCGCGGAGAATACTGATGATCTGTTCGTCGGAAAAACGCTTCTTCATGGGGGAGTCCTCATGTGACTTATAAAGACATTACTAATATCGCGGTGTGTTAATCAACGGGGAGCAGGTCAAGCTATTCATAAACCTATTCAAAAAGCTGTTCAACGCCACATTCACTTGTTCCCACCTTCCTCCATTGACTACTCAGTTAGGGCTATTTAGTTCAAATTAAATAAATGTAATAAAAGAAAAAATCAAAACCTTAGCTCTTCATACATTACAGAAACCGGATAATGTAACCTTCAAAATCGAAATCAATTTATCCATTCAACATGCTATGCAAAATTCTAATCGTGGTTACCGATTGGCTCTCTTCTGTCACATCCCCTTATAGGGACCAACCTGCCAGCCGGTATATTCTGATTCTTCTGAATAGGGAGTTAAGGTGCTGACTAGCATAAAGGGGCTTTAGATAGATAAACATTGTTCTGACAAACCGCCTCGCACCTAATTTTTTCCATCGCAACTTTGCAAAAGTAAAACGATCGGTTTACTTTTTAAGGTATGCGTAAAAAACAACATATCCTGAACGCTGCCGAGCGGCTGTTCTACAACAACGGTTTTCATGCCACCAGCACCGATTACATTTGCCGTGAGGCGAAGGTCTCCACGCGTACGCTCTATCAGCACTTTCCGTCGCGCGAGCGGTTAACTGCCGCGGTGATGACCGCGCGCCGGCAGCGCTTTGCCGATTTATTGTCAGAGCCAGACGATCCGGTAGCCATCAGCCAGCTGTTTTCGGTGCTGGAACAGTGGATGCAGGCGGAAGGATCGCTCGGCTGCTTTTTTGCCAAAGCGTACGGTGAGTATGCGGAGCAGGATGCTGAGCTGGCGGCGCAGGCGCTGGATTATCGCTACTGGCAGCGCGGCTACATCCGTGCCTGCGTGGCGCACTCGCACAGAAATTCGCCGTCAGCGCTGGCCGATGCCATCTGGATACTGTTTGAAGGGGCGATTATGGCCGGGTTGGTTGACGGTCCGCAGGCCGCGGTCACTGCGCGTCTGGCGGCTGAGCAACTGATGGCGAATACGCCATGAAAGCTTCACTCCGCCTGACGCTAAGCGGCTTTATGCTGATCGCCGTGACCTACGGACTGGCACGTTTTGCCTGGGGAATGATGATGCCGCAGGTGGCGCAGCAGATCAGCTTCAGCCCGCGCGCATCGGGCATGCTGGCCGCCTGCAGCTATCTGGCTTACTGCCTGGCCACGCCCGGCGCCACGCTGCTGCTGGCGCGCTGGGGCGTGCGCAGCACCGCCATACTGGCAGCGCTGACGGCTATGTTCGGCTTACTGCTGCTGGCCGCTGCCAGCAGCGCATGGCTGATTGCCGGTGGGCTGCTTATCGCCGGTCTCGGTGCCGGACTGGCTTCGCCGGCGCTCGCCAGTGCCGTGAGCCGGCAACTTGACGCGTCGCGGCAAACCGCCGCTAACACGCTCATTAACGCTGGCACCGGCGCGGGCATTATTGTGTCAGTGCCCATTTTCATGCTGGTTCCCGGCGGCTGGCGCGCGGCCTGCTGCTGTTTTGCCGCGCTGGCGTTAATCAGCCTGTTGCTGGCACGCTATTGCCTGCCCGCCGGGCGTGCCGATCCACAGAGATCGCCGGTTGGCTGGCGCGATCGGCTGCACAACCGCGCGCTGCAGCGGGTAATCATCATCGCTTTTCTTAGCGGTGTCGCCAGCGCGGCGTGGTGGTGTTTTGGACCGGATGTGTTACGCCAGCACAGCCACCTGAACGAGGGCCAGGCCAGTATGCTGTGGCTGGTTAGCGGCGCGGCCGGCATTCTCGGCGCGCTGACCGGTCCGCTGGCACGCTGCATCGGTATGCGTCAGGTGTACTGGCTGGCGCAGCTGGCGATGGCCGCACCACTGCTGTTGCTGGCGGCGCTCACCCACTTTAGCTACTGGCTGGTACCGGCGGCGGCGCTGTGCGGCGCGGGATACGTCACGCTGTCGGGTATCCTGCTGGTTGCGGGTGCCGCCGCCACGCCACAGAATGCGGCCTCTGGCGTGGCGGCGGCGTTTCTGACGCTGGCGATTGGGCAAATTGGCGGGGCGATACTCTTTGCGCAAATCTACAGCAGCAGCGCCGCTGCGGCACTGCTGCTGTTCGCTGCCATCCCGGTTGCGCTGCTATTTCTGGTACCGGCTAACCCGCCACAGCGCGCTGACGCTTAACGTCCGGTGGTGAGCCAGCGGCTGAGGATGCCGGCACTGGAGTAGCCGCGAATGATCGCCGCGTAGCTGTCAAAGCGATTGCTCACTTCGCTCACCTGGTTGTTATACAGATCGCTCTCGGCGCTCAGGACATCCAGCAGCGAGCGGCGTCCGAGGTGATACCACTGATCGAAAAAGTCTTTGCGGATGCGGTCAGACTCGACAATTAAACTTTTATACAGCGCGGCGCGATCGGCCATGGAGTGCGCATCCTGGCTGGCGGCGCGCACGCGATTCTCCAGATCGCGCCGCTGCTCCTGCACCTGCTGACGACTGGCTTCGGCGCGTTTAATCGCCGCAATCTCCTGCGCGTTGGTTGAACCGCCGCGGAACAGGCCCCAGCTAACGTTGATTCCGGTTTGCCACGCCTGCTGGCGACCGAGCTGATCCTCACGCGTGCTTTTGGTTACCGTCCAGTTGAGCTTTGGCAGGCCGGAAGCTTTGATCGCCTCCGCTTCTTTAAACCCCGCTCGCGTTTCCGCATTGGCGCGCAGGATCAGTGGATGATAATCCAGGCTGGCCAGCTGACGATTGAGATCGCCAAAATTCATCGCCCAGCGATCGCTGGCTGGCAGCGTCACGCGACTATTGCCCATCAGGCGGTTCAGCGTGATTTCGACATCGCGCGCGCGCGACTCGGCATTCTCCAGATAACTCTGCGCCTGCAGCAATCGGCCTTTGGCCTGCGTCAGCTCGCTGCGACGACCGGTATCTGACTGCACAATGCCGCTCAGCATGGTGGTCAGTTCGGTCATGCGCGCCACGTACTGCTGGCTGATGGCAATGATCCGCTGCTGCTTGTTCCACTCAATCAGCGCGTTGCTGACCTGCATCGCCAGCTCTTCACGCTGCGCCTGCGCCGCCTGCTGCGCCGAGGTCACGCGCTCTTCGCGGCTCTCGATGGTGCGGCTGGTCTGACCGAAATCAATCAGGTTGGTCGCCATCGACACGCCGAGCGCCGGCACGTTGCTCTGACTACCGTCGCTTTTTACCCCGCCACCAAACTCTTTGGTCGCCGAGCTGGCGCTGACATCCAGCTGCGGCCAGCGCTGCCCTTTCGCCTCATCCACGCTGGCGGCGGCGGCATCGGTCTGCGCCACGGACGATTTCAGCGCCGGGCTGATGCGCCAGGTGATGCGCGCGGCCGAGAGGAATTTCTGCCGCAGCTCGGATTCAGCCACGGTTTCATCCACCGCGCCGCTCAGGCTGACCGGTGAACGCGCCACGGCGGCATCGGCGGCAGTGGTTCTGGTTTCCGCTACTGGCGGACTGACATAACTGAACTCGCTCTGTGCTTTTACTTCTGCTTCATTCACCGGCACCGGCGCAGGCTGCTGTGGGTTGAAAGTGCGTACCGATTTCAGCAGCGGATTCGTCTGCCTGGGTTCCGGCTGGCGCTGCTCCTCCGTCAGAAAACCGCCGCCCTGTACCGGCTGCACTGGCGGTGGTGCAATCGGCGCTGCTGGCGCTGGGGCCGGTGAAGGTGCCGGCGCTGGTGCCGGCTGAGCGCGTGGCGCGGCGACCGGTGGTGCAACCGGCGCGGCCTGAGGTTGCGTAAACATCGGTTGCGGTGCCGGCGCGGTTGCAAAGCGCTGGGCTGGCGCAACGGGCACGCGCTGTACCGGCACGCTGCGTACCGGTGCCGCAGCGGGGGCGGCCGGGCGATGTCCGCTCATCTCGGCAAACATCATCAGTTCACTGGTCGAATCGGCCATTACGCTGATGGCCGGAGCCATCATGACCGTAATGCAACCGGCAAGCAAAGAGAGGCGCCGCGCCGCTGCGCGACGGTGCATATTATTATTTTTCATGGTTATTAACGCTCGCGGAAGGCTTCTTTCGCCTTAAGTACCGGCTTCAGCAGGTAATCAAGGATGGTTTTCTCGCCGGTGCGGATTTCCACCGTGGCCACCATGCCGGGAATGATCGGCAGATCTTTATTGCCTGCGTGCAGCGTGCTTTTATCGGTGAGGATCAACACGCGGTAATAAGTGTCATCCGGGCGGCCGGAAGCGGCTTTCTGATCGTCTTTCAGCGTATCCGGACTGATGTATTCCACATGGCCATCCAGTCCACCGTAGATGGCGAAGTCGTAGGCGGTGATTTTCACTTTGGCCGGCAGCCCCGGACGCAGGAAGGCGACATCAGAAGGACGGATTTTCCCCTCCACCAGCAGTTGCTCTTCCAGCGGCACGATTTCCAGGATGTGCTCACCGGGCTGAATCACGCCGCCGATGGTGTTGACGCGCACGTTTTTCACCGTGCCGCGCACCGGTGCGGTAATGGTGGTGCGCTCGACCACGTCCGCGCGGCCAATCAGGTTTTCGCTTACCTGGCTGAGTTCCAGCTCCAGCCGCGCCAGTTCGGTGTTGGCATCAGACTGGTAACGGTTACGCCGCTCGACAATCTGCGCCTGGATGTCGTTCGCCTGGCGCTGCATACGCAGCAACTCGACCTCAGACAGCAATCCTTTCGCCGCCAGCGGCTCCGCCAGGCGAATTTCACGCATCGACAGGGCATAGCTGCGCTGCAGTGAGTTAATGCTGTCGTTCAGCGCGCGCTTGCGTGATTCATAGGCTTTGGTCTCCTGCGCAACCACGGCGGGATCGCTCTTCACCTGCTCGTCAAATGTCAGCGGCTGCGCGTAGGCTTCGGCACGCAAACGCGCAATGCTGCCCTTCAGGCCAATCACCTTGCTCAGCGCCTCGCGATAGCTTGATTGCGCACGCGTCGGATCGATTTTCAGCAGGACGTCGCCCCGGTTGACCACCGTGCCTTCACGCACGTTCATTTCGGCGAGAATGCCGCCTTCCAGACTCTGAATCACCTGCTCGCGGCTGCGGGAAATCACTTTTCCGTCGCCTTTGGTGATCTCCTCCACCCGCGCATAGTTTGCCCAGGTGAGACCGATGCCAATCACCGCGATGATGATCCACATCACCAGTTTCGATCCCGGCGTGGTTTGCGACAGCAGGGATGCCTGCACGTCATTCATGAATTCGGCATCCGCAGCGGAGAGATTTTTGCTGCGGCTGCGCCATGGCATTAACTTGATCATACTGCGGCCTCCTCTGCCGCGGCGACGGCGGGCTCTGACGTTGCCGAAGCATCGTTAGCCGGCGCGGGTGCGCGCGCCGCCTGCTCTACCGCCTGACGCGGCGGCTGGCGGGTTTTACCTTTACCTTCCAGCGCAGCCAGCACCTGCTCTTTCGGGCCATCCGCGACAATTTTTCCTTCCTCAACCACGATGATGCGGTCAACCAGCGCCAGAATTGACGGACGATGCGTCACGACGATCAGCGTGTGGCCTTCACTGGCGCGACGCAGATGGGCGAGGAACTGGCTTTCGGTCATGCTGTCCATGGCGCTGGTCGGTTCATCCATCAGCAGCACTTTGGGACGCGTCAGCAGAGTTCGCGCCAGCGACACTAACTGACGCTGACCGCCCGACAGCCCTTCACCGCCCTCGCCGACCGACAGGTTGATGCCGCTCGGATGGCGCGCCGCCACGTGATCGAGACCGGTCAGATTCAGCACGCGCAGCAGTTCATTCGCGGTGGCATCCGGCCGGCCAATCATCACGTTCTCGCGCAGCGTGCCGTAGAACAGGCGCGCATCCTGGCTGACGAAGCCCACTGCTTTGCGCCAGTCGGCCGGATCGATCTGGTTAACATCGAGTCCGTCAGCGGAGATCTGCCCTTTCACCGGCTGATACAGACGCGCCATCACGCGTAACAGCGTTGATTTACCGCTGCCGATGCGGCCAAGAATCGCCACGCGCTCACCGGCCTTGATAGTCAGCGAGATGTCTTTGAGAATTTCCGGATTGGGCTTCATCGGCGGTGCCGGATAAGAGAAGCTGACGTTGCTCAGCGAGATCTCGCCGGTCAGCGGCGGATCGGTCAGGTAGGTTTTACTGCTGTCGCGATCGACCGGCATCTCCATCAGCTTATTCAGCGAGGTCAGCGCCGCTTTGGCCTGCTGATAACGCACCGCCAGACCAATCACCTGACCCAGCGGGCCGGTGGCGCGGCTGGCCAGCATCACGGTGGCTATCATCGCACCCATGGTGAAGGTGCCGGCGTTGATCAGATAAACCCCGGCCACCACCAGCATCACGGTCTGAAACTGCTGCAGAAAGGTCACCACGCCGGTTGCCAGCGTCGAATAGCGTTTTGACTTCATTGAGTTAGCCGACTGCAGCGCGCTGAAGTTCTCCCAGCGGCGCTGCATATGCGCTTCACCGCCCACGGCTTTCAGCGTTTCCATGCCTTCAACCGACTCGATCAGCACGCCCTGTTTCAGCGACGCATCGCGCAGATTCTCTTTCATGATGCGCGCCAGCGGCCACTGGATCGCGGCGCTGACGATGATGATCAGCGGGATCATCATCAACGGAATAATCGCCAGCGGACCGCTGATAAAGAAGATCACGCCGACGAACATCAGGATAAACGGCAGATCCGAAATCGCCGCCAGCGTCGCCGAGGCAACAAAATCGCGCACCGATTCGTATTCACGGATCTGGTTGGCGAAAGTGCCTGATGAGGCCGGCTTGTGCTCCATCTGGATCGATAACGCCTGACGGAACAGCATGCTGCCCAGCACCAGATCGGCTTTTTTACCCGCCATGTCCAGCAGATGTGCCCGCACAAAGCGGGTAATGGCTTCGAAGATCATGGCGATGGTGACGCCAATCGCCAGCGACCACAGCGTAACAAACGCCTGGTTCGGCACCACGCGATCGTAGACGTTCATGGTGAAGAAGATGCTGGAGAGTGCCAGTACGTTGATCAGCACGGCGGCAATAGCGGCGCTGCGGTAGTAACGACGGTAGCGCCACAGGGTACTGAACAGCCAGTGACCTTTGACCTCCGGCAGCATTTCACTGGCGCGCTCATCCAGTACCGCCGCCGGTTTCGCCATCACCGCAAAGCCGGCGTAAATCTCGTTGAGCTCCGCCAGGCTCATCTCCACCGCTTTATCACTCACCTCCGGCATGATCAGCTGGAAGCGCAGCTCGCGCTGATTCTCCTCATTGGTGTGAATGCGCCGCGACAGCACAATGCAGCCGCCGCCGTTCTGCCGCAGCAGTATCATCGGCATCAGCTGCTCGGGCAGATCCTGCAGGCGGCGTTCGACCATGCCGCCGGTAATGCCAGCGTTCTCCAGAGCGGTCATCGCCTGCGACGGCGACAGCAGCGTCGCTTTTGGCAGACCGGCGACCAGCGCCTCTTCACTCTTCTCGCGTTTGTAATGTTTGCAAATCCACGACACGCTTTTTAACAGCGTGTCATCCACGGTGGTTTCGATACGAGCAACAGAACGCGCATCCTGCTCCACGGCATTCTGCTTCTGGTCCATCATTTCCCGACTCCTGTAAACCTGACAAAAAACGGTGGACGCATCGTCCACCGCAGACTTTTCTTTGAATTGGGAAAATTCTGACAGAAGGCAGCTTTCAGGCCGTCCAAGACTTGTCTCAAACGGTGGAGAATATTTATGAATAAAGCGGAGAAAGCCCGACTGAATGCGGTCTGGCGACCGATCGATTGCAGAATAATCGCGGCGCTGTTGAGCGCTGTCCTGGGCGTGTTATCTTAGCTGCTCGCTTTACTGCAACCGGACAAAGAGCAATGGCAAAACAGCGGGTAGGTATCGTATTTGGCGGCAAGTCGGCTGAACATGAAGTGTCGTTACAGTCGGCCAAAAATATTCTTGAGGCGATCGATAAAAACAAATACGACGTGGTCCTGCTGGGGATCGACAAACAGGGCGAGTGGCATCTCAATGACGCTTCAGGCTTTCTGCTCAACGCCGACAATCCGGCGCTGATTGCCCTGAACCGCTCCGGTGAAAACGTGGCGCTGGTGCCCGGCAGCCGCGCGGAACAGCTGATTACGCGGCAGCAGGCGCAGCCGCTGTCGCAGCTGGATGTCATCTTCCCGATTGTGCACGGCACGCTGGGCGAAGATGGCTCGCTGCAGGGACTGCTGCGCATGGCCAATCTGCCGTTTGTCGGGTCGGATGTGCTGGGTTCCGCGGTCAGCATGGACAAAGATTTCACCAAACGCCTGCTGCGCGATGCCGGCCTGAAAGTGGCGCCGTGGCTGAGCGTCACCCAGACGCAGCGCGCGGCGCTGGATGTACAGGCGGTGATCGCGCGCTTTGGCCTGCCGCTGTTTATCAAGCCGGCCAATCAGGGATCATCCGTTGGGGTGAGCAAAGTGACGCAGCCGGACGAATTCGACGCGGCGCTGGATCTAGCGTTCCGCTTTGACCGCAAAGTGCTGATTGAACAGGGCATCAGCGGCCGTGAAATTGAATGCGCGGTGCTGGGTAACGAGGCGCCAGAAGCCAGCCCGTGCGGTGAAATTGTTGTGCACGACGCCTTCTACTCGTATGACACCAAATATATCAGCGAGAGCGGCGCGCAGGTGGTGGTACCGGCTGACATCAGTGCGGAAGCCTGCGAGGCCATTCGGGCTGTAGCGATTACCGCGTTCCAGGCGCTGGAGTGCTTTGGCATGGCGCGCGTCGATGTGTTCCTCACCGAAACGGGCGACATTATTGTCAACGAAGTGAATACCTTACCCGGCTTCACCAACATCAGCATGTATCCCAAACTGTGGCAGGCGGCCGGCCTGAGTTACAGCGATCTGATTACCCGCCTGATTGAACTGGCGCAGCAGCGTCATCAGCAATCCAGCCAGCTGAAAAGCAGCGTGTAACCTGCGATGGCGTGGCTCAGGCCACGTCATGCGCCATGCTGCGCGGCGCGATTGCCGGTGAGGTCTGATTGCGGCCATTGCGCTTGGCAACGTAAAGGTGTTTATCCGCCGCTGACACCAGCCGGTTGATTACCCCCGGCCATTCACGTTCGTTAACCGCACCGCCGCGCGCCAGGCCGAGGCTGACCGTCACGGTCACGGTGTTGCCCTGAATCCAGAACTTCTCTTTCACCATTGCCTGACGAATCACTTCGGCCAGCTGAAACAGCTGGCTGTGGGTGTAATCAAATACCACCACCACGAACTCTTCGCCGCCAAAGCGGCACACCAGGCCGCGACTGCCGACCACGTGCTGAATACGGCGCGCAATCTCCTCCAGCACGCCATCGCCGGCATCATGGCCGAAATTGTCATTAATGGCTTTGAAGTAGTCGACATCCAGCATAATCACGCCGGCTTCACGCTGCAGGGAAAACGGCTGCTGGCGCAGGTTTTCATATAGGCCGGAGCGCGACAGTAGCTGGGTAAGGAAATCGTAATTGGCGCGCAATGCCAGGCGATGGTTAAGCTGGCGAATGGCGTCCATGCTCACCGCCACCAGCAGCGGGCTGAGCGCCACGGTGGCCACGCCGAGCCGTGCAGAAGTGAGATGGCTGATGGGCAGCAGCGAATCATCGCCCTGAATATTCATCACGCCGTGCGAGACCAGCACGATCTCGGTGATGCCGGTGAACAGAATCACCAGGCTGGTGATCGGAATCGGCAGAACAATGGCACACCAGATCAGCGCCGGTACCGGGAAGGTCAGACTGCCCGCGCCACCAATCAGCGCCCCCACCGTGAGCGACAGCGCCACGGCGAGCAGCGGCAGCAGCCTGGCCGGGTGCACCAGCGTCCGCAGCGGCACGCTGCGCAGCGGACGCGTCAGCATCACCGGCAGCAGCATCAGCGAGGTGGAGAACTGCTCGCTGAACCAGTCGGCCCACGCCACCACAAAGCGCGCGTTGAAGTCGATATCCTGCGCCCACGCACCCCAGGTGGCGCAGGCTGCTGCGCCGAGCAGGCACGCCGGAAAGATGCGCATGGCGTTGAACACCTGGCTGTTTGCAGTTGGCGATTGCAGATGCTTAATCAGCATGCTGACTGACACCAGAATAAACAGGATATTGGCAAAATTAATCGTCACCGCTGGCAGTGCCCAGCCGGAAAAAACCGTATCGTTGAAAATCATGGCGGCAAAACACACCAGATAACTGGAGGTGGTGTGTAAAAACGGGTTGCGCACCATTAAACCGGCGATGAGGGCATTCACCGGCCAGAACAGGGAAAACTCTTCGGGAATACGCAGGTGGCTGCCAATAAAGCAGAAGAACAGCGTAATAAGACACAGCGAAAGAGCATTCTTTTTAACATTATTCTCTTCAAACAGCTTAACGCGCATACGTCTGAACCCTGTAACCTGAAATCGCTGCCATCCGTCGCTGGCATCAGCAATCATTTAACCTGAAAAATCCGTGCGATAATTCGCTAATTAACCGGGTGTTCGTCGCCCTGCTCTGCGACTGAGCGGCGCTCACTCTGCCATGAAAGCCAGAGAGGAGCTACCAGCCCCGCCAAAAAGGAGTGAAACAGGCAGGCGCAGTGAGCGGCAATTATGCCGTATAAATAAAAAAATCGGATATCCGGGATATCCGATTCTGGCGAAAAAAACTGCATGACTGCGCGCGGGAACGTTATTTCACCGCCACCGGCCACTGGCTCAGCCGGATGCCGCGCTCACCGGCGCTATCCCCGAAATCCTGCAGCACCGCTTTCACGTCCGGATCCATATACTCGGCGTTATCGTGATCGACAATCACCACGCTATTTTCCGGGATTTCCGCCAGCAGCCCCTGCAATTTCGGGTTGTGCATAAAGGTCAGGTTTTGCTGAAAGCGCAGCACGTAATGGTCGTCATAGCGGGTAAGCTGCAGCGCGTTGCGGTGGCTTTGGTAGATGCTGCACAGAATCTGCGTCGCGATACCGATGCCAATCCCGGCCAGCATGCCAAACACAACGATGCCGCCGATGGTGGCAAGAAACGGCACGTACTGCTGCGCGCCCATGCGAATCTGTTCGATGAACAGGCGCGGCGTTGCCAGCTTATAGCCGGTATACAGCAGCACCGCGGCCAGGCTGGCGAGTGGAATCGCGTTAAGCAGGGCGCTGAACCACAAGCCACAAATCAGCAGCAGCACGCCGTGCAGCAGAATCGACAGTTTGGTTTGGGCACCCACGCTGACGTTGACCGAACTGCGCACAATCACCGCGGTAATGGGCATCGCGCCGAGCAAGCCGGCGGTCAGGTTACCGATGCCCTGCGCGAACATCTCTTTATTCGGTGACGGTGCCGGGTGCTGCGGACGCAGTTTTTTCAGCGCCTCCTGGCTGAGCAGCGTTTCAAGGCTGGCCACCAGCGCCAACGTAATCGCTACCACCCACACCGACGGATTCTGCCACGCCAGCCAGTCAGGAGTTTCCAGCTCCGCCACCAGCGCCGACATACTGTCAAACGCCGGCAGAACGATACGCGGCAGGCCTTCGCCGAGGCTGGGAAACAGGCGATCGCCCAACACCGTGGCGAGGCAGCCAAACAGCACCGCCACCAGCGGGCCGGGGATCCAGCTCAGCGCTTTAACCGCTTTGATCGCGGGCGTGGTCCACAGCCACAGAATCAGCAGCCCGCTACCGGCCACCAGCATCGCGCTGAGCGAAAACGAAAACTCCCCGCTGACCAGCGACTGCAGACCAGCATCGCTCGCTGCGCCCAGCGCCACCGGAATCTGCTGCATAATCAACAGCAGGCCAATGGCCGCCAGCATCCCTTTGATGACGCTGCCCGGCACCAGCGAGATAAAACGGCCGGCGCGCAGCAGGCCGAGCATGCACTGCAGTACGCCAGCCAGAATCAGCGCGGTGAGAAACGCGGAAAAGCTGCCGAGCGTCTGGATTGAGGCCACAACAATGGTCACCAGCCCCGCCGCCGGGCCGCTCACGGCAAAGCGCGAGGGACTGAGCGCGGTAACCAGCAGACCGCCGATCACCCCGGTGAGCAGACCGGCAAAGGGCGGCAGACCGCTGGCCTGCGCGATGCCCAGACACAGTGGCAGCGCCACCAGAAACACCACCAGACCAGCAGGAATATCCTGACGAAGCGTTTGCAGATTCATGATGAGGGTTCCTCTGACGATTGCTGGATTAACTCTTTCAGATGGCCGGACTGCAGGTCATAAACGCAGCCAAATACATCCAGTTGCTGTCCGGCCTGCCAGGCCTGTTGCACCGGCTCGCAGCGCACCAGCTGGCTAAACTGGGCGATGACATTGGCTTCAACCAGCCGGTTAAGCTTGCTGCTCTCCTCTTCCTGCGCGGGACTGGCGTGATAGGCCACCAGCCCGTGCTGCAACGCGCGGCGCAGCGCGGAAATGCGCCTGGCGAGCGCCGAATCCTCCTGCGCTAACGGGCTGGCAGGCAGACCCAGCGCCGCCTGCACGCCGCCGCAGCCGTAGTGACCGCACAGCACAATGCGCTCGACGCCGAGATAAAAAATCGCGTACTGCAGCACGCTGAGAAAGTTGTCATCATCGGGTAGTACCATATTGGCGATATTGCGGTGCACGAATAGCTCGCCCGGATGCGAGCCGGTCAGCACTTCTGCCGGTACGCGACTGTCGGAACAGCCAATCCACAGGGAGTGGGGTTTCTGCTGATGCAGATATTGTTCAAAGTAATCTGGATTACGCTCGCGGCGCTGGAGTGCCCAACTGCGATTTTTCGCTAATAAGGGTTTAAGGGTCGTCACAATTATCTTCTCTCTGTATCAGCAAATAGCGCTTCCGGGCAAATAAATGCATGGCGCAGCACGGTTTTAGCGTTCTGTGGCAGGTGAATACGGCGCTTTCTCACAGAAATTGGTTATAGACGCTTATGAATTGATTTGCACCAGGAATATTTCAGCCCGGCAGAAGAAGCGACCTTATGTAAAATAAGTGTCAGCAAATGTCATGGCAAAGTAAGTTAATGCAAGTGACGCAATCAGCAGGAATTTCATTAAAAATAAATATAATCAGTCTATTAATAATATTTTTTAAAACGCATTTCGGATGCACTGACAAATATATACACGTAAAACTTTTACGCCTTTACGCTGGTATGGTGGATTACGCTCTGCTCGCTGAGAAAAATCCTAATTACTAAATTTATGAATAGTGATATCCGCTGGCTTTAACGTTATTCGCGATGATATTTCACTGAAGGCGGCAGAAGGATTAAGTAAGAGATCGGGAAAATGATAAGCAGAATAATAATTACAAAGAAACGTAAATATCACTGGCGCTGACCGCCTGTAATAAGCGCCCGCCAGGGCAGGCGCTATTTCGCTTGACGAATTATTTACCGTTCCAGGCTTTCATGCGGGATTCACGCACCTGCAGCTGCTGTTCCGGGGTTAACTTATTGTAGTTTTCAGCCATGCCGCTCTCCCAGTCGCCGTACAGTGGATTGGGCAGCACAATGAACTGGGTGCCAAAACGCTGATGGTTGAGCGTGACAAACTGCTGGCGCTGCGCGTTGCCCTGATGCCAGGTGGCACCGCCGAAGTCATTCAGGTTATCGCCGATATACAGCACCACGTTGTAGCCGGCATTTTTAATTGCGTCGAAACGCGCCTGTTTATTGGAGTTGCCGGTGCTGAGACGCACGGTTTTGTCGCTTACACCGCTGAAGCCCAGCTTGTTGAGGTTATCGACCGTGGCCGCGTAGTCTTTCTGATCGCGGTTCGAGACGTAGAACATGGTGCCGCCGTGGCTATTCACGTAGTTGGCAAATTCGACGGCACCGGGCACTGCGGTCGCCTGGCGCGCCTGCGTCCACGCTGACCAGGTTTTACCGGAGAACGGCTGGCCGTTTTTTGCCTGCCACGCGCTGTAGGCGCTGTTATCGATCATGGTTTCATCCAGATCAACAATCACCGCTTTGGGTTTGCCGGTGAGCGAAGGAGCGTTATCAAACGCCATGCGTGCCGTATTGAACGCCTGCCAGCTCAGCGCCTGATACTCGCCAGACTGCTGGAACCAGTTGACTGCCAGCACCGACTGCTGACCGAGTTGCTGCTGAGCCTGCTGTTTTTGCGGTTGGGCACAGCCGGTGAGCGTCAGGGCAATCAAGCCTGCCGCGGCCAGCCAGGAGGTGTTTTTCATCATGTCGTCCTTAAGTGATTATGGTCAGTTTTTGTAAAGCTTTAAAAATGTAGCAGTTAACGTAAGCTGTGGGCAGAGGAAAACCGGGGACAGGTCACAGGAGACACTTATGGATAATCGCGGGCCGCGCTCGGCGCTGCTGGAGAGTCAACGCTGGCTGGAGTATGCCTTTCAGCCTGCAGGTCAGCCGGCACCGGCCGCTGCGGCGTACGGACAGCAGCGGCACAGCGCAAAAGTGGTGCTGGCCGGACAAAACCGGCCGCCGAAAAGTTGTGAATCCGATGGAGTGATCAGTGACGATCATCAGCCGGTTGCGGTTTACACCGCTGACTGTCTGCCGGTGCTATTTGCCGATGTGAAAACGCATCAGGTGGCGGCGGTGCATGCCGGCTTGCAGGGTACGCTCGGCGGCGTGCTGAGCAGTGCCCTCGATCAGCTGCTGGCGGGTGGCGCGACGCCGGCATCCCTGCTGGTGGCGATCGGTCCGGCGATCGGCCCGTGCTGCTATGAGCTGGGCGTTGATCGCATCGCACAGATGCAGCAGCGCCCGGACCTGCCGGCGCTAAGCTGGTCACAGCAACAGCCGCATAATCCGCAGGCAGTCCGACCTCAGGCACAGGCGCATCATCAGGGAGTATGGTTTGATTTGCCTCAGCTGGCGCAGGGCCTGCTGTTACAGCGCGGCATTCCGGCGGCGCAGATTGATCGCGTGGCGGTGTGTACTTATTGCATGGCGGAGGCAGGTTCGAGCTATCGCTATAACACCCATTTTGACAGCGGCTATCAGTCACGTTTCTCGTGGATTCGCTGCCGCGCGTAAGCACGCTTCACCTCCCTGTGAAGCGCGGGCCTTAGTGAATGATGGCGTTGAGCGCCAGCACACCGGCGAGGCCGAGGATGGAGATCAGCGTTTCCATTACCGTCCAGGTTTTCAGGGTTTCAACCACGCTCAGGTTGAAATAGCCTTTGAACAGCCAGAAACCCGGATCGTTCACGTGCGAAGCGATCACGCTGCCTGAACCAACCGCCAGCACCATCAGCGCCGGATCGGTATGGGTGGCGGCAATGATCGGCGTTACGATGCCGGCGGTGGTGATCGCCGCGACGGTGGCCGATCCCAGCGCGATGCGCAGCATTGCCGCCACCGTCCAGCACATCAGCAGCGGTGACAGCGACGATCCTTTCATCAGATCGGCGATGTAATTACCGACACCGCTATCCACCAGCACCTGCTTAAAGGCGCCGCCGCCGGCAATGATAAAGACGATCATGGCGATGGCGGCAATCGAATCGCCACACATATCCATCACCTGCTCCATTTTGCGCCCGTTACGCAGACCGAGGGTGAACACCGCAATTACCACGGCGATAAACAGCGCCACCGCCGGGTTGCCGATAAATTCAAAGAACTGGCGCAGCGCATTCTCTTTCGGCATCGTCAGTTCGCAGACTGCCGCAATCGCCATCAGCACCACCGGAATCACCGCGGCAAAGATGCTGATAAAGAAGCCCGGCATCTCCTCTTCGGTGAAAATTTTAGGGTTATACAGCCCTTCCGGCGGCGACTTTTCGAAGCTTGTGAGGAATTTTGAGAAGATCGGGCCGGCAATGATCACCGTCGGGATGGTAATGATCAAGCCGTACAGCAGCGTGGTGCCGAGATTGGCACCAAAGATGGTGGCAATGGCGGTTGGGCCGGGATGCGGTGGCAGGAAGCAGTGCGTCACCGACAGCGCTGCCACCATCGGCACGCCGACGTACAGCAGTGGCAGTCCGGCCGCCGCAACGATGGTGAACACCAGCGGCAGCAACAGCACAAAGCCGACTTCGTAAAACATCGCCAGGCCGACGATCAGCCCGGTGACCACCAGCGCCCACTGCAGCCGCTGTTTACCGAACGCGGCAATCAGCGTGGTGGCCACCCGCTGGGCAGCGCCGGTATCGGACACCAGCCGCCCGAGCATGGCACCAAAGCCGAGGATCATCGCCAGGCCGCCGAGCGTGGAACCAATGCCTTTCTGAATCGAGGCCATCACATTGAGCGGCGTCATGCCTTCGGCGATACCTACCACCGCCGAGACAAACACCAACGCAATGAAGCCGTTGACCTTGAAGACAATCATCAGAACCAGCAGCAGTATCACACCCAGCACAATTATGGTTATTGGCATTTTTTATTATCCTTAGGAAGACAGAGGGGTGTTTAAGGTTTAGGCGCGCGCCGGCAATTACGCCAGCCGCGCCACGGCATTACACGGCGACGCGCATACCGCCATCAACAAACAGCAGATGGCCATTGACGAAATCAGATGCGCCCGACGCCAGGAACACCGCCGCGCCAATCAGCTCTTCCGGCTTGCCCCAGCGCGCAGCCGGCGTACGTTTGGTCAGCCAGCCGGTGAAGGCCGGATCGTCAGCCAGCGTCTGGGTCATCTCGGTGACGAAATAGCCCGGCGCAATGGCGTTAACCTGAATATTGTGGCGCGCCAGCTCCACGCACATGCCGCGCGTCAGCATGGTGACCGCGCCCTTGGAGGCGGCATACGGCGTGATGGTGTCGCGGCCCAGTTCGCTCTGCATCGAGCCGATGTTGATGATTTTTCCGCGCTGACGCTGCACCATTCTTTTCGCCACGGTTTGTGACACCAGAAACACCGCTGTCTGGTTGACGGCAATCACGTCGTTCCAGTCCTGCTCGGGAAACTCGAGAAACGGCCGGCGGCGCTGAATGCCGGCATTGTTCACCAGGATATCAATCGCGCCCCACTGGCTTTCAATCTCCTCCACCGCCTGCTGAACCTGCGCCGACTGCGTGACGTCAAAGGCCTTCGACCGTGCGTGATAACCCAGCTCGCGCAGTTTCGCCGCGCCCTGCTCTGCGCCGCCCTCGGTGGTGGCGTTGATGATCACTTCCGCGCCCGCCTCCGCCAGACCGCGCGCCAGCAGAAAACCGATGCCGCGCGCCGAACCGGTGAGCAGCACACGCTTGCCCGCCAGGGAAAATAGCTGACTCATACTGACTCCTTAAAACGTTAACTGGACTTTCGCCGCCCGGGTTTTATCACCGGCAAACTGCAGCGCCGCGTCGATATCCTGTAAGTCATACTCCCCGCTGAACAGCGGCAGCGGATTGACCACGCCGCGTGCCAGCCAGTCAACCGCCGTGTTGAATTCGTGGGTGAAACGGAAAGAACCGACCAGATTGATCTCTTTGGCGATCAGCGTCATCAGCGGAAAATCCGGAATGGTGCCGCCCATGCCAACCTGTACCAGCGTGCCTTTGGCGCACACCACGTCGAGACAGCGCTGCAGCGAAGATGGATGGCCGGAAGCCTCGAAAGCGACATCAAAGAAGCCTTTATCTGCAAGGTAGGGCGTGAAATCACCGTTAGCCGCGTGGATCACGCCGGTCGCACCCATCTGCTGTGCCAGGCTGAGCGAGCGTTCACTGATATCGCTGCAAATAATCTCCGCGGCTCCGCGGGCTTTGGCAGCGGCGGCAATCAGACAGCCAATCGGCCCGACGCCGGAAATGAACACGGTTTTGCCGCTCAGATCGCCCGCCTGCTGCGTGGCGTGGATGCACACGGCCAGTGGTTCAGCAAACACCATTACGCTGTCATCTGCCTCCTGCGGAAACGGCACGCACTGCGCGCTATCGACCACTTTGTATTGCGTGAAGCCGCCATCCACGTGCGGCAGATACATGGCGCTGCCGAAAAAGCGCATTGAGGTGCACTGATTTTGCTGCTCGCGCAGGCAGTATTTACAACTGCCGCACGGCTTTGAGGGATTGACCGCCACTTTCTGGTTGGGCTGGAGCTGCGGATCGTCGCTCTCCACCACGTAGCCGATCACTTCATGGCCGAGGATCATCGGCATCTTCACTTCGAAGCTGCCGACTTTACCTTCCTGATAGTAGTGCAGATCGGACCCGCAGATGCCGCCGCGCGTGATGCGCACCAGCGTGCCGGTGCCGTCCCACTGCACCTGTTGCTGTGCGACGCTGACCTGTTTTTTGCCGGTAATGACGCAGGATTGCGTTTCAATGTTCATCGTAGCCCCTTCAGTGCTGTAGCAATGGGGGCTATCACAGCGGGATACGGCCGGCGAAACTGTGACGAACATCACTCAAAGCGATGTTACAAAACGGCTGTTACCGGGAACGTGATGCAGAGAGGCGGAAAAGCAGACGGCGGCCATCCCTGACCGCCTTAAACAGGGATTAGCTGCCCGACATCAGGTCGTGGCTGTATTTGAACAATTCCGAATCCGAGCGCAGGCCGAGCTTTTTCAGCGCCGACTGCTTTTGTCCACTCACGGTTTTACGGCTGCGCTTAAACTTCACGGCGATTTGCGACACGCTGAGCCCATCGAGAAAACAGCGCACCACTTCTACTTCGCGCGGGCTGAGGGTTTTGACCTTCTCATACATATTGCCTTTGCTGGAGAGATCGAGGTTTTCGTTGATGGCGTCTTCATTCATCACGTAGAGGTTTTCCACCTCGTACGCCACTTCCTGCGACAAAAATAGCCGCCCCTGCGCCACCTGACGAATTGCCTGGACGATCTCCTGCATATTGTGGCTTTTTCCAATAAAGCCCTTAACGCCGGCGCTCAGCACCATTTTGACAATCGCCGGACTCTCCATGGACGATGAGATCAAAATCTTTTGCTGCGGATAGTGATTTCGCAGCTGTTTCACCAGGGCCAGGCCATCCAGTTCACGCTCGCCCAGCAAAAAGTCCAGCACCAGCACATCCACCGTGGTGCTGCGCAGCTGACTAAACAGTTCATTACTTGAAGACCAGGTCCCGACCAGATGAATATCGGGTTCGTGTTTCAGGCATAACTCGAAAACGGTACGAACCATCGGGTGATCATCAAGGACAGCGACACGCACCTGTTTGTTATGTGCATATACCATTCTTTTATTCCTTTATTACAGTCTCAATTTTGTCCAGTACTGATAACCACACCAGTGAAAATGACCTGAAAGTATGCGCTGACCGCTGCAGAGAAAATCGCCTGCAACGGTTTAAACCAAACGTCACCAGGTTAACAAAAATTAGAATTTTGCTTACGCGTTTAACTTATTACCGCTAATTAAAAGGTAGTTTTACCGGATGAATGGACAGCAGCGGTTAGCGGCCCCGGAAAAACTGCGAAAATTCTGACGTAACTCTGCGAAAGGACCACATAAGAATTGTCTTGAAAGGTCATTTTATGGATAAACCGTTGAAATATTTGAAATCAAAGCAAAAGCAACATCTAAAAAAAATCATGAATGTTAATAATAAGTTAAACATTCGAGAATGGTCGCAAAATATCCTTAATGCGGCATTAGATCAGGCAGGCGGGAAAAATCTCTTTATACTCCTTTTCCCTTATCGGCATTAATGACTTTATTTTCTTCAGGAACGCACGGTGTTTAATCCTGTTAATTTCATCCGTCTGGCGGGCGTGGTCCTGTTTATTTTTTTTTGCGGCGCGCTGCAGGCGCAGGTCAAACCTTTGCAGCTTTTAGCGCGTTACGATACCGCACAGCCCGCGCTGCAGCTGGCTGAGCCCATCTCTTCTGCCTTTCGAAATAAAGTGATTAAAGTCGCAGTGGCCGGTAAATCACAGCCACCGATATATATGGATACCGATACGCGCCGCTTCGAAGGCCTGAGCGCCGACTACCTGTCGCTGATTCAAAGCATGCTGGAGACCAGCATTGAGCTTTATCACTTCCCCAGTCATAGCGCCGCGCAGCAGGCGGTGCTGAAAGGCGAAATGCATATGCTGGCGATTTACGTCGCCCAGCCGTCGTCACAGTCGCAGCCGCTGCTGGCCAGCGCCCCGTGGATGCTGGATTACAGCGTGATGGGACTGAAGACCGACAGCGACCTTTTTCTCAATAACGGCATGCCCGAGCAAATCGCCTGGTCAGGCACGCCGCTGCAGCGCCAGTACCTGGAAGAGACATACGAAAACGCGCAGCTGGTGCGTTTCCCGGGCTACTATGATGCCGTCGCCGCCACCGTTTATGGCCAGACGGCGCGCGTCTGGGGAAACGCGGCAACGCTGACGCACCTCAATCGCTATCTGTTTGCCAACGCGCTCACAATTCTCGCCGACGAGCATACGATTCCGCTCAACGTCGGTTTCGGCATCAGTCCACTGTATCCTGCGCTGGCCGAGGCCATCAACCAGGCGCTGCCGCAGATTCCGCTGTCTATCCGCATGCAGATTGCCAAACGCTGGCAGCTCGATCCCCATCATGTACTGCAACGCAATCCGCTGGCGCTCACCGCCGACGAAGAGCAGTGGCTGCAAAACAACATTCACATCGAGACCACCTTGCCGCTGGCGCAGGCACCGCTCAGCAGCCGGACGCCGGCAGAGCAGTTTCGCGGCATGGCACCGGACGTGCTGGAGCTGATCACCAGCCAGACCGGCCTGAATTTTGTAGCGCACGCCAGTCATGAACACCCCGGCGGACGTCCTTTGCCAAAGCTGTTTCCGCTGGAAATTCTGGAGCCACAGTTCGAAGCACAACCGGCTCTGATTACGCGTCCGTGGCTGGTTTCGCATTGGGTGATCATCCGCAATCAGCAGCCGGGAAACATTATGGCGCGCGACACCTTTCCGTTTGGTTCGGCGCTGATGCTAAAAAATTCGCTAATGAAAAGCTGGCTGCAGGAGCACTATCCGCACCTGTCGGTCAGCGATACCGATCGTCCGCTGGATGCGCTGCGCCAGCTGCTGGCGCGCAAGGTCGATGCGGTGATCGTGCCGAAAATTTTTGCCGACTACCATCTGCGCAACCATTTTGGCAGCGGGCTGATCGTCGAGGGTACGCTGGGCGCCGATCCCGCGCGCTTTGTGATGCGCGTAGAGCCAGGCAATGAGACGCTGATCAGCATTCTCGATAAAGCGCTGCTGGCCATCCCGCCGGAAACACTGTTTAAGCTGATGGCGCAGTGGCGTCAGGCGGAACCGCCATTTCTCAGCAGCTCGTGGCAGAACTATAAGCAAACGATTCTGCTGATCGTTTCGGTATCGCTGGGATTGATTCTGCTGATCCTGCTGTGGAACCACCATCTGCGCAAAGTGATTCAGCAGCGTATGCAGGCAGAGAATGCGCTGAAAAATCAGCTCAATTTCACCCACACGTTGTTTAATGACTCGCCGGTGGCAATGTACATCCGCGATAAGCAAACGCGGCTGGTGGACTGTAACAATGCCTATCTGCGCTTTTTGCACATCAAACGCGACGAGGTAATCGGTAAACGACTGTCGGACGTGTTCAATACTAATAACGCCAGCATTCATACCATTGAAGATGGTTACCAGCAGACGCTGCAGGATGGTGAAGCGGTAATGCGCGACGTGCAGCTGATGTTTGGCCAGCAGGCCTTCCATCTGTACCACTGGACGCTGCCTTTTCGCGATCGGCTGGGGGAAGTTGCCGGGGTGATCGGCGGCTGGGTCGATGTCACCGAACGTAACGCGCTGTTGCAGGAGCTGCAGCTGGCCAAAGACACCGCAGACAAAGCCAACCGCTCCAAAAGTGAGTTTCTCGCCAGCATGAGCCATGAGATCCGCACGCCGCTGCATGCCATCATTGGTCTGCTGGAGCTGGAAACCCGCTCGCAGCCGTGTGAGACGCTGTCAGAGAATATTCGCGTCGCCTACAGCTCGGCGCGCGCGCTGCTGTCGCTGATCGGCGATATCCTCGATCTGTCGAAGATCGAATCTGGCCAGTATCAACCCACGCCGGAAACCGTCTATCTGCCGGATGTTATCGATCAGGCGGTGACGCTGTTTCGCAACAAAGCCGAAAGCAAAGGGATTGATCTGCGCGTAGAGATGGACATCGCGGCCTACTGGGTACAGACCGATCCGCTGATGATCAACCAGATCCTGTCTAACCTGTTGAGTAACGCCATTAAATTTACCGATCGCGGCAGCGTAACCGTGGTGCTGATGCAGGGGATTGGCCAGGAAGAAGAAGGTTGTGAGTTCGTCATAGAAGTGAGCGATGACGGCTGCGGCATGACCGAAGAGCAGCAGCAGGCGATCTTTGAGCCGTTTGTCCAGGTCGGTGAACGTCAGCAGCAGCAGATTGGCACCGGTCTTGGCCTGAGCATCTGCCGCAATCTGGCAGAGCTGCTGGATGGCGAACTGATTGTGGAGAGTACGCCAGGTGAAGGATCGGTGTTCTCCTTCTACTTCCGCGCGCCGGCCGGCGAACCGCGCGATCAAACCCAACCGCATCTGTCACAGCCGCTGGTCACCGACAAGCTGTCAGTACTGGTGATTGATGATCATGCGCCCAATCGTCTGCTGCTGGGCAAACAGCTGGAGCTGGCGGGCCATCAGGTGGTGGTGAGCGAGAGCGCCGTCGAAGCGCTGAAGCTGTGGCAGCAGGATCCGCTGCGCTTTGACCTGATCATTACCGACTGCAATATGCCCGGCATGAACGGATTTGAATTTGCTCAGGCGCTGCGCCAGCATGAACGCCACCATCATCTGCCGCCGATCACGCTATACGGCCTGACCGCCTCCGCCGAGCAGCACATCATGCAGCGCTGCCTGCAGGCTGGCATGAACGACTGTCTGTTCAAGCCGCTGAATCTGGATACGTTGCTGGCGCAAATCACCCACTGTCCGCGCCGCACGCCAAACGCGCCTGACAGCGAGGCAGCAGCCGTGACCGGGCAACCTGTTGCTGATACCGCCGTCGCCGCGCTGCCGGCCCCTGTGGCGGTTCCGACTTTTGCGCCGCTGCTGATGCAACTGGCTGAGCGCGATCCTGCCAGCTGCATCACCCTGCTGGAAAGTATTCGCACCAGCCACGATGAATTGCTGGCGGCGCTGCAGCAAACCACTGATGCTCACGCGCTGTCACAGCTTGGCCATAAGCTGAAAGGCGGTGCCAGCATTCTTAATGCCAGCGCGCTGATGGAGCTGGGGCGCAAGCTGGAGAAACACCAGCAGGAAAGACACGATGTCGCGCAGCTGATTGCCGCCATCGCGTGCGAGATAAACACCGTCAATGAAACATTAATTATCTTTGAACAATATCGGCTGAAAAATCAGCAGGTTTTATAAAAACATAATCTTATCAAGACATTTCTCGGTTCGCCGGGATAAGCCGCCAGACATAATGTCCGCCAGCGCCATCATGTCGGTGTCGTAAAAGGGAGATCTATGTTTAATGCAAAAATTCTCATCGTTGATGAGCATCGCCTTGTTGCGGCTGGGGTGCAGGCTTTATTATTAATGAATGGCTTTAATTGTGTCACTACAGCAAACACAATTAATGATGGTATTGACGATGTTATTCATCAGCACATCGACATCCTGATTTTAGATCCTGATTTCAAAGAGAAAAATGGCATCGCCTTTTTACGCGATATCGTAAAATCTAAAACCTGGATGAAAGTCATTCTGCTCAGTCAGAGCAGTAACAATCACCTGCTTATACAATCGCTTAGTCAGGGCGCTAACGGCTTCGTGTCGAAATACGACCCGATTCAGACGCTGATCGCCGCCATTGGCTGCGTATTTAATAATGTAAATTATCTGCCCGGCGATATTCTTGACCGGCGCCAGCGCTATGTGAATGAACAGGATATGCTGTCGCGCCTGACCGAGCGGGAAACGCTTATTTTACGTCAGCTGGCGCAGGGAAAATCCAATAAAATCATTGCCTGTGAATTAGGATTAAATAACAAAACTATCAGTACTTATAAAACTAAAATTTTTCAAAAGCTCGAATCAAAGAATCTGGTCGATATTATCGAACTGGCACGGCGAAACGGTGCCTGCTGAAGCCAAAATCAAGACCAGTCTTGCGGATTAATCCGACTGAGGCATGGCATCATCACCTCGTCCTCACCCGGGATTGTTATAGAGATTGAGTCATACAGGAATTTATAACCACAGAGCTAATTTATTAGCCCAATCTTCATGCCATTACAGGGCGCGCAGGTTTCTTCCCGTGCCTGGCGAAAGTGGTCCGATACTTTCGTCTGCGACTTGCCGCCCTGCTTTTTTTTGATGTTTCTCACAGGCTGAGCGCCGCAAATTTCCAGCCCGCACTTTTCCCGCTAGAGTTCACTCATCCGACCACTCACTGAGTAAGTGATCATGACTGAGCGTTATCCGCATCTGTTTGCCCCGCTTGATCTGGGCTTTACGCAACTGAAAAACCGTTTCCTGATGGGCTCAATGCACACCGGTCTGGAAGAGCATGCCGATGGCGCACAGCGCCTCGCCGCCTTCTACGCCGAGCGCGCCCGGGAAGGCGTTGCGCTGATTGTGACCGGCGGCATCGCGCCCAATGCGCAGGGCGTAGTGGCGCAGGGCGGAGCCATGCTCACAGACGAAACGCAGTGCGGCTGGCACCGCCAGATAACCGATGCAGTACATGCACAGGGGGGCAAAATTGCGCTACAGATCCTGCACGCCGGGCGCTACAGTTATCAGCGCGATCTGGTGGCGCCCACGGCGCTACAGGCGCCCATCAACCCGTTTACACCGCAGGCACTGAGTGAAGCGCAGATTGAACAAACCATCGCGGATTTCGCGCGCTGCGCCCGGCTGGCGCAGCAGGCCGGTTACGACGGTGTCGAAATCATGGGTTCCGAAGGCTATCTGATTAATCAGTTCCTGGTCGTCCATACCAATCAGCGCGACGACGGCTGGGGCGGCGATGTGGCGCGCCGGCAGCGCTTTGCGCTGGAAGTAACACAGGCGGTGCGCGCCGCCGTCGGTGATGCCTTTATTATTATTTTTCGCCTGTCGATGCTCGACCTGGTGAATAACGGTAGCTCGCTGCAGGAGACGCTGCAGCTTGCCACGGCGCTGGAGCAGCGCGGCGTGACGCTGTTCAACAGCGGCATTGGCTGGCATGAAGCACGCATTCCCACTATTGCCACCTGCGTGCCGCGCGCCGGTTTCTCCTGGGTCACGCAGCATCTGCGCCAGCACGTCAGCGTACCGGTTATCGCTACCAACCGTATTAATCATCCCCAGGTGGCGGAAGAGATTGTGCGCGACGGTATTGCCGACATGGTGTCGATGGCGCGGCCATTTCTTGCCGATGCCGCGTTTGTCAGCAAAGCGCAGGCGGGCCAGCCCGACGCCATCAATACCTGCATCGCCTGTAATCAGGCCTGTCTCGATCAAATCTTTGCCGGCAAGGTCACTTCCTGCCTGGTCAATCCGCGCGCCTGTCACGAAACGCTGATGCCGGTCATCGCCGCCGCGCAGCCAAAACGGCTGGCGGTGGTGGGTGCCGGTCCGGCCGGTATGGCGTTCGCGCTGCAGGCGGCGCAGCGCGGCCATCACGTCACCCTGTACGAAGCCGATGCGCAGATTGGCGGCCAGTTTAATATTGCCCGCCAGATCCCCGGCAAGGCGGAGTTCAGCGAAACGCTGCGCTATTTCCGCCATCAGCTGGCAGCCGCAGGCGTTGAGCTGTGCCTGAATCATCGCGTCAGCGCCGACGAACTGGAACAGGCGGATGAAGTTATCATCGCGACCGGCATCACACCGCGCCAGCTGGCGATTCCGGGCATCGATCACCCCAGCGTGCTGAGCTATCTCGAAGTGATACGCGACAAAAAACCGGTTGGCCAGCGCGTGGCGATTATCGGTGCCGGCGGCATTGGTTTCGACACCGCGGAGTTTCTGCTGCAGCACGCCGATCGCGAGGAAGACTTCTACCAAAGCTGGGGCATCGATCGCAGCCTGCAGGCGCGCGGCGGTTTAGTGCGTCCACAGCCGGCTCCTGCCGACCGCCAGATCTGGCTGCTGCAGCGTAAATCCGGCAAACCGGGCGCCGGACTGGCGAAAACCACCGGCTGGATCCATCGCGCCAGCCTGCAGGCGCACGGCGTGCAGATGTGGGGCGATGTCGAGTATCTGAAGATTGATGATGACGGGCTGCACCTGCGTCATCAGGGGGAAGCGCTGACGCTGGCGGTAGATAACATCGTGATTTGCGCCGGTCAGGAACCGCTGCGTACGCTGGCGCAGGCGCTGGCCGCACGCGGCAAAGCCGTGCGGCTGATCGGCGGTGCCGACGTCGCGCAGGAGCTGGATGCACGGCGCGCCATTGCTCAGGCCACTGAGCTGGCGCTCAGCCTGTGATTAACGCAGCTTGACCGAACGCAGCACCACAAATTTGGCGTTAGAGGCCACCAGTTCGCAGTTGCCAAACAGCTTCTTCATTTTCTGATGATAGCCAAGGTGGCGGTTGCCGACGATGCGCAGCTCGCCGCCATATTGCAGGCAGCGTTTGGCGTCACGTAGCATCTGCCACGCCAGGTGGTCGGTCACCGCGTGCTGCTGATGGAACGGCGGATTGCACAGCACCGCATGCAGTCGGTCCGACGGAAAACCGCTCAGCACATTGTTAACCCGAAACTGGCAGCGCGCCAGATCCTGTGGCCGGTTCAGCTCAACGTTGAGCTGGCTGGAGGCCACCGCCATCCAGGATTCATCGACGAACAGCACCTCGGCCTGCGGATTCTGTTCCAGCGCCTGCAGGCCGATCACGCCGTTACCGCAGCCGAGATCGACGATTTCGCCCTCAATATCGTGCGGCAGATGTTGCAGAAAGAAGCGCGCGCCAATATCCAGCGCCGCGCGGGCGAACACATTGGCGTGATTGTGGATGTGATACGGCGTCTCGTCGAGCGGCCACACGGTGGTCGCCGGCACGTCCGCCAGCGCCGGGGCGCTGAAATGGCTGTAAATCAGACGCGCTTTTTTCCACGCCAGCGAGGTTTTGCTCTCACCAAGAATGCGTTCAAACAGCTGCAGCGTGGAATTATGGATATCTTTGGCTTTACCGGCCGCCAGAATCAGGGTATCCGGCGTGACGACCGTCCGCAGCGCGCGCAGCTGGTGCTCAAGCAGCGCCAGCGCTTTGGGCAGCTTAATCAGTACCGCCGCCGGGGCAGCCGGCAACGGCGCCAGGCTATCAAGAAAGTGTACCGACGCTTCATCCAGACCGTTGAGACGCAGATTCTGCCGGGCGGCCTGCTGGCTGAGCCACGAGTCGCTGACGTGCCAGATTTCCCGATCGTTCAGCCCGCAGGTCAGCGCGCCAAAACTGTCATTGAATACCAGCACCGGCCCTGCCGGCAGCGCCTGCTGCAGCAAATATTCATCTGCGGCGTCCCACGCCTGTAGCGGGCTCTCTTCGCGCATCGGCGGGAAGCGCTGAAGCGTCAGCGTGCGATCGGTCAGTTCAAGTTGGCTCATGGAATCTCCGGCGTGGTACACTTTGCGCGATTTTCGCCCTGAAAAGGGGGCGCAGTATACTGTCTTTCGTCGGGAATCCCAATGTCATTAATCTATCTGCAGGGTTACCCTGAAAACATCCTCGAACAGGTGCAAGTGCTGATTGATAATCAGCGATTAGCCGCCTTTTTGCAGCAGCGCTATCCCGATACGCACGACGTCGTCAGCGACCGCGCGCTTTATGACTACACGCAGGCGCTGAAAAACCGCTATATGCGCAGCGCGCCGCCGGTGAGCAAGGTCATCTGGGATAATAAAATCAAAGTGATGAAGCATGCACTTGGCCTGCATACCGCCATTTCCCGCGTGCAGGGCGGTAACCTGAAAGCCAAGGCCGAAATTCGCATCTCGACCTTTTTCCGCCTCGCGCCGGAACCCTTTCTGCGCATGATCGTGGTGCACGAACTGGCGCACCTGAAAGAGAAAGATCACAGCAAAGCCTTTTATCAGCTGTGCTGCCACATGGAACCGGACTACCACCAGCTGGAGTTCGACGCGCGCCTGTGGATGACCGAACAGGCGCTGCGCGGCAACGCGGCCTAAAGAAACTCCTGCGCTTTCTGGATCAGACTGGTTTTGGTCAATGCGCCGAGGAAGCGACGCTCCTGCGCATTATTCAGCACCGGTAAACGCTCCAGCGTTACGCGCGCAAACGCCTCCCAGCCTTCACGCATGCTCTGGTGCTGGTAAATGCAGGGGAAATTATCATCCATCACGCTGCTGACCGGCGAATCCAGCGTGATCTCCTGTGCCAGCACTTTGCGCGAAATGTCATGAATTGATACCACGCCGAGAAACTGACCGGCCTGATTAATGACGTAGACGTAGCGCTCGCGCTTGAGTGAACTCACCGCCAGCGCCTGCCCGACCGATTCCGCCGGCTGCAGCGCCGCGCCGGGGATGATCAGCTGATCAACCCGCATATTATCAAAATCATATTTCGCTTCTGAACGATTAAGGTGATGGCTTACCACCGGATAGGTGCTGGCGGACTGCAGCCGGTAGACCAGCATTGACGCCAGCACCGAGGCGATCATCAGTGGGAACAGCAGGCTGCTGTTGAGCGTCATCTCCAGCACCATCAGCATCGCCATCAGCGGCGCCTGACTGACCGCCGCCAGCACCGCCGCCATGCCCACCGCCGCATACAGCAGCGTATTGCCCACCGGCAGATGCAGCAGCACGCCAGTCTGCGCCAGCGCCACGCCGAGCAGCGCACCAATCAATAATGAGGGCGTGAACAGGCCGCCTACCGCGTTGGAGCCGACCGAGAGCGTGGTCGCCAGCATTTTTAGCACCAGCAGGCCGAGCAGACCCGCCAGCAGATAGTTGCCTTCAATGATTTTCACGATCACTTCATAGCCGTTACCGAGGATATCGGTGGAGATCAGCGCCAGTAAGCCAACCGCAAAGCCGCCTGCGCCCAGCCTGAGCGGCAGCGAGCGCACGCGGCTGAACAACGCTTTGCTGCGCGCAATCAGCTTGATTAACAGCCAGCCCGCCACGCCCGCAGCAAAACCAATGATTACCGTCATCAGCAGGCTGGTGAGATCCATTTGAAACAGCGTGTCGGAGAGCGGATAGAGCGCGCTGCGAAAGCCCAGTGACCACATGGTCATCACCGCCACTGCCGAGGCGATAATCAGCGGAATCAGCCGCTGTAGCGCAGAGATACCAAACGCAATTTCCGCGACAAAAATCGCCGACGCCAGCGGGGCGTGATACACCGACGACAGACCGGCGGCGGCGGCCATCGCGACGATGTCGCTGTTGCGCATATTGAGGGACGCTGGCAGCCAGCGCCCCAGCAGGCTGCCGCTCAGCGCCGACAACTGCACCATCGGCCCCTCTTTACCAATCGACGCCCCGCTGCCGATACTGGCAATCGACGACAGTGCGCGAAACAGCGAGGTTTTGGTGGGCACCGCATCCAGCCGCGCGTTAATCACTTCAAGGTAATCGGTTTTCACCGTCTCCTGCTGCTCAATCGCCACCGCGTAGCGCAGGAACCAGCCGGCCAGCAGCCCGCCCGCCCCCACCAGCAACGGCCAGAAGATCCACGGCCAGACGTGCATCGCGACCGTGATTTCGCTGTCGCTGTGAAACAGCAAATGATTGATGAGATCGATGATGCCGCGAAACGCCAGCGTGACCAGTGAGGCCACCAGGCCCACCGGAATGGCGATCAGCAGTGTGGTCCAGTTCAGTGCGTGTTTGCTTCCGCTCACCCGGCGTCCCCGCATGTCGGTTAAAAAAGGGTTTGGCATCATCATATTGGAATGCGGATCGCAGGATCAAATTTCGCCTGCCTGCGCCGCCAGGGAACATGCTACTCTGCCGCTTTCAAAGTGCAGGAGAGCCAGCCGTGATACGTTTTGCCATTGTGGGAACCAACTGGATCACCCGCCAGTTTATCGACGCCGCGCACGAGAGCGGCAAAATGAAACTGAGCGCCGTCTATTCACGCAGCCAGCAGCAGGCCGACGCCTTTGTCGCGGATTATCCCTGTCCGCTGACCTTTACCTCACTCGAGGCGCTGGCGGCAAGTGCGGAAATCGACGCGGTGTATATCGCCAGCCCCAATGCGCTGCACTGTGAGCAGGCGCTGCTGTTCATGTCGCACGGCAAACACGTCATCTGCGAAAAACCGCTGGCCTCTAACCTGCGTGAAGCTGAGGCGATGATTGCCTGTGCGCGTCAGCATCAGGTGGTGCTGTTTGAGGCGTTCAAAACCGCCAGTCTGCCGACGTTCCTGCGCCTGCAACAGGCGCTGCCGCAGTTAGGCACCCTGCGCAAAGCGCTGTTCAACTACTGTCAGTACTCGTCACGCTATCAGCGCTATCTCGACGGTGAGAACCCGAATACCTTTAACCCGCGCTGGTCCAACGGTTCGATCATGGATATCGGCTACTACTGTCTCGCCGCTGCCGTTACCCTGTGGGGCGCGCCGCAGCAGGTGAAAGCTGAGGCCTCGCTGCTGGCAAGCGGCGTCGATGCGCACGGCGTGGTAGTGCTGGACTACGGCGATTTCGACGTCACGCTGCTGCACTCGAAAGTCAGTGATTCCCTGATTCCCAGCGAAATCCAGGGCGAAGCCGGCTCGCTGGTGATAGAGAAAATTTCCGAGTGCCAGCAGCTGCGCCTGATTCCGCGCGGCGGCGAGAGCCAGAACCTGACGCAGCCACAGCACATCAATACTATGCTGTATGAAGCAGAGACCTTTGCCCGGCTGGTGGAGACGCGCCAGGTGGAGCACCCTGCGCTGGAGATGTCACGCATTACCGCCCGGTTGCTGACAGAGATTCGTCGCCAGACCGGCGTGGTGTTTCCGGCGGATCGGAAAGAAGTGTAAATATTGCAAAATATTACAGCCTCCCCATTGAATCTGGTCGCTGTTGCACGTATGTTGGCCGCAGCAAAGGGGAGTAACTTGTAAGCTGACCGATCGTCATTACGGTGCGTAGCGCATCCGGTCGTCAGGCAACCCGGAATTGATTCTGTGTTGTAAGTGAGACCTTGCCGGAAGGCGAGGTTTGCTTGCAGCTCTATAAAGCGGCTGACGTCTTCTGACTCAGCCGTTTTTTCATTTTCAGGACAGGATACGACTATGCACTCTGTAGGCACACCGTTACTCTGGGGCAGCTTCGCTGTCGTCGTGCTCATCATGCTGGCGATCGATCTCTTCTTACAGGGACGACGCGGCGCACAAACCATGTCATTCAAACAGGCTGCCGTCTGGTCGCTGGTATGGATCTCCGTTTCTCTGCTGTTTGCCGCCGCGTTCTGGTGGTATCTCGACGGTAGCGCCGGGCGCGAAGTGGCAACCGCGCAAACCCTGGCTTTCCTGACGGGTTACGTACTGGAAAAAGCGCTGGCGGTCGATAACGTCTTCGTCTGGCTGATGCTGTTCAGCTACTTCGCCATTCCGTCTAATCTTCAGCGCCGCGTGCTGATTTACGGCGTGCTGGGCGCGATTGTGCTGCGTACCATCATGATCTTTGCCGGCAGCTGGCTGGTCACACAGTTCAGCTGGATCCTCTACATCTTCGGCGCTTTCCTGCTGTTTACCGGCATCAAAATGGCCTTCGCTAAAGAGGGCGATGACGCTGCCGTCGGCGATAAGCCGGTGGTGCGCTGGCTGCGTAAGCATCTGCGCATGACCGATGAACTGCACGGCGAAAATTTCTTCACCCGCAAAAACGGCGTGCTGTTTGCCACACCGCTGCTGCTGGTGCTGATTATGGTGGAGCTAAGCGATGTTATTTTCGCTGTCGACAGTATTCCGGCTATTTTTGCCGTCACTACCGACCCGTTCATCGTGCTGACCTCTAACCTGTTCGCCATCCTTGGTCTGCGCGCCATGTACTTCCTGCTGGCCAACGTGGCAGAGCGCTTCTCGATGCTGAAGTACGGTCTGGCGATTGTGCTGGTGTTTATCGGGATTAAGATGCTGATCGTCGAGTTCTACCACATTCCGGTGGCGATCTCGCTGACGGTGGTCGGTGTGATTCTTGGCGGTACGCTGCTGATTAATGCCTGGGTAAACCACAGAAACGACCAGAAAGGCATCTCACAATAATCTTCTGCAGGGGCGCTAATCGCCCCTGCTTTGTTTCGCCAGCGCCAACCTTCGCGTTTCATATCTCTGTCACACTTCCCGTCATCAGCAGATCAAAAAACCGATCTGGCGCGCACCGACAGAATTATCTCTTTTCTCGCCAGGACTTTTCCTTATACTCCGCCGGGCAAACCGTTTGGCGCGGAGCAACCGCGCACAACACTCATACCGCGATAAAAAGACCGTAATATGCTAAATAATCTTCTTCGACCGCTGGGCGTCCTGTTCTCAGGCAGTCTGGTAAAACAAATCATGATTGGCCTGGTTGCCGGCGTGGCGCTGGCGTGGCTTTCACGCGATGCCGCGTTAGCCGTCGGTCTGCTGGGCGAACTGTTCGTGCGCGCGCTGAAAGCTGTGGCACCGCTGCTGGTGCTGGTGCTGGTGATCTCTTCGATTGCCAACCATCAGCAGGGGCAAAAAACCAGAATTCGCCCGATCATTATGCTGTACCTGCTGAGTACCTTCTTCGCGGCGGTGGTCGCGGTGATTTTCAGCCATCTGTTCCCGCAGACGCTGTCGATGGACGTCGGCGCGACCGAAATTACCCCGCCGTCCGGCATCACCGAAGTGCTGCACGGCCTGCTGATGAGCATGGTCGCTAATCCGATTGAAGCGCTGATGAACGCCAACTACATTGGCATTCTGGTGTGGGCGATTGGTCTTGGCCTGGCGTTTCGTCATGCCAGCCCGAGCAGCAAAGCCTTCCTGAATGACGCGTCGAATGCTGCGACCTGGGTGGTGCGCTGTGTGATTCGTTGCGCGCCGCTGGGCATTTTTGGCCTGGTGGCATCGATTCTGGCCTCAACCGGCTTCGGCGCGCTGTGGCAATATGCCCACCTGCTGACGTTGCTGATTGGCTGCATGCTGATTATGGCGCTGGTGGTCAACCCGATGCTGGTATTTCAGAAAATCCGCCGCAATCCTTATCCGCTGGTGTTTACCTGCCTGCGCGAAAGCGGCGTAACGGCGTTCTTTACCCGCAGCTCGGCCGCGAATATTCCGGTCAACATGGCGCTGGCGAAACGCCTGAATCTGGATGAAGACACCTATTCGGTATCGATTCCGCTCGGTGCCACCATCAGCATGGCGGGCGCGTCAATCACCATTACCGTACTGACGCTGGCTGCGGTGCACACGCTGGGCATTGCCGTGGACGTACCCACCGCTATTCTGCTGAGCCTTGTCGCCTCGCTGTGTGCCTGCGGTGCGTCCGGCGTGGCGGGCGGTTCGCTGCTGCTGATTCCGGTTGCCTGCAACATGTTTGGCATCCCTAACGATCTGGCGATGCAGGTGGTTGCGGTCGGTTTTATCATCGGCGTACTGCAGGATTCCGCCGAAACCGCACTCAACTCCTCGACCGATATTCTGTTTACCGCCGCCGTATGTCAGGCGGAAGCGGAACGTCAGCCTCGCACCGCCGGTTAACCCGCGTCGCGGCACCCACCGGTGCCGCGCTTTAACCGCTGCCGCTTTAAAGCGTCACGCCACTCTTGAAGATCGCCAGCTCGCGGAAATCATTAGCTTCATTGCGCGCCGGCTGGCCGTTCGCAATCGCCACAATAGTCTCAACAAACTCCGCCAGCAGCGCCTCCATGCTGGTGCCCTCCAGCAGCCGTCCGGCATTGAAATCAATCCAGTGCGGCTTTTTCTCCGCCAGCGGCGTGTTGGTGGCGATTTTCACGGTGGGCACGAAGCCGCCGTACGGCGTGCCGCGCCCGGTGGTAAACAGCACCATATGGCAGCCGGCTCCGGCCAGCGCGCTGGTGGCGACCGCATCGTTACCGGGCGCGCTGAGTAAATTGAGCCCCGGCGTGCGCAGCCGCTCACCGTATTTCAGCACATCCACCACCTGACTCTGTCCGGCTTTTTGCGTACAGCCCAGCGACTTCTCCTCCAGCGTGGTGATGCCGCCCGCCTTGTTGCCAGGCGATGGATTTTCATAAATCGGCTGCTGATGATCGATAAAGTAGCGCTTGAAGTCGTTAATCATCGCCACCGTTTTGTCGAAAATCGCCGCATCACGGCAGCGGCTCATCAGGATGCGCTCGGCACCAAACATCTCCGGTACTTCGGTCAGCACCGTGGTGCCGCCGTTGGCGATCATCTGGTCAGAGAAACAGCCGAGCAGCGGATTGGCGGTGATGCCGGAAAAGCCGTCCGAGCCACCGCATTCGAGACCAAACTTCAGCTCGCTCAGTTTGCCCGTCTGGCGGCGGTCGTGACGCATCACGTTGTACAGCGCATGCAACCGCTGCAGGCCGGCTTCCACTTCATCATCCTGCTGCTGACACTCCATAAACTGCACGCGCTGGCTGTCAAAGTCGCCCAGCGTGTCGCGAAAGATATCGACCTGATTGTTTTCGCAGCCGAGTCCAATCACCAGCACCGCGCCGGCATTAGGATGACGCACCATATTTTGCAGCATGGTGCGGGTATTTTCGTGATCCTGCCCCAGCTGTGAACAGCCGAAGGGATGGCTGAACAGGTGCACACCGTCGATGCCGGCCGCGTCGTCACTCTCCCGGAGAAAGCGTGACACAATCTGCCGGGCGATGCCGTTCACGCAGCCGACGGTCGGCAAAATCCACAGCTCGTTACGAATGCCAACCTCGCCCGTGGCGCGACGATAGATCTGTACCTCACGATCCGCCGCCTGCGGTGGCAGCGTGAGGTGTTCCGGCTGATAGTGATAGTCATCGACATCGCTCAGATTGGTGCGCGCGTTGCTGGAGTGAATCAGCTCGCCAACGGCGATCGGCTGAGTGGCATGGGCAATCGGCAACCCATACTTAATCACCTGCTCGCCACTGTTGAGCGGTTGCAGCGCAAACTTGTGGCCGCGCCCGATATCCTGATGCAGCGTAATCCGCTGTTCTGCGACGATAACCTGGGTGCCGGCCGCCAGATCCTGCAGCGCGACGGCGACGTTGTCGCGTGAATGTATTTTGATTGCCTGTTGCATCGCGTTATCTCAGTTGGCTAAGGGCCGTCCGCATGCCGTGGACGAGAATGTTGTGCAGTTGCTGGCTGACCGCCGGGACCAGGCCGGGCCGCTGGGTTAAATCTTCGCCCCAGTGCTGCGCGTCGCTCAGTACTTCGCTCACCAGCTGCTGCGGGGTGAGTTGATCGGTGAGGACCGCCGGCCACAGCCGGGCAAAACGCTGCAGCCAGTGCGCGTCATCCTGCAGCGGCCACTGCCGGTCATCCTGCTGGCCGCGATAAAACGCCAGCAGCGCGGCAAAGGCAAAGATGAGGCGCGGCGGCCAGTCGCCACGCTGCTGCTGCGCCTGCAACAGCGCCGGCAGCAGGCGCGTACGGAATTTGGTCATGCCGTTGAGCGCAATCGCCAGCAGCGCATGGTGAATAAACGGATTGCGAAAGCGGCGCTGCACCGCATCGGCAAAGGCGTGCAGCTCGGCACGCGGCAAATCCAGCGTCGGGATCACCTCTTCGCGCAACAGGGCGTCGACAAAAGCGGCCAGCTGCGCATCGTTCATTGCCTCGCCCACGCTCGCCAGCCCGGCCTGAAACGCCACCGGCACCAGCGCAGTGTGCGCCCCGTTGAGGATCGCCACCTTCTGCGCTTTGTACGGCGTGATGTCATCCACCCGCCTGACGGCAGGTGCCAGCGCCGTCAGCTGCAGCTCGTGCATCAGCGTATCCGGTCCCTGAAGCACCAGCTGATAGTCGCGCTCCCCGGCCACCAGATAGCGGTCGACATAGCCCAGTTGCGCTGCAATCTGTGCGCCATCCGGCGGATAGCCGCTGACAATGCGATCCACCAGCGTGTTGTAAAAGGCGCAGTGCTGCGTCACCCACAGCGCAAAGGCCGCTGGCAGCTGCCACTGCTGGCAATAACGCAGCACTAACGCGCGCAGCGTATCGCCGTTATGGTCGATCAGCTCACACGGCACGATCAGCCAGCCTTTATCGGCGGCACCGGCAAAGTGCTGATAACGCGCCCACAAAAGCTGCGTCAGTTTGCCGGGAAACGACGACGCAGGTTGATCCTCCAGCCGATCCTGTTCGGCATACGCGATGCCGGCCTCGGTGGTGTTGGAGAACACAAAACGCATCTGCGGCGCGCGTGCCAGAGCCAGGAATTCATCGAACTGCTGATAAGGCTGGATTTCACGATTAAGGCTGCGGATCAGCCGGGTTTCACTGAGCGGTTGCCCCGCTTCATTCAGGCCGCGCAGCAGCGTGGTGTAGAGGCCATCCTGCTGATTGAGCGTCTCCGTCTGCATCCGGTTGCGCGGTCGCACCACCACCACGCCGGCATCGGTGCCCTGATGTTCATTGAGCCAGTCGAGCTGCCAGTCGATAAAGGCACGTAAAAAGTTGCCTTCGCCGAACTGGATCACGCGTTCGCTATAGCGTGCGCCGGGGAAATCGCGGCGGTTGAGTCGCAACATGTCGCTTCCTTGAAGATGAAATCGGTCAGCTAATGCGCAAAAGTTATCATACCAATTTCAGCGAAAGGGAGATTTGTTTGCCAACTGCGTCACATTATCCATCATTGCCATACGGCGAAAGCCGGCGTGCCGCTTATTTCCATCAACTTAAGCATATGTATATTCTATTAATTAAAGATCAAACCTGAGCAGAAGCGCAGGTTCTTAACTTGCCAGATGGTATAACAGCTTCAGCGCTTTGCGACATCGCAGGGTAAGTGGTATAACAACTTACCGTCTTTCACAGAACCGAAAAATCATGGACCTGAACGAATCCCGTCGCCTCTACCAGCAACTCGCCAGCGAATTCAAGCAGCGTATCGAAGCGGGCAGTTATGCCGTGGGGGCAAAGTTACCGGCAGAGCGGATGATTGCGGAGTCGCACCAGGTGAGCCGTACCGTGGTAAGGGAAGCGATCATCATGCTGGAGGTGGAAGGCTACGTCGAGGTGCGCAAAGGATCGGGCATTCATGTGATCAGCGTCCAGCCGCAACCGCGCGACAGCGCCGCCGATCAGCTGGAGTTTGCCAGCTATGGCCCCTTTGAATTGCTGCAGGCGCGCCAGCTGATTGAGAGCAATGTCGCCGAATTTGCCGCCACGCAGATCCGTCCACAGGACATCGTGGCGCTGCTGGCAATTCAGGAAAAAGCCCGGCAGGAAGATCACGCGCGCGATTCGACATGGGATATGGAGTTTCACGTGCGCATTGCCCAGGCCACCCAAAACAGCGCGCTGGCCGCCATCGTAGAGAAAATGTGGCGGCACCGGCTGCATAATCCTTACTGGCTCAAGCTGCACGAGCACATTGACGCACGCCATATCACCAGCTGGTGTGACGATCACGACCAGATTTTAAAAGCGCTGATGCGCAAAGATCCCGCCGCCAGCAAACTGGCGATGTGGCAGCATCTGGAAAATACTAAACAGATGCTGTTCGACGCCACCGCCGATGATTTCGAATTCAACGTCGACCGCTACATGTTCGCAGAAAATCCGGTGATCCTGCCCTGAAGCCGCAATGGCAGAAACGCTGCATTTTCAGGCTAAAAAGTCAGTTAATCTGCAATAGTGTCAGCTCGTGTAAAGCTCCTTTTGACCATCTGCGTCAAAAGGTAAAACTCCTGTGCGACCGCGACTTTACACTGTCTGAATCCCGCGATTTTTGTTACAGTTATCGCCCTTTTCTTACCCTTTGCGACAGGGCTATAAAAAGTCGCTGATTTAACAATCAATTCTGGATGGATCCGGAAATCCTGCTCAGGTGGCATACCTAAAATGTATAACTTAACCCGCCTGCGCCTAAGCCCCTCACGGGCACGTTTAACAATGATGTTCAGGAATGATTGATGGATATTTTGCAAGCATTGCTGCATGCCCTGTGGCAGCAGGATTACGAAATGCTCTCCGACCCCACGCTGGTGTGGGCGATTTATGGCGTGTTGTTCATGATTCTGTTTCTCGAAAATGGCCTGCTGCCCGCCGCGTTTCTGCCCGGTGATAGTCTGCTGATTCTGGTCGGCGTGCTGATCGCGAAAGGCACCATGAGTTTCCCGCTGACCCTGCTGGTGCTGACCACCGGCGCCAGCCTCGGCTGCTGGGTCAGTTACATTCAGGGCCGCTGGCTTGGCAATACGCCGACGGTGCAGAAATGGCTCTCCCATCTGCCCGCGCAGTATCATCAGCGCGCCCACAGTCTGTTCCACCGCCACGGTTTGTCTGCGCTGCTGATTGGCCGCTTTATCGCGTTTGTCCGTACCCTGCTGCCGACCATTGCCGGCCTCTCTGGCCTGAGCAATGCCCGCTTCCAGTTCTTTAACTGGATGAGCGGCTTCCTGTGGGTGCTGATTCTTACCGTGCTCGGCTTTGCGCTGGGGAAAACCCCCATTTTCCGCCGCTATGAAGATGAGCTGATGTTCTGCCTGATGCTGCTGCCGCTGGTGCTGCTGGTCATCGGTCTGGTGGGTTCACTGGTAGTGCTGTGGCGTAAACGTCAGGCGGGTCAGAACGGGAAGTCACAGTAATGACAGGGTTGCGTAATTTCCCCAGGCGTTTACTCCCCTGGCTGTGCGCTGGTGTGCTGGCGCTGCTGGCTATCGGCATTGTGCCCAAACTGATGCAGCATGAAACGGTGGTGAAGATCCGCGTGGCACACAGCGGCACCAATCTGCCGGACGGCTTTTATCTCTATCAGCAGCTTTCGGCGCAGGGCGTGCGGATTAAAAGTATTACCTCGGCAGGCGATGCGCTGGTTATTCATTTTGAGAATGAAGAGCAGAGCCTGGCCGCGCAGAAAGTACTGCGCCGCCTGCTGCCACAGGGCTTTGTCGTGGCGGCGGGTCCGCAGGCGTCACAGCAGGTGGTGGACGCTAATCGCCCCACCTATAGCTGATCCCCGCCGTCGGGTTCACCGCCCGGCGGCACCTCAATCCTCGCTATCCCCGCGTGTTTTTTGAATTTTTTCGTCTGCTGTCTATTCTTAAGTAAGCGCGAGCAGACGACAAGCTGGGATGCCCCTCCTGTCCGGTTTGCGACAGGTCGTCAACAATGGAAGGTAAAAACCTGATGAAACAACAACTACTGCTGGGTGCGATTCTTTTCTCTCTCTCGGGTTCACTGCTGGCAGCGGAATCGCTGTGTCAGCAAAAACAGCAGGATATTCAGCGCGAAATTGAGATGGCGAAACAGCACGACAACCAGCGCCGGGTCACCGGACTGGAACGCGCGCTGACTGAAGTCCGCGCCAACTGCACTGACGAGAAACTGAAATCCGCCCACGCTGAACGCATTGAAGCCCAGCAGCATAAAGTGGCTGAGCGCGAGCACGAACTGCAGCAGGATCGCCAGGAAGGCAAAGACCAGGAGAAGATCGGTAAGCGCGAACGGAAGCTGGAAGAGGCACGCCAGGAGCTGAAAAAGCTGCAGGCCGAGCCTTATTAATCGGACTTAAATAAATGATGTAATGGAGAACACCATGGCTAAAGACACCACATCTGAACATCTGCGTGCGGAACTGAAAAACCTTGCCGACACCCTGGAAGAAGTGCTGAGCAGCTCGGCTGATAAGTCGAAAAGCGAGCTGGATAAACTGCGTCACAAAGCACGCGGTGCCATTGAGAGTTCACGCGAGCGGCTGGGCGAATCCGGCGAACGCATCGCGCAGACCACGCGTGAAGCGGCGGAGAAAGCGGACGTCTACGTGCGTGAAAATCCGTGGCACGGCGTGGGTATCGGCGCAGCAGTCGGCGTGCTGATCGGCATCCTGATTTCACGTCGTTGATATGAGCGAGAATCAGAGCCACGGCCCAGGCAAAGGGGTCTTCAATGTAGGTCAGCGCGTGGTGACAACGCTGGTTGGCATGGTCGAGACACGCGTGCGGCTGGCCGTTGCCGAGCTGGAAGAGGAAAAGGCCAATCTGATCCAGATGCTGATCATGATAGGCCTGACCATGCTGTTTACCGCCTTCGGATTGATGAGCCTGATGGTGCTGATTATCTGGGCGGTGGATGCGCAGTACCGGCTGATGGCGATTGCCATCACCACCGGCGTGCTATTCGCGCTGGCGCTGATTTTTGGTTTATGGACGTTGCGTAAATCCCGGCAGTCCACGCTGTTGCGCCATACGCGCAAAGAGCTGGACACCGATCGCACCTTACTCGAGGAGCATCGCTCATGAGTCAGCGTGAACGTGAAGCACGCATTCATGAATTGCTTAATCAGGTACAGCAGCAGCGGCTGGATCTCAGCGCTGCCCGCCGCGACTGGCTGGAAAGCACCGCGCAGTACGATCGCGGCTGGCTGACGTTTCTCAGCCTGCGCCGCTATCTGGCGATTGGCAGCAGCGCGCTCGCCATCTGGTCGATCCGCAGCCCCAACCGCATCATGCGCTGGGCCAAACGCGGACTCGGTCTGTGGAGCACCTGGCGCATGATCAAATCGGCGATGCCGCCACGCTAACTTCCCCACCTTAAACCGGATCGAAAAGGTTCGGTTTTCCTCCTTCAGAATTCCTGAATAACATCGACAGTTTATCTCGCTTACAACTATTGCTGCGCGCGACTATCATCTCCCTCCATCAGCCCGACGAACTGTTTAACGCGGTTTAGCGGGAAAATAACCCGGCAGGCCAACAACCTGCGCCAAAAACCTTGTTGGAGTAAATGATGAAAAAATTCGAAGACTCAGGCCTGCTGCTGGCACGCGTATTAATGACCATCCTGTTTATTACTGCCGGCTGGGGCAAAATCACCGCCTATGCGGGCACCGCACAGTACATGCAGGCGATGGGCGTGCCCGGCTTCCTGCTGCCGCTGGTAATTTTGCTGGAACTGGGCGGCGGCCTGGCGATTCTGTTCGGCTTCCTGACGCGCTTCACCGCGCTGTTCACCGCCGGCTTCACGCTGCTGACCGCGTTCCTGTTCCACAGTAACTTTGCGGAAGGCGTTAACCAGCTGATGTTCATGAAAAACCTGTCCATCGCCGGTGGTTTCCTGGTGCTGGGTCTGGTGGGTCCGGGCGCCTACAGCATTGACCGCCTGATTCGTCAGCGCTTTATGCCAGCAACCGCACGCTAAGCACACAAGCCGTTCAACAGCACATATACTGAATAGCAGGGGCGGGGATTTTCCTCGCCCCGTTTTTTTTATGGAGGGCTTATGGGACAACTGATTGACGGTGTCTGGCATGACACCTGGTACGATACGAAGTCAACCGGTGGCCGCTTCAAACGCACAGAAGCAGTCTGGCGTAACTGGATCACGGCAGACGGCAGCGCCGGGCCAACCGGGAAAGCCGGCTTTGCCGCCGAGCGCGATCGTTATCATTTATACGTTTCGCTGGCCTGCCCGTGGGCGCATCGCACCCTGCTGATGCGTCAGCTGAAGGGATTAGAAGAGATGATTTCGGTGTCAGTAGTGCACCCGCTGATGCTGGAGAACGGCTGGACCTTCGACGATGACTTCCCCGCCGCGACCGGCGATTCGCTGTATCAGAACGAATTCCTCTATCAGCTCTATCTGCATGCCGATCCGCAGTACAGCGGGCGCGTGACCGTGCCGGTGCTGTGGGATAAAAAGCAGCACACGATTGTCAGTAATGAATCCGCCGATATCATCCGTATGTTTAACAGCGCCTTCGACGCGCAGGGCGCTCGCGCCGGCGATTACTACCCGCCCGAGCTGCGTGACAAGATAGATGAACTCAACGGCTGGATTTATGACACCGTCAATAACGGCGTCTACAAAAGCGGATTTGCCACATCACAGTCGGCCTATGATGAAGCCGTAACCGCGCTGTTCCATTCGCTGGCACGGCTGGAGCAGATTCTGGGTCAGCATCGCTATCTGACTGGCGATCGCCTCACCGAAGCCGATCTGCGCCTGTGGACCACGCTGGTGCGCTTTGACCCGGTCTACGTGACCCACTTTAAGTGCGATCGTCATCGCATCAGCGATTACCGTAACCTGAACGGCTTCCTGCGCGATATTTATCAGATGCCGGGCATTGCCGATACGGTAAACCTGCCGCACATCCGCCATCACTACTACTGCAGCCACAAGACCATCAATCCGAACGGCGTTATTTCGCTGGGACCGGCTTTTGACTGGGATGAGCCGCACGGCCGCGGTTAACGGCTTGCTTACGCATGCCTGCCCTTCTCTCCCACTATTGGGAAAGCAAGGCAGGCAGTATTGCGCTGCCTCAGGCAAATTTGATCAACACCATCCCGGCCAGCAGCAGTGCCACGCCCAGCCAGCCGCGGGTGTTCAGACGTTGTCCGAACAGGATCCAGCCTGCCGCTACGGTAGCCACCAGACCGAAACCGCCCCACAAGGCGTAGGCCACCGAGAGATCGATCCCCTTCACTGCCTGCGACAGGGCACTGAATGCCGCCAGGACAGCCACCAGCGATACCACGCCATACAGCGGACGGCGGAAGCCGTTGGCATATTTCAGCGCGATGTTTGCCACAATTTCCAGCACGATGGCCAGCGCCAGCCAGGCCAGATGCACGACATTAAGCGTGGTCATGACGCAGCTCCTTACGGCTGAATGTCCCTGCTTTGATCAGCGCGATACCCGCGATCAGCGTGATCAAACCCGCCGCCTTCATCACCGACAGCGCCTCGTCAAACAGCATCACGCTGAACAGCGTGATAAACAGAATACCGACGCCTTCCCACATGGCATAAGCCACGCCAAGGGCAATACGTTTAACGGCAAAGGTGAGGAAGATGTATGACAGGGCGATCATCAACAGCATAAAAATATAGCCGGCGCTGCCGCCATTAACGCTGGCCCATTTCATTGACACGGTGCCCGTAATTTCGGCAGCAATCGCTAACGCTAATAAAATCCAGTACAGCATGATTTCTCTCCTGTGAGAAATAAACGCCATTCACGCGCAAACAGCAGCGTGATAGCTGAAAAAGATAAAAAGCTAAGAAGGAGAGAAAAAACTACAGCGCGAAGCGCCAGTGCCGATCGCTCAGTGAGCAGGAGAAAACGCAGGTAGGTGAAGAGGTTAATACGTAAAGTGTAACGAAATGGTTATCCATAATTTTACAACTTATCCACGTTGTTGCTTTTCCCGGTGTGGATGAAAAATTGTCCTCAGTAGTTGAACACGCGCCTATTCTGGCACAGGGAAAAGAATGTTTTTGCGGATTTGCGTTTCTTTACGCAGGGAAGTGGGAGTTTTGTGCGGTTTTATCTGGCTACGTGCGGTTTTCTGCCCTCACCCTAACCCTCTCCCACGGGGAGAGGGAATAGTTAAGTGTGGTGTTGGAGGCCGAATACTCAACTCATCCCACGCACAATCGGTCCCTTCTCCCGCCTGCGGGAGAAGGTTAGGATGAGGGACAGCACGCACCTTACCCCAAAAACAAAACGCCCGCAGATTTTCACCTGCGGGCGTCTTTATAAAAAGTCGAAACTGACCGATAAGCCGGGTTCTGTCGTGGACAGTCATTCATCTAGGCCAGCAATCGCTCACTGGCTCAAGCAGCCTACCCGGGTTCAGTACGGGCCGTACCATGTGAACCCCTATTTGGCCTTGCTCCGGGTGGAGTTTACCGTGCCACGGACTGTTGCCAGCCGCGCGGTGCGCTCTTACCGCACCCTTTCACCCTTACCTGATCCCATTACTGGGCCATCGGCGGTTTGCTCTCTGTTGCACTGGTCGTAGGCTTGCGCCCCCCAGGCGTTACCTGGCACCCTGCCCTATGGAGCCCGGACTTTCCTCCCCTCTGCCCGTCTCCCCCGAAAGGGACGACGACAAAGCGGCGACTGTCTGGTCAGCTTCGGCGCGGGATAATAGGCGATCCGCCCGCGTTTGTCACGCCTCTTGCTGCTCCAGCGCATACTTGTACAGGGCGTTTTTCTTAACCCCATGAATTTCCGCCGTCAGCGCCGCCGCCTTTTTCAGCGGCAGCTCGGCCTGCAGCAGCGCCAGCGTGCGCAACGCCTCTGCCGGCAGCGTCTCTTCATCCGCTTTATGGCCTTCGACAATCAGCACCATCTCGCCCTTGCGGCGATTCTCATCCGCCTGCACCCACGCCAGCAATTCACCCACCGGCGCACCGTACAATGACTCCCAGGTTTTGGTCAGCTCCCGTGCCAGCACCACGTAGCGCGCCGCGCCCCATACGCTGACCATATCCTGTAGCGTATCCAGCACGCGATGGGTCGATTCGTAGAAAATCAGCGTGCGCGGCTCGTCACTCAGTGCACGCAGCGCATCGCAACGCCCTTTACTTTTGGCCGGCAGAAACCCTTCGTAACAGAAACGATCGGACGGTAATCCCGCCGCGCTCAATGCTGTGATCGCCGCGCAGGCACCGGGCAACGGCACCACGCGCACCCCGGCTTCGCGGCAACGACGCACCAGATGGTAGCCCGGATCGTTGATTAACGGCGTTCCCGCATCGGAAACCAGCGCAATGCTCTGGCCCTCCTGCAGCTTCGCTAACAGCACGTCGGCCTTCTGCTGTTCGTTATGGTCGTGAAGTGCGAACAGTCGCGCATTGATGGCGAAATGTTGTAGCAACAGCCCGGTATGACGTGTATCTTCCGCAGCGACCAGATCGACGCTCGCAAGCACCGTCAGCGCACGCTGCGTGATATCACCCAGGTTACCGATCGGGGTAGGAACGATATAGAGCGTGCTGGCAGAAATCTCTGCCCGATCGAGTTGTTTCATTGTTTCATCCGAATTGCCGATTTAATATTGAGCATCTTGAAAAAAACATCACTGGATACAGTATGCTTCCTTCGAAAGTCGTACGTCATAAAGCAGGACGCCTGGTCCCTGTTTTGCTCGCGGGCCTGATTCTGGCCGCCTGTAGCGGCCAGGGACCGCAGCAAACCTCAAGCGTAAACGTGCAGGGTCCTGCCACGGGCCGCTCTGACTATTATCTGCAGCAGGTGCAGCAAAGCAGCGATGATAGCAAGACCGACTGGCAATTACTTGCCATCCGTGCCCTGCTGAAGGAAGGAAAGTATCCGCAGGCGCAAAATCAGCTCGGCCAGCTGCCACAGCAGCTCTCTGACGTGCAACAGCAGGAACTGCTGCTGCTGCGCGCCCAGCTGCAAATTGCCCAGCAGGATTTCAACGGTGCTCAGCAGCTGCTGGGACAGATAAAAGCCGCTGACCTGTCGCAGGATCAGCAGGTGCGCTACTACGCGCTGCAGATTGCCGCTGCGCAAAATCGTCCGTCGCTCGCGCTGCTGCGCGCCTATATTGCTCAGGAACCGCTGCTGAAAGGCGCCGATCACCAGAGCAATATTGACGCCACCTGGCAGGCGCTGACCCAGCTTACCCAGGATCAGCTCAACAGCGTGGTGATCAACGCCGACGAAAATACGCTGCAGGGCTGGCTTGACCTGCTGAATACCTGGCACGCCAACAGCCAGGATGCCCAGATGCTGAAAGCCGCCATTAGCGACTGGCAGACGCGCTATCCGCAAAACCCTGGCGCGAAAACCCTGCCGACCCAGCTCAGCCAGGTGCAGAACTTCACTAAAGCCTCGACCAGCACAATCGCGCTGCTGCTGCCGCTTAATGGTCAGGCGCAGGTGTTCGCCAGTGCCATCCAGAAAGGCTTTAACGATGCGAAAAACGGTGTGCTGACTGCGCCGGCAGCCCCTGCCGCACCGGCCAGCAGCGATGCCAGCGCCTCCACGCAACAGCCCGCCAGCACGGCAACGCCAGCCAATGGCGATGCCAACGCGGTGGTCAGTCCGTCGGCCGCGGCCATCACGCCGTCAGACAGCGCACAGCCGCAGCAGCCCGCCGCACAGCCAGCCGTCGCGCAGCCTGCCAGCAGCGCCCAGGTGAAAGTGTATGACACCAGCAGCCAGCCGATTGCTCAGGTGATGCAGCAGGCGCAGCAGGATGGTGCCACCCTGGTGGTTGGTCCGCTGCTGAAAAATAACGTGGAACAGGTCGCCAACAGCCAGACACCGCTGAACGTGCTGGCGCTCAACGAACCAGAGCAGATCCAGAACCATCCGAATATTTGCTATTTTGCGCTTTCTCCTGAAGACGAAGCGCGCGATGCCGCGCACCATATCTGGGATCAGGGCAAACGCCAGCCGTTGCTGCTGATGCCGCGCAGCAGCTATGGCGACCGCGTGGGCAAAGCGTTTGCGCAGGAGTGGCAGAAGTTGGGCGGCACAACCGTGCTGCAGCAGCGTTTCGGCGGCGTGGGCGAGCTGAAACAGGGCATCAACAGCGGCGCCGGTATTGCACTGAGCGGCACGCCGCTGACGGTACAGCCGGACCAGCCGCAGGGCGTGGCGGTCGCCGGTCTGACGATTCCGGCACCGCAGACCAGCGCTCCGGCACCTGAGAGCGCCAGCAGCAGCGGCAGCGTTGATGCGGTTTACATTATTGCTACCCAGGACGAACTGCAGCTGATCAAGCCGATGATTGCCATGCGCACCAGCAGCCGCAATAACACCGCCCTGTATGCCAGCTCGCGCAGCGCGCAGGCCGGTGCCGGTCCGGACTTCCGGCTGGAGATGGATGGCCTGCAGTTCAGCGATATTCCGCTGCTGTCCGGTGCCAATCCTGGTCTGATGCAGCAGGCGGCGCGCAGTTTCAACAACGACTATTCGCTGGTACGCCTCTATGCGATGGGCATTGATGCCTGGACGCTGGCGAATCAGTTTAACCAGATGCGCCAGGTGCCGGGCTTCGCCATTGATGGCAACACCGGCAAGCTGAGCGCCGACACGGATTGCGTGATCAACAGGAAGTTGGCATGGAACCAGTATCGTCAGGGACAAATCGTTCCGGTGCAGTAAACCGCCAGCGCCTCGGCGCTGAGCAGGAGCAGCAGGCGCGTCGCTACCTTGAGCGCGCCGGACTGCAGTGGGAAGCCAGCAATGTGCGCTGCCGCAGCGGGGAAATCGACCTGATTATGCGCGACGCGGATTGCTGGGTGTTTGTTGAAGTGCGCTATCGGCGCGATGCACGTTTTGGCGGCGCGGCTGCCAGCGTGACGCGCCAGAAACAACAAAAGCTGCTGCGTACCGCTGCGCTGTGGTTGCTGGCACGCGGCGGCAGTTTTGATACGGTGAATTGCCGTTTTGACATCATCGCCATCACCGGGCGCGAACTGGTGTGGCTGGCCGATGCCTTTCGTGCGGATGGATAGAACCAGGTGGTCTTGTGCAGGACAGAATTAAAGCGTGTTTTACCGAAAGTATTCAGACGCAAATCGCCGCAGCCGAAGCGCTGCCAGATGCGATTTCCCGCGCCGCGATGACGCTGGTGCAGTCACTGCTGAACGGCAACAAAATCCTCAGCTGCGGTAACGGCGCCTCGGCGGCTAACGCCCAGCATTTTGCCGCCAGCATGATTAACCGTTTTGAGACCGAGCGTCCCAGCCTGCCGGCGCTGGCGCTGAGTGCCGACAATGTGATGCTGACGGCAATCGGTAACGACCGTCTGCACGACGAAATTTATGCCAAGCAGGTTCGTGCGCTTGGACAGGCCGGCGACGTTCTGCTGGCCATCTCCACCCGTGGCAACACCCGCGATATTGTTAAAGCGGTGGAAGCTGCGGTTACCCGCGATATGACTATCGTCGCGCTGACCGGCCATGACGGCGGTGAGCTGGCGGGCCTGCTCGGTCCGCACGATGTGGAAATTCGCATTCCGTCACATCGCAGCGCACGCATTCAGGAGATGCATATGCTGACGCTGAACTGCCTGTGCGATTTGATTGATAACACCTTGTTCCCACACCAGGAATGACTGAAGGAGCTCAAATGAAAGCATTGAACGCTATCGCCATTCTGTTAACCGCCATGCTGCTGCAGGGCTGCGTGGCGGTTGTCGCCGGCGGCGCAGCGGTCGCCACCAAAACCGCCACCGACCCGCGTACCGTGGGCACGCAGGTTGATGACGGCACGCTGGAGCTGCGCGTCACTAACGCGCTGGCAAAAGATGAGCAGATCAAAAATCAGGCGCGCGTGGTCGTGACTGCGTATCAGGGCAAAGTACTGCTGACCGGTCAGGCACCGTCAGCCGATCTCGCCAGCCGGGCAAAACAGATCGCCATGGGCGTTGATGGCGCGACAGAGGTGTATAACGAGATTCGCACCGGGCAGAAAGTGAGCCTTGGCACGTCTTCATCGGATACGTGGATCACCACCAAAATCCGCTCGCAGCTGCTGGGCAGCGATCAGGTGAAATCGTCCAACGTGAAAGTCACCACTGAGAACGGGGAAGTGTTCCTGCTGGGTCTGGTAACGCAGGAAGAAGCCAAGGCAGCAGCGGATATCGCCAGCCGTGTCAGCGGCGTGAAGCACGTCACCACCGCCTTTACCATTCTGAAATAATGCCACAGGCGGCCAACAGGGCCGCCTTTTTTACACCGGAATATCAATTACCAGCGCACGCAGCGGCGTTTCCGCCTGCAGCGTAATCTGCGCCTCTTCACTGACAAACGCCCCATCGCCACAGCGCAGCTGCTCCTGATGCGCACTGCTGGCCCGTACCTCAAGCGCACCGTGAATCGACTGCAAATAGGCGCGCGGTCCGTGCAGCGCCAGGCTGTACTGCTCGCCCGGTGCCAGCGTGACCTGATGTACCCACACCTGCTGGCGCAGCTGCAAACTGCCGTCCGCGCCATCCGGTGATGCAATCAGTACATGGGTTTGCTGCGGCAGCGCGCGTTTTTGCAGCAGCGGATTTTCCCGTTCCGGACAGGCGGCCAGCCACAGCTGCATGCGCGTCAGTGGGCGATCCTTGCTGATATTGTGTTCGCTGTAATTGACGCCCTGACGGGCCGACAGCAGCATCGCTTCGCCCTCGCGCGCCACCAGGTGATTGCCTTCGCTGTCGCGGTATTCGGCTTCACCCTGCAGCACCAGGTTGAGCACATCCACCTGCGGATAGGTGCGCGGCTGAAATGCCGCTCCGGGCGCCAGCACTTCCTGATTCAGCACGCGCAGCGAGGCGTAGCCCATCAGCTGGGGATCAAAATAGTGGCCAAATGAGAAGCTATAGCGCGCCTGCAACCAACCGAAATCGGCCTGGCCACATGCGGACGCGCAGCGGGTTGTCATCATGCTTTACCTCCGACGCACTGCGGTGAGAATCCACCACAGGCTTTATACGTCAATGGTAAAAGGCTGGACGCCGGATTGTTAGCCAGTTAATCTGCCTGGCATATTCAAATTTACTGACAGAGAGTCGGCATGGCTAAAGAGCGCGCGTTAACCCTGGAAGCTTTACGTGTGATGGATGCTATTGACCGTCGCGGCAGCTTCGCCGCGGCGGCCGACGAGCTGGGACGCGTGCCATCGGCGCTGAGCTACACCATGCAGAAGCTGGAAGAGGAGCTGGATGTGGTGCTGTTTGACCGCTCCGGCCATCGCACCAAATTCACTAACGTCGGGCGGATGCTGCTGGAACGCGGCCGCGTGCTGCTGGAAGCCGCCGATAAACTCACCACCGATGCCGAAGCGCTGGCGCGCGGCTGGGAAACCCATCTGACCATCGTGGCCGAAGCGCTGATCCCGACCGAGCTGCTGTTCCCGCTGGTCGAGAAGCTGGCCGAGAAAGCCAATACGCAGATTTCGCTGGTCACCGAAGTGCTGGCGGGCGCGTGGGAACGACTGGAACAGGGGCGCGCCGACATCGTGATCGCGCCGGATTTGCATTTTCGCGCCTCCACCGAAATCAACACGCGCAAGCTGTACAGCATTATGAGCGTGTATGTTGCCAGTCCGGATCACCCGATTCATCAGGAAGCCGAGCCGCTGTCCGAGGTCACGCGCGTTAAGTATCGCGGCATCGCCGTGGCGGACACCGCGCGCGAACGTCCGGTATTGACGGTGCAGCTGCTGGACAAACAGCAGCGCCTGACGGTAAGCAGCATGGATGATAAACGCCGCGCGCTGCTGGCCGGTCTCGGCGTAGCGACCATGCCCTATCCGATGGTGGAGAAAGATATCGCCGAAGGCCGCCTGCGCGTTGTCAGCGCCGAGTACACCCGTGAGGTGGATATTATTATGGCGTGGCGCCGCGATAGCATGGGTGAAGCCAAAGCCTGGTGCCTGCGTGAGATTCCGAAACTGCTGGCGAAACGCGGCTGATTTTGTGGGCTGGCGGCACTTCGCCCTCACCCCAGCCCTCTCCCGCACGCGGTTTTAAGAGGGAATCTAAGAAGGAGTCGTCCTGGCGTGGTTTGAGGGCCAGAATTCAGTCAATCCACCGGGCGCTGAGGATCAGCGCCTGAACTCACACGCCGCTGGATCGGTCCCCTCGCCCGCTTGCGGGAGAGGGTTAGGGTGAGGGACAAACCGCACCCATCCCCATCACAACCGGCTCAGACAATCCATCGCCACTGCTTTAAAGCTGACGAAATCAGCGCAGTCGCGCAGTCTTGTCACCGCCCTTTCGCGCAGGAAGGTGACAAACAGATCGTAAATCGCCATCGCCTCCTCGTATTCACTCTTACTGATCGCCAGCAGGAAAATCACTGAGGCCGTCTCATCGCCCCAGCTTACGCCGTGCGGTGCCAGCACGGTATAAACCACGGTTTTTTTAGCCAGTAATCCCAGCGAGTGTGGCAGCGCAATCCCTTCGCCCAGCATGGTACTGACAATCGCTTCACGCTCTTCAACCGAAGGATAAAAATCAGCATCGACATAGCCCTCCGCCTCGAGCCGATCGCACAGCAGGCGGAACAGCGCCGACTGGCTCATTGGCCGGTCGAGCACCATGAAATGCTGCGCGTCGAAGTACTTCTCCAGCATGTAAGGCCGGGTGCGATCCACCAGCACCAGCTTGCCGAGCTGTTCCAGCTGAAACTCCGTAGGGAATGGCGACATCATCACTACCGGCTTGTTCTTCTCGCTGAGCCGCGCGGTTGAAATAACAAAATCTTCATCAATGTGTGCACGCACTTCGTAGTCGCGCTGCGACAGCCGCGCCGTCACCACCAGCTGCGGGTATTTGCGCAGCAGCAGCGCCTCGATCATGCGCAGCGTGGAGTTGCCGCTGTCGCAAACCAGCAACACCTGCGGGTGTCGCTGGTAGCCGACATCATAATGTCGCTCCAGCCCGACGCCGATGTGCAGCACCAGAAAGCCAATCTCGTTTTCGCTGATGGTATACGGCGTGTATTTGCCCCAGCTGGTGACGGCCGCCAGCGTCACATCGTAGGCCATCGGGTAGTGCTGTTTGATGTTACTCAGCAGCGGATTGGGGATGTGGATCTGATAGCGCACGCGGGTAATCATGGTTTTGATGTGCGTGAGCAGATCGGCGCGCAGCTGCTCATCCTGCTGCAGCCGGTAGTTGTAATGGGTGTTGATGTAGTTAAGCAGGTAATCCACCAGCGCATCCGCGTCATCGGCGTTGATGGTGCTGGGGGCCAGCGCCTGAATCTGCCGCGCCGCAATATTGACGCGCAGCCAGTTCTCTTCCGCCTGCGAGATGCCTTTGCCCACCAGCGGGCGCATCAGATTAACCAGATCGTGCGCCGCCTCGCGTATCTCCTCGCCGACATCCTCCGCGCCGGGATCGCTGAGCGGGAAGCCTTCGCTGATGCGGCGCACCGCCACCGCGCAGTAGATCAGCAGATAACGCTCGCCCTCATCGCTCAGCCGGATGGCGTGCTGCGTGAAGCACTGCGCCAGCAACGGCTGCAGCTGCGCCAGCATGCCGCTGTGCAGCGCCTCGACCGTCAGCAGCGGGCTGTCCGGCGTCTGCTGGTCGATTTGCCACAGCAGATCGGTCAGGCAGGTGCGAATCGCCGCCTCGCTGCCAAACAGTTTCATACCGTAGCGCGGCTTGGTTTCGATGTTGAGATGATAGCGGCCCAGCCACTCGCGCACTTCCGCCATATCGCTCTGCAGCGTGGCGCGGCTGACGAACCACTCTTCCGACAGATCTTCCAGCTTGAGCGAATACGCGGCGGTGAGAAAGCGGCTCAGCAAATAGCGCACCCGATCCTGCGAGGTGCGCGGCACCCGCAGCGGTGCCGCACTCTCCTGCTGCAGGCGGCCGAAGCGCACCGCGTCGTCGATTTTTAGCTGATAGCCCGCGCCGCGCGCCAGCACGAACTGAGCGCCGTGCTGTTCCAGCAGCGCATTGAGCGCGGTGATGTCGGTGCGCACCGTGCGCGTTGAAACGGAAAAACGCCGCGCCAGCTCATCCTGTGGCAGCGTTTCGCTTTGCAGCGCCGCGAAGAGTTGAGCTAAACGCTGATTGGGAAATCTCACGGAGCCTCACCTGTTACTCATTTGTTACAGCAGTTTCTTGCACGTTGCCAGAAGCTGACGCACATCGTCAATGCGCGTGTCGCCGCTGACGCTATCAATAATTGAGCTGTAAACGTGCGGGATGACTTTACTGACCCCGGCCTCCAGAGCAATCCGCACAATCTCTTCGAAATTACTGAGATCGATACCGCCGGTCGGCTCCAGCCAGAAATCATGGTGCGCACAGGCGTCCGCCACCGCGCGATACTCCTCCACCGCTTTCAGGCCGCCCATCGGGAAATACTTCACCGAACTGCCGCCCATATCCTGCAGCATGGCGATCGCCGTGGCGATCGGCACAATGCCGTCCGCCGCCTGCGAACTGCGCGGACCGGTGGAGATTTTCACCTTGCCCGGCGTGCCGGTTGGTGAAACCAGACCGTTCACGATAGTGTGTGGCTGTCCGAGCAGCGCGCGGCTGGTGGCCACGCCGGTAAAGACCTGATTAACGTGCTGCGGCTGCAGTTCTGCCGAGATTTCACTGACCATCGCCGACTGATTCGGGTCGCCCGCGCCCAGCCCAACCGACAGCGCATTATCAATCAGCGCCGCGTACTCGCGCATATCGGCAATCGCGGCCTCATTCGAGGCGTAGTTTTTCGACAAAACGCCGACCAGCACATGCCCTTCTGCCGCCTGCCAGATCGCCTGCGCATTCTGCTTTGAACCGGCCAGCACGTTGAGGCACAGACGGCCCTGATAGAAATTGGGGTTAAGATTCATGCGCGTTTTCCTCCGCTGAGCAGCGCCTGGATGCGGCTAAAGATGATGTGCAGCTGTTCCGCGCTGACGCTGCGCACATCCGCTTCGATAATGCCTTCGTTGGCTTTATAGCCGCGGAAATAGATGGCGATGTCGCCGTTTTTCAGCGCCTGCACCAGCTCGCCGGTCGGCCAGCCCGTCATCGCTTCATCAAATTTGATCTCAGCGCGGGCGATGTCACGACCGGCGGCATCCCACACCACGCGCGCGCTGACGCCGTTCAGCGTGTTGAGGTTATCGATAAAGGCCGTCATCTTCGCCACCATGTCGGCACCGCTGGTTTTGCTCTGCAGCAGGTAGTTTTCAATCGCCTGAGTCAGACCGAGAATGCCCTCTTTGCCGACTTTCATCGCGCGGCCAATGCCGTTGCTCTGGCGTTTTACCCACTCGACGTACTGGCTGCGGCCAATCACCAGGCCGCTGGTTGGCCCTTCAATCGCTTTGGCACCGCTGTAGATCACCAGGTCAGCCCCCATCTGGTAATAGCACTGCAAATCCTCTTCGGCCGCCGCATCGACAATCAGCGGAATACCGTGTTTGCGCGCGACTACTGCCGCCTGTTCGACGCTGAGATGGCTTTTCTGCACACAGTGATGCGACTTGACGTACAGCAGCGCCGCGGTGGTCGGCGTGATGGCCGCCGCCAGCTGTTCTGGCGAGCACTCATTGCTGTAACCGGCCTCAATCAGGCGTCCGCCGCCCAGCGCCACCATGCTGCCCACCGGCGCGCCGTAGTTCACGTTATGGCCTTTCGGCACCACAATGTCGTGCGGCACGCTGAGCGGCGCGGCGTGCAGGTTATCCAGCAGCCAGTCGTTATCTTTGACGATCACCGCCGCTACGCACTGGGCAATACCGGCCGAGGCGCAGGACACCACCACCGCGTTTTCGACTTCCAGCAGGCGCGCGATGTAGGCGCCGGTTTTGTTGACCAGATCTTTGATCTCAAAGTAGTGATTGAGGCCGTAGCTGACGGTATCCACCACGTCGGCGGACGGCGTCGACACGCCGAGAATGGTCATACGGCCGGAGGCGTTGATCACCTGTTTCAGGTCATATTTCTCATAAATCGAAGACATGATGCGCTTTCCCTTCCTCAGTCAGATGCCACTGGCCCGCGATCACCACGGCCAGCGGCAGCAAATGTTGCTCACCCGTTACCCGTTCGCCTTCAGCATCGACGAACGGTCGGGCTTCCTCTTTGACGGTAAAAATGGTCAGATCGGCGTCATAACCGGCGGTCAGATGCCCTTTACCGGCCAGACGCAGACCCGCTGCGGCATTAGCGGTGACGCAGGCGATCACCTGCGGCAGCGTCATGCCGATGGAGAAAAATTTCGACATTACGTGCGCCAGGCTGTGCACCGGGCCGTTGATGCGGTTGCGACAATAGATATCGGAGCTGATGGTGTCCGGCAGAATGCCCTGGGCAATCGCCTCGCGCGCCACCGCAAAACTGAAGCTGGCGCTGCCGTGGCCGATATCCAGCTTCACGCCGCGCGCGATCGCCTGCTTAACCGCCGCTTTCAGCTCGCCCTGCGGTGACAGAATGCGGTTCGGCTTGCCGTTAAAGCAGTGAGTGATGATGTCGCCGGAAGTGAGCAGCGCGGCGATCTCCTCCAGCACCGGCGGGTTGTTACCGATGTGCACCATCAGCGGCAGATTGCCCGCCGCCTGCTGAATGGCTTTGGCGCGCACCAGCGGCTGAATGCCGTTGTCGCCGACCACGCTGCTGCTCATGCGCGCCTTCAGGCCGACGATAAAGTCCGGGCGACGCTGTACCGCCTGCACCACCGCTTCGCCGTCGATCTGCGCCATGTCGGCCAGTTCGTTCTGCGTGACGATGCCGGTGCGCGAGATGTTGATCAGCGCGCGCACTTCGGTCTTCGCGCTGCGCGTCAGCTGATAAAAGTCGTCGATGTGATCGGCACCGGTGCTGCCTGCATCTACCACGGTGGTGACGCCCTGCGCCACGCCAATCGCGTCGGCTTCGTCGTGGTAAATCGGTGATTTGGGATAGCAGTGTACGTGGCTGTCAATCCAGCCCGCGCTGACGTAGTAGCGGCCGCCGAGATCGCGCTCCTGTTGCGCTGCGCCGTCCACCTTACCGACCGCCGCGATTTTGCCGGCGCGAATCGCGATATCCACCAGCTGTTCATCACACAGACGCGCGCGGCGCAGAATCAGATCAAACATGCTTACTCCTCATGGTGCGCATGAATGCGCACCCTACAATCAATGCTTTACTCAAACGCTTGCGTAATATCAGGCATTGTAGGGTCGCCATTCATGGCGACCGCACACATCAAAGCGAAACCGGGAAGATAGCGCCGAGCACCATGGCACCGAGAATTGCGCCGCCGGTAATCGGCTTGTTCCACAGGTAAAACAGCAGCGCACCGACCAGCGAACCGAGGCCGATTGGAATTGACGCGGCCATGGCAGACAGAATAATCAGTGGCCCGAGAAAGCGACCGGAGGCATTCCCGGCGCCCATCATTACGTCCGCGCCGTACGTGGAATCGCTCTGGTTGATGGTGAATTTACGCGCGAGGATAATCACGTAGCCAATCGCCACGCCAATCACCAGCCCGGTTGCCAGCGAGGCGGCAAAGTTCGCCACCGGAAACACGATACCGGCTCCCAGCAGCAGCGCCGGCACACCGAGGCCGACGCCGGTCTGAATCGCGCCACCGATATCCAGAATGCCTACCAGCGAGCCTTCAATAATGCGGGCAAACAGGAAGCTGGCACCAAACGCCGCCACCGCGCCGTACACGCCGGTTTCCATGCCGGAGCGCAGCATCGAAACGAATGCCACTTCGTTAAAAGCACCGATGCCGTACAGGTAGTACATGTGCGTCCCGGCGAATACGCCGGAGGAGAGCAGGCCGACAAACAGCGGGAAAGACCAGTCGGCGTACCAGAACCCTTTGTTTTCGTTCTCGTTCATGCTGAAGGCTCCTTATTTGCCGCTCAGGCTGTTGTGGATCATGTCGAGCCAGCCAGGGATGCCGAGCTGGAAGGATTGCAGCAGTTTCACATCGAAGCCACGGAAGAAGCCGCTCAGCACAAACAGCAGGACAATCGCAGCCATCATCACTTTGGTGACTTTGTTCCAGCCGCTCTCTTCCACGCCTTTACCGATCAGAATGCCCAGCACCAGACCCGGCACGGCGTTACCCATGATCAACTGCGCCAGACCGCCAAAAATGGTTGCCCAGAAGCCCGATTTCTTACCGGCATCAATTGCCGCCAGCCAGAAGATCACCGGCATCACCGTGTTCACCAGCAGATTCGCCGCCGGCACCAGCACTTTTACTGCGGTCACCTGCAGCGCAGCCGGTACGGCAGAAGCGGTACTGTTCAGGAAGGCCACCACGATCATGCCGATGATGCCGCAGGCAATCGCCATGCGTTTCGGGTTATGCAGCGTTTCCGCGACATTGCGGTTCTTTACCATCAGTGCGGCCGCGCCCCAGTTCGGCAGAATGCGGTGATCCACATCCTGCGTGAAGGAGCCCGCGGCAACGGAGGATGCCCAGGCGTTAAAGAAGAAGCCGAGACCAAAGGAGAAGTGCGAAGCCGGATCGCCCTCGCAGGAGTTGAGCTCGCCCAGCGTACGGAAGGCACCCATCCCCTGCGTGACAGGCGCGTGGAACATGCGCGCCGCGCCCGCTCCAACGCCCACGCCGACTAATCCACCTATGATCAACGACTTAAACAAAATGATTAAAAACATATTGTTACCCTTGTTGTCGTTATTCTTACGTTGCTGTGAAGGTCACGCTCTCGGTGTCGATCACAGTGACGCTGACGGTAATTTCCAGCTCCACGCTGTAATTCCGCCGTTCACGCGCGAGGAAGAAGAACAGAAATTTCTCCTTCCGCACGCTCTCCTGCGCGCGCAGCACCCGCACATCGAGCGGTTCAATGCGCAACAGAATTTTCTGGCTGGTGCGCAGCACCTGCTGCTGCACCTTGCTGAGCGCATCGGCGAAGGCTTTTGCTTTGCTGTCGCCTTTGCCCTGCACCGTGACCTGCGTCTCATACTGTTGTTTCATGCTTAGCTGCCGTGTTTTTTATTCCAGGCCTGAACCAGACGCTCACCCAGCTCTTCTTTATCCATGAAGCCAAAACCGAGCACGGTGGCGCCTTCGTTGATGGCGGTTACCCCTTCGTCAACCGAACGCATGCCGTGTTTGGCTTTGTAGCCGTACTTGTTCTGCGCGGTGATGGCACCGGCGCCGCCGCTGCCGCAGAAGGAGATGCCGAAATCAGCGTTTTCCGCCTTCATCACATCGCCCAGTTTCATATCCGCCGCCACGCCCGGCACCACTACTGCCCGGCCGCCGGCTTTTTCCACGCCAGCTGCCACTTTCTGTCCTTTACCCAGACGATCGCCAATCACTACCGTTACCATATTCCGTTCCTCTCTCAATTCATGCTTCGTTCGATTTCGCCACTTCGATATGCACCGACAGCAGCCAGGCTTCTTCGACAGGCAAATTGCCAAACAGATCCACCACCTGCTGCGCCAGCGCCATGGTCTCAGGCGAGATGTCCTCAAACAGTTCGGCTTCGACGTCCGGCAGCGCCTCTCCGGTGAGAGAGCGAGCCGCCATGGCGCGGACATGTGAGGCCAGCATTTGCTGTTGCACCGCATTGGCTGCAATGTGGTGCGCGGCATACAGCGCCGCGATTTGATTCATCACCTTATCCGCCAGCGCCTGGATTGCCTCCGGCGTGCTCGGTTTCAGCGGGACAGCATCACTCCTCACCTTGTTACTCCTGTTTACAGCGGACAATGTCAGATAATTCGCGTTGAGAAGAAATTACGCTGTCCGCCTGGCGGTGTGGAGACGCAACATTTCCACCTCAAAGTGGAAATCCCACGGGCGACTGTGCGCCAGATCGCACGATGCACGAACTATGCGAGATCGCTCACGAAATGCGTGAAATGAGGTAAAAAACGGGATAAAAACGGTGGAATGACGCGAAGCCGCGGCAGGAATAAGGCCAGCCTGCAGGCTGGCCCGGTTTATCAGCGGAATTTCTTATGGTTGGCGTTACGGATATCTTCCAGTTTCTTCGCTTCGGTTTTCGCCTCGTCCAGCTTGTTGGCCTGCGCCAGCTGGTCGACAACGTCGATCTGGGCAATCAGTGAGTCCAGACCGGCGTGGTAATCCTTGATCTGTGCGCTGTCAGCGCCCTGACCTTCCAGTTTTTCCGGCGTGGATTTTTTTGCATCCTGCGCAGCGGCACGCATCTTGCCCAGTGCAGCGTGCATTTCCTGGGCGTCAGAGGTTTTCTTAACGACACTCAACCCGTCTTTCAGAGTATCCATATCCTGCTCCAGGTCAGCCGCGAACAGGCTGGCTGAAGAGAACAGCAACGACAAAGACAACATAGCAATCACATGCTTACGCATAATGTTTTCCTTTAATTATTATCAGGCGAAAAAAAAGCAGCCGCTGTGGGCTGCTTTCATCAAGCGATGTCTTTATTGTCCGGCGATTTTCATCTCCGGCAGCAGCACCGATCCGCATTGTATATTGCTGCGCGTTTCAATGTCGTTACCGACCGTTACCATATTGAGCCACATATCTTTGAGGTTGCCCGCAATTGTGATCTCGCTCACAGGGTATTGAATTTCACCGTTTTCAACCCAGAAGCCAGCCGCACCGCGTGAGTAGTCGCCGGTCATGGCGCTGACGCTGGAACCCATCATCTCGGTAACGATCAAACCGCGCCCCATTTGCTTCACCAGATCGTCAAAGCTGTGGCCCTGACCGGCGATGCGCCAGTTATGAATGCCGCCCGCATGGCCGGTGCTTTGCAGGCCGAGTTTACGTGCTGAATAGCTGGTCAGCAGCCAGTTCTGCAGCACGCCATCTTTTACGATATCGCGCGCTTCGGTGCGTACGCCTTCGCTATCAAACGGCGTCGAGGCCAGCCCTTTCAGCAGATGCGGTTTTTCTTCAATCGTCAGCCACGACGGCAGAATTTGCTGGCCCAGCGCGTCAAGCAGGAAGGTGGATTTACGGTAAACGCTGCTGCCGCTGATCATGCCCACCAGATGGCCGAACAGGCCGGTGGCCACTTCCGGCGCAAACAGCACCGGCGCTTTCATGGTCGGCAGCTTACGTGGCGAAAGACGTGCCAGCACGCGGCGCGCGCACTCCGCGCCCACCCAGTCGGCGCTTTGCAGATCGCCCATCGCGCGGCCAATGGTGTAGGCGTAGTCGCGCTCCATATCACCATTGTGCTCGGCAATGACGCAGCTCGACAGCGAATGCCGGCTCGAGCAGTAGCTCTGCAGCATGCCGTGGCTGTTACCAAAGACTTTGATGCCGACGTGGCTGTTAAAGCTGCCACCCTCGGTATTGGTGATGCGCTTATCAGCCTGCAGCGCGGCCTGCTCGGCTTGCGCGGCCAGCTCAATGGCGCGATCGGCGTCGATCTCCCACGGGTGATAGAGATCAAGATCCGGCGCCTCAAACGCCAGCAGATCGCGCTCGGCCGGCGCAGCACAGGGATCGGGCGAGGTATAGCGCGCGATATCGATCGCCGCCTGCACGGTGCGTTTAATCGCGTCCGGGCTGAGATCGGTCGAGGAAGCACTGCCTTTGCGGTTTTGGTGATAGACGGTGATGCCAAGCGCGCCATCGCTGTTGAATTCGACGTTTTCCACTTCGCCGTAGCGGGTACTGACACCGATTCCGGTGGTTTTAGTGACCGCCACTTCTGCTCCGTCGGTGCTGGCTTGCGCCAGTTCCAGCGCCTGCGCGACAGCCTGTTCCAACACTTTACGTTGTTCTGCAACCTGAGTAGATACGTTCATCGACCTGCCGTCTAATCTTAAGTATGAATTTATTGAGTCTATCAGACTCAGAGAACAATTTCGCAGTCGCCCGATAAACTGGTAGGATTAGCCTCTTTTTTTAGGGAGCCAACAGATGACGAAGCAGCCCGAAGACTGGCTCGACGATGTGCCGGATAATCAGGAAGAAGAAGACGAAGAGATTATCTGGGTCAGTAAAAGTGAAATTAAACGCGACGCCGAGGAGCTGAAACGCCTGGGCGCCGAGTTAGTGGATTTAGGGAAGAACTCCCTGGATAAGATCCCGCTTGATGAACAGCTGCGTGACGCCATTGAACTGGCGCAGCGCATTAAGAAGGAAGGCCGCCGCCGCCAGCTGCAGCTGATTGGTAAAATGCTGCGTCAGCGCGACGAAGAACCAATCCGCCTGGCGCTGGATAAGCTGAAGAACCGCCATAACCAGCAGGTTGCGCTGTTCCACAAGCTGGAGCAGCTGCGCGATCGGCTGATTGAACAGGGTGATGACGCGGTGGCGGAAGTGCTGAATCTCTATCCGCACGCCGACCGTCAGCAGCTGCGCAGTATGATCCGCAACGCGCAGAAAGAGAAAGCCGCCAGTAAGCCGCCAAAAGCCGCCCGCCAGATTTTCCAGTACCTGCGCGAGCTGGCTGAAGCGTAAGTCCGCTGCGGACGGTTGCCCTGCCCTCACCCTAACCCTCTCCCGCAAGCGGGAGAGGGGATATAAAGTACAGTGCCGGGTTAGAAGCAGAGTGCTGAAGCAGCTGAAGCACAGTGCTGAGGTAGCTGAAGCGCAGTGTTGGGGTAGCTAAAGCATTGTGCTGAGGTAGCGGAGGACGAGCGCTGAATGTGACGTCCGCACCGGACGGCACCTTCTCCCGCCTGCGGGAGAAGGCTGGGATGAGGGCAGATCGCCTCTCTTCCAGGGCCGGCCTGAACCGGCCACGCATTACTTACTTAACCGCTCCAGCAGTTTCTGATGAATTCCGCCAAAGCCGCCGTTGCTCATCACCAGAATCGAATCACCCGGCTGCGCCGCTTTAGCCACCATCTCCACCAGCGTATCAATGTCCGCGCTCCAGTGCGCCGGCTGAATGCAGGCTTCCGCAACGTCGGCGACCTGCCACGGAATGTGGTGCGGCTGGAACAGGAATACCTCATCGGCACGCCCTAACGAAGGGGCCAGTTCGTTCTTGCTCACGCCCATCTTCATGGTATTCGAGCGCGGCTCAAGCACCGCCAGAATGCGGGCGGTGCCGCCGACTTTACTGCGCAGCGCCGCCAGCGTAGCGAGAATCGCCGTTGGGTGATGGGCAAAATCGTCATATACCTTAATCGCGTTCACTTCGCCGCGTAGCTCGAGGCGACGACGCGCGTTAATGAAGCTGTTCAGCGCCTCTCCGGCATCGCACGGCTTCACGCCAACGTGACGTGCGGCGGCAATCGCCATCAGGCCGTTGTGCATGTTGTGTTCGCCGACCAGCGCCCAGTTCACTTCCGCCACTTTCTCACCGTCGAGCCAGGCTTCCCAGCGCGAGGCATCCGGCACCAGCTTCTTCGCCTGCCAGCGGCCGTTATCGCCCACGCTCTCCTGCTCGCTCCAGCAGCCCATCGCCATCACCTGCTTAATGTTGTGATCGTGTTCCGGCAGCAGGATCTTGCCCTGACCCGGCACGATGCGCACCAGATGGTGGAACTGCTTCTGGATCGCCCGCAGATCGTCGAAGATGTCGGCATGATCGAACTCAAGATTGTTGAGGATCAGCGTGCGTGGGCAGTAGTGTACAAACTTGGAACGCTTGTCGAAAAACGCGCAGTCGTACTCATCCGCCTCAATGACGAAGAATGGACTTTTTCCTAATTTTGCCGATACGTCGAAGTTACCCGGCACACCACCAATTATAAAGCCCGGTTCCAGGCCGCAGGCCTCGAGAATCCACGCTGCCATGCCGGCTGTGGTGGTTTTGCCATGGGTACCGGCCACCGCCAGCACCCAGCGATCGCGCAGCACGAAATCGTGCAGCCATTGCGGTCCGGAGAGGTAAGGAATGTTGCGTTCCAGCACCGCTTCCACGCACGGGTTGCCGCGCGTCATGGCGTTGCCGATGATCACCAGGTCCGGTGCCGGGTCCAGCTGCGAGGCATCATAACCTTCTGTTAATTCAATGCCTTGCTGTTGCAGCAGCGTGCTCATCGGCGGATAGACATTGGCATCTGAACCGGTCACTTCGTGTCCGAGCGAGCGGGCCAGCATCGCCAGTCCGCCCATAAAAGTGCCACAAATCCCAAGGATGTGAATGCGCATAAAAAGATCCATTACTCAAAAGTTCGGCGCACAGTGTAACGCCGAGTCCGGAGGGAAGAAACGGATTAGGACTATGGTTTTTGAAGTTCAATCGGCTAAACTGCGTACGCATACGTTGGTAGCTTGTTACAGCTGCTGCCACTCCATCGTAGATTCAGGGAATGTGTTATGAAAACGTTAGGCGAATTCATCGTCGAGAAGCAACACGACTTTCCTCACGCCACAGGTGAACTGACGGCGCTGATTTCCTCCATCAAGCTGGGCGCAAAAATCATCCACCGCGACATCAACAAAGCGGGTCTGGTGGATATTCTCGGTGCCAGCGGCGTAGAGAACGTGCAGGGTGAGCAGCAGATGAAGCTGGATCTGTTCGCTAACGAAAAGCTGAAAGCGGCACTGAAGGCGCGCGGTGTGGTCGCGGGGATTGCTTCCGAAGAAGAAGATGAGTTTGTCATCTTTGAAGGTTCGGAGAACGGTAAGTACGTAGTATTAATGGACCCGCTGGATGGTTCTTCGAACATCGACGTTAACGTTTCCGTCGGCACCATTTTCTCGATTTATCATCGTATTAGCGAGCCAGGCACGCCGATCACTGAAGCCGATTTCATGCAACCGGGCCACAAGCAGGTTGCCGCAGGTTACGTGGTGTACGGTTCCTCAACCATGATGGTGTACACCACCGGCGTGGGCGTTCATGCCTTCACTTACGATCCGTCGCTCGGCGTGTTCTGCCTGAGCCACGAACGCATGACCTTCCCGGAAAAAGGCTACACCTACTCGATCAACGAAGGGAATTACATCCGCTTCCCGCAGGGCGTGAAAAAGTACCTGAAGTTCTGCCAGGAAGAAGATGTTTCAACGAAGCGCCCTTACACCTCGCGCTACATCGGTTCACTGGTGGCGGATTTCCACCGCAACCTGCTGAAAGGCGGCATTTATCTCTATCCCAGCACCGCCAGCCACCCGAAAGGCAAGCTGCGCCTGCTGTATGAGTGCAACCCGATGGCCTTCCTCGCCGAACAGGCGGGCGGTAAAGCCAGCGACGGTAAAAACCGTATCCTCGATATTCAGCCGGAAACGCTGCACCAGCGCTGCCCGTTCTTCTGCGGTAATGATGCGATGGTCGACGACGTGGAACGCTTTATGCGTGAGTTCCCGGACGAACATCAGGCGTAATGTCAGCAGGCATTTAAAATGCCTGCGTGTGAAGCCTGTCAGTAAATGATTTTCGGTCGCCATTAATGGCGACCCTACAGGTTGATGGCACGGTTTATGTTGGGTGCGCATTTATGCGCACCGGCATACAGAGATTAATTGCCACTAAATCGGCACTACGCCGGCGCCCAGGCTTAATTATTTTTTATTTCTGATTCTTGCCTGACGATTAATTAATTCACCATTCTCCGCATAATAACGACTCGGCCAGATCTCAGCCGGCGAAATACCAATCGCTTCGGCAATAATTAATTCCCCTTTCGGCCACGGACGCGCCAGCGCATTGGCTAACGTGGTGGAACATAATCCCGCCTGTCGGGATAACGCCGCCATTGAGGTTCCCTTTTTACGCAGCGCCGCAATGATATCGGCCGGATGCCAGTCTGACTTCGCATTATTCACGCAACTCTCCTTAGTTCGCTTATCCATTCCCGTAACGATACTACGTTACTCGTAGTATCTGACAAGCGCTAAATCTACGATTCTCGTAGTCATGAAACCGACCTCCTCGCTGCAAGACACTTTTTGTCGACGCCTGAAACAAGCGCGTCTGGCGAAAGGTTTGTCGCAGAAAGGATTGGGTATTGCCGCAGGGATTGAAGAGTTTTCTGCCAGCGCGCGTATTAATCGCTATGAACTGGGCGTGCATAAACCGGACTTATTAACGCTGCAATTACTGGCGCAGGTGCTGGAAGTGCCGGCAGCCTATTTCCTGGCGGAAGATGATCGGCTGGCAGCCATGATTCTGGCATTTCCCGCCGGTCTGAACAGCGGTGCACAATAACACGCACCGCTTACATTACCGCGTTATCTTCTCCCGCGTCGCCATCCATCAGGGCGAACGCAGGCAACGTTACCGGTCATCCCTGACCCCACCCTGATTATGCTGTCGCCACGCGGAACTGTGCCATGGATGCCTGCAACTGCTGCGACTGCGCTTCCAGCGACTGTGTAGCGGCGCTGGCCTGTTCCACCAGCGCGGCGTTTTGCTGCGCGGCTTCATCCATCTGCGTCACCGCCTGATTGACCTGCTCAATGCCGCGGCTCTGCTCTTCCGAGGCGATGGAGATCTCTTTCATTAGCGCGGTGACCCGCATCACTTCACTGGAGATCTCATCCATGGTTTCGCCGGCGCGCGTGGCCATGTCGCTGCCCTCTTTGACCCGCGTCTGTGATTCGCTGATCAACTCACGAATCTCTTTGGCGGCGCTGGCGCTGCGCCCGGCCAGGGTGCGCACTTCGTTGGCAACCACGGCAAAACCACGCCCCTGCTCACCGGCACGCGCCGCTTCCACCGAAGCGTTGAGCGCCAGGATGTTGGTCTGGAACGCAATGCCGTCGATCACGCTGAGAATATCGGCGATCCGATCGGAGCTGTGGGTGATTTCACGCATCTTCTCCATTACGTAGCACACCACTTCCGCGCCGCGGTCGGCGGTATCGGACACGCTACTGGCCAGCTGATTGGCCTGCTGCGCGTTACTGGCGTTGAGCCGGACGGTAGCCGTGAGCTGCTCCATGCTGGCGGCAGTCTGCTCCAGCGAGGCCGCCGACTCTTCCGTGCGCTGCGACAGATGCACCGTGCCCGCGGACAGCTCGCGGCTGCCGACGTCAATCTGCAGGCTGGCTTCACGCACCTGGCTGACCGAGTTGCGCAGCGCCAGCTGCATTCCCGTCAGCGCCTGGTTCAGACGGCCAATTTCGTTATTGGCCGCTGCCGGCAGCGGCTGCGACAAATCGCCGGCTGCAATCTGCTCCAGATGCTGGATCGCCCCGTCCAGCGGATGCAGTAGCGCGCGGCGCAGCAGCAGCCAGGCCAGCGCAATCAGCAACAGGGTCAGCGCGACGGCGACGCCAATCATGATCTTCATCTGCAGTTCATTGTGCGCCGCTGCCGCCAGACGTGCGGCAGAGACTTCGTCGGCATACAGGCTGAAGTCGTTCACTGCCTTCGAATAGTTAGCCGCCAGCTGCGACAGGTTGCCTTCCAGCACCTGGTAATACTCATCGGTATACTGCTTTTGCAGCGCATCCATCATGGGTGCCATGGCGCCTTTCTGATACGCGCTGAACGCGGCCGCGACCGCATCGGCGAGACTTTTGCCCTGCGCGGTAACGGTACCGGCATCAATAAACGCGGTCAGATGGCGTTGCGAGCTGGCGACATCCGCCTGCGCCTGTTTGGTAATGGTCGCGCCCTCGTCCAGCAGGCCGATTTCAATTTTGCGCACCGCCAGCGCGGCGCTGGCGCGGGCACGCATCAGATCGGCGTTGCTCTGATACAGGCTGTTAAGTTCAATGCCCTGAATACGGTTGATGGCGTCAAGTGACTGGTTGCCGGAATTGATGGCGTAGATGCCCATAGCGCTCACTGCCAGCAGCAGCAGCGTCATAAAGGCCAGAAGAGAGAGTAAAGCCGTGCGTATAGATAGCTGTGTGATCATGATAATTCCCGTGCGCTTTAAAAAAGGGAGAATCCAGTAGCCCTAAAACGGAGAGATTATCGGCAGTGACCGGGGGAAACTTTATCCTTCATTGATGGTCAACCTGATTACGATCATCTAGGCTTCAGATTTCCTGAAGTTCGTAGCGCTAAAAGCAAGGAATGTAACGATGAAAAAATGGCTTCCGCTTGCCTGTCTGTTCGCGTCCAGCGTGGCAATGGCACAGCAAAACCCTATCGATCAGCAGCTCAATCAATGCCTGAATAAAGAGTCCAGCACCATCGGCATGTCGCAGTGCTACAGCACGGCCAATAAGGCGTGGGACAAAGAGATGAATGCGCAATATAGCCAGCTGATGAAGAAATTAACCGGTGAGCCCAAAGACAAACTGCGCAATGCGCAGCGCGCCTGGCTGGCGTATCGCGATAGCTGGACCGAGGCCAGCCGCAGCTATTTCCTCAGCAGTCAGGGCTCCATGGCGGCGCTGTCAGTGGGCGCGCAGGGCGTCAGTCTGGTGCGCAACCAGGCGCTGATGCTGCAATCAATCAACAAAGGCAGTTGCGCCAATCCCGATGATTGTTGATAAATGGGGGCGTTAAACACGCTTAGCGCTGGCCACGGTCAGCGCGCCCATTATTCACGGAGAAACCATGGCTGCCTACGCCTCGACCCTCATTCTTATCTGCCTCGCCATCCTGAGCTACTTCGTCCACAACAGCGCCGTTACCATTTCGATTCTCATCCTGCTGGTGATTAAGCTCACGCCGCTGGCACAGTTCTTTCCCTACGTCGAAAAGCAAGGCATCCAGATTGGTATCATTATTCTCACCGTGGCCGTCATGGCACCGCTGGCAAGCGGCACGCTGCCGGCCTCGTCGCTGCTGAGATCCTTTGCTAACTGGCAATCAATCGTGGCGATTATCGTTGGCGTGTTTGTTGCCTGGCTCGGCGGTCGCGGCGTCAGTTTAATGAGCGTGCAGCCGTCGGTGATTGGCGGGTTGCTGATTGGCACGGTGATTGGTGTGGCGTTCTTTCGCGGCGTGCCGGTCGGGCCGCTAATCGCCGCAGGGATTGTGTCGCTGTTTGTCACCACGAAGTAGCCTGCTGGACCATTCCGAAACGCCAAAAAGGGGGCATACTTTCAGAGTCAGTTGGCTATAATAGCCGTCACTCAACTTACGACTAATGAAGGAAAGCCAGATGAGTTTGAACCAGGTGCCTGCAGGTAAAGATCTGCCAGAAGATATCTATGTCGTCATCGAGATCCCGGCCAACGCCGATCCGATCAAATATGAAGTGGACAAAGAGTCTGGCGCCCTGTTTGTAGACCGTTTCATGTCTACCGCCATGTTCTATCCGTGCAACTACGGTTACATCAACCACACGCTGTCTCTGGATGGTGACCCGGTTGACGTACTGGTGCCAACCCCGTATCCGCTGCAGCCAGGTTCAGTGATCCGCTGCCGTCCAGTGGGCGTGCTGAAGATGACCGACGAATCAGGTGAAGATGCCAAACTGGTAGCGGTTCCGCACACCAAGCTGAGCAAAGAGTACGATCACATTAAAGATGTGAACGACCTGCCAGAACTGCTGAAAGCGCAGATCACCCACTTCTTCGAGCACTACAAAGATCTGGAAAAAGGCAAATGGGTGAAGGTTGACGGCTGGGACAACGCGGAAGCGGCTAAAGCTGAAATCATCTCCTCTTTCGAGCGCGCACAGAAGAAGTAAGTTTTCTGTCAGCGCTGCCGCATCGCTTCGCATGGCGATCGGCAGATAAAAAAACACCGCCCACTGGGCGGTGTTTTTATTTACGCTTCTGCGGCGTCATCGCGCCGTAACCAGTCGCCACTCGCGATGCGGGTGCGACCGGCAATCGAACGCTGATACACGTACAGCCAGGCGCTGCCGTAGGGCGTCTGGATCAGCTGGCGCTTATACTCGCCGTTCTTGCTGCGCAAGGCATCCAGCTCGCCGAGGGTGCTGGCGTCGATGCGATACACTTCGCAGTACACCGTGCCGTCCCCCTCAACCACGCCCGGATAGTGACCGAGATTGTAGAGCGCAAACCCTTCAATCTGATGGTCGCCGAGCCATTGCGCATTGGTCATCCAATGACTATTTCCCTGTTTGCGCCGTAAACTGCCGTAGACAATTATTCGCATTGCTAAAACTCAAACTGATAGAGCAAATCCAGTGCCTGATCGAGACCCGACACGGCTTCCAAATAGAGTTTGGGCATCAGGCGATAACGCAAAGTGAGCGTCGCCAGTGAATCAAATATGCCAACACCGTATTTTACCTGCAGACCCGGCAGCACATAACCACTCACCTGCACCTGCTGGCTGTCGCCGACACCGGTGGTATCAAGCGCAAGGTTACTGACGCCGAAGGTCTCGCCGATTTTACCCATAACCTGACCACTTTGTGCAACCCCCAGTCCAACCAGCGCCGAGGTTAAGGCGTTGCTGTCGCCATCGCTGCTGAGTCCCTGACCGCGTAACAGGTAAGACAGCGCCTCCTGCTGCGACATTGCCGGGTCGGAGAAGACCTCCACCTTCGGCTCGTCGGCCAGTCCGGTGACGCGCAGACCGGCTGTCACATCATCCTCGGTGGCTTCCGGGTTACGAATCGCCTCCAGGTTGACGTACGGCTGATCCGGCGGACCGGCGAACTGCAGCTCGCCTTTACGCACAATCAGATCCTGACCATACGCGTGGAAACGGCCGGAAGGAATATTGATTTGTCCGTTTAAGCCCAGGCCGGTTTTATCCTGCACCAGTTTGAGATCGCCGTTGAGGCGCGCTTTCAGGCCAAAGGCCGAGAGGCGCACATCGTTGCCGACGTGGATCACCAGATTGCTGTTGATCGGGATCGCGGCGGTTTTCGGCTGAATCGGCTTGAGGTTCTCATCCAGCATCACCTCATCCGACGACACGCCGGTAGCGCTCTCCGGCACTTCCTGCACCGTGATGCGCGCCCACGGAATATCAACCTTGCCGTCAAGGTTGAACGCCGCCGGTGTGGCTTCAAACGCCAGGTCCGGCGAAACGTCCATCCGCACCATCGGCGGAACGGTAACACGAATACGGCTGCCCTGCGCAGTAACGCGCGCGCGCCAGTTATCCAGCTGGCTCCAGTCCGCGTTGCCGCCCAGATTGAGGTTACCCTGCTGCGTCTGGATCAGGCCGTTGAGCGTGGAACTCATGCCGTTAAACACCAGGTTGAGATTGGCCGAAGTGAGATCGACAGGCATAAAGCTGCCGTCCACATCAACATCGCTCAGCCCCAGCTGACCAAAGATCTGCGGCTGCTGCAGCGTGCCGCCGAGACGCAGATTGCTGTTGAGGTTGCCTTTGATCTTCTCGCCCTGCATCAGCGCCGGGTTGAGCATCGCCAGCGAAATGTTGCTGATGCCGATGTTGCCTGACAGCTGGCGGCGATTCTCCGGATCGGCGATTTGCACGTTGCCGCTCAGCTGACCGTTATTCACGATGTGAATCAGCCAGTCGAGCTGCGCGCGTCCATTACGCAGCGCCGCATTCAGGTTGAGCGTGTCGAAGGCGATCGGCAGGTTATTCCCCTGCACATCCTGCACCACTTTTACGCCGTTTCCTTTAAGCGACACCGTGCCGGTCGGCAGCGCGCCGTCGGCGGTCCAGTTCACGCGTGCATCACCGCTGAATACGCCGTTCAGCTGGGTGGCATCGGTGAGGAACGGCTTGATCATCGCCAGGTCGAAGCGGTTCAGCACCACGTGCGCATGGCCGCTGGCACCGGCCTCGATCGGCTCCGGCACGCACAGCTGCGCGTTGGGGTTTTGCCAGCAGTGCGGCCCGATGGTGGCGCTCTGTTTGCTGTTCAGGTAGTCAATCGTCATCGCGCGCGTCAGGCGCCATTCGCCCACCGGCGTGTCAAAACGCGTATTGTTGAGATTGCCCTGCCAGCGCTGCGTCTGGCGGTCAAAGCTGCCATTGAGCGCCAGCTGGCCGGAGACCGGCTCGCCCTGCACGTTGAGTTTCAGCTGGTGCTGCTTCTCGTTACCGTCGGCGTTGAGCGTCAGCAGGCCGATCTTAAGCGCGTCCTGCTGTAGCTGCTCCACGCGCAACTGCAGTTTACCGGCGACCTGATCGCTGGATTTCACATCGCTCTGCAGCGTGACGCGGCGGATCTGCAGCTGCTGCCAGCGCAGGCCGCTGGCGGTAAGATCGGCCAGCAGCTGGGGCGCCTGCAGCGTACCGCGCGCCTTGATGGTGCCTTTAGCTACGCCGCCGAGGCCCGGCAGCGCTTTATCCAGATGCGGCGCATCGACACTGGCATCGAGATTTAGCGCGTCGCCCAGTTCGCCCTTCACGTCGAGATGGTTGCGCCCCAGCGCGATGTCAATGCCGGGGATTTTCCACTGATTGTAACTGTTGCCGGTCAGCGAGCCTTCGGCGCTCACCGCGTTCTGTTTCACATTGCCCTTCAGCGCCAGCTGCGGCACGCTAAGCTGCCAGCTACCGCCGTACAGGCTACCGCGCGTGGTGATTTTACCGTCGAGCTTTGCCGGCCAGTCAGGATACTGTTTAGCGGTATTGATGCCCGCCAGCGTCAGTTCGCTGCGCCAGCTGATGGCTTTGCTCCAGTCCACCAGCGCGCTAAGGTCAATGTTGCCCTGCAGCGCCGCCACGCGCAGTTTATCCAGGCTGAACTGCTGCACGTTGCCTTTACCGTCCAGTGTAATGGTGGCCGGCGGCACCGCTTCGCCCTTCACTGCGGTGCGCAGCGACATCACGTAGTCGGTGGCTTTGCCGCTGAACTGGTAGTCGAGATTATCCGCCTGATACTGCACCGGACCGGTCAGCGGCCAGCGCAGCTGCGGGCTGGTGAGTTTGAGCGACAGCGGCAGACCGGCGACCGCCGGCTGCGCGGCGGCGTCCAGTTGGGCACGCACCGGCCCCGAAAGATTCAGGCCCAGCTTCAGCTCGTCGCGCATTGCCCCGGCGAGGTTCAGTTTGATCTTCTCGCCTTTAATCGGATCGAGATTCAGCGAGCCGTTGAGCACAAAATTGACCGGCCAGTTATCCGCCAGCCGGGCATCGCCGCTGGCGTTGATCTGCCCCTGCGGCGAGTCGACGTCAAAGGTCTCCAGCTGCACATGCCGGTCGGTAGTTTTGGCCTTCAGCAGCAGACGCGTAATCGCCACGTCCGTATCGCCGGTGATGCGCAACTGCTCACCCAACAGCTGCTGCACGTTGATATCGAGCGGCAGCTGGAAATCCGGCAGTGCCGGCAGCAGCGGCTCGGCAAACATCGCCTGCAGCGTTTCGCCCAGCGGTTTCTCATCCGGCTGCGGCTGCTGCACTTTAGGCTGCACCACCTGTTCGTCCGCCACTTTCGCCGCCTTCGGCAGCGCGATCAGCAGGTTCTGGATATGGGTGGGATTGAGCGTCAGCGCGCGATCCTGCCACTGCAGGCCGCTGGTGAAGTCGAGCAGTGAAATGGCGGTGTCATCGACTTTGACGTTGATGTTATGCAGGCTGACCCGGCTCAGGGTAATCGGGTATGGCGTGCTGAGATTGCTGCTGCCGCTCTCCTCTTCCGGCGGCGGCGCACTGGCGGGCGTCATTTTTTTGCTGTCGACCACCACGCTGACATCCTGCAGCGCGATATCGTTCACGCACACCGAGGAGTGCAGCAGGCAGTTGAGGTTGAGCGCCAGATGGAAGCGCCCGGCATCCACGCTGACGCCCGGCATCTGGTACTTCACGCCGCTCAGCGTCAGATCGCGCCAGCCGCCTTCCACCTTGTTAATCGACAGGCCCGGCACCCAGCGATCGGCACCTTTAAACAACAGATGCAATCCGGGCGTGGTGCCCACCAGAAACGCCACGCTGGCCAACAGCACCAGCAGGAAAATACCGATACCGATCAGGACCTTTTTCCACAGCTTCATAGTTCAGGCCCCAGTCCTACATAAAATTGCAATCCATGCTCCTTGTCGTCACCAATCGGGCGCGCGATATCAAACTTGATCGGCCCTACCGGAGAAGACCAGCGCACGCCGAAGCCTGCACCGGTTTTAACATTACTCTGCTTGATGTCGTTGACCGCTTCACCGGAGTCGACGAATACCGCGCCCCACCATTTGCCGGAGACGTTGTACTGATACTCGAGCGAGCCGGTGGCCAGCTTTGAGGCACCGGTGAGTTTGCCTTCGTCATCGCGCGGCGAGATATCTTTGTATTTGTAGCCGCGAATGCTGCGGTCACCGCCGGCGAAGAAGCGCAGATCGGGCGGCACTTTTTCGAAGTCGTTGGTTTCAATCCAGCCAAGGTTACCGCGCGCCACAAAGCGATGCTTCTCGCCCAGCGTGCGGATCCACACGTTCTGCGCCTGCAGGATCAGGAAGTCGACGTCTGAGCCCCAGGTGGTGTCCGACACGTCTACTGAATAGCGCTGTGAATCGCCCCAGGTCGGCATCAGCCCGCCGCGCGAACGGGTGCGGTTCAGGCTGACGCCCGGATAGAGCAGCATGGTGGTGTTGGTGACGCTGCCCTGAGTAAAGTGGTCGAGACTCCAGCGCAGGTTAACCGCGCGCTGCCAGCCGGAGCTGCTGTCCCAGTTACGCGACATCGCCAGCGTGGTGGTGTCCGATTTGGTGTCGTTGAGATCGGTGCGTTTCAGGCCGCCGGAGAAGGTGTAGTACTGCTCCAGCGGACTTTTCAGCAGCGGCACTTTATAGCTGAGATCAAGCTGCTGCTCCGGCGCGGAGATATAGGCGCTGGAGGTCAGGCTGTGGCCGCTGTCATTGATCCACGGCTTTTTCCACGTGCCTTTCAGCCGCGGTCCGACGTCCGTCGAGTAACCGACACCGGCTTCGATGGTGTTCTCCACGCGCGGCGACACGGCGGCGCTGAGCGGCAGCACTTTGGTCTGGCGCCCTTTATCGAACTCCGGTGCCACGACGACAGAATTAAACCAGCCGGTGGCGGAGAGGCGCCGATTGAGTTCGGCCAAATCGCGTGAGCTATAGGGATCGCCCTTTTTGAACGGCACCAGGTTGCGCAGATAGGCTTCATTGATTTGCGAGCCTTCAAAGCTGACATCGCCGAAGCGATAGCGCGGGCCGCTGTCGTAGTCGATATCCCAGAACGCTAAGCGCCGTTCTACCGAGACACCAAGCTGGCTCTGCTTAAAGTCACCGTCGAAGTAACCATTACGCAGCGCCAGGCTGGAGAAGCCGTTTTTGAATTTATCGTAGTCGCCGTGATTGAGCTGGCTGCCGACTTTCGGCCTGCCCTGCTTCACCCACGCCTGATAATCAGGATCGTCTTTCGCGGCACCTTCCACCACAATGGTGCTGCCGCCAATCTTCACCGGCTCACCGGCGGTGACGCGGGCAATCAGCACCGGACGGCCACCCTGCGGCGGTGCCGGGCGTGATTCAAAGTCGATCTGCGGCTCGTAATAGCCTAGCGCGCGCAGGCCTTCTTTGATCGCGGCAGCCACGCGCGCCTGGAAACGGCCGTCGTTCGACACCTCGTCACTGCCGATAGTGGACAAGCGCGCCCTGACGTTTTTCTGTAACTCCCCGGTCAGGCCTTCCAGCTGCAGTCGCACTTTGGCTGCCTCAACAGCAGGTGCGGCAAGCAGCAGGCTGGCCAAGCAATAAGCATGAAATCGCGGCACGCGTACTCCTGTTAATAATGCCTGCCCCTATTCCGCAGGGGCGTTAACTCTGGTGGAAAGGGTATCACCACACCTTGCATACCCATCAGCATAGCCGCTCTTTTTTGCGAGCGGCTGCGTAAAAACGGCCGCTAAGCCAAATCGACTGCTATTGTCGGTAAATGTGCGTACCGATACAACAACGAAGCCGCGCTTCTGCGCACCGCCAGCCGCCACTCGGATTAATCCGAGCCGGCCAATCACGCCGCTGGCGGCAGCAATAGCGCTGCTGCTATAATCAGCGACCAGCAGGCCTCGCCTGCACGCATTTCTGCCCCGACGTTAACGTGACTTTGTCGAACTGGCGCAGACATTTTTGGCACGGATAGCCCTGTTTGACGGGTAAGTACCGGATGTACGCCTCTTCGCGCTGCCCAGGCCAAAAATGACAAGTGATTAACCCAACGGATCTTTTATGCTTGATAGCCTGCTTGTCATTCTTTTACTGATCGTAATCAGTTCATTTTTTTCTCTGTCGGAGATCTCGCTGGCGGCTGCCCGCAAGATCAAACTGAAACTGCTGGCCGATGAAGGCAACATCAACGCGCAGCGCGTGCTGAAGATGCAGGAACAGCCTGGCATGTTCTTCACCGTGGTACAGATTGGCCTCAACGCCGTGGCGATTCTCGGCGGTATCGTCGGCGATGCGGCGTTTTCGCCCGCCTTCAGCAGCCTGTTCAACCGCTTTATGGAGCCGGAACTGGCGGATCAGCTCAGCTTTATCTGCTCCTTCACCATCGTCACCAGCCTGTTTATTCTGTTTGCCGACCTGACGCCAAAACGCGTCGGCATGATCGCGCCGGAAGCCATCGCGCTGCGCATCATCAATCCGATGCGCTTCTGCCTGCTGGTTTTCCGCCCGCTGGTATGGCTGTTCAATGGCCTGGCCAACGTGTTCTTTCGCATCTTTAAGCTGCCGATGGTGCGTAAAGATGACATCACCTCGGATGACATTTACGCGGTGGTAGAAGCGGGCGCGCTGGCCGGCGTGCTGCGTAAGCAGGAGCACGAGCTGATCGAGAACGTGTTTGAGCTGGAATCACGCACCGTGCCTTCGTCCATGACCTCGCGTGAAAATATCGTGTGGTTCGATCTGCACGAAGACGAAACCAGCCTGAAAACTAAAATCGCGCAACACCCGCATTCGAAGTTTCTGGTGTGCGACGGCGATATCGACCATATCGTCGGTTACGTTGATTCCAAAGAGCTGCTGCTGCGCGTGCTGGGCAACCAGAGCATGACGCTCAACAGCGGCGTGCAGATTCGTTCGGCGCTGATTGTGCCGGATACGCTGACGCTGTCAGAGGCGCTGGAGAGCTTTAAAACCGCCGGCGAAGACTTCGCGGTGATCATGAACGAATATGCGCTGGTGGTCGGGATTATCACGCTTAACGACGTGATGACCACGCTGATGGGCGATCTGGTCGGTCAGGGGCTGGAAGAGCAGATTGTGGCGCGCGACGAGAACTCCTGGCTGGTGGAAGGCGGTACGCCGATTGATGACGTGATGCGCGTGCTGGATATCGACGAGTTCCCACAGTCCGGCAACTACGAGACCATCGGCGGCTTCATGATGTATATGCTGCGTAAGATCCCCAAACGCACCGATTTCGTCAAATTCTCCGGCTACAAATTTGAGGTGGTGGATATCGACAGCTACCGCATCGACCAGCTGCTAGTGACGCGCATTGACGATCGCCCGCCGGTGCTGAATGTGTCGAAGAGTTCGCTGGATGAGTCTGAAGGGCCTGCTGCCTGACGGCGATTGTGCGGTTACAGAAAAATTCAGGGCGCCCACGGCGCCCTTTCTTTTGCTTAGTTGTACTCGGCTTGCAGCCGCAGCACCTGGCGGTTGATTTCTGACATCACGCTAAGGTGCTGTTTATCCTTGACGCGCGGCAACATGACTTTGCCTTTGTCGAACTCAAACGCGCCAACATCCTTGATGTACAACCTTCCTTTAAATAGCGTCTTTACATATTTCGCAATTTGCAGCGGATTATAGCGCTGGAAGATCTTCATGCTGTTTAACTCCTGAACAGATGTAATACGCTTCGCCGTTGCCAAATTCGGTACGAGCCCTTGAAGCGCAAATGAGGCATAACTATAGAACATGATTCCTTGCCGATGTTCCGAAAAAATGGATTTTTTACTGAATTGACACATCATTACAGAGAACTCTGTCATAACGATCACAAAATCCAGTATAAACCTTCATTGGTTAAGGAATTGTGGCATGGGTTACAAAGCTGCTATCTCATCGCGACAGGCGCATCATCCACGCCTAATATTGCAAAAACATGAATAACTGGTCGGATCACTAAGGAGCATTACCATGCGTTTGGCACATTCCGTGATAGCCCTGGCGCTGCTGCTGCCCAGCCTTGCCTCAGCCCACGCGTTTAAGGTTGGCGAGCGCGTACCGGCAGTCGGCGTTAACGACAAAGGAGAACTGCTGTATCAGCAGGAGAAGTTTCGCTACCAGCCCTGGAACAGCGCCCAGCTGAGTGGCAAAGTGCGGGTCATCCTGCATATTGCCGGACGCTCGTCAGCCAAAGAACAAAACGCCGCGCTGATTGAAGCCATCAAAGCCGCCCAGCTGCCGCACGACCGCTATCAGACCACCACGGTGGTGAATACCGATGATGCCATTCCCGGCACCGGGATGTTTGTGCGCAGCAGCATTGAGAGCAATAAACAGCAGTATCCGTGGTCGCAGTTCATTGTCGACAGCAACGGCAACGCGCGCAAGGCGTGGCAGCTGGAGAAAGGCGGTTCGGCGATTGTGATTCTGGATAACACCGGCCATGTGCGTTACGCCAAAGACGGTCCGCTGACGCAGGATGAAGTGCAGCAGGCGATGAAACTGATCCATCAGCTGCTGCAGGCGTGATCGCGCCACAGCGGGTGGCGCGCACAGCGTATCAGAACAGCGAGACGCGGAAGCCCGGATTCAGGAACGACTCGCGCGGCGCGTAGTCGAGGGTTTTGCCCTGCCAGTCATGCACGTGCGCGCCAGCGGCAATTGCCACCGCATGGCCGGCACCGGTATCCCAGATATTGGTCGGCCCGAAGCGCGGATAGAGCTGCGCCTTGCCCTCTGCCACCAGGCAGAACTTGAGCGAGGAGCCGATAGCGGTGGTCTGGTGCTCGCCCAGCTGGGTCAGATACTCTTTCAGCTCTTCGTCTTTATCAGCGTGCGAACGGCTCACTACCACCAGCAGCGGTCGCGCTTCACGTACGTGGATCTGCGTGGTGTGGCCGCCCTCTTCTTTCCACGCTTTGCCTTCGGCCGCAGAATACATCACCCCCAGCGCCGGCGCGTACACCACGCCCAGCACCGGTTTGCCGTGCTCAATCAGCGCGATATTAACCGTGAACTCGCCGTTACGCTTGATGAACTCTTTGGTGCCGTCGAGCGGATCGACCAGCCAGTATTGCTGCCAGTGCTGACGCACATCCCAGCCGGGTGGATCCTCTTCCGACAGCACCGGCACGTCAGGCGTCAGCGCCGCTAAGCCCTGCACGATAACCTGATGTGCCGCCAGATCGGCCGCCGTGACCGGTGAATCATCCGATTTACGCGTCACGTCCAGCGGCTGCGCGCCATCGTAGACCTGCATAATGGCATCGCCCGCGCTGCGCGCCAGCTGGCAAATTTTATCTAACATTGTTCACCTCATTTCGGCTGATGCTGCCGGCGAAACATCGGCAGCCCGTCTCCAGATATTTTAGCAGTTGCGCTGTAGCAGCTTACTGCTCAGAGTATTCGCTTTGATTATCAATACCATAGTTCGCCGGTGACGGCTATGGCGCAATGCTGAATGGCGGCAACTCCGCCCGCTTGCGCAGAAAAGGAGCAAAATCCCGAGCCCCATCACAAATTGAAATGATAATTCGTCATGGTTTTACATTATTTTGAGAGGCCCATTAAAGCGAACAAGGAGCAAGCCATGTTCAAAGCGAGCATGTCGTTACTGGCACTGTGCGTTGCAGCCGCCACGGTGCAGGCTGCCACGGTGGATTTACGTATTCTGGAAACCACCGATCTGCACAGCAACATGATGGATTTCGATTATTACAAAGACACGCCGACCGAAAAGTTTGGTCTGGTGCGCACCGCCACGCTCATCCAGCAGGCGCGCGGCGAAGTACAAAACAGCGTACTGGCGGATAACGGCGACATTATTCAGGGCAGCCCGCTGGGTGATTACATGGCGGCCAAAGGCCTGCAGCCGGGAGAAATCCATCCGGTGTATAAAGCCCTTAATACGCTGGATTACGCGGTGGGCAATCTGGGCAACCACGAATTTAACTACGGCCTGCCCTATCTGCAGCAGGCGATTGCCGGGGCACGTTTTCCCTACATCAACGCCAACGTTATCGATGAAACCAGTGGCAAACCGCTGTTTACCCCCTATTTAATTAAAGAAACCGCGGTAAAAGACCGCGACGGCAAGCCGCACACGCTGAAAATCGGCTATATCGGCTTCGTACCACCGCAGATTATGGTGTGGGATCGCAACAATCTGCAGGGTAAAGTGCGCGTTGATGACATCACCGAGACAGCGAAGCGCTATGTGCCGGAAATGCGCGCAAAAGGTGCTGAAATAATCATCGCTATTCCGCACTCCGGTCTGAGCAGTGAGCCGTACCATGCCATGGCGGAAAACTCGGTGTATTACCTCAGTCAGGTGCCAGGTATCAATGCCATCATGTTCGGCCATGCGCACGCGGTGTTTCCCGGCAAAGAGTTTGCGGCGATTAAAGGCGCGGATATCGCTCAGGGCACGCTTAACGGCGTACCGGCGGTGATGCCCGGCATGTGGGGCGATCATCTCGGCGTGGTTGACCTGGTGCTGAAAAATGACGGCGGCAACTGGCAGGTGACCCAGGGTAAAGCCGAGGCACGGCCAGTTTACGATGCGGTAGCGAAAAAATCGCTGGCGGCGGAAGATGCCGATCTGGTGAAAGTGCTGGCCGACGATCATCGCGCTACGCGTGAGTTTGTGGCAAAACCGATCGGCAAGTCGGCGGATGTGATGTACAGCTACCTGTCGCTGGTGCAGGACGATCCCACCGTGCAGATCGTCAATAATGCGCAGCGTGCTTACGTCGAACGCTTCATTCAGGGCGATCCCGATCTGGGCCGCTTACCGGTGCTCTCGGCAGCGGCACCGTTTAAAGCCGGCGGCCGTAAGAACGATCCGGCCAGCTACGTTGAAGTGGAAAAAGGCGATCTCACCTTCCGTAATGCCGCCGATCTCTATCTCTACCCGAATACGCTGGTGGTGATGAAAGTCAGCGGCGCGCAGGTGAAAGAGTGGCTGGAGTGCTCGGCAGCGCAGTTTAATCAGATCGACGTGCATCGTCGTCAGCCGCAGTCGCTGATCAACTGGGATTTCCGCACCTACAATTTTGATGTGATCGACGGCGTGCAGTATCAGATCGATGTGACGCAACCGGCGCGCTACGACGCCGAGTGCCAGCTGATTAACCCGGCGGCATCACGTATTCAGGATCTGCGCTGGCAGGGCAAACCGATCGACCCCAAAGCGACCTTCCTCGTTGCCACCAATAATTACCGTGCCTGGGGCGGCAAATTTGCCGGTACCGGCGAGCAGTATGTCGCGTTTGCCTCGCCGGATGAGAACCGCTCGGTAGTGGCCGCCTACATCAGCAGCGAAACCCGCACCCACGGCGCGGTGCAGCCACAGGCCGATCACAACTGGCGGCTGGCACCGATTGCCAGCGCAACGCCGCTGGATATTCGCTTTGAGACCGCGCCGGGCGCAAAAGCCACGCAGTTTATTGAGAAGTATGCTGATTATCCGATGAAAGCCGTCGGCAGTGATGAAACGGGCTTTGCAATCTGGCAGGTGGATTTACAGAAGCAGGCAGAGAAGAAGTAGTGACCGCGGGCGCCAGATATGGCGCCCGCTGTTTATTACAGGATTTCCAGCAGCTCGACTTCGAAAATCAGGGTGCTGAATGGCGGGATAGAGGCACCCGCGCCGCGCTCGCCGTAAGCGAGATTGTGCGGAATGGCCAGCTCCCACTTCGAACCTACTGGCATCAGGGTCAGCGCTTCAATCCAGCCGGCAATCACGCCGCTGACCGGGAATTCAGCCGGTTCGCCACGGGCAACGGAGCTATCAAACACGGTGCCGTCAATCAGCTTACCGGTGTAGTGCACGCGTACGCGATCCTGACGTGATGGGATTGGACCATCGCCCTGGGTGATGACGCTAAACTGCAGGCCGGATTCGGTGCTGCTCACGCCTTCACGCTGTGCATTCTGCTCGAGGAACTGCTGACCTTCGGCCGCCATGGCTTCGACGCGCTCACGACGTACGCCTTCGGCACGCTCGTGGACTTCACGCAGCGCACGGTGTACCACGTCAACCGGAACTGCCGGTGAGTTCCCTTCCAGCGCGTCGCGCAGGCCCGCAAGCAGCGCTTCTGGCTGCAGACCCTGCAGTCCAGACTCTTGCAGCTGCTGACCAACCTGTAAACCGATACCGTAACTTGCTTGTGATTCGACGCTGTCAAATGAAGGGGTCGTCATCTTGTTTCCTTAATCCCGGAGAAAATAGAACCGGCAGCATAACAGCGCAGGCGGCTGGCGTAAAATCTCGCGCGCCGCGGATGACATTTCCCGGGGAAAGAGAAACAATATGCAGGTCAAATTTTTCAATGCTGGCAGGCACTTCGCGCCCGCTTTGCCCATACTATAGAACAAGAGAGCATCCATGGGCCAAATCGCCCCACGACGTCGCAGGACGCGCGCACCGCGTACCTTATTTTCCCGGTTGCAACGCTGGCTGCCTGACAGGCGCGTCACGACCGCCAGCGAGGAGGAGGAAAGAATGGCTTCTGAAACCCCGTCGCGTATACCCGCTGTGCTACAGCGCATCTGGCATCTGCTGGATAACGTACGCTGGATGGATCCGCTGCCGCCGCTGCACCGACGCGGTATCGTTATTGCCCTGCTGGTGATGCTGCTGGCGTTTCTCTGGCCTGCCAGCACGCCGCAGTATCCGGTGGAACGTCCGGCAGAGAGCAGCGGCAAAGAGGTGCCGATGCAGGCGGAAATCTACGATAACAATGCGCAGCCGCCGCAGAATACGACGCCGAAAAGTGATGCCCAGGGCGAATGGCACAGCTATACCGTGGCCTCGGGCCAGACGCTGGCACAGCTGTTCCGTGACAACAATCTGCCAGTCAATGATGTGTTTGCCATGGCGCGGGTGGAAGGCGATGGGCAGCCGCTGAGCGCGCTGCAGAGTGGTCAGCAGGTGAAGATTCGTCAGAACGCGCAGGGCGTGGTGACCGGCTTAACGGTCGAGAGCAGTAACGGTCCGGTGTTGTTTACCCGCCAGCCGGACGGCAGCTTTATCCGCGCACAGTAAGCGACAGAAACAAAAACGCCGGCACAAGGCCGGCGCTTTCAAACTAAGTAAAAAATTACTCAGCTACTACATTCACAACCAGTTTCGCGAATACTTCGCTGTGAACCTGGAAGTCAACTTCGTGCTCACCGGTGGTGCGCAGAACGCCGTTTGGCAGGCGAACTTCGCTCTTCGCCACTTCAACGCCAGCTGCAGTAACTGCATCAGCGATGTCGCGGGTACCGATGGAACCGAACAGTTTACCTTCGTCGCCTGCTTTAGACGCGAGAGTAACGGTGCCCAGTGCATTGATTTTCTCTGCACGTGCGTTAGCAGCAGCCAGAACGTCAGCCAGTTTGGCTTCCAGTTCAGCGCGACGCGCTTCGAAGAACTCAACGTTTTTCTTGGTAGCAGGAACAGCTTTACCCTGTGGAACCAGGAAGTTACGAGCGTAGCCCGCTTTAACGTTAACCTGATCACCCAGGCTGCCCAGGTTTGCTACTTTATCAAGCAGAATAACTTGCATTACCTTATCCTCTTAAAGTCGTTAATGGACAGTTGCCGATTACTGATGACGATCAGTGTACGGCAGCAGAGACAGGTAACGCGCGCGCTTGATAGCACGAGCCAGCTGACGCTGGTATTTTGCACGAGTACCGGTGATACGGCTTGGAACAATCTTGCCGCTTTCAGTGATGTAGTTTTTCAGCGTTGCGATATCTTTATAATCGATCTCTTGAACGCCTTCCGCGGTGAAACGGCAGAACTTGCGACGACGGAAATAACGTGCCATTTGGCTAGTCTCCAGAATCTATCAATTCAATCTGCTCGGCATGTAACACAAGCTTGCTCTGGCCATTGCGTGCCTGATGGCAGCTAATAAAACCTTCGAGTGTGAGTTGCGTGCCGACCGTTATATGTTGAGTAATCGCCTGATGGGCGCTGCCGCTGATAATCACCGGCATCTGACACCAGGCTTGCCGGTGAAACCCGGCTTCCTCCTGCACAGAACGATGCTCAAGCACGAACTGGCAGTGAGGAATCCCTGACGGACTGACTTTTCGAACTGGCGTCTTGCACACGGTGCCAGACAGGCGCAGCCGATTGGCCGTCATCGTGGATTACTCTTCAGAATCCCCAGCATCTGAGTCTTCTGCCGATTCGTTAGCGAAGTCTTCGCGGCGCTCACGACGCTCGTCTTTCGCTTTAACCATCGGAGAAGCTTCAGTTACCGCGTGCTTAACGCGCATAACCATGCTGCGGATAACGGCGTCGTTGAAGCGGAAGTTAGTTTCCAGCTCGTCGATCACTTCCTGCGGTGCTTCTACGTTCAGCAGAACGTAGTGTGCTTTGTGCAGTTTGTTGATCGGGTAAGCCAGCTGACGGCGACCCCAGTCTTCCAGACGGTGGATCGTGCCCTGTGCACCAGTGATAGCACCAGTGTAACGCTCGATCATGCCCGGAACCTGCTCGCTCTGGTCAGGATGGACCATAAATACGATTTCGTAATGACGCATCGATAGCTCCTTACGGATTATTCAGCCTCCTGTCAGGGTCAGCTGCGGCCCACGGAAGCAAGGAACGTTATAGGTTGCGAATCACCCAAAAGATGAAACACACCTCTGAATGCAGCTGAAAAATTGACGCGTAATCATACTGACCTCGCCGGGGAAACTCAAGCGCACAATTCATCAAATTGTCGCTGTCGTGCCAGGCGGGGACACCTTTTGTGCTAAGGATTGAGATTCAGCAGGTTAGTCAGAGATTGTTCAAAATCCCTGAACGAGGCGTTCAGCACGATGATCTGGCGTCGTACTGGTGAAGAACTAAACTCTCTACAGGCGCAACGGTTTGGCTTAATCAGCGCGCCTGAGAGTGAAATCCCTGGAGTGAGGAGTCGATTATGAAAGCTGTCATTATCGCCACTTTACTGGGTCTCTTCCTGTCTACCCCCGCTCTTGCCAGCTCCGCTGACCAGGCGCTGCAGATGAGAAGTAACAGCAGCAAAGCGGCTTCAGGCTATGTCTACGTTAACCGGCTGGATGCGCCAGGCGGTAACCCGGTCAGCGCGAACACCAGCGCCGCCGACCGCTTGTCGTCACAACTGTAGTCCGGCCTGTTATCCCGGGCTGGCGTGCTTCGCGCCGCCAGCCCGTTCCGTTTACAAATGATGTTTAAAGAAACTGACCAGCGCGGTGAGCGCTGGCGGCGTGATTTTGTGCCCGATCTGCTTTTCCGCCAGAAAGGTGAGCCGGCTGTCGAGCTGCGCCTCGCGCAACGCCTTCTCCAGCCGTACCGTTTCGGCAAACGGTACGACTTCATCCACTTCACCGTGCCATAACAGCAGCGGCCGGTTAGCCAGCTGCGCCAGCTGCTGACAGGGATCGTAGGCCGCCAGCGGGGCCAGCCGCGCCTGTAACGCCGCTTTTTGCTCTGGCGTGTGCGCCACCAGCGGCGGGAACAGCGTCTGACTGAGCTGCATGAAGTAGCCGGAGCCCATCAGACAGGCAACGCTGTGCAGGTGTGGATAGCGTGCCATCGCGCCCAACGCGGTCATCCCGCCCATTGAGGCGCCGGCAATAGCGAAACGCTCATCCGCCACCCAATCGTTGTCGCGCAGCGCTGCTTCCAGCAGCGGCACTTCATCGATGTTCTGGCGCAAAATCTCCCAGAAGTGCGTCATGCGCGCGTCGGTATCACCGTTGTAGCGCGCGCCATGCATCTCTGCATCCGGCATCACCACACGGAAACCGGCCTGCGCCAGCGCCACGGCAAAGTAGCTGTACACCTCTTTCGACGAGGTAAATCCGTGATAAAACAGGATGGTAGGTAAGCGCGCCAGCCGCTGTCCGGCCGGTGCCGCGTGAATACACTCAATGCCCGCCAGGTTCTCCGTTGCCAACTCAATCATACCGTCTCCGTTGAGAATGATTATCACTGGTCTCAGTGTACGTGCTGCCGGCCAAAACGCGAGCCACATCACATTTATTTCGATTAATTTCTGCCCTAAACATTTGCCGCATTTTGCCGTTGATCCTGTACCCCTCCAGTTATTTATTAAAGGTACTTTATGAAGCGTCTCTCTCTCAGCGCCATGAGTCTCGGAATTAAGCTGTCTGTATTGACGTCTTTCAGTGTGGCAATCGTGCTGTTTGCCCTGACGTTAACGCTCAGCCATAACGCCGCGCGCCAGCTGGAGCAGCTGGCTGTCGACGATATGCAAAACCAGGTGCTCGGCATTAATGAAATGGCCACGATGTTTAACGCGACCTTATCGGAAGAAGTGGCGAACTATACCCGGCTGTTTCAGAGCTTTTTACCCAAGCGATTCAGCCGTGACGACAGCTCACGCATTCAGGTGGGATCGTTCAGCACGCCGACGCTGCGTGCCGGGCTGAAAACCCTCAACCTCGATCAGATCGCCGTGGACGATTTTCTCGATCGTACCGGTGCAGTCTCCACCATTTTTGTGCGCGACGGCGAGGATTATATTCGCATCGCGACCTCACTGAAGAAAGAGGATGGCAGCCGCGCGGTGGGCACCCAGCTTGATCGCAACAGCGCGGCGTGGCGCAGCGTGAATAAGGGCGAAGTGTATCGCGGCCTGGCGACGCTGTTCGGCCATCGCTACATCACCCAATACCAGCCGGTGCAGGACGACAGCGGCGCAGTCATCGCCATTCTGTTTGTTGGCGTGCAGATTGATAAACAGTACGCGCTGATGCGGGACAAAGTGCTGGCGCGACGTCTCGGCGACAGCGGCAGCTTCTTCGTGCTGAACGGCACGCCAGGCAGCGCACAGGGCCAGTATCTGTTTGCCCGTCAGTCAGAAGGCAAGCTGCCAGACTGGGATCGCAGCGTACAGCAGCAGATCCTGACGCAGCCGCACGGCCTGCTGGAGATCGCGCATCAGGGCGAAACCCGCCTGCTGGCGTGGCAGCAACTGCCGGGCTGGAACTGGATTATCGCCGGTGAAGTCAGCCGCGCCAGCCTGCTGGCACCGATCACCCACAGCCGCAATCTGTTCATGCTGATTGGCCTGGCGCTGGTGCTCGCCTTTGCCATTGGCTTTGTGCTGTATAGCCGGCGCGCCATTACCCGGCCGCTGCAGCAGGTGATCCATCTGGCCGAGCAGTATGCGGCGGGTAATCTGCAGGCGCACCTCGACTCAGCGCGCCGCGACGAGATCGGCCAGCTGGTGAGCGCGATTAACGGCATTGGCGACGGCCTGGAGAAAGTGGTAGGCCAGGTACGCGCCGCCGCGCGTGAGATCAGCGACGGCACCGACACCATTGCGGCCAGCAGTTCCAGCATCAGCGAGCAGATTGGCCGCCAGGCGAGCAGCGTCGAAGAGACCTCGGCCAGCATGGAGCAGTTTGGCGCAACCGTGGCGCAAACCGCCGCTAACGTGCGTCAGGCGATGGCGCTGGTCGGTGAAGCCGCCAGCACCGTCAGCCAGGGCGGCAGCACCGTGGCGCGCTCGGTAGAGACCATGGCGGAGATTCGCATTGCCTCGCAGAGCATCGCCGACATTACCCACGTGATCGAGTCGATTGCCTTCCAGACCAATATTCTGGCGCTCAACGCTGCGGTTGAGGCGGCGCGCGCCGGTGAGCACGGCAAAGGCTTCGCGGTCGTCGCTGCGGAAGTGCGTGCGCTGGCGCAGCGCAGCGCCAATGCGGCGAAGGAGATTGACGGGCTGATTGCCAGTTCGATCGACAAAGTGGCCGCCGGCCATGCGCTCTCGGAACAAACGCGTGACGCCATGAGCCATATTGTCAGCCATATCGAACAGGTGAAAACCCTGATGGGGGAAATCAATATCGCCGCTCAGGAGCAGGCCGCGGGCATTGGTCAGGTCAATCTGGCGATGAACCACATCAGCCATGCGACCCATCAGAGCAGCGACATGATTAACCAGTCCGAGCACACGGCGCAGCACCTGAGTCAGAAAGGCCATCATCTGACCCAGCTGGTGAGTATTTTCCGCCTCAACGACTGATGAGCCGGGGCAGATGGCTTACACTTGAGTCATCTGCCTGTTTTCCGGAGCCACCATGCGTACGCTTATTCTGCTGCTGGGCCTGCTGCTGAGCGGCTGTGCCGCACTGCACACCACGCCACAACCCCCGCCAGCGCCCACCACTCAGGCGCAGGAGATCACCCGCGCGCAAAGCTATGGCCTGCCGAAGCTTGGCACCGTCAGCGCCCATTCACGCGGCTCGCCGGATGATGTGCAGCGTGCAATCGCTGCACGCGCCAATCAGAGCGGTGCGGTTTACTATCAGATCCTGATGGTCGATGAGACCACCATGCCTGGCTTCTGGTATGCCACCGCCATTCTGTACGGCGCGCCCTCAGGCGGCAGTAGCACGCTGCAGTAAGCGTGCGCTCAGATCATCACTCAGCGCCTGTGCCGGGCGCGATGAAAGATAACGCGCGCACCAGCTGTCCGCCAGCGGCGGTTCTGCCGCTTTCAGCAGCACCGCGGCACTCGCCAGCCGAATCAGCATGTCGCTGACCTGCCGTCCCTGCTCTTCGCCCAGGTTGCCGAGCTGCAGCCGCAGCTGACGCCAGCAGCGATCGAAGTGGCGATTGCTGCCCTTCACCCCATCAAACTCATCCTGCAGCATGCTAAGCACTTCTGCATGCCGTCCCAGTACACGCAGCACATCCAGGCACATCACGTTACCCGAGCCCTCCCAGATGCTGTTCACCGGCATCTCGCGATACAGGCGCGGCAGTTCACTCTCTTCGCAGTAGCCAATGCCGCCCAGCACCTCCATGGCTTCAGCCACAAACGGCATACCGGCTTTGCAGATCACGAACTTGGCCGCCGGGGTGAACAGGCGTGCATACAGCCGTTCATGCGCGCTGGCCGGCGTTGACCAGGCGCGCGCCAGACGCAGCAGCAGCGCGGTTTGTCCCTCCAGCTGCAGTGCCTGCTGCGCCAGCACCGCGCGCATCAGCGGCTGATCGCTGAGGTTTTTGCCCATCACCTGGCGCTGACCGGCGTGATGCAGCGCAATCGCCAGCGCGCGTCGCATCTGGCCATGGCTGCCGAGCGCGCAGTCAAAGCGCGTCATACCGCCCATTTTCAGGATCAGCCGCACGCCATCGCCCTCCTCACCCATCAACCAGCCGAAGGCATCCTGAAACTCCACTTCGGCACTGGCATTGGCGCGGTTGCCCAGCTTGTCTTTCAGACGTTCAAGACGAATGGCGTTGCGCGTGCCGTCCGGCAGCAGGCGCGGCAGAAAGAAGCAGCTCAGCCCGGCGGCGGTCTGCGCCAGAATCAGGTGCGCGTCGCTTTGCGGCACCGAGAAGAACCATTTGTGGCCGGTGATGCGCCAGGGTTCGCCCGGCGCACGCGTGCCAGGCGGTTCGGCACGCGTGGTGTTACTCAGCACATCGGTGCCGCCCTGCTTCTCCGTCATGCCCATGCCAATTAGCAGGCCGCGCTTCTGGCTGCCGGGCAGATGATGCGCATCATACCGATCGCTCAGCAGTCGATCGTGCCAGTCGGCGTAGGGAGCGGGCAGATGGGTTTGCAGCAGCGGGATCGCGGCGTGAGTCATGGTTACCGGGCAGAGTGAACCGGCTTCCACCTGCGCATGCAGAATGAAACGCGCCGCGCGTGCCACCATGGCGCTGCCCTGCACGTCAGGCCGCCAGCTCAGGTTATGTAACCGGCTGACGCACACGCCCTGCATCAGCAGATGCCAGGCAGGATGAAAGCGCACCTCGTCGAGTCGCTCACCGCGCGCGTCGTAACGCAGCAGCTCCGGCGGCTGCGCATTGGCCAGGCGACCTAATTCCAGTGACTCCGCGCTGCCGAGCTGCAGGCCGACGGACGCCAGCCATTCGCGGTCCCAGCCGGCCCCTTCACGCACCACCGCCTCGCACAGCGCGCTGTCGCTGGTGAAGAGATTGCTGTTGCTGAGCGGAGATGGTTGATTGAATACGCTGTGAGTGGTCCAGGCCATGGCACTCTCCTCTCCTGTTGCCCGTACTGATGTGGCTATAAGTATGGAGAGGATGTGCAGTTATGCCTGGTACAGCTGAGGTTTTGCGGCGGCGATCACGCCTGGCGCTGACGCACCGCTTCGAACAGACAAACGCCGGTGGCCACCGAAACGTTGAGGGAAGAGACGCTGCCGGCCATCGGGATGCTGATCAGCTCATCGCAGTGTTCGCGCGTCAGGCGGCGCATGCCTTCTCCTTCCGCACCCATCACCAGCGCCATCGCGCCAGTCATTTTGCTCTGATACAGCGTGTGGTCTGCTTCACCGGCCGTGCCGACGATCCAGACGTTGTACTCCTGCAGCAGACGCATGGTGCGCGCCAGATTGGTGACGCGAATCAGCGGCACGTTTTCCGCCGCCCCGCTGGCGACTTTTTTCGCCGTGGCGTTGAGTGGTGCCGAACGGTCTTTCGGTACGATCACCGCATGCACACCCGCCGCATCGGCGCTGCGCAGGCAGGCGCCCAGGTTATGCGGATCGGTGACGCCATCCAGAATCAGCAGGAACGGCTGATCCAGTGAAGCCAGCAAATCCGGCAGATCGCCTTCCTGATAGTTTTTACCCGGCTTAACGCGCGCCACGATGCCCTGGTGCACGCCGCCTTCGACCTGGCCGTCGAGCCACTGGCGGTTGGCCAGCTGAATCACAATTCCCTGAGCTTCCAGTGCGGCGATCAGCGGCTGCAGGCGGCGGTCATCGCGGCCTTTAAGGATAAAGACTTCCTGAAAACGCTGGGGATCACGCTCCAGCAGCGCCTGCACGGCGTGAATGCCAAAAATTATTTCACTCATTACTTTGCTCAAGGTTGGATGTATATCGTTGAATACAGAACATTAATCAGGCTGCGCGTTGGGGCGCAGCCTGCGAAACAGGGTTGAGCCAGGTACGTCAGCGCTGACGCACCTGGCCGCTGGCGGGTGAAGAGGCCATCAGGCTTCGCTGGCCTTCTTCTTCACTGCGCGCTTCGCCTTGGTTGCGGCGGCGATTTTACGGGTTTTTTCGGAGACTTTTTTGCTTTTTTTCTCGCTTTTATTCGCCGCAGGCGGCTGCTTCTCACCGCGGAAAGCGGCGTCCGGCTCAAAGTTGCCCTTGCGACCCGCGTCGCGGCGCCGCTTCGCCGGTGGCTTGCCGCCACGCTTCTCACGCTCGCGCGCGGTTTTCCCTTCACCGCGCGGTACGCGTTTGCTGGAGATCAGCGCGAAATCGATCTTGCGCTCATCCATGTGCACCGCGTCAACGCGCACTTCCACCGCATCACCCAGACGGTAAGTGCGACCGCCGGATTCGCCAATTAGACGCTGGCCCACCGGATCGAAGCGGTAGTAATCATTGTCCAGCGTGGAGACGTGCACCAGGCCATCAATGAACAGATCGTTGAGGCGAACAAAGAAGCCAAAGCCGGTCACGCTGGAGATCACGCCATTGAATACGTTACCCACCTGATCCTGCATAAAGTCACACTTCAGCCAGTCGGCCACATCGCGCGTCGCTTCATCGGCACGGCGTTCGGTCATCGAACAGTGCTGACCCAGCTGCAGCATCTGCTGCATATCGTAGTGATAACCACCGGTTGGCGTGGTGTTGCCTTTTACCGTGCCCTGCTCTTTAGCCAGCAGGTACTTGATGGCACGGTGCAGCAGCAGATCCGGATAACGACGGATCGGCGAGGTAAAGTGCGCATACGACGCCAGCGCCAGGCCAAAGTGACCGCGGTTTTCCGGATCGTACACCGCCTGCTTCATCGAACGCAGCAGCATGGTTTGCAGCATTTCAGCATCCGGACGGTCGGCAATCTGCGTCAGCAGATCGGCATAATCGATCGGCTGCGGTTTCGACCCACCCGGCAGGCTAAGGCCCAGCTCGCCCAGCACGGTACGGAAGCTGGTGATGCTGTCTTCGCTCGGGCGATCGTGATCGCGGAACAGCGCCGGCTCCTGATGTTTCTCAACGAAACGCGCGGAGGCGATGTTAGCCAGAATCATGCACTCTTCGATCAGCTTGTGCGCATCGTTACGTACGGTGCGCTCCACGCGCTCAATGCGACGCTCAGCGTTGAAGATGAATTTGGCTTCGTCGGTTTCAAACGAGATGCCACCGCGCTGTTCACGGGCGGTTTCCAGCACCTCATACATACGGTGCAGCTCTTCGAGGTGCTTCACCTGCGCCGCATACTGTTCACGCAGCTCCGGGTTGCCCTGCAGAATGCTCCACACTTTGTTGTAGGTCAGACGCGCATGTGAGTTCATCACCGCTTCGTAATGTTTGAAGCCAGTGAGTTTACCGCTGGCCGAGATGGTCATCTCGCACACCATGCACAGGCGATCCACCTGCGGATTGAGCGAGCACAGGCCGTTCGAGAGGATCTCCGGCAGCATCGGTATCACCTGCGACGGGAAGTAGACCGAGGTGCCGCGCTGCTGCGCTTCGTTATCCAGCGCGGTGCCAGGACGCACGTAATAGCTGACATCGGCAATCGCCACCCACAGGCGCCAGCCGCCGCCGCGTTTTTTCTCGCAGTAAACGGCGTCATCGAAGTCACGCGCGTCTTCACCGTCGATGGTTACCAGCGGCAGTTCACGCAGGTCGACGCGGCCTTTTTTCGCCGATTCCGGTACCTGCTCTTTCAGTCTGGAAATCTCTTTCTCAACTTCTTCCGGCCATGAGTGGGGAATTTCATGGGTGCGCAGCGCCATATCTACGGCCAGACCGGTGCCCATGTTGTCGCCGAGAATTTCTGTAATTTTGCCGATAGCTTTGCTGCGGCGCGTCGCGCGCTGCACGATTTCCACAACAACCACCGATCCCATACGCGCATTCAGCGTCTCTTCCGCCGGGATCAGAATGTCAAAACTCAGACGGCTGTCGTCCGGTACCACGAAGCCGGTGCCGGCATCGGTGAAGTAGCGGCCAACAATCTGGCTGTTGCGCGGTTCCAGCACGCGGACCACGCGCGCTTCACGCCGCCCTTTGCGGTCGGAGCCGCCCGGCTGGGCGAGGATGACATCACCGTGCAGGCAGAACTTCATCTGCTCCGCCGAGAGGTAGAAGTCATCTTTCTGACCATCAACGCGCAGGAAGCCGTAGCCATCGCGATGGCCAATCACTTTGCCGCGCAGTAAATCCAGACGCTCCGGCAGGGCGTAGCACTGGCGACGGGTGAACACCAGCTGGCCGTCACGCTCCATGGCGCGCAGGCGGCGACGCAGCGCTTCAAGCTGATCTTCGCTGGTGATGTTTAACTCTTCGGCGATCTCTTCGCGGCTCGCCGGCTTTTCACGCTTTTCTAATAGCGCGAGGATAAATTCCCGACTGGGAATAGGATTTTCGTACTTTTCAGCTTCTCTATCCTGAAAGGGATCTTTTGACATTACGGTTCCTCCGATGTCATTTATGTGGAATTGCCACCGGCGGTTCGGACAATAAGATGTGGTAAAGCGAATCGTTGTTTTGCACCAGGTCGGCGAGCGTATATTTATCCAGTTCCTGCAGGAACAGCTGGACCGCATTATTCAGCGCGCTACGCAGGCGACAGGCGGGATTTATCGCACACTCTTTACAGTTTACCAGCTGCAAAGGCTCCATTTTTCTCACGACATCGCCAATGACGATTTTTTCCGGGTCCATGCCTAAACGAATTCCGCCGTTTTTACCGCGTGTCGCGGCAACAAAGCCGGCCCGGCTCAGTTGATTGATGATTTTAACCATATGGTTACGCGATACCCCGTAGGTATCGGTGACTTCGGTAATGTTGGTCTGCTGACCTTGCGGCAATGTCGCCATGTAAATCAGGGCGCGCAGACCGAAATCGGTAAAACTTGTTAGCTGCACATGTACCTCAGTGAATCATCGATATTGTTGTTATAACGCCCGTGAGCGCTTCGATTAACATTGATGATAAACCAGTGTGGAAAACCCGGAGCGCTTTTTTCCTGCAACTCCCGAAACCAGCAGGAAAAAATGAAGTGAGCGGAGTCAAAGAGCAGATAAACGAAGGCCGGACAGTGTCCGGCCTGCAAAACGTGATTAAGCGTCGAACGGATCGCGCAGAATCATGGTCTCACTACGGTCGGGACCGGTTGAAATAATATCAATCGGCACGCCAGTCACTTCTTCAACACGTTTGATGTAATCACGTGCTGCCTGCGGCAGGCCTTCCAGTGTTTTAACACCAAAGGTGTTTTCACTCCAGCCCGGCAGAGTTTCATAAATCGGCTCGATGCCTTCCCAGCCTTCTGCCGCCAGCGGCGTGGTGGTCATCTCGCGGCCATCCGGCATACGGTAACCGACGCAGATTTTCACCTCTTTCAGGCCATCCAGCACGTCCAGTTTGGTCATGCAGAAGCCGGACAGGGAGTTGATCTGCACCGCGCGGCGCACTGCAACCGCATCCAGCCAGCCGGTACGACGACGACGGCCGGTGGTGGCACCAAACTCGTTACCTTTCTCACACAGGAACTCGCCGGTTTCATCAAACAGTTCGGTCGGGAATGGACCGGCACCGACGCGGGTGGAGTAAGCTTTGACGATGCCCAGCACGTAATCCACGTAACGTGGACCGATACCTGAACCGGTCGCCACGCCACCGGCAGTGGTGTTGGACGAAGTCACGTACGGATACGTACCGTGGTCGATATCCAGCAGCGTACCCTGTGCGCCTTCGAACATGATCAGGTCGCCACGCTTACGCGCGCCGTCCAGCAGTTCAGACACGTCAACGACCATGCCGGTCAGGATGTCGGCCACCGCCAGTACATCGCTCAGCACTTTATCGTAGTCTACTGCATCTTCTTTGTAGTAGTTCACCAGCTGGAAGTTGTAGAAATCAACGATCTCTTTCAGCTTCACGGCGAAGGTTTCTTTGTTGAACAGGTCGCTGACGCGCAGACCGCGACGGGCAACTTTATCTTCGTAGGCTGGGCCGATACCACGACCGGTGGTACCGATAGCTTTGGCACCGCGCGCTTTTTCACGCGCCAGGTCCATCGCCACATGGTATTGCAGAATCAGCGGACAAGCTTCAGAGATCAGCAGACGTTCACGTACCGGCACACCGCGCGCTTCCAGACCGTTCATCTCTTTCATCAGGGCTTCAGGCGACAGCACAACACCATTACCAATGATGCTGGTGACGTTTTCACGCAGGATACCAGAGGGAATTAAGTGGAGGACGGTTTTCTCACCGTTGATGACAAGTGTATGGCCTGCATTGTGGCCACCCTGGTAACGCACAACATATTTCGCGCGTTCAGTCAGAAGGTCTACGATCTTACCTTTACCTTCATCACCCCATTGGGTGCCCAGTACGACGACGTTCTTACCCATTTTCTAAAATCACCGATTGCTTAAAAATGGATTCTACCATCGGATTTTCACTCTTTCAGCACTTTTAGCATACGATTGCGCTGTTTTTTGCCTGAGTTTTGATCACTACAACATGTTGGGGGCAATGCTCTGCAGCAGACACAATTTAGCCGTGCGGCAGCGCGCAAATTTTTGCTCAGCCATTCGCGTGCGTGCTCAGCATGGCGTAAATCACCACGCCCGCCACCACCAGCCCGCCGCCAAAACGGTGCAGTATACGGTCCGGTAACTGCGTCATCGCCAGAATCATGCGACGCCACAGACGCGGCAGCAGCATCGGTCCTAATCCCTCCAGCACCAGCACCAAAGCCAGCGCCATCCAGACGGTTGTGTTCATTCTGTTTTCCCAAAAAAAAGGCCGACATCAGTGTCGGCCTCAAGGTTATAACAGTTATTAACGCGAGACGTTAGTTGGCGCCTTCATATAGCGGAAGAAATCGCTATCCGGGCTCAGCACCATCACGTCCTGATTGTCCGCGAAGCTGTTCTCATAGGCACGCAGGCTGCGGATAAAGGCATAGAAATCAGGATCCTGGCTGAAGGCGTCAGCGAACAGCTTGGCCGCTTCACCATCCCCTTCACCACGGCTGATCAGCGCCTGACGCTGCGCTTCTGCCAGCGTACGGGTTACCTGATAATCGGCCTGAGCGCGCAGTTTTTCCGCCTCTTCCTGACCCTGTGAACGCTGACTACGTGCTACCGCTTCACGCTCAGCGCGCATACGGTTGTAGATCGCGTCCGACACTTCGGTCGGCAGGTTGATCTGCTTGATACGCACGTCGACCACCTGAATACCCAGCGCCGCCATACTGTTCGGGTTTGGCGCCGGCTCATTGCTGTTGGTCTCGCGCTCAACGCGGGCAGCCGCGCTGGCAATCGCATCGTCAGCGGCTGGCGTCTGCACTTCGTCGTCATTGCCGGCACTGCCGGTGTTCAGCGCATCGCGTACGTCGGTGGTCAGACGGCCACGCGAGTCGGTGACGATGTCTTTCACATCAAGACGGCCCATTTCTGAACGCAGACGGTCGCTGAACTTACGTTTCAGCAGCACTTCCGCCTGAGACACATCGCCACCGCCGGTCGCGAGGTAGTAACGGCTGAAATCGCTGATGCGCCACTTGATGTAAGAGTCAACAATCAGGTCTTTCTTCTCTTTGGTGACGAAACGATCGGCCTGGTTATCCATGGTCTGGATGCGCGCATCCAGCGACTTCACGGTTTCGATAAACGGAATCTTGAAGTGCAGGCCCGGTGCGTACACCTGCGGCTTGTTCTCATCATCACGCAGTACTTTACCAAAGCGCAGCACGATACCGCGCTGGCCTTCCTGCACCACGAACAGTGAGGCGTACAGCACCACCAGAACAACAATAATTACGGCGATGATTGGCTTACGCATCGATTACTCCCTCCCTTCGCGCTGGGTATCGTTACGCAGCGCATTGGCGCGACGCTGATCCATGATGCTGTCCGGACTGTAGGATGAAGTGTCGCCGCGGCCGGCATTGCTGCCCGGTGACGACGGTAACTTCATCAGATTGGCATTGTTCTGACCGCTCTGGCCGCCTGCCTGGCCGCCACGCATCAGCTGATCCAGCGGCAGCACCATCAGGCTATTGCCGCGGTCGTTAACCAGCACTTTGCGGGTATGGCTGAGCACGCGCTCCATGCTTTCAATGTAGAGACGTTCTTTGGTGATCTGCGGTGCGGCTTTGTACTCCGGCAGCAGACGCGCGAACCGCGCCACTTCACCCTGCGCTTCCAGCACAGTCCGCTCTTTGTAGGCTCGCGCCTCTTCAAGAATACGCTGCGCCTGGCCGTTAGCACGCGGCTGCACTTCGTTGGCGTACGCTTCAGCTTCACGCACGTACTGCTCGCGGTTTTCGCGGGCGGCAATCGCATCGTCAAACGCGGCTTTGACCTCTTCCGGTGGACGCGCCGCCTGGAAGTTGACGTCAAGCAGCGTAATACCCATGTTGTAAGGACGAATGGTTTCGTCGATTTCACGCTGGGTATCGCTACGCACGACGGTACGGCCTTCGGTGAGGATACGGTCCATGGTCGAGCGGCCAATCACGCCGCGCAGCGCGCTGTCAGTAGCCTGACGCAGGCTGTCATCGGCACTGGTCACCGCATACAGGTAGCGCTCCGGATCGGTCACGCGGTACTGCACGTTCATCTCCACGCGCACCACGTTCTCGTCCGAAGTCAGCATCACGCCAGACGCCGCCAGCTCACGCACCGCTTCGACGTTGACGGCCCGCACCTGATCGATAAAGGTCGGTTTCCAGTTGAGGCCAGGCTCAACCAGATGGCTGAATTTGCCGAAACGCGTCACGACCCCGCGTTCCGCTTCTTTGATGGTGTAGAAACCACTGGCTGCCCAGATGACCACTGCCGCCACGGCGACAATGCCAACCAGTTTGCCACCGCTGCCGCCGCTGCGCTGGCCGTTATCGCTCTGTTTGCCACCGCCCAGTCCGCCGAGTTTTTTACTCAGCTTACGGAAGATATCATCCAGATCAGGAGGTCCCTGATCGCGACCTCCTTTATTTCCCCCAGAGTTGCCGCCTTGGTTATTGCTGCTTCCCCACGGGTCGCGGTCCTGTCCGTTATTTCCGGGCTGATTCCACGCCATGTCTCTACTCCATTTATTGTATATAAGTTTACCCTGCCACGTGCCGGGCACGTCTTGGGGTAAATGAGTTGGGCAACGGTCAAACAATATAACTGGCGAGCTGCGGTTCCTGCTTGCACAAGCGGCGCCAGTCAACAATCGGCATTCGCACCTGCAAACCTACACAGCCATCTTCTTCATTCCACTCTTTTTCAATCGCCTGCAGCTGATAGAAGCGGCTGCGCAGGCGGCCCGCTTCCGGCGGCAGACGTAAATCATACTGCGCCACTTCACCGGCTAAGCGCTCGGACAGCGCCTGCCACAGCAGCGGCAAACCGGCACCGCTCTGCGCCGACAGCCACACGCGCGTCGGCCGGTTCTCTTCGTCGCGATCGATACGCGGCTCAAAGCCATCCAGCATATCGATCTTATTCATCACCAGCAGCACCGGAATCTCATCGGCTTCAATCTCTGCCAGCACTTCGTTTACGGCGTCGATGTTGTCATTGACGCGCAAATCCGCGGCGTCAATCACGTGCAGCAGCAGCGATGCCTGACGGGTTTCCTGCAGGGTGGCTTTAAACGCCGCCACTAAGTCATGCGGCAGGTGACGGATAAAGCCTACCGTATCCGCCAGCACCACTTCGCCGACATCGGCCACGTTGAGGCGGCGCAGCGTCGGGTCCAGCGTGGCGAACAGCTGGTCGGCAGCATACACGTTGGCTGAAGTGATGGCGTTGAACAGGGTGGATTTGCCGGCGTTGGTGTAGCCCACCAGGGAGACGGTCGGCACATCGGCTTTCGCGCGCGCCTGACGTCCCTGCTCACGCTGTTTTTCCACGCGTTCAAGGCGGGACAGAATCTGGCTGATGCGGCCGCGCAGTAAACGACGGTCGGTTTCCAGCTGGGTTTCACCCGGTCCACGCAGGCCGATACCGCCTTTCTGCCGCTCAAGGTGAGTCCATCCGCGCACCAGACGGGTGGCAAGATGGCGTAACTGTGCCAGCTCGACCTGCAATTTCCCTTCATGGGTGCGGGCGCGCTGGGCAAAAATATCGAGAATTAAGCCGGTGCGATCGATTACGCGACATTCGCACAGCCGCTCAAGATTACGTTCCTGAGCAGGGGATAAGGCATGATCGAATAAAACGACCGATGCTCCACTCGCTTTCACCGCATCGGCAATTTCAACTGCCTTTCCTTCACCGACAAAATATTTGGGATGTGGCGCTTTACGGCTGCCGGTAATCACTTGCAGCGCATCGACGCCCGCAGAAGAGACAAGAGTTTCAAACTCCTGCAAATCTTCCAGCTCTTTGTCTTGGGAGAACCAGATGTGTACCAGTACGGCCTGCTCACCGGCATCATAACGGTCAAACAAGCTATAACCTCGCTAAAATAAAATAACCAGGACGGGAAAACGCACTCGCTCCCCAGCCCTGGCTTTACGGCCGTGCAGAATTACTCTGCGTTATCGCCGTCTTGTTGTGGCTGCGACTGAGCGCCCTGGTTGCTTCCGCCATGGTGGTAGTTACTGCCACCGCTGCCGCCCGCGTTGTTGCTATGGTGCGAAACCGGACGAGAAGGAACCACTGTAGAGATGGCGTGCTTATACACCATCTGGCTTACCGTGTTTTTCAACAGAATGACGAACTGATCAAAGGATTCAATTTGTCCCTGCAGCTTAATACCATTCACCAAATAGATCGAAACCGGTACACGTTCACGACGCAATGCGTTCAAAAACGGGTCTTGTAATGATTGCCCCTTAGCCATTCTATCTTTTCCTTATATGCTTGTTGTTTGTTACTTTGTGAACCGTGGTTCAGAAAAACTGCGTAAAAATTTGCGCACGATAACGGACCAATTGTACACAATCATCCCTGCTACGCACTAACAACCTGAAGCACCGCATTACGCGCTAATTCTGGCGCGTCACTGTCTAACCAGTGCACGTCGGGCCAGCCACGTAACCAGGTCATCTGGCGTTTAGCGAGCTGCCGGGTGGCGCAAATTCCCCGATAAACCATTTCGTCGTAATCGATTTCGCCAGACAGATAAGACCACATCTGACGGTAACCAACACAGCGAATGGAAGGCATGTCCGTATGCAAATCACCTCGTGCAAACAGTGCCCGAGCCTCCGCTTCAAAACCTGACGCTAACATCTGGTCGTAACGCAACGCGATGCGCTGGTGTAACAGTTCACGGCTCGCCGGAGCGATAGCAAACTGGTACACATCGTAGGGTAACGCTTCACCGGCCGTTTTTGTCAGTTCCGTTAAAGTTTTACCCGAAATAAAAAAAACTTCCAGTGCTCGCGAAAGTCTCTGCGGATCATTCGGATGAATACGACTACCGGCGACCGGATCGATTTCACACAGCTGGCGGTGCAGGGCTTCCCAGCCTTTTTCCGCCGCCATTTGCTCTATTCGCTGACGCACTTCCGGATCGGCCGAGGGCAGCGGCGACAATCCTTCCAGCAACGCTTTGAAGTAAAGCATGGTTCCACCAACAAGCAGCGGAATCTTACCTTTTTGGGTAATCTCCGCCATTTCTGCCAGCGCATCGCGACGAAACTCAGCAGCGGAATAGCTCTCCGCCGGGTCGCGAATGTCCAGCAAGCGATGGGGTGCCTGCGCCAACTCCTGTGCCGACGGTTTCGCCGTGCCAATATCCATCCCGCGATAGATTAAGGCAGAGTCAACGCTAATAAGTTCCACCGGAAGTTGCTGACGCAGCGCAATGGCTAATGCCGTCTTACCGGAGGCGGTCGGCCCCATCAAAAAAATTGCCTTTGGCCGGCTAGCCTGGTTCAGTTCACTCATGCTTCAACGCGTTTAGCGCGCTCTCAATCTCAAGGGTCTGTAACAGACCTGAAGGCGGCGATTTCAGCAGATGCGGACAGAGCCGTTCGAGCTCTGCCAGCAGCGTGATCGCCTGCGAGTGATTCCAGTGAGGTTCTGCCGCATCGTCGCGTCGCGCCAGCCACTGGGCCAGTGCGGAAGCAGAAACCTCTTGCTGCCGGGCGAGATAGCCTAACAGGTCTGGAATCAAGATTTGTAAATTTTGTGTTCGTAACGGTAAAGGGACAGCGCGCAGCGTCACATGCTGTCCTTCCCGTTGTAAATCAATGCCCATCTGGCTTAACAGCGCCGCCTGGGCAGCGATCACGCTTAACTCTTCGTGAGCGATTTTCAGCCGTACCGGGATCAGCAGCGGCTGCGGTTTGAGCCCCTCATCGCCGGGTTGCAGCTGGGCCTGTTTGAGCCAGCGCGCCGCTACGCTTAATGACAGCAGCTGCAATGTCTCCCCGCGCTCCAGCAGCGCATAGCGCTCGCGCACCACGCTGAGCACCCGGCCAAAACTTTGCATATGGGCGGCCAGCGGCGCTTCACGCGCGGATGCCGGGCGTGGCGCGGGCGCGGGTTCAGCAGCCGGTGTGCGTGGCGTCTCCGCCGCCGGTGTTTTTATCAGCTGCTGATAAACCGCCCCTTCACGCGCGCGATAGCCCGGCTCTTTCGGCTGCCACTGGCCGCCCGTGCCGCCGGATGCCGCGCTGCCACCGCTGCGCGCACCGGTTGCCGGCTGGGCAAAGTGATTCGCCCCGGCGGCCTGGCGGTTCTCTGGCTGCCACTGCGGCGGTGGCTCTTCGGCATGGGCCAGCGGCAATTCGGCGCTGCGACTGGCCTGCAGCACGCTCATCACGCCCTGCCAGATAAAGTCATGCACCAGACGCGACTGATGAAAACGCACCTCATGCTTCGCGGGATGCACGTTGACATCCACCTGGTGCGGGTCAATCTCCAGATACAGCACATAGGCTGGCTGCTGATCTTCACCGAGCTGGGTTTGATAGGCCTGGCGGATGGCGTGATTAATCAGCTTGTCGCGCATCATGCGACCGTTAACGTAGCAGTACTGCAGGTCGGTAACCTGACGCGACCCCGCCGGATCGGCCACCCAGCCGCGCAGCGCCAGATCGTCGTGCTGCCAGTCAATGCGCAGCGCGTGCTGCATGAAAGGCGTCCCGCAGATGGCACCCAGACGCCGCTCGCGCTGCGCCTCCTGTGTCACGCCGCGATACTGACGCACCAGCTTGCCGTTGTGCGTCAGCGAAATCGCAACGTCGAAACGCGCCAGCGCAATGCGGCGAATCACCTCATCAATATGGGTGAACTCGGTCTTTTCGGTGCGCATGAATTTACGGCGGGCAGGCGTGTTGTAGAACAGATCGAGCACTTCCAGTGAGGTTCCCACCGGGTGGGCGGCGGGTTTGACCGTCACCGCCATATCGCGCCCTTCGGCATAGGCCTGCCAGGCTTCCTGCTGATCGGCGGTGCGCGACGTTAGCGTCAGGCGCGACACCGAGCTGATACTCGCCAGCGCTTCGCCGCGAAAGCCGAGGCTGACAATCGCCTCCAGATCATCCAGCGAGGCGATTTTGCTGGTGGCGTGGCGGGCCAGCGCCATCGCCAGTTCATCTCTGGCGATGCCGCAGCCGTTGTCGCGGATGCGGATTAGCTTTGCACCGCCCTTCTCAATATCGACCTCAATGCGCGTCGCTCCGGCATCAAGGCTGTTTTCCACCAGCTCTTTTACGACCGAGGCCGGGCGCTCAACCACTTCGCCAGCGGCAATCTGGTTCGCCAGCTGAGGCGGTAAAATCTGTATTGGCATGGTGGTGATCCTTATCAGGTATGGGCTGCGCGCAGCCCCTCATCAGGATTGTGGAATCTTTAAATTTTGCCCCAGCATCACGTTGCTCGACTTCATGTTATTCGCCTGCATGATGGCTTTCGGGCTGACGCCGTACTTCGCGGCAATCGCCGTCAGCGAATCACCGCGCACCACTTTGTGCCGCGCCGGACGGCTGGCCGCGCTGCTGACGCCGGAACCGGCCGGCACTTTCAGCCGCTGGCCGACCCACACCACATCGCGCTTCAGGTTATTCAGCTCGCGCAGCGTCGACATGCTGACCCCATATCGCGCGGCAATACCGGACAGCGTCTCGCCGCGCGTCACGGTATGGCGCTGGGTAGCACCGGTGTACTGCACGGTGCCGGTCGCCGGGTTGCTGGCGACGCTAACCGCTGGTGCGCGATCCAGCGGCCGGTTTTCCTCCTTTGGGACCGATTGCAGCGGATGCGCGAGGAAATAGTTACGCAGTCCTTTGTAAATCGACTGGGCAATCTTTTCCTGATACGCGCTGCTGCCTAGCAGCCGCTCCTCCCCGGCGTTACTGATAAAGCCGGTTTCAACCAGTAAAGAAGGGATGTCCGGCGAACGCAGCACGCCGAGGCTGGCATGTTCCGGCAGACGCTTGTGCAGCGGCGTCACACCGCGCAACTGCTGCAGCACTTTAACCGCCACGTCATAGCCGACGCGCTGTGAATGGCCAAACTGCAGATCCAGCACCGCCTGGCTCAGGTAGGGATCGGCCTGACTGTTCGCCAGCAGATCGCCCGCACCGCCCAGCAGCTCAGACTGTTTCTCTTTCTGCTCCAGCCAGTTAGCCATTTCGCTGTTGGCGCGACGGTTGGACAGCACCCAAACCGAAGCCCCGGTGGCAGAGTGATTCGGTGCGGCGTCGGCGTGAATCGATACCAGCAGGTTAGCGTTCTCTTTACGCGCCACCTCGGAACGGCCCATCACCGAAATAAAGTAGTCGCCGTTACGCGTCAGCACCGGTTTAAACATCGGGTCCTGATCCATCAGCGCTTTGAGCTTCCGCGCGATGGCGATGGTGACATTCTTTTCATGTAAGCCGTGCTGGCCCGACGCGCCAGGATCCTGACCGCCGTGTCCGGCATCAATCGCCACGATCACCGCATCATTACGGCTGACAGCACCGCCCGGACGCACCGTGGTGTTGCTGCTGGTCACCGCCGTCACCGGATTGGCGTTGAACGGATTACCCTGGCTGGTCGTAGCGCTGTCGCTCTGGCGCGCACGCGTCACCGGTGCCGCCGCGGTGCTGCGTCTGGCCGGCTGGGTGCCGCTGATGGTGAAGACCACGCGGTACTGATTGCCGTCGCGCTGCGTACTGGCGCGCGTTTTTGCCGCCTGAGTCAGCTCAAACACCAGCCGGATGCTCTGCTTATCCTTCGGCTGGCTATTACGAATCCGTTTAACGATGTTTTCGCCGCTAAAGTTGAGCGGCAGCCCCTGAATATTGCCGCTCTGGCGAATATCCAGCACCACCCGGTTCGGGTTGTGTAGCGGAAAGAAGCCATACACCGGCTGGCCGTTGAAGCTCAGGGTCACCGTCGCCTGGCTGTCGCCGTTATCGACTTTGATATCCGATAGTGTCGCGGCCAGCGCCGACGAGGAGAACAGACACAGCAGGGCGAGCATCATCCCGGTAACGCGTGACATCATGCCGGTTCCCTGCCCTGCTGAAACTGCTGCAGCAGCGTGTTGCCGAGCGGCGAATGCGCGCGGATTTCCGCTGCGCGCGCGCTGGCGACGTAGCTTAGCGTCAGTGCCAGATCCGGCTCTGGCAGCACACCCGCGCCCTGCTGCGGCCACTCAACCAGGCACAGCGCGTCGCCGCTGAAGTAGTCACGGATGCCCATAAACTCCAGCTCTTCCGGGTCGGCGAGGCGATAGAGATCGAAATGGTACAGGCTGCGGTCGCCCAGTTGATAGGGCTCAACCAGCGTATAGGTTGGACTTTTGACGTTGCCCTGGTGGCCAAGCGCCTGCAAAAAGCCGCGGCTGAAGGTGGTTTTACCGGCACCCAGATCGCCATACAGATAGATCACCACCGCGCTGCTGCAAACGCGGGCCAGTTGCGCACCCAGATTCAGGGTTGCCGCCTCATCGGGCAAAGGAATAACACAGGTCTTCATGCTTTATTGTTGGATCATCTCTGGATTAACAAACTGCCACAGCAGTGCGAACAAATCAGTGGCTAACATGCCGCGCGTCCCGCGCTGTCGCGCTACCGCATCCGCCGCGGCACCGTGCGCGACACAGCCCGCACAGGCGGCGTCAAACAGGGTGGCCTGCTGGCCCAGCAGGGCGGCGATCATACCGCTCAGCACATCGCCCATACCGCCGGACGCCATGCCCGCATTGCCGACATCCGCAATCGCCATGTCGCCCGTCGCGCTGGCAATTACCGTACCGGCACCTTTCAGCACCACCACGCCGCCGTAGCGGTTTGCCAGGGTCTGCGCGGCGTGTAAGCGGTCACTCTCAATCTCAGCGGTTTTCACCCCGAGCAGGCGTGCTGCCTCGCCGGGATGCGGCGTAATGATGCGATTCTGACGGTTATCTGCATTGATTGCCAGCAGGTTAAGCGCATCAGCATCCCAAAGCATCGGCTTTTCACTCAGTGCCACCTTTTTCAGTGCCTTCTGAGCCCATTCACGCTGGCCAAGACCGGGGCCGATGGCGATGACATCCGCCCACGCCAGCGCGTCGTCCAGCCGCGCGTCGCTCAGGGCATCCACCATCAGCTCCGGTCGTGCGCTGAGAATCGGACCAATATTATCTTCATGCGTTAACACCCGCACAAGCCCGGCACCGCTGCGCAGCGCCGCTTCGCCGGTCATGCGGATCGCGCCGGCCGTGCCGCTGTCGCCACCGACCACCAGCAAACGGCCGTGATCGCCCTTATGCGAGGTGGCTTTGCGCGGCTTCAGCCAGCGCGGTAAATCCGCTGCAGCGTAGCGATGAATCGGTGCCTGCTCGCCAGCCAGAAACGCGTCCAGGCCAAGCGTCGCGCAATGCAGCACGCCGACGTGGTCACGCGCTTTGCCGGTGAGCTGACCAGGCTTCAGCGCAATCATACTTAACGTGCAGTCCGCCACGACCGCCGCCCCTGGCGTGGTGCCGGTCGCGGCCACCAGCCCGGAAGGGATATCGACGGCAAACACCGGCGCGGCGTGCGCATTGATCTGTTCGATCAGCGACTGATAAGGCGCGGCAGGCGCGCGATTCAGCCCGGTGCCCAGCAGCGCATCAACAATCACGTCGATGTGTTCCGGCCAGGCAGCGTCGGCGGCATGAATCACGCCGCCCGCCGCCAGCCAGCCGTCGCGCGCCTGCTGTGCTTCTTCCGGCAGCGGACGTTGGCTGTCACAGGCCAGCAGCGTCACGCTCAGCCCGGCGGCCTGCGCCAGCCGCGCCACCACGTAGCCATCGCCGCCGTTATTACCGTGGCCGCATAAAATCAGCCAGTGCTGCGCCTGCGGCCACTGCTGGCGAATCCGTTCATAGCTGGCCTGCCCGGCGCGCTGCATCAGTTCATACAGCGTCAGGCCCAGGCTATCGGCGGCGTCGCACTCCAGTTGCGGCATGGCCTGCGCAGGCCAGACAGAGTGTGGTAAACTGCGTGCGTTTGCTTCAATTGCCTGGTCTCTCATGTCATACCCTCTCGATCTTCAACAGCTCGCTCAACAGATTAAACAGTGGGGGCGCGAACTCGGCTTTCAGCAGGTGGGTATTTGCGATACCGACCTGAGCGCCGAAGAGCCGAAACTGCAGCAGTGGCTGGAGAAACAGTATCACGGCGAGATGGACTGGATGGCGCGTCACGGCATGATGCGCGCCCGCCCGCATGAACTGCTGCCCGGCACGCTGCGCGTGATCAGCGTGCGCATGAACTATCTTCCGGCCAAAGCCGCGTTTGCCAGCACGCTAAAAAACCCGCAGCTGGGTTATGTCAGCCGCTACGCGCTGGGCCGCGATTACCACAAAGTATTGCGCAATCGACTGAAAAAGCTCGGAGAAAAAATCCAGGCCCACTGCGGCGAACTCAATTTTCGTCCGTTTGTCGACTCCGCGCCAATTCTGGAGCGGCCGATTGCCGTCAAAGCCGGACTCGGCTGGACCGGCAAACATTCGCTGGTGCTGAATCGCGAAGCCGGTTCGTGGTTTTTCCTCGGCGAGCTGCTGATTGATCTACCGCTGCCGGTGGATGAGCCGCAGCAAGAGCAGTGCGGCCGCTGCGTCGCCTGTATGACCATCTGCCCGACCGGCGCCATCGTCGAACCTTATGTCGTCGATGCGCGCCGCTGCATCTCCTATCTCACCATTGAACTGGAAGGCGCCATTCCCGAAGCGCTGCGTCCGCTGATCGGCAACCGCATTTACGGCTGTGACGACTGCCAGCTGATCTGTCCGTGGAACCGCTATGGTCAGCTGACCGATGAGGAGGATTTTTCGCCGCGCGCGGTGCTGCACGCGCCGCAGCTGGTCGAACTGTTCGGCTGGGATGAAGCCCGTTTTCTGCGCGTCACGGAAGGCTCTGCCATTCGCCGCATCGGCCATCTGCGCTGGCTGCGTAACGTAGCGGTGGCGCTGGGTAATGCGCCCTGGGCACCCGAGAATCTTACGGTATTAGAACAGCGGCGCGGTGAACATCCGCTGCTGGATGAGCACATTGACTGGGCGATAGCGCAGCAGCGGCAAAAGCGCGCGGCGCAGGCGATAGAGGTGCAATCGGCACAGCAGCAGCGGCTGGTGCGCGCCGTCGAGAAAGGGTTACCGCGTGATGCATGATTGAGCAATCGCGCAGGATATTATGCTTTTCCACATGCTGTGAATAAAATTATTTCCCCGAATAGTGACGTGGATCGTTATTTCGTCTAAAAGGGGCATTCACAGTCTGAAATATCATTTACCCAATAAAAAACATATAGTTAGATAATTACTGTAAACATTTACGTCGGGTTTTGCGCGCAGGGGCTTGTCCAGAGCTTGTGGATAACTCTGTTCAAAACGGTTTTGCAGATAGGGTAAAACGCCGTCAGCACGTTGCGGGCGCATTGTGGATAACCTGTAAGATTACTGCAACAGACGCAGACATCTTCGGCACTCACGCAGCGTGCAAAATTTCCAGATAACAAACGGAACCGCACAGGTAAAACGACTGCAGCAGTTGTATGTCTGATTGCGCCCGGGGGCAAATAACTTTAGTGAATATGAAAATCTGGAGCGGGAAACGAGACTCGAACTCGCGACCCCGACCTTGGCAAGGTCGTGCTCTACCAACTGAGCTATTCCCGCATAATCTTCGTATTTTAGTCTGCCACGGCGTTGGCTGCCTTCACTCACCCAGGTCACTTACTCGTGTAAGCTCCCAGGGATTCGCTCAGTTGCCGCCTTGTTGCAAACTCAAATACTCGATTATGTACCGGCATTCTTAAGTCACAACAACCGCAAAAAGACTAAATCCGTGATTTGGATGGCGTACTGCAACAGAGACTGGAGCGGGAAACGAGACTCGAACTCGCGACCCCGACCTTGGCAAGGTCGTGCTCTACCAACTGAGCTATTCCCGCATAATCGTCGTCTTTCATTGCGCTGCGGCGTTAACGGCCTGGACGCAGTTGAAATCCTTGATTCTGATGCATTACTTTTTACTGCATGTTCTGGAGCGGGAAACGAGACTCGAACTCGCGACCCCGACCTTGGCAAGGTCGTGCTCTACCAACTGAGCTATTCCCGCATCATTGTCTTTCAATCTGCTGCGGCGTTGACCGCCTTAGCGCAACTGAACTACCTGATTCAGAACATTTGTTACTTTTACTGCTCCGTACCTGTTGTAAATTCTTCACCGGTACGGGGTGCGCATTATACGAGAAATCCTTCCCGCCGCAAGCGTTGCAAAGCAAAATTTTGCGCTTTGCGCGCGTTTGCTGTTTTAATCGGCAAACTGCTGCTTTCCTGCGCACCCGCGTTGATTTACAGCTGCAGGAAGTGCTCGCGGTAGTAGGCCAGCTCGGCAATGGACTCACGAATGTCGTCCAGCGCCTGATGCGTACCGGCCTTTTTAAAGCCTGGCAGAATCTCTGGCTTCCAGCGGCGCGCCAGCTCTTTCAGCGTGCTGACATCCAGATAGCGGTAGTGGAAATAGGCTTCCAGCGCCGGCATGTACTTAAACAGGAAGCGGCGATCCTGGCCAATGCTGTTGCCGCAAATCGGCGAGGTGTTGGCCGGAACCCACTGTTGCAGAAACGCAATCGTCGCCTGCTCCGCTGCGCGATCGTCATGCTGGCTGGCCTTTACGCGCGCAACCAGCCCGCTATTGGTGTGGGTGCGCACGTTCCAGTCATCCATCAGCGCCAGCTGCGCATCGGACTGATGCACCGCCAGCACCGGCCCTTCGGCCAGAATGTTGAGGTTGGCGTCCGTTACAATGGTGGCGATCTCAATAATGCGATCGCGCTCCGGATCCAGTCCGGTCATTTCCAGGTCGATCCAAATCAGATTGTTTTCATTTCCCGCTGTCATGCATTTCCCGCCTGTTGCCAAAGTCGTCATTAGCCTGAATTAAGGTGTATCATAGACGTTTTGCCCAGCGGGGCGAAGCCTGGCGAAAGCGTGAGAGGATGCGTGAGCAAAAATAAATTGTCGAAGGGTCAACAACGTCGCGTCAGCGCCAACCATCAGCGTCGTCTGCAGCAACGGAACGAAAAGCCGGAACCGGACGATAGCCTGTTTGGTGAAGCCTCTGAGGGCGTAGTGATCAGCCGCTTTGGCATGCACGCGGATGTGGAAGACAGCGCCGGCGAGGTGCATCGCTGTAATATTCGCCGCACCATTCGCTCGCTGGTCACCGGTGACCGCGTGGTGTGGCGCGCCGCCGGCGAAAACGGCGGCAAAGGTATTGTTGAAGCCGTGCACCCGCGCCAGACGGTGCTGACGCGCCCGGACTTCTATGACGGCGTAAAACCGATCGCCGCTAACATTGATCAGATCATTATTGTGTCGGCGATCCTGCCGGAGCTGTCGCTGAACATTATCGATCGCTATCTGGTGGCCAGCGAAACGCTCGGCGTGGAGCCGCTGCTGGTATTGAATAAAACCGATCTGCTGGATGACGACGCGCGGGCGTTTGTCGATGAGCAGATGGATATCTATCGCCACATTGGCTATCGCGTACTGATGGTGTCGAGCCGCGCCAAAGATGGACTGAAGGATCTGGAAGCGGCGCTCACCGGCCGGGTCAGCATTTTTGCCGGTCAGTCGGGCGTGGGTAAATCCAGCCTGCTGAACAACCTGCTCGGCCTCGACCTGGCAGGCGATGAGATCCTGACCAATGATGTGTCGGATGTGTCCGGCCTCGGCCAGCACACCACCACCGCCTCACGGCTGTATCACTTCCCGCACGGCGGCGATGTCATCGATTCGCCTGGCGTGCGCGAGTTCGGTTTGTGGCATCTGGAGCCGGAACAAATTACCCAGGGATTTGTCGAATTCCGTGAATTTCTCGGCGGTTGCAAGTTCCGTGACTGCAAGCACGACAACGACCCTGGCTGCGCCATCCGCGAAGCGGTGGAGAACGGGATCATCGACATTTCACGCTTCGATAACTACCACCGTATTCTGGAGAGCATGGCGCAGGTAAAAACGCGTAAAAACTTTTCCGCCAGCGAAGATTAACGGGTACAACGGCACATTCGCCAACTGACCGGGGCGCTGCTACAATCCGCCCCCTTTTGTGTAAACCAAACGTTATTAAGCCAGGAGGCAACGGTGTTTGATCGTTTTAAACTCGGCCTGAATCACATTCTGCCTAAAAAAGCGCTGACCGAACTCGCCGGTTGGGGCGCCAGCCGCCGCGCTGGCTGGCTGACCAAAGCGGTCATCGACATTTTTGTCTGGTTCTACAAAGTGGATATGGCGGAAGCTAGCAAGCCGCACACCGGCAGCTACCGCACCTTTAATGACTTCTTTGTACGCCCGTTAAAAGAGGGTGCGCGCCCTATCGATCCGGACGCTTCGCTGCTGGCCTTGCCAGCCGATGGCGCCATCAGCCAGTTGGGCCGTATTGCTGGCGATCAGATCTTCCAGGCCAAAGGCCACACCTACTCGCTGCAGGCGCTGCTGGCCGGCAATGACGATCTGGCGGAAAAATTTGTCGACGGTGAGTTCGTTACCACTTACCTTGCGCCGCGCGACTACCACCGCGTGCACATGCCGTGTAACGGCATCCTGCGCGAAATGATCTACGTGCCGGGCGATCTCTACTCGGTTAACCCGCTGACCGCGCGCAACATCCCGAACCTGTTTGCCCGTAACGAACGCGTGATCTGCGTATTCGATACCGATCACGGCCCGATGGTGCAGATCCTCGTGGGCGCCACCATTGTCGGCAGCATCGAAACCGTCTGGGCCGGCACCGTGACGCCGCCGCGCGAAGGGGTGATCAAACGCTGGCGCTACCCATCGGCCGATCATGATGGCGCGGTCGTGCTGCTGAAAGGTCAGGAGATGGGCCGCTTTAAGCTGGGCTCGACGGTGATCAACCTGTTTGCGCCGAACCGCGTTAAGCTGGCTGAAAGCCTTGAAGCCGAAAGCAAAACCCGCCTGGGTCAGCCGCTGGCTATCGCCCTGCCGCAGCCCGGCGACAGCGCTCCGCTCATCGACTAATTCCGGGAAACACCGCCGTGCGCGCCTCTCTTTTTCTGCTGCTGAGCCTGGTGCTCAGCAGCACCGTCTTTGCCGCCACCGTTCCACCCGCCAGCCAGCTGAAACAGGATCTGGAAACGGCGAAATCCGCGAAAAGCTCGCCCAGCCAGGCCGAACAGGTGCAGGCGCTGGAAGCAGCAATTAATTTCCTGTCCGAACGCGACGACTCGCTGGAACGGGCGAAACAGTATCAGCAGGTGATCGATGATTTCCCGCGGCTGGCGCGCGAACTGCGTCAGCAAATCGCCACGCTGACCGACAGCAGCAAGCCGGTGCGCAGCAACATGAGCAATGCCGAGCTGGATCAGGAGATCCTGCAGGTTAGCAGCCAGCTGCTGGAGGAGAGCCGCCAGGCGCAGCAGGAGCAGGATCGCGCCCGCGAAATCAGCGATTCTCTGTCGCAGTTGCCGCAGCAGCAGACCGATGCGCGGCGCGCCATGACCGAAAGCGAACGGCGCGCACAGGGCGTGGCGGCTGCCGCTACCCCGCTGGCACAGGCGCAGATTTATGCGCGTCAGACCGAGAGCGCTGCCAGTAAAGCGCGGGTAGATGAGCTGGAGCTGGCGCAGCTGTCGGCCAATAACCGTCAGGAGCTGGCGCGTATGCGCGCGGAAGTGCATCAGCGCAAAGCCACCCAGCTGGATAACTATCTGCAGGCGCTGCGCAATCAGCTCAACAACCAGCGTCAGCGCGAAGCCGAACTGGCGCTGGAGCGCACCGAACAGCTGGCGGAAAACAGCGGCGATTTGCCGGCCTCCATCAGCGATCAGTTCCGCGTTAACCGCGAGCTCTCCGCCGATCTGAATCAGCAGGCGCAGCGTATGGATCTGGTGGCCTCGCAGCAGCGTCTCGCCACCAATCAGACATTACAGGTGCGCCAGGCGCTGAGCACGCTGCGCGAGCAGTCACAGTGGCTGGGTGTGTCGAACCTGCTGGGTGAAGCGCTGCGCGCGCAGGTAGCGCGCCTGCCGGAGATGCCCAAATCCCAGCAGATTGATAGTGAGATGGGCCAGCTGCGCGTGCAGCGGCTGCATTATGAAGACCTGCTGGAGCGCCAGCAGGCGCTGCGCAAAGAGAAACAGGCGGACGGCACGCCGTTCACCAGTGAACAGACGCGCATTCTGGATGCCCAGCTGAAAACCCAGCGTGAACTGCTGAACTCGCTGATTTCCGGCTGCGACACGCTGATTCTGGAAATCACCAAGCTGAAGGTTTCCAATACGCAGCTGCAGGACGCGCTGAGTGAAGTTAAAGAGGCGACGCACCGCTATCTGTTCTGGACCGCCGACGTCAGCCCGGTTGGCCTGAAATATCCGCTGGACGTGGCCACCGACCTGACGCGCCTGCTGTCGCTGGACACGCTGGGCCAGCTGGGCAAAGCGCTGGCGATGATGTTCACCAACCGCGAAACGGTGCTTCCAATTATTGGCGCCATTCTGCTGGTGGGCTTTAGCATCAGCACGCGTCGTCACTACAACGCCTTCATGGCGCGCGCGGCCAGCCGCGTGGGGAAAGTAACGCAGGACCGCTTCAGCCTGACGCTGCGCACCGTCTTCTGGTCGATTCTGGTCGCGGTGCCACTGCCGGTGCTGTGGGCCGCGCTCGGCTTTGGCCTGCAGCACGCCTGGCCTTACCCGTTTGCCGTAGCGATTGGCGATGGCATCACTGCCACCCTGCCGCTGCTGTGGGCATTCATGATCAGCGCGGCGTTTGCCCGTCCTGACGGCCTGTTTGTCGTGCACTTCCGCTGGCCGCAGGCGCGGGTCGCGCGCGCCATGCGTTATTACTCGCTGACGGTCGGCCTGATCGTACCGCTGATTATGCTGCTGATTGCTTTCGCCAATCTCGACGATCCGCAGTTCTCCGCCACGCTGGGGCGCCTGTGCTTTATTCTGATCTGCGGGGCGCTGAGCATTGTCACCGTCAGCCTGAAACGCGCCGGTATCCCGCTCTATTTAGATAAAGAGGGCGACGGCGACAACTTCGTTAACCGGATTCTGTGGAACCTGATGATCGCCATTCCGCTGGTGGCGGCGCTGGCCTCCTGCATTGGCTATCTGGCCACCGCGCAGGCGCTGCTGGCGCGTCTGGAAACCTCGGTCGGCATCTGGTTCTTCCTGCTGGTGATTTACCACATCATCCGCCGCTGGATGCTGATTCAGCGCCGCCGCATCGCCTTTGACCGCGCGCGCCAGCGTCGTGCCGATATGCTGGCCAACCGCGCGCGCAGCGAAGAGGAAAAAGAGCAGCAGTCTGCCGTCAGCACCGATACCGTGGAAGTCGAAGAGCCGATTATCGATCTGGATGCGATCAGCGCGCAGTCGCTGCGGCTGGTCCGCTCGATTCTGACGCTGATTGCGCTGGTGTCGGTGATTGTGCTGTGGTCTGAGATCCATTCCGCGTTCAGCTTCCTCGACAACATTCCGCTGTGGGATGCCAGCACCACGGTGCAGGGCGTCGAAAGCGTACAGCCCATTACACTGGGTGCCGTGCTGATCGCCATCCTGATCTTTATCATTACCACCCAGCTGGTGCGCAATATGCCAGCGCTGCTGGAGCTGGCGCTGCTGCAACACCTCAGCCTGTCGCCCGGTACCGGTTACGCCATTACCACCCTGACCAAATACGCGCTGATGCTGGTCGGCGGTCTGATTGGCTTTTCGATTATTGGCGTGGAGTGGTCAAAACTGCAGTGGCTGGTAGCGGCGCTGGGTCTGGGGCTGGGCTTCGGGATGCAGGAGATCTTTGCCAACTTTATCTCCGGTCTGATCATCCTGTTTGAGAAACCCATTCGTATCGGCGATACCGTGACCATTCGCGATTTGACCGGCAGCATCACCCGCATCAATACGCGCGCCACCACCATTACCGACTGGGACCGCAAAGAGATTATTGTGCCGAACAAGGCCTTTATCACCGAGCAGTTCGTCAACTGGTCGCTGTCGGATTCGGTGACGCGCGTGGTGCTGACCATTCCGGCACCGGCCCACGTTAACAGCGAAGAGGTGACGACCATCCTGAAGCAGGCGGCCGATCGCTGCACCTACGTGCTGGATATGCCGGCGCCGGATGTGTTCCTGGTGGACTTGCAGCAGGGCATTCAGCTGTTTGAGCTGCGCGTGCACGCGGCGGAGATGGGCCATCGTATGCCGCTGCGTCATGAGCTGCATCAGCTGATTCTGCGCGGCTTTGAAGAGCATGGCATTGAGATGCCGTTCCCGCCTTTCCAGGTACGGATGGAAACGCTGGGGCGCAAAACGCCCGCCAGCAACGGTTCGACTGCCAGCCGGACTTTCAAATCCGGTGGCCTGTAAAACAAAACGCCCGGCATGCGCCGGGCGTTTTTTCTTTACGCGCGGGTTACTTCACAAACTCTTCGCCCTGCGCGATATCTTTTTTCAGCGTCTCCAGCATGCCGTTGAGCGCCTGCTGTTCGAAATCACTGAGCGGCCCGAGCGGACGGCGTTCGGCGATACCGTTTTTGCCCAGCAGCAGCGGCTGCGAGAAGAAGCGCGCGTACTCGCCGTCGCCTTCCACATAGGCGCACTCTACGACATTGGCTTCGCCCTGCAGTGCACGAATCAGCGACAGACCAAAGCGCGCAGCCGCCTGGCCCATCGACAGCGTCGCCGAGCCGCCACCGGCTTTGGCTTCCACCACTTCGGTACCGGCATTCTGAATACGTTTCGTCAGGTCGGCGATCTCCTGCTCGCTGAAGCTGACGCCTTTAACCTGCGACAGCAACGGCAGAATGGTCACGCCTGAATGCCCGCCGACCACCGGCACTTCAATCTCCGTAGGCTGTTTGCCCTTCAGGGCAGCGACAAAGGTGTTGGCGCGAATCACATCCAGCGTTGAGACGCCAAACAGCCGGTTTTTATCGTACACACCGGCTTTTTTCAGCACTTCGGCGGCAATCGCCACCGTGGTATTTACCGGGTTAGTGATGACGCCAATCAGCGCTTTTGGCGCGGTGGTCGCCACCTGTTCAATCAGGTTACGCACGATACCGGCGTTGACGTTAAACAGATCGGCGCGGTCCATGCCAGGTTTGCGTGCCACACCGGCCGAGATCAGCACCACGTCAGCGCCGTGCAGAGCCGGCGTCGCATCTTCGCCACTGAACCCTTCGACTTTCACGGCGGTAGGAATATGGCTGAGATCAACCGCGACGCCTGGTGTCACCGGGGCAATGTCATACAGTGAGAGGGCTGAACCTGCGGGTAATTGGGTCTTGAGCAGCAGAGCGAGTGCCTGGCCAATACCACCAGCTGCACCGAGAACGGCAACTTTCATCCTGAACTCCTTATTAAGGTGGGGCAGAGATATGCCGGAAATCCATCAGGTTACGAGTTTAATCAACTTCTCAGGCGATAGCGACACACCTGTCGCGCAATAACATTACGCCGCAATCGGCTCCCGAGACATCTCCACTTCAGAAGTCGCCTGAATGATCCAGTCGCAGCCAGAAGACTATGGACGGCAATGATCATCGTTTTGTTGTTACCACTTCAATAATATAACAACTTTGCAACCTTCGCTTTGCGCGCCAGCGCGCGATTTTGGTGCAGGATAAAACTCTGTTATCATGCCCGCCCCACACGCGCATGCCGTGAATTCACGCATCCGCTTATTGCATAAAAATTCATCTAAATGCATAATAATTTATCTGCGACGGGCCTGTTGCCTGCTGCAACCCTCTTTTATTGGTAGCTTATGCGAAACCCATCTAAACAAGACGATCTGATAAAGGCGTTCAAAGCCTTACTGAAAGAAGAAAAGTTCAGCTCTCAGGGCGAAATTGTCCAGGCGCTGCAGGAAGACGGCTTCGGCAACATCAACCAGTCAAAAGTTTCTCGTATGCTGACCAAGTTTGGCGCGGTGCGCACGCGTAACGCCAAAATGGAGATGGTGTACTGCCTGCCAGCCGAACTGGGCGTGCCTACCACCACCAGTCCGCTGAAGAATCTGGTGCTGGATATCGACTATAACGATGCGCTGGTAGTGATTCATACCAGCCCGGGCGCGGCCCAGCTGATCGCCCGCCTGCTCGACTCCCTCGGCAAAGCCGAAGGCATCCTCGGCACAATCGCCGGTGACGACACCATCTTTATTACGCCAGCGCGCGCCTTTACGGTGAAGCAGCTGTATGACGCCGTGCTGGTGTTATTCGAACAGGAACTATAAAACCCTGTATGTTACCGGCGGTTCACCTGCCGGTAACCTTGCCTGCCCACCCGCGTTTCTCCCGCTGTTTTATCGCCAACACCTTACAAAATAACCGCTTAGCCATATTCCGCCGGGTTCTCAATGCGGGGAAGTATTGGTACGACCTTTTCGCCTGCTTAACCCTTTGCGCTATTTTACGCTGCTTTACAATTAGTGCTTAGCGGTTATCTCTTGCTTTTAGCGCGCAGCCAGCTTGATCAACCACATTGTTTCGCACAAAAAGATAATTTGATGCAGATCATTGTTTTTGCATGGAAATACACCCTCCTGGTTAAGATCCAGGCGGTTTTAATAACTTTGCGTTATAAAAATGTGCCATAAGGATAAAGAATTACAACCAATCATTATTAGCGGGATATTAATTTCATGGGTGATTAGATCTATACTTCTTTTCGTGATGCAAATCACACGAAATCAAAAAGAGAAAAACAGAAGACGAGGAAAAATACCATGAACGTTAAAACTACTATCGCCACCCTGAGTGTTCTATCTGCCCTGTCATTTGGTGCTTTCGCCGCAGATTCTATCAATGCCGAACAGGCAGCGAACCTGCAGCCGGTCGGCACCATCAGCGTCAGCGGCATTGGCGGCTCACCGATGGATATCCATCAGCAGCTGAACGCCAAAGCTGAAGCGCAAGGTGCTAAAGCCTATCGCGTTGTTGAGGCTTATAACGACAACAGCTACCACGCAACCGCGGAACTTTATAAATAAGTTTGCCGGAACAAGATGCAGTGTGAACGGCGACCCGTTTGAGAGGCGTTTGCCTCTCAGGTTGCCCACCCCATTTCAGGAGAGTGAATCATGAAAACCAAATTATCTATTGCTGTACTGAGTCTGGCTTCCGTTCTGTCTTTTGGCGCCAGTGCTGCCACCCTGGTAACCAACACCCAGGCAGAAAACCTGCAGCCGCTGAATCAGACCATTAGCGTGAGCGGCGTCGATGGCGACCAGACCAATATCCGTCAGGAACTGTCCCAGAAAGCCGATGCTCAGGGTGCCAGCCATTACCGCATCATTGAGAACAATCAGGACAACACCTTCCACGTGACGGCTGAACTGTACAAATAAACTTTAACTATCGATCCGGCGTTATGCAGTCGCCGGGAGAAGATCGACGACCCGCTTACCCTCTTCGTGCCGCAGGTTGTTGATTCTAATGAGGAGACGAATTATGAAAATCAAAACAACCATCGCAACCGCTACGCTGCTTTCTCTGTTCGCTTTTGGCGCTTCGGCTGCCCAACTGGTAACGGATGAATCCGCGCAGAATCTGCAATCTACCGGCCAGACTATTACCGTTAGCGGAACAGGCGGCTCACCTATGGATTACCGCGCTCAGCTTTCTCAGAAAGCCGATGAGCAGGGTGCCAGCGCGTATAAAGTGATTGAAGCGCGCACCGGTGACAGCTATCACCTGACTGCAGAGCTGTACAAATAATTCCTCGTCAATTCTGACGAACCCTTTGGCCCCGCCTGCCGGGGCCCTTTTTGGTTGTGCTACTGAACATTAAAGCGGAGCTGGCCTTCCAGCTCCTCTTCTGCCTCATCGAATAGCAATATCAGCGCACCATAGCGGCGTTTCTGACCTTTCCCCAGATTGATGAACGCAATTTCCAGCGGCAGCGGGATCTGCTCGCCGATGATCATTTCCCACAGATCGTCCAGATCGTGAATGGTGCGATCCGCCAGCGCGAAACGTTCGCAAAACTGACGGTAGAAATGAGCCTGATCGACGATTTCATTGAAGTCGAAACGCTCGGTTCTCATGGTGACATCCTCTCGCTACGCCAGACCGCCGAGGTGCAGCGCTTTGACTTCCAGATACTCTTCCATGCCCAGCACCGATCCTTCGCGTCCCAGCCCGGACTCTTTCACGCCGCCAAACGGCGCCAGCTCGGTCGAGACCGCACACTCGTTGATCCCAATCATGCCGGCTTCCAGCGCCGCCGAAACGCGGAACACGCGCTGCAGATTCTGCGTATAGAAGTAAGCCGCCAGACCGTATTCGGTGTTGTTGGCGCGCGCGATCACCTCAGCTTCATCGTCAAAGCGGAAGCAGGCGGCCACCGGACCGAAGGTCTCTTCCTGCGCCAGCTGCATCTCTTCATGCGCATCGGCAATCACCGTCGGCTGCCAGAAGTTGCCGCCCAGCGGATGACGCTCGCCGCCCACCAGCAGTTTCCCGCCTTTGCTCAGCGCATCTTTGACATGCTCCGCCACTTTCTCCACCGCGGACGGCTCAATCAGCGGCCCGACCACCACGCCCGGCTCCACGCCATTGCCCACTTTCAGTTTGCCCACCGCCTCAGCCAGCTGATGCACAAAGCGGTCGTATATTGCGTTGTGGATATAGAAGCGGTTAACGCTGACGCACACCTGCCCGGCGTTGCGGAATTTGTTGGCGATAGCCCCCTGCACCGCCGCGTCGATATCGGCATCGTCAAACACGATATAGGGCGCGTTGCCGCCCAGCTCCATCGAGACTTTCTTCATGGTTTCGGCCGCGTTCCGCATCAGCGTTTTCCCCACTGCGGTGGAACCGGTAAAGGAGATTTTACGCACCGCGCGGGAAGCCATAATGGCGTCGCTGATGGCGTGCGTGTCGCCAGCTACCGCGTTCAGCACGCCGTCCGGCACGCCCGCTTTTTGTGCCAGCGCCACCAGCGCAAAGGCGCTGAGCGGGGTGTTATTGGCTGGCTTGATGATGCCGGTGCAGCCGGCCGCCAGCGCCGGGCCGAGTTTGCGCGTCAGCATCGCCATCGGGAAATTCCACGGCGTGATGGCCGCGACCACGCCAATCGGCTCGCGCGTCGCCAGAATGCGCGAACCGGCTTTGGCTGGCGGGATAATTTCGCCGTTGGCGCGCTTCGCCTGCTCGGCAAACCATTGAATAAAGCTGGCGGCGTACTCTACTTCACCCTCGGCTTCCTTTAGCGGTTTGCCCTGCTCGGCGGTCATCAGCTGGCCCAGCCAGCTTTTGTGCTCAATGATCAGCTGGTACCAGCGATAAAGGATTTCGCTGCGCTGTTTGGCGGTTTTGTCGCGCCACGCCGGAAAGGCGCGCTGCGCGGCGGCAATCGCCTGTTCGGTTTCAGCCTTGCCGGCTTTCGCCACCTGCGCCAGTACCTCGCCGGTGGCCGGATTGGTGACATCAAAGGTGCTGCTGGCGGTGTGCCACTGGCCGTCAGAGAAGTAGCCAGTGTTGAACAGTTCGTGTTGTTGCAGGGAAGTGGACATCGTTATTCTCCTGTCAGTAAGCATCCTGTCAGGAAAGTATAGATGGCAATAATCGGGCAATGAGGGTCAGCGTGGCATCAGGCCAGCCGCTGCGCCAGGCAGCGGCCAGTTTCAGATTTGGATGAGGGTGTTCTGGTACTTATCCAGCATCATCGACAGCCGTTTCACCGGTTCAGTCACACTGGCCGGGGCGGCATAGTGCTGCAGCTTCTGCTGATAAACGTCCAGCTCCTGCAGCAGGCGCTCAAAGTAGTAGCGCCGTTTATCATCGCTGCTGGCCGCAATAATGCGGTCGGCGGTGGCGCGCAGCTGGCGGTGATACGCCGACAGATCGGCATTGACCGGTACCTCTGCGTTGCGCAGGCGCTGATGACCAATAATCAGCGTGAGCGCAATGCGGTATTTGTCGATATCGCCCGGGAACAGATTAAGCAGCAGGAACAGCTGCTGATAAAGCGCCGGTAAATGGTTCTCCCGCCGGCGCGCCTGATTGGTGGTCAGCGCGGCCACCGCAGCATACATAAAGCGATTCAGCAGCTTGCGTCCGGTGCGGGCTTTGGATTTGTCACGAATCAGTAAAATCACCATCATCGCCACAAAGCTGCCAATCCACTGGCCGAGCGCGTTGTCGAGAAACACGTTGAACTCAAACTTCATCGGGTTATCCAGCACCAGCACATTGATGGTGCCGATCAGCGCGCCCAGCGTACCAATCTGCCGCCGCTGTACAAAGATGCCGCCGATAAAGCCGAGTGCGCCAATCGCGATACACAACAGCAAGGCACTTTGCTGGGTGCCCGGCAATACCCAGATGAAGTAGAGCATGCCCAGCGGCACCGCAAAGGCCATGCCGTAGAAGAAGTCTTTCGCCATCATCAGCGGATTCGGCATACGCATCGCCAGCGCGGTAATCACCGCCAGCATCACCATGCAGCCGCTGCCGGAAGTCCAGCCGGTATACAGCCAGAACAGCGAACCGAGCGCGGTGGCGACAAAGGTACGCACGCCATTGATCATCGCATGATGCGTCTCCGCTGAACGCGCCTGGATCACCACCTCACGCTGCAGAATGCTCTCCTCCAGCGTGGTGATACGGCTGTTACTTTTGACGCCATTGATCAGCAGCAGATATTCGGTCGCCGCGCCGACCCAGCTGGCCAGGGTAAACGGCACGCTTTTACTGCTAACACCAATAACGCGGCGCATCAGCTTCATGCGCTTATGCACGTCGCTGACGCTGGTTATCTCTTTTTCAATCAGCAGACGATACTGCGGGGGGATGTAATCCGGGCGCGAATTCTGAATCAGGAAGGTCTCAGCGGCCTGAGTAATCAGCGTCAGCGATAGCGTGTTGAGCATTTGCAACCGGCGGCTGGTGTTGCTCCAGCGCGACGACTCCATCAGCAGCTGGCTGCGCATACCGTTGAGCGCGGTCGTGCGGCGCACCAGTGCGCTCCAGGCTTTGTCGACTTCCTCTTTATCCTCGTGTGCCACGCACAGCTGCAGCAGGCGGTAGTGCGCTACCAGCAGCGCATCCACTTCCGCATCAATCACTTTCTTGATCGAGCGCGGAGAGAACAGCATGTCGGCGAGAATGGCGCACAGGATACCGAGCACAATTTCGCTGCAGCGCTCCACGGCGAACTGCGGCGCCAGCGTCAGACCGCCGCTGGCATCTGCGGTCACCACGATGATCAGCGCAGTGTAGCCGGCGAGGCCCAGCGCGTAGGAGTTTTCGACTTTAATCAGCGATGAGAGCCAGACGCACATGCCGGCCCACAGGCAGCACAGCAGCAGCATCACCACCGGCGCGCGCACCGTCGCAATCATGATGGTGAGTGCAGCGATACAGCCGATAAAGGTGCCGATAATACGCAGAACGCCACGGTAGCGCAGTGCGCCAGAGTAGGGATCGCCGCCCGCGGCAAAGGCGGTGCCGCCAGCCACGATGCCGGCGGTCATCACCGCCCAGCGCGGCGTTTCCAGATTGAAATGAAAGCCAATCATCAGCGCTGCCACCAGCGCGAAGGTCAGCTTTACCGGGAAACGCAAAAACTCAATCATATCGCCCCCGCTTAACCAAACTCACGCAGGCGGTTGAACAGCTGCGCCATCGGCGACACTTTGGTCTGGCGGTCTTTGTCACCGGTGATCACCACGGTGGCGGTGGTCCCCGCCGGGAAGCGGTTGCCGGGTTGATCGTCAAGGCGAATACGCACCGGCACGCGCTGCGCCAGACGCACCCACTCAAGGTTGGAGTCCACGGTGGCCATGCCTTTGCTGTCGACGCTGCTGCTGCTGTTGGTCACGCCAGCCGCGATGCTGTCAACCGTGCCGCGCAGCACCGTGTTGCTGCCCAGCGGGGTAATCTCCGCGCGGAAGCCGGGACGCACACCATCCAGCTTGGTCTCTTCCATGTAGGCCAGCACGTAGAACGAGTGCTGCTGCACCAGCGCCACGGCCACCGAGCCGCGCGTGATGAATTCACCCTGATAGACGTTGAGGTTGGTGACCCAGCCGTCGGACGGCGCTTTGATGGTGGTGCGATCGAGGTCGATCACCGCCAGATCGCGCGTCGCCACCGCTTTGGCCAGCTGATGTTCGCTGGTCTGCAGGTCGCTGTTCGACTGCTCAATGGCTTCACGCGACATCGCGCTGGTACCGAGCTGGTTACGGCGCGCCGCTTCACGGCGTTTTTCGCTGACCAGCGCCTGGTAATATTCGACATCCGCCTGCGCCTCATCCAGCGCTTTCTGGTAGCGCGGACGGTCAACGATAAACAGCGTATCGCCTTTTTTCACCAGCTGGTTGTCGTGTACCGGGACGTCAGTGATCAGTCCGGTCACGTCCGGGGAGATCGCCACCACGTCGGCGGAGAATTTGGCGTCACGCGTCCACGGCGACTCGGTATAGAACACCCAGGCGCGGAAGATGATAACAACAGCGATGATAACCAGCAGGAGCGTAATGGCGTAACGCGCGATTTTTCTTATAAGCGCTTTCACTTAAAACCTCAGACGAATAGACGGGATACAAGGTAAAACACACAGCAATACAGCGCTGTGTTAAAAAGTGCCGGATGCCACACCAGATCGTAAATCCCGCTGGGCGTCAGCACGCGTTTCACCAGCCAGAACAGCGCCAGCGAAACCAGTAGTTCAATGAAGATGGGCGGAAAAGACAGCCCGAATACGACAAATACCGGAAGCACACTCATTTCGGTTCCTTAGTTCGACCTTGCCGGATTGCACCGATACCTGCCCTCATGCCCTCTGGCACGTCGGGTTGATGATAGTGGGGTGACGGATAATCTGATGACAACATTCAGGCCGCGTTGAGCTAATCATAGCGTATCATCGGGTAAACACTGCCGTGTTCAGGTGCGGTGAAGAGACCCAGCGTGCGTATAGTAACGCGCTTGACTATACGTTTTCTACATATTGTGAGCTAAATCACTTTTTAGCCAGAGTAAACAATGGAACGACTCAAAGGCATGTCCATTTTCGCCAAAGTGGTTGAATTGGGCTCATTTACCGCCGCCGCACGCCAGCTGCAGCTCAGCGTCTCGTCAATCAGCCAGATTGTTGCCAGACTGGAAGATGAGCTGCAGGTGAAGCTGCTTAACCGCAGCACCCGCAGTCTGGGCCTGACCGAAGCCGGTAAGATTTATTATCAGGGCTGCCGCCGCATGCTGGCAGAGGCCTCGCAGGTGCACGAACAGCTGTACGCCTTCAACAACACGCCGATCGGGATTTTACGCATCGGCTGCTCAACCACCATGGCGCAAAATGTCCTCTCCGCCATGACCAGCGAGATGCTGCACGAATACCCGGGACTGAGCGTCAACCTGATGACCGGCATACCGGCGCCGGACCTGATTGCTAACGGGCTGGATGTGGTGATACGCGTCGGTGAGCTGCAGGATTCCAACCTGTTCTCGCGCCGGCTGGGCGCCATGCCGATGGTGGTATGCGCGGCGAAGAGTTACCTGGCCCAGCACGGCACGCCGGAAAAGCCGGCTGAAATCGACAACTTTTCCTGGCTGGAGTACAGCGTGCGCCCGGATAACACCTTCGAGCTGGTGGCGCCGGAAGGCCTGGTGACGCGCCTGACACCGCAGGGCCGTTTTGTCACCAATGATTCGCAGACGCTGATTCGCTGGCTGAAAGCGGGCTGCGGTATCGCCTATGTGCCGCTGATGTGGGTGATTGATGAGATTAACGCCGGTGAGATCGATATTTTGTTCCCGCAGTATCACTCGGAGCCGCGCCCGGTGTATGCCGTCTATACCGAGAAGGATAAGCTGCCGCTCAAGGTGCAGGTGTGTATCAATTATCTGACCGAGTATTTCAGGCAGGTGGCGAGGCAGTATCAGCAGCACCGCAAAAGTTAGCCGGGGTGGCGCGCGGGTATTGCTGGCCTTAAGGACGCAGACGGAGAAATGCGGGGCAGTTATGCATGCAAGGTCACCCTGAAAGGTGACCTGGCAAAACAATTGCGTAATGCCGCTCAGTTAAGTACCAAATTCAATTACCGCAGATTTCGTAGCGGCGCGATTAATCGCGCGTACTACTAGCAGCACCGTTCCCATCCATGCTTCGCGCAATAAATTGCGCCGCTACCAAAGTGTGCGTGCTGTTTACTCATAACTGACAAGCATTGTACAAACCCATTGCGCGGTTTTGACAGGGTGCGCACTGATGCGCACCAGCATGAACCTTAAGCCGTTCCGCCCACGGTAATTTTATCCAGCTTCAGCGTGGGCTGACCTACGCCGACCGGCACGCTCTGGCCCTCTTTACCGCACACGCCGACGCCCTTATCCAGCGCCAGATCGTTACCGACCATGGAAATCTGCTGCATCGCCTCAATGCCGGAGCCGATCAGCGTCGCGCCTTTCACCGGTTTGGTGACTTTGCCGTTCTCGATCAGATAAGCCTCGGAGGTCGAGAACACAAACTTGCCGGAGGTGATATCGACCTGGCCGCCGCCAAAGTTAGGGGCATACAGACCATACTCCACACTCTCAATGATCTCCTGCGGCGTCGATTTACCCGCCAGCATATAGGTGTTGGTCATGCGCGGCATCGGCAGGTGCGCATAGGATTCACGACGACCGTTACCGGTAGGCGGCACGCCCATCAGACGCGCATTGAGCTTGTCCTGCATATAGCCTTTCAGCACGCCGTTTTCGATCAGCACGTTGTATTGTCCCGGCACGCCTTCATCATCCACCGCCAGCGAACCACGCAGCCCTTGAAGGGTACCGTCGTCAACCACGGTGCAGAGTTCGGACGCCACCAGCTGGCCCATCTTACCGCTGAAGACGGAAGTCTCGCGGCGGTTGAAATCCCCTTCCAGACCGTGGCCCACCGCTTCGTGCAGCAGCACGCCTGGCCAGCCCGCACCCAGCACCACCGGCAGCGTACCGGCTGGCGCCGCGACGGCGGACAGGTTAACCAGCGCCATGCGCACCGCTTCTCGCGCCCAGACATCGGCCCGTACATCACCGCTCTCATCGGCAAGGAAGAATTCGTAGCCGGTACGCGCACCGCCGCCGCTGGCGCCGCGCTCGCGTTTACCCTGATCTTCCACCTGAACGCTAATGGACAGGCGCACCAGCGGACGAATATCCGCCGCCAGCGTACCGTCGGTGGCGGCGACCAGCACCTGCTCGTAGACGCCGCTCAGGCTGGCATTCACTTCCTGCACGCGCGGATCGGTGGCGCGTGCCACTTTATCAACCCGGTGCAGCAGCGCGATTTTGTCTTCGCGCGTCAGGCTGTCCAGCGGATTGACCGGCGCGTACAGCGAACGGTTAAGCACCGCGGAGAGCGCGTGCGCTTTGCCATTGCCCTGCTCGCGCACGATACTGCGCGCCGCTTCGGACGACTGGCGCAGGGCGTTGAGGCTGATTTGATCGGCATAGGCAAAACCGGTTTTCTCCCCGCTTACCGCGCGGACGCCCACACCCTGATCGATATGATAAGAGCCATCTTTAATGATTTTGTCTTCCAGCACCCAGGATTCATGGAAGCTGGACTGAAAATAGAGATCGGCATAGTCCAGACGACGTTCTGAAAGCTGCCCTAACAGGGAAAAAAGGTCCTGCTGATTAATGCTGTTCGCAGCTAGTAACTGCTCACTTACCAGATTCAGAGTCATCGTTTCTCACTCATTATGTGCTCGGATAGTCATAGCCTGCGGCAATTCCCCGACGGCGTCAAATTCACTTCTTATCGGCTTCGCGCGGTTTGCGCAGCACTTCATTGATTTCCGGCTTATCCAGCGGTCCGCTGATGTGATAGCGCAGCAGCGAAATCTTATTCCACAACGGTGCCAGCACCTTGCTGGCGGCAAAAACCGCCGCGCCGACCACCGGGTTAATCACAAACGCGGTGGCCACGCCAACCGAGGCGCCGATCTCCGGTGCCACCACCGCTTCCATGTCGATTTGCCGCTGCACCAGATCTATTTTGCCCTGCATGGCGATATCCGCTTCGAGGCCATCCACCAGCAGGTTATCGGTGCGCATCACGCCGTTTTCAATCCACGCCGTGCCGTTGATCGAATCAAACCAGAAACCTTCATTAAAGGTATCGCTAAAATCGAAGCGCAGCTTACGCAGCAGGGCATCGAAGCTCACCAGCCGCAACAACTGTCCGGCACGACCGGTGTTCACATCCGCAATCTGCCCTTTGCCGAAGTGAGTTTTCAGCGTGCCGCTCAGCGTCTTTTCTGAAGGCTGCCACGGTGCGGAGCGCCAGTGCAGGTCATAATCAATTTTAAACGGCGCATCGCGCAGCGGCGTGTTCATGCCAAACCAGTTGGTGGCATCATTGATATTTTTGCCGCTCAGGCTGCCTTTTAACGAGGTGCGCTGCTCGCCCGCTTTGTTCACCCATTCACCCGCGACATTGAGCTTCGAGCTGCCGGTATCGACGCTGCCGTTAGTGAGTGCTAACGTCTCTCCCTGCGGCTGGAGCCTGGCCTGGATGTGGCCGAACTTCTGCCCGCGCAGCCAGCACTCAGCGCAGTTGAGCTGCAGCGCTGGCCAGCTGCGGAAATCAATGCCGCTGTCCCCGCTGAACGGCGAGGAGGCCTTGCCCGCTTCGTCGTCACTCCATTGCGGATTGTAATAAAGATAGCTCAGGTCGATTTGCCACGGCGCGTGTTGTGCAGTTCGCAGGCTGCCGCGCGCTTCGCGGCTCTCCAGCTGCAGTTGCGTGCTGCCGCCCGCGCCCTGAGTCACCGTGGCATTAACATCGTGCCACTGCTGGCCGCCGAGCGTCAGGGCCGGAGTGCGCAACGTCACATCGCCCGGCAGCAGTGCGCCGCCGATGTCCGTCTCGCCCTGCGCATTGCGTGAACCCGTCGCGCCGGTCATCAGCCCCAGCCAGGCTTCGCCGTCCAGCGCCGGCAGATTGAGTACCATCCCGCGCCGATCCGGTAGCGCCGGCGTGCTTTTGGCATCATTCAGCCAGATACCGCGATCGACGCGCAGCTGCGGCTCCAGCAGCCAGCGGCTGTTAAAGCGATGGTGCTCACGCACGCTGCCGCTGAGGTTAAAACTGTGCAAATCGCCGCTGGCATTAATGGCGATGGGCAGTGCCTCACCGGCCTCTTTATCCAGTGGTGGAGGTAAGTGACTGCTCACTGTCTTGCCGTCACCGTTGATATCAACCTTGTAGCGCGCCCCACCCTGATGCGGCAGCGTGATGTCGACATTGCCCTGCCACGCCAGACTGCCGCCCAGCTTACTGCTTATACTGGCAGGCAGCATGGCCAGTTTTGCCGGCTGCCAGTCGCCCAGCAGTTTGACGTTAACGCCAAAATCATCGGGATTTTCCGTGGTGCTGAAACGCACGCCGATGGGCTGACCGAACCAGTTGGCCTGCAGCTCTTCACTCTCCAGGTTTCCGTTGTTGTAGCGGAAACGTCCGGTCAGGTTTTTCAGCGTGGTGTTAAGCGGCTTAATGTGCAGGCTGTTGTTATTCAGCACCACGTTGCCGCTGGCGTGCACCAGTTCCCCATCCAGCGGAATATCCAGGTTGAGCGAACCACGCACGTTGCCGCCAATCTGCAGCTGCTCCAGCGCCGCACCCAGCGTGGATTTGAGCGGCGTGCGGGCGAAATAGTCAGCGATATCTTTACCTTCGCCGCTCAAATCACCGTCAATGATCAGCTTCTCTTTCAGGTAATCCGGGATTACCGCACTGACGTTGCGCGCGTCCACCGCGCCCAGCCGGGTTTGCGCCGCCTTCATCCACAGACCATCGTTAATAAAATCGAGGTCGATATCGAGGTTTTGCAGCGCCGGCCAGCCCGGCTGGAACTGGAAGGTAGCATTGCGCACCGGCACGGCCACTTCAAACATGCCGTCGTGGTGCTTAAACGGGAACAGACGCGGATCGCCGGCAAACAGCAGCGTGGCATTCTCCACCTGGCCGCCTTTGACCGCTTCGCTGAGATACTGCGTCAGATCGTGGCCCATCAGCGGCTCGGGGAAGTAGCGCCAGGCATCACCGGCGTCGGTGACGCGAATCCCGGCAAGAATGTCGAGGCGCGGCGCTTTACCGACATTTTGCTGATAGCGGAAATCGCCGCGCGCCCACAGCGAACGTGCCTGCACGTCCAGCTGCTGGCCATCCAGCGTCAGGCCGTTGCCATCGCGCAGCCAGTTAATCCTGCCGGTGACCTGCTGAATCTGTAACGGCGCCTGGAACATATCGCCGTACGGCACTTCGGCCTGGCCCATCTGCACATCCAGCTGGCCGTGGTTCAGACTGCCGCTGGCGCTGCCGCTCAGATTGCTGATGCCCGGCAAAAGCTGCCAGTGCTGCCACGCCAGATCGCGCCAGCGCGCCTGCAAACGCGTCTGCTCCGGCTGCGCCAGCGGAATATCCAGCGCCAGCGCGTCGATATAGCCGCGCGGCTGCAGCGCCCGCCAGTTATCCAGCAGCGTAGGCGAGAGCGGCGCAAACAGCGGCACCAGCGGTGCCAGACGCTGCAGATCAAGACGGGTGGCACGCACCCGCACTTCCGCTGCACTGTTCGCGCCGATCATCTGTTTATCTTCCGGCTTCCACAGCAGGGCGATATGGCCGGCATCCCAGGCCACGCCGTCAGTCATCAGCCGGGTTTGCGGCACCGTCAGGCTCCAGCCATTCTGGTAGCGCGCCAGATGCGCGGTCAGGCCATCCACCTGCAGCTGATGATCGCCCTGCTCGCCGCGCCAGCGCGCGCCGCCTTTGCTCAGCAGCAGATCGCCCGCGTACACCTCACCGTCGCGCAGGTTGACCCACGCGGCCAGGCTGAAACGCGCGCTTTGCAGGCTGGTATTATCACGCAGCCAGCGGCCAATCCACGGGCGCACGTCCACGTCATCGGCCTGCATCCAGATGCGGCCGTCGTTGAGTAAGCCGTTGGTATCGTTAAGATCGAGCCGTACCTGCACCACGCCGTGCTGGCCGGTGAAGCTGGACAGGCTCACTTCGCCTTCGGCGCGATGGCGGTTGTCCTCGTTCAGCCAGGTAAGGCGGGGAATCGCCAGTTCGGCATGCTGGCCGGAAGGCGTGAGAAAACGGATGCTGCTGTCGCGCAGATCGAAATGGTCAAACTGGCGTAAGAACAGATCGTTGATTTGGGCCGGTTTGAAGCTGTTTTTTTGCTCGTCGCTGGTGAGCAACGGACGGTTGGTTGCCAGCCGCAGCTGCCAGAAGGTGAGATCGCGAAACTGCCAGCGCCAGTGCAGCAGCGACTGCCACACATTGAGCGCCAGCGTAACGCGGCCAATCTGCAGCTCGCCATCTTTATCCATGTCGATACGCAGATCGCGTACCTGCAGGGTCGGGCCAAAATTCTCCCATTTTCCCTGAATTTCACTGGCATCGATGGTGACGCCGCTGACGCGCGAAAGGGTGTGCAGCACCTCGCCGCGATAGCTGTTGAGATGCGGCATCACAAGGCGCAGCCCGCTGACCAGCAGCGCCACAATGACGATGATTGCGGCGAGCAGCAGTAACAAAATCCCCGGCAACCGCCTCACACACCTCTCCTTGCTTTCCGTTGGGTTACGGCGTTCAACCTCACGACTTACATCATGACGACGTCAAACTGCTCCTGCGTGTAGAGCGGTTCAACCTGTACTTTGACCTGCTTGCCGACAAAAATTTCCACTTCGGCCAGCGCGTGCGACTCATCGCTTTTCAGCGCTTCACCCACTGCGGGCGACACGTACACCAGGAAGCTGTCGGAGTCGTAAGCGTGATGCACGCGGACGATTTCACGCATGATTTCATAACACACGGTCTCCACCGTCTTCAGCGAACCGCGCCCCTGACACACCGGGCAATCGGCACACAGCACGTGCTCAATGCTTTCGCGCGTGCGTTTGCGCGTCATCTCGACCAGCCCCAGCGCGGAGAAGCCGTTGATGCTGGTTTTGACGCGATCTTTGCTCAGCGCGCTCTCCAGCGAGTGCAGCACGCGCCGGCGATGATCGTCATTATTCATGTCGATAAAGTCGATGATGATAATGCCGCCGAGATTACGCAGCCGCAGCTGGCGCGCAATCGCCTGCGTGGCTTCGATATTAGTATTAAAAATGGTTTCGTCGAGGTTGCGGTGGCCGACAAACGCACCGGTGTTAATGTCCACCGTGGTCATCGCTTCGGTCTGGTCGATAATCAGGTAACCGCCAGATTTCAGTTCCACCTTGCGCTCGAGCGAGCGCTGAATCTCGTTCTCCACATCATAGAGATCGAAAATCGGCTGCTTGCCGTTGTACAGCTCCAGCTTGCTGGCCATCTCCGGAATATATTCGCTGGTAAATTCCACCAGCAGATCGCAGGTCAGGCGCGAATCGACGCGAATGCGATCCAGCGCTGCGCCGGCGAAATCGCGCAGCACGCGCTGCGCCAGCGCCAGCTCGCCGTACAGCAGACAGCGCGTCTGGTTACGCTTCTTACGCTCGCTGACTTTGGTCCACAGGCGCTTTAAAAATGCCGCGTCCTGCGCCAGCTCTTCTGCGCCAATGCCTTCTGCGGCGGTACGAATAATAAAGCCGCCGAGATCGTCACAGTAAGCGGCAACCACCGCTTTCAGCCGCTCACGTTCGGCCTCGCTTTCAATGCGCTGTGAGACGCCCACGTGTGAAGCCCCCGGCATAAAGACCAGGTAGCGCGACGGCAGCGTAATATCGGTGGTGAGGCGGGCGCCTTTGGTGCCGAGCGGATCTTTCACCACCTGCACCATTAAATCCTGTCCCTGACGCACCAGCTCGGCGATATCGCGCACGATAAAGTTCTTCTTCTCATCACCCGCCACGCATTCGGTGTGCGGCATGATGTCCGAGGCGTGCAGAAAGGCCGCTTTGTCCATGCCGATATCGACAAATGCCGCCTGCATGCCCGGCAGTACCCGGCTGACGCGCCCTTTGTAGATATTGCCGACAATACCGCGCCGCGCTTCGCGCTCAATATGGATTTCCTGCAGAATGCCGCCGTCAATATAGGCAACACGGGTTTCAGAAGGTGTCACATTTACCAGCAGTTCAGCCGTCATCTTGTCCCCTTAACGCACGCAGCGACTGAAAATGGCTCAGCAGTTCGCTGGTTTCCACCAGCGGCAATCCCACTACGGCGTGATAACTTCCATTGATGCGGCGCACAAAGTTGCCGCCCAGGCCCTGAATACCGTACGCGCCGGCTTTATCCATCGGCTCGCCGCTGGCGATATAGTGCGAAATTTCCTCTGCCGTGATAGTGCGGAATGTCACGTCTGTGGTGACCAGGCAATCCAGCTCGCCCTGCGCATCGGCCAGCGCCACGGCCGTCATGACCTGATGGGTTTGCCCGGCCAGTTTACCCAGCATCTGCGCGGCATGCGCCGCATCATGCGGTTTCTCCAGTACTTCGCCATTCAGCACCACGATGGTGTCAGCGCCCAGCACCGGCAGATCCTGTGGTGCTATCCGCACGCCGGCTCGCGCCTTATCGCTGGCCAGACGCCGCACATAAGACTCCGCCGCTTCGCCCGGCTGACGCTGCTCTTCAACATCGGTAATCAGGCGCTCAAACTGCAGGCCAAGCTGCGTTAACAGCTCGCGCCGACGCGGTGAGCCGGAAGCCAGGTAGAGGGTTATCATTGTATTCCTTATTGCACAGCAAACTGACGGCGAATCTTTCTCATCAGTAAGAATAGCCAGGGCCACAGGATACCGTCGACCACGCTACTCCAGAAGATTTCCGGGCGGAAGGAGACGTTGATGACCAGAAATTCTGCCCAGAAAACAATCACATCAACCGCCAGCGACAGCACCATAACCATTAATGCCTGCTGCCACAACGCCAGATTGCGGAATAGCTGAAATTTAAAGGCCACCAGATAGGCGATAATGCTGAACGCCAGCGCACGCACGCCCAGCGTTGAGCCGGCGACCAGATCCATAATGGCGCCAAGAAAAAAGCCGGTGCCCACGTTGACCCGGTGCGGCAGCGCCAGCACCCAGTAGATCAGGATCAGCAACAGCCACGATGGCCGGAACATGTAAATCTGATCCGGCCACGGCATGATTTGCAGGATAAGCGCAACAAGGAAGGACAGCCAGATCACCCAACGCCCCTGGCTGCGATATCGACTCAAGGCTGGCCTCCGCGCGAGTTCGCCGGATTACCCTGCGAACGGCTGCTGGCGGCGGGCTGTGGCGGCCCCATCTGCTGATTTTGCTGCATCATGGCGGGTGCCGGCGGCCCCATTTCGCCCGCGGGCGGCAGCACCTGCGGCATCATCTGCATCAGGCGCTCGTTGGCCACGCGATGCACTTCATCCGGTGCCATCGGCATGTCGCCGTTCTTATCCGCACCCCACAGCAGCAGCAGGTAGCGCAGACGCTGCAGACCGGCGGTCGGACGCGCCTGAATCACGGTATAGGCACGCTGCGTATCCACTTTCACTGACGACACCACGCCGACCGGATACCCTTCCGGGAAGCGTCCGCCCAGGCCCGACGTCACCAGCACATCACCGACGCGAATATCCGTATTGCCCGGCAGATGCTCCAGCTGCAGATCTTCGCTGCAGCCGTTACCGGCGGCGATGACGCGAATATCGTTACGCAGCACCTGAATCGGCAGGGCGTGCGAGGCATCGCAGATCAGCAGCACGCGGCTGGTCATCTGCCCTACCGCCACCACCTGGCCGACCACGCCTTTATCGCTGATCACCGGCTGGCCTTCATACACGCCGTTGACGCTGCCTTTATCGATGATCACCTGATCGGTGTAAGGATCGGTGCCGGTGGAGATCACCTGGGTCACCATTTTGTGCTCATCCTGACGCAGCGGCGAGCCGAGCAGCTCGCGCAGACGCGCGTTTTCCTGCTTGTATTGCCCCAGCATCAGCAGGTCACTGTTTTTCAGGAAGAGCTCACGGCGCAGCGCTTTGTTTTCCAGCTCCAGCTGCTGGCGCGAGGCCAGCGTTTCGGAAACGCCGTCAAGAAGCTGTCGTGGCCCGTTGGCCAGGAAGTAAAATGGACTGACCGACGTGTCCAGGTAGTTGCGGATCTGGGAGAACGTGCTGATCCGGCTATCGGCGACAATAATCGCGATAGCCACAATCACGGCCAGAAACAGGCGCAACTGCAGGGAAGGTCCCCTGCTAAAAATCGGCTTCATAAATTCTGCGAATTCCTCGACATCAGGGAAGAAGCGTGAGTGTCAGCACTCACGCCTCCAGGGCTGGACGCTATACGCCGTCGTGCGCAGCGTCGCCAGTTACCCCGCATCCTGCAAACCGCAGTGACGACGTTGTGCCGCTGCTGCCCGGTGCCTGCTGCTGAGGCTGCCGTGCGGCATGCGATGGCCGTCATCCTGCCGTTGTGCTGATTTTGGGTATCGTCGCTATTCCCTGCGCAATTTGACCACGGTCTCAGCCGGAGAGGAATTACTCCTCGCTGAACAAATCGCCGCCATGCATGTCGATCATTTCCAGTGCTTTACCGCCGCCGCGCGCTACGCAGGTCAGCGGATCTTCTGCGACTACCACCGGAATACCGGTCTCTTCCATCAGCAGACGATCCAGGTTACGCAGCAGCGCGCCGCCACCGGTCAGCACCATACCGCGCTCGGAGATGTCAGACGCCAGCTCCGGCGGGCACTGCTCCAGCGCGACCATCACGGCACTGACGATACCGGTCAGTGGCTCCTGCAGCGCTTCCAGGATTTCATTCGAGTTCAGCGTAAAGCCACGCGGCACGCCCTCAGCCAGGTTACGGCCGCGCACTTCGATCTCGCGCACTTCGTCACCCGGATAAGCCGAACCGATCTCATGCTTGATACGCTCAGCGGTGGCTTCACCAATCAGCGAGCCGTAATTACGGCGCACGTAGTTAATGATAGCTTCATCGAAGCGATCGCCACCAATACGCACAGAAGAAGAGTAAACCACGCCGTTCAGGGAGATAACCGCGACTTCGGTCGTACCGCCACCGATATCCACCACCATCGAGCCGGTCGCTTCTGACACTGGCAGACCCGCGCCGATTGCCGCGGCCATGGGTTCTTCAATCAGGAACACTTCACGGGCACCGGCGCCCTGCGCCGATTCGCGGATGGCACGACGCTCAACCTGGGTCGCACCGACCGGCACGCACACCAGCACGCGTGGGCTGGGGCGCATAAAGCTGTTGCTGTGCACTTGCTTGATGAAGTGCTGGAGCATTTTTTCAGTCACGAAGAAGTCGGCGATAACGCCATCTTTCATCGGACGGATAGCTGCGATGTTACCCGGCGTACGGCCAAGCATCTGCTTTGCATCATGACCAACAGCCGCTACGCTCTTTGGGGAGCCGGCGCGATCCTGACGAATGGCAACCACAGAAGGCTCGTTCAGCACGATGCCTTGTCCTTTTACGTAAATCAGGGTATTCGCGGTACCCAGGTCAATGGACAAGTCATTGGAAAACATGCCACGAAATTTTTTAAACATACTAAGGGATAATCCTGCAAGCTGGGGGCGGAAAATAAAATCCGCCTACTTTACCAACCACGCGAAGCCGCTACAAGGCGCAAAAACGTTCTGCTTCGGTGAAAAACCAGGCTGAATAATTTTTCGCGGCGGTGCTGCCGTCCGACACCGGCGTTAAACGGCGCTAAGCTGCCGCTCTAAACGCAAATTCACCCGCCGGTCGCGGGTGAATTCCGACATAAAATCTAACATTTCCCGCCGCCGATCGCGCCGGCTGCGCACGGCATAAAAGCGAAAAATAGCCGCCTGCTGCCGTATCTGTGGCTGACGCGCTAAATCCGGTAACGTTGCGAGTGTTTCTTCACATTACTGTTCACCGGCAGCGAAGGGGCAAAAAAGTCGCCCTGGCCGCCCGCGACGCCCAGCCCGGCCAGCGTTTGCCACTCCGCGCGCGTGCGTACACCGGCGGCAAAGACTTTGGTGGGCGTGGATTTACACACTTCCAGCAAACTTTGCACGAACAGCTGATTTTCTGTACGGCGCTCAATGTTGCGAATCAGACCCGGGTCGAGCTTGATCAGCTCAATCGGGAACTGCTTGATGTAAGCGCTACTCACCACCGTTAATCCGGCCTGATCTACCGCAATCCGACAGCCAAACGCGGTCAGCATACGGAAAACCGGCACTAAACGATTGATGTGTTGACAAACATCCGCCTCAGCAAGTTCAAATAAAAATCGTTTTCTTTGCGATTTACTGCACTGCAGCAGCAATTTTTGCAGCCAGCGCTGGAACGGCCGTTGCAGCAGCGAATCGATATTCACCGGCAGCGCCAGCGTTTCATCCGGCCAGACCTCCGACAGCGCCGCAATACGCATGACCAGCTGGCGATCCCAGCTGTCGGCCATGCCAAGCTGCAGCACCAGCGGCATGAACTCTGCCGACACCACCTCTTTATCGCCGTCGAACACGCGCGCCAGCATTTCACGGTGATGCACTTTGCCGTCCAGCAGCACCGCCGGTTTCTGGTACAGACGCGGGCCGCCGCGGTTTACGGTGTTTTCCAGCAGGGTGCGCCAGCGCACGCTGCCGCGCCCCATCTCCAGCGTATTGCCCTCGCCCACCGACCAGTTGTTGCCGCCCTGCAGCGCCGCCCGGCGCGTGGCCAGTTCGACATTCTCCATCACCTGCGACACCGACTCGCCGCTGCGCCAGGCGCTGATGCCAATGTGGATCAGATCATCGCGATCCACCATGCGCATCGGCGGCAGCGAATCCACCGCGTTGATCAGCTGGTCGGCAATGCTGTTGGCCTCTTTCAAAGTGCGGTGCGGCAGCAGTACGGCAAAGTCGCTGCGGAAATAGCGCGCCAGCAGCGCACCCGGATAGCGCAGCACGAAGGTGGAGAGCATGTTTACCAGGTCGAACAGGTATTCATCGACCAGGGTCGGTCCGAGGGTTTCATGCAGGGTATCGAGGTCCGGCAGCCGCACCATCATCACCACACCGTGCGTGCCAACGTCTTCCTGGTCTTCCAGCAACGTGGCCAGTTGGTTATCGAAAAACAGGCGATTATTCAGGCCGGTACGCGAATCCTGCGCGGCAAAGGTGCGGATTAAGGTGTCGATACGCAGACGCTGCTCGCCGGCTTCCTGTAAATCCCCCAGCAGCAGATCGATAGCGCGGCTGGCTTTCGGCGGCCATTCGGCGATGGTATCGCTGCGTGGCGCGCGCTCGCCAGCCAGAATGCGCTCCGCGCGCGCCTCCAGCCGCTCCATATGCTGCCAGCGGCGGTTAAGCCAGCGGTGCGTCATCACCAGCAGTGCCGACATGATCGCCACCACCGTCAGCAGAATAATCAGCGTGTAGGCACCGGTGAACGAGCGGAACCAGGTTTTGGCGGGATCGAGCACCACCACGCGCAGCGCCATGCCCGGCGCGTGCACCAGCGGCACATCCAGTTGAATGAAACGGTTGGGCTCGTCTTCCAGCATCGGATTTTCATGGCGCGCGAGGCGGAACAGCACGGTATCATCGTGATGCAGTTCCAGCTGTTCGGCATTGATGACGGGCATCAGGCGCGTCAGCCACTGCGTCAGTTCCTGCGGTGACTGGTTTGCCAGCGCTTTATCGACTTCCGTCGCCAGCGTCTGTACACGGTTCTCTACGCGCTGCTGCGACAGCCAGATAAAACTAAAAGCGCAGCCTACCAGCATCAGTAACATCGCCAGTAAGCTTAATAAGGTAATAAACGCAGAAAACTTGGTTGTTAATCGCATCCCTGTGCCTGTATCACTGCGGTTTATGAACGCCAGCCAACGGTTCGCGCCAGCTGCGCTGGTGCAAACCTGAGCAAATTATCACAATTACCGATCCAAATCAGCGCCCGCCCGGCGCCGGTTTCGCCACCCTGCGGCGCGAGTATAACGTCAAAGTGTGAAGCGCTGGCTTCCGGGGCGGCTTTTTCGTCCTATTCTCAACAGAACGCACCGGCCAGGAAATTTCACATTTTGCCAGCGAAAGTGGCGCGCCGGGCAGCGTTTGATCATGCTAGCTGCAGTTAATCGATTTGCCGGAGAACGCCATGAAGCGCACGCACATCCTTACCGAAGCCGATGTTACGCCGGAAAGCATTTTTAATCTGCGCCGCCGCCAGGTGCTGAAAGCGCTGGGGCTTGGCGCTGCCGCGGCCAGCCTGCCCGGCGGCGCACAGGCCGATGTGCTGAGCTGGTTTAAGGGCAATGACAGGCCGCCGGCGCCTGCCGGACGCGATCTGCAGTTCAGTAAACCGGCCCAGTGGCAGGCGGACCTGCCGCTGACGCCGTTTGATAAAGTCGCAGGCTACAACAACTTCTACGAATTTGGTCTCGACAAAGCCGATCCCGCCGCCAATGCCGGCACGCTGAAAACCGACCCGTGGCAATTGCGCATTGAGGGCGAAGTGGCGAAGCCGATGACGCTGGATATGGACGACATCTTCAAGCGCTTCGCCATGGAGCAGCGTATCTATCGCATGCGCTGCGTTGAAGCCTGGTCGATGGTGATTCCCTGGGTAGGCTTTGAACTTAACAAGCTGCTGAAGCTGGCTGAACCCACCAGCAATGCCCGCTATGTCGCCTTCCAGACGCTATACGCGCCCGATCAGATGCCGGGACAAAAGGACCGCTTTATCGGCGGCGGGCTGGATTATCCCTATGTTGAAGGCTTGCGGCTGGACGAAGCGATGCATCCGCTGACGCTGCTCAGCACCGGCGTTTACGGCAAAGCGCTGCCGCCGCAAAACGGCGCGCCGATTCGCCTGACGGTGCCGTGGAAATATGGCTTCAAAGGGATTAAGTCGATCGTCAAAATTACCCTGACGCACGATCGTCCGCCTACCACCTGGAGCCAGATCGCCGCTAACGAGTATGGCTTCTACGCTAACGTGAATCCGCACGTCAACCACCCGCGCTGGTCGCAGGCGACTGAGCGCTTTATCGGTGCGGGCGGCATTCTCAAGGTGGAACGCCAGCCGACGCTGCTGTTCAACGGTTATGCTAAAGAGGTGGCCTCGCTGTATCGCGGTCTCGATTTACGGGAGAACTACTGAGTGCGCCTGACATTACGCCACGTTACGCTGCTGAAAGTGGTGCTGCATCTGGCGGCGTTTGTGCCGCTGGTGTACCTGTTTCTGGCGGCAAATCAGGGCTGGCTGAGCGCCGATCCGGCGAAAGATATCCAGCATTTTACCGGCCGCATGGCGCTGAAGCTGCTGCTGGCGACGCTGCTGGTGAGCCCGCTGACGCGTTATCTGAAGCAGCCGCTGCTGATTCGTACCCGCCGGCTGCTCGGCCTGTGGTGCTTTGCCTGGGCCTGTCTGCATCTCACCAGCTACTATCTGCTGGAACTGGGTTACGATCATCTGCGATTACTCGGCAGTGAGATTGTCTCGCGCCCCTATTTGTTACTGGGCATGATCAGCTGGATTATTCTGTTTGCTCTCGCCATCACCTCTTTTCAGCGCGCCCAGCGCAAACTGGGACGCCGCTGGCAAACGCTGCACAACGGCATCTATCTGGTCGCGATCCTCGCGCCTGTCCACTATCTTTGGTCAGTGAAAGTGCTGTCACCGCAGCCGTGGATTTATGCCCTGCTGGCGCTGGCGCTGTTAGGCTGGCGTTACAATAAGTTGCGTAAACTTCTGCGCCGATAATCCCCGCAAGGTTGTTTTCCTGCTGCGAGATCTGTTAAAAGGTGTGGCCTTCGGGCCTCGCCGGATCAACTTCGCAGATAAGACCAGTATTTTGCTGCGAATTGCCTCGAAACGGATATAATGCCCGGCTTTATTGCAAGCGAAGTCTTCTTTTTCACTCTGAAGAGTGACAAATGAAGGATGTCGCGGTATTTTACGCGATGCCTCACTGATTGCAGGAGATAGCCGCAAGATGGCGCATAAATTTCACATACTGCTGTTAAACGGACCCAACCTGAACCTGTTGGGAACGCGCGAGCCTGACAAGTATGGTCACACGACGCTGGCGCAGATTGTCAGCGATCTGACGCAACAGGCCGACCAGCACCATGTGAAATTGAGTCATTTGCAATCGAATGCGGAATACCAGCTGATTGATCGTATTCACGAAGCCCGCGGCAACGTCGATTACATCATCATTAACCCGGCTGCGTTTACGCACACCAGCGTTGCCCTGCGCGATGCGCTGTTGGCGGTTAGCATTCCTTTTATTGAGGTGCATCTCTCTAATGTGCATGCACGCGAACCGTTCCGACATCACTCCTATCTTTCCGATGTATCTGCCGGCGTCATCTGCGGACTGGGCGCCGACGGCTACTCGTGGGCTTTACAAACGGCCGTAAAACGCCTGTCACATTCCAATTAAACAGAGTACGGAACCACACTCATGGATATTCGTAAAATTAAGAAACTGATCGAACTGGTTGAAGAGTCCGGCATCGCTGAGCTGGAAATCTCTGAAGGCGAAGAGTCGGTTCGCATCAGCCGTTCACCTGCCAATGTCGGTTACCCTATGATGCAGCAGGCTTATGCTGTTCCGGCTCCACAGCCTGCGCTGGCTGCTGCGGTTGCACCTGCTGCTGCGCCTGTCGCTGCAGAAGCGGCTAAACCTGAAGTCAGCGGCCACATCGTGCGTTCGCCGATGGTCGGTACCTTCTATCGCACCCCAAGCCCGGACGCCAAAGCGTTTGTGGAAGTGGGTCAGAAAGTGAACGCTGGCGACACCCTGTGCATCGTTGAAGCGATGAAAATGATGAACCAGATCGAAGCCGATAAATCCGGCGTTGTGAAGGCGATCCTGGTGGAAAGCGGCCAGCCGGTTGAATTCGACGAGCCGCTGGTCGTCATCGAATAACGAGGCGAAGCATGCTGGATAAAATTGTCATTGCTAACCGTGGTGAGATTGCGCTGCGCATTCTGCGTGCCTGTAAAGAACTGGGCATCAAGACTGTGGCGGTACACTCCACGGCAGACCGCGACCTGAAGCACGTGCTGCTGGCGGACGAAACCGTCTGCATCGGCCCGGCGCAGTCGGTCAAAAGTTATCTTAATATTCCGGCGCTGATCTCCGCCGCCGAAATCACCGGCGCGGTTGCGATCCACCCGGGCTACGGCTTCCTCTCTGAGAACGCCGATTTCGCCGAGCAGGTTGAGCGCTCTGGCTTTATCTTCATCGGTCCGAAAGCCGACACCATTCGCCTGATGGGCGACAAAGTGTCAGCGATCAACGCGATGAAAAAAGCCGGCGTACCGACCGTACCAGGCTCTGACGGTTCGCTGACCGACGACATGGAGAAAAACCGTGCCATCGCCAAGCGCATCGGCTACCCGGTGATCATCAAAGCCTCTGGCGGCGGCGGCGGTCGCGGTATGCGCGTTGTGCGCAGCGACAAGGATCTTGAGCAGTCCATCAACATGACGAAAGCGGAAGCCAAAGCGGCTTTCAACAACGACATGGTGTACATGGAGAAATTCCTCGAGAATCCACGCCACATCGAGATTCAGGTTCTGGCCGATGGTCAGGGCAACGCCATCTATCTGGCCGAGCGTGACTGCTCCATGCAACGTCGCCACCAGAAAGTGGTCGAAGAAGCACCAGCACCGGGCATCACGCCGGAACTGCGTCGCTACATCGGCGAGCGCTGCTCTAACGCCTGCGTGGAGATCGGCTATCGCGGTGCCGGTACGTTCGAGTTCCTGTATGAAAACGGTGAGTTCTACTTCATCGAGATGAACACCCGTATTCAGGTGGAACATCCGGTCACCGAGATGATCACCGGCGTCGACCTGATCAAAGAGCAGCTGCGTATTGCTGCCGGTCAGCCGCTGTCCATCAAACAGGAAGATGTGGTGGTGCGCGGTCATGCGGTCGAGTGCCGTATCAACGCCGAAGACCCGAACACCTTCCTGCCGAGCCCGGGCAAGATCACCCGTTTCCACGCGCCAGGCGGTTTTGGCGTGCGCTGGGAATCGCACATCTATGCCGGCTACAGCGTGCCACCGTACTACGACTCAATGATTGGTAAGCTGATCACCTACGGCGAAAACCGTGACGTGGCTATCGCGCGCATGAAAAATGCGCTGGCGGAACTGATCATCGACGGCATCAAGACTAACGTCGATCTGCAGATGCGCATCATGACCGACGAAAACTTCCAGCAGGGTGGTACTAACATCCACTATCTGGAGAAAAAACTCGGCCTGCACGAGAAGTAAGCGCAGCGCAGAGCAATGCAGAGGCCGGTTAAACCGGCCTTTTTCATTTTTGTTGCCTTTGAGGTTGCATGATGGATGGGCGTTTTTTGCAAGCTAATAAAGAGGCGCGCTGGTCGCTGTACCTGACGCTGGCGTACCTCGCCGTCTGGGGCGTGTCCGCGTGGCTCGGCGGCACACAAAGCGGTTTCACCGGTTTACCGCGCTGGTTTGAACTCTCCTGCGTGTTCGCGCCCGTGCTGTTCATTGGCCTGTGCTGGCTGATGGTGCGCGTGGTGTTCCGCGATATGTCTCTGGAGGACCACGATGGAAACTGAAATCATTCTGCCACTGCTGGCCTATCTGGTGCTGATTGCCGGGCTGTCGGTGTTTGCCATGCGCAAACAGCGCCACGGCAACTTCCTGAGTGAGTATTTCCTCGGCAGTCGCTCGATGGGCGGTTTTGTGCTGGCGATGACCATCACCACCACTTACATCAGCGCCAGCTCATTTATTGGCGGGCCGGGCGCGGCGTATAAATACGGGCTGGGCTGGGTACTGCTGGCGATGATTCAGGTGCCGGCGGTCTGGCTGTCGCTCGGCGTGCTGGGCAAAAAATTCGCGATTCTGGCGCGACGCTACAACGCGGTGACGCTCAATGACATGCTGTACGGTCGCTACCGCAGCCCGCTGCTCATCTGGCTGGCCAGTATCAGCCTGCTGGTGGCGTTTATTGGTGCCATGACGGTACAGTTCATCGGCGGCGCGCGCCTGCTGGAGACGGCCGCCGGTATTCCTTATGATACCGGGCTGTTGATTTTTGGCGGCACCATCGCGCTGTATACCGCGTTTGGCGGCTTTCGCGCCAGCGTGCTTAACGATGCCATGCAAGGGCTGGTGATGCTGATTGGCACCTTCCTGCTGCTGTTTGCCGTCATCCACCAGGCGGGCGGTCTGGCAACGGCGGTCACCAAACTGCGCAGCATCGATCCGCAGCTGGTGTCACCGGAAGGCGTCGGCAACGTCATCAATCCAACCTTCCTCAGTTCGTTTGCCGTACTGGTGTGCTTTGGCGTGATTGGGCTGCCGCATACCGCCGTGCGCTGCATCTCCTACAAAGACAGCAAAGCGATGCATCGCGGTATCATCCTCGGCACTATCGTGGTGGTGATACTAATGCTCGGCATGCATCTGGCCGGCGCACTAGGCCGCGCGGTACTGCCGGATCTGGCGATTCCGGATCGCGTGATCCCGACGCTGATGATCACCGTGCTGCCACCGATGGCGGCTGGCGTGTTCCTCGCGGCGCCAATGGCGGCGATCATGTCGACGATTAACGCGCAGCTGCTGCAATCGTCCGCTACGCTGATCAAAGATCTTTACCTGCGTATTGCGCCGCAGCACAGCGAGAACGAGGCGCGTCTGCGGCTGCTCTCCGGCACCATCACCTTTGTGCTCGGCCTGCTGCTGTTGCTGGCGGCCTGGAATCCGCCAGATATGATTATCTGGCTCAACCTGCTGGCGTTCGGTGGCCTTGAAGCGGTCTTTCTGTGGCCGCTGGTGCTGGGACTGTACTGGGAGCGCGCCAATGCGGCGGGCGCCATCAGTGGCATGGTGGTGGGAGCCGGATGTTATACGCTGCTTGCCAGCCTGAAAATCGAACTGTGGGGCTTTCACCCTATCGTGCCATCGTTGACATTAAGCCTGCTGGCCTTCCTGGTGGGTAATCTGTTCGGCAGCGCGCCTGACGCACGCGATGCTGCCCTGGAATAAAAGAGAAACGCTATGCCATGGATTCAAATCAAAATTAACAGCACCGGCGAGCACGCCGAAACCCTCAGTGACGCGCTGATGGACGCCGGTGCGGTGTCAGTCACCTTTCAGGACACGCACGACAACCCGGTGTATGAGCCGCTGCCCGGTGAAACCCGCCTGTGGGGCGATACCGATGTGACTGGCCTGTTCGACGCGGAAACCGCCATGGACGACGTAGTGGCTGAACTGAGCCAGCATCCGCTGCTGGGATCGGGTTTCCGCCATAAGATCGAACAGATCGAGGATAAAGACTGGGAGCGCGAATGGATGGATAACTTCCATCCGATGCGCTTCGGTGAACGCCTGTGGATCTGCCCCAGCTGGCGCGACGTGCCGGATCCGGATGCAGTCAACGTGATGCTTGATCCCGGTCTGGCGTTTGGTACCGGCACCCATCCCACCACGTCGCTGTGCCTGAGCTGGCTGGATGGTCTCGATCTGCAGGGCAAAACGGTGATCGATTTCGGCTGTGGCTCCGGCATTCTGGCTATCGCCGCGCTGAAACTCGGTGCAGCCCAGGCGATCGGCATTGATATCGATCCGCAGGCGATCCAGGCCAGCCGCGATAACGCCGAGCGCAACGGCGTGGCCGACCGCCTGTCGCTGTATCTGCCGCACCAGCAGCCGGAAAACCTGCAGGCGGATGTGGTGGTCGCCAATATCCTCGCCGGTCCGCTGCGCGAACTGGCGCCGCTGATTGGCGTGCTGCCGAAAGCCGGCGGCCATCTCGGTCTGTCCGGCGTGCTGGCCAGCCAGGCGGAAAGCGTGTGTGAAGCCTATGCGGAGCGCTTTGCGCTGGACGCTGTGGCGGAAAAAGAGGAGTGGTGCCGCATCACTGGCGTGCGCCGCTAACCGACGCATGGGCCAGCGACTGCTGGCCCGATTTCCCCCGCCTGAGACCTGTCTCAAATCCCCGCCTGCCCCGTTTTCCTGCCGTTTCTTTACATTGAAATCAGTAGACTGCTGCACCAGGCGATAGCGCTATCCCTGTTAACCGTGCCGTGCGCGGCACATAACATTGATATATCGCTTAGTGAATAAATGATGATGAAAAGCAAACACACACTGATCGCTATGCTGCTGGCAGCAGCGCCTTTTGCTCACGTTCAGGCTGCCGCCTGGGATTATGCTCAGCCACAGCAGTGGGGCGACCTGTCCCCAGATTTTCACGTCTGCAAGCAGGGCGTGAATCAGTCGCCGATTGATATTCGCCAGGCGCTGCATGCCAGTCTGCCGGCGCTGACGCTGGAACTGCAGGCGCGCCAGGCCGCCATTGTTAACAACGGGCACACCGTGCAGATCAACCTGCAGCAGGGTGATACGCTGACGCTGGACGGCGAGACCTTCACGCTGAAGCAGTTCCACTTCCATACCCCGAGCGAAAACCTGATCGACGGCAAACGCTATCCGCTTGAGGGCCACTTTGTATTCAGTGACGAGCAACAGCAGCTGGCGGTAATCGGGGTAATGTTCGAAGCCGGTGCGGCAAATCCGGTGTTGACGACGCTGCTGGATACGCTGCCGGCGCAGGTCAATCAGCCGGCCACGCTGCAGCAGGATGTCGATATTACGCCACTGCTGCCCGCCGATCGCCGTTACTACCGCTTCAGCGGCTCTCTCACCACGCCACCGTGTAGTGAAGGCGTGCGCTGGCTGGTGATGAAGCAACCGGTAACGGCTTCCGCACAGCAGCTGCAGGCCTTCAGCGCGGTACTGGGCGAACACGGTAACAGCCGCCCGGTGCAGCCGCTCAATGGCCGGCTGGTGGTTGAGTAACGAAATACTCACCAAACGTAAATAAAGCGTTCACTTTTCAATCAAATCACCGCCATTTCTCTTGCCGATTCGCGGAAGTGGCGGTTTTTATGTTGTGATTCAGCGCATATTTTTGGAAAAACTTTTGCTCACAATTTCAGCGTATTTTTGTAATACACTGAATTTAAACAATTAATGATGAATACCCCGCTGCTAAGCCCCATTTCCCTGATCTTAAACGGCGAATTGTTCAAAGTTTGGCCTTTCATCTTCCGGAAAAAATGCGTAATATACGCCGCCTTGCGAACAGTTAGGGTCACTTCTTTTTCATGCGCATTGGACATCACCAGCTACGTAATCGACTCATCGCTGCGCCTATGGCCGGAGTTTCCGACAAGCCATTTCGCACCCTGTGTTATGACAACGGCGCCGGTATGACTGTCTCCGAGATGCTGTCATCGAACCCGGAAGTCTGGGCCAGTGACAAATCGCGTTTGCGTATGGTGCATAGTGACGAGCCCGGTATTCGCGCCGTGCAAATTGCGGGTTGCGATCCCGATGAGATGGCCGCCGCCGCGCGCATTAATGTTGCGTCCGGTGCACAGGTTATCGACATCAACATGGGCTGCCCGGCTAAAAAAGTGAATCGTAAGATGGCAGGTTCAGCGCTGCTGCAGCATCCGCAGCTGGTGGAGTCAATCCTCCGTGCGGTGGTGAACGCAGTCGATGTACCGGTTACGCTGAAGATTCGCACCGGCTGGGACAAAGAAAATCGTAATTGTGTAGAGATTGCCCAATTGGCTGAACGCTGTGGTATTCAGGCCCTGACCATTCATGGCCGCACGCGCGCCTGTTTGTTTGAAGGGCAAGCTGAATACGACAGCATTCGGACAGTTAAGCAGAGCGTCGCTATTCCGATTATCGCGAATGGTGACATTACTGACCCGCACAAAGCCAGGGCAGTGCTCGACTACACCGGAGCCGATGCTCTGATGGTGGGACGCGCTGCTCAGGGAAGACCGTGGATCTTCCGGGAAATCCAGCATTATCTGGACACAGGGGAGCTGCTGGCACCGAAGCCGCTGGCTGAAGTGAAGCATATGCTGATTGGACACATACGGGAGCTGCACGACTTTTACGGTCAGCGCAAGGGATACCGTATTGCCCGAAAACACGTTTCCTGGTATTTGCAGGAAAGTGCCCCTGACGACCAGTTTCGGCGCACATTCAACGCCATAGAGGATGCCAGCGAACAGCTGGAGGCGTTGGAGGCATACTTCGAAAATCTTGCGTAAACGAAATAAAGAGCTGAAAGAACTATGTTCGAACAACGCGTAAATTCTGACGTACTGACCGTTTCTACCGTTAACTCACAGGATCAGGTGACGCAAAAGCCTCTGCGTGATTCGGTTAAACAGGCACTGAAGAACTATTTTGCTCAACTGAACGGTCAGGATGTAAGTGACCTGTATGAGCTGGTACTGGCTGAAGTCGAGCAGCCTCTGTTGGACATGGTGATGCAGTATACCCGTGGCAACCAGACCCGCGCTGCCCTGATGATGGGCATCAACCGCGGTACGCTGCGTAAGAAGCTGAAAAAATACGGCATGAACTAAGCGTTCTGGTTCCTTGCTGCGATAACGCCAGCCTTTGGGCTGGCGTTTTTGTTGCTGCTGTTTATGTGTTAACCCCGCGTGAAACGATTATCGTCAAAATGGTAACGATAGTTGCAATCGCCGGCGTGATAGCTCATCTCTCTCAGGACCGCTGCCCTGCCCTGTTTTTGCGCAGAAAAAAACCTCCTGATCGCCCCTCAACCCGCTTTGTTTGTGATCCTGAACCGCTTCAGCGGTAATTCCACTTTGCCGTACACCTGTTCATGAGCGTTAGCTCACACTGCTTCCATATAGTGAAACTTTTTGCACTATTTGTGATCGTGGCGACTCGTCATGCTGCCTTTTGGTGCGCGATAGTAGCGACAACTTTCCGGATACGTCCGTTTATTAAAAGATCTTTCCAGTGAATTCAGGATTCTGCAAACCTGGCATCAGCTTTGCAGTGTCGTGGATGGCTAAACGCCACAGAAAGAAATAAGCGCACAGTAAAGTGCGCGCAAACATAACAACACACGATCTCGCCACACAGGATGCTTTATGAAAAAGATGATGCTTTCCACCCTGATTGCTGCCGCCTCGCTGTTCGCCGTGACCCAGCAGGCGCACGCAGGCACCACGCTGGACGCCATTAAGAAGAAAGGGTTTATACAGTGCGGTATCAGCGATGGTCTGCCAGGGTTCTCCTACGCTGACGCCAGCGGCAAATTCACCGGTATCGATGTTGACGTGTGCCGCGCCGCTGCTGCTGCGGTCTTCGGCGATGCCAGCAAAGTAAAATACACCCCGCTGACCGCTAAAGAACGCTTCACTGCGCTGCAGTCAGGCGAGGTGGATATCCTGTCGCGTAACACCACCTGGACCTCATCACGTGATGGCGGCATGGGCTTCCTGTTCGCCGGCGTAAACTATTATGACGGCATCGGCTTCCTGACCCATAAGAAAGCCGGTCTGAAAAGTGCCAAAGAGCTGGATGGTGCCACCGTGTGTATCCAGGCCGGTACCGATACCGAGCTGAACGTGGCCGACTACTTTAAAGCTAACAAAATGCAGTACACGCCGGTCACCTTCGACCGCTCTGATGAGTCTGCTAAAGCGCTGGATAGCGGCCGCTGCGATACCCTCTCTTCTGACCAGTCACAGCTGTATGCGCTGCGCATCAAGCTGGGCAAGCCGGATGACTTTATCGTACTGCCAGAAGTGATTTCGAAAGAGCCGCTGGGCCCGGTCGTCCGTCGCGGTGATGATGACTGGTTCACCATCGTGAAATGGTCGCTGTTCGCCATGCTGAATGCGGAAGAGATGGGCATCAGCTCGAAGAACGTTGATGAGATGGCGGCGAAGCCAACCACGCCAGATATGGCACACCTGCTGGGCGCAGAGGGTGATTTCGGTAAAGACCTGAAGCTCGACAACAAGTGGGCGTACAACATCATCAAGCAGGTTGGCAACTATCAGGAAGTGTTCGATCGTAACGTTGGTAAAGACAGCGCGCTGAAAATTGCACGCGGCCAGAATGCGCTCTGGAACCAGGGCGGCATCCAGTACGCTCCACCAGTGCGTTAATTGTCTCCTGCCAGTCGGGCACCGCATCCTGCGGTGCCCACGCGTATTCTTCACTGAGGTTTTAACATGTCGCAACGCCCAACCGTGAAAAGGGATTTTTCGTTCGGTAATCCTACGGTTCGCGCCTGGCTTTACCAGATTGTCGCGATTGTGGCGGTGTTTGCTGTGGTGGGTTATCTGATCCACAACACGGTGATCAACCTTGCCAATCGCGGTATCACCTCCGGCTTTGGCTTTCTTGAGCGCAACGCCGGTTTCGGCATCGTCCAGCATCTGATCGATTACAGCGAAGGCGATACCTACGCGCGCGTGTTTATGGTCGGGTTAACCAACACCCTACTGGTCTCCGCGCTCTGTATTGTCTTCGCCTCCATCCTCGGCTTCGCCATCGGTCTGGCGCGCCTGTCGGATAACTGGCTGCTGCGCAAGCTGTCGACCATTTATATCGAGACGTTCCGTAATATCCCGCCGCTGCTGCAAATCTTCTTCTGGTACTTTGCCGTGCTGCGCAATCTGCCGGGCCCGCGTCAGGCGCTGAACGCGTTCGATCTGGCTTTTGTCAGCAACCGCGGTTTGTATATACCGTGGCCGGAGTATGCACCCGGCACCTGGCCATTCCTGATCGCGCTGGCGATTGCCATCGCCGCCAGCGCCGCGCTGTTCCGCTTCAACCGCAAGCATCAGCTGAAAACCGGTCAGCTGCGCCGCACCTGGCCCGCTGCGGCCGGTTTAATTGTGCTGCTGCCGCTGATCGCCCATACGCTGTTTGGTGCCGCCACGCACTGGGATGTGCCCGAGCTGCGCGGTTTCAACTTCCGCGGTGGCTTTGCCATGATTCCGGAACTGGCAGCGCTGACGCTGGCACTGTCGATCTACACCTCTTCCTTTATTGCTGAGGTGATTCGCGCCGGGATTCAGTCAGTACCGCATGGTCAGAGCGAAGCGGCACGTTCGCTCGGGCTGCCCAACCCGGTTACGCTGCGTCAGGTGATCATTCCGCAGGCGATGCGCGTGATTATCCCGCCGCTCACCAGCCAGTACCTTAACATCGTAAAAAACTCCTCGCTGGCGGCCGCGATCGGCTATCCGGATATGGTGTCGCTGTTTGCCGGCACCGTACTGAATCAGACCGGCCAGGCAATTGAAACCATTGCCATCACCATGGCGGTTTATCTGATTATCAGTCTGCTCATTTCGCTGCTGATGAACCTCTATAACCGCAGAATTGCGCTGGTTGAGCGTTAAGAGAACGGAACCATTATGTCTGTGACCACACACGAAACGCCGCCGGTGTCGGGCAATCCACTGGGTAAAGCCTGGCTCTGGGCGCGTAAAAACCTGTTCTCCAGCTGGCTGAATACGCTGCTCACGTTACTCAGCCTGTGGATTATCTGGAGCGTTATCCCGCCGGCGCTGAACTGGTTGATCTTCCAGGCTAACTGGATTGGCGAAACCCGAGCGGACTGTACGAAAGCGGGCGCCTGCTGGGTCTTTATCCACGCACGCTTTGGCCAGTTCATGTACGGGCTCTATCCGCATGAGCTGCGCTGGCGCATCAATCTGGCGCTGGTGATTGGCCTGCTGTCGATTGTACCGATGTTTATCAAATCCATGCCGCGCCGCGGCCGCTATATCGCCTGCTGGGCGGTGATCTATCCGGTCGTCGTCTGGCTGCTGCTGTATGGCGGCTATTTCGGGCTGGATCGCGTGGAAACGCGCCAGTGGGGCGGCCTGACGCTGACGCTGATTATCGCATCTGTCGGCATTGCCGGGGCGCTGCCGCTCGGCATTCTGCTGGCGCTGGGCCGTCGCTCTAAAATGCCGGTGGTGCGCACCCTGTCAGTGATTTTCATTGAGTTCTGGCGTGGCGTACCGCTGATTACCGTGCTGTTCATGTCTTCAGTGATGCTGCCGCTGTTTATGGCGGAAGGCACCACGATAGACAAACTGGTGCGTGCGCTGGTTGGCGTGATCCTGTTCCAGTCGGCGTATGTCGCCGAAGTGGTACGTGGCGGGCTGCAGGCCCTGCCTAAAGGCCAGTACGAAGCGGCAGAGTCGCTGGCACTCGGCTACTGGAAAACCCAGGCGCTGGTGATTTTACCGCAGGCGCTCAAGCTGACCATTCCCGGTCTGGTGAACACCATCATCGCGCTGTTTAAAGATACCAGCCTGGTGATCATCATCGGCCTGTTCGATCTATTCAGTAGCGTGCAGCAGGCAACCGTCGACCCTACGTGGCTGGGTATGTCGACCGAGGGCTATGTTTTCGCTGCACTGGTCTACTGGATTTTCTGTTTTAGCATGTCGCGCTATAGCCAGTATCTGGAGAAGCGCTTCCACACCGGGCGTAAATCGCACTGAGGTTTTAGATGACACAAACAATGACAACGGCGGCTAACGCCATGATGATTACGCTCGAAAACGTGAACAAATGGTACGGTCAATTCCACGTGCTGAAAGATATCAACCTGCAGGTGAAACCGCGCGAGCGTATCGTGCTGTGCGGCCCTTCGGGTTCCGGTAAATCTACCACCATTCGCTGCATCAACCATCTGGAAGAGCATCAGCAGGGACGGATTGTCGTAGACGGCATCCACCTGAATGATGATGTACGCAATATTGAACGCGTGCGCACTGAAGTCGGCATGGTATTTCAGCACTTTAATCTTTTCCCGCATCTGACCGTTCTGCAGAACTGCACGCTGGCACCGATGTGGGTACGCAAGATGCCAAAGAAAGAGGCCGAAGAGCTGGCGATGCACTATCTGCAGCGCGTGCGCATTGCTGAGCATGCCCATAAGTTTCCCGGGCAGCTCTCTGGCGGACAGCAGCAGCGCGTGGCCATCGCCCGTTCGCTGTGTATGAAGCCGAAGATTATGTTATTCGATGAGCCCACCTCCGCGCTCGATCCTGAGATGGTTAAAGAGGTGCTGGATACCATGATCGGTCTGGCAGAAGACGGAATGACGATGCTGTGTGTGACGCATGAGATGGGCTTTGCGCGTACAGTTGCCGATCGGGTGATCTTTATGGATCGCGGTGAAATCGTGGAGATGGCGCCGCCGGAGGAGTTCTTTGCGAATCCGAAATCCGAGCGGACCCGGGCGTTTCTGTCGCAGGTTATCCACTAAGCGAACACAATTCGCCGCATCATTCAGCCCTTGCCAGCATGGCAGGGGCTTTTTTATGCCTGTGGATTTTATTGAGCGTTTTTATTGAGATAAAGGTCATCGCGGAAAACAAAAAAGCCCTGAACAAATGTTCAGGGCTTTCGTGTTTGATGCCTGGCAGTTCCCTACTCTCGCATGGGGAGACCCCACACTACCATCGGCGCTACGGCGTTTCACTTCTGAGTTCGGCATGGGGTCAGGTGGGACCACCGCGCTGTTGCCGCCAGGCAAATTCTTTTAAACCGAACTCATGCCATAACTGGTGCTGATACCCAGAGTCGAACTGGGGACCTCACCCTTACCAAGGGTGCGCTCTACCAACTGAGCCATATCAGCACACTAAATTTGATGCCTGGCAGTTCCCTACTCTCGCATGGGGAGGCCCCACACTACCATCGGCGCTACGGCGTTTCACTTCTGAGTTCGGCATGGGGTCAGGTGGGACCACCGCGCTGTTGCCGCCAGGCAAAT